>WBZS01000053.1_pt1 | contig 229353 bp, 197 predicted proteins | sample 5204201 | NCBI WGS metagenome assembly WBZS01 (sample SAMN12344357, study PRJNA552823) | activated sludge metagenome | biome: Activated sludge suspended growth; feature: Nitrification reactor; material: Wastewater; isolation source: activated sludge from nitrification reactor of wastewater... | reverse complement strand
CGACGTGGAAGCCCTGCATGGTCTTGAACCGGGGGAAGACGTCCTTGAACACCCGGGCCTCGATGTGGTGGGTGCCGGGGGTGCCGTTGGCGGTCGGCGGGCCCTCGTAGAAGGTCCAGGCCGGGCCACCCTCGGTGGCTTCGAGGGTCGTCTCGAACGTGCTCCGGGCGTCCCAGAGGTCGAGGATCTCGCGCTCCATCGCGGGCAGATCAACCTGCGGCGGCACGGGGCGATACTCGGTCATCGGTCTTCCTTCGTCGACTGCTAGCTGCCGGGATGTGCCCGGCCAGGACGAAGGGACGAGGCTGACCCCGCGGTACCACCCTTCTTGGCCACCCTCGGGTGACCCGCTCAACTCGTTGCCGCGGCCGGTTCTAGTGGGCACCACCCAAGCGGATGGCGCTGTTCTTCCGGCAACTCCAGGGTGATGGCCCCATCGACGCCTTGCGACAGTCGCCCATCGTAGCCGCAGGCATCGTTGTGACCCAAAGGCGTCGCCATCCAGGGCACTACCCGCTGGATCGGACCTGCCGACAAGCCCTTCTCAGCACGAGCTCGAAGATCTCGAGAACAATGAACAGCGCGTCGTCGATGCGAGCGCCGGCCGGCGGAAGCGCTCAGCTCGGACCGGGACGAACTGCGGGAGGGTGGCGCACGAGTACTCGACCGTGAGAGGTCGAACAAACCCCGCTGCTACGAGTCCCCTAGACACGCGGCGACCAGTCATAGCGGATTCCAGAGCATTCGAAGGCGCCTCTAGCGAAAGACGATGCTCAACAGATAAGTTCTTCTCACACCCAACATATTGGGTTCTAGTGAGGTCTGCGTCGGTCCTGTGAGCGCGCAGGTAGTTCTCCGGGGGGAGTCAGTTCAAAGTGGAGCCTGCGCCCGACCGAGCCCAAACCCATCTTGGGGCTGCCGAGGCCGCCGCCCCGGACGCCAAACATCCCGAGCCAAACCGGGATCCGCGCACGACCGAGCGCCTCGATACTGATCGGAACAACGACGCCGGGTACCGAGAACCGAGTGTCTACAACGCTCTGATCGGCCAACTGGCAGCGCTCACCACGGCGGTCGAGTTCCATCACGAGCGGACGGCGGCCCAGGAGTCGCTGATCTCTCGCATGCAGGATCGAATTGAGGAGCTTGAAGCGGATCAAGTACGCGCGCTGCTGGGGCCGATTATCGTGGAACTTGCTCAGTTGCACGCGGCCTCCTTGGAGGCGGCAGCCGCCGACTTCGACGCAATGAGTCCGAGCGCCGCCATCGCCCGGGTCCGCAAGGAACTCGGGTTCTTGGCGTCCCGGATCGAGGAAGCCCTGAGCTTGCTCGGGGCCGAATCGCTGGAAGCCGCCGTGGGCGTGCCGTTCGACTCCCGCCTCCACCAGGCGATGCGCAGATTGCCCTCCGCGGAGCCCGACCTCGACGGACGGATTGCGGGGGTACAGCGTCAGGGATTTCGCGTAGCGGGCGCGGAGAAGCCACTGCTCTACGCGAAGGTGACCGTTCATACATACTCCCCCGAGCTTGCACTCGATTCACCCGGGATGACCGACTCAGAGGTCTCCGAACCTCCCCCCAGCACCGTGCCTACGACCGATGACTCCGATCCGGAAGAGATCCTTCGGCCGGAACGTCCCGCGGTCACGCCGCCCCGCATTCCGGACGTGGAGGTCGCCGATGTTCCACTGCCGCCCCTGCCTAGAAGCAATTGATTCGGAAGGACGAACAACGATGAGCGAGCCCGTCTTCGGCATCGATCTCGGCACGACCTACTCGGCGATCGCCTACATGCGCGACGGAACGCCGACGGTCATCGAGAATCGCGAGGGCGACTACACGACACCGTCGGTGGTCTTCTTCGAGAGCGAGTCCAACTTCGTGGTGGGCAAGGAAGCCAAGAACGGCGCCATCCTCTACCCGGACACGACCATCGCGCTCATCAAGCGGCAGATGGGTAGCGACCTCACCTTGGAGTACTTCGGGAAGCCGTACAAACCCGAGACCATCTCCGCGCTGATCCTCAAGGACCTCGTCGATCACGCCCGGGAGCAGACCGGCATACCAACCGACAAGGTAGTCATCACCGTGCCGGCATACTTCGGAATAGCCGAGAAGGAGGCGACGCGCTCCGCGGGAACCATCGCCGGACTGGACGTCGTAGGCATTGTCACCGAGCCGGTGGCCGCCGCACTCTCGGCCGGTATCACGGGTGATGAACAGACGCGCACGCTGTTCGTCTACGATCTCGGCGGAGGCACCTTCGACTGCACGATAATGGAAATCTCCAGAGACCGTGTCGACGTCGTCGTGATCGACGGAAACCGACGCCTCGGCGGGGCCGACTGGGACATGGCGCTCTTCGAACTCGTGGCGCGGAAGTTCACGACGCAGGCCGGCATCGCCGGCGATCCGACCGAGGACGAGGATTTCAGCCAGCGCCTCATCGGCGAAGTGGAGACGGCCAAGAAGACGTTGTCCCGCCGAGAGAGAGCCTCCATCCGACTCACCTACGGCGATGCCATGGAACTCGTCGAGATCACCCGCCAAGAGTTCGAGGACGCCACTGCCCACCTGGTCGATCAGACTCTGGAGATCGTCCAACGCACCCTGCGGGCGGCCGCGGAGAAGCGTCCTGAGCTGACCATCGACGAAGTACTGCTCGTCGGCGGCTCCGCACGCATGCCGATGATCGAGGCCTCCCTGACCAAGGGCCTCGGGTGGAAACTGAGAAAGACCGAGTTCGATCTCGCTGTCGCCAAGGGAGCAGCAATCTACGGAAGCGGCGAGCCGGTACCGGACCCTGGTCCCGAACCGGCCCCTGGTCCCGAACCGGACCCGAATCCGGCAAAGAAGAAGCTGTTCCTCGACGGACGAACGGTCACGATCTCCAATGTTCTATCCAAGGGCATCGGGATTCGATTCTCCCGCTATGACGCCTCGGGGCGACCCGAAGAGTACATCGGATTCATCGCCCACAAGAACGACAACCTGCCCCTTTCCCCCGCTCCCGTGGTTCAGGCAGCGACCTTCGAGGATGGCGCAACCTCCGTGGTGATCCACCTCTACGAACAATCGGGCGAGGAGGAATCTGAGCAAGTCGTGGACAATACGCACCTGCCGCCGGAGACCGGTTCCGAACTCGGCGGCCTGCCGAATCTGCCGGCTGGTTCGCCGCTGGAGCTGACGTTGAACGTCAACACCGAAGGTATCGGGGTTCTCACAGCGTTCGAGCCGGTTACCAATCAGAGGCTGGACGTTGAGGTGCGGGTGAGTCCGATGTCTCGCGAGGAGCAGGAGCAAGCGACCCAGATCGTGGCCGGAATGACCCGTCGCGACTCATAGCGCATCGAGCCCCGCGGCGAACCATAGCGCGCGTACACGAGTGAAGGAGATGAGATGCCATTCGACGAAGGCGACTACCGCAAACGGGTGCTAGCACCCTACAAGGGCCCGAAACAGACCATCCTCTCTGCCGCCGTCCGCGAGATGAACACCGATCCCATACGCCTCAAACCGTCGGCATTCGACCTGCCGCAGTTGTACGAGATCACGGAGGGCATGTCGGATGCCCAGATCGCAAGACAGGTGGCCGATGTCGGCGCCGCCCTCAGCCGCTGCATGACCATGCATACGTTCAAGGCCATCGGTCCGTGGCTGGACCAGTTGCACAAAGCGCTGACCACCCGCAACCCGGGCTTCTCGACCGCGCCGTTCTGGGCGGGCATCCTGCAGGAGCAGCAGCAACGCCTGCAGGCGAGTCTGGCCGACTTCGGCACGCACGCGGCGGACCAGTTGAGGTCGCTCGGAGTGGTGACGCCCAGCGTCCTGCGAGCGCTTGCCTCGGCGTCCGGCGTGCCAGCTTCGGCGACCGACAAACAGCTGGGAGACGTCGTCCAAGCGGGCAAGATCCGTGTCTTCCCAGAGTTGCCCGAACCGCGACTCGCGGTACCGCCCGCGGCGATCAGCGAACTGAGCAAGTCAACGGCCCCCACGCTCGTGGCCGTGATCTTCCTAGACGACCCCCCGACAAACTTCTCCGTCATCGACGGCTACACCGATGACAAGGGCCGCGCGCTCACGCTGGCGGCCGTGCGGGCGGCGAAGGACGTCAGCAACCGCCGCCAGTCCACGGAGAACGACGCGCTGCAGAAGGTATTGTCCGCGCTGCTCAGTGGTGTGACGTCGGACCGGGATCTTCACGAGGTCGTCTACGCACACCTGCTGGACCTCGGACGGAAGGCGTCCCAGAGCCACCCCATCGTCACGATCGCCCTGCGCGAGTTCACCAAGTCAACCTACCTGGCCACGGACGACGCGGCGCGGATCCTGCTGAAGTACGCGGGCGCCGCGCCGGCGCCCACCTTCCCTGACGTGCAGGTCAAGGTCAGGGCCGGAGAATTGCGCGCGGCGCGGCAACTCTTCCATGAAGCGGCGGCAGCGTCGGAGGGCTCCTCGCCGCAGAAGGAGGCGGCCTCGACCGCGCTCCTCGCCGCCGAAGCCGAGGTGGAGGCTCACCGAGCGACCGCTGCCCGCGCCGTCGCCGATGGTGATCTGGAGGCTGCCGCCTCCGCTCTCCGTGCGGCGGTCGCCCTCTGTTCCGACGACGAGTCCTTGACCGAGACTCTTCGTCAGCTGCCGCCGGCGCGCCCTCGCAATCTGGCGGCCACACCGACAGACGACCATCGCCACGTGCGCCTCAGTTGGGAGCCCGGCTTCGGCAGCACCGAAGAGGTGAGCTACCAGGTGCGTCGGAAGAGGGGTGGCAAGCCGCACAACTCCAGCGACGGTGAGTTGCTCTCGGCCGGAATCAGCGACACCGCGTTCCTGGACCAAGACCCAGTGGTCGCGGAACCCGTGCACTACTCAGTCAGCGCGACCCGGTCCCGCGACTATTCGCCGGCCGCTATCGCATCCTTCACCCTACTCCCTCCCGTCAGCGGGCTGGAGGCTTCGACCGACCTCACCAGCGTGACGCTGCGATGGAGCACGCCGCCTGGAGTGAGCGCCGTCCGAGTGCGGGAGAACTCACCGTCGGGGACTCGGGACGTCGCGGTCAACGCCCACAGCGGGGCTCGTTCCACCGGGTTGGCGACGGGCGTCACCTACACCTATCTCGTGACGGCGCTCTATCCGGGGGACGGTATGTCACCGCTGGCGTCCGAGGCACGGACCATCACCGCGACACCCCGTGGTGAGGCGCGCCCGGTAACGTCGTTCACGATCGCGGATCGGGCTGCGCCCGACGGCGCACCGGAGTTGGAGTTCACCTGGAAGCCGATCCCCAGCTACACCGTGGAGATCTGGCGCTTCCAGGTGCGTCCGACCTGGGGGTTCGGTCAGCGGGTCTCCGAAGCAACGGTCCGGGTCGCGGGTGGCACGCGATTCGGCGGCACCCCAGTCGGGGATGCGCAGCGGCGCGAAGGCGTCCGGGGCGCTGCCGCATCGGGGCTGTGGTATTACGCGGCGCTGACCCGCGACCAGAACCAACTCGTGAGTGGCGGTACCCAAGAGAAGGGGGTCTGCCCACCACTCAAGAACGTGAACGCCGAGCGGTTCAACGACGAGCTACTGCTGTCCTGGGAGTGGCCGGGCAGTCAATTCGATGTGTTGGTCTCCTGGGTGGGTTCCAACGGCAACGGCGAAGAGCTGGTAACCCGATCCGCGTACTGGGGGGGTTACCGGGTCAAATTGGGTCTCGGCAAGGCGGAGGTCTCGCTGGCCACGGTGGCCTCCGATGCCGAGACGCGCTGGACATCGGAGGTCTCCCACTTCGTGATCCCAGCACGACCAGCACCGATCACTTACTCGATCGCCTTCCGGAGGGCCTTCCTCGGCCCGACCACGGTCACGCTGGCCTTCACTTCGCCCGTGGACTGTCGTGCACCTATCCGGGTCGTCGGACAGCCCGGGCCCGTGATGCCGCGCTCGGCGACGCAGGGCACGCTGCTCACCGCCAAGACGTTGGACCTTGCCGCGGGCCGCACGCAGGAACTCCGGCTGACCCTGCCTCAACATGTCGGCGACTACTGGGTTCGGGCCTTCCCAGCCGAACCGGACGTCCGGCTCACCGACCCACCGAGCTCCACGATGAAAGGCCGATGATGGCTCTATTCGGCGCCACCACTGTTCCATGTCCCTACTGTTATCAGCGGATCGATCCTGAACAGCCCGCCTTTCGTTGCCCTGGCCACCCGGCACCTGGTCGTGATGCATGCGAGAGGCAGATCGATGCGGTACGCCTCAAGGTTCTGGGGGTCGACGATCCCGTCCTACCTTCCTTCAAGGCGAAGACTCGGCGATGGACACGAACCCTTAGTGCGATCTGCCCGTCTTGTCTCGGCGACGCCAGAACCCTTGTTTGTCCCAATTGCCACTCGGTGCTTCCCAAGAATTTTACCTCGAAAAGCCCCTTGATCGGCATGGTTGGGGCGCTCGGCTCCGGCAAGACTGTCATGCTCACGGTTCTTTCCAAAGAACTTAGGACCAGTGTCTACGCGAGGCTCGGGGGATATATAGTCCCATCGGGTGATTCAAATCTCATTAAGCGACTGGAAAAATTCCGGAGGAACCTGGAGGGCGACTGCGAAAATGATGAGGATGTGGGCATACTTCCAGACCCAACGGGGCAACGAAGTCCACTCGTCACCGTGCCAGCCGTCTATGAGTGGCGGGGCCCGCGCGGAGATTCACGCGACTCGACAATCCTTTCGTTCTATGATGCGGCAGGTGAAGACGTAGCCACAGCCGACAAGGCGCGGGAACAACACTACTTGGCCGCCGCCGATGGCTTGATATTGCTCCTGGACCCGTTCGGATTTCCACACAATCGGGACCTGGCGCATGCGCGGGGTGCTGACAAGACTGGCACTCCCCGTGCTCCGGGAGACGTACTACACGCCATCACCGAGATGCTGCGCGAGGCCGAGAGACTGCCACCCCACAGGAAGGTCAAGCGCCCGTTAGCCGTAGTCCTAGCAAAAATCGATGCGTTCTTTACTCAGGTAGACCCTGACGACCCGATCCGCCGACCGTCAGGCTCGGCGCCCGGATTCGATGAGTCGGAGTCACTGGATCTCCATCACCGCGCCGAAGCACTGGTGAGCGAATGGGGTGGAGATGACGTCCTCGCGCTCCTTCGACTCAACTATTCCACCTATCGGCTGTTTGTCGCCTCAGCCCTTGGGGCCGAACCGGACTATAGGGCCGGCAAAGCAAGCAGTCGGGGAGTTCTTCCACACCGGGTGGCTGAGCCTATTCTCTGGTTGATGTCACTACGCGGATTCGTACCGAGAGTGTGATAGGGAATGTTCGATGTCTTGATATACACCAATTGCTTGGAAAGGCAGTCCATCAACGGCCTCGCTGGTTGGCAATTTGCAGCCGCATCCGCTGGCGCAACGAACGCCGACCAAGACTATCTGCGCTCACACCAACACGCGGTGCCGGATCTACTGCCCGCAAGAGACTGGACGAATCATCCCCCGACCTGCACTTACACCTACGACGGAAAACGACACTACTTGAGTCGGGGCAAGAGCACCGGGATGGCCGGGATTCGCTACGGCAACCAGCTCACACAGTCGATCGTCACCGATAGCGCGATCGATATCCTGCCCAATCGGCCGGCGGAACTGTTCTCGGCACCGAACTGGAACCTGTCCATGCCCGTCTCCAACGAGGTCGAGCAGTGGCCCGCTCCCCTGGAGACCGCGGACGACTTCGCGATCGAACAGCTTCGCTCCCTGGTCGAGGAGCCGTGGGCGAAAGACCTGCTGCCCGCGCTGCTCACCATGGTGGAGTCGGCGACAGCGGAGCGCCGGACGAAGTTGATCATCAAACACTCCGACCAGCGGCTGGTTCTGCGGTGGATCGCGCTAGCCACCCGCTTCCTGGACGCCGAGGCGGCCCTCGCCGTCGAGTTCCGGGTATTCGCGGAGAATCCCGTTGGCGTCCCCGGCACCATCGTGGGCGCCCATCCCCGTCTCAGTCCGACCCTTACCGTGACGTCGGCACGAGCCCAGGCGGTCAATCTGGTCGATCTGGAAGCCCGCGAATGGACGGAGGTGCCGCTCCCCGCCTCGGCACAACGTCATGCGGCTTGGTTCCTGACCCACGATCCCTACGAGGCGCTCGACGCCGTCGAGACCAGCCGCCGCTGGGCGCGTGCGATGGACGCGGAGACGGCGGCGCGTGCGGTCGAGGTGGCCTGTTTTGGATCGACCTCCATCGGCCCGACCCGCGAGAGCGCGGCTCTGGCCACCACCGCCCTCACCGCGCTGGCTCGTAGTGGCCAGGCTGACGAACTGGACGCCTGGGGCGAGAGTCTCCTCGAGTCGGTTGCGGACTACGCCCCGGCGCCGTCCGACGACATCCTCCCTCTGGCCGAGTGTCTCTGGTCGCTGATCGACGCCCGCCGAACCGACCTCGCCCAGACGGCCGTGCTGAAGGCCCTGGAGTGGGCCGCAACCTATCCGGACGCGGCGGCGGCATGGGCGCAGCGACACCGAGCGACACAGCGGACCGGGTACTTCGAATGGACCGACGGCGAGGCGCAGCGCGACGGCGCCGACAAGCTTCGCGATCTGCTCACCCATGCCATCGATCAGAACCTCTCGGCGATCTTCGTCCTCGGCCGTTGGCTCGGCACGGCCGTCCCGCCGGAGGCCAACCCCGCGATCCATCGCCTCGCCGAACTCTGGGTGTCTCGACCTGACCTACAACGCGACACGAACCAGTGGGTGAACCGGGAAGCCGTGGTCATCGAGGCACGACAGGTGCTGACGGAGCGGCTTGCCGCCGGGGAACCCGCCGCGATCGACGGGCTCCGCTCCGGCTCCTGGGACTGGCTGGACCAGAACTCCGGCCAGGTGACTGCTTCGGACCCGCTGTCGCCGTGGCTCGCCACCCGGACGCTTGCCCGCCTGCCATCGTCGGCTCGACCCAAGCTCATCCGACAGCTGCGCGGGCTCCCGCCCGACGCCTGGGGATTGGCGGTGTCGGACGATCAGGGGCGCATCGACCTCCGCGAAGCGGCAGCCTGGCTCGAAGTCGCCCCGATGGACCGGAACCTGGAGTCGGCCATAGTCGCCGCACTGCGTGAGCGCAGCGGTCAGGTGGGCGGGAAACGGGCCTTGCTCGACACCCTGGTCTCTCACGACGTGAACATCGGCACCAAAGAGCTTCAGGGCGCCAAGGCCCGGCATCGTCAGGCACTGTCGGCATTCGGGGACGCCGTCGCACAGGCGTCGTCCAATCGCAACGCGGCGCTCGGCACGCTCCGGGGGATGATCGCCGCCACGTCCCTCCTCTACGGTCCGGAGATCACCCGCGTTCTCCTGGACTGCCAGGACAACGAGGGAGCCCGGGCGCTTGCGGCAATGGCGGCCAAGCGGGTCGAACGCCTCCTTCCCGATCTGATCGCCGAACGCCTACACGCAGCCGACCTCAAAGCCCTGCTCGATGCGTTGAGACTCGTGCACTCGGGACACCGCCCGTGGTCGGACCGCGCCAAACAGGCGCTCGACACCTTCTGGGACGACCCAGTCACCCACGACCTTCGCGACCACTTCCGACGGAGTCTCCCGGAGGCGTGGGCCCCGGTGCTGGACGCCTATGAAAGGGACCAAGGCAAGGGCGCAACCTTCCGGAAGGTGAGCGGTTGGTTGTCCCGCTTCAATGACAAGGAGAAGGACCGCCACTGATGCACTACATCCTGCTGTTCTTGCTTCTCGCGATCGTGGTGGTCTACGTCGTCTGGATCATCCTCGCCCTTCTGGCCCAGATCTTCTCGCTCGTGGTTCTGTTCGGGCTGGCCGCGTTCAGCATCGCAGCCGTCGCCGGCGTCCTGGTGGGGGTCGTTCTCCCCTGGCAGGTGCTCCGGGGGAAAGGGAAGGCACCCTTCCGGCAGCTCACCCCGGAGGCCGTGGTGGCCGGCGACGTCGCGGGGGCCAAGCCATCCGGTCCGAACCGAGAGTTCGGGTGGGATCGTGCCTGGCCGACGTACATGCCCTACCAAGCAGCCGAAGACCGCAAGGCGGTCTGGGCGGAGACCAACCGACACCTCGGGGGTCTCTGGACTCGGTGCAAGCGGATGGGATGGGGAGCTGTCATCGCGTGGCCGCCCCTGGGCGGCTACGCCCTCGGCGTCTGGGCCTCCGCTGCTTCCTGGCTGCTGGTCATGATGACTCTGGGCGGCATCGTGTCCATCGCCCAGCGGCTCATCCTGGCCCAGACGCGGGCGTCCGACATCAGATTCCGTCGGCGGGCTCGCGCCACGCTGAAGTGTCCCCACGACTTCGCCGAAACCAGTCTGCCGGGCTATCGCTGCTCCAACCCGGACTGCGACATCGTGCACTGGACCATGCTCCCGGGACCATTGGGGCGCCTGACCCGACGCTGCGAATGCGGCACGTCCCTACCGAACACCGTGCGCACGGCGGCCGCGTCCTTGACACCTGTCTGCCCGACCTGCCGACTGAACATGGTGATGGGTAGCGGCATGCGTCAGACCATCCAGGTTCCGGTGATCGGAGCCGTCGGGGCGGGCAAGACTCGTCTCCTCGGCGCCGCACTCACCGAGCTCTCCGAAGCAGTCACAGCCCTGGGCGGCAGCTTCGAGGCCCTAACCGAGTCGGCTGAGACCTACCTCACGAGATCCCGCAGCTGGTTCCAGCAGCAGGCGCCGACCAGCAAGACCGCGCATCGTGACGTCGAGGGCCTGCCATACACCATCACGCTGGGTGGCTTGGTGCTCGAGCTGCAGCTCATGGACGCCGCGGGCGAGGCCTTCACCTCGTGGGACACGACGGCCGAGCTGCGGTATCTGGATGGTGCCAAAGCACTGGTCTACGTCATCGACCCGCTCGCTTGGGGCGATGTCCGGACGGAACTCCGGCGGAGCGGCCTGGACAGCACGGTGCTCGTGGCTTCCGGCGACCAGGAGGCGGCGTACGCCGCGGCCATCGATCGGATGCGCGCGGATCAGATCCCGGTCGACCGCAAGGAACTCGCAGTCGTCCTGAGCAAGGGCGACGTCCTGCTCAGGCTTCCGTGCGCGCGGGGACTTCACCGTTTTGACAGCGACTCGTTGCGGTCGTGGATGCTTGACCACGACTTCGACCTGTTGATTCGCCGGATGGAAGGCGACTTCGGCACGGTCCACTACTTCTTGGCGGACTCGCTGACCCCCCGCGGCCGCGACCACCAGTTGAACCCGTGGTGGCCCCTGGAGTGGATCGTTCGGACCAACGATGCGCCGTTCGCGCTCAGCCCGCCGGAGGCATCGGACGCGGCACAACCGGCCCCTGCCGGAAAGTCCTGAGGAGGAAGCATGCGAAACGGGATTCCTGCGGCATATACCGCCTATCGCTCCTGGTGGTCGTTCATCCACCTCGCACTCGTCGCATGTGTCGGCGGCCTCGCAACGGCTTGGTTCGTGAGGGACGACAACGGGCTCCGGTTGCTCGATCGTTGGCTGTTCGAGTTGGGGCGGATCCAGTCCGTGATCGCCTCGGCAATCCCGTTCCCCTGGAGTTGAGGTGAGCGAGTGTTCCCACTGTCAGGGTCGGCTGACCGCGTCCGGCCTCTGCCTGCGGTGCCACCGACGCACGACCACCAGTGGACCCGTTCCTCAGCCGGCACAACCCGATGAAGGGTGGCGAGGCAAGGCATCCGATCCGAGCCCGCTCGACTCCCCGCCGGTGCCAGTCAGGCCGACCGCGGGGGCAGCCGACGACACCAGTTCCGCACCCTTACCCGTTTCGCCCCCAGGCCCGGAGGCTCCCACCCCCGGCGCGTTCGGAGCGATGGTGATCCGAGGGACCGTGACAGACCTCGGCGAACAACGCATGGAGAGCGTGGACATGCAGGGCAGCCAGGCCCTCCAGCAGATGTCGACGGGCTGCCTGCTCGCTCCCTTCCGCGCGCTGGCCATCGCCTTGGGCCTCCTGCTGGCACCGCTTCGAGGCCTGCTGGCGGTGGGGCTGATTCCCGGTCGCCAGCCCCAGACTCCGGACCGACTGCAAGTGCCCGGAACCCCCTTCGTGGTGACGGACGCCGGCGGGACGGCATACGAGTGCTATCTGCGGGGTGAAGTACGGGGTGGATTCATCCGGCTAGGCGACGAGGTTCAGGTCCGAGGTCGCTTGGATCCCCGGACTGCCACCCTGCGAGTTCGCGACCTGACCAACGTGCGCACGGGCGCAATCGCCCGCGGCTATGTCGATCCTGACGCGCGGATGGCGCCCATGCGAAACGTGCTGGCGGTCGTACTCGCGTTCGCGCTTCTATGGCTCATTCTTGGAATGCTGGGCGTGATCTGACATGGGTGTGAGCGTCGAGTACACCAGCGGCCCCTTGGAGACGAGTGACCAGGGCATCGAGTCCGACCATTGTCACAATGGGGGCGCGGCACTGGACTCACCGGGCTATGTCGACCGTCCCAACATCGAGTTCTACCGCGCTCACCCGGACGACTACATCCCTCCCCTGGGTCGTAGCTACGACATCCCGCGCTTCGACGATCCGGAAGTCCTGGTCCGCCGGATCAACCCCGACTACGCCGACCGGTCCGGCACCAGCAACGTGAACTGCGCCGATTGCGCCCGGTCGTTCGTACGCACGTGGAACGGCCACGCCGAGGAGGCCGCGGGGCGGGCCGTGGACCTCGTACCGGGCGAGGGTCTGGTGACGCGCGGAGAGCCGTCCGAACTCACTGAGGAGTGGGCCGGTCGTCGGTTCACCCCGCTTGACGAACCGCGGCAACTGGCCGACACACTGCGGGCCGGCGGCCATGGCTCCGTCGCCATCGTTCATAGCGACTTCACCACGACCGACGGGCGCGGCGGCGGTCACGCCTACAACGTGGTCAACCACGAAGGCAGCCTGAAAGTGGTCGATGCCCAGACGCAACTCGTTGCTCCCTGGTCCGATCACTCACCTCACCCGGCGCTCGTCGGGACTGAGCAGCGGCACGTCGCCATGGCCTGGGCCCCCGACGGGCGGCCACTCTGGTGACGGTGGACGTCCAGCGACTCCTCGGCCTCCGATCGGCGCAGCGCACGACCCCCGCGCGCCAGGTATTGGCGGAGCTGGAGCGCGGACCCTTCCCACTGGGAACCTGCGGCCTCGCCCAGCTGCCCCAGGAAGGCTGGCTTCGCGTGGATGCGCTGCCGACGGCCGACCCCGACACGCCCGGGCCCTTTGAGGGGATGCTGGCGGGAATCTCGGGAGGGCTGGGTGATCTGTCGATCCAGATCCAAGGATCGGACGGGGACGGCGTCCGGCTCTACGTGGCAGCGGTGCGGGGGTTGCAGGAACGGGTGCGCAATCACCTGGCCCCCCGATGCGATGTCACCAGCGCGTCGCCGCCGCCGCTGGTCGGCCCGGTCATGGTCGGCCTGCGCTATCGACTTCAGCCGGAGAGCTCCCGCGCGAAGTCCTCTGCGTCGATGGCCACCAGCCTGCTGGACCGCCTGAGCGCGGTCTCGGGGGACTGGTCGATCGCCTTTCGGTTGACCTCGGCACACGAAGACGACATCGCCACTGCCCAGGCCGGTCTCGACGGGTTGGCCGATCTGGCCGCCGAGCAACTCTCCGTGACCAAGCAGGAGACGGCGAGTCGCTCGACGACGACCGTATCGGCGGGTTGGTCGCGGGTGCAGGCCTGGCTCGCTGCGCTCCAGGGGCAGCTGGCCCAAGGTGGTGCGTCTGGCCTCTGGGGCGTGAGTTGTTGGGCCTGCGGACCCAGCGATGCGGCGGTCGATCATCTCATCGCCGCACTGCGGGGATCGCTCAACGACGATCAAGACCGCTGGTTCCGCTCCTACGAGGCCCCCCAGTTGAGCCCATCCTCGGCGGCACCCCAATCGATCCTCACCAGCGCCACCGCCGCCGGCCTGCTCGCTCCCCCGGCGGCCTCCATCCCGGGCCTCGCTGTTCGTCTCGCACCACCATTGAACCGTCGTCCTGGTCGCGCCTCCCAGCGGATCATGCTCGGCTCGTACTGGTCCAGCGAGCGGCCCGCGTCCATCGATCTCAGCGATCTGGAGGGCCACGCGTTCGTGACCGGGACGACGGGGGCCGGCAAGACCACCACGCTGCAGCGCATCCTGGCGTCCGTCTGGAACGACCATCGGGTACCTTTCCTCGTCCTCGACCCTGTGAAGGACGAGTACTCGGACGCCGCCGCCCTGTTCCGAGGCGGACTGCAGGTCGTCACCGGCCGAAGCCTGCACCTGAACCTCATGCAGGCGTGGCCCGGCGAGGATCCCCTCATCCACGTCGCGCACGTCGCCCAAGCGTTCAAGGCGGCCTTCACGATGCCGTCGCCGACGCCCTACGTCGTGACCCAGCTCTTCGATCAGGTCATGACGCAGCCAGGCGGACCGCAGGGGACGGAACTCTTCGACGTCCGCGACATGGTGGAGCCGCTGGTCTCAGGACTCGGCTATGCGCCGGAGGCGCACTCGAACATCCGAGCCTCACTGCAGACCCGGCTGAACGTCCTGCTTGCGCCGCATCGCGCACATCGGTTCGCCTGGCCCGACTCCGACATGGTGGAAGAGATGCTCGCCCGGCCGACGGTCGTCACGCTCGCCGACCTCGTCGACGACGAGGAGCGCTCCTTCGTCGTGCTGATGCTTGCGCTGGCGACCTGGGCAAAGGCCAGACAACGAACCAAGGTGCGGCCCATCGAGCATCTGCTGGTCCTGGAGGAGGCTCATCGGGTCCTCCCCGAGTTGGATCGCAGTCCGGTGGATCCCGACGCCGGGAGTGCCCAGGCCGCGTCCGCCCAGCTCTTGTCGGCGATGCTCACCGAGGTGCGCAGCTTCGGCGAACAGGTGATCGTGGTCGATCAGAGCCCAGCCAAGGTCTCCTCTAACGTGATCAGGAACACCAACCTGAAGGTCTCCCACCGCGTGGTGTCCCCGGCAGACCAGGATGAGATGGCCGGGGCTCTGGGAATCCAGTCGGACCGGGGACTGGTGCTCGGCGGGCTCGCCCGCGGGCAGGCCATCATCTCGACCCGGCAGGAACCGGCGCCGCAGACGATTGCCATAGCACCGGCCGAGTACTTGAGCCCTGACTCGAGGTCGACCACCATCAGACCCAACAAACCCGGCTGGCCCTGTTGCTCGGATGATCCCAATCGGCACTTCCTGGCCTGGCGGGCGGCAGCGGACGCGGAGCGGGCTGTTGCGCTGGTCGTCATCGGCTGCCGACAGGCTGGCGCGGGCAGCGACGGACATCTGATCCGCAAGACCGCCTTCGGCCTGCTTCGGGCAATCGCTCAGCAGCTCGGCGCCCGAGTGAATTGCCTTGCCTGGGCCGGGTTTCGGCGTCTTCTGGTCCTCGAACGACAGTCGGGCCTGGTGGCAAGCAGCACCGCGATCGCCACCCAGCTCGTGGCTCTGAACGAGATGTGGCTGGCCGGAGCACCGGTGACGAGCGCGACGGCAGCCGACTTCGGCGTGCCGGGTATGGCCGTGGCGCGCCTATGCCCCTCATGCGGTGCGAACTGCGGAATCCGAATCCCCGCCTGGGCCTATCTGCGGGGTGGACCAAGGACCGGCTTGGTGGCTCTTGCCGGGCCGGCGTGGCGTTCGGATCTAGCGGACGTGATCGAGTGGGTGAAATCGGAAGCCACGTTCCAGAGTCGGTTGATGGGAGCCGACGGCGCCAACTCCATCGTGCGATGCCAGGTCAGGCAGGCCGTCGAACGGTATCGCCTCGCTGGGGGCGTTGCGACTCAGATTCTGTCGAGAGCCGGAATTCCGGAATGAGGAGAAGCAATGAAGATTCCCATTGGAATTGACCTCGGAACCACCTATTCGTGTGTCGCCTATGTGCCCGAAGGAGCCGATCATGCCGTGATGATTGAGAATCGCGCCGGCCACATGCTCACGCCCTCGGCGGTGACCTTCACCAGCGGCGGAGGCGTCGAGGTCGGGGTGGATGCGAAGCTCGCCGCGTCGGTCCACCCCGAGCGATCGGTCCAGCTGATCAAGCGGCACATGGGCACCGACCACACCCTCACATTCGACAGCATCACCTATCGGCCCGAGGGCGTGTCGGCAATCATCCTGCGCGAACTGGTCGACGGCGCTGCCGAGGCTCTCGGAGTCGCGCCCAGCTCCCTGGTTGCCGTGGTCACAGTTCCGGCCTACTTCGGGGTTCGTGAGCGAGAAGCCACCATGGCGGCGGCTCGCATCGCCGAACTGGAGTGCATCGACCTGGTCGCTGAACCGGTGGCCGCGGCCCTGGCATATGGTTTTCGGACGGTGCATGCCGGAACGACGCTCGTGTATGACCTGGGCGGCGGAACGTTCGACGTCACCATAATCCGATATTCCGAAGACGGCTCCCCACACGTGATCGCTGTCGACGGCTCCCACCGGCTGGGAGGCGCGGACTTCGACGATCGATTGAGTGAGCTTCTCCTCGAGAGATACGTTCGGATAACCGGCGACGTGGACGCCGAATCCGACGATGACTTCGTCACAAAGTTGTACGCGGAGGCCGAGCGGGCCAAGTGCACCCTCAGCCGACGTGAGAACGTCTATGTCCGGCTACAGCGAGGAGACGTTCCGTCGACGTCGGTCTCGGTCTCTCGAGTGGAGTTCACGGCCGCGACCGCTGACCTAATGAATGAGACTCTGGGTGCGGTCGATAGGGTCATCGCGGCCGCAACCGCGAAAGGAACGCCGCGACCCACTCAGGTGGTGTTGGTCGGAGGGTCGAGTCGGATGCCCTTCGTCAGGGTACGTATCGAGGAGCACCTCGGAGTTCCGGCCCGCCTGGCGGATCCCGACCTCTCGGTAGCGAATGGAGCTGCCTTGCACTGCGCGCTGCTGATGGCTGCGCGTCCGAGGATTTCCGGGGCCTCGACGCAAGCCACTGGTCGGCTGGCCGGCGTCCAGCCCCTGCATGCTGTCCTCCCTCGAGCGCTCGGCATCAAGATCCACGACAGCCACGACCCCACCGGGAGCCGACAATTCGTCCGACACCTCGTCCGGGCGAACACCCCGCTGCCGGTCCGTGGGGCGATGGCTACGTTCGCCACCATTCTCGATGGCCAGGAGCGGGTGCGCATCGAGCTTATGGAGCAGGCCGGCGCGGTAGCCTCACCCGAACTGGACGCCAATCGGCGGATCCTGGACGGTGAACTGTCAGGTCTGCCAGCCGACTTGGCGGCAGGAACGCCCATCGACCTGACCTTGTCTGTTGGACTCGATGGTCGTATTGCGTGCGTTGCTCGGGAGCGATCAAGCGGGAGAGATCTGTTGCTCGAGTCATTCATGGAGGGCGTCGCAGATGGCGCCGAGGAAGCGCAACAGCGCTCAGCAGTATCCAGCCTCAGGATCTGGGAAAACTGATGGACTGGATCAGAAAGTCCTTCGAGGCGGCCGGCCTAACCCAGCATCCAACGGGACGACATCTGGACGCCGTTCAGAACCGATTCGGCGGTGCCGTATTCCTGTGCCTTGATGTCAGCGGTTCGATGCATGGCGAGCGGATTCGACAAGCGGTCCTTGGCTGCCGCACCTTCATCCGTGAAACCCTCGCGGCTCGTTATCGAGTTGGGCTCGTCCTGTGGCACCACGACATCGAGGCGAGCACTGAGCTAACGGTAGACGCCGTGCCCCTGATGAAGCTCCTGGACGGCGCTGTGGCCTCGGGAGGAAATGCCGTCGTGCCGACGCTCTCCTTCTGCGACAAGCGACTTCGAGATCGGCGGGGAGACCGAGTGGTGGCCATCTTCGGCGACGGTGACCTGGGTCCGGCCCAGGCGGCCGCCAGCAAGGCCGCAGAGCTGCGGGAGCACAACATTCGGATCATTACCTGTGGCCTAGGTGAGGCGAGCGCACGCGAACTAGACACCATCTCGTCTGAAACCGATCGGACCCCGCGAAGGGCCGATGCCGACAACATTTCCAGCGCGATCGCCGCCATGGCGTCCACACTCAGACGACAGCCCTGATTCATGCCCCGCCCGGCGAACGAAGGAGAACCCATGGAGCGGATGACACATTGGCACAGTGAGGCTGGGTACGACCTCCCACCGCCCGACACCTCGCTCCCAGCCGATCAGGCCTTGGTCGACCCGCACACGATCGGACACACGGCCCTGGACGGCTACGCGATGTCTGAGCGCCCACCGACGCTGGGACATGTGGCTCTCGATGGCGCCGGGGTCGAGGTCAATTACGACGCTCCTCCGACCGGTATCGACGGGGGCGATCCGAGTCACGGGCACTAGCTAGAGCTGCATCTTCCGCACACGCCGTCAACGGTCGCGAGACGCCAGCCTACCGACCAATCCAAGGCCAAGCGCGCCCGGCGGCGACGACACTGGTCTTCGTTGTCCGGCAAACTCGTGAAGAAGATCGTCCCATCGCCGGCCCCCGGCACCTCGATCATGATGGACGTCCAGACCTGAGTCTCAGGGGATTGTGACACCGACGTCGCCGTCGAGCACACGTCCGCCCGTGTCGAAGTGAATCCGAACGGTCGAGCCTATGACCGCCGCGAGTTCTGGATCCTCGACGCGGCACTCACATTGCCCGTTGAAAATCCGGCGCCAGCACAAACAACTCCGGAAACGCGGTGAGCACCGTAGAGACCTTTGGAGGTCCGACGCGTACGAGCTTCCGCCGCCCTCGCCGAAGGAACGGGCGCGCGATGCGTCGATAGTTCCACAGTTGGCCAAGAAATCTTCGAGTTGAGCCGTCCGTCAAACGGCTCAGAGTCGACGCCTATGCTCCGCAGAACCTGTCCGATATCGTCCCAACGTCCGATCGCCGTGACTTGGATCCTCAGCTTGGGGCCAGCGCCACGAGATAGAGGCCGATGGGGTGGTGTGTGAACCCGTGGGAGACGAATGTTCGCTTGCTCCAGCGCATCACTGACTGCTCCGCCGAGCTTCGTGACACCCAGAGCAATCCGGGTCTCAAGCCGCAGCGGCCGCCTCCAACAGCAATCGGGATCGGGCACGGTAGTCCGTGCCCGATCCCGATCCTTGTTTCTAACAGGCCTCCGGCTCGTCAGGGCACCGGCGGCAGCGGCTCCTCGCGGGTCGGCGGCGGCCCGTCCGGGGCGTGCCCGGGCGACGGCGGTGCCGGTGGCGTCGGCCCCGGCGGGGTCGGCGAACTCGGCGGCTGGTGGAACGGCGGATAGCTGGTGCCGTTCAGCGCGTCCCGCCTGGCCTTGTAGTCGTCGATCTCGATCTCGCCCCGGGCCAGCCGCTCGTCCAGGATGCGCAGGGCATCCCACGGTCCAGGCGGACCTGGCGGCGGGGCCCCCGGCTCATGATGATGCGGGCCATGACCCGGTCGATGACGGCCGGACACCCAACCCTTCTTGCGTGCGATCTTGAACGCCAAGGCGGCCAGCCCCAGCAGGATCGCGACAAATATCGCCATGCCGACCAGGCCGGCGATCATGTGCAGGAAACCGAAGCCTCCACCTCCGCGTGGACCCATCTCTCAACTCCTCCAGGTTCGATAGGTTCCATCGTGCGTCGCAATCTTGGCCAGACAACTGTCAGGAGGCTGTGAGTCCGGCGAAATGGACCGCGGGAATAGACCCGTCGTCCAGAATCTGCGGCGAACGGACCCGGGGAAGACCCCTCGGCCCATAGCCACGCGCTCAGCCGACGGCGGCCGACTCGCCCAGCCGTCGGCGTCCCGAGAAGGCGCGGCCGAGGGTGACCTCGTCGGCATACTCGAGGTCACCGCCCACCGGCAGCCCGGACGCCAGCCGTGACACCGTGACGCCCATGGGCACCAGCAGCCGCGAAAGGTAAGTGGCGGTGGCCTCGCCCTCGAGGTTGGGGTCGGTGGCCAGGATCACCTCTGTGACGGTTCCGTCGCCGAGCCGGATCACCAGCTCGCGAATGTGCAGGTCGCCCGGGCCGACGTTGTCGATCGGCGAAATCGCGCCGCCGAGCACGTGGTAGAGCCCACGGAACTCGTTGGTGCGCTCGATCGCCATCACGTCTTTGGACTCCTCCACGACGCAGATGGCGGTCTGGTCACGCCGCGGATCGCGACACACTCGGCACAGCTCACCCTCGCTGATGTTGAAGCAGCGGTCGCAGAACCGGACGTTCTCGGCAACGTGGCGCAGGGCGTCCGCAAGCCGGTCGATGTCGGCGCGATCGGTGGTGAGGATGTGAAAAGCGATCCGCTGGGCACCCTTGGGCCCGATCCCCGGCAGCCGGGCGAGTTCGTCGATCAGCTCCTGGATGGGTCCTTCGAACACCGTCGCTCCCCCGGCCTACTGGCCGAGGAGGCCGCCGAGACCACCGGGGTCGGGCAGCTGCGGCATTGAGGACTCGGCCAGGATGGCGACCTTCTTGTTGGCGTCCCGGACGGCGGCGACGATCAGGTCGCCCAGCGTCGACGGGTCGTCATCGTCCCAGGCCTCCGGCTTGATGTCGACCGCCAGCAGCTCGCCGGCGCCGTTCACCGTGACCTGCACCAGGTCGCCGCCCGCGGAACCGCGCACCTGCTTGGCCGCCAGCTCTTCCTGGGCGCGCTGAATCTGCGACTGCATCGCCTGGGCCTGCGCCAGCAGCGCGTTCATGTCGAATCCCTGCTCGCCGAACATCACGTCTCCAATCGGTGGGGCACCGGGTAATGCTACCCACGCCACACTGATCGACCGCCGGCACGCGCCGCCGCGGCACCGTCGGAGACGGATCCGCGGCTCGGCTATTCCTCTTCGGCGATGAGTTCGGCCCCAAGGTGTTTGGCCAGCAGCTCGTCGTGGTCGGCATCGGCTTCCTCGATCGACCGATCGTCGCGACTGGGTTCCTCTTCCTCCACGGGCGGCTCGATCGCAGTGCTCGTGGCCCGGATGTTCTGCCGCGCCTGCGCCGCGGCGGGCGGACGCGGTGGCGACGCCGCCGGCACGGACGGCGCCGCCCGCTGTGCAGCCACCACGGTGGGCGCTGGACTGTCAGGCGGTCCGGCGTCGATCACCTTGATGCTCACGCCCGTCGCGGTGACCTGCAGGATCGACTCGCGCAGGACGTCCTCGCTGCCTCCGCGTCCGAAGCTGTCCCGGGCGCCGGGGTTCCCGATGCCGAGGGTGAGGACGCCGTCAACGACGTCGACCACATGGGCGTTCTGGCTGAGCAGGATCCAGGTGAACCGGCGCCGCTTCTTCACCTCATCGAGGATCTCGGGCCACAGCCGACGGAAATCGACGGTGCTCAGGCCGGCCGGCGAGCGAGCGCCCGTTGCGGCCGGGGGGACGGCGGCAGCCGCCGGCTCCGCGGGCACCGGGGTGATCGCTTCGTCCGCGACCGGCGGCGCCGGGCGCTCGGAGGGACGCGGTGGGCCCGGCGTCCCCTCGACGGCCGGCTCGGCCGCGCCCGCCGGCTCGGCGACGAGCGGCTGATCGCCCGCCGTTGCACTCGGCTGTGCGTCAGTCATCTGCTGCGCACCCACCGCCTGCGCGCCGGACCTCGGCGGGACAGCTTCCGGCACCGGCTGCCGGGGCACGGTCTCGATCTGGTTCGCGGGCCGCGGTGCCGCGCCGATGGCCTCGGGCGCGGTCATGTCGAGCCGGCGTTCCAACCGGTCGAGCCGGGCATGGACGCCGCGCTCGCCCGGGTCGGCGGCGGGCAGCAGCACCCGGGCGCACATCAACTCCAGGTGCAGCCGGGGTGCGGTGGTGCCGCGCATCTCGGTCAGTCCGGCGGCGATCACCTCGGCGGCTCGGGTCAGTTCGCCCGGGCCGAGGGTGGTCGCCTGGCCGCGCAGCCGCTCCGCCTGGTCGGCGGCCACGTCGACCAGACCGCTGGTCAGAGCGTCCGGGACCGCGGCGACGATGATCAGGTCGCGCAGCCGGCGCAACAGATCCTCGGCGAAGCGGCGCGGATCCTGACCGACCTCGATCACCTTGTCGATGCTGGCGAACACGCCGTTGGCGTCGCTGGCGGCGAAGGCGTCCACGATCTCGTCGAGCAAGGCGTCCGGGGTGTAGCCGAGCAGCGCCGCGGCCTGGGTGTAGGTGACCCCGTCGGTACCCGCACCCCCGAGCAGCTGATCGAGCACCGACAGCGAATCGCGCACCGAGCCGGCGCCGGCCCGCACCACCAGGGGCAGCGCAGTGGCATCGACCGCGACCCCCTCGGCCTCGCACAGCCCGCCCAGGTAGGCCGACAGCGTCTTCGGCGGCACCAGCCGGAACGGGTAGTGATGGGTGCGCGACCGGATGGTGCCGATCACCTTCTCGGGCTCGGTGGTGGCGAAGATGAACTTCACGTGCGGCGGCGGCTCTTCGACGACCTTCAGCAGCGCGTTGAAGCCCGCCGTGGTCACCATGTGCGCCTCGTCGACGATGTAGATCTTGTAGCGGCTGGCGACCGGGGCGAAAAAGGCGCGTTCGCGCAGGTCGCGGGCATCGTCGACGCCGCCGTGCGAGGCCGCGTCGATCTCGATCACGTCGATCGAGCCGGGACCGCCGCGAGCCAGATCGCGACAGGACTGACATTCCCCGCACGGAACCGGGGTGGGTCCCTGCGCGCAGTTCAGGGCGCGGGCCAGGATGCGTGCCGAGGTGGTCTTGCCGCATCCGCGTGGGCCCGAGAACAGGTAGGCGTGGTTGACCCTGTTGTTGGTCAGCGCACGCTGCAACGGCTCGGTGACGTGTTCCTGGCCGATCACGTCGGCGAACGTGTCCGGCCGGTAGCGGCGGTAGAGGGCCAGCGGCGCCTCGGGACGCGCAGGCGCGTCGGCCTGCGGTGGTGGAGCGGGACTCGGTGGCGCTTCAAGGGTGCCCGGCTCATCGGAGGTGGCGGCGTCCGGATCGGCACCGAACAGGTCCGGGCCGTCCTGCTCGAACGGCTCCGGCTCCGGCTCCTCGTACGGTTCGGAGTCGAACAGCTCGTCCTCGCGCTCGTCGTCCACGGTTGGCACCTTACGTGCTGGCACTGACAACTATCGAGCCGCGATCCAGGCCCGACCGAGCAGGAACGTCCGGGCAGACAAAGGGGTCCCCGCGCACCCGGAAGAGCTCACTTACCCTTGCTGCCTTTCGGCCCTGGGGGAGTTGGGCGAGATACCGCCGCGCGGGGACCTTGGCCACCAGTGTAGGGGACGCGGACCGCACCGCCGACCACGTGCGGGGACCACCCCGAGCAGCCTCAGAACTGCTCGGGGCGGGCGAGTTCGCTGGTGAACCGCGAGTTGGCCAGCACCGGCAGGGCGGTGCGGGCGGCTCGGACGACGTCCAGATCGAGATCGATGGTGACCAGCCGCGGTTCGGCGTCCAGTTCCAGCAGGATCTCGCCCAGCGGATCGACCACCAGCGAATGCCCGACGCCGGTCGGACGGCGTCCGCCGGTTTCGGCGTCCGGGTCGGACGGCGGCTCGGCCTGGTCGACCGCCACCACGAAGGAAGTGGAGTCCAGCGCCCGCGCCACCGCAAGGGACCGCCACTGCTCGACCTTGCGTTCGCCGGGCGCCCAGGACGCCGGCACCACGATCAGCTCGGCGCCGGCCGCCGCCAGCTGCTTGTACAACTCGGGAAACCTGATGTCGTAACAGGTGCTGAGTCCGCAGACGACGCCGGCGATGCTGACCGTCACCACCGCGTCGCCCGGCTCGATCTGCTCCGATTCCAGGTAGCCGTAGGCGTCGAACAGATGCAGCTTGTCGTAGTGCGCGTCGAGGTCCGGCCCGGTGACCAGCAGGGTGTTGCGCACCTTGCCGTTGCCGCCCGGGGTGAAGATGCCCACGATGACCGTCACGCCGGCGTCCGCTGCGGCCTGCCGGACGGCGTTCGCCCACGGCCCGTCGAGGGCCTCTGCGGCCTCGATCCGGGCGCGGGCGAACGAGCAGCTCATCGCCTCCGGGAAGACCACCAGCTGCGCGCCGGATGCGGCCGCGCGTCCGATCTGCGCCAGCACCAGCTCGAGATTGGCGGCGGGTTCGGTTCCGGCGGTGAACTGGGCGAGGGCGATCCGCATGTGCTCAGCCTGCCATCGAGAACCCACAGAATGCCGGCAACCTTTCCGAGCTGCGTCACGTAGGACAGGGTGAGGAACCAAGGGGGCGCCATGTTCGGACTGTCCGCCGCAGGGCGGGACGCGGAGTTCGTCCGCTTCGCCACCGAATGGGGCGGATCGCTGAACCGGACGGCCTACCTGCTGACCGGCGACCGCGAACTGGCGGCCGACCTGACCCAGGAGGCCCTGCTGCGCACCTATCTGGCGTGGTCGCGGGTGCGGCCCGGCGAGGCGTCCGCGTATACCCGGCGGACCGTCGTGAACCTCACCATCGATCATTGGCGGCGCCGGACGCCGCCCACGGTCGAGGTCGCCGACCGCACCGATCCGCGCGATTCCCACGCTCGGGTCGACGACCATGACCAGGTCGTCCGGATGCTCGATTCACTGCCTCCGCAGCAGCGCCGCGTCATCGTGCTGCGGTACTACAACGACTTGTCCGAAGCCGAAACCGCCGCCTGTCTCGGGGTCGGCGTCGGCACGGTCAAGTCGGCCGCGTCGCGCGGACTGGCCGCGCTGCGAGCCCTCTACACATCCACCGACGGGAGGAACTCGTGATGTCCGACCTCGAAGAACTGCTGCGCACCGACCTGCGCGACGCCGCCGAAGCCTTGCCCACCGACATCGACGTCGACGACCTGCTGCATCGCGGACGCCGGCTGCGTGCCGCGCGCACCCGGCGGCACGGCTTGGTCGCCGTGGCGGCGGCCGTCGTGGTCGGCCTGGCCGGCTGGACGGGTCTGGCGCTCCGCACCACCAGCGGAGTCCCCGATCCCGCGGCCACCCCGAGCATCGCGAGCCCGGGATCGATCGTCACCTTCAGAACCGAAGCGGGGAGCGTGCCGCGTTCCCCGTACAGCGTGATCACGGCCACGCAGTCGGACGGCGTGCTCACCCTGACCGGACGCGAACAAGAGTCCGACCCGGGAGTGAGGCTGGCCTCGGTGTCGGTGAACCCGAAGGTGGCCACCGGCACCACGATCTCGCCGCGGCTGTCGCTATGGCTGATCCCCGGGCAGATCGACTGGGTGGACGCGCACACCACAGGGCCGTCGTCCGTCGGCCCGTACCTGGCGCGGCACGGGTTCCTGTCCGCGTCCGGGGTCACCGTGGCGCTCGTGGTCGCCCAGCAGGACCAAAGCTCGGCAGACTGGGTCGACGGAGTGATCTGGCGGGCCACCGACGGCAGTCTGCACAGCAGCGCGGGCACGCCGGTCTCCACCGCGGTCCTGTCACTGTCCGACGCCTCCCTGACGGTGTACCGCGATCCGGGCCTCAAGGTCGTCAGCTTCTTCGACGCGATGGATGGGCGGGGCTTCACCAGCACCCGCGACGACCTTCCCGCCCGCGAGCTTGTGAAGACCCGGCTCGCGCGCGAGAGCGCCGGACACGGGTGGGAGGAGTTCGCGGTGGGGATCCTGCCGCCCGGCGCCAGCGACCCACGTGTCACCACGACCTCCAGGGGTGCCGAGGTCGCCACCGGAGTACTGCAGCCGGACGGCGCCGTCACGTTCGTCGTCCGGAACCGATCGGACGCCGAACCCCGGGGCTCCCTGATCAGCAAGGTGACTTACACCGACGCGGACGGGAGCACCCGGACCTACCGGGGGTGACCGCCGTGCTGACGGTCACGGTTTGGCCGCCGTCGCGATGGCCCGGTATCGTCTTCGACGGAGGATTCGCCTAGAGGCCTATGGCGCTCGCTTGGAAAGCGGGTTGGGTTCACACCCTCACGAGTTCGAATCTCGTATCCTCCGCCACCACGATTCCCGCTCTGACTAGGACGGGAATCGCTCTTGGATGGTCGACAGCCCAAGCCACCACGTTCTTGTGCGCTAAATGTGCGTTATCTTTCAGGCGCGGCCTGGCAGGAGAGCGGAACGGTCTGTGTAGAAGCGCGGAAGGCTCAGCAGGTTGTTGGTCCAGTTCCCGTCAGCATGTGTGCGAAGGTTTGGCGGTGTCGTCTGAGGGACTCCGACCTGAGCGTCGGGCGACCCGTGGACGTAGACCACATTGCCCTCCTGGATGAAGTCGATCATCGCCTCCCTCGTGCAGGTGTTGGTCTTGCCAGGCTGCTCCCAACGAACCTCGGAGATGTGCTCGTGGTCGTTCGCAGTCGAGGGACTCATCCTGACTGCGGTGATGCAGGTAGACACGTCTTCCCCTCGCACTGCTTGATCCCCGGCTGTCGGGTCTCAGCTGGATGCTCTCAGGGGCTCCGACAGCGGCCGGAAACGACTTGGCTCGGCAGGCCGCCTCGCTCCGGACCTTGATCGCGATGGGCGAGTCCAGAGCTTGGTGTCCCATGGGTGAGTCGTGGTGTAGGTTCTCGTCGGACCTGTCGTTGGTGATGTGGCGCTGGCTAGGTGGATGACATCTGGCCGGGGTGTGGTGGTTTCTCGTTATCTTGTCGGTTTGTCGCGGCGGCGGCGTGGCCGGGGTTTATGTTTCGGTCTTGTCGGCTCGGATGAAGGCGCTGGCGAACGTGCCGCTGAGGCTGGTGATGGCGTTGGTGATGTTGATTCCGTCGGGCAGCGGGTCGGTCAGGTCGTCGGCCAGTTCGGCGAGGTCCTGGTTGGTGTAGGAGCGGGTGATCTCGATGGTGGGGTTGTCGAAGCCGGCCGTCGCCAGCTTGGCCTGATACTCGTCGATGGTGAGGGCGCCGGAGATGCAGCCGGTCCACAACTCGACCACCGTTGCCCACTGCTGCTGCAGTGGCCGGAGCAGGACGATGTCGGAGACGGCGAACCGTCCGCCGGGTCGCAGCACCCGGTGTGCCTCGGCCAGGACCTGGTCCTTGTCGGTGGAGAGGTTGATCACGCAGTTGGAGATGACCACGTCGACGCTGGCGTCCGGTAGCGGGATGTCTTCGATGGTGCCTTTGATGAAGCGGGCGTTGTCGATGCCGGCCTCGGCTCGGTTCCGTTCCGCGAGGGTCAGCATTTCGTCGGTCATGTCGAGGCCGTAGGCGGTGCCGTCCGGTGCGACTCGGCGGGCGGACAGCAGGACGTCGAGGCCGCCGCCTGAGCCGAGGTCGAGGACGTCCTGTCCCGGGTTGAGGTCGATCAGGGCGGTCGGGTTGCCGCAGCCGAGTGACGCCGACAGTGCCGCCTGGGACGGTGACTCGGTGTCGTCGTAGAGGTCCCTGGTGATCGGATCGGCTGTGGTGGTGTCGCTGCAGCAGGTTGGTCCGCAACAGGATCCGGATTCGCCGGCCAGGCTCAGCTGGGCCGCGGCGGCGTAGCGCTGCCGCACGGCTTCCTGCAGTTGTGTCGTCTCGCTCATCACGTCCTCCTTGTATTGATGGTTGTCGAAGCATCATCCTTCCCTGTTGATTCGATGTATGTCAATATAGGAGGTGTGATGGAGTTGCCGACGATCCAGCCCGACGCCTGCTGCAGCCTTGCGGGCACGGTGATCGACGAGGCTGCCGCGGTGCGGATCGCGCCGATGTTCAAGGCGCTCGGTGACCCTGTCCGGTTGCGGCTCGCCGCGTTGATCGCCAGCCAGGTGGAGGTGTGCGTGTGCGATCTTCAGACTCACTTCACGGTGTCGGGGCCGACTATCAGTCACCATCTGAAGGTGCTGCGGGAAGCGGGGTTGATCGGTGGTGAGCGGCGTGGCACGTGGGTGTATTACTGGATCAGGCCGGACGCGTTGCAGTCGTTGAGCGCGCTGCTGCAGCCCGCCGCTCCGGCGGCCTCCTGAGTCAGGTGGTGTTTGCTGTGGCGGTGAGTTCGGCGGCCAGGGTGCGGACCCGCTGATCGATGTCGTCGCGGACCAGCCGCATGCGTTCCAGGCCGTCGATGCCGCGCAATGACGGTTCGGCGGTGGTCCAGGTCTGGATCGTGCCCCGCATCCCCGCGGGTGGCTCCACGACCGCTTCGTCGCCGAGTACCACTATCCGGTCGACGCCTGCGGCCAGCGCCGGGTCGAGGAGTTTCGGGTGCTCGCCGGCCATCGTGGCGCCGACCTCTTCCACCGCGACCCGGGACAGCTCGTTGAGGCTTTCGCCGGGCCGGGTGCCGGCGGAGAACACGTCGATCGTGTCGCCGGAGTGGTGGCGCATCAGCGCGGCGGCGATCTGGGACTTGCCGGCGTTCTTCACGCAGACGAACAGCACCGACGGCTTGGTCGGGCCGGTCATGCCGCCACCGGGTCGACGCCGAGTTCGTGCAGCAGCTGCTGGACGCGCTGTTTGATCTCGTTGCGGATCGGGCGGATCGCGTCGACGCCTTGTCCGGCGGGGTCGTCGAGGGCCCAGTCCAGGTAGCGGGTGCCGGGGAAGAAGGGGCAGGCGTCGCCGCAGCCCATGGTGATCACCACGTCGCTGGCCTGGACCGCTTCGGCCGTGAGGATCTTCGGTTTCTCGGCGGAGATGTCGATGCCGTCCTCGAGCATGGCGGCGGCGACGGCCGGGTTGATGCTGTCGGCGGGTGCGGACCCGGCGGAGCGGACCTCGACCTGGCCGCGGGACAGGTGGTTGGTGTAGGCGGCGGCCATCTGCGACCGGCCGGCGTTGTGGACACAGACGAACAGCACCGATGGACGGTTGGTGGTGGTCACGGCGATTTCCCTTCGCTGACTTGACGAGTGGTTGGGTTGGGCGGATCGGAGGCGGCTGGTTTCAGTGCAGGATGCCGCGGAGCAGGGTGGTGACGCGGTTCTGGATGTCGTCGCGGATCTCGCGGACGACCTCGATGGGTTGCCCGTGCGGGTCGGCGACGTCCCAGTCTTCGTAGCGTTTGCCCGGGAAGTAGGGGCAGCTGTCGCCGCAGCCCATCGTGATGATCACGTCGGCCGCCTTCAGGACGCTGTCGGTGAGCGGTTTGGGGTAGGCGCTCGCCAGGGCGATGCCGCGTTCGGCCAACACCTCGACCACCACCGGGTTGACCTCACCGGCCGGTTGCGACCCGGCGGAGCGGACATGCACCCGGCGGGCGGACAGGTGCTCGGCCAGGGCGGCCGCCATCTGCGACCGGCCCGCGTTGTGGACACACACGAACAGCAACTCCGGCACGGTCTTGGCTCGCCGTCCGGAGGCCTGTGCCTGCGCCATCAACTGCTCCCTGGCCTGCTTGGCGACCAGCACCGGCAGGAACTGGGTGATCGTGGCCGCGGCCTCCAACGCCTGCCGGGCGGCGGTGACCGTGCCGGCGACGTCGTCGCGGCTGAACACCCCGTCGTAGGAGTAGGCCAGGTCGTCGATGATCGTCTCGTAGGGGTCGTGCAACTCGGTGGTCACCATGGGCTCCTCTCCATCAGCCTCAGGCGGGTGGTGTGGTCAGTTCCGGGCGGGGCTCAGGGCGTGGTGGAGATCGCGGACGCGAGTTCCGATCGTGCGGCAGGCGTCATCGAAGGACGCCGGCGAGGCCGCAGGCACCGGGTCGGGGATCGACCAGTGCCACCTCGACAACTCGCCCGGCAGGGTCTCGTGGACGTGGTCACAGACCGCGATCACCAGGTCCTCGTCGTGCACCGTGTCGCCCATGTCACGCATCGTGGGGTCGACCGCCAGACCGTGCCGGGTCGCCGTGCGCAGCGCCAACGGGTGCGGCGCGGACGCCGGGTCCGTGCCGGCGTCCACCGCAGGCACCTCGCTCATCCGCCGCCACCAGGCCGCCGCCAGCTTCGACCGGGCCGAGTTACGGGTGCAGACGAACACCACCCGCCCCGGCGAGGTGATCGCCGGTGTCCCGACGCTCACCAGCGCCACCACCTGCGGGTCGTCGTGGCGCAACGCGATATAGGACTTGCGGCCGTCGTGCTCACCCCGCCGGCGCGCCACCAAACCCGCCTCGGCAAGCACGTTCAGGTGATGCGCGACCAGTGGTGTTGATAGCTGCCAGCGTTCGGCGATCTCCCCAGGCGCCAGATCCTGCGTCAGCAACGCCTGCGCGATCGCCAGCCGACTCTCCTCGGCCAGCGCCTGGTGCGCCACCAACACATCCATACCGATACCTCAATCCTGGTTGAGATAACCGTATCGCTGTGGGCGTCTCCTGGGAAGAACCCCTCGTGGCCGGTCGGTTCGGCGGGCCGAACTGGTGTGGGCGGGGGCGTCAGGTGTTGCCGGTCGGGTCCACCGCTCGGGGCCACTCCCGCGCGGTTCAGCCCCCTGGTGGGGTCCAGCGAAGCGGCCCCTCAACGGCGTGCGTGGTGCGCAGGTGCAGGTGGGCGCTGTGGAACAGGTCCGCGTCCCGCAGCGGGTTGGATCGGTGGAAGTCGGCGTAGGCGAGTGTGGTGGGGTCGAGCCGGAGTGTTTCGGGGCCGTAGGCGATGGTGCCGCCGGTGAACTTCTCCCAGAACTGGCGGGTGAGGGTCGGCAGGTCGGTGTCGGTGGGGTGGCTTCGACGGCCGACCCGGACGGCTTCGGTGAGGAGGTCGGTGTCACGGCCGATGGCCCGGCGCTGCTGGTAGTCGATCGGCGGCGGGTGGTGCTGGAGCAGGGTGACCAGCTTGTCCAGCGCGGCGTGGATCTCGGGCCAGGTGCCGTGGGCCTGGGCTCGGCGCAGGTAGGTGCCGATGCGGTTGGCGTGGGTCGCGGGAAGGCGGAGGTGGCGACAGATCGTCATCCACGGGTCATGGCTGCCGATCTTGGCCAGCGCCATCGCGAGCAGGCTGTTGCGCAGGACCGTGTCGGTGCAGCCCAGCAAGGGTTCGGGCACCCAAAGCGGCCAGATCGCCTGCGGTATCCAGGCCGGGGTGGGCTCGGGAAGTCTCGGCTCGTGCTCGGGCAATCGGAGGCGGCGGATCTGTGCGGGGTCGTGGAGGCGGCCGGCGGGATAGCGGGGCGCGTGGTGAGCGGTGCGGAACATCATCTGGTCGACCGGGGCGAGATGCTCGCGGATGCCGGCGAGTTGGATAGCGGCCAGCAGCGGACTGTAGCGGTGGTTCGCGAACCGCCCGTTCGGGCGGATAGGGGCATGCGCCCCGTCATAGGTCAACATCGACGCCTGCCGGGCGGCGCCGGCCAGGTCGCTCGCGGTCACCACGGTGCCGGCGTCGGTGAGTGCGGGCCCGAACCGTGCCGGGTCGTGGGCCAGGTCGAGGAGTTCCCCACCGGGACCGGCGGCGTCGATGAGTTCGACGAGGGCTTGGAACGCGATCCGGTGGGTCACGATGAGTCCGGCGACTGTGACCTGGGTGGAGGGATCCGTGGCCCAGTCGTGCAGGAGTTGTTGGCCGGCGACGGCGGCCGCAGGAGCGGGGCGTGCGGGTGCCGCGGTCAGGTCGGCGTTGCACCAGTCCCGCAGGCGGCGCCGACCGATCCGGTCGGTGGTCGGCAGTTGGGAGGGGCAACGGTGCAGGTCGACGACGCGTGTGACCCAGCGGAACTGGGCGTGCGGTGGTTGCCCGCAGGCCGGGCAGAGGTTGACCAGGTAGCTGTGATGGGTCGGACAGATCCACGACAGGGGCGATTGCCAATGGTCTGGCCACCACGGGTCGGGATCGGCCAGGCAGCGGGGGCAGTAGCGGGATTGCGGCCGGCCGGGTTTGGTGTGGCCGAACGTCTCGGCGTAGAGGTTGGTTGCGGCGGCCAGCGGCTGGATCCTGACCAGCGGCTTGATCTGGTCCGGGGTCAACCCGAGCCGGGCGGCCATGCCCGGGTAGGTGCGCAGCCGGGTGGCGACGCCACTACTGCTGCTGATGCAGCGCTTCGCGCCGGCGTGGCGTAGCAGGTCACGCGCCGGCACGTCATAGCGGACGGCGAGCCGCCGGATCCACGACAGCGTCGCTTCCCCTGGATGGGGCGGCAGGTGAATGGGGACGGTGTCGATGTCGTAGCCGCCCGGGACGACACGCAGCGCCGGCTGTCCCCGCGACTGCCCGGCAGGCCGGCGCGTTTCAGCCGAGCGCTGCGGCGGTGTGGGCGGCATTGTCGACGGTGGAGGCGGTCAGCAGCTCGGCGGTGAGGGTTTCGACGCCGGTCGCGATCGCGAGGTAGCAGGCTCGGTCGATCAGATTGGTGAGGGAGGCGATGTGTCCCTGGGTGCGGCGATGCAGCACCTTCGCATGTCCGGTGAGCATCCCCGGCCTGGCGTCGGCGAGCTTGATGTGGGCCTCCATCGCCCGCAACAGATCGGTCCAGGCCTTCGCTCCATGGGTGGTGCCGATGTCGAACGGGGCAACCTCGCAGCGGGTGGCGCGGCGGGAGGTTTGGGCATAGACGGCGTCGGGGCCGAGGATGCCCTCGTCGAAGAACCGCTTCTCCTTCAACCGGACACCGACATAGATGAAGGTGGCCGGCATCTCGTTGGCCAACCCCTTGAGGTGGTTCGACACCTCTTGCCCGTTGCGGTGCCGGAAGTCGATGAAGTGGAGATCGTCGATCACGATCAGCTGGGTCTCGCAGGAGGCGACGCAGTCGACCGCGAGCGCACCGAGCCGGGCCGAGGAAGCCCGGTCCGCGGCCGGGTGGCCGTAGAAAGCGAGGATCTTCTGATTCAGCCCCTTCAACGTCATCCCGGCCGACAACGGCACGAACGCCACCGGCAGCCGCTGATGCCCCGAGGCGGTGCGGGCCGGGTTGCGGCGCATGATGCGGCGGTGGAAGTCGCGGGCGTAACGGGTCGCGATCGTGGTCTTGCCCAACCCTGGCGCGGCGTCGACCACGACCGAGCCGCGGAGCCGGTCGGCGTCGCGACGGTTCGAGGCCATCACCTGATCGATCACCGCGAACGCGGCGGCGAGCTGGTGGGTCTTCACCGTCGGCAGGTTCGCGTTCCAGACCAGCCGGGCCTCGTTGTAGTCCTCCAGGCTGTCGGCGTCCAGACGGGCCATCTCCGCCCTGGTCAACACCTCCAGGTCACTGCGCCGAGCAGCGTTGACGAACGCGTCCCAGCCACCCTTGTAGGCAAGCTGGAACCGGCCCGGGCCGTTCGTCTGCAGCCAGCGTGCCCACCGGTTCATTCGTCGAACACCTCCAACCCGTCGGCATCGGGATGGGCCGCGTAGTAGGCGGCGAACACGTCCTCGTCGTCGCTTCTCAAGCCCTGGTCACGGTCCTGGCGGCGTTGCAGCAGATCGATCACCCCGGGCACCGACACCCGGTCCCGCTCACCCGACGTGGCCTCCGGCGAATCAGCGTCACCGCCGGCGTTGGCGGCCCGTTAGGTAGCGAGCCGGATCGCGACGTTGCGGTCACGCCGCGAGGTGACCTCACCGGCCGCCCAGTCCGCCAGGAGGTCGGCCACGGCCTGCTTCGGGTCGACGTGGCGGCACGTGCGGGCCGCGATCGTGCGGGTGTAACGGGCCGCGTCGGCCGAGAACGGAGCGTCGATGCCCGGAGCGTGTTCCCACTCCAACGCATGCCAGGCGCCGGTGGCGGGGTCACGGAACCGGACGGTGCGGACATCGTCCCGGTCGACCATCAACGGCCACTTCCCCGGATGCGCCCCGCCATAGGGCGACCGGACGCCGCGGTAATCGTTCAGGCCCGGCCCGTCATAGCGGCGGCCGTCGATCTCGACCCCGTAGTGCTGGATGGTGCGCCACTCCACCTCGAGGAAGTCATAGATCAGGTCCTGCCGGGCCGGCAGCCGGATCCGGCCCGCCGCGGCGACACCGCGGGCGAACATCTCCGCCGGCGACAGCGCCAACCGGGGCTCCAAAGGGTCGACCAGACCGCCGTGGGGCGTGTGGTGATAGACCCGGCCGACCCATTCCCGGATCAGCTGCTCCAACTCGCTCACGTAGTAGAACGCTTCGGACTCCACACCCTCTCCGCGCGACCACACATCCGGACCCTTGTAGCCGGGCAGCTGCTCCAACAGCGATTGCCGCAGTGTGCGGAAGAACCGTTCCAACGCCGGCTTGTCGGTCGGCTTGTCCGGGATCGCCGGCTGGATCGAGATCCCCAACCGCTCACACACCGACCGGGTGTGCTCCGACAAGTAGATCTTGCCGTGGTCGACCACGATCGTGTCCGGCAACACCCCACCCGGATCACCCATCACGATGCCGTCCGGCAACCCTGCGTAGGGGCCCTCCGGCGACCCGTGCTGCCAGCCCCACGTTTGCGGTGTGACCGTCTGGAACAACACGCTCGCAACGTCGGGGCTCTGCGCCGCGACCGGCCGGAGCCGCAACCCGGTGATGCACCGATCGAACAGATCCATCGCCACCGTCAGCTCGGTGTTCACCCAGCGCAGCGTGACCGGCTCCATCGCGAACACGTCCAACCGGTAAGAATCCATCAACACGTACTGACCGGGCCGGTCGGCCCGCAACCGACCCAGCACGCCGGCGGGCCGCTTCGCCACCGACCGCCGCTGCTTCGCCGGGCCGAACGTGTAGCGGCCCTTGTCCAGCTCCGCGACGCGGCGGTAGGCAACCGCAGGTGAGGGAACTCGGCCGTCAGGAACTGCCGTCAAGAACGCTTGGTTGGATCGGCTGATCACCCATTGCCGGGTCGGGTTGGAGGCGTTGACGCTCGCGTCGAGCACCGCCCGGCAGGCCTCGTCCCAGCGGGGGTCGATGCTGCGGCGGTCTCCCCCCATCAGCCTGCCGTCGACCAGGCCGGATGGGCCAGCCTCGAGTAGCTTCGAGGCGAGCCGCTGCAGGGTTCGTTTGGAGACGCCGAGCGCGGCCGCTTCTGCCTCGTAGCGTTGCAGGATCGTGCGGTCATCGTCAGGGTCGGGCTCCAGCACGCGTCGGAGTGCGGCCAGCCTGGCCGACAATTGAGCTTGCTGGGCTCGGGTGAGTCCGGCAAGCACGACCGCGGGGATCTCCCAAGCGCCGGCGGGAACGGTGTCGTCACCCGTGACGGGCGGATCGATGACCAGGTCGGCAAGCATCGAGAAGCTGACCGTGCGGATCGAGTCGTTGCTGCGGAGCCGGACGAACTCGCCGGTCAGTTCGCAGATATCCCACCCTTGCCCATCGAGCCACACCCGGTTGCCGATCCGGACCTCGAAACTCGATGGGCTGCTGGTCATGCGGTCCGCGCTCCAGGCGTCAGCACCGAGCCCGGCGACAGCGGCTGAGTAAGGTCCGTCGCCCAGAGTCCCTGCCATAGCAGCGACAGCATTGCGCCGCGTGCGATCTGAGGCTCGACACCGGACGCGGCCTCTGCCTCGGCAACGGACATGCCCGGCCGGAGCACCTCGGCAACTTTGCCGAGGGCGTCGGTGTCGATCAGTTCCGCGCGTCGACCGGCGGCGAGGAATCGCACGTTGCGCAACAGGACCGGGTCAGCACCGGACCAGATCTCGAACTGCCACCCTCGGGCCGTGCACGCCCGCCCCGCCCAGTTCAGCGCCGCCGCAACATCCGGGTCGGTGAGCATCTTCTTCGGCTTCACGTCGACCACTACGAACCCGACGTCGGTCTTCAGCATGAAGTCCGGGACATGACGGCGCAGAACGCTCCCATCACGGCCCGACATCCAGAACGGCTGACTGGCGATGCCACGCACGGTCGGATCGAAGTCGGCCAGCCACAGCCGGTCCCGCTCCAGCAGGCTCTCGTAGCCGACGAGGCGACCCATCGTGACCGACCACAACCAGCCCGGATAGTTGCTCTGATTCCTGTGCGAAGGGAACCGCCGCACAGGTCGACCACCCACCACAGCCTCGGCCTCCACCTCAGCCAGACGGCTCGCGACCGAGTCACCGCGCTCGTCGAGGTACCGAACCTCGACATCCAACAGGCCACCCGACGCCATGGCCGAAGCATCGCTCCTGATGACAACTCGGCGAGAAGTGACACGCCGATGACAACTCGGCGAGAAAGTGACAAATCCGACGAGAACCTACACGTGGCCCGCCGCGCTGCAGGCGATTCCTTGACGACCCCAGTATGCTCAGCCATGGCTCCGCCACGCAAACGCGCCTACGGTGGCTGAGCATACTGGGGTCATCATCGTTCTTGCGTCGACGCAATTTGTCGCTAGACTCTCTACATACCGCCCGATCCCTCTGGGGTCGGGTTTCCCCTTTTTGTCACCAGCCTGATGGTTTCGTGAGCCCGGCAACGGGAGACGGTAGTTGCGATCCAATGAAATCTTGGGCAGTCAGCTGGTACCACCAATGGCCACCGGCGCCAACCGTCGGTGCGGCGTTCAGGGCGCCGGCGGGGTAGCCTCTGGTTGGGTTCACGAGTCCGACGGGCACGTTGTTCCGGGCGATCTGAACCGGCAGTTTCAGGTCGCTGTCGTTGCTTAGAACCACGGCGCCTTCGACAGCGTTGGTGAGGACGTCGACGAGCAAGTGGGCCGCGACGTTCACATCGCTGCCCTTCTCCTCGCGTCGGGCCACGGACGCCATGAAGGTCGCGTTGGGTACGTCACTCCCGGTGCTGTCCTTCACCATTACCGGCCAGTCGGCCGTGGTGAGGATCGGCCGCCCCTGGGGCCCATGCGTCGCGAGGGGATTCGTGGCGACTCGCTCGACGTAGGTTCCGAACTCGAGCACATCTGCGGACCCGTGCTTGTCGAGGGCACGGATGTAGGTGTCCTGGTCTTGTTGGCTAGACGTGTTTCCTTGTCCTTTGATCCGCGCTGTACAGAACACGACTCGCAGGTCGAACGGGCCAGTCCATCCCGAGTGCGATTGGATGACTGAATCCGCCAACGCTCGGACGTCGAGCCAGCGCCAACCCGCGGTCCCGCGACCGCAGATTCTGCGGCCGCCGTAGTACAGGTTGTAGCCATCCACGTAGACGCCCACCTTCATATGGCAAGCATCTCAGATGCGTTCGGGATCGATCTCCTTGAAGTCGGGATCGCCAATCGTGATGAGTCCGACATAGACGGTCACGAGGCTCTGTAGGGCTGGCGGCGAAGCGGCAAGTCGCCGATGGGAATCGGCCGGAAGAGACGGTCGAGATCCTCGGCTCGGACACGAATGAGCCGCTCGCCGAAGCGGCAGGCAGGCAGGCGGCCGGCCGCGATGCGGCGTCGCAGCGTGTCGACGCTGACTCCGTAGAGGGCCGCGGCCTGTTGCAGCGACAGCCACTCCGGTAGGGGCTGATTCCAGCCGGGGGCGGGATAGATCGCCATGGTGCTCCTTTCAATGGTGGTGGTCAGATGCTGATGCCGCGGCTGTGGCCGGGGTCGGGTCGGTGGCTGGGTACTGGTTGGGGTGTTGGTCTGGGGGCTCGGGTGATGGCGAGGGCTTCAGCGCTGGCCAGTTCGTCTTGTTGCCGGATGAGGGTGGTGATGCGGTAGTGCAGGGCGTCGGCGGCGTGTTCGACGGGGAGAGGGCCGAGGTCGGCCGCGGTGGTGAGCAGCCGGTCGAGGTGGCGCCGGCGCCGGGCGAGGTCGGCGAGATGAGCGGCGAGGGTGGGCAGGGTGGCGTCACCGACGCAGGTGGGTGCTGCTGCGGTGATCTTGGGTAGCCATTCGCGGATGCCGGCCTGGCTGGTGTGGAGGGCTTGGTCGAGGCGACGTTGGGCGATGCGTTCGGCGGCGGCGGGTTGTGGTGCGCCGGTGGGCCGCAGGTCGCTGTCGGGGGTTTGGTGTGCAGCCCGCCACAGCTGAATGTCGGCGACCAGTGCCGGGTCGAGGCCGAGGAGGTTTTCGGCCCACCGGGGCGTGGTGTCGGCGGCGTGTTGGCGGGTTTCGTCGGCGAGTTGTCGGGTGAGTTTGTAGCGGCCGGACAGGTAGGTCTTCCAGGGGTCGTCCAGGAGTTGGGTGGGGATGCCGGGCAGCCAGGGCAGGGGTCCGCGGGTGCGGTTGTTGGCCGTGGTGAGGTTGACCCGGTGGTCGATGACGGCCGCGGGGTCGCGGGCCTGGTCGAGCGGTCCGAGCGCCACAGCCTCGGCGAGGATGTCGACGGGGTCGTGTCCGTTGGCTGCGATCAGTATGAGGTGGCTGCGCAGGGTGGGCCAGGCGTCGGCCCGGGCGAGCCCGTGCGTGGTGCCGGCGGCGTCGATGGCCTGTTTGACGTCGGTGGGTAGGTGGTGTTCGGCGGCGTAGGTGATCGCGTCGAGGTAGCAGCTGGCGGTGGGCCCGAGGAGCATGTGGGGCTGGTCGGCTTCGCGCAGGAGGGTGGTGGCTGAGGCGGGTGCGTCGTCTCGGCCGATGACGGTCTCGAGGAGTTGGACGGCGCCGGCGGGCTGCAGCAGGCCGGGATCGACGGGAGCGACGTGGGTGTCGGTGGTGTCGACCTGGAGCCAGGCGTGGTTGGCGTTCCGGCCGCGGGTGAGCATGGTGTAGGCCTGTTGGCGGGATTCTTGGCCGGTGAGGAGGCCGTGGCAGGTGTCGGCGGTGACGCCCTGGGCGGCGTGGATGGTGGTGGCGTAGCCGAGTTCGACGAACTCGGCGACGTAGCCGGCGGGCAGGGTGAGCCGGTTGCGGTTGCGCAGGTGCCGGACGTCGATGCTGCCGTCGCGGTGGACGGCGGTCACGCACCAGCGGTCGCCGTTGCGGACCCAGGCGGTGTCGCTGCTGGCGAGGTCGCGGTTGTTGCGCCGGGTGATCACCACATCTCCGACGCTGGCCTGGTTGTGGTCGGCGAGGTTGACGTGGCGTCCGGGCCGGTGCCGGTCGAGCCGGGCTGTGCGGGCGGCCGCGTTGAGGGCGGCGACCTGTTCGCGGGTGGGGGCGAGCATGAGCGCGTCCAGCCCGGCTGTCCGGTCGGCCTGCCAGGCGGCCAGCAACAGATTGGTGGCGGTGTCGGGGCTGACGACGTGGACACGGTGGTGGTCGAGGTAGTAGCCGAGGGCGCGGGTGTCGCCGGCACGAAGGGCGAGGCTGGCGTCGGCTTCGGCGGGGTCGCTGAACCGGACGACGTGGTCGAGGTGGAGGGCGCCGTGTTGGGTGGCGATGTCGCGCAGGACGCCGCCGGCGCCGATCGCGCCGAGTTGTTGGTCGTCGCCGATGAGCCGGACGGATCCGCCTTGGTCGAGGCACCAGGAGACGACGTGGTCGAGGGTGAGGGTGTCGGCCATGCCGGCCTCGTCGATGATCACCAGGGTGCCCGGCCCCACGGTGCCGGCGAGTGGTTCATGGTGGGCGATGGCCCAGACGAGTTTCGCGAGGTTGTCGGCGACCGCGCCGTCGCCGAGTTGGGTGCGGAGTTGTTCAGCGGCTGAGGCTGAGGGGGCGAGGCCGACCACATTGCCGCCGCTGGAGGTCCAGGCGGTGGCCAGCGCCCGCATGGCTGTGGTCTTCCCGGTGCCGGCCGGCGCGATCGCCAACTGGAGCCGTTTGCCGGAGGTGGCCATGTCGCGGACCATGGCCTGTTGGGCGGTGTTGAGCACTTCCCGGTTCGCCATCGCTTGGAGCAGAGCGAGGGTGACCGAGTTGTGGTCGGCGGTGCGCCCACCGGTCCGGCCGGCGGTGTCGACGAGGCGTCGCTCGGCGTACAGGATGCGCCGGGAGGTGTACCGGGTCGCGGTGGGCTGCTCATACACCGACACCCCGTCGGGGCGCAGCTGCAGCGCCGGCTCGGCCGGCTGGCTCCGGGTGGTGCGGATCGGAACTGACGCCGTGGCCAACGCATGGTCGGTGATGGCTTCGGCGACCCGGCTGATCTGGTCCAGCGGGATCGCTGCGGCACGCACCTGCCGCAGGGCTTCGGCACGCACATTCCACGGCGTCCACGAGGACCGCTCGGACTCCACGACGGCGATCACCTGATGGGCGGTGCGCTCCACCCACACCCCGTCCACCACCGGCACGGGATGTCGATGGCCGGCGATGGTGCGCAGCATGCGGTCCAGCCCGGCCCGGCCGAGGAGCTGGACGGCCTCGGTGTGCCAGGCCCTGCGTTGGTCGGCCTCGGAGCGGGGTCCGTGTTTGGCGGGTCGGGTGTCGAGGGTGGCCTGTTGGGCGAGTTCGAGCCGTTCGGCCTTGGTGGGTGGCCGTTCGTGGTCGTGCTCGAACGCCTCGACCAGGTCGGCGGTCCGGGCTTCGATGTGGCGACGCCGTGACGACCAGCGGGCGAGCAGGCCCGCATCGAGGCCGGCGATCTCGTAGACGGGACGTTTCCCGTCCCGGCCGATCGGTTCCATCGTCAGGCCGAGGTCGCGCAGCCGGGCGGTGAGGCTGGTGGTGTATACCTCGGACAGGTACACCTTGGCCGCATACAGGGGTTGGGCGTCCAGGGCACGCCAGTCGCCGGTGAGTGTTTGGACCTTGGCCGAGATCGCCACATGGGTGTGCAGGTCGGGATCGCCGGCGCGCGAGTCGCGGTGGTCGAAGCGTGCCGCACTGATCCCACGCACGTCGACGTGTCGGGCGCCCGCGTGGCCGGACCGGGTCGAGGCGACCCGAGCCTGCACCTGGAGGAGGGCGTCGTCGACCGCGGCGGTGTGTGCGGCCCGGACCGCGGCCGCCAGCTCCGGGTCGGCGAGCGCCCACAGGGCCGAGACGGACTTCGGTGGGGAGAACGTCAGGTCGAACCCGGCCACCGCCACCCTGGGGTGCGACGACGCTTTGGCGATGTAGCTGTGCAACTCGCGGCGACCGGCCGGCGGCCGTCCGTGATCGCGGCTGTGCCACTCGATGGCCAGCTCGGTCCGCAGCCGTTGCCGGACCCGTTTGGTGACCCGCGCCCCGCCATGTCCGTCCCGCCAGGTGCGTTTGCGGGCCTCCAGTTCGATCTCGAACCCGGTCGGGTGGTCGGCGAACACCGAGTAGGCCCGGCCCAGCTTCGCCCCAGTGACCGGGTTCAGGCCGGCGCCGAACAGCTGCTTCATCTGTTCCTCCGTCACCGGGTCACCGTCGGCCAGGTTCATGCCGGCCAGGCCGGCACCCCACCACCGGCCCGGACTCTCGCCCTGGGCGCTGTAGTAGTCGGCCAGGCTCGACACGTCACCCGGCGCGACCTGCCGGGTCAGGTACTCATACCCCGACCCGGCCAGCAACTTCTTCAACCCGATCGCCATCAACGCACTCTCCCTCACCCACCCCCGCCACGACAGCAAGGCACCCCCGTTTGTAGGGGTCAGATCAGGACAGCACGGGTATGTCACCACTCATGTGGCCACACTCGCGTTACGTGCCGTCCGCGACAGCCATTCACCTAGCGAAACACCTTGTCAAAGCAACGTCCCCCAACATCCCCCAAAAGTTGAGCCGAGGTGTTGACGAACGCCACGGACTCCGCAGATCGCAAATCCGAGAAACCGCAGAATGGCGTTCACATGTTCGTGAAATGATGTGCATACTTTCCGCAAACCGCAGTACCTTTGAGCAGTGGAGTATCTGCCGCGGGTGATCGACGGCCTGTTGCCGATCTGGCTGCGTGGCCGGCCCGTCGTCCGGCTGGAAGGTCCGCGCGGCTGCGGGAAAACCACCACCGCACTGCATCACACCGGCAGCGCCGTCCACCTCGACGCCAACCCCGGCATGAGCGAACTCGCCCAACTCGACCCCGACCGGATCCTCACCGGGCCGGCGCCCCGCCTGGTCGACGAATGGCGCCTCGCACCCACCCTGTGGTCAGAGATCGCCAGCAGGCTCGACGATCAGCCCCTACCTGGCCGTTACCTGCTCGCCAGCTCAACAACCCTTCTCAACTATCGCCACCGCACCCACGACGCCGACCAGCTGCCCGTGCTGCGGATGCGAACCATGACCCTCACCGAACGACCCGGCATCGAGGCACAGGTGTCGCTCGCCAGCCTCGCCGACGGTGACCGGATCACCGCAGCCCGCAGCCGCCTCAGCTACACCGACCTGGCCGAACACGCCGTCCGCGGCGGCTGGCCCGAACTGGTCGACGCCAGCACCGAGCAGGCGATCAGCCACAACGCCGGCTACCTGCACCAACTCGCCCACACCGACATGAAAACCCTCGTGCTCACCCGGCACCGGCCCGACCGGATCAGCGACCTGCTGAGCAGCCTGGCCTGTCACACCGCCGCCGACGTCAACCTCGCCCGTCTCGGCCACGACACCCGAGCAGGGCTCGGACGCGACACCGTGCGCTCCTACCTCGACGCCCTCGAACGGCTCCATGCCTGGGAACCCCAACCCGCCTGGCAACCACCCCTCCACACCCGGGCCCGACTTCGGCACCGACCCCGCGGCCACCTCGCCGACCCGGCCCTGGCCTGCGCCGCCCTCGGCTACGACGCCGACCGGCTCGCCGATGACCCGCGCTGGTTCGCCGCGATCTTCACAGCCATGGTCATCCACGACCTGCGCGTCTACCTCGAAGGCACCGGCGCCCAACTGTGGCACTACAAAGACGAAACCGGACTCGCCATCGACGCCATCATCGAATACCCCGACGGCCAATGGGCCGCGATCCAGACCAGCCTCGGCGACCACCGAGCCCACGAGGCTGAAATCGCGCTCCACACTCTCCGCGACGAACGACTCGACCTCGACAAGCTCGGGCCGCCCAGATTCCTCGGCGTCATCACCGGCGGCACCAAGGCCACCACCACCCGAAGCCGCACCCACATCATCCCCCTCGCCACGCTCACCATCCCCCTCGCCACGCTCACCGCCTGAACCCAGGACCATCTCGCACGCATCAAGACGATCCCTCCCCAACCAGCCCACGACACCAGACGAGTAGGGCACCATTTTCCAGTCACACCCGGTGCAAATCGGAGGGCTACGCGACCTCCGCCGGAAGGGCGTGCTTCCTGATGGCGCGCAAGGTGTCGACAATCACCGTCACTTCGGCGTCGGGGAATACGTAGTCAGGGCCGGTCGGCGCGTGATCGGTGTAGGGGGACTCGAACAGTCGCTGAGGTTCCATCACGCCGTTGCGGGTGAGTTCGTCGACGATAAGGTTCACGAATCGGATCTGCTCCGCGGTGAACCGGGTGCCGTCGAGGTAGCGCTCGAAAGCCTCGGTGGCTGCTGCCCGGTCGAGGCCGACCAGCCCGCGGACGAAGATGCCCAGTCCGCCAGTGTGGGTGCCCGCCCAGGCGAGGTCGGCTTGTTGACCGCCGGAGGCGACCAGCAGCTGCTCCAGTTCGGTCACGTCGTCGTTGGTGAGCTGCTTGTTGCGTCGCAACCGTTGCAAGGCGAGGTTGTCCAGATGCTCGCGCAGGTACGCCTCGGCCTTGGCCCGGAACCGCTCGAAGTTGGTGCCGGGGGTGACGCCGGGTAGGTCCACTTCGACGCTGTCACCGAGAGTGTCGGCGAAGTCGGTGTAGAGGGGGTTGCGCCGGGTCTTCTCGATGAACCGGACCAGGCCGCGAAGCTTGCGCCGCGCTTCTTCAAGCATCGGCAGGGTGACGTCCACCCACCACTCGTCGCCGGCAATGGCTTCCAGCAGCACGGCCTGGGCTGCGACGCTCGGGATGGCGGTCCGTCCCAGCAGCGCCGCTGCGATCGCCTGCACCGCTTCCCGCAACCGTTCGGCCAGCACGGCGTCGCCGTCGAGTTGGGCCAGCTGCCGATGCAGGATCAGCAGATCAAAGCGCTTGGCCTCCTCGTCGTCGTCACGGACGGACGACGGCAACCCGGCCAGCGTCAGTAGCGCCTCCGAATCGGAAGAAGTCAGAGAACTCCACGCCTCCCGATCCCCGAACCGTTCCACCGCTGCCCGGTGCGGACGGACCACGAAGTTGTCCAGATGCATCCCGGCCACGATCTCGTGCAGCGTCGCGACGGTGTCCGCGCGCAGTGTCGGTTCCGCCTCACCCAAGGCGAGGATCAGCCCGAGCCGCCCCTCGAACAACCGTTGCGAGAGTGGCTTGGCCAGTGACGTCTCAGCGCCGGGCAGGTCCTGAGCGAAGTACTCGAGGTTGCCGCAGAAGTCGACCACCAGAAAGTCAGCCTTGTCGACGCCCGGCCCGTACAGGTCGGCGCACAGTCGGGTGCCGCGCCCGATCATCTGCCAGAACTTGCTCTTGGAGCGCACCGCCTTGAAGAACACCAGGTTGACGACTTCGGGCACGTCGATGCCTGTGTCGAGCATGTCGACGCTGATCGCGATGTGCGGGGGCTTGTCCTTGATCGAGAAGTCGTCGATCAGCGACTGGGCGTAAGGGGCGGCGTGGGTGATCACGCGGGCGAATGTCCCGGCGTGCTCGGGGTAGGCCAAGTTGAACCGCGTCTCGATGAATTCGGCGTGCCGTTGGTTCTTGGCGAAGATGATCGTCTTGCCGACCCGGTCTCCGCCGGCGACCCGGCGGCCGTCGGTCATGAGCGTTTGGAGCACCTTGTCGACGGTGTCCTCGTTGAACAGGAATCGGTTGAGTTCTTCGGTGCCGACCTCCGGCGGCGGGCCGTCCTCACCCCAGTCGAGGGCGTCCCACTCGTCCTTCTCGTCCTCGCTCAAGTCGTTGTAGGCGATCCCCGAGCGCAGGAACCGGGTGCCGACGCTGACCCCCTTGGGCGGCACTAGATAGCCCTGCTCGACCGCCTCGTCGAGTGTGTAGGCGTCGGTGGGGACGCCGTCCTCGAGGTGGAACAAGCGATAGGTGTTGTGGTCGACCTCATCCTTCGGGGTGGCGGTCAGGCCAACCAGCAGCGCATCGAAGTAGTCGAAGATCGCGCCGTACTTGGCGTAGACGCTGCGATGTGCCTCGTCGATCACGATCAGGTCGAAATACCCCGGGCCAAACCTGCGGAGGCCGCCGTCGATGTCGTCGATCAGGTTCATCATCGTGGGGTAGGTCGAGACGTAGACCCGGCCGTCGCTCACCCTCTCCTCAACCAGATTGATCGTGGTCGAGTCCGGCAACTGATCCTTGAACGCGTTCGCCGCCTGGCGCACCAGCGCTATCCGATCGGCGAGGAACAGGACCCGCTTGACCCAGTTCGTCTTCTGCAGCAGTTCGACCAGGGCGATGGTGGTACGGGTCTTGCCCGAGCCCGTCGCCATGGCCAGCAGCGCTGCTCGCTGCCTGCGCTGGAACGCGTCCGCGACAGCCTTGATCGCCCGCACCTGGTACGGACGTCCGGCGATTCCGGTATCCGCACTGGCGGAGGTCGGGTTCACCCGGGTGATGCGCCGTTGGATCAGCAGTTCGAGTTCGTCACGGGTATAGAAGCCCTGCACCTCCCGCGGCGGATAGCCACCCGCGTCGTCCCACAGCCAATGCTCGTACCCATTGCTGAAGAAGATCACCGGACGGCGGCCGAACTCACGTTCCAGGCAATCGGCGTACAGCTTGGCCTGCTGCTGACCCACCTGGGGCGATTTCGAGGTGCGCTTGGCCTCGACAACGGCCAGCGGCAGCCCGTCGGCACCCCACAGGACGTAGTCGGCGAACCCGCGGCCCTCAGCGTTCGGCATGCCGCTGACCGGGTACTCGCGGTCACGGGCCCGGTCCAGTGGCCAGCCGGCCTCGTGCAGCAACAGGTCGATGAACTCCCGTGCACCGGCCTCGTCATAGTCGCGATGGTCCGGGGCGAGCGATTTCTGCGCCTCCGCGATCTGCGCGCGCAACTCGGCCAGTTCCGCGTCGCGGGCGGCGAGCTGCTCATCACGGGCGGCCAGTTCGCGGGCGTGCTCCTCGTCCTGGGACTGGAACTGCTGGGCGAGCCGAGTGACCTCGGCGCGGGACAGCGGCGCAGCCCTGGCAGCCAGCTCAGGATCGAACGTGGCCCGCAGCGGCACCACCCCGGGATGCGGGGAGTGATGGTACGACGTCCACACCACCACGTTGAACAGCTCCCGCAGCACCGCCAGCGCCACGTCGGGACGGATCAGCCGCCCGTCGTGGACGGCCGTGTTGGACACCTTGCGGATCGTGGTCAGCCTCACAGTGATTCCATGCGGAACCTTCGCCTGGAAACCGGCATCCCCGATCTTCGCGGCCAGGTCGTCGCGGTACGGAGTCGGCAGCGCGATCACGTCGTAGAGGTAGCTCACTAGCCCTTCGACGACCCGGCGGCCGTAGAAGCAGGCCGCCCGCGGATCGGCACTCAGGTACGACTCGGCCCGAACGCAGTCGGCATGAACCGCCGGAAGCGTTTGTCGGACAAAGTCGAAGTTGGACATGGGGTCACTCGTCGCCGACGCCGAAATGGGTTGCGAGTAGGCCCAGGGTGAACTCTTGGCGGAGCTTGCACGCGCTGTGCTGACTGGCGAACATGCCCTTCTGCCAGTAGGCCTCGCTTTCTGGGCGGGAATCCAGCCAGGTGACGGGCACGACCCATTCGGCGTCGTCGTCGGCCGCGTCAGGATCGTGCCGGTAGCTGCCGTCCAAGTGCTGTCCGGCCAGGGGGACCCAGACCCCGTCGACAAGCACCTTCGCATCCTCAAAGCGGGACGCCGGTGCAATCGTGGTGCCCACCGCGACATATCCACGGCCGGGCACATTCACCCAGATTCGCGCCCCCTCCGGCAGCCCACGGATGGTTTGCGAATAGAACTTGCCTCCACCTGCAGAGACGAAGCTGAACTTCCGGGCGTCCCCCCACGGTCGGTCGCCACCGAAGCAGACGTACCAATCACGGCCATTCCACGCGGCGCGCCTGCCCGGCTTGGCTGCTGCCGGCGTCTCTTCATCGGCTGCGGCCAGCCACGATCGGGCAAGGTACCGACGCCCCTCGTCCTCGAGGTAGGAGAAGAAGACGGCGTTGATCGGAACCCCGAAGGTGCGCAGGTAGGTGACGATTCGCTCAGAACTGGCGTCCAGTTCCCCGGCCACGATGGTCAGGTGAAAGTCGTCGGTCAACTCGTCGGGCGGTGCCCCGCCGAAGACATCCTCGAAGGCGGCCTCGAACGGCTGGGTGAGATGACGGTTGGCGATGTCAATGACGTCCTCGCGGGACAGTGTCGACACCCACGAGCCGTAGTCGAGCACCTGAGCCACGACCTCTCGCGGAGTCTTGTCGCGCTTGAGTTCCAGCAGGTGGAGGCTGCCTTCGGCGTCGATCGCGAGCAGGTCGAGTCGTGGCCCGAACGGCGTGATCACCTCGCTCCCGATCACTAGCAACCGTTCGCCGAGCAGCGACGGGTCGCGCTTCAGGAACTCCTGGAGGTCCTTTTCCGCAGGCAAGGCGGAGGCGGTGAGCGCCTTCGGTTCGTCGCCGTCGATGCGCCACATCCTCATCTCGACCGGCATGGGTCACAGCCTCCCATCGAATGCGCGGGCCTGCAGGGACGCGAAGAGCTCGTCGTCTGCCTTGACAGCCTTAAGCAATCGTTCACGCTGCTCTGTGATGAGCGAGATTCGGTCTGAAAAGGCCGTCTGTCGGTCGAGCAAGGGAACTGGAATAGACGCGTTCTTGAGCGACCCGACGTTGAAGTGCTGCTGGATCTGGCCACGGGCCTCCCCGCGAACCAGTCGCTTCCCGAAATCGGAGTTGAGCAGCGCCTCAAGGTACACCGGCAGCGCGACCCGCTGGTCCGGGGTTGCCACGATCAGATCGATTGCGTTCGCACCGTCGAGAGCGGCTGGAACGACAGCTGCGGTTCCGGCGTTGCCGGTTCGGGCGATCACCAGATCTCCAGACCGGAGCTTGGACTTGGCCAGCGGCCCGTCGTTGGACTCCTTCGAGAAGTACACGAGGTCGTTGAGTTCTATGAGACCAGGCTTGACATTCAGCGTCCGTAGGGCTGGCACGCCGTTGGTGACGTAGTGACTCGCCGGCTTCACGACTACGCCGACTGTCAACCTCGTGCAGACGGTCGCGAACGCCTGCGACCTCTCCTCTGTGTCGAACATGTCGTGGAAGATCGACTGGGCGAGGGCGTCGAGGTGGGTGAGGACTTGGCGGCGCTTGGCGCGGAGGGCGTCGGCGTGGTCGAGGATCGCGGCGATGCGGCGCTGCTCGGGCACGGGTGGGAGCGGGACCATAATCCGTTGTGACGTGGTAGTCGACAGCTCCTTGAATGTCGCGCCGTTGCCAAGCGACCGGAGGTAATCCGTGTTTGATTTAAGCCAATGGTAGAGGTACTTCGCTTCGACGGCGGCCGTGGGGACCAGGCTCTTGAAGCCTTGGTTGGTGGCCATAGGCACGGTGTTGATAGCTACGTGGCCAATCGGTGCTCGAGAGGAAAGGAGCACCGATCCCGCGGGCAGGACTGTTGTTGCGCAACTCCGCACTCCGGCCGAAGTCAGGGTCCGCGGCGTCTTGCTGATGTAGGGCCCGTCCAGCTTGCTCAGGTCAGCCGGAGTTGCCCACTGGACGTCCCCGCCCCAGTAGTCATCGATTCCGGTATTCGGTGTAGCGCCGGAGATGATCGTCGCGACCTCGCCGAGCGGTACCGTCCTCACGAGAGCATCGCCTTCAACTCCTCCAGGCCTTGGGCGATCTCGTCCTCCAGGGCCTCGATGTCGGCGATGATCTCCAGCGGGGCCCGATGCTCGACCTCGTCGTGGACGACCTCCTTGTAGCGGTTCAGGGAGAGGTCGTAGCCCTGGGCGACGATGTCGGCTTTGGGCACCAGGAAGGACCGATCCGTCCGCACCCGCGAGGCCTCGGCGGGCAGATGCTGCCAGCGGGCGAGCACGTCGGGCAGGTCGTCCGCCTCGATCGGGTTGCGCTTGTCGTCGAGGGAGAAGCCGTCCGCCTGCACGTCGTAGAACCAGACCTGGTCGGTGCCGCCGGAGTCGGTCTTGGTGAAGAACAGGATCGCGGTCGATACTCCGGCATAGGGCCGGAACACCCCCGAGGGAAGCTTCACCACCGCGTCCAGCTTCTGATCCTCGACCAGGGTGCGGCGAAGCTCCTTGTGTGCTTTGGACGAGCCGAACAGCACTCCGTCGGGGACGATCACTGCGGCCCTTCCGCCAGCCTTCAGCAGCTTGAGGAACAGGGCGACGAACAGCAGCTCGGTCTTCTTGGTCTTGACTACCCGCTGGAGGTCCTTGGCGGTGGCCTCGTAGTCGAGCGAGCCGGCGAACGGCGGGTTGGCCAGGATCAGGGTGTAGCGGGCGGCGTCCGCGCTGGCGTCCTCCGAAAGCGAGTCGCGGTAGGAGATATCGGGGGATTCGACGCCGTGCAGCAGCATGTTCATGCTGCCGATCCGCAACATGGTCGAGTCGAAGTCGAAGCCGTGGAACATCGAGCGGTGGAAGTGCTTGCGCTGTCTAGCGTCCAGCAACGCCTCGGCGTGGGTGGCACGGATGTACTCACTGGCTGCGACCAGGAAGCCGGCGGTGCCACAGGCCGGGTCGCAGATCTCATCGGACGGCTGAGGAGCGGTCATGTCGACCATCAGCTTGATGATGTGCCGCGGGGTGCGGAACTGGCCGTTGACCCCGGCCGAAGCGATCTTGCTCAGCAGGTACTCGTACAGGTCGCCGTTGGTGTCGCGGTCGGCCATCGGAATGCTGTCGAGCATGTCGACGACCTTGCTCAGCAGGGCGGGGGTCGGGATGGTGAACCGAGCGTCCCGCATGTGCTCGGAGTAGGTGGAACCGTCCCCGCCGAGCTGGGCGCCCAGCCCTTTCAGGTAGTTGAAGACCGGGCCCGCGACAGTGTTGTACATCACCTCCGGCGCCGTGTTCTTGAAGCGGCTCCAGCGCAGGGGTTCCTGGCCGGGCAAGAACACCGGGTTCTCGATCACTCCGGTGCCGGCGAGACGGGCCTTGCTCTCCGCCAGGGTCTGCCGGTCGTCCAGCCGACGCAGGAACAGCAGGTAGGTGATCTGCTCGATCACCTCGAGCGGGTTGCTGATGCCGCCCGACCAGAACGCGGTCCAGACGCCGTCGATCCTGCTCTTCAACTCTCCGGTGATCACAGCGCCAACCATAGTGACGACCGCCGGCTACACCGGGCAGCGGTGGCGGCGATGGTTGGGATCGCGCCGAAGTCCTCCCAGCCCAGCTCGAAGGCTAGGCAGATCAGTCGTCACCTATCCATGCAGCAGATCCCACCCTATGAAGTGTTGGTTGGCGAGCTAGCGCGCAGCAGGGTCAGAAGCCGCCTCAGTCACGCGGATCACGACTTTCTGACCCTTGGCCGACGTGAAGAATGCCGACGGCTTGCCTGTAGAAGTGAAGCAGGGATCACGCTTGACGGTGATGGTGCCGTCCTTCTCCATCTGGCGCAGCGCTTTGCGAATCACGTCGGTCTTGCAGATCACACCCTCCTGCGCGTAGAAGTCCGCAATTACTTCGCTGGCGGAGGTGAAGCTACGTAGCTTGTTGGTGAGTGCCCGCACCTGACCCTGCACATACGACGGGTCTGTGATCTCGCCGTCTACGCCTTCATCAAACAGGCTGTCCTGCTGGTAGCTCGGAAGGTGGATGGCGAGGTTGTCCGTGCGAGTCATCATGTTGTCTGCCATCAAGATGCATCCTTCGGCATGGTTGGTCGCGTAGACCATGCGGTACTTGGGATGCTGTCGGTCCTGCAACCGGATGGGCATGGAGAGGACGTACCGGTACGTCTCGCCGAGCTTGGCGCGATACTGGGCGGCGAACGAGACCTCGGCTTTGTATCCGTCGATCTCCTTCCGCTTGAAGGCATGGACCACGGCCTGCCAGTAGTCGCCACCAGCGATGGCGTTGAGGGCCTCGACCGACCTCGCGTTGGAACTCCATTCCTCGGCGAACTCCTCATCGTCGCGCAGGGCGACGTCGTCCTGGTAGCGGACCTTCATCGCAAGGCAGCCTGCACGGAGGAACCCGAAGGAGTTCAGGTTGATGAGAAGCTCGATACTGAACAGGCCCAGCGCCGGGTCTGCGAAGCGCGTGATGAGGCTGTGGTCAAGGTTCCGAACCCCGTAGGGGTCGATGTAGAGGAACACGTTCTGCCCGGTCATGCCTTGGACGATTCTGTAGGTGTCGCGCTCGAAGCGTCCGTCTACGACGGAGTAACGCACGCGAGGCTGCTTGGCGTTCTCCTGCGCTGCGGCGATCACGTCAAGCTCGCTCGCCCAGTCCGTTTCGATGAAGGTCAGGGCGATGTCTGTGTTCGGGCCCTTGGCTGCGGTGATGCAGTCTCGGGCCGTGTTGAGGGCGATCAGTGGTGACCCCGGCTTTCCGTCGTCGAAGTTGCCTCGCCCGGCGAAACAGTCGATGTAGCGGACGGGTTTGCGGGTGTGAAGCACCTTCTGGAAGTACGGCTTCAGGTAGCACGCCAGGAGTTCGTCCTTGACCTCGGACCAAGGCTTCTTCTCCTTGAAGAAGTCTCTTTGGTCTTTAGCCACGGTGAGCGACCCGCTTGGGGTAGTCGTCCCAAGTGCGCCCGTCGAGTTCGCGCCCCTCGACCTTCGGCGAGCGCCCGCCCCATTGCTTGAAGAAGAACGGCACCTTGTGCGCTAGGCAGTTGTCGCGGATGGCTCTGGCCCAGTCGATGTGCATGGGTCTGGCATTCATGCCGGACTCGCCTCCGGCAATTACCCAGTCGATGCCTGCGAGGTTCAACTCCGACAAGTCGCCGAGGAGCGGCTCACACGACAGGAACTTCACCTTGGCTGGTATTTGGCGAAGCTCGTCAACCCGGTGGGCGACCTTCATGTCTTCGACGGACACACCGAGCCAAAGGTTGTCAGGCCAGTCGATGTTGGGCGAGAGCTTCCGCGCGCGGACGGCGCGCTTCGTCAAGACTTGATAAGTGTGCTGCGGCGTCTCTCGGATGACCTCGATTAGGTCGTGGATGAAGGCGGCGGTGACCTTGGCATGGAACAGGTCCGACATGGAGTTCACGAAGACCATCCGTGTACCCCGCCACGTCCTCGGTAAATCGAGTGCCTCCGGGTGCATGGTGACGCCGAACCCAGGCCCGGAGGTTCGCTGGTCGCCGTCGTTCTGGTACTGAGGCGTCCCCATGGCTTTGAGTCGGCGCGCCATCGTCAAGGCATAGCAGTGATCGCAACCTGCGGAGACTCGGTCGCAACCGGTTACGGGGTTCCAGGTGAAGTCGGTCCATTCGATGCTGGTCTTCCTCACGTGTGCCAGCCTGCCACGATCCGGACCAAGGTCAGCGGAGGAGCGCCCGGCTGCAGGTCCGCCAACTCGGACCCTCCAGAATTCGGGTGTGCCGGTTCAGGTCTTTGCGGGAATCGCTCTCCGATGTGATCGGCTACGTCCATTTGATGGACCGGCAGCCACGCCTCGGCGACACATCGAGGGCAAGCGCCAGGGCGAGCAGAACCACGGTCTTGCAGCGGCGAAATGGGTGTCGTAGCGATAGGGCTTGCAGCGAGCAGCGCACGCGACCTCAGCCGCGGGGTGCTATGGATGAGCTGGAGCGGCGTGACAGTGTGCGCAGAAGCCCGCGCGAGTCTGCCGCACTTAGGATGCGGTTAGGATGCACGACGCCGAAAGCCGCCCTGACTGGCAACATAATCCCTAGTCAGAGCGGCTTTCCGCTAGTCGGGGTGACAGGATTTGAACCGGCTCGATCGGGCCGCGGGCTCAGGTTGCCTTCGTGCTCCGCTGGATCATGTCCGACACGTTGCCAGCGATGGCGGCGAGGTAGTCCATCTCGGCCCGCTGGTAGCGAAGTGCCATCTTGGGTGACGTGTGCCCGGCGATCGCCTGCACGGCGCGGAGGTTTCCGCCGGAGAGTCGATACGTCCAGGTCAGGCCGGTGACGCGGGTGCCGTGGAAGATGTAGCCGCCATTGCCGGTGAGCAGCTCACGGATGCGCTGCGACTCGTCACTTTCCGGCTCGCCGGTCTGCAGACGGTGGAGCTCGGCATCGGTCTCCATCTGGTCGGCCACCTTGCGGCAGGCTCGTTTGAACGTACGTAGCCAGTCCGCCGACTTCACCGGATCACCATCCTGGGTGCGCCAGAAGAGCAGCCCGGTGCGTCCCAGCTGGGTGTGGTCGCGCAGATGGGCTCGGACGTCGTCCACGAGGGCCGCCGGGATCGGCAGCATCCGGGTGGCGATTCCCTTGCGGGCGGTCTTCAGCGGGCCGAGGGTGACCGCTCCATCAGCCTGCTTCACCGAGCGCTCGACCTTCACGGTCGGTACGTCGCTGGCCAGGTTGAAGTCCCTACGCTGGAGTCCGCGGACCTCGCCGGAACGCATCCCCAGAACGCCACCGAGCAGCACGCCGAGCCGGAACCTGTCAGGCATGGCGTCCGCCACCGCGAACAGAACATCGACAGGTAACGGATCGAGATCGCGCTCGCGGCCGGCCTGCGCGCGGGCCGCGTCCCTGATCCTCACGGGGTTGAGCGAGATGATCTCGTCCTCGACGGCGGTGTTCATGATCGCGCGCAGGAGGTCGTACGCCTGGCGACAGGATGCCTCCCGCATCTTCACCGGAAGGCCCTGCCACCACTGCCTCACGTCCGCCTTCGTCAGCTCGGTCACCCGGAGGTCACCGATGCCGGCCTTCACGACGGGTTTGCCCTTCGTCGTTCCGCGGCGCGTGATCGGCGCGGGTTCACCGTTGATGTAGAGCCTCAGCAGCTGCCGGTACCGTTCGCGAGTGCCTGCTGAGAGGTCGTCACGGTCGCAGTACTTCGTACCGTATTCGGCGATGGTCGGCGTCTGGTCGGCAAGCCGGCGGACTCGTTCGGCCTGTTCGCGCTCGGCTTCGTCCTCGCGCAGGCGATCCAGCGGCGGCGTCCAATCGTCTCTGTCTATGAGCCGATGCTCCCGGTCCAGCCACGCCCACGCGTCGCCCCGAGTGTCAAACGTCTGTGGCGCGGTGTACCTGATCCCCTTCTGGACGCCCCAGACGCCTCCGTGGATGTAGGACGCCTGGAACCGCCCGCTTCCCTTGCGGGGCACCTCTCGCACGGTGCCCCAGGTGCCCTTTGTGCGTGCCATCGGCCCTCCGATCGCGATCTCGTATCCTCAGCGTACTTCTGAGCGTTGTGCGCTAAATGTGCGCTATCTTTCGCGTGACATGCGTATGCAAGAGCACGCGCTCGTCGAGCCAAACTAATCGTCATCCCTAGTCAACCGCGATTTGATCGGTTTGACAAGGGTCTTCGTGGTCAGCCAGGCCCATCTTCGAATCTCGTATCCTCCGCCACGTGGAACCTTACTTCCACAAGCCCATATGGGCGAAATTTCGTCTCCAAGCGTGTCTCCGGCCGAGATTCATGCTCCGAATATGCTCCCAATTTTCCGGGCGCCGGAGCGTCAGCACACAGCAATCGGGGCGGCTCTCGTATTCACTGGTGGACACGAGAGCCCGCCCCGAGGAACTCGTCTGGCTGGTGTTCAAGAGGCGCGGCGACGCCTCAACCGGTTCCCGAGCGGGATCGGACGGGATTTGTCGAGGTCTTCGATCCGGATCTTGATGAGGCGTTCGCCGAACCGATATGCGGGTAGCTTGCCGACACGAATGCGCAGCCGCAGGGTGTCCACGCTCACCCCCACCAGGAGAGCCGCCTGTTGAAACGACACCCATTCCGGTGCAGGGGCACGTTTTCGCTGCTCGCTCGGTAGAGGCATCGCTGTCATCCTGCACCTCTGTCGCCGCCCAGCGATGGGCTTCATGGACAGACGCGGCCCACGACGACCTACGCTCCCTACGGCGGTCCCTTCATGCCGAACAGGGCTGTGCTCAACGACAGGCGCTGGCGGCCAGTCCTCGGTCAGCGAAGCTCCGGCCCGCGTTGTTCGGGCTAGTTCGCCGGCTGCGCGATCAAAGGCGTGCAGCCCCGTCCCGGGCTGCCTGGACGAGGGGCCAGCTTTCAGTGGCTCCCAGGCGGTTCGCGGACCCAAGCGTCGATCACCAATCTGTGAGAGTGCCGTCGCGACGGCGCGCAACGGGCAGGTAAGCGGGTTCGTAGTCATCGGGGTTGTGCAGCTCGTCGTTGAGGCTGACGCCGAGGCCGGGCTCGTCGCCGGGCTGCAGATGGCCGTCCTCGACGCTCCACGCGTGCGGAAACGCCTCGTGCACCAGGTCGGGGTAGCCCATGTACTCCTGAATGGCGAAGTTGTGGGTCGCTACCCCGAGATGAATGGACGCCGCCAGCGAGATTGGCGACACATCGGACGGCCCGTGCGGAGCGGCCTGCACGCCGTGCACCTCCGCGAGGGCGAAAATCTTGCGAATGTGGCTGATGCCTCCGGCGTGCACCACAGCGGCACGGATGTAGTCGATCAGGCGGTTCTGGATCAGGTATTGGCAGTCCCAGACGGTGTTGAACACCTCACCAATGGCCAGCGGGGTGGTGGTGTGCTGGCGCACCAGCCGCAGCGCCTCTTGGTCTTCGGCCGGGGTGACGTCCTCGAGCCAGAACATGCCCACCTCCTCCAGTGCCCTACCCAGCCGGGCGGCCTGAATCGGCGTGAGCCGGTGGTGCGCGTCGTGCAGTAGCCCAATGCCAGGCCCGACATGCTCGCGGACACCTGCGATCACCCCCGGCACGTAGCGCAGGTAGGCCTCGGCGTCCCAGATCTCTTCGGAAGGAGCCGCGGCACGACCGGCCGGCTCGTAAACCGGGCCCCCCTTCGTGACGCCGTACACCACGTCGAGTTCGGGCACGCCGGTCTGAACGCGGACGTTGGTGAAGCCGGCCTCGCGATGGGCGTCCACTTGTTCGAGCAGCGCCGGCAGATCCCAGCCGAAGGCGTGCCGGTAGGTGGCGAGCCGGTCGCGGACGCGTCCGCCGAACAACTGGTAGAGAGGCTGAGAAGTGCGCTTGCCGAGAATGTCCCACAGCGCGATGTCGACCGCGCCGATGGCGGCCATGCCGATCGGCCCGCGGCGCCAGTAGACACCCCGGTACAGGTACTGCCAGGTGTCTTCGATGCGGCCCGGGTCACGCCCGATCAGCAGCGGCGCGACATGGTCGCGCAGGTAGGCGGCCACCGAGAGTTCCCGGCCGTTGACCGTGGCATCGCCCAGCCCGACGATGCCATCGCGGGTGGTGAGTCGAAGCGTCACGTAGTTGCGGGACGGGCTGCTGACCAGCACCTCCGCCTTCTCGATTACATCAGTCATGGGCAGGTACCTCAGCGATCCACACGGGCGCTACCGCCGCCGGCCAGCTTCAACACCTCGGCCTGGGTGGCCATGGTGGTGTCGCCGGGGGTGGTCATCGCCAAGGCGCCGTGCGCGGCGCCATACTCGACGGCAGTCCGAATGTTCTCACCGCTGATCAGGCCATAGCTCAAGCCCGAGGCGAACGAATCGCCCCCGCCCACCCGGTCGAGAATCTCCAGGTGCTTACGGTCGGCAGCCTGCTTCAGGCCCTCGGCCGGTGACCAAGCCAGGGCGCTCCAGTCGTTGTCGGACGCGGAATGCACGGCCCGCAGCGTGGTGGCGATCACCTGGAAGTTGGGGAACGCAGCGGCCGCGGTCTCGATCATCCGGGCGAAGCCCTCGATCGGCAGCTCGGTCAGGTTCTCGTCGACGCCCTCGATCTCGAAGCCCAGCGAGGCGGTGAAGTCCTCCTCGTTGCCGATCATCACGTCGACGTACTGGGCCAGCTCGCGATTCACCTGCTGGGCACGCTCCTGGCCGCCGATGCTCCTCCACAGGCTGGGGCGGTAGTTCAGGTCGTAGCTGACGATCGTGCCGTGCTTCTTGGCCGCCTTCATGGCGGCCAGTGCGGTCGCGGCGCTGGTCTCGGACAACGCGGCGTAGATGCCGCCGGTGTGCAGCCAGCGCACGCCGAGGGTGCCGAAGATGTGGTCGAAGTCGACATCGTGGGGGCCGAGTTGCGCGATCGCGGTGTGGCCGCGGTCGTTGACGCCCTTGGCGCCGCGGACGCCGAAGCCGCGCTCGGTGAAGTTGAGGCCGTTGCGTACGGTGCGGCCCACGCCGTCCGAGGGCACCCAGTGGATCAGCGAGGTGTCCACCCCGCCGGCCATGATCAATGACTCGACCAGGTGGCCGACCTCGTCGTCCACCAGGCCGGTGATCACGCCTGCACGCTGGCCGAAAACCCTACTCAGGCCACGCACCACGTTGTATTCGCCGCCGCCCTCCCAGGCGGTGAAGCTACGGGCGGTGCGAATGCGCAACTCGCCGGGATCGAGCCGCAGCATCACTTCGCCGAGGGCAAGGGCGTCGTAACGGCACTCCTGGGGCGGCCGCAGGGTGAGTTGGTTGGTCATCGTGTCCATCCTTCGGGGTTCAGATCGCGTCCGCCGCGGCGACCGCCTCGGTGCTGAGTCGTTCGATCGCTGCGAAGTCGCCGGCGTCCACCACGTCGGCCGGCACCATCCACGAGCCGCCGACCGCAGGCACGTTGGGCAGCGACAGATAGTCAGCGAGGTTCGTGGCCGTCACGCCACCGGTCGGAATGAACCGGGTGCCTGAGAAGACCGACGCGAACGCCTTCAGGGTGCCTGCGCCGCCGTAGTTCGAGGCGGGAAAGAACTTGAGCAGGTCGAGCCCGGCGGCGATCGCGGCCATCACCTCGCTGGGGGTGACGGTGCCCGGCACGATCGGGACGCCCCGCCGGCTCGCGCGCTCCACGGTGGCCGCGCTATAGCCGGGGCTGACCAGGAACCTCGCACCGGCATCGACAGCCAGGTCAACCTGATTGGGGGTGAGCACGGTGCCCGCGCCGACCAAGAGTTCCGGGTTCCTCGCCATGGTGGCGATGGCCTCGGGTGCGGCCGGCGTACGCAGCGTGACCTCGGCAACCGGCAGGTTTCCAGCCACGAGCGCATCGCCCAGACCGGCGGCCCGGGCGGCGTCGTTGACGACCACCACAGGGAGGATACGACGGGCCAGGATTTCCTCAGTGAGTGACATTCACGACTCCTGTGTTTCGTTCAGCGAAACATACGGTTCTCTGTTTGAAACACTGTCGCACGGGTCACCCCCGAATGCAAGAATCGTTTCGCTAGACGAATCGGATCGTGCGTTAGGTGAAACAAGGCCTCATCATCGGCTCATGCCCCAAGCACGCCGTGTCGAAGCGATCGATCGTGCGCTGAGGGCCAAAGGTCGGGCAGCTAGCGTCGTCGGTGATGGGCCATGCCCTGCTCCACCTGGGAACAAACTCCGCCCAGCCCCAGTGACCGCTCACCGACACGAAGATGTAGGCGACAACGCCGACGAGCAGGATCCTGTTGATCATCCGACCCGGCGACGGGTGGCGGCGGCACCGGAGGAGTCTCGGACCACCAGCTGGGTGGGCAGATGCTCCTCTAGAGGGCGCGTGCGCGAGGCGTGCCGGAACAGCAGATCCATGCTGAGTACACCCGCGCGTGCTATCGGAACGCTGATGCTGGTCAATGCGGGGCTGGCGCAACGTGCGAGTGGAGAATCATCGATGCCGATCACGCTCAGCTCGTCGGGAACCGAGACACCCATGGCCCGAACGCCGTTCATCACACCGATCGCCACCGCGTCGTTGTGCGCAATCACGGCAGTGGCGCCGGTCGCGATCACACTAGCCGCGGCGGCGTAGCCGCCGGCAAGGCTCTCCTGCTGCCAGCCGAGCAGGCTGAGCCGGATGTCGCGGTCCTCGCACAGTTGCTGGATCGCTGCCACCCGGCGCTCGTTCGACCACGATTGCGGAGAGCCCTGAACATATGCAAAGTGTCGATGGTTCAGCGCCGCGAGATAGTCGGCGGCCTGACGGAGGCCAGTCTCGGAATCGGCGAGCACGCAGTGACATTCGGTCGATGCCCGGTTCACCAGGACCACCGGGGTGCCGCTCGCCAACTTGGCGATCTCGGATGCCGGCAGCCGCGGCGAGCACACCACGAGTGAGCCGACCCGGTCCAACAGTTCGGTGATCACTTCCCGCTCCTGGTCGGGACTGTCTCCGGTATCGGCCACCAACACCATCTGGCGGCGATGCCATCCCTGGGCCTGCGCGGCCCGGACGAACGCGGCAAAGACCGGATTGCCGATATCGGGCACGACGACGGCGACGGTGCCCGCCGCGAGCACAGGCCCCTTGCGGATTGGCGTCGAGGCGCGATAGCCCATGTCTTCGGCCGCCGCGATGACGCGCGCAAGTGTCTGCGGTCCGATGCGCTCGGGCGAACTGAACGCCCTCGACGCAGTCGAGACGGACACGCCGGCCCGCTGCGCCACCTCGGTCAGGGTGGGTGCCGGGGTCATCCGCCCTCCTTCCGAGTGTGACGACTACCACACCCTACCTTGCACAGCAGTGTCAATGTTTGCGCAATGCGTCATACAGATGAAAGCAGATGCCAGCTACTCGGGTTACCTGTCCAGCGGCCCGCTCTAGACAAGAGGCTTGCAGATTTTGCGCAACATGTGTCACTCTTGCCACATCAGTTGCAACGTGCGAGCTTGCTCACCGTGGCGGGTGCCTCGCATTGGCACATCCCTCGTTAAGCAGCCGCGATCGCTGTCAGCACGGCTTCTGGTCCCAGATTCAGCCCCGATTCACGGCCAACGATGGCCCCGTCCGAGAGGGAAGATGTCAATGGCTGACACCACTCAAGACCAACACAGCAGGGAGCAAGCCAAGAAGGCAGCAGCCAGCGGCTGGGTCGGTAGCGCACTCGAGTACTACGACTTCTTCATCTATGCCCAGGCTGCGGCGTTGATCTTCCCCACGATCATGTTCGATCAGGCCGACCCCCGGATGGGCATCATCGGCGCCCTGGGCACCTACGCGGTGGGTTACGTCGCTCGGCCGATCGGCGCCGTGGTCCTCGGCGCCTGGGGTGACAAGTACGGCCGCAAGAACGTGCTGGTGCTCTGCATGATGCTGATGGGCGTCTCGACGATGCTCGTCGCCTTCCTGCCGACCTACCAGCAGATCGGCTTCGGCGCTCCGGTATTGCTGTTGGTGCTCCGCCTCATCCAAGGGTTCGCGGTGGCCGGCGAGGTGTCCGGGGCGAGCTCCATGATCACGGAGAGCGCGGCGTTCGGTCGCCGTGGCTACTTCGGCAGTTTCACCCTGCAAGGCACCCAGGCCGGCCAGCTCCTCGCCGCCTTCATATTCCTACCGCTGGCCTACTTCTTGTCCGAAGATGCCTTCCAGTCCTGGGGATGGCGGATTCCGTTCGCGCTGAGCGCCCTGGTGGTCGTCGCCGGCTACCTGATCCGGCGTAACGTCGACGAGACTCACACCAATGCCGAGGAGCAGGCGCATGGCGAGGTGGCCGCGCTACCGCTCGTGACGGCGTTCAAGGAGAGCCCCGGCGCCATCTTCCGGGTGTTCTGCATGGCGCTGACATCGGTCATCGCGACGACCACTTCCGTCTTTGGTGCTGCCTACGCCACCAGCAAGTCGTACGGCATCGGATTCGCCGCCGACATCTACCTCTGGATCCCGATCCTGAGCAACATCCTCGCGGTGATCCTCACCCCGCTTCTCGGGAATCTGTCCGACCGGATCGGTCGACGCCCGCTGATCGTCATACCCACCATCCTGGCCGGCCTGATGTCCTACGCCTACCTGTGGGCGATCAGCCAGCACAACATCAGCCTCGCCATCGTCTTCTCTCTGGTCATGTGGGGCTGCCTCTTCCAGGGCTATCAAGCGACCTTCCCGTCCTTCTTCCCCGAGCAGTTCCCGGCCCACACCCGGGTTTCCGGCATGGCGTTCGGCCAGAACATGGGCACCGTGGTCGCCTCATTGATGAGCGTCGTCTTCCCCCTCGTCGCCCCTCCCGGGTCGACGAACGTGGTCCTGATCGTCGGTTCACTCACCCTAGGGATCTGCGTCATCGCCAGCGCCGCTGCCTACTTCTCTCCAGAGACGTTCCGGGTGCGCTTGGAGGACTTGGGCGTACCGGGTGCCAAGCCGGTCCCGGAGGTCGAATACAACGCGCTCCGAGCCGCGTCCATTGCCGCGGCAAAGAAGTCCTGACCGGTATCGACCCGAAACTCGGCAACCACACGGGCGGCGGGTGGGTGATATCGCCCACCCGCCGTTCCGCTTGGTTGGACCCCTTCTCAACCCGACTTCAGGAGTAGCTCCATGCGTCAGCGACCTCAGCCCGTGGTGGCACTCGTCTTGTGCGTCATGTTGATCCTGAGCGGTTGGTACATGATCTCCGGCGAGGGCATCAACGGGCGGACTTTCGGCTGGTGCTTCATCGTTGTCGGCCTCATCGGCGGTGGCGTCAATCTGGCGATGGTCCTGAGCACCCGCCGCTGAGATCGAGCAGAGATCGGACCCACACGGCTACCACGGCCTCCGATTTCTTGACAGCCTTATCCCGTTCAGCAAGAGCCGCCAGCAACGTACGGCCAGATGACCATGCCGCCGGTCCCGCGCAACCCGCTCCTTCTGTCCCATCGCGGGTGCCTCCTGAACTCGGCGAGGACCCTTGTCGTATTCCCTGTTCGCCATCGGTGGCCACCTTCCTGCCGCCACCTACCTCTATAATCCCAGGCCGAGCCATAAGTCGGCCAGGCGCGTCCGAAGCGGTACATCCCGGCCACTCGACGAGGCAAGCAACTCCCGTGGCAGAGCACCGCGGTGACAACTGCGGCAGTGATCGGCATTCGGGTTCGCATCCCACCTATCAGGGCAAATCCTCTGGATCCTGTGCCATCAGCGGTCCGCCCGGCTCAGCGCGACCGACGAAGACCGTCTTGCCGATACGGCCCAGGTCATCGTGGACGCCGGGAAGAGGATGATCGGGAGTTGTCGGGCCGCCGCTGGGGAGCGGGTCCACGCGGGCAACGATGCTGCCCTCAGGCTCCGGGCTTGGCCGATCTGCTTTCGCTTGGGTCGCTACCGCCGCCCAGCAACTGCCAGCGACGATGCCGACCGCGATCGCGCAATACCAGAATCCTCTACTCACTATTGCGCCCCACGCCTTGCTCGATTGGGGTGAACACCACCAGATACCTCTCCAGATTCTTGCGCGCCTTCGGCTTGAGCGCCAGGTCTCGATTGACGTCGCGATTGATCGCATAGACGTCCACCCGGTGGGGGCCATCGGTCGCCGAGCGGAACAGGACGAAAGATTCCTTGCCGTCTTCGATCGTGCCGAGCGGCTCGTTGATGGTGATACGGGTCGATCCATGCTCTTCCCAAGTCGCACTGTTGTCGGGCTGCTCGGCAACCGAGACAAGGACCGGACCCATGTGAACGCCGGTAGCGATGGCGATGCCCGAGCCTTCGATGGTCGGGGCCACCAAAGGTGGGACCTCAGCGTCCCATTGCCAATCAGGCAATGGCGCGGCATCCGACGGGGGCACCAGGTAGATCAAAGCCGCCTCTGCCCAAACCCGCACGAAATCATGAGAACGCGGGTTGGAATCGGTCATTCTACGCAGCCTCTTTGGCCCGGCCGCGACCCAGAATCAGCTGAGCTAGGGCACCCACGACCATGCCGAACAGCAACAGAGCGATGATCAACACCGTGGCAGGTTACCGAACATCGCTGAATGTGAGCATCATCCCCGCCGCAGTTGATAGCCGTCGATCAGGTTGTCCCAGCCTTATGCCCCTCAACTTCGAGCGGACCAACGATCGATCTGGCTCTGCGCGATCGAGAGCGTAATCAGATCGGTCGCCTCAGGACGGTGAGATTCGGCGACGTCGCGAGGACGAACACAGACCCGCCCGGCGAGAACCCACAAGCCCGGAATTCCTCGTCATCGGGCACGGCCACACTCTCGGCGCCACGCTCGAGTGTGACCCCGTCGTCGGTCCTCTCACACTCCCAGCCGTCGGCGGTTGCGCTGGGAAGCGTTCCCCCGTGAAGTCCCATGGAAGGAATCTCTTCCACAACGCCGGCCCGAGTTGGGACCCGGATCGTCAGCCGCTGCTCGTCCAGCCAGGCGTAGTCGTTGTCGACCACGCGAGCGATGCGTTCCCCGGCCCTGGTGTCGAAGACACCGACACCAGAGTGAGATCCGACGACTACCCGACGCTCGTCGGGGACTCCCACGGCAAGGACTCCGCCGATCCCGATGCAGATCACGCTCTCCCACTGAGTTGGTGGCGCCATGTGCGACATCTTCCCAGGTCACTCGCGCCAAGGCCGCCGGATTGGGCGCGGCGTGGGAAATCAGTCCGTGTCGGTGATGCAGAGCACGGTGATCTGGGCATCTCGGAGGTCCGTCAGCACATAGGTGCTGTCCCACGCGACACCATGGAACCACGGCGTCCAGGCGTCATGAGTGATGTCGACACGGAAGTCTTCGAACCGGTCCCCGACCAGTGCGTCCACGGCAGCCGCGGCAAGCGTCTTGGCCTCTCGTGCTGTCCCGGCGAAGCGTTGGTAGGCGCCGCCGCCACTGATGAGATGTGCCCACAGCCCGTCCAAGACCAGTGCGCCGGCAGGATGCTGCCGAAGGCCGCCGACGTCGCGGCCGAGGATTGCGGGGACCGCGAGGTCCGGCAGCGTTTGCCGCACGACGTCGCTGGTGAACAGCAGCCGGAAGAGTTCGTACTCGTCCAACCGGTTTCGGCTGATGAACCATTGCGCGACGTCCGAGTACTCGACCGCGCGCCATTGGCCGAATAGGTATCTGCCATTGGAATGCGAGTGGGCGACCTCAGCCAGGTAGGCGGTCAGGGCTGGCGATTCTGGGTTCCGTGGCACCCAGCGCAGACTCGACCACGAGGACATCAGGTCAGAGAGCGACGGTCGTGGCTGGTTCCAGTCGATCCCATTCCATCGGCGAGTCATGGGACAAGTCTGGCGCCTGCACTGCCCGACCTCCGCCCCGAGGCTCTCATCGCGAAAGTTAGGGCGCGTCCTGCCTCACGCCAGCACTCTTCCATCAGCCACTGACAGGATCGGCGAACTCGAGCCTCATTCCCCGCAGTTGATAGCCCTCGATCAGATTGTCCCAACCGATCGTCGGCTCGGCGACGATCCGCGGGTTGAGCGCGAACAACCGGGTGAGCAGCAGGTCGGTCTCGAGCAGCGCCAGCGGCTGGCCCGGACAACGATGCGCGCCGTCGCCGAAACTCAGCGCGGCGGCATTCACCCCCGCGGGCATCGGACGCCCCGGGCACAAATCCAGCGGATCGCCACCCACCGCCGTGACATCCGCGTTGGCCGGCCGGATGCACACGTCCACCAGATCGCCGGACGGGATCGTCCACGACCGGTCGCCCTCGGACACCTCGATCGGCTCGGACGTCCGCCGGTACAGGTGGCCGACCACCGGTTCCAGCCGGATCAGTTCGTTCAAGATCGCGAAGCGCTCGGTCTGCCCGGCCACCAGATACCGGTCCCGCAAGGGGCGATGCTGCAGCAGGTGCCAGGCGCACATCACGATGAACTCCCGGGTGGTGACCATGCCGGCGGTGCCGTAGGTGACGCATTCGACCAGGATGTCGGCGTCGGTGTAGCCCTCGTCGAGCAGGTGGCTGATCACGTCCCCGCGCCGCTGCCGGCGACGCGTCCGGATCGCCGGCCGGACGTCGGCCAGGTAGAACCTGCCGATCGGCACCAGCGCGTTGACCGCCGCCTTCGCCCACATCGCCTTCGTGCGGCCGAAGTCGGGACGGGTGACGTCCACCGGCGGCTGGTTGAAGAAGCTGACCAGCCGCGGCGCCATCCGCGACGCTGGCGCATGGGTGAGTCCGACGACCTCGGCGGTCACCTCGACCGTGTACAGCAGTGCCAGGTCGTCCACGCAGCATCCGCCGGCTGCGAGCGCCGAGTCGAGCAGCCGATCGGCGCACGCCGCCGCCATCTCGGCGTACCGCTCCTCGACCACCTTCGGCGCGAAGAACCGGGCCACCTTGCTGCGCTGCTCGTCGTGTAGCGGGCCGTCCGAGACCAGGATCGGATGATGCCTCAGGTACCCCTTCGGGATCGCCTCCGCGGTGAAACCGGCCTGCGTGGTGGCGTGCCGGGCCCGCAACACCTGCCGGGCGACTGCCAACGACCTAATCCGCCAGACACCGTCGGCGGACTCGACTCTCGGCGCGTCCCGCTCGCCCACCCGGACGGCGCGGCGCCGATTCATCCCGCTCATGGGTGCGCACCTTCACCTGATCGGGAGGTTGCCGAGCGGCCGGTCGGCTGACAGGCTCGCAGCACGATCAGGAGGCCCGGATGAGCGAAACGGACACCACCCATGCAGGTCTTGCCGACGCGTTCGACCGCGCTGCCGGCCGCTACGACCTGCTGACTGGATTGAACCCCGGCTACCACCGTCATCTGGACGCCGCGGCGCGCCGGCTGGCCGGCCGCCTCGACGCGCCATCCGAACTGCTGCTGGACCTCGGCTGCGGCTCCGGCTCGTCCAGCGTCGCCCTGCTGCGCCGGCTGCGTCCGGAACGGCTGGTCGGCATCGACGCCTCGGCCGGCATGCTCGCGCAGGCTGTCGCCAAGCCTTGGCCGGACGGCGTCGAGTTCCGCCACTTGCCCGCGGAACAGCTCGGCGACCTCGACCTGCCGCCCGCCGACGGGGCGATGGCCGCCTACCTGCTGCGCAACCTGGATGCCGCCGACCGCGACGCGGTGCTGGTCGGCATCCTGGCGGCCCTGCGACCGGGCGGCTGGCTGGTGATCCAGGAGTACTCGGTGGCCGGACGCCGCGTCGCCGGCTTGGTCTGGACGCTGGTCTGCTGGCTGGTGGTGATTCCGCTGAGCTGGGTGGTGCGCGGATCGCCCCGGCTGTACCGGTACCTGTGGCGCAGCGTCCGCGAGTTCGACAGCACCGCCACCCTCCGGGATCGGCTGCGCCGCGCCGGCTTCACCGAGATCGAGCAGTTCCCGGTCACCGGCTGGCAGCGCGGGATCCTGCACACGGTGCTCGCCCGGAGGTCGGAGCCGGCGGGCTGACCCCCTCATCGAGCAGCCAGGTCATCGGCCACCGCGCGAGCAGCTGCCGCGATCCGGTGACCCAGCCGCGGACAGGACGCCGGGGCGAGGTGCTGGAACTGGCCCCCCACCGCCAGCGGGACGCGGGGATGGTCGACGGTCAACCGCTCGGCCAGGGTCGCCACCCGCCGGGCGTCCGAGCGCCGCGGAAGCGCGGTGACGCTCACCGCGGCACCGGTAGTCGCCACGGCGTCCGCCCACGCCGCGACGGGGACGTCCGAGCCGAGATAGATGGTGGCGACGCCCGCCCGGCGCAGGGCGACCGCGAAGGCCATCAGGCCGAGTTCGTGGGTGATGCCCGACGGCGCGCCGACGATCGCCGGCGGCGTCGGGGGGTTCGGCCCGACCGCGTCGAAGGCGGCGGCCAGCCGGCGCATCACCACGTTCGCCACCAGATGTTCGCCCGCCTCCGAGATCTCGCCGGACGCCCAGGCCGAGCCCACCCGGACCATCGCCGGCATCAGCCAGTCGTCGACCACCGCCTCGTAGCTGCGCCAGGCGAACTGCTCGTCGATGATCCGGCTGGCCGCGGTGGCGTCCAACCGGGAGAGCGCGGCGATCAGCTCGCCGGCGGCGTCCGGCTCGGGGGGTTCGGGCGACCGTCCCCGGCGCACCTCCTCCGACGCCTGCCGGGGTGACAAACCGGTCGCGACCAGGTCTTTCATGGTGCGGATGCGGTCCAGCACATCGTCGCCGTAGACCCGATAGCCGGCACGCGTGCGCGAGGGCTGGAACACACCGTAGCGGCGTTCCCAGGCCCTCAGCGTGTGCTCGGCAACACCGGTGAGCAGCGCCGCCTGACTGATCGTGACCATCGCGGTGAGTCTAGGCTCCAACGCCCCCAGAGAGCGACGGGCACACCCCAAAGTGTTCAATGTTTCTGGTACTACTTGTCCAAGGTTGAGGCATCGGGCAGTCTCGGTGTCCAGCATGAAGGCGCATCGATGGGAGGAAGTCTTGACATCCATCCGGATTCGACGGGCGGCGATCGTTTCCGCTTGTGCGGCAGTAATGGCGCTCGGCACCCTGGCCGGTTTCGGTCTACTCGGCACTCGCGTCGAGGAGTCGTCGGGCGGCGCCTTCGCGGCAGATGCGACGCTCGTCACGCCCGCCGGCCCGGCGTTCTCGATCTGGTCGCTGATCTATCTCGGCCTGGTCGGATACGTCGTGTGGCAGTGGCGGCCGAGCGAACGCGCCGATCGGATCTGGTGGCTGGCCGGAGCCTCAATGCTTCTCAACGCCCTCTGGCTCGCGGTGACGCAGGCAGGCTGGCTGTGGGCCAGCGTGCTGGTGATCCTGACTCTCGCACTCGTGCTGGGCCTGCTGGTTCGCCGGCTCGGCGAGCGCGCGCCCACGTCGCGGGTGGAAGCAGTGGTGGTCGACGGCACTTTCGGGGTCTACCTGGGCTGGGTCAGTGTGGCCTCGGTGGCGAACATCGCGGCGGTCCTGGTCGCCATCGGCGTTGATCCCGGGCCCGTCTGGTCGACGACCCTCGCGGTGACCGTGGTGGCGGTGGCAGCATTGTTGGGTGCGTGGTTCGCTCGGAAGTTGGGCGGCCGCTGGGCTGTCGCGGCCGCCATGGCGTGGGCATTGTGCTGGGTCGCGGTCGGACGCCTCACGGATGCTCCGAGGTCGATGGTTACTGCGTTCGCCGCGATCCTGGCGGCGCTCGCGATCCTGGCAGTTGCCGCCGCCGCGCAACGACGGACGGTGCGCCATGGCTGACCGACTCGTGATCCGCGACGCCGCCGTGCTGGACGCCGGGGAGGGAGTCGGATGAGTCTGCCCATTACCCGTACGACCGAGGAGGTCACGGCGACCGTCGATCTGAGACGGCACCCCGCGTACGACGACACCGACACCGTGGAAGCGGTGCTGGCGCTGTTGGAGCAGACACTGGACGAGTTGACCGGACAGTGGCGGGCGCTGTCGAGCGCCGTCATTCCCAGGCCGGATGTACTGCACACCGACTCGGTCCTCGCTCTCGTCCGCGACTTCGCTGCCTCCCCCGGCAAGCTGCTGCGTCCTCGGATGGCGCACTGGGGCTGGGTGGCGGCCGGTGGCCTCGATCATGGGGGCGGCCACCACGACGTGGTCCGGCTGGGCGCCGCGCTGGAGTTGCTGCACTGCTTCGCGCTCGTGCACGACGACGTGATGGACGTCTCGGACACCCGGCGCGGACGGCCGTCCGTGCATGCGCTGGCACGCGCCGAGCATCGCGAACTGGGTGGGCTCGGCGATCCGCAACGGTACGCCGAGAACATCGCCATCCTGGTCGGCGACCTGCTGCACAGCGAGGCCGACCTGCTGGTGGGTGCGCTGCCGTCCCGGCTGCGAGCGGCGTGGCGGACGATGGCGATCGAGTTGATGATGGGTCAGGGCCGTGATCTGGTCGGCGCCGCCAACGGACGCCGCGACCTGCAGCACGCCTACGAGGTGGCCCGGACCAAGTCCGGCGCCTACACCGTCTGGCGACCGCTGCAGTTGGGGGCGCTGGCCGTAGGCGCCGGGGACGACCTGCTCGAGGTGCTGCAGGAGTACGGCCATCACGCCGGCCAGGCGTTCGCCCTCCGCGACGACGTCCTGGGTGTCGTCGGTGACCCGGCGCACACCGGGAAGCCGGTGGGTGACGACCTGCTGGCCGGCAAACCCACCGTGCTGCTCGCGCTTGCCGAGCAGCGGTTCAGCCCGGCGCGTCGGCTCGAGCTGCGCCGGATGGGACGCGAACCGGTCACCGCCGCGCAGGTGGCGGAGTTGTGCGACGAACTGCGCCGATCCGGCGTGATCGATGAGGTCGAAAGGTTGATCGCCCGCTCGGTTGTCTCCGCCGAGCGCGCCCTGACCTCCCCGTTGGTCGATCGTCGCGCCGCCGAGGGACTCTGTGCCCTGGTCGCACGGCTGGCGTGGCGCGAGTCATGAGCCGGGTGATCGTCATCGGTGCCGGGCTCTCCGGTCTGAGCGCCGCCTGCCACCTGATCGCCGACGGCCACGACGTCACCGTCCTCGAGCGCGAGTCGTTCCCCGGCGGCCGCAACGGCGTCCGGCGCACGGACGGCTTCACCTTCGACACCGGCCCGACCGTGCTCACCATGCCGGCGTTGCTCGAACACCCGCTGCGGCGGATCGGGGGCGGTCTGGAGCCGCTGCGGCTGCGCCGGCTCGACCCCGGCTACCGGGGCTTCTTCGCGGATGGCTCGCGGATCGACGTCCGCGCCTCGGTGGACGCGATGGCCGGCGAGATCGCCGAGCAGGTTTCGGCCGCCGATGCCGCCGCGTTCACCGATTTCGTCGGCTGGCTGGAGCAACTGCACGAGGTGGAGGTGCCGAACTTCATTGCGCGGAACTTCGACAGCCCGCTCGACCTGCTCAGCCGTCCGGCTGCGGCCGCGAAGCTGGTCCGGCTCGGCGGCTTCGGACGCCTCGGACCCGCGATCCGGCGGCGCTTCTCCGATGACCGGCTGGTGCGGCTGTTCACCTTCCAGGCCATGTACGCCGGACTGGCCCCCGACGACGCGCTCGCCTTGTATGCGGTGATCACCTATATGGATTCGATCAGCGGGGTCTGGTTCCCCGCCGACGGCATGCATGCCGTCCCGGTCACCCTGGCGGCGGCGCTCGAATCGGCGGGCGCCGAGTTGCGCTACGAGACACCGGCAGAGCAGATCCTCACCGACGCGCAGGGCCGGGTGGCCGGCGTCCGGGCCGGTGGTGAGCAGTTGGTCGCGGACGCGGTGGTGCTGACCGCCGACCTGCCTACCGCGTACGACACCCTGTTGCCCGACCTGACTCCCCCGCGCGCCGCCCGCAGCGGCGACTTCTCGCCGTCCGCGGTGGTCTGGCACCTCGGCGTCCGCGGCGATCTGCCGGCGGAAGCGGTCCACCACAACATCCACTTCGGGCACGCGTGGGGTCGGGCGTTCGAGCAGCTGATTAAGCGCAAGGAGCTGATGAGCGACCCGTCCCGGCTGGTCACCATTCCCACCCTGGACGCGCCGGCGATGGCGCCGGAAGGCCACAGTGTTCTCTACATTCTGGAACCGGTGCCGAACCTGACCGGCGGCCAGGACTGGAGCGCCGAAGGGCCGCGGTTGCGGGAGCGGCTGTTGGCGTTCCTGCAGCAGCACGGCTACCCGACGGAGGTTGTCACCGAGCTGATGGTGACCCCGGCGGACTGGGCCGCCCAGGGCATGGCGGCGGGGACGCCGTTCAGCCTTGCGCACAGCTTCGCCCAGACCGGGCCGTTCCGTCCGCCGAACGTCGAGCGGCGTCGTCCCGGGGTGTTCCTGGCCGGCACCGGCACCACGCCCGGGGTCGGCATTCCCATGGTGCTGATCAGCGGCGAACTCGCCGCGCTCCGCGTCCGGGACTATCTCGGAGCCGTCCGATGACCGCCGAACTGATGCGTGGCTACGCCGAATGCACCCGGCTGACACGCACCTACGGAACCACCTACTACTGGGGCGCGCTGCTGCTGCCGCGCGCGAGCCGCCGCCACGTGCACGCGGTTTATGCGCTGTGCCGGCTCGCCGACGACATCGTGGACGCCCCGGGCGCCACCCTCGGCGACTCGGGGCCGACCCGAGCCGAACTGTCCGGCTTTCGGAGCCGTTTCTCCGAGGCGCTGGCCGGCGCACCGCGTCCCGGCGACGACGTGTTGGCCGCGGTCGCCCACACGGTGGCGTCCTGCGGCATCGAGCACGAGTGCTTCGACCGGTTCTTCGACGCGATGGCGATGGACCTCGACGTGATCCGCTACGAGACCTTCGACGATCTGTGCGGCTACATGGAGGGCTCGGCGGCGGTGATCGGCGAGATGATGTTGCCCGTGCTCCAACCCCTCTCGCCGCGTGCGATGGGCCCGGCGAGGGCCCTCGGACTGGCGTTCCAGCTGACCAATTTCCTGCGTGACGTCGGCGAGGATCTGGACCGCGGCCGGGTCTACCTGCCGCAGGCCGACCTCCGCCGCTTCAGTGCCGACCCGTCCCGCCGAGTGGTCGACGACGCCTGGCGGGCGGTCATGCGGTTCGAGATCGAGCGCGCCCGCGAGCTGTATCGCGAGGCAGAGCCCGGGATCGGGTTGCTGCCGCCGGCGTCCGCACGATGCGTGGCGACCGCTCATCGGCTGTACTCAGCGATCCTGGAGCGCATCGAGGCTCGTGACTACGACGTCTTCACCGGACGCGCCCGGGTGCCGACGACGCACAAGATCGCGACGGCGCTGGGTTCGCTGGTCCATCGCCCGCAGCTGTCGCTGCCGGCCGGCGCGGGCGGCTGAGGTGGACCGGTTCCAGTACCTGGCCCTGATGGCCGGCTGCCTGCTGCTCACCCTGCCGCTGGAGTTCTGGCTCGCCGCCCGGGTGTACCGGCGTCCGCGGCGGATGCTGCTGGCGGTGGTGCCGGTGGCGCTGCTGTTCATCGCCTGGGATCTGTTCGCGATCCGCCGCGACCATTGGACGTTCTCGCCCGACTACACCACCGGGCTGGTGTTTCCCGGCGGGATTCCGCTGGAAGAGGTGGTGTTCTTCCTGGTGATTCCCATCTGCGGGTTGCTCACCTATGAGGCGGTCGGCACCATTCTGCGCGGTCGGTCGCGGCGGAAGGCGAGCGATGCTTGAGTACACGCTGGGCACGCTGCTGGCCATGCTGATCGTGGTGCTGGTCGAGTTGTTGTGGGCGCGGACCGGCATCTTCACCCGGCTGCAGTACTGGCTGGCGCTGGCCATCATGTTCTTCTTCCAGGTGCTGGTGGACGGGTGGCTGACCAAGCTGTCGGCACCGATCGTCAGCTACCACCCCGAGCAGTTCTCGGGCATCCGATTCCCGTGGGACATTCCGATCGAGGATTTCGGTTTCGGCTTCGCGCTGATCACCGCCAGCCTGATCGTCTGGGAGGTCGTCGGACGCCGCGACTCGCGGGGGGCGTCGTGAAGCCGTGGCGTCCCGGACGCGACCCTCGGGCCGTCCGGATCGATCCGGTCGTTCCACAGGGATCCGGGCCGGAGCGTCCGCGGGTGGTCGTGGTGGGTGGCGGGATCGCCGGGCTGGCCGCTGCCACCGGATTGGCCGAGCGGGGCGTCGCGGTGACCCTGCTGGAGGCCTGCGAGCAACTCGGCGGACGTGTCCGGTCGTGGCCGATCTCTGAGTTCGGGGCCGTTGACGACAGCCGGACGATGAGCCGCGGCTTCCACGCCTTTTTTCGGCAGTACTACAACCTGCGCGCGTTGCTGCGCCGCACGGACCCGGCTCTGCGACGGCTGGTTCCGGTCGCCGACTATCCGCTGACGCTGGCCGGCGGACCCACCGACTCGTTCGCCCGCGTCCCCCGGACGCCGCCGTGGAGCATCCTCGGCTTCGTCGCGCAGAGCCCGACCTTCCGGATTTCCGACCTAGCCCGCGTGGACGTCCGGGCGGCACTCGAGTTGCTGCAGGTCGACTTCCCCCGCACCTACTCCGAACTGGACGGCGTCAGCGCCGCCGAGGTCCTCGACCGGCTGCGGTTCCCCGCGCAGGCCCGGCACCTGGCGCTGGAGGTGTTCGCCCGGAGCTTCTTCGCGGACCCGGCCGAGTTCTCCGGCGGCGAACTGCTGGCCATGTTCCACACCTACTTCCTGGGCGGCGGCGAGGGGCTGCTGTTCGACGTCCCCGACGACGACTACGACACCGCGCTGTGGGCACCGCTCGGTCGCTACTTGGCCGGCTTGGGCGTCGAAACCCGTTGTGGCGTGCGGGTGCACGGGATGGAGTCGGCTGCTGACGGCGTACGGGTGCTGCACGATCAGGGCGAGGAAGCGGCGGACGCGGTCGTCCTCGCCCTGGACACCGCAGCCCTGCAACGGGTGATCGCCGACTCCGCGCTAGGGGACGCGGCCTGGCGCGATCGGATCGCCCGGCTGCGGACCGCGCCGCCGTTCGCCGTCGGACGCCGCTGGCTCGGCAGGCGACTGCCGCTGCTGCCGGCATTTCTAGGCACCAGCGGATATGGACCGTTGGACAACATCTCCCGGCTGGACGCCTTCGAGTGGGGCGCCACCCAGTGGGCCGAGCGGCATGGCGGCGCCGTCGTGGAGGTGCACGGGTATGCGTTGGCCGAGTTGACCGGTGCCCTGGCAACTGAGGTCAGCGCCGGCGTCCGAACCCGGCTGTGGGCCGAGGCCGAGCGCGTCCAACCGGAGCTGTCGGGTGCGCCGGTGCTCGCCGAGGAGTGGCTGGTCGAGGCGGACTGTCCGCTGGTCGACACCTCCCCGTGGAAGGATCGCCCCACGGTGGCGACCCCCGACCCTCGGGTGGTTCTGGCCGGCGATCTGGTGCGCTGCGACCTGCCGGTCGCCCTGATGGAGCGAGCCGCCACCACCGGCTGGCAGGCTGCCAACCAGCTGCTCACCGGCTGGGGACGCCGCGGCCACACCCTGTGGTCACCACCGACCCGCGGGCTGCTGGCGAGGGCCGGGTCATAGCGGCAGCAGTCCGTCGGCAAGCTCACGCCTGATGCGCCAGCCCGCCTCGTCCTGCACGGGTCCAGGGAAGCCGCCAGAACGGAAGACCTGATTGAGGTAGTCGACGAACGGCATGGCGACCTCGGCGACGAAGACGCCCTCAGCGCAGCCGTCCGGCACCCGGAAGCCGTAGGGTGCGCCACCACTGATGTTGGCCTTGTGCAGCCGGTCGGGCGCCACCGGCAGAACGAAACAACCAGCGGACGGGTCGTCCGCCGACGAGTCCTGCCAGGCGTCCAGTTCGCCGTCGTAGAAGTCCTGCGCCGAGGCGCCTTGATAGCGCGAGTACTCAAGTTCGAGCACCAGCGGATCGGCCCGCGCGCTGCCCGGCCAGGACGGGTGGGTGCCGGCGAGCCACACATCGCCGACCAGGCGGAGCCACGACGACACCGTCATCGGCACGGCATCGAAACGGCGGGTCAGCCAGTCTGCCAGGGGCGCTGCGTGGGTGGTCGGCGTTCGGATCGGGGCGATGGATGTCTGCTGGTCGTCGTTGTCGTGAAACCGGTAGCCCTGGGTGGTGAGGCGGTCGACGATGACCTCGATGTTGTGGCGCGCACGGAACGCCATCTCGTCGCAGACCGCCTGTGCTTGCCTCGCCAGTCCGGGTTCGCGGACGCGGTCGCCGAGTTGGCGCAGCTCGTGCCAGACCCGCTCCCGGTCGCCCGCTCGGTATCGCTCCAGAAGGCCCATGACGCGATCCTGCCAGGCGATCCACACGCTGATGCCGGAGTTATCCACAGGCCGGCAACTCGCCGGGCGCAAGTGTCAGTGGCGGCCCGGATCATGATTGCGTACCCGCTCGGACCTGGGAGGGTGTTCGGAACGGGCCGATCACCGGCGAGTTGACTACGGTGGTCTGTCGCCGTGATCACGCCGACCGAGAGCCAGTACTTCTTCGGATGGCGATACAGCAACCATCTGACTGCGACGTTTGATGGCGATGTATTCGCCGTGACGCCTGTGGGTTGGGCGAATCTCCTGGGCGACTGGGGCGGTAGGTCGCCTGCCCTGACGGTGGCGGCCCCCAACCCTCGGTACTGGGACGACGTTTGACCCCTCAGGAGGCGACACCCTGACGGCGCACCATCTCGGCGATCCAGGTCGGAGCGAACGGCGAGGTGCAGTTCGGCGGTGTCGGGTAGTCCTTGAGCACCTCGAGCCGCTCACCGATCGCGATCGCCCTGGCGCGGTGTTCAGGGTGGGAGATGCCGATCTGCGCCAGGCAGTGGTTCATCGCCCACTGGAGTCGCTCGGGTGCTTCCTTCATCCGGGCCTCGATGATGTCCAAGAGGTCGTCGAGGTCGAGACCGTCGGGCTTCTTCGCCACGCGTTCGACCGTCAGTGCCCAGCCGGCACTCTCGACCACCGGGTCTGCCTCGGTCAGCCAGGCCTGCCGTAGTTCGTCGGAGTGCCGGTTGATCTTCACCACGTAGTTGACCAGCCAGTCGTGCACCTTCGGGGTGCCCGCCTCGCGCAGCATGGCGTCCAGTTCGCCGGCGCTGAAGGCCCGCGGGCGGCAGATCAGGATCGACAGCAGCCGGGCGGCCGGATCTGTGGTGGCCCACAGGTCATGCGCGAGGTCGGGCTGCACCTTCAGCCGCTTCGCCAGGGCACGGACGTCGCTCAGCTTCACACCATGGTCGTCGCCGTGCCTGCGGTTGACTTCGCGGATCTTGGGATCATCCAGCGCGGCCAACTCAGCCATGACCGCGGCCGTCGTGTCGTGGTTCACAGGTGCTCCTTGTCCTCTGCTCGGTTACTGCAGTCTCGGTCACGGCCGACGAATGGGCCATCCGGGCCGGCGTTATGGCCTAAGCGTGTCGAGGCCCGGACGAGGGCTGCGTCCACCGCGTTGCTCCTCGTTTCAGAAGCACCTCGTCGGGGGCCGGTCGCCAGCTGCTTGTCGAGCTTGTCGCACCGCGTGGCTGACGGGGCGTTCTCGTCCCCCGGTCGAGCCAAGGGGTCGCTCCCGTCGTCCACGCCGGCAATCGAGCTTGGACCGGGCGTTGGCCCGCTGCTTACCTCATGCGTCTCCCGACCGGATGTCGGGATCTCTGTCATCCGGACGGGCACCCGCGTGGCGATCTCGACATCGGTGACTGGTGGAGGGAAACGTGACCGGTTTCGTGTTATAACCCGAAAGTCGGACGGCTTTCCCGAAACCCGGCGGCGATCTCGACATCGATACGGGAAGATGCAGATAGAGCGTGCGGACGCTCCAGACCTCGTCGCGACGGATGAAAGTGTCGTCCAAGTCGTAGCGAGCCGCGACCGCGTCCACCAGCGACCACTCGTCGATGGGCTGCATGTAATCCGCGGGCGCAGTGGTCCCGTCGAGCAGGCCCCATTCGGCATCATCAACGTGAAGATCGGGGACGTCCTCACCCGCAACACGGTGACGCCACCAGTGCCGCTCGACCTGCGCCATGTGCCGAATGATCCCCAAGAGGCTCATTGCCGTACTCGGGATCGGGCGGGCGGCGAGTTGCTTCCCCGTGAGGCCCTGACACTTCCGCAGCAGCGTCCGACGATGGTGAGTAACGAACGCCTCCAACGCTCGGCGTTCGGGCAGATCGAGCGAGAAGTCGTCCCGTGAGATCGAGGGTGCGGTCCAGAGCATGTGCCATGATCGCGCATCGCAGCTCCCGGCCACTCGACCGGTTCTCTCGCTTTCGAGGCGAAGCCATCGCGAGGGCTGACAGGTCGCGCCGGCACTCGCGGCAGCGCACCGCGTCGGCCCAATTCCCGAGCCTCGCTCGCCCGGACGTAGGACCGCTGCAGGGCGGGGCCCGGCCGTTCCCAGTAGGGTGAGCCATGGTTCCGGTGCTGTTGGTGATCGGCGGCCTGGTGGGGCTCATCGTCGGGGCCGAACTGGTCGTCCGCTACGGCTCCTTGCTCGCGCGCCGGCTCGGAATCCCACCCATGATCATCGGGCTCACCGTGGTCTCCATCGGCACCAGCGCCCCGGAGCTGGCGGTCGGCATCGACGCCATGAAGGTGAACGCCGGCTCGCTCGCGGTGGGCAACATCGCCGGCACCAACATCGTCAATCTGCTTCTCATCCTCGGCCTCTGCGCGGCGCTGAGACCGATCGACTTCGAGCGTCGCACGTTGGTGATCGATCTGCCCGGCATGGCGATCGTCGCCCTGCTGGTGTACGTGCTGAGCCTGGACGGCGCCCTGCAAACCTGGGAGGGCATCCCGCTGGTGATCGCAGCCGTCGTTTACACGGTGCTGCTGGGCTGGTGGACACGCCGCGAGAACACTACCCAGAGCGGCGAGCTGGCCACCGATATAGCCGTGGAGGCGCGGGTGACAGCGCCCGCCGAGTACGCGCACGGCCGGGTGTGGTGGTTCGGTCTGCTGCTCATCATTGGGATCGCGATCATCGTGGTCGGCGCGGACGCCCTGGTGCGCGGATCGGTCGAGCTGGCCCGCCTGGTCGGCGTGTCGGACGCCTTCATCGGCCTCACCGTCGTCGCGATCGGCACCTCGGCACCGGAACTGGTCACGGCGCTGGTGTCCACCTTCCGCGGCGACCGCGATATCGCCGTGGGCAACCTGATCGGATCCAGCGTGTACAACCTCACCCTGATCCTCGGCGTACCCGTCCTGGTCGCCAACGGCTCGGGCCCGATCGAGGACCTCCTGCTGCACATCGACCTGCCGATCATGGTGGCGGTCTGCCTGCTCTGCGTGCCGCTCTTCCTCACCGGAAAGCGGCTCTCTCGTGCCGAGGGCATCCTGATGGTGACCGGCTACGTCGTCTACCTCAGCTATCTGCTCATCGCCCGCACCTGATCCGGCGACCCACCGGCTCGGCGTAGGGCCAGGCCCCTATGCCGACCCGGCCCGCGGGCCCGACAATCGAAGCATGACGACGACCAGGGTGCTGCTCGTCGACGACCATCCGGTCGTCCGGGGCGGGCTGGTCGCCCTGCTGGACACCCTGCCCGGCATCGCCGTGGTCGGGCAGGTCGGCGACGGTGCGGCCGCGCTCCGCGAGGTCGCGCTGCTGAAGCCAGATGTCGTGGTCATGGATCTGCGCATGCCGGGCATGGACGGCGTAGAAGCCGTCCGCCGGATCACGACCGGCTACCCCGCGACGGCGATCCTGATTCTCACCATGTTCGACGAGGAGTCGCTGATCGCCGACGCGCTCGCCGCCGGCGCGCACGGCTACCTGTTGAAGGGCGCCGGGCAGGACGAGATCGAGCGTGCCATCCGGACGGTCGCGGCGAGCGCGACGGTCTTCAGCCCCGGCGTGGTCGAACGGGTTCTGCACCGCTCCCGAGGAACTGGGTGGCTGGGCGTCCGCAGGGCCGCGGCAGGACGGCGGTTGGCGCCTGGACGCTCGGCTACCGCTCCAAGCCGTCAGTAGCGCCAGCCCTATCGCCGCTCGTACTGGTCGGCCAACTCCGTGATCCGTCCGATGACCCCGGACGCCGCCGCGCCACGTCCGACCGCGACCCCGGCCAGGAAGGCGCTGAGCGGCGCACCCGGCCGGGACGGTCCGTGCGCCACCGATGAGACCATGGCGAGCAGTTCCTCCTCGTGACCGAGGACGACCGCCGGATCCAGATCGAGGTCCCCGGCAACCTGTTTCAGCCACTCCCGCATCCGGTCCATCCTGACCGGATCATCCCTGTGCATGGGTCAATCCTCTCCCGCCGGCGGCATCGCCCGGAACCCGGCGGGCGGCACTAACGTGGTGCCATGCCAGCCGTGCCGTCCGACTCACCTCAGTACCCGACCGCACACACCGTCGAGGATTTCCGACGCAGCCTGGACGCCGTGCGCGGCCGGATCGCGGCGGCCGCCGAACGCGCTGGCCGCTCGCCCGGCGAGGTTCGACTGCTACCGGTGAGCAAGACCGTCCCCGAAGAGCGGCTGCGCCACGCCATCGCCGCCGGCATGCACCAGCTCGGCGAGAACAAGGTCCAGGAGGCCAAGCGCAAGCACGCCAACCTCATCGACGAAGAGGTCGCCTGGTCGGTGATCGGTCATCTGCAGACCAACAAGGCCCGCGATGTCGCGGCCTTCGCCGCCGAGTTCCAGGCGCTCGACAGCCTGCGGCTGGCCGAAGCCCTGGACCGGCGCCTCCAGGCGGCCGGGCGCTCGCTCGACGTCCTCGTCCAGGTGAACACCTCCGCGGAGGAGTCCAAGTACGGGCTGGCCCCCGACGAGGTGCCGGCGTTCCTGCGCCAGCTGCCCACCTACGCAAGCCTCAACGTGCGGGGATTGATGACCCTCGCGCTGTTCACCTCCGATGCCGAACGGATCCGCGCCTGTTTCGTCCGGCTGCGGGAGTTGCGCGACCACGCCCGTGCCGCCGATCCGGATCTGATCGGTCCCGGTGAGCTGTCGATGGGCATGTCCGGCGACTACGAGGTCGCCATTGAAGAGGGTGCGACCTGTGTGAGGGTCGGGCAGGCGATCTTCGGCGCCCGCGTCCTGAACGAGGACCACTACTGGCCCGCGGCTGTCGATCGCTGATCTCGGGCACGCAGCGGTGGGCACCTGCGAGGGGCGAAGTCTCATCGAAATGTCAGATGCCTGGCAAACCGCGTCCAACCCGCAAGGGATCCGCATGTGCGGACTATTCAGCTCGATTTGCACTCAACTGCGGGATCCCGGGGGATCGCTTCTCAGCGCGCACGTCCCGCTTCACATCGAGGTATTCGCAAGAGTTTCGTAACAAAAAAGACAGGCGCTCGCTGCCTTGATAGGCAAGCGTTATGACGACTGGGCAGGCACACCTGGATGGTCCGGCAGCCGATGCGCTGCTCAAGCTGGGCAAGTTCTTCACCAAGTGGGACGAGACGGACGACGGCCGCGCCGTCTTCCGTGAGGGCGGCCGCAAGGGCGACGTCTTCTACCGCGACCGATGGAGCCATGACAAGGTCGTTCGCTCCACCCACGGGGTGAACTGCACCGGTTCGTGTTCCTGGAAGGTGTACGTCAAGGACGGCATCATCACCTGGGAGTCGCAGCAGACCGACTATCCCAGCACCGGCCCCGACCGGCCCGAGTACGAGCCCCGCGGCTGCCCCCGCGGCGCCGCCTTCTCCTGGTACACCTACAGCCCGACCCGGGTGCGCTACCCGTACGGCCGAGCCGTGCTGCTGGAGATGTACCGCGAGGCCAAGAAGCGGCTCGGCGACCCGGTCGAGGCCTTCCGCGAGATCTCCACCGATCCGGTCAAGCGCCGCCGCTATCAACAGGCCCGCGGCAAGGGCGGCCTGGTCCGGATGAGCTGGGGCGAGGCGGTCGAGATCGCCGCGGCGTCCTATGTGCACACGATCAAGACCTACGGCCCCGACCGCTGTGTGTCGTTCAGCCCGATCCCGGCGATGTCGATCGTCAGCCACGCCATCGGCACCCGGTTCAACCACCTGATCGGCGGCGCGATGGCGTCGTTCTACGACTGGTACGCCGACCTGCCGGTGGCCTCGCCGCAGGTCTTCGGCGACCAGACCGACGTGCCCGAGTCGGGCGACTGGTGGGACTCCACCTACCTGATGATGTGGGGCTCCAACATTCCGGTCACCCGGACGCCGGACGCGCACTGGATGGCCGAGGTGCGCTACCGCGGCACCAAGGTGGTCACCGTCGCCCCCGACTACGCCGACAACGTCAAATTCGCCGACGAATGGCTGCCCGCCCAGGCCGGCACCGACGCCGCGCTCGCGATGGCCATGGGCCACGTGATCCTCAAGGAGCACTACGTCGAGAAGCAGACCCCGTTCTTCCGCGACTACGTCCGCCAGTACACCGACCTGGGCATGCTGGTGAAGCTCGTCGAACACCCGGACGGGCACGGCCTGACCGCGTCCAAATTCTTGACTGCCGAAGATCTGGGGATGGGCTCCGGCACCAAGCACGACGCGTTCAAGACGGTGATCTGGGACGCCGCCGGCAACGCCCCGGCGGTACCGAAGGGTTCGATGGGCTACCGCTACTCCGACGACGGGCCGGGGAACTGGAACCTGGTGCTGGGCGACCTCGATCCGGCGCTGTCGCTGCTGGAGACCGATGAGTACGAGCCGGCCGAGATCGCGCTGCCGTGCTTCGAGGATCCGCGCGGTGAGGGCAGCGTCATCCGCCGCGGCGTCCCGACCAAGCGGGTCGGCGACCACCGGGTGACCACCGTGCTCGACCTGATGCTGGCCCAGTACGGCGTCGGCCGCGACGGGCTGCCGGGGCATTGGCCGTCCGGCTACGACGACGCCGAGACCCCGTACACCCCGGCCTGGCAGGAGGCGATCACCTCGGTGCCGGCGGAAGCGTGTCTGCGGATCGCCCGCGAGTTCGCCAACAACTCCGAGGTCTCCAAGGGCCGCACGATGATCCTGATCGGCGCCGGCATCTGCCACTGGTTCCACGCCGACGTCACCTATCGGGCGATCATCGCGTTGCTGATGCTGACCGGCTCGATCGGACGCAACGGCGGCGGCTGGGCGCACTACGTTGGCCAGGAGAAGTGCCGGCCGATGACCGGCTGGTTCAACCTGGCCAACGCGCTGGACTGGAGCCGTCCGCCGCGCACCGTGATCGGCACCGGCTACTGGTACATGCACACCGACCAGTGGCGCACCGACGGCTACTCGGCCGACACCATCACCTCGCCGCTGTCCACCGGCAAGCTGAACGGCCTGCACACCGCCGACGCCCTGGCGCTGTCGAACCGGCTGGGCTGGATGCCGTTCTACCCCCAATTCGACCGCAACCCGCTCGACCTGGCCGATGAGGCCAAGGCCGCGGTGGAGCGCGGCGAGGCCGACACCGTCCAGGAGTGGATCGCCGGCAAGCTGAAGTCCGGTGAGCTGAAGTCGGCGTTGGAGGACATCGACGCCCCCGAGAACTGGCCGCGGACGATGATCGTCTGGCGCTCCAACATCATGGGCTCCTCGGCCAAGGGCAACGAGTACTTCCTCAAGCACCTGCTCGGCACCCACAACAACCTGATGCCGAACGACCACGGCGCCGACCGGCACCCGAGCGTGGTGAAGTGGCGTGACGAGGCACCCGAGGGCAAGCTCGATCTGCTGATCAGCGCCGATTTCCGGATGACGTCCACGACGCTGCTCTCCGACATCGTCTTCCCGGCAGCCACCTGGTACGAGAAGCACGACATCTCGTCCACCGACATGCACCCGTTCGTGCACGCCTTCACCCCGGCGATCGACCCGCCCTGGGAGGCCCGCACCGACTTCGACGTCTTCCACACGCTGGCCCGCGCCGTCAGCACGCTGGCCAAGAAGCATCTGGGCACCCGTTCCGACCTGGTCGCCGTCCCGTTGCAGCACGACACCCCTGGTCAGATCGCCCAACCGGGCGGTGTGGTCCCCGACTGGCGCGGCACCGACCTGCCCTGCGTGCCGGGGCAGAACGCGCCGGTGCTGGCGGTGGTCGAGCGCGACTACACCGCGATCGCCGACAAGCTGTCCAGCGTCGGGCCGCTGGCCGACCGGCTCGGCTTCACGGTGAAGAACATCAACTACGACATGACCGGGCCGGTCAACCGACTGGCCCGGCTGCACGGCGTGATGCCGGACGGCCCTGCCGCCGGGCGTCCGGCGATCGACACCGACCAGCGCTTCGCCGAGGCGATCCTGACCTGCTCGGGCACCACCAACGGCGAACTCGCCACCCACGGCTTCCGCGACCTTGAACGCAAGACCGGGCGCAAGCTGGCCGATCTCTCCGAGGGGTCGGAGGAGAAGATCATCACCTTCGCCTCCACCCAGGCCTCACCGCAGCCGGTGATCACCTCGCCGGAATGGTCCGGTTCCGAAACGGGGGGACGGCGCTACGCCGCGTTCACCATCAACACCGAACGGCTCAAGCCGTGGCACACCTTGTCGGGCCGGATGCACTTCTTCATCGACCACGACTGGATCATCGACGCCGGCGAGCAGCTGCCGACCTTCCGTCCGCCGCTGGACATGAGTCGCGCCTTCGGTGAGCCGGAACTCGGGCCGAACGGCGAGAAGGCGATCGTGCTGCGCTACCTGACGGTGCACAACAAGTGGTCGATCCACTCCGAGTACCAGGACAACCTGTTCATGCTGAGCTTGGGCCGCGGCGGTCCGCAAGCCTGGTTGAGCGTGAACGACGCGAACTCCATCGGGGTCAAGGACAACGAGTGGATCGAGTTGACCAACGCCAACGGCGTTTTCGTCGCCCGCGCCGTGGTCAGCCACAAACTGCCGGACGGCGTCTGCTTCGTCCAGCACGCCCAGGAGCGGACCATCGACATTCCCAAATCGGAGGCCACCGGACGCCGCGGCGGCATCCACAACTCGGTGACCCGCATCTTGATGAAACCCACCCACCTGATCGGCGGCTACGCCCATCTGGCCTACGCGTTCAACTATCTCGGCCCCACCGGCGTGCAGCGGGACATCGTCTCGACCGTCCGCCGCCGCTCGCAGGAGGTGCAGTACTGATGAGGATCATGGCTCAGGTTGGCATGGTGATGAACCTCGACAAATGCATCGGGTGCCACACCTGTTCGGTCACCTGCAAGCAGGCCTGGACGAACCGGGCCGGCACCGAATACGTCTGGTTCAACAATGTGGAGACCCGGCCGGGGCTGGGTTATCCGCGCCGCTACGAGGATCAGGCCAAGTGGCGTGGCGGCTGGACACGGACGGCGTCCGGACGGCTGAAGCTGCGCTCCGGCGGCCGGTTCCAGAAGCTGTTCAGCATCTTCGCCTCACCGGTGCAGCCCGAACTGGACGACTACTACGAACCGTGGACCTACGACTACGACAACCTGGTCAAGGCGCCGCTCGGTGACGACTTCCCGGTGGCCCGGCCGAAGTCGCTGATCACCGGCAAGAACACCACGATCGAGTGGTCGGCGAACTGGGACGACTCGCTGGGCGGCACCTACGCCACCGGCGACGTCGACCCGGTGATCGAGAAGCTGCGCGCCGAGGCGAACCAGCAGATCAAATTCGAGTACGAGAAGAGCTTCATGTTCTTCTTGCCCAGGATCTGTGAGCACTGCCTGAACCCGTCGTGCATGGCGTCGTGCCCCTCGGGTGCGATCTACAAGCGCGCCGAGGACGGCATCGTGCTGGTCGACCAGGACCGCTGCCGCGGCTGGCGCCAATGCATCACCGGCTGCCCGTACAAGAAGATCTACTTCAACCACCGCTCCGGCAAGGCCGAGAAGTGCACCTTCTGCTACCCACGCCTCGAGGTGGGTCTGCCCACGGTGTGCTCGGAGACCTGTGTGGGCCGGCTGCGCTACATCGGGATCATCCTCTACGACGCGGACGCCGTCACCGCGGCCGCCGCGACCAAGGACGAGAAGGCGCTCTACCAAGCGCAGCTCGACGTGATCCTCGACCCGCACGACCCGACGATCGAGGCCGCCGCCCGGGCCGCCGACATTCCCGAGGACTGGATCGACGCCGCCAAGCGGTCGCCGATCTACGCGCTGCTCAAGGAGTACAAGGTCGCCCTGCCGCTGCATCCGGAGTACCGGACGATGCCGATGGTCTGGTACATCCCGCCGCTGTCGCCAGTGGTCGACCTGCTGAAGAGCCAGGGCCACGACGGCGAGCAGGCCAACAACCTGTTCGGGGCGATCGACGAGTTGCGCATTCCGGTGGAGTACCTGGCTGAACTGTTCACCGCCGGCGACACCGAGGTGGTCACCAAGGTGCTGCAGAAGCTGGCCGCGATGCGTTCCTACATGCGCGGCGTCACCCTCGACCTGGGCCGCGACGAGGAACTGGCCAGCGCGGTCGGGATGACCGGCGCCGAGATCGAGCGGATGTACCGGCTGCTGGCGATCGCCAAGTACGACGAGCGCTACGTCATCCCGAAGGCGCACATCGAGCAGGCGCACAACCTCGAAGAGATGGGCTGCTCGCTCGACTTCGAGGAGGGTCCCGGCATGTTCGAGTCGGGGCCGTTCGGTGAGGCGTCCGGACGCCCGCAGCCCGTCGCGCTGGAACTGTTCAACGCGTCCCGGCTACGGCAGACGGCCGACGACACCTCAGAGACGGGGCAGCCGACATGAGCACCTCGCTGACCTATCAGGCCGCGTCCCTCGTGCTGAGCTATCCGGACGAGTCACTGCTGGATTGCCTCGACACCATCGAGGCCGCACTGGCCGGCACCCCGGCCGCGGCGGACTTCGCCGACGTCCTGGGGCATCTCAGATCCTCGGACCTGATCACCCTGCAGTCGTTCCACGTGCAGGAGTTCGACCTGTCGCGTCGGCACGCTCTGCACCTGACCTACTGGACCGAGGGCGACACCCGCCGCCGCGGCGAGGTGCTGGCCCGGTTCAAGAAGGTCTATCGCGATTCCGGCCTGCTGGTGGACACCGGCGGCGAACTGCCCGACCACCTGCCGATGGTGCTCGAGTTCGCCGTCCACGACCCGGCGCGGGGCGCCGAACTGCTGCAGCAGTGGCGTCCCAGCCTGGAGCTGCTGCGGATCGGCTTGGAAGAGGACGACCTGCCGCACACCGGCGTGCTGCGGGCCATCTGCGCGACGCTGCCCGGCGAATCCCCGAAGAGCCGCACCGAGGTGCAGAAGCTCGTCCAGGCGATCCAGCCGGTGGAGAGCGTGGGCCTCGAACCGTACGGCGCCGAACCCAACGCCGCCTTCCTCGGCATGCCCGCCATGCCCACGCCCGAACTGCAGAGGAGTTGAGATGGACCTGCTGTTGTGGGGCGTACTGCCCTACCTGACCCTGGCGGTGCTGATCGGCGGACTGATCTGGCGCTATCGCTACGACCAGTTCGGCTGGACGACCCGATCGACCCAGCTGTACGAGTCGAAGTTGCTGCGGATCGCCTCACCGCTGTTCCACTATTCGCTGTTCGGCGTGCTCGCCGGCCACCTCATCGGCCTGCTGATCCCGAAGGCCTGGACCGACCTGGTGATCAGCCAGGAGACCTACCACGCCTTCGCGCTGTACGGCGGCGGGCTGGCGGGTCTAGGCACCGTGGTCGGCATCGCGATGCTGATCTACCGGCGGCGCACCACCGGGCCGGTGTTCATGGCCACCACCGCCAACGACAAGTTCATGTACGTGATCCTCGCCGGCGCCATCCTGCTGGGCATCTGGGCCACGCTGACCGGCGATCACACCCCTGACGGCCATCACCACAACTACCGCGAGACGGTCTCGATCTGGTTCCGCTCGCTGCTGATCTTCCAGCCGAACATCGACGCCATGGCCGCCTCCACCATCCAGTTCAAGATCCACATCCTGATGGGTTTCGCGCTGTTCATGATCCTGCCGTTCACCCGGCTGGTGCACGCCTTCACCGTGCCGTTCCACTACCTGTTCCGCCCCTACATCGTCTATCGCACCCGCGACGCCAACCCGATGACCCACACCACCGGCATGAAGCGCGCCGGGTGGGATCCGATCGGCACCGAAGACCGCCACAAGACCCGCAAGTAGCTCGACGGGCCGCTATCGCCGGCCGAGTCGAGACCCGATCACCCGTTCCCGAGAGGAATCCCGTGACCACAACCGCTGAGGCCCCAGCCCCGTCCCAGCTCAAGGGCCAACTCGGCCAGGTGCTGCTGGCCACCCTCGCCTCGACCATCGGCTTCTGGGCCTGGATGTCCATCGCTCCGCTGCAGAAGACGTACGCCACCGAACTGGGCCTCTCCGAAGGGCAGATCTCGCTGATGCTGGCCACCCCGGTCCTGGTCGGTGCGCTGGGCCGGGTGGTCGTCGGCGCGCTCACCGACCGATTCGGCGGCCGAAAGATGTTCACCCTGGTGCTGCTCGGCTCGGCACCTGCCGTGCTGCTGGTCGCCCTGGCCGGCGTGATCAAGAGCTTCCCGCTGCTGATCGGCGCCGGCTTCTACCTGGGCGTCGCCGGCACGATCTTCGCCGTCGGCGTCCCGTTCTCCAGCGCCTGGTACGAGCCGTCCCGGCGTGGTTTCGCCAACGGCGTGTTCGGCATGGGCATGGTCGGCACCGCGGTGTCGGCCTTCTTCACCCCGCGGCTGGCGCTGTCGATCGGGTTCTTCCCGACCCATCTGCTGATCGCTGGGGCGATGGTCGGCACGGCCGCCCTGGTCTGGTTCTTCCTGCGCGACTCGCCGGCCTGGACGCCCAGCCACCAGCCGCTGGTGCCGAAGGTGATGGGTGCCCTGAAGCTGGCCGTCACCTGGCAGATGTCGTTCCTGTACGCGATCGTCTTCGGCGGCTTCGTCGCCTTCTCGACCTACCTGCCGAAGTACCTGACCACCATCTACCCCGACGAGGTGGACCCGGTCGGTGCCGGTACCCGGACGGCCAGCTTCGCGGTCGCCGCGGTGATCGCACGTCCGATCGGCGGCATCCTGGCCGACAAGTTCGGGCCGAAGATCGTCGCCCTGGTCTCGTTGGCGGGCGTCAGCATCCTGGCCTATGTGGTCGGGACGCAGCCGGCGGAGGGCATCGTCACCGGTGTGACCTTCCTGGGCATGGCCGCGTTCATGGGCCTGGGCATGGGTGCCGTGTTTGCCTGGATCGGTCCGTCCACACCCAAGGACAAAGTGGGTGCGGTGAGCGGCGTTGTCGCCGCCGCCGGCGGTCTGGGTGGCTACTTCCCGCCACTGGTGATGGGCGCGACCTATCACGCCGACACCAACAGCTACTCGCTGGGGCTCTGGCTGCTGCTGATCGCGGCCACGCTCGCCCTGGTGCTCGGAGGCATGCTGCGCGATGCTCGCGCCTGAACTGCCCAGACACCTGTCGGCGGCGGTGCTCGTCGTCTCGAACGAGGTCGCTTCGGGCACGGACGCCGACCGCGGCGGACCCGTCGCGGTCGGACTGCTGCACGACCTCGGCGTGAGCGCGGAGAAGGTCGTGGTTCCGGACGACCCGGCCCGGATCCGGACGGCGATCACCGAGGCGATCGCCGCCGGCGCACGGGTGGTGCTGGCCTGCGGCGGCACCGGCATCGGGCCCCACGACCACACCGCCGACGTGGTCGGCGAGCTGCTGACCTTCGAGATGCCCGGGATCGCCGAGGAGATCCGACGGCGGGGCAACGGGCACACCCCGATCGCCCTCGTCTCTCGCGAGATCGCCGGCATCGTCCGCCCTGAACCGGGTCCGCCGGTGTTGCTGCTGGCCGTCCCGGGCTCGCGCGGCGGGATCCGCGACGCCCTCGGTGTCGTCGGGCCGATGCTCGGCTACATCGTCGATCAACTGGACGGAGCGGGTCACCTATGAGCGATTCCACCAGCCCCGATGGTCGAACTCGTCGAGACCCCTTCGCCGACGACCCGCGAACCCGCTACGACGCCCTCCACCACGAACCGCTGACCCGGGACGGCAACGGCCGCTGGGTCGCCGTCCGGCACGCCGACGCGGTGGCGGTGGTGACCGATCCGGAGACCTTCTCCAGCCAGGTGTCACGCTTCCTGCAGGTGCCCAATGGGCTGGACGGCGCGGCGCACCGCGAGGCGCGGGAGTTGCTCGACCCGTTCCTGGCCCCCGAGCGGCTGACCGGCCTGGCGCCACAACTGGAGCGCATCGCCGGCGAACTGGCCGCGGCGGTCCCTGCCGGCGGCAGGCTGGACGCCGTCGGCCAACTCGGCTCGGTGTACGCCGTCCGAGCCCAGTCGGCCTGGCTGGGCTGGCCCGCCGAAATCGAACCCGAGCTGCTGGCCTGGATGGCGGACAACCACGCCGCGACCCGGTCGGGCGAACTGGAACGCACCGCCGCAGTCGCCCACCGTTTCGACGCGATCATCCACCGGCTGCTCAGCTTCCGGCGGATCCGCAAGCCCGGCCCGCCGGAGGATCTGACCGACGAACTGATGCGGGTGAAGCATCACGACGGCAGGCCGCTCGGCGAGGACGAGATCGTCTCGGTGCTGCGCAACTGGACCGGCGGCGACCTGGGCTCGCTGGCGTTGTGCACCGGCGTCGTCCTGTACTGGCTGGCCACCCACCCCGAACTGCAGGACGAACTCGTCGACGCCGACGACGCAGCCTTCGACGCCGCACTGGACGAGATCCTGCGGATCGACGACCCGTTCGTCTCCAACCGCCGGGTGGCTACCCTCGACACGGTGCTGAACGGCCAGCGGGTCGCCGCGGGCGAGCAGCTGGTGGTCAACTGGACGGCGGCCAACCGCGACCCGGTGGTGTTCCCCGATCCGGACGACTACGACCCGCGCGGCAACGCCGCGAGCAACCTGGTCTACGGCACCGGACCGCACATCTGCCCCGGCCGCGCGCTGGCCACTCTCGAGTTACGGGTGCTGGTCCGCGCGGTGCTGCGCCGGCACCGGATCGCACCCGCCCCCGAGACGGTTCCCGAGCGGGAACAGCCTCCGGTGGGTGGCTTCCACCGCGTGCCCGTGGTCCTCACCGCCCGCGAGTAGGGTGTCGGGCGTGGGCGCTCTCGAACTCGGCCTGGACACCTTCGGCGACACCACCATCGCCCCGGACGGCGGCCTGCTGCCGCACGCGCAGGTGATCCGCAACGTCGTGCAGGAAGCGATCCTCGCCGACCGGGTCGGCGTCGACTTCATCGGGCTGGGCGAGCACCACCGCGACGACTTCGCGATCAGCGCACCGGACGTCGTCCTCGGGGCGATCGCGGCCAGCACCGAACGGATCCGGTTCGGGACGGCGGTGACCGTGCTGTCCAGCGACGACCCGATCCGGGTGATCGAACGGTTCAACACCCTCGACGCCCTGTCGGACGGCCGGGCCGAGGTGATCCTGGGTCGCGGGTCGTTCACCGAGTCCTTCCCGCTGTTCGGTTTCGACCTGGCCGACTACGAGATGCTCTTCAACGAGAAGCTGGCGATCTTCAGCCGTGGCGCCGGCGGCGAGCCGGTGACCTGGAGCGGCACTCACCGGTCGCCGCTGCACGAGCAACGCATCTACCCCGCCAACGAGCGACCGCGCGGGCTGGTCGCCTGGATGGGTGTCGGCGGGTCCCCCGAGTCGGTGATCCGGTCGGTGCAAACCGGGATCCCCATGATGCTGGCGATCATCGGCGGAGACCCGGCGCGCTTCCTCCCCTACGTCGACCTGTACCGGCGCGCCCAAGGCGAACTCGGCACCGGACCGCTGCCGCTCGGCACGCACTCGCCCGGCCACGTCGCCGACACCGACGATCAGGCTGTCGAGGAACTGTGGCCGCATTTCAAGACCCAGCGCGACCGGATCGGACGTGACCGCGGCTGGCCCCCGGTCACCCGAGCCGACTACGAGGCGGAGATCGTCCACGGCTCGCTCTACGTGGGATCGCCAGCGACCGTCGCGGCCAAGATCGCCCGGACGGCCGGACTGCTCGGCCTCGATCGCTTCGACCTGAAGTACTCCCACGGCCCGCTCGACCACGACAAGCTGATGCACAGCATCGAGCTGTACGGCACCCAGGTCATCCCCCGCGTGCGCGAGATCCTCCGCCAATCGGCCGGGTAGGTGTTCGACCGCCGCCCCTGCCGGCTTATCCGAAAACTCTTGACGTCCGGTCCACCCGACGGATAGGACGTCACTAGCTCTGTGCGGGGCAGGGCCAACAACTGAAAGGACCTGTCAATGCGCAGAGTCATTGTGGGGAGGACGCTGACGGCATTCGTGGCCGTGGCCGGCCTGGCGTTCAGCGGGGGGCAGATCGCCGAGGCACACGGGTACGGACACGGGCATGGGAAGGCTCGCCCGCTCATCTGCAGCGGGGGTGAGATCAAGTCGGGCACGTATTCGCGCATCACGGTCACCGGTGCCTGCAAGGTCGCCAAGGACGCGGTGATCAAGGTGCTCGGTGACATCACCGTCCGCAAGGGTGCGGCGCTCGATGCGCAGAGTTCGCCCTCGACCATCACGGTCCGCGGCAGCGTCGATGCCTTCCGCGGTTCCACCCTCGGCCTGGGCTGCCAGCCGGCGGCTCTGATGGGCAACTCGGCACATCCGTGCGTCGATGCCGACGGAAACCCCATCGAGGATCCCACCGTGTTCTCCACGATCAGCGTGAAGGGAAGCATCAACGCGTTCGGTAGCGAGGTCGTGCTGATCAACGGCGTCACGGTCGGCCGGAACGTGACCGTCGTCGGGGGCGGCTCGCCGCTCATTCCTTGGTCGGTGAAGAACAACAAGATCACGGGCAACCTGTGGGTCAGCCACCTGACCACGAACTGGTTCGGCGCGCTCTTCAACACCGTCGGCCGAAACGTGACACTGCTGAAGATCACGCTCGTGGAGGACCATCCGGACGCCACCAAGTTGGTCTATGTCGTTCAGAACAAGATCGGGCGGAACCTGTTCTGCAAGGGACTGAGCGGCGTGTCCGGCGGGTTCGTTCCCGGCGCCGTCAACACCGTGGGTGGCAAGGCCCTGGGACAGTGCAAGGACCTGGCCGGCTGAGCTGACCGCTTGACAACTGGGCCCTGGCAAGGGGACGCGTGAGCGACTCCTTGCCGGGCCCAGTGCCATGTTCACCTCCACGCGCCGGACGGCTCCGAGATCCGCCCTCTGAATTAGGTCACGAAAAAGGCAACAAATGTCGATAACGGTCCCGGCGAAAATATGCATTGGTCGAATGGGCAACCGGGTATTTTCGGGATGACTCAACTCATGCGGATACCCGGTCAGGAGGCGATGGTGCAGGTCGGCTCGGATCGTGCCCGGCGGACGTTGGCGTACCTGCGCCACCAGATCGCCTCGGGGGAATGGCCGATCAACTCCAAGATCCCGACCGAGACCGAGCTGATGGGTTTGATCGGCGTCGGCAAGACCACGGTGCGCGAGGCGGTCCGGGCACTGGCCAGCGTCGGCATGCTCGAACCGATGCCGGGCATCGGCACCTTCGTCCGCTCCCGGATGCCGGTCAGCTCGGTGCTCACCGACTATCTCTCCGAGTTCAGCGTCGCCGACCTGCTCGGCTACCGGCGGGCGCTCGAGCTGGAGGCCGCCCAGCAGGCCGCCCGGCACCGCACCGACGAGCAACTCGCGGCGATGCGCCAGGCACTCGACCACCCCGCCCAGGCGCCGGAGCGGCCGTTCGGACGCGACCTCCGCAAAGCGCCCGGACAGTTTCACTTCCTGATCATGGAGGCCAGCGGCAACACCCTGCTGGTCGGTGTCTACGCCGGGGTGGTGCAGGCCCTGCGGCAGGCGCTCAGTGCCGGCACCGTCGTGCATGCCTCGGACGTCGCGACCCGCCAGAGCGACCATCGCGAGTTGTTGGCGGCCCTGGAGGCGGGCGATGTCGCACGTGCTGCGCACGCGATGGCGCAGCACATCGACCGCGACCTGATGCCGGCCGAGCAGCCCTGAGCCTCGTTGGTCGCGCTCGTCGATGCTCAACCAGCGGTGACCGGCAGCGTCGCCCGCAGCCCGTCGGCGATTCCGCCCCGCCAGCAGGCGTAGTCGTGGCCGCCGTTGAACTCGGCGTAGTCATGCCGGACGCCGGCCGCGGCGAGCCGGCGATGCAGCTTCCGATTGGGCTCCAGCAGCACCCATTCCTGGCGTCCGACCTCGAGGTAGCCGTGCGCCGACGCCGGCATCGCGGCGGCCCGGTCAGCCAGGCCGTCCTGCCACAACGACGCCGACTGCGCGACGAACGCACCCACCGCGTCCGGGCGTTCGGCAGCGGTGAGCAATGCCACCGCACCCCCCAGGCTCTGACCCGCAACGATCCTGCCGGCGGCGTCCGTTCCGGCATCGTGACAAACCACCGCCCAGGGCAGCAGGACGTCGGCGATCCAGTCAGGCATGCCGCCGGCGCCGTTGAGTTCCGCCCAGCGCTGGAGCCGGTCGCCGCCAGGCACCAGCAGCACCAGCGGGGCACGGATCAGCCCGTCGGCGATCAGGTTGTCCACCATCGCCGGCAAGCTCTGCTCGCCCAGCCACATCTCGCCGTCCAGCGCCACCAGCACCGGCCCGCCCGCGATAAACTCGGCCGGCCGGTAGACCGAGGGCCGGCGTCCGTCCAGTTCGTGGTGGCTGAGCGCCCCGCGTAGCGGGCCGCGGGGCGCCAGCCAGGCCTGCGGCGGCGCGTCCGGCAGTTCGACGATCGACACCGTGTTGCCCACCCGATTGCGCATCGAACGTGGGTTGAGCGGATCGGGCAGCCCTCGGTCGAGCGCCGCGCGCAGGGACGCCTGTTCGGCCAGGTCGCGCCACGGTGCCGGGCTGCCCGGTCGCTTGGGCACCACGGCGTATGACGCTCGCCAGTCCCCCGGCATCCGGTAGGCGAGGTGCCACACGTCTGTATCGGGCAGTCGCTCCATCAGGCTGCGGTCCAGGTCGCGTTCGTCGGTGAGCCGGTTGACGAACAGCAGCACCTCGTCGGCGTCGGCATCGCGCCACCAGAAGCTGACGACGCATTCGTCTCCGTCCGCTTCGACGATCGGCGAACGTGGCTCGGCGCGGAACGCGGCCAGCGCACTCGCCGGCGTCGGCACCCGGGGTGCCGGCGCCGGACGCCGCACCTTGGGTGGCGTGCGAGGCGCCTGCGGTGCCGGTGCGGCGCTCACTCGTCACCTACCGGGATCACCAGCGGACGGCCGGTCTCCGGGTCTGCCAGCACCCGGCAGGGCAGGCCGTAGACGTCCTCGATCAGCTGGGCGGTGACGATCTCGCACGGATCGCCCTGCGCGACGATCCGGCCGTCCTTCATCACCAGCAGTTGGGTGGCGTAGCGGAACGCCAGGTGCAGATCGTGGAGCACCACCACCACGGTGTAGCCGTCACGCTGCAGGCTGCGGGTGAGCCGCAGCACCTCCACCTGGTGGGCGACGTCGAGGAAGGTGGTCGGCTCGTCGAGCAGCAGGATCGGGGTCTGCTGGGCCAGGGCCATCGCGATCCACACCCGCTGTCGCTGGCCGCCGGACAGCTGGCTGACCTGCCGGTCGGCCAGGTCGGTGACCCCGGCGCGGCGCATCGCCTCGTCCACCGCGGCGGCGTCGGTGTCGCTCCACTGCCGGAAGATGCCCTGGTGCGGGTAGCGTCCGCGAGCCACCAGGTCGGTGACGGTGATGCCGTCCGGGGCGACCGGCGACTGCGGCAGCAGGCCGAGCCGGCGGGCCACCTGCCGGGTCGGGTAGTGGCCGATCGGTTTGCCGTCCAGTTCGACGGTGCCGGCGCGGGCCGGCACCATCCGGGCCAGCGCGCGCAGCAGCGTCGACTTGCCGCAGCCGTTGGGACCGACGATCACCGTCAGCTCACCGGCCGGCAGGTCGACGTCCAGGCCGTCCAGCACCAGCCGCTCGCCGTAGCCGACCCCCAGATTGCGGGCGCGCAGCGGTGCCACATCGGTGACCGGCTCGACCATGCTCACGAAGCTCATCGTGCTCCCTTTCGCCATTGACTGCCCAACAGCCAGATCAGATAGCCGCCGCCCAGCACGCCGGTGACCACCCCGACAGCGAGCTGGGTCGGGGCGAACAGGCGCTGCGCCACCAGGTCGGACGCCAGCACCAGCGCGCCGCCGACCAGGGCCGAGGTGCCGAAACCGATCCCCGAGGTGCGGGTCAGCCGGCGGGCGATCTGCGGCGCGGCCAGCGCGATGAAGCCGATCGGCCCGGCGGTCGCGGTGGCGACCGCGACCAGGGCGACGCCCACCACCACCAGCAGCGTCCGGCTGCGTTCGACCCGGACGCCGAGCGCGGCCGCCAGATCGTCGCCGAGCACCAGCGCCCCCAGTGGACGGGCCAGCAGTCCGGCGGCCGGCAACAGCACCAGCAGCGCACAGCCCACCAGCAGCACGCGGGGCCAACTGGTGGCGTTGAAGGACCCGGCCAGCCACTGCGCGGCGGTCTGGGCCGAGGTCAGCGAGGCCCGCACCAACAGCAGGTTGTTCACGCCCTGCAGGATGGCGGCGATGCCGATGCCGACCAGCACCAGCCGTCCCCCGGTCAACCCACGCCGCCAGGCCAACAGATACACGATCGCGGCCGTCACGCCGCCGCCGGCCAGCGCACCGATCGCCGTCTCGGCCGGCCCGCCACCGATCACGATGATGGCCAGCAGCGCACCGGTGGCCGATCCGGTGGTGAAGCCGATGATGTCCGGGCTGCCCAGCGGGTTGTCCGACATGGACTGGAAGATCGCCCCCGAGACGGCCAGCGCAGCCCCCACCAGGACCGCGGCCAGGACCCGGGGTGCCCGCTGGCTGCGGACGAAGTACTGGGCCAGCGGGTCGCCGCCGACGCCGAACAACGCGCGCAGCGCCTGGCCCAGGTTGAGCGGGTAGTCGCCGATCAGCAGCCCGGCCGCGCCGAGCACCAGCAAAATCAGGATCGCCGCCAGCGCCACCACAACTGTGCGACGTTCCAGCAGCACCGTGGCCGTCCCCAGCCGGAGCCGTCGATAGCCGGGACGGCGGCCCTGGGCGACCGCGGGCGCGCTCACAGGGCCTCGATCCGGGGACGCCGGACGATCATCACGAAGGCCGGGCCGCCCAGAATCGCTGCCACCACGCCGACCGGCACCTCGCCAGGCAGCACCACCAGCCGGGCGATGACGTCCGCGGCCAGCAGCAGCACCGGCGCCGCCAGGGCGGTACCGGGCAGCACCAGCCGCTGATCCGGGCCGAACGCGGCCCTGGCCAGGTACGGAACGCCGAGGCCGACGAACATGATCGGGCCGGCCGCCGCCGTCGCCGCCCCGGCCAGCACGGTCACCGCCACCACCGCCAGGATGCGGATCAGCCCGACCTGGACGCCGAGCGCGCGTCCGGTGTCCTCGCCGAGGGCGAGCGCATTGAGCGCCGGCGCCAGGCAGAACGCCAGCACCAGGCCGATCGCGACGAAGCCGGCGGTGGTGAACAACACCGGATAGCCGCGGCCCTCGACCGAGCCGGCGGCCCAGAACCGGAACTCGTTGAACGCGTTGGCGTTGGCCAGGATCACCATCTGCACCAGGGACGCCACCGCCATGCTGATCGCCACCCCGGCCAGCGCCAGCCGCACCGGAGAGGGCGAGGCATGCCCGGCCATGCCGAGCAGGTAGACGCCGACCGCCGCGATCGCGGCGCCCGCGAAGGCGAACCACAGGTAGAAGCCGATCCCGCTGATGCCGGTGAGAGCCACCGCCAGCACCACCGCCAGCGAGGCACCGGCATTGATGCCGAGGATGCCGGGGTCGGCCAGCGGGTTGCGGGTGAGCGACTGCATCAACGCTCCGGCGACGCCCAGCGCTGCCCCGACCACCACCAGGATCAGGGTGCGCGGCAGCCGCTGTTCCCCGACGACTATCGCCTCGAAGCTGCCGTCCGGTGCCCACAGCAACTCCCACACCCGGGCCGGTGGGATCGGGTTGGACCCGACGGCGAGCGAGGCCATCATGCCCAGCGCGAGCAGCGCCGCCGCCACAGCGAAAAGGAGACCGGCCCGGGCGGCGACGGGTTTCGCGGTCGTCGCCCGGAGTTGGGTACCTGTTGCGCTCACCGAGTCTCAGTCGGACGCGGCGGAGGCCCGCCGACGACGCAGCAGCACGACCACCAGGCCGACGCCGACGAGCAGCACCGCACCGGACAGCGCCCAGACACCGATTCCGGGACCGGCGTCCGCGGCTGCGGGAGCCACCTGCGCCGGCGCGGCAGCAGGTGCCTGCGAAGCGGTGAGCGCGGCAGTCGTCCAGCCGAGCAGCTTGCCGTCGGCGTCCAGCACCGCCAGCCGGTGCTCTCCGGCGGCCAGGCCGGCGGTGGAGACCGTCACAGTGCCGTCGGCGCCGACCAACTGCCAGCCCAGCGGAGTAGGTTCCGAGTAGCCGTAGACGAACGTCCATTCGCCGGCATAATCGGCGCCGACGGTCAGCACCGTCGCGTCGCCGTTCACCGCAGCGGTCACCGTGCCGGCCCTGTCGGGCGCCAGCGCCTCGGGTGTCGGGGCGCTGGGCACCTTCGTCGGCTGCTTTGCCTTGCCGCCCGTCTCAGGCTTGGCCACCTTGCCCGACGACGTGGTCTTGCCGGTCTTCGGCGTCCCCGAGTTGATGGTCTTCGTGGTGGTGGATCCACCGTTGCCGCCACCCGGCTTCGAATTGGAGGAGCCGCCGGTCACAGTGAACGCCGGGCTGCGGTTGGTGTAGCCCTTGGTGCCCTTCCCGGGATTCCGCGGGTCGATGTAGGCCGAGGCCAGGAAGCGCAGGGTGTGGCTGCCCTTCTTCAGGTTGCCCGGCATCCGGAACGAGCCGTTCACCACCCCCGAGCTGGGAATCTTCTGCGAGTGGTAGACGCACGCGCCATGCGAGGAGTCGCTGCACGACCTGCCGTCGTCGATCTTGATGTAGAGCGTCTCCCCCCTCGGGAATCCGCGCACGGTGAAGCTGATCACTCCGCCCGCTGGGACGCTGCCCGGCGAAACACCCGAGCTGGTGCCCGGCGTGTTCGGCCCGGGACCCCCGGGTGGAATCGCCTCGGCCGCGGGTTGGGTCGGCAGTGCTACCAGGGCGACGCCGAGCAACAGCGCCGCCAGCAGTCGAGCGCCGATCCATCGCGGCTTGCCGGGGACGGTTCGAATGCGTGTCATCACGCCACTCCCTTCGGTTTGCCGGCGAGTCGGCGAAGCCCGACCAGACCCGCTGCGAGGACGGCGACCGCCGCCCCGATCAACACCGGCTCCAGCGATCCGGCACCAGGCTGGGTCAGCGCGGCCGCGGCCGGGTCACCCGGCGCCGGAGCCGCCGGCGGACTGCCGGCCGGAGGCGTCACCGTCGTGACGTTGCCCTTGCTGACTTCCACCCAGCCGACGATCTTGTCGTCGGCGTCCACAGCCACGACCCGGTGCCGGCCGTCGGCCAGGCCCTTCAGGTCGACGCTGAACGCCTTCGCGTCGGTGAGCTGCACCCAGCCGGCCTTGGCGACGCTGGCGCCGCTGTACAGGTAGACGTACACCCACTGCCCACCGGCACCCTTCGGCAGCGTGACGGTGAGCTTGGTGCCGTCCACCTTCGCAGTGGCCTCACCGTTGCTCAGCCCGGTCAGCTGGCTGGCCCGCTCGACCGGCGGCTTGGGAATGCTGGTGGGCGCCGACGAATCGTCAGCCGTGGTGGTGACGGTCTGCACGATCGTCCGGACCGTCGTCGTGGTGTCGGACGGTGTCTCGTTGGCCTTCTCGCCGGCCACTGTCAGCGACGTCCAGCCGAGCAGCTTGCCGACTGCGCCGGAGTTGCCGGACTGCACCGACAGCTTGCTCGTCCCGGTCGGCAGGGTGACCCCGGTCAGGCTCGCCTGCACCCGCCCGCCCGCGTCCGCCCGGAACCAGGTGTCGCCCCACGGGCTGGTCGGCGATCCACCCGAATAGGTGTTCAGGTAGATCCAGTCGCCGGCCTTGGCGCCGGGCACCGTCACGGTCAGCGCCTTCGCGGTGCGGCTGGCCTGCACGCCGTTGCGGGTGGCGGAGGTCAGGTCCTCGGTGGCCTCCACCGGGTCGGGCATCCCGATCGGCCGGTAGCTGCCGACCACGAACTCCGCCGACTGGAGGGTGCGCGAGGCGTCCCCTTCCTTCAGCGAGCCGGTGAGGAACCGCAGGGTGTGTGCGCCCTGCTTGAAGGCCGGGCTGGAACCGTTGGCGCCCTTGGTGGTGCCGTCGGGAAGTTGCAGCTGGACGTCGAAAGTGCCGTTGGCCGGCTTGGCCTGGACGATCGTCCAGATGGTCCGGTTGCTGTGCAGCGAGTCGTTCAACCGGCTGACCGCACCGTCGTCGATCTTGATCGCGACGGTCGAACCTCCCCGCTTCGTGCCGGGGTGGCAGAAGCCGGTACCGGTCACCTGCAGAGTGCCGCCCAGACTGGCCTGCCGCCCCACCGTGACCACCGGGGTGGCCGAGGTCGGCTTGCAGGTGACGTCGGGGTCGTCCGGCTGGTCGACGTAGGGGACGCCGCCGACGACGAGCGGCTGGGTCGTCACATTGCGCACCGTGTCCTTGGCGCCGAAGCGGCCGGAGAGGAACTGTGCGGTCAGCAGCTGGCCGGCCTTCAGGCCGCGCGGGGCGTCGATCTCGATCTCGAAGTTGCCGCTGGCTCCGACGGTGATCACGTTCGGGTGGGCGGGCGTTCCGGCCGGAGCGAGCAGCTTCCAGATGGTCGAATCGGCCACCCCGTTGGGCTTGACGATGCCGGTGCCGCTTCGGGCGTACTGACCCTTGGCGTGATTCAGCTTGAGCGCCACGGTGGAGGCGCCCTTCCCGGCCTGGTTGGTCCAACCGGTGCCCTTGATCTTGATCGTCGATCCGGACGCCGTCGCGACGTCCTTCTGAACCCAGGCGGTCGCTCCACCCGCGGAAACGGTGTCGTGCGCCCAGGCGGGCGGCTGCGTCGCGGGGTCGCTGGGGCCATCGCCGGCGATGGTGAAGCCGGCGGCGAGCGAGCGACGCGTGTCGTAGGGCAGTCCGCTGCCGGTGAGGAAGCGGATCTGGTGGCTGGAGCCCACCGCCCACTCCGTCCAGCGGCCGTTCACCAGCTGGGCGTTGGCAGCGGTTGGGAACGGAATGGTGGCCGTCCAGGAACCGTCCGCCGCGGCCCGCACGATGGCGTGCAGCCGCTTGTCCCCGGTCGCCTTGTTGGTGATCGGATCGATCACCGTGCGCTTGGTGTAGACCGTGTCCGGATCACCGGAGAACTTCGCGTCGAGCAGCACGCTGATCACGCTGCCCGCCTTCCCGGACGGGGTCAGCCAGCCCTTGCCCGAGACCACAATCGACGCGCCCCGCTTCAGGGTGGTGGGCACCGTGTAGCGAACCGACGGATCCTCGGGGTCGGTGTAGTCGCCCGGGGGGGGCTCGGTCGGCTCGGTGGCGCCGTCGATGCTGAACGGTGCCGCCAGGCTGCGCACCTCGTCCTTGACGTCCCCGACGGTCTTGAACGATCCGGTCAGCACCCGAAGCGTGTGTGCCCCGGCGGTGAGGGCCGGACTCGAGCCGTTGGTGCCGGCGTCGGTGCCGTCCGGCAGCTGCAGCTGGACGTCGACGCTGCCGTCGGCGCGCGCCGGGACGATCGCCCACACGGTCTTGTTGCTGTGCACGGAGTCGTCGAGCCGGGAGATGGCGCCGTCGTCGATCTTGATCGCGAGCACCGACCCGCCCTCGGAGGGGTGGCAGAAGCCCGATCCGGTGACCCGCAGCACGCCGCCGAGGTCGACCGCCGCCGGCGACACCTGAACCTTCGCCGGCACGGCCACACACTTGGGGGGAGTCGGTTCGGTCGGCGCTGCGGTGGGTGCGGGAGTGGTCGGCGCCGGCGTCGTCGGCTTCACGGTCGGCGCCGTTGTGGACGGCGCCGGGGTGGTCGGCTTGACGGTCGGCGCCGTCGTGGAGGGAGCCGGGGTGGTCGGCTTCACGGTGGGCTCCGTCGCCTTGGCGGCTACGGTCGTGGTGCCGGTGCCCGAGCGGACGACGTCGGAGTCGAGCATCGACCCGGTCAGCAGGTTGAGCTGATGCGCCTCGCCCACCGACCAGTTGGCGTCGCTGTTGGCGGGGGTCGGGCAGGGCAGCCGAAGCGTCCACTCGCCGTCGGCGTCCGCCTGAACCGCGGCGTAGATGGTCTTGTTGGTCTGCACGGCCCCCGTCACCGGGTGCCGTACCACGGCCTTGGTGGAGACGGCGCCGCGGTCGAGCTTGACCGCGATGACCGACCCGGCGTTGCCGGCGCTGTTGCGCCAACCGGCGCCACTGATCACCAGGTCCTGGCCGACGCGCCATTGCTGGGGCACCCAGAACTCGGCACCGTCGCTGGTGGTGAACCGGACGCCCTCGCGGGCGGCGATCACGTTCGGCACGACCGCGGCAGAAGGAGCCGGCTTCGCGGAGACCGCGGGAGCCGGAGCGGCCGATCTCGTCGGGGCCGGACGGGCCGGCCCTGGCTTGGCGGGCTGGCTCGGTTTGGGCGCCCGGCTGGGCTTGGCGGGCTGGCTGGGCTTCGCGGGCTGCGTCGGCTTCGCGGGCTGCGTCGGCTTGGCGGGCTGGCTCGGCTTCGCCGATTCGCTCGGCTTCGCCTTCTCGGTTTCGGCGGGTGCCGATGCCTCGGGCGACGCCGAGGCCTCGGACGAGGGGCTGGGTTTGGGCGTCTCCTCGGCCGACGCCCAGGGCGCGACCACCGACTGCCCGAGTCCGAGCAGCAGCAGGGCCGTCGACCCCGCCAGCCAGCTCCGAACCCGCGCGCCGGGCTTCGAGGGCGTGTCCATCAGATTCCTCCTGCTCATCCGAGCTCGTTGCGCACGTCGTCGACCAGGCGATTCATCAGCAGCGGGCCTCCGGTGGAGGTCCACGCCGAGCCGTCGACGAGAATGATGTGGTTGTTCCGGTAGGCATTCAGCTTGGTGAACCCCGGAACCTGTTCGGCCGCCTTGAGCGCCTTGCGAGCGCCTTCCAGGTCGGCGGTGCCGCCGGCATTGGTATTGCTCACGCTGGAACCGCCGAGCGTTCCGAAGAAGATGTAGTCGGCGTCGATCTGCTGCAGGTTCTCCAGTGACACCGGCTCTGAGTGGCCGCGGCCGAAGGTGTCCTGGGCCGGCGGACGCCGCAACCCCAGGTCGACCAGCGCCTGACCCGGAGGCAGTTCCTTCAGGATCAGCGCGGGTGCCGTCCCCTGCCAACGCACGATCGAGAACGTCTGTTCGCGCACCGGCCGCAGCGACGCCGTGGTGGCGGAGACCTTGGCCTCGTAGTCGGCGATCACCTTCTCGCCCTGCTCGACCAGGCCGAGCGCCGCGGCGACGTGGCGGAAGTTGGTCCGCCACTCACCGCCGGCGTAACCGGTGTAGACGACCGGCGCGAGATGCTTGAGCGCCTCGACCACCTCGGGGTTGTTGTTGACGCTGGTGCCGTCCACCAGGATCAGGTCGGGCTTGGCCGCGCCGATCGCCTCGAAGTTGGGCTGCCCGATGCCGCCCAGCAGCGGCACGCCGGCGGCCTTGTCGGCCAGGTAGTTCGGGACGCCGGACTGGCCGCGTCCGGAGACGGTGCCGATGGGCGTCACCCCCAGCGCCAGGACGCCGTCCAGGGTGGGTTCGCTCAGCGGCACGACGCGCTGCGGGCGGTCGGGCACCTTCACCTCGGCACCGGTCACGTCGGTCACGGTCCGGGTCTGGCTGGCCGCCGCGACCGGCTCCGGCGTGGCGGAGCAGCCGATCACTCCGAGGGCGAGCACGGTGACCAGACACGCCACACGGGCCAGGCGAGCGGCGGTGGTGCCGAGCGTCATGGGGAAACACACATCCTGAGTCGGGAGATCTTCAGCTGTTAGCAAGGTAAGGCTTACCTAAGACTAAGACCAACTTCATCTCCCCATGCGGGACCCCGGAGGCTGAGACGAGCCGTCCGGACGCCCGGACGACGCCGGTTAGCCTGCCGCCATGAAACCGACTTCCACCGCCACCGTGGCCACGTCGCGCCCGGAGCGGTATGCCAAGCAGCTGGTCGCGCACATGGGACGGAAGGTGCCTGCAGCCTGGGACGACGCCACCCGCACCGGCAGCGTCTCGTTCCCGACCGCGGAACTCACGCTCAGCGGGGACGGCCAGGGGCTGTTGCTCGAACTGCGTGCCCAGCCCGGCGAACTGGACCGCTGGGAGGACGTCGTCGGACGCCACCTGGTCCGCTTCGGCACCCGCGACGAACTGATCGTGTCCTGGCACCGCGCGGACGGCACCGCCGGCACGACCCAGCGGCGACGCGACCAGGACTGATCGCCTCGACGTGTGACACCATCGGTCGATGCCGCGGGACCTGAATGCGCTACCCAAGGCACATCTGCATCTGCACTTCACCGGGTCGATGAGCATCGCCACGCTACGTCGGCTCGCCGAGTGGGCCGGAATCGCCCTGCACGAGTCCCTGGTCGACACCGAGGGCCTGTTGGTGCCGCCCGATCAACGCGGCTGGTTCCGCTTCCAGCGGCTCTACGACATGGCCCGGCAGTCGGTGTGCAGCGAGTCGGCGCTGCGGCTGGTCGTCGCCCAGGCCGCCCGTGACGACGCCGCTGAGGGATCCCGCCGGCTGGAGCTCCAGGTCGACCCGTCCAGCTATGCGCCGCACGTGGGCGGGATGCCCGCAGCCCTGGAGATCATCCTGGACGAGGCCCGGCGGGCGAGTGCCGAGACCGGCGTCCAGGTGGCGATCATCGTGGCGGCGAGCCGCGTCCGGCACCCGTTGGACGCCCGGGCGATCGCCCGCCTGGCCGCCCGCCATGCCGGCGAACGCGGGGTGATCGCCTTCGGTTTGAGCAACAACGAACGATCGGGCCGGACCTCCGACTGGGAGCCGGCCTTCCGGATCGCCCGGGCCGCCGGCCTGCCCGGCGTGCCGCACGGCGGCGAACTGCTCGGCCCCGGTCATCTGCGCCAGGTGGTGGAGCATCTGCGGCCCACCCGGATCGGACACGGCGTGCGCAGCGCCGAGGAACCGGCCCTGCTGGAGAAGTTGATCGCCTCCGGTATCGCCTTGGAAGTCTGTCCCTCGTCGAACGTGCACCTGGGCGTCTACGACGACATCGCGCAGGTGCCGTTGCGCCGCCTGGTGGACGCCGGCGCGACCGTCGCGCTGGGTGCCGACGATCCGCTGCTGTTCCTGTCCCGGCTCACCGACCATTACCGCCTGGCCCGCGAGGAACTCGGGTTCACCGACGTCGAGTTGGCGGAGCTGGCCCGCTCCAGCATTCGGGCCAGCCTGGCGTCCGAGACGGACAAGCTCCGTTGGCTGGCCGAGGTGGACGATTGGCTGGCTGCGCCCGGCGAGCCCACCGGGTCGGCATAGGGTCGGGGCATGGCGTCCGACCGGAGCCGACTGGTGGCCCTCACCGAAGCCACCATCGACGACCTGGCCCGGGGCTTTCATCTGCCCGAGTGCGCACGCTGGCCCCGCCTGCTGCTCCGTCCGGTCGCTCGCGGTTTCGCCGTCCGGGTGGCCGGGTTCGACGACGATGTCGCCGAGCATGGCCTGGCCGCCGGCGCCCGCCGCGAGATCCCGGCCTTCGCTCGATCGTTGACCACCGTGGGGCGCGAACTCGTCCCGGCGTCGGGGCCCCTGCTGGCGGTGGCGAACCATCCGGGGGTGACCGATGCGCTCGGTCTGATGCTCACCTTGGAATCCAGGCCCGACCTGAAGGTCATCGCCCTCGATCGACCCTTCCTGCGGGCGCTCCCCGGGGTCGCCCCGCGGCTGATCTGGGTTGACCCGAGCCATCCCTCGGGCGCGCTTCGACTGGCCCGCGAGCATCTCCGGCAGGGTGGCGCGGTGCTCACCTTTCCGGCCGGGACCATCGAACCCGACCCGATGGTGACCGATGGTGCCGCGGCATCCCTGGACCGGTGGGCACGATCGCTCGATCTGCTCGTCCGGCATGTGGCCGGGCTGCGCGTGCTGCCGCTGGCGGTGGGCGGGGTCTTGTCGGCCCGGGCGCTGCGGACGCCGCTGGTGCGCCGGGCGCGGGCTCGGGCCGACCAGGAATGGCTGGCGGCCACCCTTCAAGTGATCTTCCGTCGTTTTCACGACACCGACGTCCGTATCCTGGTCGGTGAGCCCTACATTCCGGGCGCAGAACCCACGACCGAGGTGGTCGCCCGCATGCGTTTGCTGCTCGGCAGTCTGACCGGTGATACCCGCCGGTAACAATCGTGGGACGTCCGACAGACCGGCTGACAGCTCGGGATCGGTGAACCAGACTTGATTGCATGTCCTCCGATGTCACCGCCGCCGCAGTCAGTCTCCGCCTCGCCCTGATCGGCCTGTCTGCTCCGCTCCAGGCCGAGGAGGCGACCAGTGCCGAGCTGGTGGCGCCCATCCTCGCCCGCCAGCGTGAACTCAGCAGGCGCCTGTCGGACCGGCTTTGCGCCGTCGACCAGCGGATTCAGGCCTTTCTCGACGACTACCTGGCCGACGTGACGACGCCGACCGCCGACGACTCCGACGACGACCGCGGGCCCAGGTTGCCCCGGCGCACCCTGGTGCTGGACGAGCCAGGGCTGGCCCGGGCGCTGTCGCTGCCGGTGAATGCCGACGCGTTCTCCTCGCCGCTGCTGTCCAGCTACCGGCTCGCCAACGGCGTCCTGCACAACCCGGCGAACGACCGCCGCACCACCGCCGGCGTCTTCCACATCTGCCAGGGCGGTCTGCCCATCCCGGACGACAAAATCGCCGTCCCGAAAGCGGTCTTCGCCCGGCTGCTCGCCGAGGCCTTCCGTCCGCCCCAGACCGACCTGGTGCTGCCTTACCTGTCGCAGACCGATCACCCGGCCGCCTGCTTCGTGTCGCTGCTGCTGCGTCCGCTGGTCTCACCCGGCGTGCCCGGCTACGCGACCGAACGCCGGATGGAGACCAGGTTCATCGTCCCCGGCGGCCTGGTGGCGAACCTCGATTTCGTCGAAGGCATCTTCGGCAACGGCGGCGACCCGTACCTGCCCGAACACGACGCCTCACTCGATCCAGGCACCTGGACCGGCACCACCGGCTGCGTAATCCTCGCTCCGCACCTGACCAAGCTGACCAAAAAGGGCCTGGGGTTGCCGCACGTCGACGCCGCCACCGACCGGCAGAAGCGGGACGGTATGTGCTGGGCCAGCCCCGACGAGCGGTACAACAACGGCCAGGCCTTCAAGGTCTGCGCCCGGGATGCCCGAGGCGTCATGGTCACCGTGATCGCCGACAACTACTTCGGCTACTGCAAGAAGGAGGTGAAGACCCAGATCTCCTACTCGGCGAACCTGTTCGGCAACGCCGAAGAGGAACATGCCGGCGGTGCGCTGGTCTTCCCCTCCTACAACCTGGGCGGCGGCTACACCGACGAGTCCGCCGGCGACGACTACCGGCTCGAGGACGTCCTGAGCCGCAACCCCGAGCGCTTCGTCCGTCAGCCCGAGGGCCATGCGATCGACCTGGAGCATCCGCAGCACGTGCTGGTCCCGGCCAGGCCCACCTATTCGCTGCGCACCATGACGGTGTCGTGGAACACACCGGCCGGTGAGCGTTCCCTGCGACTGCGGGCCGACAAGGTGTACTTCGGCCCGAACGGGTACCGGGTGCAGCTGGCGCAGTCGCCGTCCGACCCGAAGCATTGGGATCTGAAGGCCACGGTGGCCACCGCGACCTCGTGTCACAAGCCGTGCACCGTCTCCGGCGGCGGCAAGTCCGAGATCTCCAAGGCCATCACCGACGCGTTCATCTTCGGCAACGCCTACGTGGCCGACTTCGACAACGACATGGACGCCGTCGAGGCGATCCTGGCGCGCGACCATTCCCAGCGGTTCGCCGACCCCGAGCTGCGCGGTACCGACAGCCGGACGATCCTGTCCAACCGGCGCTCGATCGGCAGCGTGATCAAGCTGCTGACGCCGTCCGAAGTCGACTACACGTCCGAGTACAACGCGTGGCTGGAGAGCATTCCGCCGCACGTCAAGGAGCTGGTCTTCGTGGTGAAGCGATTCCACCGGCCGGAGTGGGGCGAGGACTGGCGCAGCCATTTCACCGTCGGCATCATGAACGGACGCCAGGGCAACGCCCTGCGCCTGGACGGCGAGCGGATCAACGTCAACATGCTGCGGGTCGGCTTCGACACCGACGGCTCGTGGCGGCTCTTCGGCTTGCGGCACGACTTCAACCCGGCCGTGAAGGTGCAGACCGAGGACGACATCACCGCCTCCATCGTCGGCCCGGCCCACCTCACCGCGGTGCCCACCGGCCCGATCGGGCTCTCGCGCAAGTACGTCCAGAACTGCGAGAACCTGCTCTTCCAGCGCCCGGACGACGCCATCCACCGCGGCTACGACAAGCAGACCGAGCACGACATCTCCGGGTCGGACAACTTCCTGTCCAACTTCGAGCCGCTGACCCGGTTCGACGCCCGCGAGATGCGGGACGACGCGGTGGCGTTCAGCGCCTTCACGCCACCGATGGCGCAGTTGCTGGCCGGCTTCGCCGACGAGCCGGACGACGTCAGCCCGTCCTACGCGGTGTCGTCGGCGAACCCCCGGCTGGTGAAGGGCAAGCCGTCGAAGAACCCGCGCTACCTGCAACGGCGTCCGGACGTCACCAACGCCGCCGCCACCGCGGCCGCCGATCTGGCCATGCACCTGGCGGCCAAGCTGCCCAGCCACGCCCCGCTGCCGGTGCCGGTCGACGTGGTCGCCGCCGGACGCCGCAACAATCCGCCGGACGGCCCGATCCCCGCGCTGTGCTCGTACAACCCGCTGCACTACATGGAACTGCCCGAGCTGTTCATGGAGTACATCAGCTCGATGACCGGCAAATCGCCCTCCACTACGGGCGCCGGCTCGGAGGGTGCCCTGACCAAGGGCCCGTTCAATGCCATGCCTGCGATCATCGACCTGAACGCGGCGCTGCTGTCGTACGTGCTCACCGGGTACGACGGCTGGGTTTCCTGCGCCGGCCACGTCGGGCCGAACGTCCGGGTCGATCACGACATCTCGATGCTGGTGCCCGAGCTGTTCTCGCGGATGACCGACGACGAGCGATCCGCGCGCAACCTGATCGCCGAGGGCCATCTGGAGCGGGTGGAGGACTTCGAGCACGGCGGCCACATCGTGCGGGCCAGCCGGCTCGGCTACCGGATGACGGAGAACTTCGCGCGCAAGTACTTCGGCCGGATCTTCCTACACCCGCACGTTGTGTTCACCCCGGAGATGCTGCGGCCCGAACTGCAGGACGTCGACATCTACGCGGCCAGCATGGACGTGATCGTCGAGACCCACCGTCGGGTGGCGCAGGCCTACTTCGACGACGGCACCGTCGAGTTGGCGATTCCGCCGCTGCGGGCGCTGCTGGAGATCATGGCCTTCGGGCAGACCTCCGACGGGCACGAGCTGGATTCGCCCGAGGTGCGTGACCTGTTCGGGCGCGAGGTGGTGCTGGCGTCCGACTGGTACGCCGAGCGACTGGACTCCAAGCAGCAATGGGCGATCCGGCGGGCACAGGCTGTGGTCGATCGGCTGGAGGGCTTCGCCGGCCATCCCGAGAACGCCGAGGCCTGCGAACGCCTGGACATCGCGACCAACGTCGTCAACGCCCACGCCGAACTCACCCGGTTCTCCAGCGACGACTACCGCGCCGCTCTGGTCGGAACCCTGGGACGGCAGCCCCTGGACTGAGGTCCGCGCTGGTCGCGCCCTGCCGGCCGTCGTGTGATGCGGGGCGCGCTCACCGATCTCTCCGTCGGTGCTCACTGGCCGGTTGCGTGGCCGCTGTCGCGAGATAGCACGAAAGCGGCCACCGATAAGGCCATCGGACGCCGATGGTGAGATCGCCGAACCTCGGTGTCCTTTGAGCGAACCGGCCGAAACGCCGCGTCGGTACCGACCCCGGCGCGGCCCGCTCGCTAAATTTCGCCCTAGATCGGTACCCCTGGGAGTGACATGAGCTACCAACTGGCATTTTGGGCCTACCCCGACGACCGGCGGAGCAATCGGGTCGCCGACAGGCGCACCTACCTGAAGCTGATCAAGGGCCGCCGGGTCAGGGATGTCGCACCGCTGAACACCGACCGTGTGCTCGACGAGTTGGCGATCATCTACGGCACCTGGCGGCGGACGGACACCTACCACTTCTCGCACCCGACCCATGGCTCCTTCGACGTCTGGATCGCCGGCGGCACCTTCGTGGTGCTGACCTTCCACAACGTCAAGGACCTCACCGTGATGGATCCTGCGATCCAGACCATGGACGCCCTCGGCGTCCCGCTCTACGACCCGCAGGTCAACCGCCGTTTCCCGTGGGTGGCCCGCGCCATCTGAGTGCGCTCGGCCGCCGTCATCCGGCGAGCGCCGAGGCTGAAGGATGGTCGCCGGGCCTGGTGACCAGCCGCGGACGCCTCGACATCTCCTTCGTTCCGGACGGCACCACCGGCTACGCCGACCTCGCCGATGTCATCCGATCGAAGCAGGCCGCGAACCGACCCAAAGATCAGCGAGTCCTGATGACCCTCCGCGAGATCGTGGCTCACCGCGACACCGGCGACCGCCGCTAACGTACGGGGATGGCCGCAACGTATGACCGCGCCTGCGGAGGTGCGGATCGCCCTGCGGCTGTGGACACGCGGGCGCGGCACTCTGCCTACTCCGATCCCGGTCGCCACGCTGCGCTACTCGATCAGGTAGAACCCGACATCGCCACCGCGTCCGCGGTTGCCCAGAACCTGATCGCGCATTACCGCCACGCGTCCACGCCGCTGCCGGAGTCCGGCAATGACGACATCAACGCTCGATGGCTCAGCACGATCCTGGCGATCGACCAGCAACGGCATGGCGCTCCGCTCGTCGCCCCGCGCCCCGAGGCCGGACGTGTCCAGGGATGCTGTCGTGACCACGCTCTGGTCGCCGTCGGCATCCTGCGTCAGCACGGCGTTACAGCTCGGAGCCGGGTCGGCTTCGCTGACTATCTGCGTCCCGGGAGCCGAGTCGATCACGTGCTCGCCGAGGCCTGGCTGGACGGTCGCTGGATTCGTTTCGATCCTGGCCTGGCCGGTCCTCGTGGGCGGCTGAGTAACCCCCACGACATGGTCGTCGGAGACGACTCGCCTTTCCTTACGGCGGCAACCGCCTGGAGCGGCTACCGACAGCATGGCCGTCCGATCGACGATCTCGGCGTGCGGGTCGGACCCGTGGAGTTCACCGGGCCGCGGTTCGTGCTGTCCTACCTCATCAAGGACGTCGCCCATCGCTTCGGCGATGAGTTGTTGCTGTGGGACTTCTGGGGAGCGATGCCGCTGCCGGGCACGCCGATCGATTTCGAGCTGGGCGACGTCCTGGCAGACCTGGTGGGGCGAGCCGATCGCCACGACGAGGCCGCCGAGCTCACGTTGCTGGAGCTGTACCGGCATGACCCTCGGGTGCGCGTTGGCGACGATGTCGTGCAATATTCACCGCGCGGCGAGCCGCCGATCCGCGTCTCGCTGGCGCGACGGTGAGCCAGTTCATCGCTGCGGAGTCTGTTCAACGCAGCACCAGCGCCAGGGTCGCCGCGATGATGAGCACCGACCGGGCGCTATGCACGATGATCCCCAGCCAGGTGCTTCGGTAGCGGCGGCTCGGGTAGGCCAGAACCAGGCTGTCGAGCAGGCCACCGCGATCACCCAGGGCATGTGCAGCTGATAGAGCGCGAACACCGGCCGCGAGCGCGCCCGAGGCCGGGCAACGGCCGTCGCGGAGGCGTCCGGACCGGCGTCGATCAGCTGCTCAGCAGGCACACGTCGCGGTGGCGACCTCGATCACCGTGCAGCCTGCCACCGTCCGGCACGCCCGATTGCCGCAGGTCCAACATGTGCCCCGGGTGACGCCGCACCCGTTCTGCCGGCAGGTCACGCAGGTGGCCTGGCCGCAGGTGAAGCAGGTCACGCAGGTGCCGTTGCACGACGCGCAGGTCTGGACCGTCTGGCACGCGACCCCGCAGGTGACGCAGGTGTCGCACGTCGCCGGACAGCTGACCAGAGTGTCGACGCACGGCCCCCACAGCGACTCGTCGCAGAATCCACAGGTGTTGATCGACTGCAGGATGGTGTCGACCTGGGTCTGGAAGATGCCGCCGTCGCCGCCGATCCCACCGACGCGGGTCGTCGCGACCGGGTCGAGTAGGAAGTCGTCCCCGGCGGACGCCTGCCGTGTCCGCACGTAGTCGAGGGACGCGCCGTGCGGCAACGTCACCCGGGTCGCGTCCAGTCCGGTGAACGGCGGCTGGTCCGGGCTGACCGCCTCGGTGGCCAGCACGTCCGCCGTCCGGAACTCGACGTAGTAGTCGAGCTTGGTGTTCAGGTACAGCCGCCGGTAGCCCTCCCGGTCGCTGTCGCCGAGCAATCCGGCCAGCTGCAGCGTCGGCGGCACCGGATCCCCCGGGTTGCTGATCCGGGCCGCCACGAACGGGTCCGCCGGACGCTTCTCGATGTTGTTCTCGTCGGCCATGGTGGTCGCCTCCAATGCCTCACCGGCCATGCTGCGCCGCGCGGACGCGAAGCGAAATGCGCACTATTGCCGAGGGGCGGTGTGAGCGTCGCAAAGGTCGCGGCCGGCGGCGAAGCATGCGGTGAAACGGATTCCCAGTGCTGGCGGGGTGATGAGCCGCGGCTCAGCGACCGACGCGGTCCAGCGTGGGGGTGTAGGCGTCGGTCAGGCTGGCGTTGTCTCGCCGGGAGGCGGCGTGCCACAGCACCAGCGCGAGCCCGACGACGGGGATCGCGATGTCCATGGCCAGCAACAGCCCGGTGTTGTTGACCGCGTGGTCATTGTTGACGACGAGTTGGTAGATGTGGCCGCCCGCGGCGCCGAGTCCGAAGATCAGCTGCGCCACGACGATGGCGACCTTGGCGCGGAACTGGGTTCGCCGACCGTGGAGCAGGATCGCCATCACACCGAAGCCGAGGCTGGACAGCGCCAACTCGAACTGGAACGGGGACTGCGCCCAGCCGATGGTCTTGGCGGCGAAGTCGCCGAACACGGAATGCATGACGAAGTTGATCGTCTGGCCGATCCCGATCGCCCACAGCACGTAGGCGTTGAGGAGCAGGCCGCTGACCAGGATGGTGGTTCGCGGACGCAGCGAGCGGGCGACCTGGATGAGTCCGACGGCGAGGCCGATCACGAAACAGGTGGTCATGTAGTTGCCGATCAGTGCGGCGATGAGTTGAGCGATCATGGCAGTGCCTTTCTGGAAAGCTGGGGTTGTGGGTGGGGAGATGGCTCGCCGGCTCAGGCGGGCTGCGCGACCTGCTGGACGGACGCGATGAGGGCTTGGGCCCTGCGGTGCACGATCTCGGCCTGAACGGCGATCATGATGGCGATCATCACCATGATTTCGCCGAAACCGGCCCCGTCGGCGATGTGGGCGAGGTAGGCCACCGTGCCTAATGCGAACTTGGCGGCGACCAGCCCGACGAAGAGGCAGATGGTCAGGGCGTTGCCCTTGCGCACCACGCGACCGTCCGGCTGCATCCACACATCGGTGCGGCGCCCCCGCGCGACTCCAACAACGGCCGAGAGTGCGAGGCTGAGGGCGAGCATCCCCCAGCCGAGCGCGCCGACAGGAAGCATGAACCCGCCCACGACGACACCGATGACGCCGTAGATGAGCGCCATCGTGAACCGTCCCTGGGTGCTGACTTCGGTGATGATCGTCTGCTTGTAGATCGCGTACGTGGTCATCGCCAGGATTGCGACGATTTCGATCGGGGACATCGTGTGTCCTCCTTTGCCTGGGTGTGAGTCCGATGTCTTGACTCTGGTCCACCGGCGCGAGAGGAACATCCGGCAATATGCGTAGATTCGATGACCCCGCGTGCCCATCGCATGCGTAGGTTTCGTCGTCGTGCGGAACCTCCCAGGCCGTGGGATCATCGAGGGGTGCAGCCGACAGCAGGCGTCCGCCTGGCGATCCAGTCGGGCAACGTGGGTGGTCTCCTGTCGCTGCTTGCCGCCCGGTCGTCGGGCTCCTCCGGCGCGGCACTGTTGCTGACCGGAGTGGCCGGCATCGGCAAGTCGACCAGTCTCGACGCCCTGCTCCGAGGCTTGGCGCCGCGCACCGCCCGGGCGTTCCGGGTCTCAGCCGACGAGCCGAGCCGGCGGCAGCCGTTCGGCCTGATCTCGTCGCTCGTCGGGGTGGCTCCCGAATACCCGCCGCCGCCGGACGTGAGCGATCGCATCCTCACCGCGATCGAAGGTCTGTGCGGCGACGGGCCCCTGGTGCTGTGTGCCGACGACCTGCATCACGCCGACGGTGATTCACTGCGGGTCCTGCTCCAGTTGGTGCAGGCCACCCGCGACCTGCCGCTCACCCTGATCCTGGCGCGCCGGCCGCTGCCGTCCCGCGACCAGCTGGCAAGCCTCGCCGCTCGGCCGGAGGTGCTGGCGGCCGAGGTCGTGCCGATGGACCGGCCGGCGCTGGCCGATCTGGTGCGCCGGTCCTGGGGCTCGGTGCCCGAGCCCGCGGTGCTCGACCAGCTGGAGCTGACCGGAGGCAACCCGTTTCACGCCAGCGCCCTGCTCGAACAGCTGCGCCAGGAGGGCCGCTCTCGCGCCGGGTCGGTGCCGCCGGACCGATCGGCGCAGACCGTCGAGTCCACGGTGAGGTCTCAGTTGGCGCTGCTCGACGAGGCGAGCCGCGACCTGCTGCAGATCCTCGCCGTCTGGGGCCGTCCGGCGGACGTCGTGGACCTCGGCGCGATCGCAGGCAGTTCGACCGGGACCGTGCTGCGTGCCGTGCAGGCGGCGGTCGACTCCGGCGTCGCGACCTGGACGCCGGACGACCGGCTCGGGTTCTCTCACGACCTGTACTCCGACGTGATCGTCGCCGACCTCGCGCCGGGCCTTCGCCGCCTGCTGCACGCGGCCTGCGCGCGGCAGCTCGAGACCACCGGAGCAATGGCCACCGAGATCGCCGGCCACGCCGGCGACGCCGCCGCGGGCGGGCTCCAGGTCGACCGGGCGATCGCCATCGCGACCACCGATCTGGCGTTCGCCCCCGAGCAGGCGGCCGATCTGCTGGCCGGAGTCGTGGCGACAGCCGGCTCGCCGCAGGCCGAGGCACTGGCCGTCGCCCGGTCCGGGGCGCTGGCCGCGGCCGGTCGGATGGCCGAGAGCGAACGGGTCGCGCTGGACGCGCTGGTCACCGTGCGATCCGCCGCGGCCAGGCAGACCCTGACTCGACTGCTGTTGCACACCACCGTTTCGTCGGCCGACACCGCCACCGCCCTGAAGCGCGTCGACGACGCCCTGGACGACCCGGCGCTGACCGGTCCGGCAGAGCAGGCGTCCGGCACCTCCGCAGCTGCGTCCGGCGCCGTCGATGACGAGTCCGGCGTCGCCGCGGCGGCCTTCCGGCACGCCCTGATCCACATGCGCCGCTGGGTGATGGTGCTGGACGGGACGACGTCCGTGCCCGAGTCGCCCGACCCGGGACCGGTGCGGTCGGGCGCCGCGCTGGTGCCAACCGCCATGCAGCTGTTCCTGCGGGCGCGCTGCGCGGAGGCGCTCGAGATGGTGCAGGAGGCGCAGCGCGCCCGACTGGCGCGGGACGCGCCGGTGTGGGGAGACGGGGTGACGGCCCCGGTGTGGCCCGCCTGGTTCGCGCTGTACGCCCAGGGGCCGGAGCCGGCACTCGCCCTGTCGATCGACGCCCGCCGGGAGGCACAGCAGCAGGGACGTGGCTGGCTGTGGCCCTACCACCTGAGCATCGCCGGGACCGTCGACCACGTCGCCGGACGCTGGGACGATGCCCTGGCAGTCTTCACCGAGAGCGCCGACGCCGCGACGGGCACCGGCACGGGATGGGTCAGCCGCGGCCTGGGCGGTCAACTGGTCATCCTGGTTCAGCGCGGACGCCTCGACGAGGCAAACGCGCTGTGGGACACCTGGCGGACGACTGGGCGCCGCAACGAGCAGGGCCTCCCGCACACCACCTTGGGAGCGATGCTGCTGGCCGAGGCCACCGGACGGCTCGAGGACGCGAGCGAGCTGGCCGGGGAAGTTTGGGACCACCCCTACGCGACCGGTCGGCTGCTGTGGGCCCTGGTCACCGCCATCGACGTGCTGCGGGTCGCCCGAGCAGCGGGGGCCGAGGATCTCGCCGGCCGCGTCCTCACTGACCTGGCAACCGTCTCCACCGATCAAGCTCCCACCGTGGCGGGAGTCGTGCCGTTGGCCCAGGCCATGAGCAGCGGAGACAGCGCTCTCGCCGCTCGCGCTGCGGTCACCTACCAACGGGCCGGCCACAGCGCGGGTGCGCTCGGCGCCTGGGAGGAGGCGGCCGTGGCAGCAGCCGCCGCGGGAGACCGGGATGTGGCCCGCACCTGGGCGCGGCGGGCACTCGACCTTGCGGACGCGCTCGGCGCCCGCACCGTCGAACGACGCCTCGGCGCCCGGCTGCGCGATCATCGGGTCCGGCTCGGAGCGACCGGAGCCCGCAAACGGCCGAGCACGGGCTGGGCGTCCCTGACGCCCACGGAACTGCGGGTTGCCGAGCAGGTTGCGTCCGGTCTGACCAGCCCCCAGATCGCCACCCAGCTCTACCTGTCCCCGCGCACGGTGCAGACCCACATCACCCACATCCTGCACAAGCTGCAGTTGCGCTCGCGCGTGGAGTTGGCGACCGCCTGGACGGTGCGCGGATGAGCGGAATGGACCGGCAGGCGCGGGCGTCGATGCGTTCGGGGATCTTCGCCTTCTACGTCGACCAGTTTGACATCTACCTTCCGGTGCTGGTGCTCGCCTCCATCGGCTCGTACTTCCAACCCGCCGATGTCAGCCCCACCACGGCCGGGGTGCTGTCGGCGATGGTGTTCGCCTCGACCCTGTTGGGCCGGCCCATCGGTGCGGCCCTGTTCGGTGAGATGGCCGACACCTCGGGTCGCAAGCACACCACCATCGTCGCCACGACCGGCTTCGGTGTGATCACCCTGCTCATCGCGGCGCTGCCGGGCAGTTCGACGATCGGTGGCTGGTCCATCGGCCTGCTGATCCTCCTGCGGTTCGTCAACGGCATCTTCCTCGGCGGCGCCTACACCTCGGCTGTGCCGCTCGCCATGGAATGGTCGCCGCCGCACCGCCGCGGCCTGGTGGCCGGCCGGATCCTCTCCGCCTCCCCCGCGGCCTACGCCACCCTGGGGCTGCTGACCTGGTCGCTGCACCAGGTGATGCCCGCCGACAGCTACGCACACCTCGGGTGGCGGATCCCGTTTCTCATCGGCGCGCTGCTCGCCTTCGTCGTGGTGATCGGCTACCGGCGCTCGACGACCGAGCCCGCCACTCAACGCAGGCGCCCCGATCAGCCCCGTCCGCTGGCCCAGCTCTTCACCGGCGCGCATCGCAGGGATCTGCTGCAGGTGCTGGTGCTGATGTCCGGAATCTGGCTGGCCAACAACATGATCTCCGCGGTGCTGCCACAGCTGCTGGGCACGCGACTGCAGTTGGCCCCCACCTCGGTGTCGGCCGTCGCCACAGCCAATGCGGTCGGGCTGGTTGTTGCCTTTCAGCTGGGCGGGGCGCTGTCCCAGCGCACCGGGCGCCGTCCGTTCTACCTCGGCTACGGAGCGATCATGGCAGTCGTCGGCGGCTCGCTCTACGCGTTGCTGGTCGTCGCCGCGCCGGAGGCCGAATGGGTGGTCACGCTGCTGGTGATCGCGATCGGATTCACCGCCAATGCCAGCTTCGGGCCGATCGCCGCCTACCTGACGGAGCGCTTCCCGTCGCGGATCAGAGCCAGCGGCTTCGGCGTGGGCTACAGCCTGGCGCTGGTGCTGCCTGCGTTCTACTCGTTCTACCTGGCCTGGCTGTCAGCGCTGATGCCCGACTACCTGGCACCGGTGGTGTTGATCGTCATCGCCGGCGCACTCGTGTCGATCGGCGGCGCGCTCGGCCCGGAGACCAAGGACGCCGACCTGCACCGCTGACAGCGCTGACTAGCCTCACGCCAGGTGGACAGCGCTCAGAGCCGGGCGGGCAGGGCCGCCGCAGTCGCCAGCGCGGCCGGATCCTGTGCACCGCCGATGATCGCCGTCACCGCCTTCAGTAGCGGCAGCCGCTCCAGCAGGCCCTCGCGCTGCTGCACCAGGGTGAGCGCGAGGCCGGCGGCCGGGACGCCCTCGACGGTCTGCTCGGCGGCCTCCATCGCCGCCAGCGCGTCCTTGGCGCCCTCGCCGCGGCCGATCCGCAGGCCGTAGACCTTGTTCCGGCCGGACAGCCCGGTGACCTCCAGGTCACCCACGCCGGCCAGGCCGAACGCGGTCTCCGGACGGGCCCCCAGCTCGGTCGAGACGATCGACATCTCGCGCACCGCCTGGGCGAAGATCGCCGACTTCAGGTTGTGGTGCGGGAAACCGGTGCCCTCTTCGAGCCCGTCGGCCAGGCCCAGCGCGATCGCGTAGACGTTCTTCATCGGCGCGCACACCTCGACACCGGCCTCGTCCGAGGTGGGCTCGATCCGGTACACGTCGGTGGAGATCTCCCGGGCCATCCGGATCGCGGTCTCCTCGTTGAGCGAACCGTAGATGGTGGCGGTCGGCTTGCCCTCGGCGACCTCGTTGGCCTTGCAGGGGCCGCCGACACCGACGATCGGCGGCAGCAGTGCGCCGTTCTCGGCGGCGATGGTGCGGATGGCGTCCGGCAGCAGTTGGACGCGGCCGTCCGGATCGGTCCAGAAGCCCTTCGACGTGCACAGCAGCACCGACGCCTTAGAGATGGCCCCGAGTGCCATCTCGGTCACCTTCGGCACACCCACCGAGGCCACCGCGATGAACACCGCGTCGGCGCCCTCGAGCGCCTCGTCGAGCTGGCCGGAGCGGTACAGCTTGGTGCCGGGAGCCAGCGGGACGTTGGTCCGCGGATGCGGCTTCCCGGCCTCACAAGCGTCGAGCAGGTGGTCGTCCAGCCAGGTCCCCCACAACCGGGTTTCCCAGCCGGCCTGGGTGAGCGGGGTGGCCAGCGCGGAGCCCATCGCTCCCGCGCCGAGAATCGTGATTACCGCCATGGTTCAGCCTTCCTTTCGTGGTTGCTGGCCGTAGGTGGACATGCCGACGACCGCCTGGGCCATCTCGTCATCGGTGATCAGCTTGACCGGCTGACCGGTGGCCATCGCGCGCAGCTGGATCTCGCAGATGTATTCGAGGTACGGCAGCAGGGAGAGCGCCTTGTCCAGGGTGGCGCCGGTGGTGATGGCGCCGTGGTTGGCCATCAGCGCACCGGTGCGCTCGTGCAGCGCATCGGCCACGTTGATCGCCAGCTGGTCGGTGCCGAACAGCGCGAACGGCGCCACCCGCACGGTTCCGCCGAACATCGCCGAGTAGTAGTGCGAGTGCGGAATCTCGTCGACCACCAGACCCAGGGCGGTGGACGCCGGGGCGTGGTTGTGGGTGATCGCCCCGGCCGGCGTGGACGCGTACACCGCCAGGTGCAGCGGCAGTTCACTGGACGGCTGCAGCGCGCCGTCCACGGTGGTGCCGTCAAGGTCGGTGACCACCACGTCTTCGGCCCGCATCGACTCGTAGGCCACGCCGCTGGGTGAGATGGCCACCCGGTCGCCGACCCGCACCGACACGTTGCCGGCGGTGCCGACCACCAAGCCCTCGCGTTGCATGAACCGGCAGGCCTCGACGATCTGCTCGCGTTCGGTTGCCAAAAGCATCAGGTTCTTCTCCTCACGGCCTCAGGATGTACTTGCTGCCGACGCCGCGGGACATGTCCTCCAGCGACTCGACCAGCGCCTCGAGCGGACGCACCTCGGTGCACAGCGTCAAGCCGTCGAACTTCCCGGTCGACAGCAGGTGGACGGCGATCTGCACGTACCGCGGTGCGTGATGGTAAACGCCGACCATCTTGTATTCCTTGTAGTGCATGGCGACGGCGTCCACGGTGAATGTGGATCCCGCCTTCGGCCCGCCGAACAATACGGCGGTACCGCCCGGACGCAGGCACTGCACGGTCTGCTCCCACACCTCGGGCAGACCGACCGCCTCAACAGCGACGTCGGCACCGCGTCCGTGCGGGGTGATCGCCCGGATCGCGGCGGCCCGCTCGGCGGTGGTTTCGTACTCGCTCAGGTTCACCGTGGCGATCGCGCCGGCCGCCTCGGCCTGGGCCAGCCGTCCGGCCCACATGTCCGCCGAGATCACCGACGCCCCGCGCAACTGGGCGAGCCGGATGTACATCTGGCCGATCGGGCCGGCGCCGTTGACCACCACGGTGTCACCGAGTGCGATGCCGCTCTCGGCCATGCCGTGGACGACCGTCGACAGCGGCTCCAGCGGCGCCGCCGCCTCGAAGGGCAGCGTCTCGGGGATCTCGTAGGTGTTGCGTTCGACGATCGCCTTGGGGATCACGATCTGCTCGGCGAACGCCCCGTTGAGGTATTGCAGGTTCTCGCACAGCGATTCGCGACCGATGGTGCAGGCCCAGCACGAGCCGCACGGGCAGGTGTTGGCGGCGACGACCCGCTGGCCGGGGGCAAACTTGGTGACCCCTTCGCCGACCTCGGTGACGATTCCGGCGAACTCGTGGCCGAACCGCGCCGGCAGCGTCGGGAACAGCGTGGGGTGACCGCGACGGTAGCTCTTCAGGTCGGTGCCGCAGGTGGCCGCCGCCTTGATCTCGACGGCGACCTCCCCGGGGCCGGGCTTGCCGGGCTCGACGTCCTCCAAACGCAGATCGCCGGGTCCGTGGAACATGTAGGCACGCAATGTGCGACTCCTTGAGGGTGCAGACGGTGGGAGGAGGCGCTGATCGTCGCCGCATGATCAACGCCTCCCTGTCGGTTCTCAGCCCGGATGCCGCTCCATGAAGGAGTGGATGTCTTCGTTCACCTCTTGCAGCGCCGGGTAGAGCTTCTTCTGAATCGCGGCCACCTCACCGTAGAGCTCGTAGTTGTCCCGGTCGGGCTCGGTGGTGTCGCCGAACTGCGCCATCTTCTCGGCGTAGACGGCGATGTCGGGATCGCCGTGCACGCCGGTCACCGACATGGCGGCCACGGCCGCACCCATCGCCGAGATCTCGTCCTCGAGGCAGGCGGTGATCGGGACGCCCATCGCGTCGGTCATGATCTGCCGCCACAGCGGGCTGCGGGTGCCGCCGCCCATCGCGCGGATCTGGGTGACCTTGGTGCCGGTGTCGGCCTCCAGGCCCTCGAGGCCGTTGCGCATCTCGATGCCGATCGCCTCCAGGATGGAGCGATACATGGCCGGACGCTTGTGGATGCCGCGCCAGCCGACGACGGCGCCGCGGGCGACCGGATCCCAGTGCGGGGTCTGGACGGCGTTCCAGTAGGGCATGGTGATCAGGCCCAGCGAACCCACCGGCAGCGCCACCGCACCCGCCTCCAGCTCGGGGTCGGGCCGAGCGCCGAGGGCAGGGTTGCCCAGCGCCTCACGGAACCAGGTGGCCAGGTAGGCGCCCGAGCTGACCAGCAGCTCGAAGTCGTACCAGTCCGGAATGCCCGCGGCCAGCGTCCGATAGGCCTTGCCGTAGGCGTAATCGGGACCGTGGACGCCGGCCACCACGGCGGTGCCCAGGTTGAGGTACATGGTGTCGGCCGACACCGCGGCCGCACCGACGCCGGCCGCCTGGCCGTCGCCCATGCCGGCCACCAGCGGAATGGTGTGGTCGAGACCCCAGTTGTGCGCGATCGACGGATCGATGTCGGCGATGATCTCGCCCGGCTTCTTCAGGTCGCTCATCTGCTCGCGACGCACACCGGCGATCTCGAGCAGGCCGGGGTCGTAGTCCTGCTTGGCGATGTCGAACAGGCCCAGCGAGTCGGCGCAGGCGACCGAGCTGACCCATTGGCCGGTCAGCTTGAACACCAGGTAGCCGTGCACGTCGACCACCTTGTGCGCCTCGGGCAGCACGTCGGGTTCGTTCTCCTTGACCCAGGCCAGCTTGTACAGCGCGGGGGTGATGTCGGCCGGCTTGCCCGACAGCGCGTGGATCGCCGGGGTGCCGTAGCGGCGGATCTGGTCGGCCGCCCGGCCGTCCATCCAGATGATGCCCGAGCGCAGCGGCACGCCGTCTTCGTCGAAGGGTGCGAAGGTCTCGCGCTGGTGGGTCATCGCCATGGCCGCGATCCGCTTGCGCTGCTTCTTCTTCAGCCCGGCGATCGCCTTGCCGACGGTGGCGTTGGTGGTGTTCCACCAGTCCAGCGGATCGTGCTCGTAGAAGCTGGTCCGCGGATTGCTCAGCGGGAACTCCTGCTTCGCCTGCGACAGCACATTGCCGTTCGGATCGACGATGATGGCCTTGGTCGACGTGGTCGACGTGTCGATCGCAATGACCAACGGATCGCTGTTGCCCATCTGGTACTCCCTGTCCCGACTCCGCACTGAGCCGATGTGTCCCCGGCGCCCGACCGTCAGTGTCGACGCCATGCTGGCCACCAATCTAGGCGTGCCGGCTCCAACAGGTAAGGGTGTTCTCAGCAAACCGAACTGAAAGGTTTTTCACGCATCCGGTGTGAATCGTGCGCACGTCCGCTCCGAAGCCGCCGTCAGGCTCGGTCGCCCGGTCAGCCGGGTGTGAGCCGCAGCAGCGCTCCGCTGGAGCCGTCGGTGAGTATCCAGATCGATCCGTCCGGTGCCTGCTCGACCTCGCGGACGCGGTCGCCGAAGTCCCACTGTTCGGCCTTGGCCGCCGAGGTGCCGTCGAGGTCGACGCGGATCAGCGCCTGGCCGGACAGCGCACCGATGAAGGCATCCCCTTGCCACTGCGGATACATCGAACCGGAGTAGATCATCAGGCTGCCGGGCGAGACGCTCGGGTTCCACCACACCGAAGGAGCCTCGAAGCCGTCGCCCCGGCGGGGGTCGGGAATGTCGGCGCCGCCGTAGTGGGAACCGTTGGAGGCCAGCGGCCAGCCGTAGTTGCGGCCCTGGCGAATCAGATTGAGTTCGTCGCCGCCCTGCGGGCCCATCTCCGAACTCCACAGATTGCCGGCGGCGTCGAATGCGATGCCGAGGGGATTGCGGTGACCGTAGGTCCAGATCTCGGCATTGCCACCATCGGGATCCATCCGGACGATGGTGCCCAGGGTGTTGCCGCGGTCCTGGGCCGGCGTCATCTTCTGCCGTTCACCGGAGGTGACGAACAGGTGGGCGGCGTCGGGTGAGAACGTCAGCCGATGACCGTAGTGGCCGCTGCCGCTGGTCTTGGGTTGCTGCCGCCAGATCACGCTGAGACCATCCAGCCGGACGCCGTTGGCGTCGGCGACCAGAGTGGCCCGGCCCACCTCGGCACCGGATCCACCCTCCCCTCGGGCCGCCCAGCTGAGATACACGGTGCGGTCGGTGGCAAAGCCCGGGGACACGATCACGTCGCCCAGCCCACCCTGGCCCTGATGCAGCACCTCCGGGACGCCGGCCACCTCGGTGGTGCGGCCGTCCGCCTGCCGCAGCACGAGTCGTCCGCCCCGCTCGGTGATCAGCGCGTCGCCTCCGGGCAGGAACGTCATCGCCCAGGGCTCGTCGAACCGGCCGAGTTCCTGGACGGCGAACGGTGTTCCGGTCAGTGGCTCACTCGTCGGGCTCGAGGTGGCGGCGGTCGGGGCAGCCGTGGTCGGAGGAACGGACGGCGCCGCCGCAACGCACCCCGACAAGGCCATCGCGATGATCAGGGCGCCCATAGGGCGTCGGACTGTCATCCTCCGACGCTACCCGGGGAATCTGGGCAACCAGCGGTGCTCGATCAGGCGGCGTCCGCCCGATCCTCGACCCTGGCGGCCAACGTCCGTCCTGCGTCCACAGCCGCCTGTTCGGCCTGCTGCTGCACGGCGTCGGCCAGTTCGACCAGGCTCGCCATGGCCGGGCTGACCCGGGCCAGGGTCAACTCACGCTCGATCAACGTCAGATCGGCGCCCCACACCTCGCCGACGATCCGGCGCAGGTAGCCGATGCTGTGATCCCAGCCCTCCTTCGGCGTGCCCGGACCGTAGCCGCCACCGCGGGTGGCGATCAGCACGGTCGGCGTGCCGTCCAGCAGGCGGGTGCCGGTCGGAGCGCCCGCGATCGCCACGTCGATCCAGGCCTTCACGTGCTGTGAGACGCCCCAGTTGTACAACGGCAGAGCGAGCACCACGGCGTCCGCCGAGGCCAGCTCGTCGGCGAGTTCCTTGGCCCGCGCGACGGCGGCCGACTGCTCGGGCGAGCGGTCGGCCTCCGCGGTGAAGGCGGCACCGACAGCGGTGGCCCACAGATCAGCGGGCAGCGGCTCGGCACCGAGGTGGCGGGTCCGCACGGTCGCGTCCGGCCGCTCAGCGACGAACTCGGCGCTGACCAGGTCGGCGAGCGCGCTGCCGGCTGAACGGGGACCCTGAATGCTGGCGTCGATTCGAAGAAGATTCATGACGTGTCTCCTGGAGGATCTAGGTATTGAACTTTCAACTCACTCTAGATCGTCTGGATTGAATGTTCAACCTGAACCTCCCAGGTACCCTGACGGCATGGCCGAGCAGACGTCCGAGCCCCCGTGGCTCAGCGACGAGCAGCTCCTCCAGTGGAAGTCGCTGATGGCGCTGCTGATGACGCTGCCGCCCGCTCTGGACGCGCAGCTCAAGCGCGACGCCGGCCTCAACAGCTTCGAGTACCACGTGCTGGCGAGGCTGAGTGACCAGCCCGCCGGCAAGCTGAGGATGAGTGAGTTGTCGGTCTACACCCAGGGGTCGCCGTCGCGGTTGTCGCACGCTGTGGCCCGGCTCGAGCGTGCCGGCTGGATCGAGCGGCGCAGCGGCGAGGCCCGCTGCGTCAACGCCCACCTCACCGAGGCCGGGCTTCGCAAGCTCGTCGATTCCGCGCCGGCGCATGTGCGCGAGGTCCGGCGGCTGGTGATCGACCTGCTCACCCCCGAGCAACTCGACGCGCTGGGCGGCGCGGCGCGCCTCGTCGTGGGTCAGCTCGAGCCCGGCTGGGTGGAGGCCATGGAGCGTCGCGCCAGAGACGACCGCTGAGGCACGAGGACGGGGCCTGTGTCGCAAACGTCTGCGATGCTGGGCCGATGCGCTGCCGGTAACACTGGTTGGCTACGGTATCCCTCATGTCTGAGTCACGCGCGCCCCAGTCAGCCCCTTCGCCACTCACCCCGGCCGATGAGACGCCCGCCATCGGGCCGCACCGCCGAGGGGTCCAGTTCAAGCAGACCCACCCGCTCGCGCTGGCCCCGGTGACCCCGCCGCCGCACACCGTCGACGGCTTCGTGAAGGAGTTCCTGCACGAACTGAACACCGACCTGGGCGTTGCTCTGTCGCGCTCATCGATCAATGACCAGTACACCGCGCTGGCGCACACCGTCCGCAACTACCTGACCGCCCGCTGGCTGGAGACCGGCCGCAAGCAGCGCGAGGGCTACCCCAAGTCGGTGGCCTACCTCTCCGCGGAGTACCTGCTCGGACGGCAACTGGGCAACAACCTGCTGGCCGCAAACCTCAACGACGTCGCCCAGAAGGCACTGGCGAGCTGCGGCCTGAGCCTGGCGACCCTGCGCGCCCAGGAGGTCGAGCCCGGCCTGGGCAACGGCGGCCTGGGACGGCTTGCGGCCTGTTTCATCGACTCGCTGGCCACCATGAACGTGCCCTGTATCGGCTACGGCATCCGCTACGAGTACGGCATCTTCCGGCAGACCTTCGTCGACGGCGAGCAGGTCGAGCAACCCGACTCGTGGCTGGCGCTGGGCAACCCGTGGGAGATCGCCCACCCCGAGTCGGCCGTGCAGGTGAACTTCGGCGGCAGTACCGAGACCTACGACGACAACGGTGTCGAGCGGAGCCGCTGGGTGCCGGCCTGGAACGTGCTCGGCGTCCCTTACAACTACATGGTCCCGGGTTACCTCAACGGGCGGGTGAACACCCTGCGGCTGTGGAGCGCACAGGCCACCCAGGCCTTCGATCTCAGCATCTTCAACGCCGGCGACTACGCCCAGGCCGTCCGGGCCCAGACCTTCGCCGAGAACATCTCCAAGGTGCTCTACCCCGAGGACTCCACCCCGCAGGGCAAGGAGCTGCGGCTGCAGCAGCAGTACTTCTTCGTGGCGTGTTCGCTGCGCGACTTCATCGACGGCCAGGGTCCCGACTTTGACCTGCACGACCTGCCCGAGCGGGTGATCTTCCAGCTCAACGACACCCACCCGGTGATCGCGGTACCCGAGCTGATGCGGATCCTGCTCGACGAGCGCGGCTTCGACTGGGACGAGGCCTGGGCGGTCACCTCAAAGTGCTTCGCCTACACCTGTCACACCCTGTTGCCCGAGGCGCTGGAGGTGTGGTCGGTCGAGTTGCTCGGACGGCTGCTGCCGCGCCACTTGGAGATCATCTACAAGATCAACGACGAGTTCCTCGACGTGGTCCGCGAGACCTGGCCGGACGACTACCTGCGGCTGGGCCGAATGTCGATCATCGCCGAGTACCCCGACCGCGGCGTCCGGATGGCCTTCCTGGCGACCGTGGCCGGCATCAAGGTCAACGGCGTGGCGGCGCTGCACTCGCAACTGCTGCGCGACAAGGTGCTCAACGACTTCGCCGAACTGTGGCCGGACAAATTCACCAACGTCACCAACGGCGTCACGCCGCGCCGGTTCATGAAGCTGGCCAACCCCGACCTGTCGGACCTGATCACCGACGCGATCGGCTCGGGCTGGGTCACCGACCTGGAGCGCCTGCAGGAACTCGCGCCGCTGGCCGAGGACCCCGAGTTCCGGGCGGCGTTCGCAAATGCCAAGCAGACGAACAAGATCCGGCTGCGCGACCGGCTCCGCGTCCGCGACGGCATCGAGCTGCCCACCGACCAGATGCTCGACGTGATGGTCAAGCGGCTGCACGAGTACAAGCGGCAGACGCTGAAGCTGCTGCACATCGTCTCTCTCTACGAGCAGGTCGTCTCGGGCAAGGTCAAGGCCTCCGACGTCACCCCGCGCACCTTCGTCTTCGGCGCCAAGGCCGCCCCCGGCTACCGGATGGCGAAGCAGATCATCCACCTGATCAACGCGGTGGGCTCGGTGGTGAACTCCGATCCGCTGGTCGAGGGACGCCTGAACGTCTTCTTCCCGGCCAACTACAACGTGACGCTGGCCGAGCGGCTGATCCCCGCGGCAGACCTGTCCGAGCAGATCTCGCTGGCCGGCATGGAGGCCTCCGGCACGGGCAACATGAAGTTCGCCCTCAACGGCGCGATCACCATCGGCACCGACGACGGCGCCAACGTCGAGATCCGCGAACTGGTCGGCGACGACAACTTCTTCCTGTTCGGCATGGACGAGCCGAAGGTCGCCGACCTCGGCGCGAAGGGCTACCACCCCGGCGAGTACTACGAGTCGAACCCACAGCTGAAGGCGACCCTCGACCTGATCGCGTCCGGTCACTTCTCCGGGGGTGACCCGATGACCTTCGAGCCGGTGGTCTCGAACCTGGTGCACCATGACCGGTTCATGGCGATGGCCGATTTCGCTTCCTACATCGAGGCCCAGCAGCGGGTCGACGCCCTCTACGCCGATCCCGACGCCTGGACCCGGGTGGCGATCCTCAACGTCGCCCGCTGCGGCTTCTTCTCCTCCGACCGGTCGATGAAGGACTACATCAAGCGGATCTGGAACACCCCGCCGGTGCTCTGAGCGAAGGCGCCGCGCGGCTCGCCGGACGGCAGCGGTGCGGCGCCTAGACTCGCCGACGTGTCTGCTACCTCTCGCACCTCCCGCCGTCCCCTGCTCGGTCTTGCGATCGTCGCGACGGCCGGCGCCCTGACGCTCACCGCGTGCACCGCGCCGGACGTCTTCGTCGAGTCGACGCGCCCGAACTCGCCGACGGCGTCCGCCTCGGTGCCGAGCAATCCGCAGACCGATCCGGCGAAGCTGCAGATACCGCTGGACTCGCTGCCCGACTGGACGGCGCCGACCGCGCTCGGCGGCGGCAAGTTCAGCCGTGGTTTCCAGCCGAACGGCACGGTGACCTGGGAACTGTTCAACGGCGCCAACCAGCAGATCGCGAACTACGTCCCGGCCGGCCCGGTGGCCTTCGGCGATCCGTCCACCTACACCAAGGTTCCGGGCGTGCTGACCTTCCGCGGCAACAACTACCGCAACGCCCCCGCCTACGGCACCGCCGACATCACCAACAAGAAGCTGGAGATCGCCTGGACCCACGACACGGGCGACGTCAAGGCCGAGGGATCGTACTGGGCGGGCGCCGGCTGGACGGGCCAGCCGCTGATGGTGAACTGGCCCACGCTCACCAAGTCGGCGATGGGCCTCGATCCGGCGCAGGTGCAGGACAAGAACTTCGTCGAGGTGCTCTACCCGGTGGTCGACGGCAAGGTCTACCGAATGGATCTGGCGACCGGGAAGGACACCAAACCGCCGATCGACACCGGCTTCGCCTTCAAGGGCACCGGCTCGGTCGATCCCCGCGGCTACCCGCTGCTCTACTCGGGGATGGGGCTCAACGAGAACGGTGACAACAAGGGCGAGTGGCGCTACCGAATCTTCGACCTGATCCAGAACAAGGAAGTCGACGGCTGGTCCGGCACCGATCCGTCCGCCCCCCGCGAGTGGGGTGCCTTCGACTCCTCCGCACTGGTCAACGCCGCCTCCGACACCCTGATGGAGCCGGCCGAGAACGGCCTGATCTACAAGGCGAAGCTCAACGCGACGTTCAATCCGGTCGCGAAGACGGTCAGCGTCAAACCCGAACTCACCAAACTGCGCTACGACACCGGCGACCCGAACGCCCGGCACGGCATCGAAGGCTCGGCGGCCGCCTACCGCAACCTGATGTACGCCCCGGACAACGACGGCAACATCATCTGCTGGGACGCCACCACCATGCAGGTGGTCTGGGTCTTCCCGACCGGCGACGACACCGACGCGACGATCGTGCTCGAGGACACCCCGGACGGCCCGTTCATCTACACCGGCAACGAGTTCGACAAGCGCGGCGAGGGTGACGCCGGCGCGAAATCCGGCCCGGTCACCTTCCGCAAGATCAATGCCCTGACCGGCAAAGAGGTCTGGAAGTGGGAGATCAACGCCCAGTACAACGTGGTCAACGGCGGCATGATGGCGACGCCGGCGCTGGGCTTCGGTGAGGTCTCCGACCTGGTCTTCGTGACCATGGCTCGGACGGCGTCCGACAAGCAGGGCGACCTGGTGGCGCTGGACAAGAAGACCGGCCAGGTGGTCTGGCAGCGCACCATGGGCGCCTTCTCGTGGAGTTCGCCGCTGCTGATTCAGGGCTCGGACGGCCACGTCTACGGAATTCAGGGCGATTCCAGCGGTCTGCTGCACCTGTTCGACCCCAACACCGGCAAGGATTTCTCGACGCTGCAACTGGAGAAGAACATCGAGGCGTCCCCGGCCGTGTACAACAACATGCTGGTGGTCGGCACGTACGCGAAGAAGCTGTACGGCATCCGGATCTCATAGCGTCGGGGTATCAGCGCCGGTCGGGACGGCTCCTGTGGGACAAATTCCGTCTCGACAGGAGTCCTCCCATGGCGAAGCAGACGAAGAGGTTCGCAAAGGTCGTCCGCGACCTCGAATCGGCGGTCGGAGTCCCGGTGGTGACCGGTCCGCGTGGGACCGTCGGCGAGGTGTCCCCGGTGTTCGTCGCGGTCTTCGGGACGGCGGCCGGTGCCACCGAACCGTCGGTGCTGGGCACCGGGGAACTGGTCGCCGGCACCCTGGTGCTGGCCGAGCCGGATGTCGCCGGCGCGCTGCGCGACGGCGCCACCCCGACCTCGGTCGGCATCGCCTGGCTGACCGGCAGCACCCCGCACACCCAGGCCCGTGCGGTCGGCGAGTTCGGTCATCGCGAGGGCGAGGACCCGTCCGAGGCCGAGATGTGGATGCTCGAACTGACTACCGCGAGCACGGCCCCGGTCGCCTCCGCACTGCCGCCCGGCGCACTTCCGGCCAACGGGTTCTGCTTCCTGTTCCCGTGGCTGACCATGTGCCACCAGAACTGATGTCCGCGACGCTGCGCAGCCTGCTGGTGGTCGCGTCCGCGATCGCCGTCGATCTGCTGTTCTGGGATGGCGAACTCTACCGGGCGAGCGGCGATCAGCTCCCGATGTGGTTGCCCGTGACCGCCACCATCGCAGTGCATGTCACCCTGCTGTGGAGGCGCTCGCACCCGGGGACCGTTTTCGCCGCGCAGGCCGCCTTCTCGATGGTCAGCCTGCTGGTTCCGCTGTGGCAGCCGATCGCCGGGCTGCTGGTGGCCACCTTCGCCATCGCCGCGAACTCCACGGTCCGGACGGCTCGCTGGGGTTGGTTGGCCGTCGTGCCGCTGCTCGCCCAGTCCCACGCTCTGTCGGCCTGGGTGGACAGCAAGTGGATGGGCCTGGCGCAGGGCACCGTGCTGCTGCTGGCTGCCGGCGCCGCCGCGTGGCTGACCGGCCGCCGCGTCCGGATTCGGGGCGAGCGGCTGCGTGCCTGGCAGGCCGAGCAGGACCGGTTGCGCACCGAGGCCACCCACAACGAGCGACTCGCGCTGGCCAGGGAACTGCACGACGGCGCGGCCAACACCATCACCACCGTGCTGTTGCAGGCGGCAGCCGCCCGAGCCACCGCCTCTGGCGACCCGGCAGCGCTGCGCCGCATCGAGTCGACCGCCCGCCGCGCCATGGAAGAGATCCAGGCCACCCTGCAGTTGATGCCGCGCGAGCCGATCGCCGGCGAAGCGCCGCTGCTGGCTGACCTGCCGGCGCTGCTGGCGCTGGCCTCCGAGGCAGGGCTCGAGGTCGCGTTCACCGAGACCGGACACCGCCTCGAGCTGCCTGAGGCCACCCAGACCGCGGTCTACCGGGCCATCCAGGAGGGCGTCACCAACACCCTCAAGTACGCGCCGCGCGGCACCCGCTGCCGGGTCTCGCTGGCCTGGACGACCACCGAACTGGAAATCGCCATCGTCGACACCCCCGGTCCCTCCGCCGGCCCGCCCCCCGCACTGCCCCCGACCGGCGGACGCGGCCTGGCGGGCCTGCGGGAGCGGCTGCGCACCGTCGGCGGCGTCCTGGAGTCCGGCCGTCAGGACGGCGGCTACCGGCTCGCCGCCCGGCTTCCGGTGGGCGTGCGATGATCCGGGTCGCGATCGTCGAGGACGACCCCCTGATCCGGGCCGGCGTGGCGGCCGTGCTGGACGCCGAGGCGGATCTCACCGTGGTCGGCCAGGGCGCGGACGGCGACGAGGCGGCGGCCCTGGTCGAGACGCGCCGCCCCGACGTCCTGGTGATGGACATTCGTATGCCGCGACTCGACGGCGTCGAGGCGACCCGCGTCGTCTGTTCCGGTGACGGCGCGCCGCCGGTGCTTTTGCTGACCACCTTCGACAACGACCCCGACGTCCTGCGGGCGCTCCGGGCCGGCGCGGCCGGCTACGTCCTGAAGCGTCATCCGGACGACCTGGCCCCGGCCATCCGCCGGGTCGCCGAGGGTGAGGTGTGGCTGGATCCGGCCGTGGCTGGACAGGTGCTGGCGGCTCTGTCGTCCCTGCCGGTGCCAGGCAGCCCCGGCGTCCTGGTCTGCGGGCTGACCGCTCGCGAGCGTGAGGTGCTGGCGTTGCTGGCGGAGGGGTTCAGCAACGTCGAACTGGCGGAGCGGCTGTTCGTCGGCGTGGGTACGGTCAAGACCCACATCTCCCGGATCCTGTTCAAGACCGGTTGTCGCGACCGGGCACAGGCGACGGCCCTGGCGTTCACCTCGGGTCTGGTCGTCGTGCACTGAGTCCGGCCGAACCGCTAGCCTTGGGGCGCCCAGGACAGCGTCGTCATCCGCCCGCCACCGCACCAGGAGGGGCCCGTGACCGATGTCGCTGCCTTGCCCGGATTCCTCGACGAGACCGACGACGTCCGGCTGCGCCGCGACATCCGGCGCCTCGGTGATCTGTTGGGCGAGACCCTGGCCCGACAGGAATCCCCCGAACTCGTCGAGCAGATCGAAGAGATCCGCCGGCTCTCCCGCGAGGCCCTGGCGGGCGATCGGAACGCCCAGCAGGCTCTCACCCGACGGCTCAGCACCAGCGACCTGCCGACCGCGGTCAATCTGATCCGCGCCTTCCGGACCTACTTCCACCTGGCCAACATCGCCGAGCAGGTGGCCCGCATCCGCACCTTCGACGACCGCCCGGAGGGCACCGGCTGGCTGGCCCGGGCAATCGACCAGGTGGCCGACGAACTGGGCGCGCCCGCGCTGACCACGGCCCTGGCCAAGCTGCAGGTGCGGCCGGTGTTCACCGCCCACCCGACCGAGGCGAGCCGGCGTACCACGCTGATCCAGCTGCGGCAGATCGGCGACGCACTGCTCGCCGCTCCGGACGAGCTGACGCCCCGCGCCGAGCGGCTCCGGGATCGCGAACTGAAGCGGATCATCGAGACCCTGTGGCAGACCGACGAACTGCGGGTCGACCAGCCAACCGTCGAGGACGAGGCCCGCAACGTGCTGTTCTACGCCGCTGCCCTGATGGCCGGCACGGTGCCTCAGCTGATGGACGATCTGGCCGACGAGGTGGCCCAGCAGGGTGGCTTCCTGCCGGTGACCGCTGCGCCGCTGGCGCTCGGCAACTGGATCGGTGGCGACCGCGACGGCAACCCGAACGTCACCGCCGAAACGACGCTGCAGGTGCTCGAGCGGCAGCATCTGGTCGGCATCGGAGTGCTGCTCGACGAGCTGGACGCGGTGATCGGCGAGGTGTCGACGTCCGGACGGCTGCGCCGGATCAGTCCCGAGCTTCAGGCCAGCCTCACCCTGGACCTGGAGATGTTGCCCGAACTCGACGCGCACGTCCGCCGCATCCACGTCGAGGAGCCGTACCGGCTGAAGCTGCACTGCGTCCGGCAGAAGCTGGTCAACACGGCCCGCCGGATCCGCGACGACCAGCCGCACCGGCCCGGCCACGACTACCGCGGCAGCGGCGGGCTGCGGGCCGATCTCGACCTGGTCCGCACCTCGCTGATCGCGAACTCGGCCGAGCTGCTCGCCGGGGGACGGCTGACCAGGCTGATCCGCACGGTGAGCGCGTTCGGGCTCGGGGTGGCCACGATGGACGTCCGGGAGCATTCCGAGAAGCATCACCACGCGCTGGGCCAGCTGTTCGACCGGCTCGGCGAGTTGGGCGTCCCCTATGCGTCGCTGAACGCCGAGGAGCGCTTCGAGGTGCTGTCCGCCGAGCTGGCGAAGCGGCGCCCATTGGCACCGTCGCCGCCGCCGCTGGATGCCGACGGCACCCGCACCTACACCACCTTCGAGGCGATCCGGGAGGCGCACGAGCGGTTCGGCCCGGCCTGCATCGAGAGCTACATCGTGTCCATGACCCGAGGTGCGGACGACCTGCTGGCCGCCGTGCTGCTGGCCCGGCAAGCCCGGCTGGTGGACGCCACCGAGAACCTCGCCACGGTCGGTTTCGTGCCGCTGCTGGAGACGGTGACCGAGTTGCGCGCCGCCGGCGAGATCGTCGAGAAGCTGTTCGCCGACCCCTCCTACCGCGCCCTAGTGAAGCTGCGCGGCGACGTCCAAGAAGTCATGCTGGGCTACTCCGACTCGAACAAGGACGCCGGCATCGCCACCAGCCAGTGGGAGATCCACCGCGCTCAGCGGGTGCTGCGCGACGTGGCGGCCGCGCACGGCATCCGGCTGCGGCTGTTCCACGGCCGCGGCGGCACCGTCGGCCGCGGCGGCGGTCCCACCCACGAGGCGATCCTGGCCCAGCCGTTCGGCTCGCTGAGCGGACAGATCAAGGTCACCGAGCAGGGCGAGGTGATCTCGGACAAATACACGCTGCCCGCGCTGGCCCGGGAGAACCTCGAACTGACGCTGGCCGCGGTGCTGGAGGCCAGCACGCTGCACCTGACCTCGCGGCAGAGCGCCGAACTGCTCACCGAGTGGGACGCGACCATGCAGACCGTCTCGGACGCCGCCTTCGTGGCCTACCGCGGGCTGGTCGAGGATCCCGACCTGCCCAGTTACTTCTGGCAGTCCACCCCGGTCGATCAGCTGGGCGCGCTGAAGCTGGGCTCGCGTCCGTCCAAGCGACCCGACAGCGGCTCCGGGCTGGGGGGCCTGCGCGCCATTCCGTGGGTGTTCGGCTGGACGCAGACGCGGCAGATCGTGCCGGGCTGGTTCGGCGTCGGCAGCGGCCTGGACGCGGCCGTGGCGGCCGGCCACGGGGAGCAGTTGCGCGCCATGTACGAGCAGTGGCACTTCTTCCGGACGTTCATCTCCAACGTCGAGATGACGCTGACCAAGACCCGCCTGGACGTCGCGCGGCACTATGTGACCTCACTGGTCGACCCGAAGCTGCACCACATCTTCGACCGGATCTCGGCCGAGTACGACCGGACCGTGGCCGCCATCCTGGCGATCACCGGCGAGGACGACCTGCTCGACAACCAGCCGATCCTTAAGCGCACGCTGAGCGTCCGGGACGCCTACCTCGACCCGGTCAGCTACCTGCAGGTGGCGATGCTGGCCAGGTTGCGCGCCGGCGACCGCGATCCCCAGCTGGAGCGCGCGTTGCTGTTGGCGGTCAACGGTGTCGCCGCCGGCCTGCGGAACACGGGGTAGCACGCAGCCGCAGACTCCCGCCGGGGGTGCGAGCCCGTCGTTGCCTACCCTGGGCGGATGCCGTCGGTCCCCTCAGATGCGCAGAACCGCCAATTGCTCACCGGTGTCCTGACGAGCGCGGCGGCGCTGGCCTGGCTGGCGCTGGCGGCGCCGCTGTGGATCCCGGCGGTGGTCCCGCTGCTGCCCCCACCCGTCGCCTGGGTGTTGGTGCGGCCGTCGTACGGTCTGCTGGAGGACCTGGCGCTGTACGGCGCACTGATGCTGGCGGCCGCGGTCTTCTCGGTCGCGGCGCTGGTGGTGGGTCGACCGGCGCGCCGCGGACTGCTGTGCCTGCTGGCCATCGTGCTCGTCGTGCTGTTCCCCAAGCCGTTCAACCGCTGGTCCGGAGCCACCTTCTACGCCGCGCACGCCGCCGAACTGGACGAGGTCGCCCGGTTCGTCGAGAGCCCCGCGTTCACCGACAGCCCGGACGCCGACGACTACTACGGCGTCGCGCTGCCGGCCGGCCTGGCCCATCTCTCCAGCACCGGACGGGTCTCCGGCTCGGCTCGCAAGGGGGTGTTCCTGCCGATGTGGACAGGGATCCCCGATGACGCCGGCGGGTTGATCTGGTCCCCGGGCCGCCGACCCTCCGGCTACGACATGTACGGCATGCACTGCGAGGCGCCGGTGGTCCTAGGCGGGAACTGGTGGTCCTGCGGCGTCTGACGAGCCGTCCGGGGAGCGGTTCGACCAAAGTGGTCAGACCGTAACTCGGCGGTTACCTGCCGCGCCGTACGCCGTAATGAGGCAGGAGTGGAGTGTCGGTGACGATTGACACCCCTGAAGGAGGCCACCATGGCCAGTTCCAAGACGGTTGAAGGGCTCTACGAGGTCGGCCCCGACCAGAAACTGAAAGTCAAGCAGCCGATCTGGAAGTCGTTGTTCTTCCAGATCGGCGTCGCGATCGTGCTGGGCATCACCATCGGAGCCCTCTGGCCGGTCGTCGGTACCGCCCTCAAACCGCTCGGCGACGGCTTCATCCGGCTGATCAAGATGGTCATCGCGCCGATCATCTTCCTGGTCATCGTCACCGGCATCGCCCACGTCGGCGACGTGAAGTCGGTCGGACGCGTGGGCATCAAGGCGCTGTGCTACTTCCTGGCGGCGTCCACCTTCGCGTTGGCCTTCGGCATGGTGGTCGGCAATCTGGTGCAGCCCGGCGCCGGGCTGCACATCGACCCGGCCAGCCTGAACGGCGCGGCGGTCGAGGCGAAGACGGCCGGCGGCTCCATTCCCGATGCCGCCACCTTCCTGCTGCACGTGATTCCCGAGAGCATCTTCGGCGCCCTCGCCGAGAACGCCCTCCTCCAGGTGCTGTTCTTCGCCGTCTTCTTCGGCTCGGCCATGGTGGTGCTGGGGCCCGAGCGGACCAAGCCGGTGATGGACGTCCTCAACGCCAGCCTGGACATCGTGTTCAAGATCATGGGCTGGATCATGAAGGTCGCACCGGTGGGTGCGTTCGGCGCCATGGCGTTCATCATCGGCCAGTACGGCCTGTCCACCCTGGGCACCTACGCCCTGCTGATCGCCGCCTGCTACGGTGCCGCGATCGCCTTCATCGGCCTGCTGTTCCTGGTGGCCTGGTTCGTCGCGCGGGTGCCGCTGTGGGAGTTCATCTCCTACGCCCGGTCGGAGTTCCTGCTGGCACTGGGCACCGCCTCCACCGAGGCGGTGATGCCCCGGATCATGACCAAGCTGACAAAGTCGGGCAATCCCCGCTCGATCACCGGCCTGGTGGTGCCGACCGGCTACTCCTTCAACCTCGACGGAGCGGCGATCTACCTCTCCATCTCCCTGTTGTTCCTGGCTCAGGCCTTCGGCATCCAGATGTCGCTGGGGCAGCAGCTGGCCGCGCTCGGCGTCCTGTTGCTCACCTCCAAGGGCATGGCCGGAGTGCCCGGCTCGTCCTTCCTCGCCCTGTCGGCGACCGCCACTGCACTGGGCATCTTCCCGGTCGCCGGGGTGGCCCTGCTGCTGGGCGCCGATCGGCTGATGGATTCGATGCGGGTCTCGGTGAACCTGCTCGGCAACTGCGTCGCCACCTTCGTCGTCTCCCGCTGGGAGAACCAGCTCGACTACGACCAGATGCGGGCGACGTTCGCCTCGGCGTCCGATGCCGAGGTCGAGATCGACAGCTCCCCGGTGCCGACGCTGCAGTCCGCCTGACCGAGTGACAAGATGGGGGCGGCGGCGACGTCCGCCTCCCCATCGTCACCGGGAAGGGCGGACGGACACCGACATGGCAGCGGACCTCGACAGCGCGGACGACGCACGCCGGTCCCGCACCACGGTGGCCGACGAGATCGTCCGTCGCATCGAGCGCCAGATCGTCACCGGGGGCTACGCGGCCGGTGACCGGCTACCCGCCGAACGGACGCTGGCCGCCGAGCTGGCCGTCTCCAGGGCCGCCCTGCGCGAGGCGCTCGGCAGGCTGGAGGCGTCCGGGCTCATCGTCCGGCGGCACGGCAGCGGGACCCGGGTCACTCGCGAGGTCCCGCTCAGCGCCTCGCTGGCGGCACGCCTGGAGCGGGCGAACGAGGACTTCGAGCACTCGGCCGAGTTCCGCGACGTGGTCGAGCCGCAGATGGCGCGGCTGGCCGCCCGTCGGATCACCGGCGGCGAGCTGGCCGAGCTGCGGGCCCTGCTGGATGCCTCCGCCGCCGACATCGACCCCGACGAGTCGCTCCGGCTCGACGTCGGTTTCCACACCGCGATCGCCCGCGCCTCGCGCAACCCGCTGCTCGGGTCACTGGGCGAGCTGGTCGCGACCTGGACGGTCGAGGCGCGGGTGTACTCCCACTTGGCCGGTGACGGACGCCGGATCTCGCACGCCGGCCACGTCCGCATCCTGACCGCGTTGGAGGCCGGCGACGCCGACGCGGTGGCCGAGGCGATGGCCCAGCATCTGCGTGAGATCCGGGCTGTCATCGACCGAATGCGGGGCTCCGAAAACCTCACCGACTGACCCAGAATTCTCCGGGCAGCACCCCCGAATACAGCGACGCCAGGACAATTCCGGCGAATCTGAGTCACGTTACGTGACTGTCACATCAGCGACACAGGGCTTTCTCAAAGCCCTACTAGCGTCATTCTCCAGCAAGTGGTCAGACCAAGACCCGGCAAGGAGTGCTGATGACGATCGAGGAGTTCAACCGGCTCGACCCGGTGGCCGCGGCGAGCCTGCTGCGTGCGTGCGCGGAGGTCGAGAACTGGGTGTCCACCGTGCTGTCCGGACGGCCGTTCGCCTCGCGCGACGCGCTGCTGGCCAGCGCGGCCACCTCCGCCCGGGGCTGGACACGCGCGGAGGTGGATGCGGCACTGGCCGGCCACCCGCGCATCGGCGAACGTCCCCGGGCCAGCGCCATCGGTGCCGCCAACGCCGCACATTCCCGCTCGGAACAGGCGGCCGTGAGTGTTGCCGGAGCGGCCGTTCAAGAGTCTCTGGCAACGGGAAACGCCGCCTACGAGGAGCGCTTCGGCCGGGTCTTCCTGATCCGGGCGGCGGGCCGGTCGCCCGAGGTCATTCTGGCCGCGCTGACCGAACGACTGGGTAACGACGACGCCACCGAGGACGCGGTGGTCGCTCATGAGCTGAGCGAGATCGCGTTGCTGCGGCTGGAGCAGGCGGTGGCCGGATGAGCTTCGTCACCACCCACGTGCTCGACGGCTCCAGCGGCGTCCCGGCCTGCGGCGTCGCCGTCACGATGACGGACGCCGACCATGTCGTGGTCGCCCAGGGAGTCACCGACGACGACGGCCGGGTGCCCGCCTTCGGACCCGACGCGCTGCCCAGTGGCACCTATCACGTCACTTTCGGCACCGGCGACTACTTCGCGGCACGCCAGGTCGCGACGTTCTATCCGAGCGTCACGATCACGGTCGCCATCGATGAAACCGCCGCTCACTACCACGTCCCCCTATTGCTCTCACCATTCGCCTATTCCACCTATCGAGGGAGTTGAAAGTTCATGTCAGTCACCGTCAGCCTTGGCGCCAACAAATACGGCAAGGCCGAAAACCGGGTTGTTCGCATCACCCGGGACACCGCCCGTCATGAGATCGAGGATCTCAACGTCACCAGCCAGTTGCGCGGCGCCGCACTCGTCGACTCGTACCTGGTGGGCGACAACGCACTGGTGGTCGCGACCGACACCCAGAAGAACACCGTGTACGCCTTCGCCAAGGAGCACGGGGTCGGCTCTCCCGAAGAGTTCCTGCTGAAGCTCGGCGAGCACTTCGTGTCGTCGTTCGACTGGATCGAGGGCGGCCTGTGGCAGGCCGAGCAGTACGCCTGGGAGCGCATCGTCGTCGACGGCGCCGGTCACGACCACTCCTTCGTCCGCAAGGGCCAGGCCACCCGGCTGGCCGCGGTGCAGAAGATCGACGGCAAGACCCACGTCACGGCCGGTCTCAAGGACCTGACGGTGCTGAAGTCCACCGGCAGCGAGTTCGCCGGCTTCCCGCGGGACAAGTACACCACCCTGGTCGAGACCGACGACCGGATCATGGCCACCTCGGTCACCGGCCGCTGGCGCTACCTGCCGGAGGCCGTCGAGGCCGGCATCGACTACAACGCGGTCTACGAGGGCGTCTCGGCGATCTTCATGTCCACCTTCGCCACCGTGCACTCGCTGGCCCTGCAGCAGACCCTGTGGGAGATGGGCAAGGCGGCGATCGAGGCCTACCCCGAGATCGCCGAGGTGAAGTTCGCGATGCCGAACAAGCACCACTTCGTCGTCGACCTCGGCCCGTTCGGCCTGGAGAACCCCAACGAGGTGTTCTACGCCGCTGACCGTCCCTACGGACTGATCGAGGGAACCATCATTCGCGACGGCGTGACCGCCGAGCCCGACGCCTGGGTCGATCTCCCGACCTTCATCTGACCCGCACACCCCGCAACGACCGGGTTCACCGCCCGGCCCCACCAAGCCGGCGAGGCGCCCGGGGCAGACCAGCCCCGGCGCAGCGCCGGACTCTCGGACTCCGACCAGAGAGGCCTCAGGCCATGATCGACACCGATTCCCCAACCACAGAAGTAGAACTCCCCGACCTTCCCGTCGGCAGCCGCCCCGAGGATGAGAAACTCGGCATCGGCCCCACCATCGGCTATGGCGTCCAGCACATCCTGGCCATGTTCGGCGGCGTCATCGCCGTCCCCCTGATCGTCGGCGGCGCCGCCGGCCTGGACACCGCCGAGAAGGCGCTGCTGGTCGCCTGCGGCCTGTTCGTCAGCGGCTGCTCCACGGTGCTGCAGACCATGGGCGTTCGCTACTTCGGCGCCCAGCTGCCGCTCGTCCAGGGCACCTCTTTCGCGGCGGTGTCGACGATGCTGGCGATCATCGGCGACCGGGCCGGCGTCGGGCTGCAGTCGGCCTACGGCGCGATCATCGCCGCCGCCGCGATCGGCCTTCTCATCACGCCGTTCTTCGCCCGCATCGTCCGGTTCTTCCCCGCCGTCGTCACCGGCTCGATCATCACCGTGATCGGCCTGTCCCTGATGCCGGTGGCCGCCGGGTGGATCACCGGTCAGGCCACCATCGTGGTCAACGGTGCACGGGTGGCGAACCCCAACTTCGCCTCGCTGCCCAGCGTCGGCCTGGCCCTGTTCACCTTCGCCGTCGTCATCGTGCTCAGCAAGATCGAGATGCTGTCCCGGATGGCGGTGCTGCTCGGTCTTGCGATCGGCACCATCGTCGCCCTGTTCACCGGTCAGACCAGCCTCGCCCCGGTCGCCACCGCCTCCCCGGTCGCGCTGCCGCAGCCGTTCGCCTTCGGCATGCCGATCTTCGAGATCGGTGCGATCATCTCGATGCTGATCGTGATCCTGGTGATCATGGTCGAGACCACCGCCGACCTGCTCGCGGTCGGTGAGGTCGTCGGCAGCAAGGTCGACTCGCGCCGGGTCGGTGACGGCCTGCGTGCCGACATGGCGTCCTCGATGATCGCCCCGGTGTTCAACTCGTTCCCGGCCACCGCCTTCGCCCAGAACGTCGGGCTGGTCGCCCTGTCCGGCATCAAGAGCCGGTTCGCGGTTGCCGCCGGCGGCCTGCTGCTGATCGTCCTCGGCCTCTCGCCGATGGCCGCGGCCCTGTTCAGCATCATCCCGGGCCCGGTGCTCGGCGGTGCCGGCATCGTGCTCTTCGGCACTGTCGCGGCGTCCGGCGTCCGTACTCTGTCGAAGGTCAACTACCAGGGCAACAACAACCTGGTGATCGTCGCCGCATCCATCGCCTTCGGGCTGATCCCGGTCGTGTCGGCCGACTTCTGGCACGGCTTCCCGGAGTGGTTCGTCACCATCTTCCACTCCGGCATCAGCGCGTCGGCGATCATGGCGGTGGCGCTGAACCTGTTCTTCAACGTGTTCCTGCCGGGAACCCCGGAGGAGCCGTCCGACCTGGCTGCGGCGCCGCCGCTGCAGGTGCAGGACACCGAGGCCCGCACGCTGGAGAGTGGGGGCACCCTGGGCCCCGACTCCTACGAGCCCGACATCCACATCGACGGCACCCGCGCCAAGGACCCCGCCGACCACTGAAGACCGTCTTCCACACCCCCAGCAGCGGGCCGCCCGATCCGGGCGGCCCGCTGTCGTATGCCTGGGGACATACCCGCCGATCTCGCTCTCGTGGGAGACGCGCCAGCCCGGCCCGGACGGCGAATCTTGGGTCACGGGGAACACAGCCCCGGGGGAATCAAGGCATCAGCCACTCGCGAAAGGAGTCGCCATGACCCTCACCAGGAACGCCCGCCGAATCGCCGCCGGAGCGCTCGCCGCCGCCGCCCTCGCGGTCACAGCCGCCACCAGCGCCCAGGCGCACAGCACGTCCGGTTGTACCGTCGAGCCGCTGACGCCGATCTACGCCGGCACGAACTCGTCGGGCGTGAAGATCATCGACTACCGGATCAGCGTGAACTGCTCGCCGGGCCGGTATGCGCACATCACCCAGGTGCGCTGGGAAGAGGACGGCTGGCCCAACCCCGACGACAAGCTCGGCACGTCCACGTTCACTGCGCGCGGCGTCAAGACGCTGCACAACAAGCGGACGCTGGTCGACACCGAATCCGGCAAGGAAGAGGTGTACCAGGAGATCCGGTTCCACGTGCACTCCGACAACGGGGTTGTCTCGGGCAACACCGGATGGCACAAGTCCGGCGTGCTGTCCATCTACAACTGATCCGGATCCCGACCGATCAGTTCCCACCACGATCGCCCCGCCCGAGCGGCGGGGCGATCGTGCGCGAGCCGGCCCTCAATCCAGCCGGCGATAGTCGTGCTGCAAGACACGCTCGCGCCACTGCGTCCACGGGTGGGCGGAGTGGGTCAGACCCTCGAACACCTCCGGGTCGACGTCGAGGTAGTCGTAGCGGCCACCGTTGCGGAAGTCGACCCGCAACGTGCGGCTCTCGGCGTCGTAGCCGACCTCGCGCAGCGCCTTCGATGTCCACACCCGGACCATGTCCATACCCCAGTCCTACCCCCACTCGGGCAGCGAGCCGGCCAACTGCTCCCAGCCCCCGTGCACACCGCGCTCCACGATGCCGAACTGGGAGATGAGCGCGACCCTTCGGTCGACGTCGTCGTACAGCTCTAGGGACGAGGTCGGGCCGTGCGGGCCGTGCAGACGCAGCAGCAGGCAGTGCTGCACCGCCGCCGGCCGGATCTCGAGAATCGCCTCCTCGGTGCCGATGGCAGTGACCCCGGCGGCATGCGCCACCGACTGCACGGTGTCCTGCACCGCGTGCATGGCGGCGTCGGAGAACACCGCGATGCCGAGTGGCAAGCCGACCGCGCAGGCGTGCTCGAACATGTCGACGACCGCGCTGGGATCGATGTGCCGGTGCGGCAGGAACGGCGTCCGGTTGGTCGTCCAGGTGAGCAGGTCGTCGATGCGTTGCAGCTGGTCGGGCAGCTCGGTGCCGCTCGTGGTGCCGTCCGGGTACACCTCGGGCCGCGGGCCCGGCAGGCCGCCGTCGAGGTGGACCAGTCCCTCGATCACCAGCCGGTCCTGGGGCAGCAGCGGATGGCAGCGATGCACCGGACGCCCATCGGCGCCGCACAGTCTGAGTTCGGGCACCGGAGCTTCTCCGGGCTCGGCGTGTGGCGGCTCGATGAGCATGGCTTCCGACACTGCGTCCGGATCCAGCCGCAGCGACACCCAGCCGGGCTGCACCCGGAACGGTCCCCCGGGCACCCCCGCGTCCGCGTAGGCCGCCACCTGGGTGAGCCGGGCCACCTGATTCTCGGTGATGGCCGCCGGGTGTTCGAGCAGCGCCAGCGTGCGCAGCACGTCGCCCGCCGCCGCCGAAAGCCGCCGCACCGAGCAGCCGTGCTCGCAGCGTCCGGCACGGCATGCGGGCACCTCGGGGTTGGGGGGCATCGGGTCAGTCATCTCAGTACACGTCCCTCAGGTAGCGCTTGTCTCTCTTCAGCGCGGCCACGTATTCGGCCGCGTCGTCGTCGCCGCGGCCGCGTTGCCCGGCGATCAGTTCGATCAGTGCCCGGTCGACGTCGCGCGCCATCCGGGAGGCGTCGCCGCAGACGTAAACGTGGCCGCCGTCCTCCAGCCAGCCGTAGAACTCGGACGCCTGCTCGCGCATCCGGGTCTGCACGTAGATCTTCTGCGCCTGATCGCGGGAGAAGGCCAGGTCGAGCCGGGTCAGCAGCCCGCTCGCCCGGTAGTCCTCGATCTCGTCGGCGTAGATGAAGTCGCTGGCCCGGTGCTGGTCGCCGAAGAACAGCCAGTTCTTCCCGGACGCGCCGCGCGCGGCCCGCTCTTGCAGGAAGGCCCGGAACGGTGCGACGCCGGTGCCCGGGCCGATCATGATGACCGGCGCCGAGTCGTCGGCGGGCAGCCGGAAGGCCGCGTTCGGTTGCGGGAAGATGCCGAACTCGGCGTCCTCGGCCCGGTCGGAGAGGAACGTCGAGCACACCCCGTGATGCACCCGTGGTCCGCCATGCCGGACGGCTGCCACGGTCAGGTGGATGCGGTCCGGGCTGTGCAGCGGGCTCGACGAGATCGAGTAGGCGCGATGCTGCAGCGGCCGGAACACCCTGGTCAGGGTCTCGATGTCGAGGTTAACCTCGGGCAGCAGGTGCAGCAGGTCGAGGGTGTCCTTGCCCCACAGCCAGGATTCCAGCGCGTCGCGTTCGGCCCTCACCACGAGCTCGCCCAGCTCGCTGCCGGGCGCCCGCTCGGCCAGCAACGCCAGCAGATCCTTGGACGGCGTGGCGATCTCCCAGCCGCGCTCCAGTTGGGCGCGCAGCGTCGATTCGCCCACCACGGTGTCGGGGTCGTGCCCGAGCCGCTCCAGCAGCAGCTCGACCAGTGCGGCGTCGTTGACTCCGACGACGGCCAGCGCGTCCCCGGCCTGATAGTCGATGCCGCTGCCGGCCAGGGCAATCTCGAAATGCCGGATCTCCTTGGCACTGTCCGGCCCGGACAACAACCGGTTGGCGACCAGCCGGGTCGGGAACGGCGACTTGCGGTTCCACCGTGGGCGCTCCCGGGCCGGTGTCTGCGCCACGGGCGCGGCCACCGGCGCGGCACCCGCGGACGGGGCCTCGGCGGCCAGCAGGTCGAGGACCTGCTCGATCCAGGCGGCCGCCGGTGCGTCGTAGTCGGTGTCGCAGTCGACCCGCGGCAGCAGCCGGGTGGCGCCGAGCTGCTCGAAGCGCAGGTCGATCAGCTTGCCGGCCTGGCAGAAGTCGTCGTAGGCGGTGTCGCCGAGCGCCAGCACCGCGAAGCGGACGTCCTCCAACCGGGGTGCGGCCTCGGAGCCGAAGTCGTCCCAGAACAGCCCGGCGTTGTCGGGCAGCTCGCCGTCGCCGTAGGTGGAGGTGATCACCAGCACCCGTTCCATCTGGGTCAGGTCGTCGAGTTCGACGTCGTTCAGCACCCGCAGAGTGGGCGCCATCCCGCGGGCCTGGGCGGCGTTGACCAGGTCTTCGGCGAGCAGTTCGCTGCAGCCAGTCTGACTGCCGTAGAGCACGTCGAGGGTGAGGGTGGCCGTGGCGGACGCCCCGCCCTCGTCGCGTTGCGCGGCCACCAGGCCGGTGAGGAAGCCGTCCAGCCAGGCCCGCTGGCCGGGGCTGAACGGGGCGTCGACGGTGAGGTGCGTCATGATGCCGTCCGATCCAGGCTGCGGACGGCGTCGGCGGCCAGGTCGTTCAGCGCCGCCTCGGCCAGCAACCGGTCGAACCGGGCCCGGTCGGTGCGCGCCTCGTTGCGGGCGCGCTGGTGCAGGATCCAGCCGTAGGTACCCGGCGCGTCCATGCCGCGCACGTTCCGCAGCTCCAGCGAACGGGTGTAGTCGGTCAGCCGGCGCGACGAGATCAGGGTGGCCAGCTCGGCGTCGGTTAGCGGATCGAGCCGGTCCCGCAGGTACTTCATCACCTTCTGCATCACGAAGAAGTCCTCGGTGAGGATCAGGGTGCGCGCCGTGGTGTGCCCACGCTGCTGGGCGATCTGGTTCGCGATCGAGAACACCGTGTACGACGACAGCAGGCCGAACATGTCGTCGGCCTCGCCGGCCGGGACGCGTCCGTCGAGCACCGGACGCCCGTCGCGATAGTGCCGCTTGAGCACCCGGACCTGCTCGGTCGCCACCGAGGTGGCGAGGTCGTCGAGCAGCTGCTTGCGGGGCGACGCGGCCAGGATCGCGTCCGCGTCCTGGGTGAGCAGCAGCGCCCGCGGCATGCCGCAGAAGATGTGCTCGCGGGTTGCCTCCCAGTCGGCGAGCAGCTGCGCTGCGAGCTTGGAGCCGGTGGCCTCGTGGTGCCAGCGGAGCAGCAGCCGGACCGCCTCGGCGTGAAAGCCGCCGTATTCCTGGTCGGTGATGCCGAAGACCAGCAGCGAATCGTGGCTGACCCGGCCGCGCGCGATGCCGTCCGGGTCGTACTGGTAGAGGAAGCCGCCGCTCATCCCGTTGCCGAGGCCCTTGCCGGCCGAGCCGAGGTTCAGCACCGCGCCGTTGGTCATGTACTCACAGCCGAAGTCGCCGATGCCCTCGACGACCGCGGTAGCGCCCGAGTTGCGGACGGCGAACCGGTCGCCCGCTTCACCCTGAACGAACGTGCGCCCGCCGGTGGCGCCGAACAACGCGAAGTTGCCGATCAGCACATTGCCGCCGGGTTCGGGGCTACCACCGCCGGGGGTGCGGACCACGATCCGGCCGCCGCACTGGCTCTTGCCGACGCCGTCGTTAGCGGTGCCGGTGTGCATCAGTTCGATGCCGTCGTTGCAGAAGGCACCGTACGACTGGCCCGCCGAGCCGTCGGTCCGGACGCGCACCGCACCGTCGTCGAGATAGCTGCGGCCACGCTCATCGGTGAACACCGCGGGCAGTCCGGCCAGCACGTCGGTGTCCAATTCGTGGTTGAGCATTCGTTCGACGTCGATCGAGAGCTGTCCGCCGACCGACTTGTCGCTGTTGTGCAGCGTGCCGGCGTCCAGTTCGACGCTCGGCTCGACCCGGTCGATCAATGCGGCTCTGACTAGGTCAATCAGTGCATCATCGACCGCGTAGCTCTTCTCCAGGTAGACCGGGTCGTCGATCCGGCGCTCCGGTACCCGGGCCAGCATGGCCCGGACGTCGAGGCGTCCGACGCTGGCCGGATGGTCGAGCAGCTGGGCCAGGTCGGAGCGTCCGCGGGCCTCGCGCAGTGAGCGCAGCCCGAGCCGGGCCAGGATCTCCCGGACGTCGTGGGCGACGTTGAGCAGGTACTGGGCGAGGGCCCGCGGGTCACCGTCGAAGACCTCGGGGTTGGTGGTCAGCCCGGCGGGGCACTTGATGTTGCAGTTCTTGGCCATCACGCACTTGAGCATCATCAGCGCGGTGGTGCCGAACTCGAAGCTGTCGCCGCCCAGCAGCGCCGACATCACCACGTCGCGCCCGGTCTGGTGCGCGCCGGAGCAGCGCAGCACGATCTTGTCGCGCAGCCCGTTGGCGACCAGCGCCTGATGCACTTCGGCGACGCCGATCTCGGCGGACCGGCCGGCGTACTTCAGGCTGGTCACCGCCGCAGCGCCGGTGCCGCCGGTGTTGCCGGCCACATTGATCACGTCGGCGCCCGCCTTGGCCACCCCGACGGCGATGGTGCCGATACCTTCGGACGACACCAGCTTGACGATCACCCGCACCCGGGCCGCCTTGCAGTCGTGGATCAGCTGCGCCAGGTCCTCGATCGAGTAGGTGTCGTGGTGCGGCGGCGGCGAGATCAACTCGACGCCCGGCGTCCCGCCGCGAGCCGCGGCGATCTCCACCGTCACCTTGGCGGCCGGCAACTGGCCGCCCTCGCCCGGCTTCGCGCCCTGCCCAATCTTGATCTCCAGCTCTTCGAGCATCGGGTCGGCCAGGTAGCCGGCCCAGATGCCGAACCGGCCGGACGCGAACTGCTTGATCCGGGAGCCGCGGATGGTGCCGTAACGGGAGAGGTGCTCGCCACCCTCGCCGCAGTTCGACATGCCGCCCACCATGTTGGTGCCGTGCGCGACCGCCTCGTGCGCGGTGGCCACCAGCGCGCCGTGGCTCATCGCGCCGGACGCCAGCGTCCGGGTGATCTGGTGCGCCGGCTGGACGTCGTCCAGCCCGATGCTGGCCGGTGCCGGTGCGAGCAGGCCGAGGAAGGCCGCCGTCCGGCCGGTCACCTGAACCTCCAGCGCGTCGGCGTCCGCCGTCACGCTGAGGACGCCGTCCGGGTCGTGGCCAGTCAGGAAGTCGGCGAACGCCGCATAGCGATCCCGGTCGCCGCCGGCCACATCGGTGAACCGGATCAGGTACCGGTCACACCCGACCGGTTCGACGGCCAGCCCGCGGACCAGGATGCTGGCGTTGCCGTCGATCGAGAACCGGGCCAGTTCGTGCGCGAAATCGGACGCCGTGTGCAGCCCGGCGACATCGGCGGGCAGCGCCAGCACGTCGCGCAAGGCGGAGGGCCGGCGGGCCCGCTCGGCCCGGGTGGCGGCCAGGAACTCCCGGTAACCGGGGGTGATCCGGAAGGTGTCGATCTGCTCGTGGGTGAGCGCGGCCAGGCCGTTGTTGGCGTACGCCTCGTCGCTGATCCCGAAGGCACCCTCCAACTGGTCGAGGGTGAGCCGGGCCAGGGTCGCGTCTTCTTCGGAACCGTCGTCGAAGCGCCGCGGTTCCTCGGTCATCCCGGCGAAGCCGCGCACCGCGGTGGTGCCGAACGAATGCCCGGCCCCCTCGGAACGCTCCTTGAACAGGCCCAGCAGCGGCACCTGTGACTCGGTCTCGACGACGCAGCCGCGGGCATGCCATTGGGCGGCCGCCTGCGCGATCCGGCTGAACCCGACCCCGCCGACCGGTGCCGCCATGTGCGGGAAGCAGCGGGCCAGCACCTCATCGGAGGTGTCCAGGTAGTTGGGTTCGAAGAACTCGCCGCCGATGTAGCTCTCCACCGTGCACAGCCCGACCCGGCCCATCGTCTTGCCGAGCGACTTCTCGGCGGCTTTGCGGAACCGGGCGAACGCCCGGTCGGTCTCGGTCTCCTCACCGGCCGGCGCCGGCGGGGACGGGTACTTCTCCTCGGCCCGCAGCCGGGCACTCAGGCTGTACACCGCGGACGCCCCGAAGCCCAGCGCCGCCGCGATGTGGTGCGACGACGGCAGCTGCCCGCTCTCGGCGACCAGCGAAACCCGTAGCCGCAGGCCGTCGTCGATCAGCCGCTGGTTGACCGCAGCGATGGCCAGCAGCAACGGCAACGGCGCCCGGGTGGTCGAGATCTCCCGGTCGGTGAGCACCGCGATCCCACCCTCGTCGCGGGCGAAGGCGGCGACCGCGTCGCACAGTTCGTCGAGTGACTCGACGACCGAGGCGGCGTTGCGCGCGGCGTCATCCGGATGCGGCGCGAACAGCAGATCGAAGCGGCGCAGCGGGGTGAGCCGCTGCTCGCGCAACTGCACCATGTCGAGGTGGCCGAGGATCGGCGAGCCCACCACCAGCTGTTTGCGGTGCTGCTCGCCGCCGTCCGGTTTGGCGCCGAGCGCGACCCGCATGCTCATCCCGTCCGCCTCGCGCAACGAGTCCAGCGGCGGATTGGTCACCTGGGCGAAGCGCTGCGAGAAGTACTTCGCCACACCGCCCTCCTGGTCGGAGAGGGCGTTGATCGCGTTGCCGTAGCCCATCGCGCTGATCCGCTCGGCGCCGTCGGCGAGCATCGGGTCCATCATGAACCGGAAGCTCTCCTGGTTGAGCGAATAGGCGACGTAGCGGCCGGCCAGGCTGAGGTCGCCGGTGTAACCCAGAGTGGTGGTGCTGCGATCGAAGGCGGGCGCAGGCAGCGCAGCCACGTCGACGCGGGCGTCGTCCAGCAGCGCCGCGTAGTCGCGACGGGCGGCCAGCAGGTCGAGCGCCTCCCGGGTGCGGAAGGTCCGGCCCAACCGGTGGTCGTGGTACAGCATGCCGCCGGCTTCGATCCGGCCACGGTGAATCACCTGGTCATCGGCGAAGCTCACCTGGCCGGCCTCGGACGACACCACCAGGTACTCGCCGGTCTCCACGGTGCGCAGCGGACGCAACCCCAGCCGGTCGAGCCGGGCGCCGATCACGTCCCCGTCGCTGAAGATCAGCGCTGCAGGTCCGTCGTTCTTCTCCTCGTACAGCGAGAAGAACTCGAACATGTCCCGGACGTCGCGGCTGAGCGTGGCGTCGTTCTCCCAGGCCGGCGGCATCAGCGACACCACCGCCTCGACCAGGTCGAGGCCGTCGTCGAACACCCGGCTCTGCAGGGTCTGGTCGAGCCGTCCCGAGTCGGACTGACCGGGCGGCCGGACGATCCGGCGGTGCCGGGTGATCGCCAGGGTTTCGTCCGAGATCCGGTTCTTCCGGTCGGTGTTCAGCTCACCGTTGTGCGCCATCAGCCGGAACGGCTGCGCCATCGTGGGGTGTGGCTCGGTGTTGGTGGAGAAGCGGGTGTGGAAGTAGAGCGAGCGCACCGTCTGCACCGGATCGCGCAGGTCGGTGAAGTAGGCGATCACCTCACCGGCGTTGAGCCGTCCCTTGAGCACCTGGGTGCGGGCGCTGAGCGACAGCGGATACAGCCCGGTCAGTGCCGGGTCCGTGTACGCCTCCGCCTCGATCGCCAGGAGCGCGGCGTTCGCGGCCCGGTCGATCCGGTCCCGCTGGTCGCCGGCGTCGCCCGGCTCAGCAAGCTGGAACACCCACTGCACGATCGGCAACTGGTAGCGCAGCGCCCGCGGGCGCAGCACCGAGTCGTCCACCGGCACATCCCGGGCGGCCAGCGTGGCCAGCCCGGCCTCGGCCAGCGCGGCATTGATCAGCCCGCGGGCCCGGCCCCACTGGGCGGGGTCGTCCGGCATGAAGAAGTTGCCGACACCGAAATGGCCCCGCTCGAGCGGTCCCCCGGCCAGCGCGCTGAAGAAGTCCACCGACAGGTCGATGCTGACCCCGGCACCGTCGCCGACGCCCTCGGCGGACATGCCGCCACGGTGCGGAATCGCGCACAACGCCTGCTCGCCCAGCGCGATCACGTCGTGGGTCTGGACGCCGTCCTTGCGGGTGATGAAGCCCACCCCGCAGGCGCTGTGCTCCGTCGCGGGTTGGTAAAGCCCGTACTCACGCTCACCCATCGGCCCCTCCGCTGTCCTGTCACTCGGCTGGCTAGCCGGCGAGACACTGCGACGGTGGAGGGGCTCGCTTAGTTACTGCCGCGATGTCCGCGACAGGCAATATCGTAAGCCCTGTGTGACTTAAATGGGAGAGTCTTCTGCGTTGATACGGTGCGGACTCAGCGCTTCCGGCCGGTGCCCATCATCCCCCGCGCGATCTCACCACCGACGGTGATCACCTTGTTCCAGAACGTCGGCGAGCTGAGCACCTTCTCCACGCCGCTCTTGGGTGCCGGACGGCTGGACGTCGTCCGCGGGGTCGCCCGGGTTTGAGCCCGGGCCGCGGCCGCGGCGTCCTTCTCACGCTGCTTCGCTTCAGCCGCGGCCGCCTTCTCCTGGGCGACCCGGTCAGCCTCGGCGGCTGCTGCGGCGGCACCCTGTTCCAGCTTGCGGGTGAGCATCTCGTAGGCGGAGTCACGGTTGATCTCTTGGCCGTACTTGCGCATCATCGCCGACTGGGCGACGCCGCCGGCCATCATCTGCGCGTCCATCGGGTCCATGGACGCCTCGGGTGCCCGCATCCGCGTCCAGGCCACCGGGGTGGGTGCGCCGTTCGGGTTCAGCACGGTGACGATCGCCTCGCCGATGCCCAGGCTCTGCAGCACCTCGGCCAGGTCGTAGCCCGAGTTCGGGTAGGTGGCGACGGTCGCCCTGAGCGCCTTGGCGTCGTTCGGAGTGTGCGCCCGCAGCTGGTGCTGCACCCGCGAGCCCAGCTGTGCGAGCACGTCCTCGGGGACGTCCTTGGGGGTCTGGGTGACGAAGAAGATGCCGACCCCCTTGGACCTGATCAGCCGCACGGTTTGCGCGATCGCCTGCAGGAACGCTTTGGACGCGTCGGCGAACAGCAGGTGCGCCTCGTCGAAGAAGAACACCAGCTTGGGCCGATCGATGTCGCCGACCTCGGGCAGATCGTGGAACAGGTCGGCGAGCAGCCACATCAGGAAGGTGGAGAAGATGGCCGGCCGGTCCTGCAGGTTCGGCAGCTCCAGCAGCGAGATGACGCCCTGGCCGTCCGGGGTGGTCCGCAGCAGGTCGTGGCTGTCGAACTCGGGTTCGCCGAAGAACTCCTCGCCGCCCTGGGTCTGCAGCGTGACCAGGGCCCGCAGGATCACCCCGGCGGTCGCCGACGACACCCCGCCCAGGTTCTTCAGGTCGGCCTTGCCCTCGGCCGAGGTCAGGTAGGCCAGCACTGTGCGCAAGTCCTCCAGGTCGAGCAACGGCAGGCCCTGGGTGTCGCAGTAGTGGAAGACCAGGCCGAGCGTCGATTCCTGGGTTTCGTTCAAACCGAGCACCTTGCTGAGCAGGATCGGTCCGAACGAGCTGATCGTGGCCCGCAGCGGGACGCCGCCACCCTGGCCGCCGAGGGCGTAGAACTCCACCGGGCAGCCGTGCGGCTGCCAGTCCTGGCCGATCGCGGAGGTGCGGGCCAGCAGCTTCTCGGACGATTTCCCGGGCAGCGCGATGCCGGACAGGTCGCCCTTGATGTCGGCGGCGAACACCGACACCCCGGCGCGGGCGATCTGCTCGGCCATCAGCTGCAGGGTCTTGGTCTTGCCGGTGCCGGTCGCGCCGGCCACCAGGCCGTGCCGGTTCAGCATCGACAGCGAGATCCGCACCTTCGCGTCGGGCACCGGATCGCCGTCCACCAGGACGCCGAGTTCGATCGCGGGAGTGTCGAAGGTGTAGCCCTTGGTGATCGCGGCTACGTCTGCTGAGGTCGACATGACGTCACTGTAGGGGACGCCGCGGCGCGACCCGGATACACTGCCCCAGTGATCTTCAAGCGCGTCGGCGAGGGCCGCCCCTACCCCGAGCACGGTTACGTGCAGCGGCAATGGGCTGCCATCGCCCCGCAGCAGATCCGGCTCGACCAGCTGGTGACCACCAAGCGGACGCTCGACCTGGAGCAGCTGCTCGAGGAAGATTCCACCTTCTACGGCGACCTGTTCGCCCACGTCATCGGTTGGCAGGGCGACTACTACCTCGAGGACGGCCTGCACCGCGCGCTGCGCGCCGCGCTACAGCAGCGGCAGACGATGCACGCCCGCGTCCTGGAACTCAAGTAACCTTGCTCGGAGGCCGAACAAGGAGTTGGTGGGAGTGCGGGAGATCATCCGGATGATCAAGACACCGTTGACCCTGCTCGCGCTCACCGCGATCGTCGTCTTCGGCGGCATGTGGGGCTACAAGAACGCGACCGCACAGATTCCGCCCCGGCCGCCCGAGCCGTGTGTGATGACCGACGTCGGCGGCACGCTCACCCCGAATCACGTCACCCTGCGCGTCCTCAACGCGGGCCTGCGGGGCGGCTTGGCGAAGCGGGTCAGCAGCGCGATGCGCTCCTACGGCTTCAACATTCTGAAGGTCAACAACACCGATCAGCGGCTGACCAACACCGTGATCGTCGGCCACTCGCCCAACGATCCCGAGGTCGTCCTGGTGGCCGGCTTCTTCAAGAAGGCCACCAGACAGGGCGACGGCCGCATCGATCACGTCGTCGACGTGCTGCTCGGCGATGACTACGCCGGTCGGCTGACCAACCCCAAGCAGTCGGTGCCGGTGAGCGGCCGGGTCTGCCTGCCGGTTATTCCGGGAACGAGCGCGAGCGCCATCCCCTCGCCGGCTCCGTCGCCGACCAAGTCCTGACGGCTACTCGGCGCTGGTCTTGCGCCAGCGAGAGAGCCGGCCGCCGCGTCCGACCTGCTTGAACCGGGTCTCCACCTGGTAGCGATACCTGGACGGCACCACGACCAACAGCTCGTCTCCGGCCCGGATCACGTCCCGCGAGCCGGGCGCGAACGGCGTCCCATCCCGAATCACCAGCGACACCACGGTGCTCGGCGGCAGTCGCAACTCGAAGATCGTCACCCCGTGCAGCTGGGAGCCGGGCGGCACCTTGATCTGCATGAAGTCGGCCTGGATCTTGTCCAGCGGGGCCACCTCGACCTCGATGTCGACGGCGTCGTCGCCGGTGGTGACGCCTAGCTTGCGGGCCACCCATCCCAGGGTCGGCGCCTGCAGCGTGGTGTACACCACCACGAAGACGAAGACCAGGTCGAAGATCTCGCGGGCCTGCGGCAACGGGGACGCCAGCGGCACGGTCGCCATGATGATCGGGACCGCACCGCGCAACCCTGCCCAGGACAGGAACACCTGTTCCTGCCACGGCACCCGGAACCAGACCGCCGACACCACCACCGACAGCGGACGCGCCACCATGGTCAGGAACAGGCCCGCGATCACCCCGACCGCCACCACCTGCGCCGAGAACCGCTCGGGGTGTGCCAGCAGGCCGAGCATCACGAACAGCCCGATCTGGGCGACCCAGCCGATCCCCTCCGCGAACGACTTGGTGGCGTTGCGGTGCGGCAGGTCGGAGTTTCCGAGCACCATCGCGCAGATGTACACCGCGGCGAACCCGGACACATGCAGCATGGCGCCCGCACCGTCCGCGAACAGCGCCCAGCCCATCGCACCCAACGGGTACAGGCCGGACGCCGGCAGCGCGATCTTCTTCAGCACCCGGGCCCCGACCCAGCCGATCACCAGCCCGACCAGCAGCCCGCCGAGCAGTTCGACCGCGACCATGCCGAGAATCTCCCCGGGGCCCTCGGTGCTCTCACCGAGTGCCCAGGCCGTCGCCGCAGTGACCAGCAGCACCACCGGCGCGTCGTTGAGGCCCGATTCCGCCTCCAGGACGGCCCGCAGCCGGCCCGGGATCGGCACCCGGCGCAGGACCGAAAACACCGCGGCCGAGTCGGTCGGCGCGGTGATCGCGCCGAGCAGCAGGGACGTCGCCAGGTCGAGGCCGAGCACGAAGTGACCGAACAGGGTCATCGCCACGATCGACGTCCCCACCCCGAGCGTGGCCAGCAGCCCGGCCAAGGTGAGGACCGAGCGGATCTCCCGCCATTTGGTGGTGAAACCACCCTCGGCGAGGATCAACACCAGCGCAGCGAACCCCAGGTCGTGCGCGAGCGCGGCGTTGTCGAAGTCGACCCACAGCCCCACCCCGACACCGAGGAAGAGGAACAGCAGCAGCGACGGCAACCCCAGCCAGCTGGACAACCGGGCGGCGCCCAGGGCGGCGAGCAGCACTGCGGCCCCGGCCAACAGCACCAAGTCGAGGCTCAAGGGTCGCCCTTTCGTCAGGGCCACTCTATTGAACTTCGACCCCCGACCTGGACGCTGTCCGGGGCCGGGCCGGGCGGTTGCGCCCTCCCACACCAGTCCGCTAGGCGAACAGTTCCTTGGCCCTCGCCGCCTCGGCGACGGCGTCCAGGTCGCCGCCGATCTGGGCGGTGACGGCCGCCGCGACCGCGCCCTCCACCAGGGGGCCGGGGCAGAACCGGACGACGTCGCCGTCGACCATCTCGAGCACCGCTTCGACGGTCATGTCCGCCGATCCGAGGTCGGTCAGCAGCGCCACCTGATGGCCCGCGCCGGTCAACTCCTCGACTGCGGTGTAGATGGCGTCGAACGAGGTGCCGATGCCGCCGTCATCGGTGCCGCCCGCGGCCCGGAACTCGACGTCCTTGGCCATCTGCTGGGCCAACTCGACGACGCCCTCGGCGAGCTTCGCCGAATGCGAGACGATCACGAAACCGATGCTCATCGTCGGTCCTCTCAGTTCACCGCGTCGGCGGCATCGGCGGCGGCACCCAGCAGGTAGGCGGTGGACGTGGCGCCCGGATCCTGGTGGCCGACGGAACGCTCGCCCAGGTAGGAGGCGCGGCCCTTGGTGGCCTGCATCGGGATCGTCTCCTCGGCGCCCTTGGCCGCCGCATCGGCTGCGGCCCGCAACGCCTCGGCGGGGCTCTTGCCGGCCTCGGCCGCCTCCTGGGCGGCGGCGATCGCCGGCGTCCAGGCGTCGACCATGGTCTTTTCGCCCGTGGTCGCCTTGCCGCGCGCGACGATGCCCTCCAGCGCGGCGGCGTAGATGGCGGCCACCGAGGCCGCGTCGAGGTCGCCCTCGGCCGCCTTGGCCGCCCGCATGAACGCGGTGCCGTAGAGCGGGCCGGCTGCGCCGCCGACCTTCGACATCAAGGTCTGGGCGACGATCTTGAACACCCCGGCGACGTCGTCCGGCGGGTTGTCGTCGAGCCGCTGCACCACGAAAGTGAAACCGCGCGCCATGTTCTCGCCGTGATCGCCGTCACCGATGGCGCGATCGAGATCGATCAGTTCCATCCGGCGCTCGGTCAGCAGCGCCGAGGACCGGCGCATCCAGTCCTTGGCCCACTCCACGTCCAGCTTCGTCATTCAGACACCTCTCCTGAGCCCCACCGTGTTGACCGGTGCGTCCCACAGCGCGGTGAGTTCATCGTCGAGCTTCAGCACCGTGATCGAGCATCCTTGCATCTCCAGCGAGGTGATGTAGTTGCCCACCAGGGAACGACTGACCGTCAGGCCGGCCGCCTCCAACCGCTCGCGGGCGTGGTTGTAGACGATGTAGAGCTCCGACTCCGGGGTGCCGCCCATGCCGTTGACGAACAGCAGCACGTCGCCGCCGTCCAGTTTCAGGTCGGCCAGGATCGGGTCGACGAGCTGATCGGTGATCGCGTTCGCCGGCGCCATCGCGATGCGGTGCCGTCCGGGCTCGCCGTGGATGCCGATGCCGATCTCGATCTCGTCCTCGCCCAGGTCGAAGGACGGCTTGCCGGCGTGCGGCACCGTGCAGGCGGTCAGCGCCACGCCCATCGAGCGGACCTGCCCGATCACCTTCTCGGCGACCGCGGTCACGGCGTCCAGGTCGTCGCCGCGTTCGGCGGCCGCACCGGCGATCTTCTCCACCAGTACGGTGCCGGCGACGCCGCGGCGTCCGGCCGTCCAGGTGGAGTCCTCGACTGCCACGTCATCGTTGACCACGACCGCGCGGACCTTGATGTCCTCCATGTCGGCCATCACGGCGGCGGTCTCGAAGTTGAGGACGTCGCCGGTGTAGTTCTTCACGATGTGCAGGACACCGGCGCCGCCATCGACGGCCTTGGTGGCCTCCAGGATCGGGTCGGGCGTCGGGGAGGTGAACACGGCGCCCGGCACCGCGGCGTCCAGCATGCCGAGACCGACGAAGCCGGCATGCAGCGGCTCATGACCCGAGCCACCGCCGGACACCAAACCGACCTTGCCGCTGACCGGGGCGTCGGCGCGGACCACATAGTCCGGGTCGAGATGGACGGTGACCAGATCGGCGTGGGCGGCCGCGAACCCCTTGAGCGTCTCGGTGACGACGTCGGCCGGATCGTTGATGAGCTTCTTCATTGAACACTCCTGTTCGTCGAACCCGCGGACCCCCGACCGCGGACGGGCGCCTCAGTGACGCCTGCACCCCCACTCTGCCCGCTGTCGGCGCGTCACGAAAGAGAAACCGCAAAGCACCGTCCGACTTGGCCGGACGGTGCTCGCGCGGGGGAGCGGAGGGCGGTGGCTACTTGCCCCAGATGGCCTTGTACGCCTCCTGGTAGCCGGTCGGATCCCAGTAGTTCTCGGCCGACGCGTTCTGCTTGGTCGAGACGTGGATCTGCGGCACGTAGCCGGACGCCTTCTCGCCGGCGAAGGACCGGTTCAGCTCGTCGACGATCTGCCAGCCCTCGGAACGCAGCGGGGACGGCACGGTCGCGGCCTGGAAGTCACCGTTGCGGATCCGGGTCAGGGCGGCGGCGTCGCCGTCGCCGGCGCCCACGTTGACCGGGGCGGTGGCCGCGGTGCGGCCGGACTGCCGGAAGGCGGCGGTCGCGTTCTCGAAGTAGACGTCGTTGATCGCCACCGAGTAGGTCCACCTGTCGCCCAGGCTGCTGAGCAGGGCGCTGGTCTCGGTCGGCATCCGGTTGGCCACGTCCGCGATCGGGATGTTGGCGTATTTCAGCACGTTGACCGACGAACAGGTCTGCAGTTCCTTCTGGATCATCTGGCTCTTGCCCTCGGCGAACGGGATCGACGAGTCGGTGAAGATGACCACGCCGGCGGCACCGTTGGAGCGCGCGATGATGTACTGCGCGCTGATCTTGGCGACGTCCTCGACCTTGGTGGTGACGTTGCTGAACAGCTTCGGCTCGTCGCTGGGGCCGGGGGTGGCCAGCGCCTGCCAGCCGACCAGCGGGATCTTCGCGGCGTTGGCCTGACGGACCTGGCTGTCGGTGGTCTTCGGGTCGAAACCGCCGAGAATGATGCCGTCGGGGTTCAGGGTGAGCGCCTGGTTGAAGGCGTTCTGGATGCCGGCGGGCGAGCCTTGGCCGTCGATCACCTTCAGCGTCCAGCCGATCGCGGCGCTGGCGTCGGTCAGGCCGGTGGCCACGCCGGCCACGCCCGGGTTCTGCATCGACTGGGCGACATAGACGATGGTCTTGCCCGAGGTCGCCTTCGGTCCGGTCGTCGGGCCGTCCCAGGGCTGCTCCTTGGCGGCCGCCTTGTCGACCGCCGCGCGGGCGGCGGCCACGACGTCCGGGCATTCGGAGGCCGCGGTGCTGGTGGCCTGGGCCGAGGCGCGCGCCGCGTCGGATCCTCGCTCACAGCCAGCCAGTGCGAGCGATGCGCCGAGGACCAGCGCGCAGCCGGCGGCCAGCGGACGGCGGAATGGTGATGCCATGGTGAAACCTTTCGGACGGGTGGCGAGCGATCAGGAGGCGGGCTTGTCGGGGTCGACCGACGGGTCTATGACGGGTGCGGCCGAGGTGTGCGGCCCCACGGTGTCGGCGAGTTCGCCGTCGACGGTCTGGACGCCGGTGGCACCGGCGGCGGGCGGGGCGGCATTGTCGACGGCCTTGTTGGCCGCGATGCCGGCCAGGATCTTGCGGCGGGCGCTCCAGCCGGCCAGGCCGACCGCGATCAACAGCGTGATGCCGTTGAACAGCGGGTTCACCCAGAAGTTCGCACCCAGCTGGCCGATGCCGGCCAGGCCGATCGCCAGCGTGACCACGGCGACGATGGTGCCGCCCGCGTTGGGACGGCCGGGCTTGATCACGGTCGATCCCAGCAATGCGGCGACGAAGGCGGGCAGCATGTACTCCGAGCCGACCGAGGGGTTGCCGATCTGCTGCTGGGAGGCGAGCAGGACACCAGCCACGCCGACCAGGAACGAGCAGGACGCGAACGCGTAGACCGAGTAGCGCTGGGTAGGCAGGCCGATCAGGTCGGCGGCGCGCTGATTGGAGCCCAGCACGTAGAAGTAGCGGCCCAGCGGCAGCCGTTCGAGCACCAGCCACAGGATCACCGCGATCGCGGTGACGTACCAGGCCGCGACGGGGATGCCGATGAACTTCGAGTCGTACAGGTCGGTGAAGCCGTACGGCAGGCCCTCGCCGGTCGGCACCACCCGGGCACCGTTGGTGATGGCGCCGGTGATCGCATACAGCACCGAACCGGTGCCCAGGGTGGCGACGAACGAGTCGATGCGGCCGAGTTCCACCAGCAGTCCGTTGACGATGCCGACGATGGTGAGCAGCACCAGCACGATCAGGGCGGCCAGGATCCAGTCCACGCCGTTGACCACCATGGTCATCATCAGCACGTGGGCCAGGCCCAGCGCGTAGCCGATGGACACGTCGAATTTGCCGGTCGCGATCGGGATCATGGCGCCCAAGGCCAGGATCGCCGGGATCGAGTTGGCGCCCAGGATGGCGTTCAGGTTGGTCCGGGTGAGGAAGGTGCCCGGCATCAGGATGGCGAACACGATGAACAACAGGACGGCCAGGACGAGCAGGCCGTAGGTGCCGACGAACGAGCCTCCGCCGCGGCGGCGCTTGGCCGGGCGAGCGGGCGCGGCTGGTGCTGCTGTGGTCATTGCGGTGGACTCCCTCGTCAGTTGGTGGTCAACAGGTTGGCGCCGGAACTGGCGGCGGTGAGTTTGCCGACGGTGAGGTCGTCGCCGGCCAGTTCTTCGGTCATCCGGCCCTGGACGAAAACCAGCGCGCGGTGCGCGACACTGGCCACCTCCTCGAAGTCGGTGCTGACCATCACGACCGCGAGACCCTCGTCCAGCGCGTCCTCGAGCAAGCGGTAGATGTCGGCCTTCGCGCCGACGTCGACGCCGGCGGTGGGCTCCTCCAGAACGATCACCCGGCGGTTGGCCGACAGCCAGCGTCCGACCATGACCTTCTGCTGGTTGCCGCCCGACAGGGTCGCGATCGGCGCTTCCGGGTTGTTCGGCAGGACGCCGTAGGTTTCGGTGAGCTGCTCGCCGAGTTCGGCGTCCTTGCCCGGGCTGTTCCAGCTGAGCACCGACATGCCGCGCGGCCGCAGGTTGGCCAGGAAGTTCTCCCGGACGCTCATCTCGGGCGCCATCCCCTCCTCCATCCGGTTGGAGGTGACGAAGCCGACGCCGCGATCGACCGCGGCCGCGGGTGACGCCGGGGCGTAGGGCTGGTCGTCGAGGCTCAGCGAGCCGCCGTGCATCGGGAAGGCGCCGCCGATGGCGCGGCCGAGCTGGACGTGGCCGGCGCCGGTCAGGCCGACCATGCTGACCACCTCGCCGGCGTGCACCTGGAAGCTGACCGGACCCGCCGGACCGGCCAGCACCCGGTCGCCCGAGAGCACCACCGGGCGGGTGCGGGCGTCGAACCGGGACTGGTAGCTCTTCGGCTTGCTGCCGACGATGTCGACGATCAGGTCCTGCGGGGTCTTGTCCTTAATGCCACCGGCGTGGATCAGCCGCCCGTCGCGGAAGACCGTCACCGAGTCGGAGATGGCGAACACCTCGTCCAGCCGGTGCGAGACGTAGATCATTCCGCAGCCCCGGTCGCGAAGGTTCTTCAGCACCTCGAACAGCCGCTCGGAGTCGGCCGCCGGCAGCGACGCCGTCGGCTCGTCGAGCACCAGGATCGGGGCGTCCGCGGACAGCGCTCGGGCGATCGCGACCAGCGAGCGGTCGGCCCGGGTCAGGTCGGCGATCAGCACCTCGGGGTCGACGTCGAGTTCGACCAGCTCCAGCGCCGCCTCGGCGCGCCGGCGCACTTCGCGCCAGTTGATCAGCCCGCCGCTGCGTGCGTAGGTGGTGCCGAGCGCGACGTTCTCGGCGACGCTCATCGCTTCGACCAGGCCGAGATCCTGGTGGATGAACGCCATCGCGCGGGTGGCCTCGGGCGAGCCGAGCGGGTGACCCTGCACCCGGACGTCGCCCGCCGTGGGCGGGTACAACCCCGACAGCACCTTGATCAGCGTCGACTTCCCCGCACCGTTTTGTCCCAGCAGCGCGTGGATGCTGTGCGATTGCAGGGTGAAGTCGACGCCTTTGAGCGCTTGGGTGGCACCGAACTGCTTGACGAGGCCCTTGATCTCGATCAGGGGAGCATCAGTCATTGGAATCCTCAACTCTGAGTGAAAGCCAACATTCTGGACCGTGACCAGTATTCTGGACTAGCGGTGAGCGCGAAGCAACCCCTTCGGTGGATTCACAGCCGGCTGTGACGCGAGAGTCTCAGAAGGTGCGGCCGGCCAGCGGGTTGCGGAACAGCTCGGCCAGCCGGTGGAGTTCGGCGACCACCTCGGTCGTCGTCAGCGCCAGGGCGCGCTCGCGGGTCAGGGTCGCACTGACCGCCAGTTCAGCCGCTTCGTCCGGTGCGTTGCGCACCGAGACCGCGTAGCAGACCTGCCCGAGATTGGTCTCCTCGTCGTCGATCGCGTAGCCGCGCTCGCGCACCGCTTCGAGGTCGCGCAACAGGTCCGGAAGAGACTGGATACTGCGCTCGGTGTAGCGCGGCAGCAGAGCGCCGCGGAAGCGGTCCTCCACGGCGTCGGCCGGCAACGTGGCCAGCATCGCTTTCCCACTTGCGGTGATGGACGCGGGGAAGCGGTCGCCGATCACTCCGGTGGTGCGTCGAGGGCCACCCGTTGCCTCGTAGCGAGCCAGGTAGATGACCTCGGTGCCGTCGAGCAGACCGACTCGAGCGGCCTCCTGCGACAGGATCGGCAGCCGTCGGACTTCGGTGTAGAACTCCTCGAGGTGCTCGACGGTCGCCAGGTAATCGGCGGCGAGACTGACGAAGCGTCGGCCCAACCGGTACCGGCCGTCGTGGCGCCGGGCCATCCCTTCCTCGTCCAGGACGGAGCACAGCAACGCCGTCGTGGACTTCGCGATCCCGGTGCGCGCCGCGATGTCGCTCACCGTCAGGCCCGCCTGGCCGGCGGCGGCGAGCAGGTCGACGACGGCCATCGCTCGGGTCAAGGCCGGCACCGCACTGCGATCCATCCCACGTACCTCTTTACTACTCTGCTGGATCAGAATCAGAATATTGGACTATCGTGGACCTGCCAATCCCCGATGATGCCAATTCCAGCGAAGCCCATCCCAATGAAGGGAGTGCCATGGGTCGTCCTCCGTTCCGTGTCGGTGTTTCCCGCGACTTCCTCGACGGCGACCGCAATGTCTGGGGTGACATCGGCCTGAGCCGCCTCGACCGTCCGGACGTCGTCTGGGAGTACCTGCCCGATGACATCCCCACGTTCCTACCCGAGCACCTGGCATCCTACGACGGCGTCCTGTTCGCGGCGCCGTCGGTCACGACGGAGTCGTTCGCGGCGAGCGTGCCGCGGCCGCTGTTGCTGGCCCGCTTCGGCGTCGGCTACGACACCGTCGACCTGGCTGCCTGCACCAGCAACGCCGTTGCCGTGACGATCACCCCCGACGGAGCCCGCAAGCCCGTGGCGACCGCGACCCTGACACTGCTGCTGGCGGTGCTGCACAACCTGGTCGCCAAGGATCGGCTGGTGCGCGAAGACCGCTGGTCGGAGCGGACGAACCTGATGGGCACCGGGCTGAACGGCCTGACCGTCGGCATGTTCGGGGTGGGCAACACCGGCGGCGAATTCCTCCGGATGTTGGCGCCGTTCGAGGTCACCGTGATCGGGCATGACCCGTTCTGCCCACCCGAGCGGGCCGCCGCCCTCGGCGTCCGACTGGTGGATCGGGCCGAGTTGGCTGCCGCCTCTGACGCGATCGTCATCATGGCGGCACTGACACCGGACACTCGCCATGCCGTCGACAAGGACTTCCTCGCCGCGATGAAGCCCAGCGCGGTGCTGATCAACATGGCCCGCGGACCGATCGTCGACGAGACCGCGCTGATCGACGCGCTGGGCACTGGATCGATCCGCGGGGCTGGGCTGGACGTGTTCGAGAGCGAACCGCAGACGTCGGGCATCGAGAAGTTGCCCAACGTCACACTGGTGCCGCATTCGCTGGCGTGGACGTCGGAGATGAGCCGGGGCAACGGCAACAGTTGCGTGGACGCGCTACTGGCCGTGGCGGCGGGTCAACCGCCACGATTCGTGGTGAACCGTGATGTGCTGGACAGCCCGGAGTTCCGGGCGCGACTGAAGGAGTGGGCATGAAGATCTGTGTGCTGGGGCTGGGGAACATGGGCCTCCCGGTGGCGGTCAACCTGGCCCGCGCCGGCCACGACGTGACCGGCGCGAACATCGCCGAGGTACCGGCCGCGACGCAGGCCGGCGTCGCGGTCTCGACGGACGCCTCGGTGGCCCTGCGGGACCGCGAGGTGGTCTTCTGCCTGCTGCCCGACCTGCCCTTCCTGGAGCCCATGCTGCCCGCACTGATCGAGGGCGGAACCAAGGACCTGATCGTGATGAGCACGATCTCGCCGAACCGCGTCCGGGAGCTGGCGCAGCGGCTGCAGGGTGAGGTCGACGTGATGGACGCCTGCATGTCCGGCGGCGTCGCGAAGGCCGAGGACGGCACCATGTCGATCATGTGCGGATCGTCGCCGGAGATGTTCGAGCGGCTGCGCCCAGTCCTCGACGTCATCGGTGGCACGGTCGAGCTGATGGGCGAGGTGGGCGCCGGCGCCGTGACCAAGGCCTGCAACCAGATGGTGGTCGCCGGCACCCTGATCGCGTTGGCCGAGGCCGCGATCGTCGCCAAGGACAACGGGCTGGACGTCGGCCACGTGCTGGACGTGCTGGGGGCCGGGCTGGCGGCGTCCGAACTGCTGGATCAGAAGCGCGACAAGCTCGCCGCAGAGGACTTCTCCCCCAGCGGCCCGGCGAAGTTCCTGGTCAAGGACCTGACCTTCGCTGCCGACAGCGCCGGCGGCCGCGAGCTGCCCTCGCTGAAGGTGTCGCTGGACCTGTTCACCGGCCTGACGGACGCCGGCCTGGGCGACCAGGACAACAGCGTCGTGCTGAAGTATCTGCGCCGGAACAGCTGAGCAACAGCCCGGCCCGGCATGTAAAGGAGCTTTACAGATCCGCCCAGAAACCTCGGTACTCACCGTCCCGAGCCTCGAGCAACCACAACGCCGCCCCACCCATTGGTGGAGCGGCGTCGGTTTGGCGGTGGCGGTGGGATTTGAACCCACGGTGGGCAGGACCCACACACGCTTTCGAGGCGTGCTCCTTAGGCCGCTCGGACACGCCACCGTCGGCGATTCTATCGGCCAGGTCCGCGTCCGCACCAAATCAGGGTCTCGACAGGCTCGACCGACGAACACCCGTCATCGTCGGCCCTCGAAGAACTCCCGCAACTGTGCGCCACAGGCATCGGCGTCGATGCCGCCGATCACCTCGACGCGATGGTTCAGTCGGGGATCCCGCACCACGTCGAAGACGGACGCCACCGCGCCGGCCTTGGCGTCCCACGCGCCGATCACCAGCCGCTCGACCCGGGCCAGCACCAGCGCGCCGGCGCACATCGTGCACGGCTCGAGGGTGACCACCAAGGTGTGTCCGTCCAGCCGCCATTCGCCGCGCGCGGCGGCGGCCCGGCGCAGCGCCAACACCTCGGCGTGCGCGGTGGGGTCGCCGGTCAGTTCGCGTTCGTTGTGCGCCTGCGCGACCACCCGGCCCGTCGGGTCGAGCAGCACCGCCCCCACCGGCACGTCTCCGTGTCCGGGCGCCAACGCCGCTTCTGCGCGGGCCTGCGCCATCGGCGCGAGCCAGCGGTTCACCTCACAGGCCGAACGCCGCCTGCACCGCCTTGCGGTACTGGGGCAGGAACTTCAGCTTCTTGGCGATCCGCTCGACCAGGGCGTCCGAGTCGTCGTCGGAGTCGCACAGGGCCTCGATCTCGAAATCGGGAATGCCGACATCGGCGAGGATGTCGAGATCGCCGATCGGGCCGGCGTCCTCGTCGTCCTCGGGCAGCTCCGAGCCGAGGAAGTCGGCGACGTCGCGGGCGATCGGCCAGTCGGTCGCGGCCAGTTCGTCCGACAGCAGCACCTGGACGTGCTTGCCGCGCACCCGAGTGATGACGAAGAACTCCGAGGCGATCGAGACCATGCCGACGGCACCGCCGTCGCCGGGCACCCGGCGCAGCTGGTTGATCAGCTCGTCAAGGTCGTTGGCCAGCTCAATGCCCAGGGCGACGGCGACCGGCAGGCCGTCCTCGCGATAGAGCGCCACCACCAGGTCGATGTCGTCCTCGGTGGCGTCTTCGGGATAGTCGTCCTCGTCCTCGGCGTCGTCCTCGTCGAGCAGGTCGCCCAGCAGTTCCACCGCCGGCTCGAGGTCGTCGAGGCCGGGACGGTCGTCCCCGCGGTCCGCGTACTCCTCGTCCGAGGCGTCGGTGTACCTGCTCATCACCACTCCCTTGTCCTGGACACCCATCGTTTCACGCCCACCCGAAGCACGCACAGTTGTGCAATGGTTCGGGTGTGGAACTGCGCGCACTCGATCATCCGCTGGTCTCTCACAAGGTGACGCTGCTTCGCAGCGTCGAGACCGGCTCGCCGGTGTTCCGGCAACTGGTGGACGAACTGGTCACCCTGCTCGCCTACGAGGCGACCCGCGAAGTTCGGGTCGAGCCTTGCGAGGTGACGACACCGATCACCGTCACGGCCGGCACCAAGCTGTCCCGTCCGCGACCGCTGGTGGTGCCGATCCTGCGCGCCGGGCTCGGCATGCTGGACGGCATGATGCGGCTGATGCCGACCGCCGAGGTCGGCTTCGTGGGCATGGTCCGCGACGAGGAAACCCTGGAGCCGTTCACCTACGCGGAACGGCTGCCGCAGGACCTGTCCGGACGCCAGTGTTACGTTCTCGATCCAATGCTGGCGACCGGCGGCTCGTTGGCAGGGTGCGTGAAGTTCCTGGTCGACCGGGGCGCCGACCACATCACCTGCCTGTGCCTGCTGGCCGCGCCCGAGGGCATTGCGAAGATGCGTGAACTGGTCGATCCCGTCGGAGTTCCCACCACCCTGGTGGTGGCTGCCGTGGACGAGCGGCTGAACGAACACGGCTACATCGTTCCCGGATTGGGCGATGCCGGCGACCGGCTCTACGGGCTGGCCCAATAGGATGCTGCCATGTCCGGTTCTTGGCTCGTCCTGGTCGCCAACTCCGGCGACGGCACCATCGGTTCCTTCCGGCTGATCGACGGCCGGCTGCAGCGCATCGCCGTCAGCGGCGGCCTGCCGGGTTGCTCCACCTTCGTGGTGGACGCCCGGCGCAATCTGCTGTACGCCTCGGTGAAGGGCGATGACCCGGGCATCACCACCTTGGCCCTGGATCACCTGTCCGGCCGGCTGACGGCCCGCTCACATCTGTCGCTGCCCGACGGCGCGATGAACTACCTGTCGCTCACCCGCAACGGCTCCGCGTTGCTGGGCGCGTCCTACGGCGGCGGCTACGGCATCACCTGCGCGGTCCACGACGGCGAGGTCAGCGAGCCGATCAGCCGCGTCGAATACCCGAACCTGCACTCGGTGCGGGCAAGCAGTGATGGCCGGTTCGCCTACTTCGTGTCGCTGGGCGCCGACCTGATCGCGCAGTACTCGATCGACCCCTGGCTCAACCTGCGGCCGCTGGCTCCGGCAACGACGGCGGCACCGGCCGGCTCCGGACCACGGCACTTGGTGCTCAACGCCGCCCAGGACGCGCTCTACGTGCTCACCGAGTTCTCCGGTGAGGTGCTGCGCTACCGGCGCGACCGCCATTTCGGCAGCCTGACCCCGGCGGGCCGGACGACCGCGTACGACCCGTCGAAGGGCCTGGGTCACAGCGAGTTCGGCGCCGACCCGAGGGAGAACCACTTCATCTGGGGCGCCGACCTGCACTTCTCCGACCCCGAGCACCTGTGGTGCTCGGAACGCACCGAGAGCACCCTGGGTGCGGTCACGGTGGCCGCCGACGGGTCGCTGGCGGCGCCGTCCGGCTTCACGGTTACCGAGAAGCAGCCCCGGGGCTTCGCGGTTTCTCCCGACGGGCGCTACCTGGTGTGTGCCGGCGAGCTTTCCACCCAGGTGTCGCTGTACCGCGTCCGGGGTGGCGAGCTGGAACTGCTGGATCAGGCCGAGACCGGCGCCAAGGCCAACTGGGTGTGGTTCCTGGCCGCCTGAGGTCAGTCCTGCTCGTCGGCCCAGGCCTTGGTCAGGCCGCGGAAGTGGCCGAGGAACCGGTCGTGTTCATGCGGCGGATAGGTGGCGCGGACGGTGTCCACCAGGAGCCTGTCGAACTCGGCCGAGCGCACCCAGTCGAGCACCGCGGCGTCCAGGTGGGAGAGGTGCTCATCGCAGAACTCCCAGTAGGCATCGGCCTCGAAGTAGGCATCGGCCAGTTCCAGATAGCCCTCGAGCTTGGCCTGATACGACAGTGACGGATCGTCGGCGATCGCGAAGAACCGCTCGGTGTGCAGGTCGACGGTGCCCTTGCGGTCGGTGACCAGGCAGTACACGCTCCACCGGACCAGCGCCTTGATCGCCCACGGGAAATAGTAGTGCAGCGAGGTGACGGCGACGTCCGGGCAGGCGTTGGCGTAGTCGATCGGGTACACCTCGTCGCCGGCCACCAGCATCTCGGCCGAGTTGAACTCCCAGGCGAAGAAGGCGTTCACGATTCGGCTGATCGCGGCGGTCTCCCAACCGGCCTGCGCCGACAGGAAGCCGTGCGAGACGTGATAGCGGTTGTGCATCGGCTGTTCGGGACGGAAGTCCATCACCATCGTCTCGGGGCCGATCGACAGTGCGCGGGCGAAGACGTCGTAGTCGATGGTCGCCTGCAGGTGCATCAGCATCTCGCCGGACGCGTCGTAGGCCTTTCGCAGGTCGTCGGCGTTGTCGATCCGGGAGACGCCGCGCCAGCCGCCGCCGTCGAACGGCTTCATGTACAGCGGGTAGCCCAGGTCGGCCGCGATCGCCTCGAGATCGAACGGCTGGTTGTACTTCGCCGCCGTGTAGGCCCAGCGGACGTTGTCGACCGGGTTCTTGTACGGCACCAGGACGGTCTTGGGCACCTTCAGCCCGAGCCGCAGCATGGCGCAGTAGGCGGAGTGCTTCTCCATCGACTGGAAGGTAAACGGGCTGTTCAGCAGGTAGGTCCCGTTGACCATCGCCGCCTTCTTCAGCCACTCCCGCGGGTGGTAGTACCAGTGCGCCAGCCGGTCGATGACCAGCGGCGTCCGGACCGGATCGGTCAGGTCGAACGGTTCGATGGTGAGCCGCTCGGCGCCCATCGTGTGGGTCACCCCGTCCACCGTGATCGGGCCGACCATGCCGAGGATCGTCTCGAACGCCCGCGGCCAGTCCTGCTCGGCGCCGAGCAGCAGACCGATCTGATGATGCCGGTTCGTGGTCATGGGTGGACGATAGCGACCTCAGCAGAAACGCGGCAGATGGTGCGCGATCTGGCGCTGCCACCAGTGCCAGTCGTGGGAGACGTCGTGGCCCCACAGGTCGAGTTCGTGGTTGATGCCCTTCTCGGCCAGCAGGCGCGCCATGTGTCGGGTGGACGGCAGCGCGCCTGTCGGGTGGGTCTCCCAGTCGCCCTGCCCGGCGACCAGGACGGCGTACAGCCGGGACCGCAGCCAGTTCAGGTGGTCGCCGCCCAGGTTGGGCACGTAGCTGGCCGGGTTGGCGAAGTAGGCGGCGTCGCCCCGCTCGCCCCAGGCGTGCCAGGTGGAGGGGTCGTAGTTGCCGGAGAGGCAGATGGCGACCGGGAAGAGGTCGGCCCGGGTGAGCGCGAACTGCAGGGCGTGGTAGGCACCGAGCGAGCAGCCGGTGACGATCGCGTCGGACGTGCCGGGTGAATCGCCGCCGATGAAGCCGGCCACCTGATCGGTGATCCAGGAGGCGTAGGCGCCGTGCCTTCTGGCCCGTTCCTCCAGCGGGAGCCAGCGGTCCGACCAGGTCTGGGCGTCGAAGGAGTCGACGCAGTACAGCTTGATCCGGCCGGCGTCGATCAGCGGCGCGACGGCGTCCACCATGCCGTTGCTCTCGTAGTCCCAGGCGCGTCCGGCCTCGGAGGGAAAGACCAGCACGGGGCGTCCCCAGTGGCCGTAGCGGATCACGGTGCCCGGGCGGTCGAAGCCGGCGGCGTCCAGGTCGAGCTGGAAGCGGTCCATCAGGTCCAGGCCCTTCTCAGTAGGCGGGTCAGGTGCGGGTCGAGCAGGTCGCGCCACGTCGTCCAGGTGTGGCCGTCGGGCACCTCGCCCCACTCGATGTCGCCGCCCCGGGCGGCTAGGTGCGCGGCGAGGGCGCGGTTGTTGGTGATGTTCTCCTCCTCGGAGCCGCAGACCATGGAGATCGGGATCCGCTCGGACGGGGCGGCCCGGTACAGCGTCGAGGTGAAGCCGGTGACGGCCGCCCAGCGCGAATAGCCGGCCTCCTGCGGGTCGAGTTCAGCAGTGAAGAACGATCCCGACTGCAGGAACAGGCCGGCGAAGCTGCCCGGGTAGCGACGGGCGGCGTACAGCGCGGCGAGCGCGCCGAGGCTTTGGCCCATCAGCACCGGCTTGCCTCTGGTTGCCACTTGCTGCGCGAGGGTGGGGATGACCTCGGTGACGAGGGCTTTCGCGTAGTGCGGGTTGGCGGCGTAGCGCGCGTCCCGGTGCGGCCCGGGATCGAGCAGCAGCGCCCGTAGCGGCGGTAGGGACTGGCTCGCGATGGAGGCGGCCAGGAAATCGGTCAGCCGTCCGAAGCGGGCCATCTGGGTGCCGTCGTGGCAGATCAGCAGCGGGAGTTCGGTGCCCCGCCAGGCGCCGGCGGGGGCCCAGAGTGCACCGCTGAGGTGGCCGTCGGTGGTGTTCATTTCCCAGTGCTGACTATGGGTTTCGATGCGGGGTGCGGTCAGCCAGGCGGGCTCGGCATAGGCTGGCATCGGCAGCCAGGAGTTCTCACCGAACACGCCTTCGATCCGCAGCGGGTTGGTCGGATCGGCGATGGTGACGGTTTCGCCGCCGATCGACAGCCGGAAGAGGTACTCGATGCGATGGGCGCCGGGGTGCGGGATGCTCAACTCCCAGCCGTCCTCCGTCCTTTGGAAATCTCTCCGGGCGACCGGAGCCCCGGACCACAGGTGAACACTCGCGACGTTCGGGTCGATGTAAGGCAGCCGGAAGACCACACGATCGGTCGCGACGGTGGTCGCATCGGTGGTGGCGGGCACCGACTGAGGGTATCTGTTGATCACCCGAGCTTCACCCCGCGGACGTTCACCGCAGCCGGCCGGTCACCCCGGATCGACGCCACCATGTCGACCACCCGCCGAGTGGCCCGGACGTCGTGAGCGCGGAAGCAGACCGTACCCAGCCACGCCGCCACCGCGGTCGCCGCCAGGGTGCCTTCCAGCCGGTCGTCGACCGCCAGGTCGAGCGTCTCGCCGACGAAGTCCTTGCGAGAGAGCGCCTGCAGCACGGGAAAGCCCAGGCTCGCGATCTGAGCGGTGGCCCGCAGGGTGCGCAGCGAGTGCCGGGTGGTCTTGCCGAAGTCGAGGGTGGGGTCGATCAGGATCGCTTCGCGCGGTATCCCCACTTGTCGTGCCCGGGTTGCCCCGTTGGTGAGGACCCCGAGGACATCCGCGACCACGTCGTCCGGATCATCGTGGGAGCCATAGCGGACGCCGTCCGGATCGGTACGCGGAGCGGCGCCGCCGGTGTGCGACACGACATAGCCGGCCTTCTGCGTAGCCGCGACATGGACGAGTTCGGGATCGGCCCCCTGCCAGGTGTCGTTGACCAGGTCGATCCGGACGCCGGCGCAGGCTCTGGCCACCTCGGAACGCCAGGTGTCCAGACTGAGCAGCAGGTCCGGATGCGCCTCGCGGACGGCTTCCAGAAACGGCAGCACTCGTTCGATCTCCTCGTCCGCCTCGACCCACTCGCCCTGCTGTCCGGCCCGGACGCCCCCCACGTCCACGATGTCGACGCCGTCCGCGACCATCGCCGCCACGGCGTCCAACCCCGCCTCAATCGACGGGAACCGGGCCGATGAGTAGAACGAGTCCGGCGTCCGATTGACGATCCCCATCACCGCCGGATTCGCCCCAGCGAAACTCCGCCCCCGCAACGTCAGCGGAGTCGGCTCGACCAGCGGAACAGGATCGACAGCAGTCACGGGTTCAGAGTGCCACTCACCGCACGATCCAACGAGCTCCAGGTCTCGAACGTTGGGGGACGGTTCTTCCGCGTGCGATTTTCGAATGCTCGGGGACGGTTCTTCGACGTGCGATTTTCGAACGAAAAGAGAACCGTCCCCCGATGTTCGAGCACGCCCCACCTCCGTCATCCCGGCGGACGCCGGGATCTCCGAGCAGCAACGGCCATCGCCCTATAGAGGCTGTCCTACGCCACGATAAATATCGCTCTACCACCCCGGCACTGCTTGCCATGTCGGTATAGATCAACTATAATCGAACGCATGATCCTCACTGCGGCGCCGTTCCAAGGCACCGCTGCGGACCGCCTCCGACACGCTGTCGAACTTCGCCGTCAAGCCGACGCCGAAGAAATGCGAGCCCTGGCCGAGTTGGCCGCCGAACATTCCTGGACCACCACCGACGAATACGACGTGATCGGCGGCGAACGGGCAGTCCGGCTCGGCGCCGACGGCAGCCGGCTCGTCGGTGAGTTCCTGCCCCTGGAAGTCGCCGCCACCAAGAAAATCTCGGTCACCGCCGCGACCTGGCTGATCCGCGACGTGATCAACCTCGAAGCCCGCCACCCCACCCTGTGGCGAGCCGTCCTCGCCGGGAACGTGGAACCCTACAAAGCGTTCAGACTCGCCCGCCTTGCAGCCGGCTACGAACTCAGCCACGCCCAAACCCTCGAAATCGACGAACAACTCGCCGGCAAGGTCGGACGGCTCGGCTGGCCGCGGCTCCTCCGTCTCGCGCGTGGGCTGATCGGAAAAGTCGCCGCGGACAAGATCGAAGCCGCCGCCAAGAAGGCGCGCGAAGCCCGATTCGTCAGGTCCGCGCCTGGCGATGAACCAGTCGTCACCGAACTATGGGCCCGACTCGACACCCCCGACGCCCAACGACTCGAATCCGCCATCCAGGCCCTCGCCAAGAAGCTCAGCGAACACGGTGATACCGACGAACTCGACATCCGGCGGGCCAAAGCACTCGGCATCCTCGCCACCCCCGGCCGTGCCCAGGCACTCCTCGCCGGCGACGACGACCACCGCTACCTGCCCCGTACCAAGGTGTACCTCCACCTCACCCCGGACATGCTCACCGGAGGCGGCGACACGGTGGCCCGCTCCGAGGCCCTGGGGCCTGTCACCAAAGACATGCTCGCCGACCTGTTCGGCACCCACCGCATCACCATCAACCCCGTCCTGCACGCCGATACCGCGCAAGCGGTCGACAACTACGAAATCCCGGACCGAATCCGCGAAGCCGTCAACCTGCGCGATGGCTGCGAAGTGTTTCCCTACTCATCCCGCACCGCTCGCAACCTCGACTTGGACCACACGACCCCCTACGTGGCCGGCGCGGACGGCCAGACCCGGCCGGACAACCTCGGACCACTCACGCGAAGAGTCCACAGAGCGAAGACCAGCCGCCGCTGGCGCTTGAAACAACCCCGAGCCGGAACCTTCTGGTGGAAATCACCACACGGCGCCGAATACCGAGTTAGTCCCACAGGCACCGACGACCTCCAGCACTGGTCACGACTCGAACGAAAGGCAACCTGGCTGCTCGACGCCAGTTGATATCCAACCGCACCGTCCTGCAGCGGGGATTGTGCGGCGGTATCGTTTGAGCCCTGTCACTACGGGTGCGAATCGTGGTCGACCCCGCGGTAGTGCACAGCCGTCCGTTCATCCGAGGCACCCGGATGCGAGTGGCTGACGTGCTGAGTCTCCTTGCCGCGGGCGCGTCCGAATCCGAGATCCTCGCCTTGTAGGAACGTCAGTCGGTAAGCAGGAGCGAGCGAAGGCGATCGCGCTCGACTCTCTGAACTCCTGCCTGGCTCAGATAGCGATCGATTCCGGCAGCGAAATCGACGACGAGCGGGCAGGCGGTAACGAGCCACGCATCGACTTCGACAGACCCCAGTCCCGCTGCGACCTCACGCCGACGGATGCGTCATGTCTCCTGGAACCACCCAGGCGTCGAACTCCTCGCCGGTCAGGTCGCCGGACGCCAGTGCGGCCTCGCGCAGGGTGATGCCCTGCTTGTGCGCCTTCTTGGCCATGGCGGCGGCCTTGTCGTAGCCGATATGCCGGTTCAGCGCGGTGACCACCATCAGGTTCGAGGCGAGGTTGGCCGAGATCCGCTCCCGGTTGGGCTCGATGCCCTCGGCGCAGTGTTCGCGGAACGAGCGGCAGCCGTCGGCGAGCAGCCGGATCGATTCCAGCACGGCGTGCGCCATCACCGGCTTGTAGACGTTCAGCTGGAAGTTGCCCTGGCTACCGGCGAAGCCGACGGTCACGTCATTGCCGAACACTCGGGTGGCGACCATGGTGATCGCCTCGCACTGGGTCGGATTCACCTTGCCCGGCATGATCGACGAGCCCGGCTCGTTCTCGGGGATGATCAGTTCGCCGATGCCGTTGCGCGGCCCGGACGCGTACCACCGCACGTCGTTGGCGATCTTCATCAGCGCGCCGGCCAGCACCCGCAGCGCCCCGCTCACGCCGACCAGCGCATCGTGCGCCGACAGCGCGGCGAAGAGGTTGTCGGCCTGGGTGAACTCGAGCCCGGTCTCGTCCGAGATCCGCTTGGCGGCCAAAGCACCGAAGTCGGGGTGTGCGTTGAGCCCGGTGCCGACGGCGGTGCCGCCGATCGCCAACCCACGCGCCCGGACGTCCGCCTCACGCACGCCGTCCAGAGCGAAGTCGAGCTGCGCCACCCAGCTGCCGATCACCTGACCCAGCCGGATCGGTGTGGCGTCCTGCAGGTGCGTCCGGCCGACCATGATCACGTCCTCGTACTCGGCCGCCTTCGCCGCCAGCACGTCGCGCAGCTCGGTCACCGGCGCGTACAGCCGCTCGTTGAGTTCACACACCACCGCGATGTGCATCGCGGTCGGGAAGGTGTCGTTCGACGACTGGCCGCGGTTCACATGATCGTTGGGATGGACCGGCTTCTTGGACCCCAGCTCACCCCCGGCCAGTTCGATCGCCCTGTTCGAGATCACCTCGTTGGCATTCATGTTCGACTGCGTCCCCGAACCGGTCTGGAACACCACGAGCGGGAAATGCCCGTCCAGCGCGCCCGCGATCACCTCGTCCCCGGCCTTCACGATCAGCTCAGCGAGATCGGACGGCAACTGCCCCAGCTCGGCGTTGGCCTCGGCAGCCGCCTTCTTTAGCACGCCCAGCGCCCGGATCATCGGGCGTCCCCAGACGAAGGTGTCCCGGCCGATGTCGAAGTTGCCCAGGCTGCGCTGCGTCTGTGCCCCCCAATAGCGGTCGGCGGCCACTTCGATGGTGCCCATGCTGTCGGATTCGATGCGCGTGCTCATGATGCTGAGGATATTGCGCCCGGCAGGGCTGCGCAGACAAGAAGCGAGGACGGCCGGAATCATCCAACCGTCCTCGCAAGCCAACCCTGACTGGCGCTCCCCCGATGCGCACAACCCCCCGTGGGTCAAGGCGACAGTAGCCGTTCCCTGCGACATAGGTCCGTGCGCACAATTACGTATGCCTGAGCAACGCCAAGGCGGCGAAAGCCTCGTCACCGTCATCGTCGCCTTCGCGGCCAATCTGCTGATCGCGGTGGCCAAGAGCATCGCGGCCTCGATCACCGGATCCGCGTCCCTGGTCGCCGAGGCCGCGCACTCGTGGGCCGACACCGGCAATGAGATCTTCCTGCTCGTCGCCGAGCGCCGCGCAGGCCGTCCTCGCGACGACAGCCACCCGTTCGGGTTCGGACGAGAGGCGTACGTCTGGTCGATGTTCGCCGCGTTCGGCCTGTTCACGGTGGGTGCCGTGGTGTCCATCGCGCACGGCATCCAGCAGTTCGGCGCCGAAGACAGCGGCCACGAGAACTACCTGATCGGCTACATCGTGCTGGCCATCTCCTTCGCCCTCGAAGGCGCCTCGTTCCTGCAGGCGCTGCGGCAGACCCGCGGCGAGGCCGGACGGCTCGGCCTGCACCCGCTGCGCTACATCGCCCGGACGTCGAACCCGACCCTGCGCGCGGTGTTCGTCGAGGACGCGGCCGCTTTGGTGGGGCTGGTCATCGCCGCAGCAGGCATGGGTCTGCACCAGGCGACCGGCGACGCGATCTACGATGCCGTCGGCTCCATCCTCGTCGGCGTGCTGCTGGGCGTCATCGCGATCTTCCTGATCGGCCGCAACCGCGAGTTCCTGGTCGGCCAGGTCGTCCGACCCGAGCTGCGCAACGAGGTACTGGCCCGGCTGGTGGCCCTGCCCGAGATTGAGGCTGTCACCTTCCTGCACCTGGAGTACGTCGGGCCGGCACGCATCTTCCTGGTCGCCTCGGTCGATCTCGCGGGAAATCCGGATGAGCAAAGGCTCGCCGTGCGTCACCAGGCCATCGAGGACCGGCTCGAGGCCCACCCGATGATCGAGCGCGCCCTGCTCACGCTGGCGACCCCGGGGGCCGAGCCGCTGCTTCCGGAAGCTACGGGGCGAGCCCCGCGACCGCCGGCTTGAAGCCCAGCCGCCGGTTCTCGCAACAGCCCGGACGGCACACGTCGACCCACGGGCCCTCCGCTGTCACCGCGCCCCGTTGCGCCGCCGGACGTCCCTCGACCCGCTCGGCCACCAGGTCGGCCAGGGCGTCCACGAAAGCCGGGTGGACGCCGGGCGTCGGCGTCCGCCGCACCCACAGACCGGCCTCGGTGGCGGTCTCCACGGCCTCGGTGTCCAGATCCCACATGACCTCCATGTGGTCGCTGACGAAGCCGAGCGGCACCAGGATCACGCCACGCCGTCCGGTCAGTTCCTGGATCGCGTCGTTGACGTCCGGCTCCAGCCACGGCTGGCTCGGCGGACCCGAGCGGGACTGGTAGACCAGCTGCCAGGCCACTTCGGTGGCGGCCTGCGCCATCACGTAGGCCGCCACCGAGCGGTGCTGCGCCGGGTAGGCGCCGCCGCCGCCGGAGAGTTCGGCATCCAGGGTGGGGATCGAGTGGGTGCAGAACAGCACCTCGAGTTCCGGGGCCGCGATGCCGTCCGCGGCGGCCGCGGCGATCGCGTCCCGGACGCCCTCGACGAACGGCGCGACGAAGCCCGGGTGGTTGAAGAACGGACGCACCTTGTCGATCCGCACCTGGTCGACCAGCCCCGAATCCTCGAGCGCGTCCGCCCAGTCCTCGCGGTACTGCCGGCACGACGAGTACGACGAGTAGGCGCTGGTCGGAATCGCCAGCAGCCGGGTGAAGCCGCGCTGGAACGCCTCCGCGAGCGCGTCGTTGAGGTACGGCGCCCAGTTGCGGTTGCCCCAGATCACCGGAAGCGGCAGCTCGCGCTGCGTCAGCCGGGCCTCCAGGGCGCTGCGCAGTTCGCGGTTGTGATCGTTGATCGGCGACACGCCGCCGAAATGCCGGTAGTGGTGCGCCACTTCCTCGAGCCGCTCGTCGGGGATGCCGCGGCCGCGGGTGACGTTGCGCAGGAACGGAATCACATCGTCCTGGCCCTCCGGGCCGCCGAACCCGGACAGCAGCACCGCGTCGTAGCGGGTGGGCACTTCGACATGCTCGGGTCCGGACGCCGCCTCGGGCGTCGCGCTGGGCACCGCCGCGCCGGCGTCGAGATGGACGCCGCTGGCCGGCGCCGGCTTGGTTCCCAATGGGCTCATGCCAGCACCTCGGCAACCTCGTCGGCACCGATCCGGCGTCCGGTGAAGAACGGGATCTCTTCGCGCACATGCAACCGGGCCTGGGTGGCGCGCAGGTCGCGCATCAGGTCGACCAGGTCGGTCAGTTCATCGGACTCGAGCGGCAGCAGCCACTCGTAGTCGTTGAGGGCGAAGGCGGCGACCGTGTTGGCGATCACACTGCGGAATGCGGCACCCTTGCGGCCGTGCTCGGCCAGCATCGCCTTCCGCTCGTCGTCGGGCAGCACGTACCAGTCGTAGGAGCGGACGAACGGGTAGACGCACAGCCATCCCCGCGGCTCGACGCCGCGCAGGAAGCCGGGCACGTGCGCCTTGTTGAACTCGGCGTCGCGATGCACGCCCATCGCCGACCAGGTCAGTGCCAGCGGGGCCAGTTCGGTGCTGCGCCGCAGCCGGCGCACCGCCGCCTGCAGACCCTCTGCGCTCGGTCCGTGCAGCCACAGCATCAGGTCGGCGTCGGCGCGCATGACGCTCACGTCGTAGAGCCCGCGCACCACTACGTCGTCGGCCTCGACCGCGACGATCGCATCGGCCAGCGGCTCCGTGCCGGCCGCGACCTGCGCGGTCAGCGGATCGCGTCGCAGCACCGTCCACACGGTGAAACCGTCGTGACCCTGCTCACTCATCAACACTCCTTGTCGATTGCATCACCCGGGCGACCTCTGCCCGGGCCTGTGGCACCACGCTGGCCAGACCCACCCCGGAGATCCCCGCTCCCACCAGCGCGAGGCCGGTGGTTCGCTGTCCAGTCAACCATTCTCTTGCATCGGCCAGGCCCGGTGTTCCAGGAGGCAGGATCGACCAACTCGTCCGTCGGACGGCGACCGGATCCGGCAGCTCCCGGCCAAGCAACACCGACGCGTCCGCTCGGGCCCGCGCAGCCAGCTCATCGACGCCCAGGCCGGCGGTCACCGGCGCCTGTCCGCGGCGTCCGTAGGAGAGCCGCAGCACCTCCAACCCGCCGGCTTTCTCCCGTAGCCACGGCCACTTGGCGGTGGAATGCGTCAATGCCTTGGCGGCGACCCCGGGCACGCCGGCACCGACCAGCACCCCGGTGCCGCGTGGCGCCTCGCCGCCCAGGCCCGCGGCGTCCAGCACCATCGTGATCACGTCGATCGCGGTGGTCTGCGGCAGCACCGGTCCGCCCAGCAGCCGGACGGCGGCATCCAGCGGCACCGCGAGCACCGCGATCTCGGCGTCCAGTTCGCGGCTTCTCGTTCTCACTCGCCAACCGCCGGGATGCCGGCCCAGTGCAGCCACCGGCTCCCCGCACGACAGCTCGGCACCCGCCTGTTTCGCCGCTCCGGCCAGCAGGTCGGCGAGGGTGTGCATGCCGCCCCGCAGTCCGTGCACGACGCCGCCCTCGGGGGCAGCGTCGGCGGCCCGGGTGACCGCCTCGCGCAGCGGCGTCCCGGCCGCGACCGTTGCCGCCAGCCCGGGCGCCACGTCGGCCAAGCCCACCTCGTCGGGGGACGTCGAGTACACCCCGCCGACCAGGGGCGTCACCAGGTCGTCGAGCACCCGCTGCCCGTAGCCGGCCCGGACCACCTCGGCCAGCGACCCGGACGCCGTCGCCCCCCTCGGCACCTTGCCGACGACGGCGCGGACGTCGTCGGCGTCCGGATCGGCGGGCATCCCGAACACCAGCCGTTTCGGGATCGGGTGTGCCCCGGTCGCCGTCTGCAGCCAGGCCCCGGTCGGGTCCGGACGCACGATCGAGTCCGCCTCCCCGAGGTCGGCCAACAACTCGGCCACCGCACCGCCGCGCACCGAATAGCCCTCGGCACCCACGTCGAGCGCCAACCCGTCCAGCTCCACCCGGCCGAGAAGCCCGCCCGGCCGCGCAGCGGCCTCGAGCACGGTGACCGAGCAGCCGGCCCGGGCGAGTTCCCAGGACGCCACCAGCCCGCCGGCGCCCGCGCCGATGACCACCACCTTCATCGACCCATCTCCATCAACGCCCGGTCTCCATCAACGGCTGTGGACGTGGTCGACGATCCGGGTGAGCACCTCAGGATCGGCACTCGGCGGCACCCCGTGACCCAGGTTGAACACGTGACCGGGGGCGGCCTCGCCGCGTCGCAGCACCTCGTCGACGGCGTCCCGCAGCACCGGCCACGGGGCGCCGAGCAGCGCCGGATCGAGGTTGCCCTGCACTGCCGGGCGGGACGGCATCCGCCGCCAAGCCTCATCCAGCGGCGTGCGCCAGTCCACCCCGATGCAGTCCACGTCGAGGTCGAGGACGCCGTACAGCTCGCCCGCGCCGACGGCGAAGTGCACCAGCGGCACCCGCCGTCCGACCTCGTCGGTCAGATCCCGGACGGCGTCGAAGGTCCGCGCCGACGCGGGCGCGACGTGCGCGGTGTAGATCGCGGCGGGCAGCGACCCCGCCCAGGAGTCGAACAGCTGCACCGCCGAGGCACCGGCCAGCACCTGCGCACGCAGGAACCGACCGGACAACTCGGCGCACCAGCCCAGCAGGCTCGCCCACGCGTCCGGGTGCCGGTGGATCATCGACCGGGCGGCCAGGTGGTCCTTGCTGGGACGTCCGGCGACCAGGTAGGCGGCGAGCGTGAACGGCGCCCCGGCGAACCCGATCAGCGGATCGCGGGCACCCTGCAGCAGCCGCAGCCCGGCGACGGTTCTCGCCACCGCGGCCCGGATGGGCTCGAGCGCGGTCTCCAGCGCCTCCGGCGGATGCTCGGCGATCAGGGCGGCGACCGCCTCGGGGCTGTCGACCGGGGCGGGGAACACCGGCCCGACCCCCGCCTCGATCTCGACCGGAACACCGGCCAGCTTCAGCGGCACCACGATGTCGGAGAAGAAGATCGCCGCGTCCACCCCGTGCCGGCGCACCGGCTGCAGGGTGATCTCGGCGGCCAGCTCCGGATCGAGGCAGGCGTCGAGCATGCGCCGTCCCACCCGCAGCTCGCGATATTCGGGCAGCGACCGACCCGCCTGCCGCATGAACCAGACCGGAGTGACGGGCGGGCGTTCGCCCCGATAGGCGCTGACCAGCCACGACGACGCAGTGTCGGAATTGAGCGGATGAGTGGCCGGCAGCACGGTCGAGGTCACGAGAGCACCCTAATCCTCCCTGACACGAGCCACCGGCGATAGAGGAGGTCTATGCTGGCGCGGTGCTGTTGTGCCTGACCGCGAGCCATCGCACCCACGATTTCGCCGCTCTGGAACAGTTGAGCGGCGATCTGGGGACGGCGATCGTGGATGCCCTGCTCGCCGCGGACGGCGTGGCGGGCAGCATCGTGCTGAGCACCTGCAACCGTTTCGAGGTCTATCTGGACGTCGCGCCCGGCGCGCTCGCCCGCATCGAGGAACTCCGCGGTCCGCTCACCCTGCTCCGCGGGGAGGCGGCGGCCCGCCATCTGTTCGGAGTCACCGCGGGGCTCGAGTCGGTGGTGGTCGGCGAACCCGAGATCACCGGGCAGGTGCGGCGCGCGCTCAACCGGGCCGAGAGCAGCGGCACCGCCACCCCTCGGCTGCAGCGGGTCTTCTCCGACGCGCTGGCTACCCGGCGGCTGGTACGGGAACGTACCGGGCTGGGCGCCGCCCGTCCCTCGCTGATCCGGTTGGCGCTCGATCTCGCGTCGCACCGGATCACCGCCTGGGCCGAGGTGAAGGTACTGCTGGTCGGCACCGGACGCTACGCCACCTCCTGCCTGGAGGCGCTCCGCGACCGCGGCGTCCACGCGATCACGGTCTGGTCGCCGTCCGGCCGCGGCTCCGGGTTCGGCGCCCGCCACGGGCTCGCGCAAGTGAGCGGTCACGCGGCAGTGTCAGCCGCGGCCAGCGCCACCGACATCATCGTCTGTTGCACCACCAGCAGCGACCTGGTCGTTCGGCCCGCCCTCTTCCAGGGTGCGTGCCCGGTGACCGCACACGCCGCCGCCCAGTGCCCGATCGGCGGACCGCACACCGGCCACCGCCGCCGGGTGATCATCGATCTGGGCCTGCCCCGCAACGTCGATCCGCTGGTGGTCGACCAGCCAGGGGTGGAGTTGCTCGATCTCGAGGCGATCAAACTGCACGCCCCGCTGCACCATCTCGCCGCGGCCGAGGACGCCGAAGCGATCGTCCGGCAGGCCGCCGCCGGCCACGCCGAGGACGCCGATTCGATCGGGCCGGCCGTCGCTGCGCTGCGCTCCCACGTCGAGGACGCCCTCGCGGCCGAATTGGCCCGCGTGCAGCGCCGCTACGACCCGGAAACCGCCGAGAAGGCCGAAGCCGCGCTGCGGCACTTCGCCGGGGTGCTGTTGCACGGCCCATCGATACGGGCCCGCGAGCTGGCCGGATCCGGACGCCGCGACGAGTTCCTGGACGGCCTCTCCGCCGTCTTCGGCATCGAACGCCCCGCCTGATCCGCCTCAGCCCAGCGACGAACCGCCGACCTCGAAGACCACCTTGCGGCCCTGCCCGACCAACTCCAGGCCGCTCTGCCAGTCCTCCAACGGCAGCACCTCGGAGATGAACGACTCGGCATCGATGCGGCCGTCGGCCAGCAGTCGCAAGGCCGTCCGGTAGCTCTGCGCGTTCTTGCCCCGCGATCCGATCAGCTCCAACTCGCGGTTCACCAGCAGATCGAAGTCGACGCCGACCTCGCCGTGGTAGAGCGCGACCAGCACCAGCCGTCCGCCGCGGCGGAGCAGCGGCTGCAGATCCGACGGCCAACTGTTGGCCGCTGAGCACTCGAAGGCGGTGCCCGCACCGTAACCGTCGGTGAGACCGTTGACGTAATCGGCCAGGTCGGCGGTGTCGACGTCCACCACGTGCCGCGCGATGCCGCGTTCGAGAGCGTCGGCCAGTGCTCCGGCGTGCCGCGATCGTCCGATCAGCACCGTGGTGGCACCCACCCCGGTGGCGACCGCGCTGGTCAGTGCGCCGATCGCACCCGGCCCGGTGATCAGCACGACCTCGCCCGCCAGCGACGGGCTGCGTTCGATCACGGCGTGCACAGCGATCGACAGCGGCTCGGTGAGCGCGGCGGACAGCAGCGACACCCCGTCCGGCAGTCGGTGCACGGCCAACTCGGGCATGACCAAGCTGTCGGCCAGGGCGCCGTCCGCCGTGGTCCCGATGCCCTTGCGGTAGGGGCAGCGCTGATACTGCTCGGCGCGGCAGTAAAGGCAGGTGCCGCACAGGTAGGCGTCGGTTTCGAAGGTGACCCGGTCGCCGACTGCCAGCTCGCCGCGCAGGCCCGCACCGAGCGCCGCGATCACCCCGGACGCCTCGTGGCCCAGCGTGCGGGGAATCAGCCCCCCGTACCGGCCGTCGAGCGCGGCCCGGTCGGTGCCGCACACCCCGGCGTACGCGACGTCGATCAGCACCTGACCGGGGCCGGGCTCGGGACGGGGCACGTCCCGCAGCTCGATGTTGCCGGGACCGAAAGCGTATTTCACCAGGGCGCGCACCCGCTTTTCGTACCATGCGACCTGGTGTCCGTCCACCACCGGATTCGATCGAGCGGCCCCGGTCACCCGCTGAGGGTGAGCGACAGCCGCCCTTCCTGGCTCAGGCGAAGTCGTCGACTTTACGCTCGCGCAATGACCATCTTGTCCACGAGTGTCCGGAGCGGTCCCGCTCAGGGGATCCGGTTCCTGATCGTCGGTGCCGCCGCCGTCATCTGCATGGCAGGCATCTACTACACCAAGGACATCGTCTCGCCGGTGTTCCTGGCCATCACCCTGGTGCTCACCGCCCGGCCGATGGTGCGGTGGCTGACCGCGCACGGCGTGCCCAGGGTGCTCAGCTCATTCATCGGTATGATCGCGATCTTCGTCGTGCTGCTCGCAATCCTGACGGCGGTCTCCTACGCGCTACTCCAGTTCGCCACCGAGATGCCTCAGTTCGCCGACCAGGTGCAGGTCCTGTACGCCGACACCACCGCGTGGCTGACATCGCTCGGAATCTCTCCGGAAGCGATCAGCAGCTTCCTGGCCAGTTTCGACTTCACCAGACTGCTCGGCTTCGTCACCGGCCTGCTCAGCCAGATCGCCGGCGTCGGCACGTTCTTCTTCACGCTGCTGCTGTTCGTCGCGTTCGTCGCCATCGACCTGATCGACACCACCGAGCGCGGAGCGGCGCTCACCGCGGCCAAGCCCAAGCTCGGCGCTGCCCTGGTCGACTTCTCCTGGCGGGTGCGGCAGTACTGGCTGGTGAACACGATCTTCGCCCTGGCAGTGGCCATCATCGACGTCGCCATCCTCAGCTGGCTGCACGTGCCGCTGGTGCTCACCTGGGGCATCCTGTCCTTCGTCACGTCCTACATCCCCAACGTCGGGTTCATCATCGGAATGGTGCCGCCGGCCATCATCGCCCTGCTCGACCAGGGCTGGGAGACGATGGTGCTGCTGCTGATCTGCTACACGGCGGTCAACTTCACCTCGGACATGCTGATCCAGCCGAAGGTGACCGGAGACGCGGTCGGGTTGAACATCACCGCAACCTTCATCTCGCTGCTGTTCTGGTCGCTGCTGCTCGGGCCGATGGGTGCGATCCTCGCCGTGCCGCTGACCCTGTTCCTCAAGTGCATCCTGCTCGACCCGGAGTCCCGCACCCGGTGGATGTCGATCTTCCTCGGCGGCGATCTGGACGGCATCGCACCCGGCGAGGCGCCGCCTCTCGAACCGGAAGCGCCCGATCCGAAACCGACCGATTCGGAACTCCCCGCCGTCCCGGTCGACGAACCCGCCCCCGCCGAGCCGGCCTCACCCGAGAAGTCGCAGGCCTGACCGCGCGACAGGTGCGCCTTCCCCGCTGAGCTTGCGAACCGGCCTAAACTCCGCGCGTGACCACCTCACTCGGCGCCCGCTTCCCAGCCCGTCGCATCATGCCCGCCGAAGGCATCCGCATGCTGAATGCAGGGGCAGCCATCGTTGTTTGCCTGGTCGGCGTCTACTTCATCCGTGATGTGGTCGCCCCGGTCTTCCTCGCCATGACGCTGGTCGTCACCGCCCGCCCGTTGGTGCTGTGGCTGAACGACCGTCGGGTGCCGAAGATGATCAGCGCCCTGATCGGGATGCTGGTGGTCTTTCTGGTGCTGCTCGCGATCCTGTTCGCGGTCACCGTCGCCATGATTCAGTTCGTCCAGGCGGTGCCCGCGTACGCGGATCGGTTCAACCAGCTGTACACCCAGGTGTCCGACCAGTTGGTGAGGTGGGGAGTTCACCAGGAGACGATCACCGAATGGTTGCGCACCTTCGACTTCTCCCGCTTGTTGGGCTGGGTGACCGGCGTGATGAGCGGGGTGGGGTTCTGGGCGACGTTCCTCGGCTCGCTCTTCCTGTTCGTCGCGTTCGTCTCGGTCGACCTGACCGACACCAGCAAGCAGCGCGCCAAGCTGGCGGTGTTGCGGCCCAACCTGGCGGACGCGCTGCTCGACTTCTCCTGGCGGGTGCGCAAGTACTGGATCGTCAACACGATCTTCGGTCTGTGCGTGGCGCTGATCAACATGGGCATCCTGGCCTGGCTGCAGATCCCGCTGGTGCTGACCTGGGGCATCCTGTCCTTCGTCACCGCCTACATCCCCAACGTCGGATTCATCATCGGCATGGTGCCGCCGGCCCTGATGGCGCTGCTGGCCCGGGACACCCAGACCATGCTGATCATGGTCGCCGCCTACGTGGTGGTGAACTTCATCGCCTCGATGGTGATTCAGCCGAAGGTCACCGGCGACGCCGTCGGCCTCAACATCACCACCACCTTCATCTCCCTGGTGTTCTGGTCGATCATCATCGGACCGATGGGCGCCATCCTGGCCGTTCCGCTCACCCTGTTCTGCAAGAGCATCCTGTTCGACTCCGACCCGCAGACCCGCTGGCTGTCGATCTTCCTGGGTGGCAACCTGGACGACATCCCGACGCCCGGCGTAGCGGTCGAGGACAAGATCGAGGTCGAGCAGGAAGCCGAATCGCAGGCTGTGGCCGCCGAGGCCGGTACGGAGCCCGAACCCGCGGTGCCCGGTGCCGAGCCGGAGGACGCCCCGCCCGACACACCACCCGATCGATCGTGATCGTCGAGATCGAACTCGGCGGCTGGGAGCACGAATGCTGCGGCGGCGAGATCCGGCGCAACGACCTCGTCGACTGGACCTACGTCCTCGATTCGGACGGCGTCCGGCAGCAGACGCACCACGACACCGGTGCCGTCACCACGCGGCTGAGCGGCCGCGTCGCACGGATCGACCTGCTCGTCGACGGTGACCGCGTCCCCATCGACCGGGTGCCGAGCGGCGCCGCATTGTGCGGCCAGGAGGATGGCGACGACTGTGTCGTCGTCCGGCTGACCGACGACTCTCCGCTGCGGCTGCGGTCGGCGACGCGCTTCATCGTCGGAGTGCAAACCGCCTGAGCAGACACTTGGAGTGGCTGTACGGCGTTCAGTCCCACCAGAACGTCCAGGCCGGCGAGCGCCCGATCTGCTCGCCGTACGCCCGGAGGTCGTCCATCCCCTGGTCGACGTTGTCGGGGCAGAACGCGTAGTGCTCGGCGGCCAGCCGGTCCAGGTCGTCGCCGGCGCTCGGTATAGCCTCGCTGACCACGCCGAGAACATCGAAGCCGAGCAGCACGGGCACGGTTCCGAACCGGTCCTCCCAGGAGCGCAGCACCACGGTCAGGTCGGCCGACGAGTGATGGTTGGTGGCGCCCAACCAGCCCAGCTGGGACAGCACGTCGGCGGGCCGGGTGGTCGGCACCAGGAGGATGCCGCCGGCGGGCAGGGTCAGCCGAGGCACCTCGACCACCTCGGAGTCGTGGCGCTGCGCCGCGGCGAGGCCGGGAAAGCCGTCCGGGTAGCGCGACTCCGGGCCCTCCAGGGCTTCGACGAAGAACTCCTCGGCGGACCGGCTCGGCTCGGTCGGGTCGGCGAACTCCCCGTCGCTCCACGGACGACCCGGGTTGCCCGGGTCATTGAGCGACTGGGTCACCAGCGGCCACAGGCCGGTCTGCGAGAACACCCCTGCCAGCCGCCACCACAGTGCGGTGGGGTCGTCCAAGGGTGCGGCCGTCATCCACGCCCGCTGAGTGGGTGCGGCCGGGTCGTCCGAGAAATCGGAGTCGGCCTCGAGCAGGACGCCCAGCGGCAGGTCCACCCCGGCGATGGTCGTGGGAGACACGGGCGGCAGCCGCCCGGGCTCGTCAGCCGTGAGCAGCAGGAACTCAGTCTGGTTCATGAAGTCATTCTCACCCGACCCCACTTCAGCCAGCCAACCCTGGGGGTACCGTCGAGTCACAGCAGCAGGAGGTACGCATGTCCCCCACTCAGACCGGGCCCACCGAACGCGAGGCCCGCAAGGTCGCGGAAGCCGCCCGGGAGTCCGAGTGGACCAAACCGAGCTTCGGCAAGGAGCTATTCCTCGGACGGCTGCGGCTCGACCTGGTCGACCCGTGGCCGTCCAACAGCGCCGAACAGATCGCCGCCGGCGAGGCGTTCCTGGCGCGATTGAGGCCGTTCGTGGAAAGCATCGACGGACCCGCGATCGAGGAGAACGACTCGATTCCCGACGAGGTGTTCCACGGCCTCGCCGACCTGGGAGCCTTCGGGATGAAGCTGCCCACCGCCCACGGCGGCCTGGGTCTGTCGCATCTCTACTACTGCAAGGCGCTCACCCTGGCCGGTTCGGCACACGCCTCCGTGGGAACGTTGCTGAGCGCGCATCAGTCGATCGGGGTGCCGCAGCCGGTGAAGATGTTCGGCTCTGAGGAACAGAAGCAGCGGTTCCTCCGCCGGGTCGCCGGCGGAGAGGTGTCGGCCTTTCTGCTCACCGAACCGGACGTCGGCTCCGACCCGGCCCGGCTGGCCTGCTCAGCCGTCCCAGTGGACGGCGGCTACCTGCTCAACGGTGTGAAGCTGTGGGCCACCAACGGCACCATCGCGTCGCTGCTGGTGGTGATGGCCCGGGTGCCGTCCAGCGAGGGACGTCGCGGCGGCGTCACCGCGTTCGTCGTCGAAGCCGACTCGCCGGGCATCACGGTGGAGAACCGGAACGCCTTCATGGGGTTGCGCGGTATCGAGAACTCGGTGACCCGGTTCCATGACGTGTTCGTGCCGGCCGAGAACGTGCTCGGCGGCGAGGGACGCGGCCTGAAGATTGCTCTGACAACGCTGAACACCGGACGCCTTTCGCTGCCGGCATTGTGCGTCACCTCGGCGAAGTGGTGCCTCAACGTGGCCCGCGGCTGGTCCGCCGAGCGGGTGCAGTGGGGGCGTCCGGTCGGACGCCACGAGGCGCTGGCGACGAAGATCAGCCACATCGCCGCGACCACCTACGCGTTGGAGGCGATGCTCGACCTGTCCTGCCTGCTGGCCGACGACGACGCCAACGACATCCGGATCGAGGCGGCGCTGCTCAAGCTGTATGCGTCGGAGAAGGCGTGGACGATCGCCGACGAGTTGGTGCAGATCCGCGGCGGCCGCGGCTTCGAGACCGCCGCGTCGCAGCGGGCCCGCGGCGAGCGCGGCATCGAGGCCGAGCAGGTGTTGCGCGATCTGCGGATCATGCGGATCTTCGAGGGCTCGACCGAGATCATGCACCTGATGATCGCCCGCGAAGCGGTGGACGCCCACCTGGCCGTGGCCGGCGACATCATCGACCCGGAGGCCTCCCGCGACGACAAGATCCGCGCGGTGGCCAAGGCGGGTGCGTTCTACGCGGGCTGGCTGCCCACCCTGGTGGCCGGCAAGGGCGCGGTGCCGACCTCGTTCGGCGAGTTCGGCCCACTGGCCTCGCACGTGCGCTTCCTGGAACGCACCACCCGCAAGCTGGCTCGCTCGATCTTCTACGGGATGGGTCGCTGGCAAGGGGCGATGGAACACAAGCAGGCGTTCCTGGGCCGGGTGGTCGACATCGGCGCCGAGCTGTTCGCGATGACCGCCGCCTGCCTGCGGGCCAAGACCGAACGTGTCGAGCACCCCGAAGGCGTCGAACTGGCCGACCTGTTCTGCCAGCAGGCCCGGGTCAGGCTCGGCGCGCTGTTCACCGCCTTATGGGACAACACCGACGACGCCGACGATGTCGCGGCCAAGCAGGTGCTGGCGGGCCGCTACAGGTTCATCGAGGACGGCATCGTCCTGCCCTCGGCCGAGGGGCCTTGGGTGAGCCCGGTCGTGCCGGGGCCGTCGGTGAAGCCGGATATCCGGCGGCACGTCCCGCAGCCGGGCCGCTAGCTCCCGGCTACCCTGTCCGCATGCCGCCGCTTCGTCTTGCCGCCATTGGGCTGGTCTTGGTGCTGGTCGAGATCCGCCTCGGCTCACTGCTGCTGTCTCTCGATCTGGTCGGCTGGGTGCTTGCCGCGATCGGAATGAACCAGCTCATCGATCTGAGCAAGTGGTTCGTCTGGGCGCGCAACCTGGCGATCACCGCGCTGGTGCTCGAACTAGTGCTGATGATCGCACCGATCGCTGTGGTCGTGGTGCTGGCCGATGTGCTGCTGCGACTGGCCGTGCTTGCCTTCGTCTACTGCCTGTGCACGGCGCTGCTGCAGCGACTCGGCAAGCGGGACGGCGGCTACGCCGTCACCCTGCAGGTGTTGCGAATCGCGATCCCGCTGGTCACCCTGCTCGGGGCGGCGTCCGCGGTGGTGTCGCTGCCGCCGAGCGTCCCCGTCGGCTGGCTGTATCCGGCGCAGTTGGTCGGCACGGTCGTGCTAGCCGGTGCGATGTGGCTGCTGGGGTCGCGCTACACGTTCACCCGCTGACCCGGAGCCTCCCTCGGCAATCCAAGACCCGATCACGTTTCGCCGGACGAATCCGACCAGTTTCTCAGCGAAGCGCCAGATTATGTGCCAGCATGACTCAATCGCTTGAGCAACGGCGCTCAAGCGAGCCCGTTCCAGCGTCGGAGCGGCTCGGTCCCGCACCCCGTCCTGGACTGATCGAAGGAGTTCCATGCGACCCATCCCTACCCCACGGCGATCGCGGCGGGCGTGCTGGCCGGCGCTTTACTGGTCCCAGCGGGGACAGCCGAGGCCGCCGCCGTCCCCCGTCCCACCGAACGAACCGTCAGCGATGGCACCACCACTTTCACCGTCGTCACCAATCCGCGGGGTGGCGCCACCCTCAGCTACATCAAGGACGGCCCGGTCACACTGCTGAAAGTGCGTACCCGCACAGCGATCTTGGCCTTCAAGGACATGAACGCCAACGGCAAGCTGGACACCTGGGAGGACTGGCGCAAGCCGGTCGATGAGCGTGCGAAAGCCCTTGCCCAAGAGGTGACCGTCGGGCAGATCGCGGGTCTGATGCTGTTCAGCTCGCACGAACGGAATCCACAGAACGGGCTGACAGACGCGCAACGCAAATACATCAAGGAAGATCAGCTGCGCAATGTGTTGAACGCCGGCCCGAACGACGTCAAAGCCAACGTCACCTGGGTGAATGCGATGCAGGCCTTCGCCGAAGAGCAGGCGGCCTCGGGTCTGCCCTTCATTCCGGTCAACTTCTCCTCCGACCCGCGCTCCACCGCGGCGCAGGACTCGGCCTACAACGCCGAGGGCGACGACATCTCGCGCTGGCCCTCGAACGTCGGACTGGCGGCAACATTCTCCGCGAAGACGATGCTGAATTTCGCCACGATCTCCTCGGCCGAGTACCGGGCGATGGGCATCACGACCGCGCTCGGACCGCAGATCGACCTTGCCACCGAGCCGCGCTGGCTGCGCAACGACGGCACTTTCGGCGAGAACGTCGAACTCGCCAGGAAGATGGCCAAAGCGTACGTCGACGGCTCCCAGAACACCTACGACAAGTGGGGACGTTCCACCGGCTGGGGTTCGGACTCGATCAACACCATGATCAAGCACTGGCCCGGCGACGGCGCCGGTGAGGGCGGCCGCGAATCGCACCTGAATGCCGGCAAATACGCCGTGTACCCGGGCGGCAACTATGCCGAACACACCAAGCCCTTCCTCGCGGCGAAGAACGCCACCGCGGTGATGAGTTCGTACTCGATCGCCATCGCCGGCGACGGCACGCCGCTCACCGGCCATCGCGTCGGCTCGGCCTACGACGCGAAGAAGATCGGGGATCTGCGCGGCGCGGGCTACGACGGCGTCATCTGCACCGACTGGGGCGTGACAACCGGTTACACCGATCCGAACTCCCGTTATGGCATGGCCTGGGGCATGGAGGCCGCCACTGTCGAAGAGCGGCACTACGCGGTCCTGAAGACCGGCGTCGACATGTACGGCGGCAACAACAACAAGGCGCCGGTGCTGGCCGCCCACCAGATGTGGCAGGACGACTTCGAGGCCGGCAAGAACAGCATCGACGCCGACGCCCGGTTCCGGCAGTCCGGTGAGCGCATTCTGCGCATGCTGATGTACCCGGGCCTGTTCGAGAACCCCTATCTCGACCTGGCCGCCTCGCAGAAGATCGTCGCCAGCGCCGACAAGGTGCAGGCCGGCATCGACGGACAGTTCGACTCGGTGGTCATGCTGAAGAACGCCCACCGGACGATTCGGCAGGCATCGCTGCGGCAGTTCAAGAACAAGACGGTCTACATTCCGAGTTCGATCGGGCACGGTTTCCCGAGCGTCTTCTCGCAGGCGACCGTCGACCGGGTCGGGCCGACGCTCGACGCCGACCTGGCCAAGAACTACTTCAAGAAGGTGCTCACCGACACTCCGGTGAAGGATTCCAAGGGCAAGGTGGTCGACTACGTGATGCCCGACCTGGCCAACGTCGATCTGGTGCTGCACGCGATGCGCAGCCCGGACAACGGTGACAACTTCACCGGTGCCGGACGCAACCCCGACAACACCTATTACCCGTTGTCGCTGCAGTGGAAGCCCTACACCGCGACCGGCCCGAACGTGCGCAAGAAGTCGATCGCCGGCGACATCCTCGACGACGGCAGCCAGGAGAACCGGTCCTACTTCGGCGCCACGTCCAAGATCGGCAACGAGTACGACCTGAAAGCGCTCAATCGCACCGTCAAGGCCGTGAAGCAGGTCGAGCGCCGCACCGGGAAGAACATTCCGGTCATCGTCTCGGTCAAGGCCAAGAGCAGCTTCATACCGAAGGAATTCGAGAAGAAGGCGGACGCCATCCTGGTCGGCTACTCGATCAACGACCGGGTGTTCATCGAGACCGCGCTCGGTCAGCACAACCCGCAGGGACGGCTGCCGCTGACCAGCCCGAAGAACATGAACGCGGTGGAGAAGCAGAAGGAGGACGTCGGCGAGGACATGGCTCCCTACGTCGACTCCGCCGGACACGTCTACACGTTCGGCTACGGCCTGAACTGGTACGGCGTGATCGGTAAGAAGCACCGGCGCTGATCTCTGCGTTGACGACGCTTGTCGAGATCATCGGCCCCCGGGTCTTCATCCGGGGGCCGATGCGTGCCAGACGGTCAGCCGCGCCGGCTGGCGCGCTGGGGCTGGACACGGGCGCGACGCTCGCTGAGCGAGATCACTGGCGCCGATGTGGCGGCATCGTCACGCCGGTGAAGCCAGTGCGCCACCAATGCCGGGTCCGTGCCCACGGCAGTGGCGATGTCGCGTGCCGATCGATCACCGAACACCCGGTTCACTGCTTGTTCGAAGAGCATCGATTGCTCCGCAGGAACTTCGACCGGCTCATCGGTCCGCCACCCCTGGGAGGACATCTGGATCTGCAGGCTTCGAGCGCGAGCCGCGCTGATCAAACCGAGATCGCGGGCACGCATCACAATCGCCGCCACGCTCATCCCGTACTCGGCCTTGATTCGCAGATAGCCATGCAACGTCAACGATTCCGACACCTGCCGCTCGATGACATCGTCGGGAAGGAGCAGAGCCGCAGCAAACACATACGCCCTCTTCTCCTCAGGGGATCGAGTGCCGGCGATTTGCCGCAACCTGGCCCGGTCCAGAATCAGGTGTCCGAGTTCGTGAGCCACCGACATTCGTTGGACCGCACCCGGACACGTTGCGACCACGGCAACAAGTGGACGTCCCCGGGCGTCAGCCGGCCGACTGAGCGACACATGATCGCCAGTCGGCGACCGATGTGGATCGAGACCGACCAGGACCCCGACTCCCGCGCGCTCGAGCGCCCTGACGACATTGGGAATAGCTGCATTGCGCTCAATCCCGAGGCGAGAGCGCATGTCCTCAGCACACTGGGCGGGGTCGTTGCTCAAGTCTTCGGCGTCCGGCAAATCGGCCGCCCGATACCCCGATCGCTCCGAAACCAACGCGAACAGGCGTGCAGCCTCCTTGAAGGTCTGCACAACACGTGCCTCAACCCTGACCCCCGCCGATGCCTTCTTCCGGAAGGTGACCGGCGCCGCCTCAGTCGAACCCGGCTCGACCGAGAAGAAGGAACAGGGCAGATCGAATCGTTGGCCCGCCGCCAGTGCCAGATCCTCGCCGAAAACCCGTTCCGACCGCTCAACCAGGGACAAGAACGGCTGACTGACGCCCAGTTCGGCGGCCAAGGCACCTTGGGACAAACCGTGGAGATTTCGAAGCGCGGTCAGGCGCTCGCCGAGCAGCGGCGCCTCGTCCATCATGAGCCTCCCTGATCCTCAACCTCATCCACATCCACGAGAAAGAAGTTCTCTGGATCGTCCCCGCCACGGAACTGTAGGCGGCTGTGCAGCTCTCCGCCCGGCTTGATGTCGATGCTGAGATCGCACGGAACCGCTTGTCCGTAGACTCCCGGCGCGAGCGTGTGCACGACTCTCAACGTGTAGCCATCGTCGATCGTGTGCGAGTTCCGAAGATCCCACAACAGCAGCAGAGACGCGGTCGCCGGCGGCGACTTCACGACATCAGTGAAGACCGGCAGCGGCTCCTGCCAAGCCAGCCGACGCGCTGCGTTGTAGCCGGCTGTGGGGATACCACCGGGATACCCGTGTCGGCGTTCCTTCAGTACCCGAAGACAGAGGCCAGAGTCGTTGTCCTCCAACAGGAGCTGACCCATCTTGCTCTGGTCACCACCGATCAGCCATCCCGGCAGACCTGAGTTCATCAGGTACCGCCGAAGCTCGGCTCGCATCGTGAGCGACCTCAAGTGCAGTGCACCGTCTCGTACCAGGTCGCCCACTCGCCGCTCGGCCTCCCCGAGCGCAAACGCGATGCCTTCATCGAGCCGAGCCCCGATCAGACTCATCCGTGCTTGGATCAGCGACACCATGTCATCTGCGGTCATGTCATAACTCCCTGGCGATTGAGGGTAATGATATTACTGCAATTGCAACGTGCTCCATCTATTCGGGCGGCTGTGTCACTCTCCGCTAGCCCAGTTGATACACCCGCCGAGCGTTGCCGTTGCCGATCAGTTCGGCGATCCGGACGGCGTCCGCAACTGAGGCGTGACCACCGTCGACCCACTCGGCCAGGGTCTCGGCGAGACCCTGGCGGAACAGCTGCGCCCCAACGTAGTACAGCTCGGGCAGTCCGAAGGTGTCGGTGGAGAACAGCGCCTTGTGGAACGGGGTGAGCTCCAGCGATTCGGCGATCACCGCTGCCGAGCGGGCCCCGGTGTAGTTGATCGCCAGCCCGACATCGCAGTAGACGTGCGGGTACACCTGGGCGAGGTAGCCGGCCTCACGGTGGTACGGGTAGCAGTGCAGCAGCATCACCGAGGTGCCGGACTCGCGGGTCGCCTTCAGCCAGGCAGTCATCAGCAACGGGTTACAGCGGACCAGGTCGACGTCGGCGTCCCCGTAGCCGACATGGAACTGCAACGGCAGCGCAAGGTCGACGCCGCACCAGATGCCGAACCGCAACAGCACCGGGTCGGTGAGCCGGACGACGCCGGTGCGTTCGATCTCGTCCAGCCATGCGGCGGCCCGTTCGGCCACCTTCGCCTCGCTGGGACGTCCGGGCGCGAAATCAAGGCCGTATCGGTAGGCGACGATGCTCTTCAGCCCCACCGCGTTCGCGGTCGCCGAGGCCAGCGCGGCCCGGTACGCCTCCGGATACGCGGCCCCGGAACCGACCGCCGCCGCGACCTGCTCGGCGACCGCCTCCAGACGGACGATCTCGTGCGTCTCGGCGCCACTGACCTCGGCCATTCCGGGTACGTCGAGGATGTCATCACCGCGGTAGCCGGTGTCCAGCAGCAGGGTGTGCAGGCGGGCGAAACCCAGCAGTCGCCGGTTGACCTCGCTCGCCCCCAGCTCGGCACGCCGCGCCAGGTAGTCCTCGGGACTGCGGTCGGGTGACAGGTCGAGCACCGGCGCGCACCGGCGACGGATCGCCAACCCCACCTGGGAGTCCCAGCCCGAGGTGCCTGCCGGGGCGGGCCACGGCGACTCGGTCATCAGGTCCTCGAAGACGGCGGCCGTGGGGTTGCCGGTGATCACCCCGTGGCAGTGGTGGTCGATCAGTTCGACCGCGTCGACCAGGTCTCGCAGTTCAGTAGACATCGCGGTAGTCGGCGCAGATGTCGGCCTCGGAGCGTCCCTTGGCCCGGGCGATCTCCTCGCGCTTGATGGCCAGGAAGGTGTCCAGCATCTCGGTGTCGAACCAGCCGGTGACCACCTCGTCGGCCAGTAGCGCGTCCAGTGCCTCGGTCAGCGACGCCGGCAACGTTCGGACGCCGGCCTCCTCACGTTCGCCGGGAGTCAGGGCGTCCACCTCGACGTCGAGCACCCGCGGTGCCGGCAGCTTGTTCCGGATGCCCTCCAGGCCGGCCCGGACGATGCAGCCGAGGTAGAGCCACGGGTTGCTGGTGGCGTCGCCGGCGCGGTACTCGATGTTGTATTGCGCGGCACGGTTCTTGCCGTCGACCTCGACCAGCGGGCAGATCCGCAGCATCGCCTCACGGTTCTGCTCGCCGAGGAAGGCGTGCCCGGCCGACCAGCGATGCGGGGTGAGCCGCTGGTACGACACCACACTGGACGCGGTCAGCGCGGTGATCGCCCGGCAGTGCCGCAGGATGCCGGCGGCGAACTGCCCAGCGACTTCGGACATCCGTCCCGGCCGGGAAGGATCGAAGGTGGCCGGCACACCGTCTCCGGTGCGCAGCGACACGTGCAGGTGGACGCCGTTGCCGGAGCCGTCCGGGTCGAGCAGCGGCGAGAAGGAGGCCTGCTTGCCGTGCAGTTTCGAGTAGTGCCGGACCAGGTCGCGCAGCAGCACCGCCCGGTCGGCGATCTCGACGTCGAGAGCCGGTGGGATGACCACCTCCCACTGGTTCGCCCCGTACTCGGGCAGCCAGTTCTCCGGTTCGATGCCGGCCTTGGTCAGTGCCGCCACCAGCCCCGAACCCCACGGCTCGCCGCCGAGCAGCGCGTCCAGCGAGAACGGTGCCGGCGGGGCGTCGTCGGTGACCAGCATGAACTCGTGCTCGAAGGCGCCGTAAATGTGCAGCCCGGTCTCAGCGGCCAGGTCGGCCAGCGCGGTGCGCAGGAAGGTGCGCGGACAAGCGGCCCAGGGCGTCAGGTCGATGTTCACCGTGTCCCCCAGCATCACGGTGACCGGCCGGCCGTCCGGCCCGGGTGGGAACTGGGTGCGGGTCGCAGGGTCGGGGATCAGCCGCAGATCGCCGGTGGAGCCGAACACCTCGCCGTCGGCGACGATGTGCCCGAACGGCCCGATGCCCAGGTTGGCCGGCACCCAGCCGCAGCCGGTGTCCAGGGAGTCCTCGAGCCGGGCCAGCGGCATGGCGCGTCCGCGGGTGATGCCCACCAGGTCGTTGGTTCCGACGAAACCGAGTTCGCTGGTCATCAGGACTCCTTACCGGCCGTGGCGGCCTCGTCGGGTTCACCGAGTTCTTCGGTGAGGTGGGCGCCCACGCGCTGGGCGATGGAGGGTGCCAGGAAGATCACCAGCAGGCCGATCACGCACCAGGCGCCGGCGATCCACGGGAAGAGGGTGTACGGAAACTCGGTGCCCAGCTGCTGGCTGTACACGTACAGCAGGTAGCCGATGCCGAGCACCGGGATCACGATCTCCCACTTCGGAATGGTGTTGTTGCCCTTGAGGGTGAAGTAGATGACTCCCGCCGACGCCACCGAATAGGCGACCAGCATGCACAGCACGGCGATCGTCGCGTACCAGTAGTAGGCGTCGAAGGCGCCGACGCCGGCGAATCCGAGCCCGGCGCACAGCGCGAACGACAACACCACGACGCAGGTCACCGCATTGCCCGGCACCCCGTGCTTGCTCAGCACGCCGAGCTGCTTGGGCCCGAACCCGTCCCGGGCGAGCGCGAACAGCAGCCGTCCGGCCGCCGCGGTCGAACCGATGGTGGACGCCAGCGCCACCGCCAACGCACAGAACGCCAGGACCACCGCGAACCACTCACCGACGTAGGCCGCGGCCAGGTCGGTGATGCTCGAGGTCGATCCGGCGAACGCCTCGATGCCGGCCGCGTCGGTGCCGAAGCCGACGGACTGGGCGAACATCATCAGCACGTACAGCAGGCCGCCCAGGATCACGGCGCCGGCGATCGCCCGCGGAATGTTGCGGCGCGGGTTCTCGGTCTCTTCGCCCAGCGACGAGCAGGACTCGAAGCCGGCCCAGGAGAGGAAGGCGAACACCGAGGCCGCCATCAGGGTGCCGAACGGCACGTCGCCGGGGGTGAAGGTGCTGACCACGTCGATCGTCTGACCGTTGGGTGCGTTGCCGGACGCGGCCCGGCCGAAGATCACCGCGGCCAGCACCAGCATCGCGGCGATGCCGATGCCGCCGATCAGCAGCAGCACATTGGCGGTGACTGTCGACTCGCGGAGGTTCAGCGCCAGCACCAAGGCGGCGGCGAGCAGCGCCACGATCAGCCAGTTCGGCACCGCGGTGACGCCCAGCTGTTGCAGGAACGCTTCGAAGAACACGCCGCAGGAGGCCATCGTGCAGGCCGCGAAGAACACGTAGGTGCCGAGCAGTGACCAGCCGCCGAAGAAGCCGGCGCGCGGGCCGACGGTGATGCCGACCAGGCCGTAGATCGAGCCGGCGTGGTTGAAGTACGAGGTGAGCCGGACGAAGCCGTAGGCGACCGCACCGACACCGGCGAACGCGATGACGAACACCAGCGGAACGCTGGCGCCCACCATGCCTGCCACGCCGATGCCGTTGAGCGACATCGCCAGCACCGGAGCCATGAAGCCGACCGAGATCGCGATCGCCTGCCAGAGCCTGAGTTTTCCGGTGGTGGCGGTATCAGACATTGGCTCCTGCTTCCTTGGCGGGTTCTCAGGCAAACGTGCTGGCTGGGGTCTCTCGGCGTCAAGCACCCCCGTCCGTGGCTGAGAACTTGTCATGGGCGGTTAACAACCGGCGATCAGAACAGTTGAAGCGCTGCCGGCGGCTCGGGCGAACGGGCCACGACGACTCGGACACCCCTGACTGCCCGCGGTTTCGACGTAGCCTGTCGCCATGAGCGACGCGGCACAGCGGATCCGGACCGTGTTCACGATGTACGAGTTCGGCGAACGGATGTATCGCACTCGGCTGCGCCGCGAGAACCCGAACGCGACCGATGCCGAGATAGACACGTTGGTCAGCGCTTGGCACCTCGACCGGCCTGGCGCACCCCTGGGTGATGCCGTGGGCCGCGCGTCGCACCGATTCGGATGAACCAACTCGAGGCTGCTCTGCGCCGCGCTTCCGATGACCTGGAGGCGCGCGGCACACAGTGGGCACTCATCGGTGGATTCGCGGTCTCCGCTCGCACTGAACCCCGCTTCACCCGCGATATCGACCTCGCGGTGGCGGTAGATGATGATGCCGCCGCCGAGACCCTTGTGCGGTCACTGATGAATGACGGGTACGGCTTGATCACTATGATCGAGCAGACCCTGACGGATCGGCTCGCCACTGTACGAATGGCCGCGCCCCTCAGCGGCTACAGCGATATCGTGGTGGATCTCTTGTTCGCCAGTTCGGGAATCGAGCGGGAGATCACCACCGCCGCCGAACCCGTTGAAATCGTTCCGGGCCTGACACTGCCGATCGCAACCACCGGACACCTCATCGCGCTCAAGTTGCTGGCGCGAGATGACGCCAGCCGGCCCCAGGACGCCGCCGACCTGCTGCTCCTCGCAGCTGCCGCCTCTCCGGAGGATCTACGCGTCGCCGCTGACGCAGTCGAGCTGATCGAGGCTCGTGGCTTCAACCGCGACCGTGATCTGGTGGCAGCCCTACGATCGCTTGTTCCCGGCAGCTGACGGGGGCTTCCCGATCCGGTCGTCGATCCCTACTCGGCCATCAGATCGCCCGAGGTGAAGGCCGCCGCATCGCCGGCCATCCGGCCGCTCGCATAGCCCGCCGAGTCGTAGCCACCGCGAACCCGTTCGGACGTGGTGCGGGTGAACCGGTCGGCCATGAACTCGTCGATGCGGGCGTCCCGCGAACGCAGCACGGGCAGGAAACCCTGTGCGTCGGAACCCGCGTAGGCGACCCGGCGAACTTCTTCCAGCCGTTCGCCGATCCGTCCGGTGAATCCGAGCAGAAACGCGGAGCGGAACGCCTGGGACCGCGTGCGCGCCCCCGCCGGAGCCGTCGCGCTCGCCTCAGCCAACGCACGTTGGGCCTGCACCAGCAGCGAGGTGAACAGCAGCTCGACCGCCTCCAGATCGTCGCTGTAGCCGATCACACGGGACAGTCCCAGCTCGGCGAGGAAGAGGGCTCGGCAGCGGGTGTTCTCGGCGATCGTCTGCAGCAACAGCGCCTTGGCGTCGGCGTAGGGCGGGTCGAGTGGAATCCGAATCATGCCAGGAGAGTTCTCGGCTGCGCCGGCCTCATCGACCATCGCTTGCTCGATGGCGTGTTTGGTCATCAGTTGCTGGGCTTTCGCGGTGAACGCCATCGCCTCGGACTCGTGCTCGGTCGACTCGGCCTTCGCCAGCAGCGCACGGACGCGCTCGAGGATCGGATTGGCGCTGGCGGCAATGGCGGAGCGGCCGACCAGCGGGCGTCGGACGCGAACGCCCGCCGGCGGAGGCAGCAACTGTTCCAGTTCGGGAAGCCGCCCCAGGATCGCGGCGAGCCTGAGGATCGTCTGGAGTGCTTCGTCGGAGGCCCAGCCGGCCCAGCTCCTGGCCCAACCGTGATCCGGCAACTGACGGGGTAGTTCGGCCGCGGCCCACTGCAGAACCCACTGCGGATCGTGCAGCGTCGGATCGCTCCGGGAAGCGCGCTCCGCGGCGATGGCGAGGCGAATCAGGTCGGCACCGGCCCTCTTCGCCCGCGTCCGCGTGATACGGAGCAGTTCCGTCGGCTGCCAGCCGCTGCCGTACGACTCCCGCACCCAACCGACCAGCCCGGGCTCGGCGTCGGTAAAGAACCGACCGGGGTCGATCGCGCGGGCCTGGCTCAGCAGCGGCATCATCGGCCTGCCGGCGCGGGCGTCCGCCAAGATCTCGGTCGTGCCACGTGGACGCGGATCCGGTTCTCGGGGCCGATGGAAGGCACTGTCGAAAAACCTGCCGGCCTCTGCCGTGAACGGGCTGGCTGGCCCACTGGGCCGTGGCGGCTGCTGCTTCTCACGCGCCCGCTGCCGGGCCCGTTCCTTGGCTCGGGTGGCCCTCTTGGTCTGACTTCCGCGACTCATGACGCAGATCGTAGGAAGTGCCTCCGACAGAATCTGCGGGCGAGAGTTTGTGTCAGTGCGGCGTGGCATTGTGGTCGCGTCATGGCAGACGACGTTCTCGACCGGTTCTCCCCAGCGACCGCGAGTTGGTTCCGGGGCAGCTTCTCCGCGCCCACCGCGGCCCAGGCGGGGGCCTGGGAATCGATCAGTTCGGGCCAGCACACCCTGGTGGTCGCACCCACCGGATCGGGCAAGACGTTGTCGGCGTTCCTCTGGGCGCTCGACCGGCTGGCCACCGAGCCGGTTCCCGAGAAGCTGAAACGCTGCCGCGTGCTGTACATCTCGCCACTGAAGGCGTTGGCCGTCGATGTCGAACGCAACCTGCGTTCGCCGCTGGTCGGGATCGGTCACGAGGCCGTCCGGATGGGGGTGGAGCCACCGCAGATCACGGTGGCGGTGCGCTCCGGCGACACCCCTGCCGACCAGCGCCGCAGTTTCGCGCGCGAGCCGTCCGACATTCTGATCACCACGCCGGAGTCGCTGTTCCTGCTGCTCACCTCGGCCGCCCGGGAGACCCTCACCAATATCCAGACGGTGATCGTCGACGAGATCCACGCCTTGGCCGGCGGCAAGCGCGGGGCCCACCTGGCGCTCTCCTTGGAACGCCTGGACGCTTTGTTGGCACGCCCCGCGCAGCGGGTCGGGCTGTCCGCGACCGTCCGGCCGATCGAGGAGGTGGGCCGATTCCTGGCCGGCGGACGTCCGGTCAGCATGGTCAACCCGCCCAGTGAGAAGTCCTGGGAGCTGTCGGTGGTGGTCCCGGTGCCCGATCTGGGCGCGCTCGGCGAGGTCACCGACGACCTGTCCGGCCCGGCTGCCGGCGACCCGCGGCGCACCTCGATCTGGCCGCACGTCGAAGAGAAGATCGTCGACCTGATCGCCGCGCATCGTTCCACGCTGGTGTTCGCCAACTCACGCCGGTTGGCTGAGCGGCTGACCGCTCGGCTGAACGAGATCTGGGCCGAGCGTTCGTCGCTGGTTGAGCTTGTCGAAACCAAGCGGACGCCGGCGGAGGTGATGGCCCAATCCGGCCAGTCCCAGGGTGCCCCGCCGCTGCTCGCCCGCGCCCATCACGGCTCGGTCAGCAAGGAGCAACGGGCTCAGACCGAGGACGACCTGAAGGCCGGACGGCTGCCGGCCGTGGTGGCCACCTCGTCGCTGGAACTCGGCATCGACATGGGCGCGGTCGACCTGGTGGTGCAGGTCGAGGCGCCGCCGTCGGTGGCGTCCGGGCTGCAACGGGTCGGACGCGCCGGCCACCAGGTGGGTGCGACCTCGCGCGGCGTGCTGTTCCCGAAATTCCGCGGCGACTTGGTGCAGACCGCGGTGATCACCGAGCGGATGCGGGCCGGTGCCATCGAGCAATTGCGGGTGCCGTCCAATCCGCTCGACGTGCTCGCCCAGCAGGTCGTCGCCATCTGCGCCCTCGATTCGATCACAGTGCCTGAACTTGAGGCGCTGGTCCGCCGGGCCGCGCCGTTCAGCGGACTGACCCGGCCGGTGCTGGATTCGGTGCTCGACATGCTGGCCGGGCGCTACCCGTCCGAGGCGTTCGCCGAGCTGCGACCCCGGCTGGTCTGGGATCGCAGCACCGACACCCTGACCGGACGCCGCGGCGCGCAACGGCTGGCGGTCACCTCGGGCGGCACCATTCCCGACCGTGGCATGTTCGGCGTCTTCGTGGCCGGCGAGGGCGTCGGACGCCGGGTCGGCGAACTCGACGAGGAGATGGTCTACGAATCCAGGGTCGGCGACGTGATCACCCTGGGCACGTCCACCTGGCGGATCGAGGACATCACCCACGACCAGGTACTGGTCAGCCCCGCGCCCGGCGAGCCCGGACGGCTGCCGTTCTGGAAGGGCGACACCCTGGGCCGTCCCGCCGAACTGGGCAAGGCGCTGGGTGCGTTCGTCCGCGAACTCGGCGGCCTCTCCCCCGAGGCGGCTCGGCAACGGGCCACGACGGCCGGCCTGGACGCCTGGGCGGCCGACAACCTGGTCGGCTACCTGGCCGAGCAGCGCGAGGCGATCCCGCACCTGCCCAGCGACCGCACCATCGTGGTGGAGCGGTTCCGCGACGAGTTGGGCGACTGGCGGGTGGTCGTCCATTCGCCGTTCGGTGCCCCGGTTCATGCGCCGTGGGCCTTGGCGATCGCCGCCAGGCTGCGCGAGAGCCACGGTGTCGACGTGCAGGCCATGCACGGCGACGACGGCATCGTGCTGCGGTTGCCCGACACCGGCTGGGCCGACGAAGGTTCGTCCCTGCCCGACTTGATGGACGCCATCACGCTCGACCCCGACGAGATCTCTCCCCTGGTCACCGAGCAGATCGGCTCGTCGGCACTGTTCGCCAGCCGGTTCCGGGAGTGCGCGGGCCGTGCCCTGCTGCTGCCGAAGCGTCGACCGGACAAGCGTCAGGCCTTGTGGCAGCAGCGTCAGCGGGCCTCGCAGCTGCTCGAGGTGGCATCGGAGTACCCGGACTTCCCGATCGTGCTCGAGGCGGTGCGCGAGTGCGTCCAGGACGTCTTCGACGTGCCCGCGCTGGTCGATCTGATGCGCGCGATCGCGACCCGGCAGGTGCGGACCGTCGAGGTCACCACACCGCGGCCATCGCCCTTCGCCGGGTCGTTGCTGTTCGGCTACGTCGCACAGTTCCTCTACGAGGGCGACTCCCCACTGGCCGAGCGAAGGGCTGCCGCGCTCACCCTCGACCCGGCGCTGCTGGCCGACCTGCTGGGCACCTCCGACGGTCTGGCACTGGCCGATCTGCTCGATCCCGAGTCGCTGACCCGCACCGAATCCGAGCTGCAGCACCTGGTCGAGGGACGCCGGGCGCGCGACGCCGAAGACCTCGCCGACGTGATCCGCGTCCTCGGACCGCTCGACCTGCCGGGCATGCGGGCCCGCAGCACCGAACCCGACAGTGTTCCGGAATGGCTGATCGGGCTCACCGAGCAGCGCCGGATCATCGAGGTGCGGATCGGCGGCGGCACCCGGTGGGCGGCCGTCGAGGATGCCGGACGGCTGATCGACGCCCTGGGCGTGAGCGTGCCGGTCGGGGTTCCCGAGGTGCATCGGGCGCCGGTGCCCGACCCGCTGGGCGATCTGATGCTGCGCTGGGCCCGCGGGCACGCGCCGTTCCTGGCCGCCGAGGTGGCCGGCTGGCTGGGCCTGGGGCCAGTGGTGGTGCACGGGGTGCTGCGACGACTGGTCGCCGACGGACGGCTGGTCGAGGGCGATCTGCGGCCGCCCGGTTGGCTGCCGCCCTCGGTCGAGACACCGCTGGTCGAGCTTGCCGAGACCCCTGGTTCGACGAGCTCAACCCGAGTCGGAGGCGGCCTCAGCTACTGCGACCCCGGTGTGTTGCGCGTGCTCAGGCGCCGCTCGCTTGCCGCCTTGCGCAACGCCGTCGAACCCGTCCCGCCCCGCCAGTTCGCTCGCTTCCTCACCCAGTGGCAGGGCCTCCGGACGCCGCTGGCCGGAGCGGCGGGCGTGCTGTCCGCGATTGAGCAGCTGGCCGGCTACCCGGTGCCCGCCAGCTCCTTGGAGTCGTTGGTGCTGCCGGCGCGGGTGCGCGACTACCGTCCGGCGATGCTCGACGAACTCCTCGCCGCCGGTGAGGTGGTCTGGCAGGGCGCCGGCGAGTTGGCCGGCACGGACGGCTGGATCAGCCTGCACCCGGCTGAGGTCGCGCCGCTGACCCTGCACTCAGCAGGAGAGGTGCCGAGTGAGCTGGCCACCCGAGTCCTCGCGGCACTGGCCGGCGGCGGCAGCTTTCTGTTTCGCACACTCAGCGAACGCGCCGAGGCGACGGACGCCGAACTCAGCGAGGCGCTGTGGCAGCTGGTCTGGGCGGGCCACCTCAGCAACGACACCCTGGCACCGCTGCGTGCGCTGTTGCGTGGCGGCCGAGCCAGCCTGAAGTCCCGCCCGGCGCCCGCGCGGGGCCGGTTCGGACGCCGGACTCTCCCTCGCGGCCCACTACCGCGGCCGGCAGGCCCGCCCGAGGCGTCCGGGCGCTGGGCACTGCTGCCCCAGGTGGAGACCGACCCGACCGTGCTGGCCGCCGCGCGGGCCGACGTGCTGCTCGACCGGTACGGCGTGGTCACCCGCGGCAGCGTCGCCAACGAGGAGGTCGCCGGCGGATTCGCCGGAGCCTACCGGGTCTTCACTGCGCTCGAAGAGGCCGGCCAGGTGCGCCGCGGCTACTTCGTCGAAGGCTTGGGTGCCGCCCAGTTCAGCGACCGGCACGCCATCGACCTGCTGCGCGAGGCGTCCGCCGCACCGGAAGAGCTGGTGCTGGCCGCCACCGATCCGGCCAATCCATACGGCGCCGCCCTGCCGTGGCCGGCCCGCGCCGAAGGCACCAAGCATCAGCCCGGACGCAAGGCCGGCGCCCTGGTCGTGCTCACCGACGGCGAACTCAGCCTCTATGTCGAACGGGGCGGCCGTACGCTGCTGTCGTTCGCCGACGACGCCGACCAGCTGGCAGCTGCCGCCCGAGCACTCGCCGAAGCGGTGCACACCGGTGTGCTCGGCAAGCTCACGGTCGCCAAGATCGACGGCGCCGACGTCCTGGGCTCCGATCATGCGCTGGCGCAAGCCCTAGCCGGAGCCGGTTTCCGGCTGACGCCGCAGGGCCTGCGGCTGCGGCGTTGAGACGGAGGCGGCGACGATGCCCGAGGGTGACACCGTCTGGCGCACGGCCCAGCGCCTCAACCAGGCGTTCGCCGGCGCGACTCTGACTCGCACCGACCTGCGCTGGCCCAGCCTCGCCACCCTCGACTTTGCCGGAGCCACCACGCTCGAGGTGGTCAGCCGCGGCAAGCACCTGCTGCACCGCCTCGACTCCGGCGACACGATTCACTCGCACCTGCGCATGGAGGGCCAGTGGCTGATCGCGGACGCCGGCACCGCCCGACCGAACGTGCAGACCAGGGCGTTCCTCAGCACGGTCCGCTGGGCGGGGCTGGGTCAGCGGCTCGGCATGTTGGACGTCGTCCGCGCCGGCGCCGAGCACACCCTGGTCGGCCATCTCGGCCCGGACCTGCTCGGCCCCGACTGGGACGCGTCCGTTGCCGCGACCAACCTGGCCGCCGCCGGCACCACCATCGGTGCGGCGCTACTCGATCAGACCCGTCTGGCGGGGTTGGGCACCATGTACGCGGCGGAGACCCTGTTCATCGAACGCCTCCACCCCTGGACGCCGACCGTCGACCTGACCGACGCCCGACTCACCCAACTGGTCGATCGGGCCCACCGACTGCTCGACACCGGACGCCGGCACGCCGTCCAGTCGACCACCGGCAGCACCCGGCGCGGCGAGAACACCTGGGTGCACGGCCGGTCCGGGCGACCCTGCCGACGGTGCGGCGGCACCGTCCGGGTGGCGATGATCGGCCCACCCACCCGGGAGCGGACGATGTTCTACTGCCCGGCCTGCCAGGGCGGCCTCGCGCCCACCGATGACGGCCGCCCACAGCGCCCGCTGGGCGCCCGGCGCGGCTCCTAGAGCTTGTCGCCGAAGCTGTAGGTATTCCGCGGCGTCGCCATCATGTCGGCGACGGCGGCCCGCCAGGTGAGATAGTGCTCGGTCTCCTTGTGGGCCTGAGTGTCGGCCTGGTCGACGTACTCCTCGTAGATGATGAACCGGGTCGGGTCGTCGACCTGCTGAAGCAGCTCGAACCGGGTGATGCCGGGCTCGGCGAGACTGCCGGCGACATTGGCCAGCGACGCCGCCTTGAAGGCCTCGATGCTGTCGTCCTTCACATGCACGTTGCAGATCATCGTGATCGCCATCGTTGTGGTTGCCTTTCGTCGAGTTGGGTGGGCTACTTCTGGGCGGCCCGGGCGAATCTGTCGAGCAGGACCGGCCAGTCGTCGAACTTGTCCCGATTCGCCGCGTTGTGTTCCGTCCAGCCGTCGTGCTCGAAGGTCAGCTGGGTGCCGGCGTCCGAAGGTACGAAGGTGGCTCGAACCACGGTGGGGAAGGCCCGATCCTGGGCGAGGGTGAAGCTGAACGCCACCCGGGTGGGCGGATCCCAGGCGATCACCTCGCCCCAGTCGTGCTCGGAGCCGTCCGAATGCCGCTCGGTGATCTGACCCCGCATCCGCGGATCGATGGTGACCGTGGTGAAGGTGTCAGGGTTCCCGGTGTACTCGGGGTCCCACCAGGTTCCCATCTGGGCGGTGAAGACCTCGAAGGCGCGCTCGGGGCTGCAGGTGAGGCTGAGTTCGTAGGTGAGGGGACTGGTATCCATGCCCCGATCCTTCCAGGAAGAATGGCGAATGTGACAGCCACCGGTCCACCCGAATCGTGGATGCGGTCGCTGGCACGCCGTCTCGGCAGACCCGGAAGTGGCGAGATCGAGACCCGGTTCACCAGTTCGGACGCCGAACTGCATCTGCTCGACGACCTGGTGATCAAGGTCCACGCACCTCGCACCGACCCGGAGACGCTGACCCGCCGGTTGCGGCTCGCGGCCGGCACCGCGCAGTTCGTGGCGCCATTGGAGATCCGGGCGAACACCGCGCCGGACGGCCGCCGAATCAGCGTCTGGCCACGGGTCGACGTCGCCGATCCGGACGCCGTGCGCCAGCCCTGGGCACAAGCCGGCGTCCTGCTGGCCGGGCTGCACCGGACGCCTCCGCCGACAGGGTTGCCGCGGCACGGCTGGCCGCAGCGGCTGACCCGGGCGGTCGAACGAGCACCTTCGGCGTTGCGTAACCTCGGCGCCCGGCTCGCCCACGAAGCCGACCGGCCGGAATCTCCGGAGATCCTGCTGCACGGCGACTGGCATCTGGGTCAACTCGGCCGCGGCCCGGACGGCTGGCGGCTGCTCGACGTCGACGATCTCGGCGTCGGCGACCCGGCGTGGGATCTGGCCCGCCCGGCGGGATTTTGGGCCTGCGGCCTGCTCGACGACGATGCCTGGCACGCCTTCCTGGATGCCTACCGCGATGCCGGCGGGCCGGCCGTCCCGGCGTCCGGCGACCCGTGGCCGACGCTCGATCTGCCGGCCCGCTGCGCGGTCTTCGTGGCGGCGGTGCGCGCAACTCGATCGGCCGGCGATTTGGACAGCCGACGCACAGCGGAAACCTTGCTGGCTGCTTGCCGTCGCATGGCAGAGTAAAAGCATGTCCTCGCCGACCGATCCGATGCCCCGGTACGAGCCGTACGCTCCCGGTGGCCACGCCCCCGCCGGTTTCACCTGCCCCAAGTGCGCCGGCAGCATGCGCACCGTCGACCGCAACGGCATCCACATCGAACAGTGCCTGAACTGTCGTGGGGTGTTCCTGGATTTCGGCGAACTCGAGAACATCACTCAGCTGGAGGCGCGCTTCGCGGCCGCACCGCCGCCGGCGCCCGGGTACGGCTACGGCCACGGACCCGAGTGGGGACACCGCGGCGGCAAGCACTACCGTCGCCAGGGCCTGGGAGGCCTGTTCTTCTCCAGCTGACCGGGGCAGGTATCAAAGCGCGCGGGTCACGCACCTATGGGTGTCCACAGACACACCACAGGGGGGTCGCATGTCCCGCTCACACCGGCTCGTCGCCGCGGTACTCGGTCTCGGCCTTGGTTTGTCCACCGCCACGCTCATCCCGACCTCGGCTCAGGCCGCGCCGAGTTGCGCTGCAGGCGATGGTGTCGCCGGCGACCTGAACGGCGACGGCAAGGCGGACGTCGTGATCGGCGTGCCGGCCTATGACGACGAGCGCGGCGCGGTCGACATCCTGTTCAGCGATGGTGAACGTCGCTTCCTGAAGGCTGCCGATCTGGGTCTGGCGTCCAGCAAGGGCGACCGGTTCGGCGAATCGGTGGCGCTCGGTGACGTGAACGACGACGGTTGCGCCGACCTCGCCATCGGCGCACCCCGCCGCGACTCCGGTAAGGGCGCCGCCTACCTGGTCAAGGGCAGTGCCAGCAACACATTGACCCTGATGCGCAGCTTCGCCGGCAGCGCCAAGCACGGCAGCTTCGGCTGGCGGGTACTGCTGCTCACCCCGCAGAAGCGGACGGCGTCCGGCTTGGTGAACGCCGGCCAGCAACTCGTGGTGTCGGCACCGAACGCGGACGCCGGCAGGAAGCGGGGGGCCGGCCGGGTCGTCGTGCTGCCGCTGACCAAGACCGGCGCGCTGGCGTCCGCGAGGGTGACACTGACCCAGAACTCACCCGGCATCCCGGGCGCGTCCGCAAAGGGCGACCGGTTCGGCTATGCGCTGGCCGGTCAGGGCCGGACCATCGCCATAGGCGTGCCGAGCAAGACCGTCGGCAAACGGTCGGAGGCCGGAGCCGTGGCCATGCTCTCCGCCACCGCGGCCAAGCCGACGACGTACTCCGGTGTCGTGGTGACTCAGAACTCAGCCGGCGTCCCCGGCACCGCCGAAGCCGATGACGTATTCGGTGCAGCGGTGGCATACCGTGACCGCTACGTGCTGATCGGCGCACCCGGGGAACGAATCGGGTTGGCCTATTTCACCGGCCAAGTGCACGTGCTGAACTTCAACCCCGCTACCCGGAAGATCCGCTCGATCAAGGCCGTGCATCAGGACACCCCCGGTATCCCCGGCATAAACCGAACAGGTGACGCCTTCGGTGCATCGGTGGCGCTCGGCGTCAAAACGCTCGACCAGCTCACCGCGATCGTGGGAATCCCCGGCAAGTCCGTCGACAAGAAGTTCGGCGCCGGGGCCGTGCTCATGTTCCGTGCCAACCGCGCCGGTGGTGAGGTCAAGCTGCTGCGGCAGGGCCAGAACGACATCCCCGGCAAGCCCGCACCCCGCGACGATTTCGGATCAGCCGTCGGCGTCCTCAACGGCAACATCAATGACGGCGAAGCGAGGCGCGACGGGGTTGTGATCGGGATCCCCTTCAAAGACATCGGCCGCACCACGGACGCCGGCACGGTCATCTACTCCCGCAACCTGAGCAAGTGGTGGTTGCTGCTGCTGGAGGACACAGGCTCTGACGCGCCTCCGGCCGACACGCTGTACGGCGAGACGGTGGCTGTCGCCGCACCGTGATTGAGCCCGGGCCGGATCCGTTCACCTTGTCCCTTGGACGGATCCGGCCCGTCCCACGTGTTAGCGTCCCTCCATGGCGAGACGGGGTGTAGCGGTATCGGCGGTCCTGGCAACCTTGCTCGCCGGTTGCGGCGCGCCAGGCCCCGCTCCGGATCCGACGAAATCGGCCGGCAGCCCGACACCGAGTGTCGCGGCCCCGACGGTGAAGGGCGTCGTCCGCACCAACAAGACCACCCGGCTGTCCCTGCGCGCCGCGCCCACCACGCAGAGCAAGCGGCTGGCCCGCATCAAGCACAAGACCGTGATCACCTTGCGCTGCACCACCGTCGGCGCCACCGTGAGCAACGGCTCCCGCGCCTCCAACGTGTGGAACAAGGTCACCTGGAAGAAGAAGACCGGCTACGTGTCATCCGTCTTCGTCGACGGTGGCGACTCCGCAGCATTGTCGGTCTGCCCAGAGGCTGCGCCCACGACGTCCACAACACCGCCCAAGCCAGCGAACGTCGAACCGATGATCGTCGACAAGGCCCGTAGCCAGCTCAAGGTCAAGGAGCGCAAAGGCAAGCCTGACTGCACCCCCTACGGCGGTTGCATGCCGTGGGACGCACTCTTCGTCACCTGGGTCTGGAACAAGTCGGGAGACGCCGTCCCCGGTTTCTCCTTCAGCGGCGACCTGTACACCTGGGGCCAGAAGCACGGCCGCTCGCATGCCGGGGTGGACGGGGTCGGCGTCGGCGACCTGGTGCTGTCGGGAACCGGTGCGCAGAGCCCCAAGACCTCCACCCGCGTCGACATCGTGACCGAGGTGCTACCCGACGGAACACTGCGGGTGATCGGTGGAAACGTGAAGAACCGGGTCGTCGAGCGGGTCGTTCCGATCAAGGGCATCTACGGCTGGGTCGACGCCTGAGCCAGGGGCCTCGCCTGTTCGGTTGGGCCCGCACTACACTCCCCCTGCGGCCGGCCCTCGCCCGGCCCGCGGACTGGGAGGACCGATGCGGTTCGACTTCGTGCCCTCGGGCGAGTCCACGATCGGGGTCGAGTGGGAACTCGCCCTGGTGGACGCCGGCACGCTCAACCTGGCGCCCCGCGCGCAGCAGATTCTGGACGCCGTCGACGACCCGAAATCGGGGCCGATCCGCCGCGAGTACCTGACCGACATGGTCGAGCTGGTCACCGGGGTCCATCATCGGGTCGACGAAGCGATGGGCGACCTGAGCGACAGCCTGGAGCGGGTGAAGGGCATCCTCGGCGCGGATACCCGGCTGCTCGGCGCCGGCGCGCACCCGATCGACAAGGCCGCCGATTCCGAACCATTCGACTTCTGGCGCTACAACGTCGTGAAAGAGCGCAACGCCTACTGGGGCAGGCAGATGGCGATCTTCGGCACCCACATCCACGTCGGCATCGACCACCGCGACAAGGCGCTGCCGATCACCTACGGACTTGCCCGCTTCTCGCCCTACTTCATCGCGCTGTCGGCGTCCTCTCCGTACTGGGAGGGTGAGGACAGCGGCTACGCCTCGCAGCGCACGATGATCTTCCAGCAGCTGCCGACCAACGGCCTGCCCTACCCGATGGACAGCTGGGACGAGTTCGAGCATTACGCGACCGAGCTGGAGGACGCCGGGATGATCTCGGCGCCGAACGAGATTCGCTGGGACGTCCGGCCCTCCACCTTCGGCACCGTCGAGAACCGGGTGCTCGACTCGGTGCCGACCTTCGCCGAACTGGGCGCCCTGACGGCGCTCACCCAGTGCCTGGTCGAGTACATGTCGCGCGAACTCGACGACGGTCGGGCGATCGCCCGGCTGCCGGTGTGGTTCATGAAGGAGAACAAATGGCGGGCCGCGCGCTACGGCTTGGACACCGACGTGATCACCCCGCGGGTCAAGGACAAGCTGCGGCCGATTCGGGAGGGGATCGAGGACTGGCTCAACCGGCTGGAACCGATCGCCGCCGAACTCGGCTGCGCCGATGAGCTGCGCTTCGTCGCGGAACTGATGGACGCCGGGCCCAGCTACCTGCGGCAGCGGGCGGCCGGCGACCCCAGGGCGGCGCTACGGCAACTGGTGGACGAAACCGGCGCCGCCGCGCCCGCCCGGCTACCCTTCTCGGCGTGAAACCGTTCGTGCTGCTGGCCACCCGCGACCATGACAAGGCGGCCGGCGACGAATACGAGTCTGTCCGGCAACACGCCGGCCTCGCACCGGAGGAGTTGATCCAGATCCGGGTCGAGTCGGGCCCGCTGCCGAAGCTCCGGCTCGAGGACTACTCCGGGGTGTTCCTCGGCGGCGGGCCGTTCAACGTCTCGGACGCCGAGAAGTCCGATCTGCAGCTGCGGGTCGAGGCCGATCTGCGTACCGTGCTCGACCAGATCGTCGACGCCGACTTCCCCTTCCTGGGCATGTGCTACGGCATCGGCACGGTCACCGTCCACCTCGGCGGCACGGTCGACCGGACCTATGGCGAGGGACTCGGCGCGGTCGAGGTGACGCTCACCGGGGAGGCGGCCGACGACCCGCTGCTGACCGGCCTGCCGACGTCCTTCCAGGCGTTCGTCGGCCACAAGGAGGCCTGCAACGGGAAACCTCCCGGGGTCACCCTGCTCGCGACCGGCACCGCCTGCCCGGTGCAGATGTACCGGCACGGCGCCAACGTCTACGTCACCCAATTCCACCCCGAGCTGGATGTGGCGTCACTGGAACAGCGGATGGCGATCTACCGCAACGCCGGGTACTTCCACCCCGACGACTTCGAGATCCTGGTCGAGATGGCCCGGCAGTCCGGCGTGGCTGAGCATCCGCACCGGCTGCTGCGGAACTTCGTCGGCACGTACGCGCGCGACTGATCCCGGCTAGCCGACCACCAGGTCGGCGTACTCGGGGTGCCGCTTCACGAAGGTCACCACGAACGGGCACACCGCGCGTATCTTCCAGGCGCCGTCCGACCGCACCTGGTCGAACGCGGCCTTGACCAGGGCGGTGCCCAGACCGCGTCCGTTGAACCGCGGCTGCACCTCGGTGTGGTCGAAGCTGGCCACCCCGTTGGAGAGGTCATAGTGGGCGAACCCAGCCAGTTCGCCGTCCACCATGATCTCGAAGCGGTGCTTGCGTTCGTTGTGCCCGACGGTCTCGCTCACCCTTGTCTCCTTCGCCCGTTGGGGTGAAAAGTACCTGCTGCCGACAGAACTGTCAGAGCGGGCGGGAACAATCGAGACCCGATGGGGTTAGGTGGGGCAATGATCCGCTTCCAGAGCGTCACCAAGGCGTACCCGGACGGCACCGAGGCCGTCCGGGACTTCACGCTGGAAGCGGCCACGGGTCACACGACGGTGCTGGTCGGCTCGTCCGGGTGCGGCAAGACGACGCTGCTGCGGATGGTGAACCGGATGGTCGACCCGACCGGCGGATCGGTGTGGATCGACGACGAGAACGTCGCCGAGATCTCCCCGGTACCGCTGCGCCGACGGATCGGCTACGTCATGCAGAACGCCGGCCTGCTGCCGCATCGCACGGTGATCGACAACGTCGCCACCGTCCCGCTGCTCAACGGGGTGCCCAAGCACGACGCGCACCGCCGGGCGAACGAACTGCTGGAGCTGGTCGGCCTCGAAGCCACGATGGCGAAGCGCTACCCCGACCAGCTCTCCGGCGGCCAGCAGCAGCGCGTCGGAGTGGCCCGCGGGCTGGCCGCCGACCCGAACATCCTGCTGATGGACGAACCGTTCGGCGCCGTCGACCCGCTCGTCCGTGCCGACCTGCAGAGCGAGTTGCTGCGCATCCAGCGAGAACTGCACAAGACCATCCTCTTCGTCACCCACGACGTCGCCGAGGCGCTCGCGCTGGGCGACCAGATCGTCATCCTGGCAAAGGGCGCCCGGATCGCGCAGGCCGGCAGCCCGCAGCAGGTGGTCGCCGAACCCGCCGACGATTTCGTCGCCGGCTTCCTGGGGTTGGGACGCGGCACGCTCGACCTGCATCTGCGCGAAACCCCCGGTGGCACGCTGGTGGTCGACAGCCACGGACGCCCCGCCGGCCGGCTCACCGACCCCCCGCAGCGGACGGAGAGCTGAGATGACCTGGGTGCTGGCGAACCTGGAGCTCATCGGCTCCCAGACGCTGTCGCACCTGCTGCTGGCATTGCCGGCGATCGTGCTGTCCTTCGTGCTGGCCGTCCCGCTGGGCTGGTTCGCCGCCACCTACCGCTGGTCGCGACCCACCCTGCTGACCGCGGCCGGCCTGCTCTACGCCATCCCGTCGCTGCCGCTGTTCGTGGTGCTGCCGACGATCTTCGGCTTCGGCGTCCGCGATGCTGCCAACGTGATCGTCGCCCTGACCCTGTACGGGTTGGCGCTGATGGTGCGTTCGGCCGCGGACGCGCTGGCGTCGGTCCCGGCACCGGTGCGGCTGTCCTCCACCGCGCTCGGCTATTCGGCGATGGGGCAGTTCTGGCGGGTGGAGCTGCCGCTTGCCGGGCCGGTGCTGCTGGCCGGCCTGCGGGTCGTGGCGGTGAGCACGATCAGCCTGGTCACGGTCAGTTCGCTGCTGGGCGTCGACAACCTGGGGATGTTGTTCGTCGACGGCTTCCAGCGCGGCATCATGGCCGAAGTGCTGACCGGCATCGTCGCCACCGTCGTGCTGGCCATCGCGGTGGACGGCCTGCTGGTGTTGCTGGGCCGGGCGCTGATGCCGTGGACGAGGGCGAGACGGGCATGAACTACTTCACCGAGGCGATCGCCTGGATCCTCGACCCGGCCAACGCGGGCGGCAGCGGCGGCGTCTGGGCCCGCTCCGCCGAACACCTGTGGTACACGCTGCTGGCCGTCGCGCTGTCCTGCCTGATCGCGATCCCGCTCGGCTACCTGGTGGGTCACACCCGGCGCGGACGCGGCCTGGTGGTGGTCTCCTCGGGTGCGGCCCGCGCGCTGCCCACCCTGGGCGTGGTGACCCTGGTCGGGCTGCTGCTCGGGATCGGGCTGGTGGCACCGATGGTCGCCCTGGTGCTGCTGGCGATTCCCTCGGTGCTGGCCGGCGCGTACGCCGGCATCGAGGCGGTCGACCCGCGCACGGTGGACGCGGCGCGCGCGATGGGCATGTCCGAGTGGCAGGTGCTGACCAGGGTGGAGATCCCGCTCGGCCTGCCGCTGCTGCTCGGCGGCGTCCGCTCGGCTGCGCTGCAGGTGGTCGCCACCGCGACGCTGGCCGCCTACGTCGGGGCCGGCGGCCTGGGCCGCTTCCTGTTCCTCGGCCTGAAGACCCAGGACTACCCGCAGATGCTGGCCGCGGCACTGCTGGTGGTGCTGATCGCGCTGCTTCTGGAAGGGCTCTTCGAGCTGGCCGAACGGCTCACCGCCCGCCGGCTGCACACCACCTGAGGCAATCCGACACCATCCCGACCCACCGAGTGAGAGGAATCACCCATGAAGATCCGTATCGCCGCCGCCCTGGCCGCCGGAGCGCTGGCGCTGAGCGCCTGCGCGTCGTCCAACCCGCTCGGATCGACGAGCCCACCGGCGCCGTCCGGCTCGACCGCCGGCGGCAGCCTGGTCGTGGGCTCGCAACAGTACGCATCCAACGAGATCATCGCCGAGCTGTATGCCCAGGCGCTCGAGGCCAAGGGCTACACGATCACCCGGCAGTTCCGGATCGGGCAGCGTGAGGTGTACCTGCCCGAGCTGCAGGCAGGCAAGATCGACGTGTTCCCCGAGTACGCCGGCAACCTGCTGCAATACCTCGACAAGAACGCCACGGCAAAGACCGGTGACGAGGTGCTGGCCGCGCTGCCCGCCGCGCTCGGTACCGGACTGCGCCCGCTGAAGGCGGCCGCGGCCACCGATCAGGACTCGTACAACGTCACCGCCGACTTCGCCAAGGCGAACTCCCTGGCCAGCATCGGCGATCTGGCCAAGCTGAACCGGACGATCAAGATCTGCGCCAACTCCGAGCTGGCCAAGCGCGCCTACGGCCCGACCGGGCTCAAGTCCGACTACGGGGTGGACGCCGAGGTGGTGCCGGTGGAGGATTCCGGTGGCCCGCTGACCATCAAGGCGCTGAAGGACGGCAAGTGCGACGCCGCCGACGTCTACAGCGCCAGCCCGGCGATCGCCGAGAACAACCTGACCACGCTGACCGATCCGAAGAGCCTGATCCTGCCGCAGAACGTGGTGCCGATCGTGTCGGCCAAGGTCGACGACAAGGCCGCCGCCGTGATCGACAAGGTGGACGCCGCGCTGAGCACCGACGAGCTGATGAAGCTCAATGCTCTCAGCGACGACAAGCAGCAGTCGGCCGCGGTGATCGCGAAGGACTGGCTGACGACGAAGGGGCTGCTCAGCTGAACCGCGGCTGATCGAGTCCGTCGCCGACGGGCGGCGTCAACCGGGGACGAGTTCGCAGAACGACTCGTAGTGGTCGGCGGTGTAGAACCACACCTCCGGTTCAGCGCCCGGCCGCGCCTGCCCGCCGGTGATCAGTCGCCTCGGGCCGGGAAACCGGACGCCGGGCGCGCGGACCGTGTACTCGCGGTAGTAGCCACGGCGTTCCGGGGGCAACAGGCCTTCCCGGTTGGCGAAGGTGCCGCCGTCGTCGTCGGGACGCAGGTACGGACCGTCGTTGCGGACGGCCGCGACGGCGTCGGTCACCTCGGTGGGGACCGCGGAACAGACCGGCAGGCCCGATGCCGCGGAGGGAGACGGCGCCCGTGCCGTCCCTGGCCGGCCGCCGGCAACCGAGATCGAGACTGTCGGAGTGGACTGCCCTCCGCCGTTGGACCACCACAGCGCACCGCCCAGAGCCAGCACCACCAGCAGGCAGAGGACCAGCAGCGGGCGCCGGCCGACGGCCCCGGTCGCGCTCACTGGTCGAGGATGCCGTCCAGCCGCGTCCGGCCGGCGGGCGACTGCTCGTCGATCCCACGGCGCACCACCAGCACGTCGCAGGTGGCGTGCTCAACGACTTGGTCGGAGACCGATCCCATCCGCAACCCCTTGAAACCGCCCGCGCCGCGGGTGCCGACGACCAGGACCCGCGCGTCTCGGGCCGCCTTGAGCAACTCGCGCCCGGGCGGGCCGTGCGGGGTCTCCAAGATGACCTCGACCTCGGGAAACTCGGCGAGTTGCCCGGCTACGTCGCGCTCCAGCCGCTGCCGCACGGCGGCTTCGAAGTCCTCCGCCGGTGGCACATAGCCGGGCGACCAGGTCGCCGGACGCGGCGCGGTGCTGATCGACCAAGCCCGCACGATCCGCACCGGAGCCTTCAGCTGTTGGGCCAGCCACAAGGCCCGATGCGTGGCGAGCCGGGCGAAATCCGAACCGTCGTTACCGACGATGATGGGCAATGGCGCGTCCATGAAGCGACTCTAGTGGAGCCGGGCTCGCCTCCGACTTGATCGGCGTGATCAAGTGGAACCATGAACGATCGACCAACCCCCGTCATCGAGGTGCAGGACTTCCGGATGGCCTTCGGCGAGCAGGTCGTCATCGACGATCTGAGTTTCGAGGTCCGTGCCGGCGAGACCTTCGGGCTGCTCGGCTCCAACGGCTCGGGCAAGACCACCACGATCCGCGCGCTCCTGGGCATCTACCAGCCGAGTGCGGGCAACCTGCTGGTGGAGGGCCGTCGGTTCGACCCGGCGCAAGGCTCGCGGCTCGGCTACCTGCCCGAGGAGCGTGGATTGTACCGAAAGGAGTCGGTGATCGACGTGATGGTGTACTTCGGACGGCTCAAGGGGCTCAGTCGCGAGCAGGCCGATGCCTGGTCGCGGACCTTTCTGGAACGGGTCGGGCTGCAGAACCACGCCAAGGTCCGGCTGGACAAGCTGTCCGGCGGCCAGCAGCAGAAGGTGCAGCTGGGCGTCACCATCATGAACGCCCCGAGCATCCTGATCCTCGACGAGCCGACCAAGGGCTTCGACCCGGTCAACCGGCGGTTGCTGATGGACCTGGTCGACGAGCAGCGCGAGCAGGGCTCGACGGTGATCATGGTCACCCACCAGATGGACGAGGTGGAGCGGCTGTGCGATCGCGTCCTGTTGCTCAAGGACGGCCGCGCCGAGGCCTACGGCACGGTCGCCGAGGTGCAGGACGCCTTCGGCGGACGCCGGATGCGGCTCTCGTTCAGCGGAGTGCTGCCGCACTCGGCGCACTACCGGGTCGCGGTCAGCGAACGGAACTACGCCGAACTCGAACTACCCGAGGGCACCGACACGAGCGTCGTGCTGCGCGAGCTGCTGGACGCCGGCGTTCAGCTGCGCGACTTCTCCACCGCCCGGGTGTCGCTGGAGGAGATCTTCTTGAAGGTGTACGGCGAAGAGGAGGCGGCGGCATGAGTCGCGACCAGAGGAGCCCGGGCCGGCACAACCTGGGCACCGTGATCTCGTTCGAGTTCCGGCGCACCGTGTCGAAGCCGAGGTTCTGGCTCATCTCGCTGTCGGTGCCGCTGCTGATCGCGGTGGTGGTCGGGCTGATCGCACTCAGCGGCCAGACCACCGCCCAGCGTGTCGAGAGCCAGGACTCGGCGTCGGTCACCTTCACCTACACCGACGCCTCCGGCCTGATCGATCCCGCTCTTGCGAAGGCCGCCGGGGGCACGCCGGTCGCCGATGCGGCCGCGGCCCGGGCCGCTGTGGCCGCCGGCACCTCGCAGTGCCACATCGACTACCCGAAGGACCCGCTCAGCCAGCCGATCGCCGTCCAGGGCCAGGATCTGGGGCTGTTCGAGTCCAGCCGGTACAACGCTGTCGCGGCGGCCGTGTTCCAGTCGTCGATCGAGAAGCGGATCGGCGACCCGACCTTGGCGAAGCTCGCCGTGCACCCGCCCGACGTCCAACTGGTCACCTTCGCCGACGGCCAACCGACCGCGGGCATCGCCGGCGTGATCGCGCCCGGCATCTTCTTGGTGCTCTTCTACCTGGCGGTGCTGATGCTGGGCAACCAGATGCTCAACGTCACCTTGGAGGAGAAGGAGAACCGGGTGACCGAGATGATCCTGACCACCATGAACCCGACCACGCTGATCGTCGGCAAGGTGCTGGCGCTGGTCGGCATCGGGATCGTCCAGGGCCTGGTCGTCGGCATTCCGGCCAGCATCGTCTTCGGCCTGCTCAGCAACGGCCTAGGCTTGCCCGAGCCGTCCGAGGGGGTGTCGATGCTGGGGTCGTTCCCGATCAACACCGGCGCGGTCGCCATCGGCTTCCTGCTCTTCCTGTTCAGCTTCCTGATGTTCACCGGGCTGCTGGTCGCGATCGGCGCGGTGATGCCCAGCGCCAAGGAGGCCGGCAACGCTTTCGGCGTCGTGGTGATGTCGATGTTCATCCCGCTGTACGCGGGTTCGCTGCTGGTCTCCGACCCGCACGGCGTCGTCTCGCAGATCTTCACCTTCTTCCCGCTCACCGCCCCGGTGTCCGCGCTGCTCCGCAACGCCACCGGCGGTCTGTACTGGTGGGAGGCGGGGATCGCGCTGGTCATTCTGGCGATCTGCGGCTGGCTCTTCCTGACGCTCGGAGTGCGGCTGTTCCGGACGGGGTCGATCAGCTACGGGAGCCGGGTGAAGATCGGCCGCGCGCTGGGGTGGAGGACCGGACGCTAGCGCTCACGAACGCCCTCCGCTACCCTTACGTTCGGCGCATTATTGCGTTCCACAGCGTTTCTACCGTAAGTATTACGGGGATATGACAGAACGAGCGGAGGATTTGGCATGACGGACCGTCGGGGACTGAGCACCACCCAGCAGCAGGCTATCGAGCAGACCGAGACCTGGGGCGCGCACAACTACCTGCCGCTGCCCGTGGTCATCGAATCCGGCTCCGGCGCCTGGCTGACCGACATCGACGGCAACCGTTACCTCGACTTCCTCTCGGCGTACTCGGCGGTCAACTTCGGCCACTGCCATCCCACCCTGACCAAGGTGGTGACCGAACAACTGCAGAAGGTGACCATCACCTCCCGCGCGGTGTTCTCGGCCACCTACGGTCCCTTCATCCAGGCCCTGGCCGAGCTGTGCGGCAAAGAGATGGTGCTGCCGATGAACACCGGCGTCGAGGCCGTCGAGTCGGCGATCAAGCTGGCCCGTAAGTGGGGCTATGAGACCAAGGGTGTCGAAGAGCGGCACGCCAACATCATCGTGATGGCCAACAACTTCCACGGCCGCACCACCACGGTGATCTCGTTCAGCAACGACGAGACCGCCCGGCGCAACTTCGGCCCGTTCACCCCCGGCTTCCGGACGGTGCCCTACGGCGACATCCACGCCATCGCCGACGAGATCGACGCCAACACGGTCGGCGTGCTGGTCGAGCCGATCCAGGGCGAGGCCGGCGTCATCGTGCCGCCGAAGAGCTTCCTGCCCGCGCTGCGGAAGCTGTGCACCGAGCGCAACGTGCTGTTCATCGCCGACGAGATCCAGTCCGGACTGGGCCGCACCGGCACCACCTTCGCCTGCGAGCACAGCGGCGTGGTGCCCGACCTGTACATCCTCGGCAAGGCGCTCGGCGGCGGCATCATGCCGGTCTCGGCGGTGGTCGGGAACCGCGACATCCTCGGCCTGCTGCACCCGGGTCAGCACGGCTCCACCTTCGGCGGCAACCCGCTGGCCGCGGCGGTCGGGTTGGCCGCGATCGAGATCCTCCGCACCGGCGAACTGCAGCAGCGCTCGGCCGAGCTGGGTGCGCACCTGCACCACCGGCTGCGTGGCCTGATCGGCAACGGGGTGGACGCCGTCCGCGGCAAGGGCCTGTGGGCCGGCGTCGACATCGATCCCTACCTGGGCAGCGCCCGGTCGATCTGCTACCGGCTGCTGTCCCGCGGCGTGATCGCCAAGGACACCCACACCAAGACGATCCGGCTGGCTCCGCCGCTGGTGATCGAGCGGGACGAACTCGATCAAGCCATCGACGCCCTGATCGACGCGCTGGCCGAGGCCCGCGCCGAGAAGGACTGAGCGCTGAAGCGGGCTACTGCAGGATCGCCATCAGCCGGGTGACGTTCTCGATGTAACGCTGCCAGTGCGACCTGGCCGCCCACTCCTGAGCGGTCAGTTCACGGCAGATTCCGCGGTACCCGTCGGACACCCCCTGCAGGTCGGCCACGAACTCCGGTGCGGTGCCGAGCAGTGAGATCTCGTAGTCCAGGCCGAACGAACGGTAGTCCATGTTCGACGAACCGATCACGCCGGCGACGTCGTCGACGGTGAAGAACTTCGCGTGCAGCACGGTCGGCTTGGGGTACAGGTAGATCCTGACACCGGCCTCCAGGAGCGCCTCGTAGTACGACGCCTGGGCGTTGTGCACGACGAACTGGTCGGCCTCTTCGGAGACGAACAACTCCACGTCGACCCCGCGATAGGCGGCCGTGGTGATGGCCTCGAGCAGCGAGTCCTCGGGCACGAAGTAGGGGCTGGTGATCGAGAGCCGGTGCTGGGCGCGATGGATCAGCGCCGTGAAGAGCCGCAGGTTCGGCATGGTCCGGTAGCCCGGGCCCGAGGGGATCAGCTGCATCGGCTGGCCACCCGGATCCGCTCCGGGTTGCGGGACGTGCTCGGCCAGCGATTCGCCGGTCTCGGTCAGCCAGTCCAGGGCGAAGACCGCCTCGATGGAGGCCACCACCGGGCCGGTCAGCTTGATGTTCAGGTCGAGCCAGTGCCGTCCGACCTTGAGGTTGCCCGGCAGCAGATAGCTGGAGTCGATCATGTTCTGCGACCCCATGAACGCCACCTCGCTGTCGACCACCAGCAACTTGCGGTGATTGCGCAGGTCGGGTCGGCGCCAGCGGCCCTGCAGTGGCTTGATCGGCATCATCTGGCGCCACTCGATGCCGTTGGCGTCCAGCCACGCGTTCATCTGCTTGAAGCCCGGATACTTACGTGACCCGAGGTGGTCGTAGAGCACACGCACCGTCACCCCGCGCCGGACCGCATCCGCCATTGCGTCGAAGAACTCCTCGGTGGCCGCGTCGCGGGCCATCGCATACATCTCCACGTACACCCGGCTCCGCGCGCCTCGGACCGCCGCCGCCATCTCGGCCAGCGACGCGGTGTAGTCGCCGAACAGTCCGTGGCTGGTGCCGGCCAGCATCGGCAGCGAGGTGAGTCGCCGGTTGAGCCGGACCAGGCTGGGCAGGCCGTCAGGCAGCAGGTCGCCGTCGGGAAAGTCGGGCAGCGACTCAGCGCGGCTGGTGATCATCTTGTCGCCGCGGGCCTGCACCAGTTGCCGGCGTCCGCGGACGAACGGGCTGCCGATCAGCAGGAACAGCACCACCCCCAGCATCGGGGTGAGGATGATCAGCAGCAGCCAGCCCAACGACGACGAGGGACGCCGATTGTGCGGAATGGTGGCCACGGCCACGATCTTGATCGCGAGGTCGATGATCGCGATGGTGATGCCGAACCACCCGGTCCACCCGACCCACTCGACCATACGTCCTCCAGACCGGAGGACTGGCTCCCCCGTCGTTGGGAGGATAGTGGTCGGGCAGCCTTGCGTCAGGGACGCGGACGCCGGGCGAGCAGAACTGCGCCTGCGCCGACCACCAGCACCACGGCCAGCGTCGCGAGTCCGGGAGGAAGCCGGTCCGGAGCGCCGCCCGGCGTCTGGTCCGGCTCCGGTGCCCGTGTTGGTGACGTGCTCTCGGAGGGGGTCGAGGGCGTTCCTGTCGGCCGGACGCCGGCACCGAGCGCCTTGACGTCCAGCCTGATCGGGGCAGCACACAGACCGGTCTGCAGGGCGTCCACGTCGCCGGTGGCAAAGACGGTCACCTTCCCGGCGAGGCGGACGCCGCAGCTCGCCTGACTGGCAGCCGAGGAGACGGTGACCAACTCGGGCAGATCGCCCTTGTACAGCCGATCCACCCGAATCCGGTACTGAACCGGGTCTCCGCTGCCGAGGCTGGTGGGTTCGGTCGTCGAGATCACCTCGCCGCCGAACACCACCGACGCGGCGTCCAACGCTTCGGCCGTGCTGAAGCCCTTGCACGAGCAGGCGCAGGCAACCGGCGCCGGTGCCGTCACCGCCGCCCCCATCGTCAGGACGGCCCCGATCAACAGACGCACCCACGCTCGCATACCCGGATCATGCGCCATGAGGCCGCGGCGTTGCACCGAACCCCGCCGGTGAGCACCGATGCCCGAAAAGCCGCAGTGCCCGGCCGAAGCCGGGCACTGCGCCACGATCACACTCGCCACGGGCAACTCAGCCCCCCGACCCGGGCCCGTGTCGGGAGCGGGATCAGGCCTGCTTGATGGCGGAAACCTCGAATTCGAGAGTCACCTTCTCGCTCACCAGTACGCCGCCCGCTTCGAGCGCGGCGTTCCAGTTGAGGTTCCAGTCCTTGCGGTTGACCACCACGGAGCCCTCGAAACCGACTCGCTGATTGCCGAGCGGGTCGGTGGCCGCGCCCTGGAATTCGAACGGAATGGACACCGGGTGAGTGACGCCCTTGATGGTCAGGTCGCCGGTCACGGTGATGACCTCGCCGTCGACCGCGAAATCGGTGCCGGTGAAAATGATCTCCGGGTACTTCTCGACATCGAAGAAGTCGGCCGAGCGCAGGTGCGTGTCGCGACCCTCGCTGCGGGTGTCGACGGAGACCGCCTGCACGGTCACGCTCAGCGTGGAGGCCGACGGGTTGGCGCCGTCGAGGGTGGCGGTGCCGGCAACATCATTGAAACTGCCACGAACCTTGGTGACCATGGCATGCCGAGCCACGAAGCCGAGTTGACTGTGGCTGGGGTCGAGAACGTAGGTACCCTTGAGATCAGCGATTCCGGACATCTGAGCGCCCTCTTCCGATTCTGTTTGAAAGCTAAACAATCATTACTATAGGCCGCTGTTATTGATCTGTCAATAACTCGAGATGGAGCGGGGGTAGGGTTGCCGCAAGCCCCTCAGGCCCCTCCCGTCGTTACCCGGAAGGATTCGCGAATGAGCGCAGCCCGATACGTCCGCGACGAGCAGTCCTGCGAATTCCCCCGGGTGCCGGCGACCGCCGGCAGCGACGGCTATGACGTCTCCACGTTGCTGGCGAGCACCGGTGATGTGGCCCTCGACTACGGGTTCGGCAACACGGCGTCCTGCCGGTCGGCGATCACCTACATCGACGGCGATGCGGGCATCCTGCGCTACCGCGGCTATCCGATCGAGCAGTTGGCCGAAAGCTCCACCTTTCTCGAGACGTCGTACCTGGTGCTCTACGGCGAGCTGCCCACGGCGTCCGAGCTGGCGGGGTTCAGCGAATCGATCAGCCGGCACTACCTGCTCGACGAGCGGCTCAAGGAGATGTTCCGGCTGTTCCCGCGACGTTCGCATCCGATGCCGGTGCTGACCGCCGGTCTCAACGCACTGTCGACCTTCGCGATGCCGCCGGTGGCGCTCACCGAGCGGACGGTCGAGCAGCACGCCTACCGGCTGATGGCGAAGGTGCCGACGCTGGCCGCCTACGGCTACAAGAACTCGCTGGGCCTGCCCACCCTGTACCCGGACGAGTCGCTGGGCTACATCGAGAACTTCCTGCGGATGAGCTTCGGCAGCCCGACCAGGCCCTACGAGTTCGACGAGACCGTGGTCCGGGCGCTGGACACGCTGCTCATCCTGCACGCCGACCACGAGCAGAACTGCTCCACCTCGACGGTGCGGCTGGTCGGCTCGTCCGGAGCCAACCTGTACGTGTCGGTCGCCGCCGGCGCCAACGCACTCTCCGGCCCGTTGCACGGCGGCGCCAACCAGGCCGTCATCGAGATGCTGCAGCAGCTGCGCGACAGCGGTGAGGACGCCGCGAGCTTCGTCCGCAAGGTGAAGGACAAGACCTCCGGGGTGAAGCTCATGGGCTTCGGGCACCGTGTCTACAAGAACTTCGACCCGCGCGCCCAGATCGTCAAGCAGCACGCGGACGCGATCCTGCGGGAACGGCCCGGCTCGGACGAGCTGCTCGACCTGGCGCTGGCCCTGGAGGACGCCGCACTGCACGACGACTATTTCGTCGAACGCAGGCTGTACCCGAACGTCGACTTCTACACCGGCCTGATCTACCAGGCGATGGGTTTCCCGGTGAACATGTTCACCGTGCTGTTCACCCTCGGGCGGCTGCCCGGCTGGATCGCGCACTGGCGCGAGCAGTCCCTCGACCCGGCCACTCGGATCGGACGCCCGCGCCAGGTCTACGTGGGCGAGGTCGAGCGCGAGTACGTGCCGGTCGAGCAGCGCTGAATCAGTCGCCGGCCAGTGCCCGGGTGCGGGTCGCCACCAGGGTGGCCCGCAGCACCGCGGACGGGGTGACCCGGTCGGCCAGCAATGGTTCGATCGCGGCGGCGAGCGAACTCAGGCCGAGACTGGACGCCTGCCCGGCCCGATCCTGCAGGGCGTCGCGTTGCCGGTTGCTGAGCGCGGGGCGTCCGGTGGCGGCGAGCGCCTCACAGACGTCGAGCACCGCCTCGGCCAGCTGCACCAGCGGCCCGTCGGGCCGTTGCTGCTCGCCGGTGTGGGCGCGGGGCCGCTGATCCTTCGGCTGTCGCCAGGCCAGCCAGCCGCGTGGGATCTCCCGCCCCGGCGGGGTCAATGAGGGTGCGATCAGCCCCAGCTGTCGCTGCTGGATGATGAACACCGACAGCGGCCGGTCCTTGTCGTCGAGCACGACGGCGGCGATCTGCATGCCGTCGCGGAGCAGCCAGCCGATCACGTCCTGCTCCGAACCGGTGGCGGGCAGCCGGGCGAGATGGCGCACGCCGCCGCGGTCGGTAAGCGGCCAGACCAGCTCCTGGCTCACCTCGTCCAATTCGGGTTCGCCGACGCCCCGCAGCCGTCGGGGCAGCACCAGCCGCAGTGACGCGGGCGGCGACAGGAAACCTGTCGCGGCGGCGTTCCGTGCTGAGTCGCAGACTGCGTCGGCCAGCTGGTCGAGGTCGACGGCGGTGCTGGCGAACCGGTCACCGGGCGTGGCGCGGGTGCGGGTGGTGGGGCTGAGCGTGCCGTCGTCGCGGCGTTCGGCGCCGTGCAGGGTGAACAGGCCGCCGGCCAGGGTCTGGGCCGAGACGCCCCACAGCAGCGGGGCGTCCCACGAGCGGTTGAACGACGGGTCGGAGCCGGCCGCCCGCCCGGTGGTGGCCGTCTCGACTCGGTGGTGGTCGGTGTCCCACAGGGTCACGGTCAGCCCGCGGGCACCGGACGGCGCCGTCCACCAACGCACCGCCAGCGGCAACAGCACGCCGGTGTCGGCGGCTTCGCCGGCGCCCCGTCCACCGACCAGCTGCGGCGGCAGCGGCGGTGCCGAACCGCTCAGTGCGACGGCCAGCGTCCAGGCCCGGGCCAGTGCGTCCAGCAGCTGCCGCTCGGAGGTGTCGTCGGCGCGTCCGGCCAGGGCGTTGGCGCGTCCGGTGACCTGGGTGAGCAGGGTCGCCAGCAGCGGCAACGCCTCCAGCCGGGCCCGCTGCGCCGCCGCGGCGAGCCGTTGGACGCCGTCCGCGCCGACCCGGCTCAGCCCGGCCTGCAGCAGCGCCTCGATGGTGTCCCTGGCCTGAGCCATCGCCTCGCGCTGCCCCGGGTGGACGACGTCCGGCGAGTCGACCTTGTCGGGCCAGGTCCACCGCCGATCGTGGGCAGCGAACAACCGGACCAGCGCCTCGAGCCGCCAGGCCCGCTCTGCCGTGTCGCTGTGGCTGCCTGCCACCAGCATGCCGGCGAATCCGCCATCCGGTACCGCGACGATGTCGGGTGAACCGGGCCAGGAGATGTGCAACGAGCCGCCGCGGAGGCTGATGGAAGTGGGAGTCGGCTCGACTCCGGCCGCAACCTTGCGGACGGCAGCGATGCCGGCAGCACGGTTGACCGCCGTGGGGTTGAGGGCCAGCAGCTGGGCCTCAACGTCTGGCTGGTTGAGCTTGTCGAAACCGTCCTCACGTGGGGTCTCGACAAGCTCGACCGACGGTGGCTGGGTGTCTGCGACCCGGACCGACGGTGGCTGGGTCTCAGCGGCCCCGACCGGCGGTGGGTCGATCTCTGCGGCCTCGGTGGGCGAACTCTCGCGGACCCAGACACAGGCCGCCACGATATGCACGCAGACCCCGGCCACCGGGCAGCCGCAGGTCGCGTTCCGTGGACCACCGGGCAGCAATCGGACCTGCGCGGGCGGTGTGCCGACATAGCGCAACTCGACGGCGGTATCGGCGGCCGAGTCCAACTCGATCCGGGCTGCCTCCTTGGTCGCGCGGCGGACCAGCCCGCGGTTGGCCAGCACGGCGAGCGCGTCGTCGTCCAGCCGGTAGCCGGCGAGCCAGCCGGGCAGTCCCGTCATCATCGGATCAGTCCCGTCATGCCATCACCTCGGCCAGCCATTCGGCGAACCGGTCCGGGGTCATCGCCGCCACCGGCATGCCGGCCGCGACGAGGCGTCCGGCCGTGGTGGCGTCGTACCAGGGCTCGCCCTCATCGGAGAGTGCCGCGAGCCCGAGCAGCCGGACGCCGCCGGCGGCCAGCCGGCGCACGCTGCCGAGCAAAGCCGATACCGAGCCGCCCTCCTCGAAGTCACTGATCAGCGCCACCACCGTGCGAGACGGCTGCCCGACCAGCGTTTCGGCGTGCTGCATCGCCTGGGCGATGTTGGTGCCGCCGCCGAGCTGCGCAGTGAGCAGCACCTCGACCGGGTCGTGGGCCAGGTGCGACAGGTCGACCAGGCTGGTGTCGAACAGGATCAGCCGGACGCTCACCCCCGGCAGCCCGGACAGAATCGACGCCGACACCGCCGCGTGCAGCAGCGAGTCGGCCATCGAGCCCGACTGGTCGACCAGCACGATCACGTCCCAGTGCAGGTTGCTGCGCCGTTTCCGGGCGGCGAACCGGATGTCGTCGATCATCATCCGGCCGGTGGCCGGGTCGACGTTGGCCAGGTTGGCGGCGATGGTCCGCCGCCAGTCGAAGTTGGCCAGCGACGCGTGCGGGGTGCGCCGGGAGCGATCCCGGGTGCCGGTCAGTGCCGTGGTGAACCGGGGTTTGAGCCGTTCGACGATCTCGGCGACCACCCGGGCGATCAGGGCACGCAGTCCGTCGGCGGCCGCCGGGCTCAGTTTGCCCTTGATCCGCAGCAGCGCGGACGCCAGCTGCTTGTTCGGTTGCAGCGACTCGACGGTGGCCGGGTCGGCGAGCAGGTCGTCCAGGCCGTAGCGGGTGACCGCGTCGGCCTGCAGCCGTTCCAGGGTGGATGCCGGGAACAGTCCGCGGGACTTGCCCAGCCAGTTGATCGCCTTCACCGCCGACGGGTCGAGCGAGCCGCCGCCACCCTTGGCGTGCCGGTGTCCGCGGGCGGTGTATTCGCGGTCGTACAGGTAGCCGAGTGCCTGGTCGAGTTCGGCGTCGCCGCCGCCGCGGGGCAGGTTCGAGTCTGCATAGCGGCCCAGCACCAGCCGCCAGCGCCGGCTCTGCTCGGCGGTCACGACGCCACCCATTCGGTCAGCCCGTCGCGCCGCAGCGAGGCCACCAGATCGCGTTCCACCGACGCCGCCCGCTCGGCCAGCAGCGGATCGGCCTCGAGCACCGTGTCGAGTTCGGTCACCGCGGCCCCGGTCAGCCGGGCCAGCATCGCCGCCAGCGCGTGGGTCTCGGTCGGCTTCAGCCAGGTGAACGCGCGACGCAGATCGGGCAGCACGGTCAGGAACGCCTCGGGCTCCATCGCGCCGAGCGCGGCGTTCAGCGCCTCGACCAGCTCGGGGGTGTGCAGCAACAGATCGGGGGCGGCCTGCAGCAGACCGAGGACGAAGTCTGCCACCCGCTCCGGATCGGCGCCGGGCGCCAGATGCGCGGCGGACGCCCGGGCCAGTTCGTCGGCGTCCAGTTCGGCGTCGGAGAAGCCGAGTCCGAGCAGGCAGCCGTGCAGCCGGGCCGGGGTGCGAGGGTCGCGACGCAGCAAGCGCAGCTCGCGGCGAAGTGGCAGAAGCTCGACCGACTGATCCTCCAGCCGGAGCAGCAGCGAACGCAGTGAGATCAGGTCGTCACAGGCACCCGGCTGGTCCTCGGGGCGCAGCCCGGACAGCGGAGCGATCAGGTGCGCCGCGCAGGCCAAACCAGTGCCGATCAGCTCGGCGACCGTGTCGGCGTGCTCGCCCAACGACAGCCGGCCATGCTCGGACGACAGGCTGACCAGCGCATGCAGGCTGGCCACCACCGAGCCGAGGTGCACCTCGTCGTGGTAGCGGCGGCGCAGTGCATCGAGTGCGGGACGCAGCGCGTCGGGTTCGCCCATCACCAACAGTTCGGTGATCAGCCGGGCCACCCGTCCGGCACCGAGGTGTTCGTCGTCGAGCCGTTTCGACACCCCGGCCCGGACCAGTTCGGTGATCGTCGCGCCACGTGCCGAAGCGGCGATCAGCGATGCCTCGACCAGCGGCGTCCAGGCGTACTCCCAGTCCTCGAACAGCAGTCCGGCACCGGTGCCCTGGACCAGGTCGGCGCCGCCCAGCTGCCGCGCGAACCCCGAGCCGATGAACCGCATCCGAGCCAGGAACTCGCGCCGTTTCACGTGTGACGGTTTGCGTTGGGTGTCCAGGCTGACCTGGCGCAGGGTGGCGTCGTCGATGACGAAGCGCAGTCGGGACGCCTCCCGGCGGGCCTCGGCGACCAGCGGTGGGGCGGCCAGGCCGTCGGGGATCTGGCCCAGCGTCGGGCCGCCGAACACGTCGCGCAGCGCGTCGCCGATCGCGCCGGAGAGGCCGAGGTCGTCCTTGACGAAGCAGCTCAGCAGGGCGTCGGTGAGGTCAGTGCGTCCCGGCCAGCCGCGGCCCCGTAGCTCGGCCAGCCGCAGCGCCTGGCCCACGGCGTCCATCGCGGTTGCCGAACCGGCCGACTCGCCCGCCGTTCGCAGCCGGCGGCCACCTCGAGCACCACCTCGGTGGCGAACCGGCGCGGGTCGATCCCGTCGCTGCGGGCCTGCCAGGCCCGCTGCCAGAACCCGGGTGCCGGCATGCCGGCGCCGTAGCCGCGCAGTCCGTCCAGCCGGTCGAAGTCGTAGCGGATCAGCCAGGCGTCCCGCTTCGGGTCAAGCGCGGCGCCCGCCTTGGCCCGCACCCAGGCCGCCTCGGGGGTGTTCTCCAGCACGTCGAGCAGGGCCAGGGTGTGGAAGGCGCCGGTGACCACCACCACGCCACCGGGCACCTCCCGGTACCGGTCCAGGATCGCGGCCATCACCGCCTCTCGGCGGTGGGTGCCGTCGGCGTCGAGCAATTCGCGGTCGGCGTCCAGCCGGGCCATGGCACCCCAGGCCAGGGTGTCGGCGAAGAAGCAGCGCCAGTCGGCCAATGCCTCCGGGGACCGCACCTCGAACAGGTGCTCCCAGGTTTCGTCGTGGTCGCGGCAGCCGAGCCGGTCGCCGACCGCGGCGATCAGCGCGCTGCGGGCCAGGTGGTGTTCGGCCTGCAGGGTGCGCACCTCGACACCATCGGGGTCGCCGATGTCGGCGTAGCTGGCGTCGATGAACTCCACCGTGGCCCCGTTGGCGGCTCCCCACCGCAGCGCGACCCATTCCGGAGAGAAGTCGGCCAGTGGGTAGAAGCCGCTGGTGCGCTCACCGACCGACAGGATCGCCACCGGAGGCCTGGTCCGTTCGTCGGCCAGCGCCGGCAGCAGTGCACCGTACTCGCGTGGCCCTTCGATCAGCACCACCGCCGGACGCACCTCCGCAAGCAACGCACCCAGCCCAGCCGCACAGCCGGGTGAGTGGTGCCGGATTCCGATCAGGTGGACGCCGGCGTCGCGCCAGCGAGCATGCGCTGCCAGGGCTGATCGCAGTCGCTCGGGCAGCGCAGGGGTCTCGACAAGCTCGACCATCGCCGGGTCAGCCCCACAGCCCCTCGGCGGCGTCGAAGAACTCCCGCCAGTGCGGGTTGCCGCGAGCCCGCTGCCGGACCACGTTGTCGACGTAGTGCCGGACCAGCCGGGCGTCCTCTTCTTCGCCCTTCTGCGCCACCCCGACGATCTGCCGGGCGATGTCGCCGGAGCGCACCGTGCCGTCGCCGAGATAGGTGGCGGCCATCGACGCCGCGATCGCCACGTTCACCGCCTCGGCGGTCGACATCACCGCGTCCGGACGCTTCACCGGAGCACCGGCGTCGGTGCGTCCGGTGCGCAGGTCGGCGAAGGCGGTGACCAGCACCTCCATCACCGGCGGGGTCAGCACCGGACGACGCGGGCCGAGCTCGGCGTCCAGGGCACGTCCGATCAGTTCGGCCTCGAACGCGCGGTCGCTGATCGGACGGACGGTCTCGAAGTTGAACCGCCGCTTCAGCGCCGACGACATCTCATGCACACCGCGGTCGCGCAGGTTGGCGGTGGCGATCACGTTGAACCCGGGACGGGCGGCCAGCCGTGCCTCGTCGCCGAACTCGGGGATCATGATCTGCTTCTCGCTGAGGATCGACACCAGGGTGTCCTGGATCTCGGCCGGGCAGCGGGTGATCTCTTCGAAGCGGGCGATCGCGCCGCGCGCCATCGCCTGATACACCGGCGACGGCACCAGCGCCCGCTGGGTCGGCCCTTCGGCGATCAGCAGCGCATAGTTCCAGGAGTACCGGACGTGGTCCTCGGTGGTGCCGGCCGAGCCCTGGATGGTCAGGTTCGAGGTGCCCGAGATGGCGGCGGCCAGCAGCTCGGACAGCATCGACTTGGCGGTGCCCGGCTCGCCGACCAGCATCAGCCCTTGCCGTCCGAGCAGCGACACGATGGCCCGGTCGACCAGCGGGTCGTCGCCGTAGAACTTCCGGGTCACTTCCAGCGACGGCTCGCCCAGCACGAACGCCCGGACGGCCCGGGCGCTGAGCCGCCAACCGGGCGGAATCGGGGCGCCGGATGCGGCGTCCGCGCGCGCCAACGCCGCCAACTCCCCCGCGTACCGGGTTTCGGCCGGCGGCCGTAGTTCGGCGTCCGGCCCCTTCGCGGAGGCTCCGGCGGTCATCGATTCGGTCATGTCCCCGCCTTCTTCATATCCCTGTCTTCTTCCCCCAGTCGGGGTCGAACGGTCCCAGTGCGGCCAGCGCCGCGTAGTCGGCGTAGCACTCGGCCAGCAGGACATCGGGCACGTCGGCCAGCCGCACCGACCGGCGGCGCGCGCCACGGAAGCTGAGACCCCTGGTGGCGCAGGTGAAATTCTCCTCCGGCAGGTAGCTGCCGGTGAACTCCAGCACCGCGGTCAGGCCCGCGGCCTGGAACTGCTTGGTGTATTCGGAGAACCAGGCGCCGTCCTCGGCCGCGCCACGCTGATAGCCCCGCTTGGTGGCCACCCCGCGGAAGCTGAAGGTGTCGGTCAGGTGACCCTGCAGGTCGTAGCTGTCGGTGACGGCGCGGTCGATGTCGGGAACGGGGTTGTCGAACTGGGCGAACAGCGGCAGCACCTCGTAGTCAGCCTGGTGCGCTTGCCACGCCGCGGCCACGTCGTCGCTCACCAGGACGCGATGCGCCAGCCCGACGCGGGCGTCCGGCGCGAGTTCGACGGTGTCGTCGTCGGCATCGATCAGGCTGCCGTCCTCGGTCGGCCTGAACGCCCGCTGGCCCGGTCCGGGGTTCTCCAGCCAAACCAGCCGGCTGACCAGCTGCCCGACCAGCGGATGCTCCAGCAGGAACTCGCGCCAGTCGCCGGCGGGCCACGTGCGGCCGACGCACATCGCCTCGTAGAGCCGCGCGGTCTGCTGGCCGATCAGCGCCTTGAGTTCCTTGCGCGACACGGCCAGCTGCTTCTTGGCCGCCTTGACCAGCTCGGCGTCGTCGGCGGCCCGCGCGGAGGGCAGCGACTTGATCGTGCGGCCGTCCGGGCCGCTCAGCTCGATCGTTCCGGACGGTGTGACGCGGCCGATGAACGTCCGCGAACCGAAGTCGAGCCGCAGCAGAGCGTCGGCGTCGAAGCCCGCCGCCGGAATCGTCCGGTCGGCGAGTTCGTCGGCCGTCCAGCCACGCCTGTCGGCCAGGTTCTCGACCAGCGTGGATGCCGTCGCCTGGACGCTGGCCTGCTTGAATCGTCGCGAGATCGACAACAGCAGCTGCACCGCAGCCCGCTGCCCGTTGGCGTACAGGGTGTACATCAGCGAATCCACCTGCGCCCGCCGGGCACCGTGGTTGCGCATGTACGCCCGGACGGCGTCGGCCAGCTCAATGCCCGGCATCCGGGTGGTCAATGCCAGCAGCCCCCGGTTGGCGGACGCCGATCCGAGGTAGGTGCCCTGGTGCATCGCGAAGGAGTCACGGAGGTGCTGCTCAAGCGGCACGGCGGCGGCCTGCTGCAGCCAGTCGACATACTGTGCCTGGTTCGGGTTGCCCAGCACCCGTTTCAGGTTGCTCTGTGCCTGGTCGTAGCGCCGCTGGCCGTCGGTCTGAGCAAAGGCTCGGCTCTCCTCCTCGGTGGGGTGCCGGGTGTCCTGGGCGATCCAGCTGTCCAGCACGAACCGGCCCAGCGCCTCGGCGGAATCGGGTGCCAACCGCTCCAGGTAGAGGTCGAGCAAGCCGGAGCCGTCCGGATCCTTCACCTTGTTGGCCAGCACCACCCACCACCGCGGAATGGCCGGGTCGACCTCGTCGCCGCCCGTCCAGCGCAGCGCCGGCGTCCGGTCGAAATCGAACCAGGCCAGGGTGGCAGGAAGCTTCGTCCGCAGCCCTTTCTTCGCCTCCGCGAGCAGCATCTCTGGCGCGAGATCGGCGGAGATGTCGTCACCGAGATCGCGCAGTGCGTTCAGCATCGCCGCGCGCGGCACCTCTCGCCTCTCCTTGGCCAGCGCCGTCCGCACCGCGGGCACGGCACCGGTCTCGCCGGCGGTGGCCAACCAGGACGCCGACGCGGCCCGGATCTCGCCCCGGCCGTCGGTCAGCCCCTGTTCGGCCAGGTCGCGAGCCAGGCCGTGCTTGGCCAGCACCGCCTGGGCCAGTGGCCGGTTCGTGCGGGACTGCCCGACCGCGGCCGCGGCGATACTGGGCAGCAGGGTCGCCGGCAGCGAACCGAAGGCGTCCAGGATCGCCAACGCCTCGCCGGCGTCCTGGGCGGACCCGGTCAGCCAGGCCTGCAGCATCTCCAGATGCTCGGCGAACCACGGCCAGGCGGCCTCCGGCGCCATCGCCAGCCATGAGCTGGACGGACGGGCGACCCGTGCCACGTCGTCCACCACCTCGCGGCTGTTCCAGGTGCGGCGGACGGCGTCCTCGATCTGGCGTGGATCCTCGATCGTCTCGGCACGCGAGTACAGCAGCCACCCAAGAGCCCTGGCTCGGGTCGGCGACCCCAACCGCA
>WBZS01000052.1_pt1 | contig 229551 bp, 178 predicted proteins | sample 5204201 | NCBI WGS metagenome assembly WBZS01 (sample SAMN12344357, study PRJNA552823) | activated sludge metagenome | biome: Activated sludge suspended growth; feature: Nitrification reactor; material: Wastewater; isolation source: activated sludge from nitrification reactor of wastewater... | reverse complement strand
TTTCTTGATCGCAGCCACTATCTGGCTTTCTGTAAATCGTTTTCTCATTTGTTTAAAGTTTAAAGTTAACAACTATTGTTATCCTAAACTCTAACTCTAAATGGCCGAAATTTGGGGAAGCTTACAAACTTTGTATTATTATTTCAACTCATCCCTTATGTATAATTTCCTGTGTTAATTAATTAATGTTAAATGAGAATAAAATTGATTTTAGATAATTGAACTTAACTCTTATTTTTCTTTGCATTATCGTATATCAGCTTGCTGATAAGTTACTCAATATTTTACCGACCTCCAATTTATAAAGCCTTCCAATGGGAAGTTGGTAATTCTGGATTTGGATACTGTTTGCACTATAATTATCAATTTTGCCAATTGCAACTATATAGGATCTATGGATTCTTAAAAACTCCTCACTTGGAAGTAATTCGATTAAGGTTGAGAGTACATACTTTGTTACTATGGTTTGGATTTGTGTTACAATTTTTATATAGTCTTTTAGTGCCTCAATAAATAATATATCTGTAAAAAAAATTTTTACCATTTTTTTTTTGACCCGAAAATAGAGAAAAGAGCTAACGAGTTCATTAGTATTACTTACTTGAGGAAGGGGTGCTTGGTGATCAGAGAAATTTATTTCTAACACTTTATTTACTGCTTTCAAAAATCTTTCAAAAGAAATTGGCTTTAAAATATAGTCTACCGCATCAAGTTCAAATCCTTCGATTGCGTATTTTCTGAAAGCAGTAGTAAAAATAATTTTTGGAGGAGATTTTAAAGTACGGATAAAATTCGTGCCTAATATCTGAGGCATTTGTATATCTAGAAATATTAGATCAACTGTATGGTCTTTTAATAAATTAACAGCTTCTACCGCATTGGCGCAAGTGCCAACTAATTCCAACGTGTCAACACTTGAAATGTGCTGTTTCATTATTTCCCGTGCCGGATGTTCATCATCTACAATAAGGCATTTTATTTTTTTTAAATGAGGCATGTTTCAAAATGGTTTAAATATCATATTCATAACTGTTTGAATTTGGTTGAATTTTTCTAGTGTTATTTAATGTCTAAGTAACCATAAGTGAAATGTGTAAAAGCACAATGAACATTTCCTGTTCTCTAATCAATTTTATCTCGTGATTATCCGGATATAGTAAAGTTAACCTTTTTTGCGCATTGCGCAATTCAGTTGTTTCTAATAATGCTTGCCGACTTACATTAGTCGAAATGCCATTTGCAAGTTTCATAGTGAAATGGATCCCGTCTAATTTTATATCTAAATTAACCCAAAATTTTTCTATATTTTGACCACAATTTTTAAAGCTGTTTTCTAAAAAAGGCAGCAATATAAATGGAGCAATCATTTGGTTATTCAGGATACCTTTCATATTTAGTTCTATTTCCGAATTATCATTGCGATTAAATTTTTCCAAGTTCATATACTTTTTAATAGCAATAATTTCATTCTCAAGTTTGATCAGGGGTTGATCGCATTCATAGAGCATAAAACTTAAGAGGTCTGATAATTTTAGTAACATTCCTGATGTTTGGGATGAATTTGATAGGGCACTAGAAGAAATGTTAGCAAGTGTTTCAAAAAGAAATTCCGGATATAATTGTGCTTTCAATAATTGTAACTCTGTTTTTACTTTCTCTTTTTCCAATTGTTGATTTTCTCTCTGTTTCCGCCAGCTATATTTAACATACTTGATAATTATTGCAGCAGCAGCTACTTTGGTGAAATTAATTAGACCAAGATTAATTGCAGGCCAGCTTTGAGCTATTAAGTCATTTGCTTTTGAAGGGTTAAAAGTAGAGTCCAATGCTGGAAAAGTATACCAATATAAATAATAACTAGAGGCAAACAATAATAAATATAGTATAGCGATATATAATATTGCATTTATCCAGTTCTTGTAAATAATTTCAGTGAGAATGTAATAGATTAATGGGTAACAGGCTGCAGCATATAAAATTATCCATAAAAAAGTTTTAATTGGTAATAAGTTTCCCGGAGTTTGATACATTGGCTTGAATTCAGGATTAGGGTTAGGTTGCTGGAAAAGAATATAACAAAATAAAAAATATAACCACCAAGCAAACCAAAATGCAAAATGGCGAAACAAGATATGTTTAATTTTTTTTGAGAATATTATTTCATACAAATGCATATCCTGTATTTGGGTTTAATTCATCTTTTTTATTTTTAGAGCCTCTAATATCTTGAAGTAAGATACTTAGGTTGATTGTATGAATATCCTCTTTAGAAACTATGTTAAGTTCATGTTCTCCCGGATAAAGTAACTGTAGTCTTTTCATTACATTATTTAAACCAATGTTTCCCTGATTGTTTGATTTTCGGGTAGACTCAGTTGCAGGAGCATCCTTTGATGCTATTTTTTCAATTGATCTTGGTTTATTATTCATTAATATAAAATGAAGCCTGTTTTTTTCAAAATATATATTAAGCGTTATCCATGAATGTGAAATCATTTTACTGGCGCCATGTTTAAAACAGTTTTCAACGAATGGCAGGAGTAGTAATGGTGCAATCGCTTTGCCAGTGAGATTGGGGTCGATAGTAATCGTCATTTTCAAATATTGTGAATATCTTGTTTTTTCAAGTTCCATATAGTCACATATTATTTTTACTTCTTTCTCTAAAGGAATTAATGGCATTTTACATTCACTAATAATATATTTGAGTATCCCAGATAATTTATTGATCATATTTGATGTTTCTGTTAAATTTGAAAGTGAATAGAAGTAAATAGAGTTAATTGTATTAAATAAAAAATGCGGATGTACCTGAGCTTTTAATATTTGTAATTCAACATTTGTTTTTTCCTTTATCAAAGTATCAGCTTCTTTTTGTTTCACCCACCAATGTTTTATGAGCTTTATCATTAATACAAAACCAAGTATAATAGGTAAGCTACTGATTTGGTCAATCAATACACTATTCTTAAAGGCTGACAATGGCATAATGCTGGTACTTGTGCCTGCAATTTTATTATAGACTGAAGGGATCGATTTGAAAATAATGGCAAAAAAGTAAAAGGCAATCAATATACTCAGAGTGATTGCCATAAAGGCGAAAGCATTTTTCCGTTGAAAAAAATAATTTGGCAATAACCAATAAATGATTGTGTAAACTAGTGCCATTTGAGGTAGGAGTACTGCTAAAAATGAATTGACAATTAAAGTTTTGATAAAAAAAAGGGTAGGTCCAAGCACTTGATAATTTTTTGTTCCAATGCTATTGATATTCCACCCTTTAAATACATGAATTGGAAAATGGAAAAGAAGATTAAATGCAAAGCACCAAATTATCCAAAAAAGAATATGTCTTGCCAGCCAATGCCGAATTTGTTTCGAAAATATGAATTCATGACTTGTCACACTTGTTTATTACTCTATAAATCTAAATAATTTCTATTAAAAGGATTCAAAATAAAAGAAGCAGTTAGATTTAAATTTTCGGTCAGGTAGTTGACGAAAGCCACTTATCGTCGATTTGCGGTTTTTATTTTTGAAATTTGTAAGTATGGCGGTTACTTTTTCATGTTCGGCGAAATAACAATTTATCGTATCGGTTTCATTGTAACTTGAATTCAAATTTGTAAGCCATGAAAATATTTCATAAAATTAAAATTCATCGCCTTGATATTATGAATTTTACTTTCATTGGAAAGTTAAGATTATTAGTAATTTTTATTGGATTAACGTTTAGTATTTCTTGCAAAAAAGAAAAATCATGTAGTGATTGTGAATCAAATAAACCTCCAGTTGCTAATGCAGGCCCAAACCAAGCTATTACTTTACCAACCGATAGCGTATCATTGAATGGTGGCGCTTCCTATGATCCAGACGGGACTATAAGTGAATGGAATTGGAGTAAAATATCTGGACCGTCTAATATTACTTTTAACAATGCAATGGCAGTAATTACTGTTGTTAAAAATTTTACGGCTGGAATTTACCTTTTTGAATTGAATGTAACTGATAATAGCGGATTGACTGCAAAAGATACTGTTCAGATTATTGTAGTTGACCAAACACAGCCTAATGTTGCACCTGTTGCTAATGCTGGTGCCGACCAAGTTATTACTTTACCAATTGATAGTGTTGCTTTGGATGGCAGTGCCTCATATGATCTGAATAATAATATAAGCACCTATCAATGGACAAAATTATCTGGTCCTTCAACTTATACAATTATTGAAGCAGATTCAGTACAAACATTAGTGAAAAATCTTTTGGAAGGGACATATAGTTTTGAACTTTTGGTTACAGATAGTGGTGGATTATTTTCTAAAGATACTGTACAAATAATTGTAAACCCCGCTATTTCTGTGAATCAACCACCAGTTTCAAATGCTGGCAATGATCAAACTATAAATCTGCCTATAGATAGCGTTTTTCTAGATGGAAGCGGTTCCACAGATCCAGACAATAACATAAACTCCTACCTATGGAAAAAAATATCCGGTCCTTCGACTTTTACCATAGTAAACCCGAATTCAGTACAAACAAAAGTGATCAACTTGATACAGGGGATTTATAAGTTTGAGTTAAAAGTGACAGATAGCGGAGGATTGTTTTCAAACGATACTGTACAAATAATTGTGAACCCGGCTACTTCAACTAATCATCCCCCTGTAGCCAATGCCGGCCAAGATCAATCAATAACCTTGCCTTTGAATTTAGTTCATTTGGATGGGGGAAGTTCAACCGACCCGGAGAATAACATAAGTGCTTATTTATGGAAAAAAATATCCGGTCCTTATTCTTTTTATATTCAAAATCCTCAATCCGTACAAACAATAGTACACAATTTATTAGAAGGGGTTTATGCATTTGAATTAAAAGTTACAGATGCAGGCGGATTAGTTGATACGGACACTTTAAAAGTTACAGTAAGTCCGATTCCTCAAAACTCCCATTGGAGCGTACTTGCAAGCCCTCCTGGGTTTGGTACTGAAACGTTTATTTTTAGTAGTGATGCAAATAATGTTTTTTCTGGGGAAGGTTATTATCATCATTTTTGGCAGTATAATATCCAAAATAATTCTTGGGTGCCAAAGGCAAATGTGCCCGGACAAGCTTATGATTATTTGGTTAATTTTGGCGTGAATGGTAAGGGTTATGTAGGTATGGGATTTGAAGTTAATACACCACACAGTGAAATGTATCAATATGACCCCATAACAAATCAATGGGTTCAAAAAAATAATTCACCATTATCAGGAATTGTTACATCAGTTGTAATTAATAATTTAGTTTACCTTCTAAAAGGTCAAAATGTATGGATGTATAACCCTGTCACTGACTCCTATACACAGAAAAATAATTTCCCTATCACTTTAGACCCATTCGATTGTAATAGTTTTGTAATAAACGGCACAGGTTATTGTCTTGCAAATACAGGATGTTGGGAATATCAAACAGCAACAGATTCATGGCAACAAAAGGCCAGTTTACCCAATTATTTAAGCGTAAAAGCTTCTTTTGCACTAAATAGTTATGGTTATATACTAGCCGATTCAAGTAATTCAACATATTCAATGGGTTATCCTTTGCATCTTTGGCGATATGACCCAAATCAAAACTTATGGCAACGTATTCACGATGATTATCCAGGGTCTGGCGCTTATTCAATTAAATCTGCTTCTTTGGGTGGGATTGTTTATGTTGGATTTGGATATAATAATGGTGATTTTCCGGACGGTAGTTTTTGGAAGTTTGAATAAAGAAAACAAGTTGAGGATTGTAATAAATTATATAATAAAATATATAAAAATATGAGTTGAATCTTCTATGGTCTTACACCAAAAAGTGGGAGAGTAGGTAATTGCCATATTCTTTTAAAGCCTCCCGATTTATCGGGGGCTTTTTATTTAATCAAGTGTAGGTATCCCGACGATGCAAAGCCAGTCGGGACTTCGCTTTGCTCAGGATGTCTTATTTTTAGCATCAAGGGGTATATTTGGCTGATGATTTAAAGGGTGGATAATGAGATTAGCATAGTGGAAATAGTAGATCGAAAATTTGTTAATTTTAATGGTATGGATATTTTACTGGAAATTTTGAGATCAATGACGGCGGCTCACCCCAATTCAAATTTTGAAAAAAGCCTGTACCATCAATATTGTAACCGTGGTGGCCTAAGTAAAAAGCAATTGGAAGGGTTAAGAGATAAGGCAATTAAATCAAACACTCTTACACAAGGTAGGTTGGCCACATTGGAAGCCATCATTAAAAAGAAACCAACCAGGGAAAGAGCCGCAGCAAGCATAACCGCAATACAGCCAATTAAAGATGTGGTTATTGGTAATATGATAGAACGCATCCTGAAAAAATATCCCGAACATAAAAGGGTGCTGTTTCTAAAATCTAAGTTCGACAACAACGAAATTATCTCAACATTGGAAAAATCGGAACTGGGAAAATTTGCAAAAATGTTATTGAAATAAGTATTGAATTGATCTCAAAGTAACTTTCTAATATTTTTTATAATGTAAAAATTGTTCATATTATTTTAATTGCAATTTTGCGGAATGAATGTTTTTCAATGGAATCTGTAACTTGCAGGTTTAATTTATGTTTTCCCGCTCCATTTTTTTAATTAAGTATTGGCTGTTTTATTTACTTTTTTTTGAAGTGTGCAGGGTTGTGTTCCTTTTGTTTAATTACCCGGAGTTTGTTACGGCTGGATTTGCTAATGCATGGGGGAGCTTAGTTCACGGGATGCGGATGGATATGAGCATGGCTGCTTATATCAGTATTCCAGTATGTTTTTTTTTATTATTAGGTATATTGTTTCCGGTGGTTTCAAGGAAAAGCGTAATCGTTTTTTATTCTTCAATTGTTTTGTTTTTCACCATTTTAATGGTGATAACCGATTTGTATAGTTACCGGGCCTGGGGCTACCGGCTTGATGCCGGATTTTTAAAATATTTACATAATCCCAAAGAAGCTTTTGCTTCAATTGAAAACCTGCCTGTACTGCGCTTAGTTATCATTTTATTTATAAGTTGGTGGGTCGCAATTATTGCCCTACGTTGGATCATTTCAAAAAATTTTACCAAAATTCCAGTTAATGAATTTAAATGGCAGAATGCTTTGAGCTTGCTTTTAATATTAGGTGTTGCAATTATACCTATAAGAGGAGGCTTGCAGTTGGCTCCCTTAAATCAAAGTGGGGTTTATTTCAGTAAGAACAATTTCAGTAACCTGGCAGCTATCAATGCCCCCTGGAATTTTATGTACACGCTTAACCACGGAACAGATGAAAGTGTAAACCCGTATCTGTATTTGGCCCCGGATAAAGCAAAAAAAATTGTAGATAGTTTATATTTTTCAAAAGCTTCTGAAGTTTTAAAGTTGAATGAACCGAAGCGGAATGTAATTATTTTGGTGTGGGAAAGTTTTACGGCCAAAGCTTTGGATATGGGAAAAAACGGTGTGCCTGTAACACCGGGTTTTAATAAGCTTATTAACGAGGGTATTTTTTTCTCCAATATTTTTGCAAGTGGAGACCGGACGGATAAAGGGATTGTAGCCGTGTTAAGCGGATATCCATCTCAACCTACCACTTCCATCGTAAAGGTTCCATCCAAGGCTTCAAAACTTCCGGTTTTAAGTAAAGAATTTAAAACAGCCGGCTATAGTACTGCGTTTTATTATGGTGGGGAACTGGAATTTGCCAATATGAAAGCTTATTTAACCAGTGGAAATTTTGATCAATATATCACCGTTAGCGATTTTGATAAGAACGATCAAAACTCAAAATGGGGCGCCCATGATGGTGTAGTGGCTGACCGATTGCTCAAAGGCCTTTCAAAAATGCAAGAACCCTTTTTTAATGTGTGGCTCACACTTAGCAGCCATGAACCTTTTGAAACACCGGTGCCGGTTGTGATTAAAGGAGAAGATGATGAAAGTAAATTTTTAAATTCCCTGCATTATTCTGATTCCATAGTTTACCGGTTGATTCATGCTTTTAAACAACAAAGCTGGTGGAACAATACCCTTGTGGTGATTGTTGCCGACCATGGTCATAGAATGCCTTCAACAGGAAAAAAGATTGATGATTTTAAAATACCCCTGCTCATGCTGGGCGGAGGAATTAAGCCGGCAAGAATTGATAACGTAGGTTCCCAAACAGACCTGGCCGCAACATTGCTGGGTGCATTAGGGCTTGGCTATAAAAAATTTACCTGGAGTAAAAACTTGCTGGACAGTACCATTAACCCCTGGGCATATTTTAGTTTTAACAATGGCTTTGGGTTTATTAGCGGCAAAAAAAATTATTTTGTTTTTGATAATACCGGCAAACAGATCATTGAAAACTCTGCACACATAGATAGTAATTTAATAATGGCAGGCAAAGCCATGCAACAACTAAGTTTTCAAAACTACCTGGATCAGTAAAACCGTTTTACAGCATTAAAAAGAACGGCTGGCATCAAAATTTTCCAATTCTTTACTTACGGCATTTAAGAACGTACTTCCTAATGCACCATCAATTATCCGGTGATCGTAACTCAGAGAGATATACATCATGTGCCGTATAGCAATACTATCTCCCTGTGGAGTTTCAATAACTACAGGTCTTTTTTTGATAGCACCAACGGCCATTATGGCTACCTGGGGTTGATTAATTATGGGTGTTCCCATGATACTTCCAAAGCTTCCCACATTCGTTAAGGTAAACGTTCCACCAACGGTGTCATCGGGTTTTAATTTTCCGTTTCTTGCATTATTAGCAAGGCCGTTTACCTGTTTGGTTATACCTACAAGGTTTAATTGATCGGCGTTGCGAATTACGGGAACAATTAAATTGCCATTGGGAAGCGCCGTGGCCATTCCAATATTGATATCTTTCTTAATGATAATTTTATCGCCATCCACCGAGCTGTTGAGCCAGGGATATTTTTTTAGACATTTAATTACGGCTTCAATAAATAAAGGGGTAAAAGTAATTTTTTCGTTCTCCCTTTTTTCAAATTCTTTTTTTATTTTATCTCTCCACAATACAAGGTTAGTAACGTCACATTCTGCAAAGCTGGTTACGTGGGCGCTGGTGTGTTTACTTTCCACCATATGCCTGGCAATCATTTTACGCATACGGTCCATTTCAATAATTTCCACATTACCCTGGAAAACCGCAGGAAGATTGGGCGCCGTAGCTTTTAATTCTCTATTCATTTCCGGTGCGGTTTGAACAACCGGTTGCTCTACCCTTACAGAAGAAGGTTGTTGATTTGATTGATGCCTGGATGCTACATAAGCTAAGATGTCTTTTTTACTCACCCTTCCTTCCTGGCCTGTACCCGGTATCAATTCGAGTTCTGACATGCTGATGCCTTCGCTTTGTGCAATATTTAAAACTAAGGGAGAATAAAACCTTGGGCCATTTGAAGTGGTGGCAGAAGTAGTATGGGGTTGATAAGGAATATCGCTTATAACGTTGGCCTCTTCATAGGCGATGGACGGCTCCGGAGCAGCGGGAGTGGAGGATAATGCAGCCGGTTGGGTATTGCCCACTGCTATTCTGGCAATTACTGTGCCGATGGGCACCACATCATTTTCTTTGAATAAAATTTCGGCAATAGTTCCTGCTGCGGTGCTGGGTACTTCACTATCCACTTTATCGGTGGCAATATCCAAAACCGTTTCATCCAGCGCAACGGCATCTCCGGCCTTTTTATGCCATTTTAATATGGTGGCTTCCATTATACTTTCTCCAAGTTTGGGCATTACCAAATCTACTGAACTCATATAGCTGCAAATTTTTTTTCTATGAACAAATGTACAGATTTCGGCATAATTGGCACTAGTTGTTTTCTAATAGAAATTTACGTAAAAGATTGAGGGCATTTAATGCCGTTAAATGAATATTTTGGAGCCTGTTGAAACGAAAATGAAATTTTTGGGTGATGATTTTTTGTGAATTACCTACCGCTACCCAAACGGTACCCACGGGTTTTTCGTCAGTTCCGCCATCCGGGCCCATAATTCCTGATACGGCAATAGCATAATTTGAATCCAGTTGTTTTAATGCCCCAGGGAGCATTTCCTTAACGGTATTTTCGCTGACTGCGCCAAATTGTTGAATCGTACTGCTCTGTACCTGCAGCAGTTTTTCTTTTGCCTGGTTAGTGTAGCTCACCACCGAGCCATTAAAAAATTTTGAAGATCCGGGAATAGAGGTTAGCAGGTGTGCAATATATCCCCCGGTACAACTTTCGGCGGTTGCTAAAGTTTTATTTTGGAGGGTTAAAATTTCGGCAACCACTTCCTGCATTTGAAGGTCATTTGGGGTTACCAAATATTCTGCGGTTAATTTTTTTAGTTCTTCAAAAGCAAAATCCATATCCTGCCTTATTTTTTCATGAAATTCAGCTTTTGTTGTAAGCCTTAAGCGAACCATACCGTAGGAAGGCAAATAGGCCAATTTAATAGATTCCGGAAGGGCGCTTTCAAAATCTTTAATTTTTTCGGCAAGAGCAGATTCACCAATGCCAACGGTAAGTAAGGTTTTATGAATAATTTGAGCGGCGGTAAATCTTTCTTTAAGAAAGGGGATCACTTCAGCAAGCATTAATCCTTGCATCTCGTAAGGAACCCCGGGCAAGCTGATAAAAACAGCGTTATTTTTCTCAAACAACATACCGGGCGCCGTACCCCGTTTATTTTGTAATACCCGGCAGCAATCCGGCACTTCTGCCTGTTTTAAATTTATGGGCGTGACCGGTTTTTTAAATACGCTTTCAAATAAATATTTTACGTTTTCCAATGCTTCATCATTCACCTTCATCCTGCCATTAAAGTATTGGCACAATGTAGGTTTAGTTATATCATCGGAGGTAGGCCCAAGGCCACCGGTAATTAATATAATAGTGGCATGTTTTTCCTCTTCGTTTAAAGCAGTAAGAATGGATTGTTTATCATCGGCTATGGCCACACGCCTTATCACATTAAACCCTTCTTTATTGAGTTCCTGTGCCATCCAGGCGCTATTGGTGTCAATAACCTGCCCTATTAATAATTCGTCGCCAATGGTAATTATGGAAATATCCGGCATTGCAAAAGATGGTTGAGTACCCTAAAATTACAACGGAAAAATTAAGCGTAAGTTTTTTCAATAGTAGCGCCAATTGCTCTTTCGAGAATAGCGTCTTTCATGGGTTCCAAAAAATCCCAATCACCCTTTTTTACTTCGCATTTTCCGTTATAATGAATAATCAGAGAGCACTGTTCTGCCTGAACGGGGCTATGCTGGCATACTTCTACCAGGGTTTCAATAACCCAGTCAAACGTATTGATATCATCATTCCAAACGATGAGGGAATACAACGGTGCATTGCAGGTTAATACCACTGCATCTTCTGCCGGAGACTCCAGTGGCTGATATGAAAATGTACTATTGATGGCTTAATTGTTTGCCAGCAAAATTATTCATTTCTCCAGAGATTTCTTAATAAAATATTTGAAAAGCGCATTTTAGCGGTTAAGAATTTTCGATTTAAAAACGCTTTGGCAAATTTCCTTAAAGGCAATGGCAGATTCCTTCAGTTCCTGTTTCATGCTGCGTTTTGGAAAAAAATCATCGGCCCATTCCGGCTTCCAGCCGGTAGTAAAATATTGTTTGATAGAAGGGTCCTCGGGTTCAATTTGATAGTTAAAATCATTTTCCCATTCAATACGTATGGTCATAAGATTGGGGTGTGTTCTTTCCGTAATCTTAAAGCCCATGCTGTTTTTGGGTAAATATTCCTGAACCAGGTCGCCCAGGTAATAACCGTTGGATACAAAACCAAGTTTTTTCTTATCAACCAGGTATAAAATATTACGATGCTCGTGTAAGATCCATTTATGAGATTCACGGGGGGCCAATACTTCACCCAGGAGGGAAGGGGTTTCCAGGTAACCTTTTTTTCCCACTCTAAATAACTCACTTAAAAACTGCACCGGGTTCTCCACATGCTCCAACACATGGCAGCAAATAACATAGTCAAATTCATGATTTTCAAAAGGGAGTTTTTCTCCATCGGCATTTATGAATTTTTGATTGTTCAGCACCTTTATATCACCGCTTCTGTGATAATTGGTATCGGTATATTTATCAACCACTACATTTGCCCGGGGATGAGGGTTATGCCCGCCTCCAACATCCAGTACTTTATAATTTCTTTTTATGTTAAGGTGAAACCTGCTTTTGGGATTCCTGATTTTCATTTTTTGATGAGAAAGTTTGTTTTCAATAACTAAAACAAGGCGTTATTATTGTATATTTTATATAAGTGTTTATCAAAAATAGCAAAGCCAACTTAAAATAGGCCGTATTCTTCTAAAATTTGCTCATTTTATCGGTATTATTTTCTGTAAATAATTTTTCCTAATGTATTTTCCCCTTATCTTTGCCACCCGAAAAAAAGTAATATTTTTGGAGGAAAATATTGGGAGTTTAGCTCAGTTGGTTTAGAGCATCTGCCTTACAAGCAGAGGGTCGGCGGTTCGACCCCGTCAACTCCCACAGGAGGTTTCAACTTAATTGAAACCTCTTTTTTTTAAGCCATTCGTCAGATATTAATACCATTTAAATATTTGCTATAACCCTATTTTTATTCAGCCATTATTTTTGCTTCTTTAAATTACAAAAACAATGAAATCGTCTGTACTTTTTGTGTTTTTATTCTTAGGTTTTACAAATGCACATGCACAAAAAATAAGTGGATTCATTAAAAAAGATGCAGGTGACGCAGCATCTGCTGCCACTATTGCTTTGCTAAAAAGCAGTGATTCATCCATTGTAAAATATGCCAGTATTAAAAAAGACGGGCAGTTTGAATTCTTAAATATTGCAACCGGCCACTATTTTTTAAAGGCAAGCCATATTGGATATAAAACCATTTTTGTACCCGTGGAAGTACTCTCGTCGGATGTGAGTCTAAATCCGGTTGTACTGGTTAAAGATGCCACCAGCCTTGCCGGAGTTACGGTATCATCGGCAAAGCCCATTATTGAGGTTAAGGCAGATAAAACCATTTTAAATGTAGAAGGCACTATAAATGCCACCGGCAATGACGGATTGGAGTTACTACGCAAATCCCCGGGTGTAATGATTGATAAAGACGATAATATTAGCCTTGCCGGAAAAAACGGTGTTAGTATTTACATTGATGGAAAACCTTCCCCGCTATCCGGTTCGGATTTAACTAATTATTTAAAAAGCCTGCAAAGCTCTCAGATGGAATCCATTGAAATCATCACCAATCCTTCTGCAAAATATGATGCGGCGGGTAATGCAGGCATCATCAACATTAAATTAAAGAAGAATAAAACTTTTGGTACCAATGGCAATTTAAATACAGGGTATAACCAGGGCTTTTATCCAAAATTTAATGCCGGGCTTGGCTTAAATCACCGCAATAAAAAAATAAATGTTTTTGGCACTTATAATTTTAACACCGGTACAAACCGGATGGAAATTAATAGCATTAAGGAACAATTGGACACTTTATTTACGGAATACAATACCATGAAAATGAAAAATACCACGCATGGGTTTAAAGCGGGTGCAGACTATTTTTTGAATAAGAAAAGCACCATCGGCGCCGTAGTCAATGGAAATTTTTCCGATCTGAGTTTCAATACCTCCGGTCCCATGTATTTTTCTTTAATTTCAACAGGTGCACAAGTTAAAATTTTAAAAGCCACCAATGATAATAAAATGCCCAGGAACGATGTAAATGCCAATTTAAATTACCGGTATTCTGCATCGGGTAAGGAGTTTAGTATTGATGCCGACTATGGATTTTATAACATTAAATCTGATCAATTTCAGCCCAATTACTATTATGATGGTACCGGGACCTTAGAAACCAGCCGTGCTATTTACAACATGATAGCGCCAACGAATATTAATATTGCCACTATAAAATCTGATTATGAACAGGATTTTAAGGGTGGGAAACTGGGTTTTGGTGGGAAAACCAGTTTTGTAAAAACCGATAACGATTTTAGGAGTTACAATGTTTATTCAAATGGAAGTGTTTTAGATACCGGCAAAAGCAACAAGTTTGATTATAAAGAAAATATAAATGCCCTTTATGTAAATTATGCAAAACAATTTAAGAAAGGGTTTATGCTGCAATTGGGTTTAAGGGCAGAAAATACCAATATTACGGGAACCTCCAACGGGTACCAGTGGAATTCGAACGCATGGAAAAAGTATGATTCTACCTTTGATAGAAATTATACCGGCTTTTTTCCCAGTGCTGCACTAACGTTCAATAAAAACCCCATGAATCAATGGACATTTTCATATAGCAGAAGAATTGATCGTCCGGCTTACCAGGATTTGAATCCCTTTGAATTCAGGCTCAACGAGTATTCGTATATGAAAGGGAATACCGATTTAAGGCCGCAATACACTAATAGTTTTGGCATTACCAATGTTTTTAAGTATAGGTTAACCACCACTTTAAATTATAGCCATGTAACCGATGTTTTTGCCCGTGTGCCCGATACTACCGATAAAACCAAGGGTTTTTTAACAAAGAAGAATTTAGCTACGCAGGATATCGTTGCGCTCAACATCAGCTATCCATTCCAGTACAAAAATTACAGTTTTTTTGCAACATTAAACTCTAATTACTCACATTACCTGGCCGATTTTGGCGGGGGTGACAGAAATATTGATTTAAAGGTTTTTGCACTTACTTACTATATGCAAAACAGTTTCAAGTTTGGGAAAGGATGGACGGCAGAGCTATCTGGCCTTTATATTTCACCATCGGTATGGCAGGGAACCATTAAATCTAATGCCATGGGGATGGTAGATATTGGGATGCAGAAAAATATTTTAAAGAACAAAGGAAATATTAAGGCTGTAGTGTCGGATATTTTTAAAACTATGAAATGGGGCGGCACCTCTGATTTTGCAGGTGTATATAGCACGTTTAACGGCCATGGTGAATTAACCCAGTTTAAATTGAATTTTACCTACCGCTTTGGTAACAGCCAGGTAAAGGCCGCCAGTAAACGTAAAAGCGCAATAGAAGAAGAAAACAAACGCACCCAGCAAAGTGGCGGCCAAATGGGCGGGCAATAGTATTGACCAGCCGTGGAAATTTGATGAATTAAGGTTGTTGCATTTTAAACGATTCCATAAACTTGGTAGTGAAATTACCGTTACGGAAATCTTCGTTTTCCATTAATTGAAGATGAAATGGGATGGTGGTTTTAATGCCTTCAATAACGTATTCACTTAACGCCCTGTGCATGGTATCCAAGGCTTCTTCACGGGTGCGGGCAATGGCAATTAATTTGCCAATCATACTATCATAATAAGGGGGTATGGTATAGCCTGCATAAACATGGCTATCTACCCTTACGCCGTGGCCGCCGGGGGTGTTTAATACGGTAATTTTTCCCGGGCTGGGCCTAAAATCATTAAAAGGGTCTTCGGCATTAATGCGGCATTCAATGGCATGCATTTGGGGAAGATAGTTTGTACCGCTTACTTTTTCTCCGGCGGCAATTTTAATTTGCTCTTTAATAAGGTCAAAATTGATCACTTCTTCGGTAACGCAATGTTCTACCTGGATGCGGGTGTTCATCTCCATGAAATAAAAGTTGCGATGCTTATCAACCAGGAACTCAATGGTACCCACGCCTTCATAGTTAATGGAGGCCGCAGCTTTAATGGCCGCTTCACCCATTTTATGCCTTAATTCATCCGTCATAAACGGAGAGGGGGATTCTTCCACCAGTTTTTGGTGCCTGCGTTGGATGCTGCAATCCCTTTCGCTTAAGTGACATACATTGCCATATTGATCGCCGGCAACTTGTATTTCTATATGCCTGGGCTCTTCTACATATTTTTCCATGTAGATGCCGTCGTTTTTAAACGATGCAGCGGCCTCAATTTTTGCCGTTTCAAAAGCTTTTTCAATTTCGCCTTCATTCCATACCACCCTCATGCCTTTTCCGCCGCCACCTGCTGTAGCTTTAAGTATAACCGGGAAACCCACCCTTACCGCTTCCGTTTTGGCGTGTTCCACACTTTCAAGCAACCCATCAACACCGGGCACTACCGGTACCCCTGCATTGATCATGGTTTGTTTAGCCGTTATTTTATCTCCCATTGCGGTAATCATTTCGGGAGTGGGGCCAATAAATTTAATACCATGTTTGGTGCATATTTCAGCAAACCTTGCATTTTCAGCTAAAAAGCCATAGCCGGGGTGAATGGCATCGGCATTAGTAATTTCTACTGCTGCAATAATATTGGGGATATTTAAATAACTGTCTGCACTTGCCGGCTTACCGATACATACGGCTTCGTCTGCAAATTTTACATGCAAACTGTCTTTATCGGCGGTGGAATAAACGGCTACGGTTTTAATACCCATTTCCTTACAGGTACGTAAAATGCGAAGGGCAATTTCTCCCCGGTTGGCAATTAGTATTTTTTTAAACACAGATTAATTAGTTAAGGTTATAAATCAAAAAATGGACGTGAGGCTTTCGATTTTGAAAGCCGGGTTATTAAACGGGCTCTACAAGAAACAAAGGCTGGTCGTATTCTACAGGGCTGGCATTATCCACTAATATTTTTACAATTTTTCCGCTCACTTCACTTTCAATTTCATTAAAAAGTTTCATGGCTTCTATAATGCATACCACTTTTCCGGGAGCCACTTCGTCTCCTACATTTACAAACAGGGGCTTTCCGGGGCCGGCCTGGCGGTAAAAGGTACCAATCATTGGACTTTTAATTGTAATGAGGTTATCGGCTTTGGGTTCGGGGCCGGATGTTGCCGGGGCTTTTTCTTTAGGGGCAGTGGAAGGAGGAGCTGCTATGGCTGCTACCGGTGCTACCGGCGCCGAAACTGCAGCCTGGGTATAAATAGTTTGATTAGGGTCTTTTTTTTGCTTGATGGTAATTTTTGTGCCATTTTCTTCAATGGTTATTTCACCAATATTGGTTTTATTTACCAGTTTTACCAATTCCTGAATTTGTTTAATGTCCATTTTTAATATTTAATATTATTAATTGAAATGGGAAACGGGAAGCTAAGGTAAGGAAAATGACAGGGAACTTTACAGTTTATTTTTTGAGTTTTTCACCAAAAATGTCCAATTTTTATCAAAAAAGGGGCAAAAATGCCTAAAAAGCATGTTTTTTTGCCCAAAAAAGAAAACCAGCAATCAGCTGGTTTTGCAATTGGAGAAAAGTTAAATTATTTCACTCTTTCTACATATTCCCCTGTTTTTGAATTTATTCTTATGAGTTCACCTTCATTTACAAATAAAGGTACATTTATAGAAGCGCCGGTTTCCAGGGTGGCGGGTTTTAATGTACGGGTGGCCGTATCGCCTTTTACGCCGGGTTCACTATAGGTTACCATTAATACAATTTTATCGGGCAGTTCAACACCCATAGGGAGTTCGGTTTCACCATTTATAAGAACGGAAACTTCCTGGCCTTCTTTTAAAAAAGCAGGGGCATCTACCATTTCTTCGGCTACCGTTATTTGTTCAAAAGTTTCATTATCCATAAAACTATATCCTGAATCGTCTTTATATAAAAACTGGAAAGACTTTTTTTCTACCCTTACCGGGTAAATGGTTTCACCGCTGTTCCAGGTTTGTTCAATAGTTCGGCTATTATCCACGCCTTTTAATTTTGCCCATACTTTAGCGGCAGCCCTTGCTGTTTTATTTTGCCCAAATTCTATTACTGAATATAAGTTGCCGTCAATTTTTAGAATGAGGCCGCTGCGGATATCTGCTGTTGTTGCCATATAAATTGATTATTTTGAGGCTGCAAAAGTAGCAAACCCTGCTTTAATTGCGAAATTGAATTAAACAATAATCATCGGCCCCTGCCTTTTACTTTGAGGCTTTACCGGAGAAATTTATTTAAAAATCGGGCAATATAACGTGTGCTATCCTTTACCTTTGCAAGCAGTTTTAAAAGATTAAATTGATATAATTATGAAAGTAACTGTAGTAGGTGCGGGGGCGGTAGGAGCAACCTGTGCCGATAATATTGCCCGTAAACAAATTTGTGATGAACTGGTTATTGTAGATATTAAAGAAGGGTTTGCAGAAGGAAAAGCGATGGACCTTTCACAAACGGCTCAAATTGAAGGATTTGATACCCGAATTACCGGGAGTACCAACGATTACTCAAAAACGGCTGGTAGTACGGTAGCCGTAATTACTTCCGGTATTCCCCGTAAACCGGGAATGACCCGTGAGGAGTTAATTGGCATCAATGCAGGTATCGTAAAATCGGTTACGGAAAATATTTTAAAACATTCTCCGGAATGTATTATCATTGTTATCAGTAACCCTATGGATACCATGGCTTACTTATCCATTAAATCCAGTGGACTGCCCAAAAACAGGATTATTGGCATGGGTGGAATTTTAGATAGCGCCAGGTTCCGTTATTTTTTGAGTAAGGCAATGAATTGTTCGCCCAATGATTTGCAGGCAACGGTAATCGGCGGTCATGGAGATACCACTATGATTCCGTTAACCAGGCTGGCTACTTATTGTGGCACACCGGTGGCAAATTACCTAAGTGAAGATGCTTTGAAAAAAGTGGCGGCTGATACCATGGTAGGTGGAGCAACCCTTACCGGGTTATTGGGCACTTCGGCATGGTATGCCCCGGGAGCTGCAGGGGCATCGCTGGTAGAAGCTATTGTAAGAGACGAAAAAAAGCTTATGCCTTGCTGTGTATATCTTGATGGTGAATACGGCCAAAAAGATATTTGCATAGGAGTGCCGGTAATTATTGGTCGCAATGGTTGGGAAAAAATCGTAGATTACCATCTTAATGCCGAAGAACAGGCCTTGTTTAGCAAAAGCGCCGATGCCGTTAGAAATATGAACAATGTACTTTCAACACTTAGTGTTTAATTAATAGCAAATAATTGAAATTAACTTATATGCGTAAATCAAACCTGGCTTTTATTGCCATCTTGATGAGTTTTGTATTCCTCTCTTGTCAAAAAGAATTGAGCTTTGGCAGCTCAAGTTTTTTGGGCAACTTTACGGCTACGATTGACAGTACCCAATGGGAAGCTACAACCATAAAGGAAATTACACGCCAGGGAGGTACGATTGTAATTACCGGCAAAAGCACAAACGGGAATTTAATTGTACTAAGGGTTGTAGATTCCGGGGTGCATACTTATAGTTTTTATAATGTGACCACGACAAATGTGGCAACATACACGGATGCGGTATCGGGCAACAGCAATATATTTTCAAGCAACCAATGGGCTTTGGCGGGCAATTATGGCACCCTTCAAATAAGTTCAATTGATACGGTGAATAAAATTATGAGTGGTACTTTTAGTTTTAGAGCTTTCCGCCAATTTGATTCTGCACAACATAATATAACCAACGGCATTTTTACAAACATTTCCTATTCCACTTCTAATCCACCGCCATCAGCTACGGATACATTTAGGGTAAAAGTAGATGGAACGCCATTTACCTATAGTTCACTTTCTGGAATTTCAACCGGCGCACCACTCAATCAAATAGGTATTACTGCGTTACAGGGTTCGGTTGCACCGGTGGTAGGATTAACATTGGCCTCAGACATCACTAATGGAGCTTATACTTTTGAGGGGCTGTTAGGCACTGTAAAAGGTATGTATAATCCTTCCACTACACTCAGTCTTGTTGCCGATAGTGGAAATGTACAAATATTGGAACATAATACCGTTACCAAAAGAATAAGAGGAAATTTTGATTTTAAAGCAACCCCATTGACTTCCGATTCTCCAAAAGTGGCATTAACAGAAGGTTATTTCTCAATTATTTATAATTAATCCTTTCAAAAACAATACAATTTTTAATGCCGGGGACCCCGGCATTTTTAATGACTTCTTTTTGGCTTAGCTAATAATATACATTAATTTTATTCCTCTAAAATTGCTCTATGCAACTGTTTTTACCAAAAAAATTATTACTGCTATTTATTATTTCGTTTTTTACTTTTTCATCCATAGCACAGCTTACCATTACTCCCCAAACCACCGCAAATGCATTGGCACAAAGTTTAGTTGGAAACGGTATAACCATCAGCAATGTAACTTTTACGGGAAATAATTTAATGGCAGGCTATTTTAGGGCTCAAGCCAGCGCCGCTTTGGGGATTGATACCGGTATTGTGCTTACCAATGGGAGAGCAAAAACCAATGGTATTGATGAAGGTGTTAATGCCAATGCTACAACTTTAGCTTCAAATGGATGGAACCTTCCCGGGGATGCAAATTTGGCTGCGGCCATCAGTACACCGTTAACTGACCTGAACGATGCCTGCATTTTGGAATTTGATTTTGTGCCATTGGGCGATTCCATAAAATTTAATTATGTTTTTAGCTCGGAAGAATATACACCCGCTTTTGCCTGCCCTCCATCAGGCGGTGGCGGCTTTAATGATGCATTTGCTTTTTTTATTTCGGGCCCCGGGTTCCCTACTTTGCAAAATATTGCATTGGTACCCAATACTACCATGCCGGTTTCAATATTTAATGTAAATAATGTACCCGATTTTACAGGCACTCCTTTATGCCCCAATAATCCAGGTTATTACATTGATAATCCTTCAAACCCCTATTTTTCACACGACGGGCATACAACAGTTTTAACAGCTCTTGCCGTTGTTCAACCCTGCCAAACTTATCATTTAAAACTTGTTATTTCCGATGTGGGTGATGACATTTATGACAGCGGTGTATTTTTAGAAGCAGGAAGTTTAAGTTCCAATATACTGGCTTTATCAACGATTACAGATTTAGACACTTCAGGGGTTAACTACCTTGTGGAAGGTTGCAGGCCGGGAAAAATTATCATAAAAAGACAAAATATTACCGCTTTTCCGCAAGTAGTGAATTTGTATTATGCAGGAACTGCAATTAATGGTGTGGATGTTCAAACCCTGCCTCCATCGGTTACCATACCGGCAAATGAAGATAGTGTGGTATTAAATCTAATTCCAATTGTGGATAATACCTTAGAAGGCATTGAGATTTTAGAAATCAGTAATTTACCTCCCTGCTCCAGTTCGGGATCAACGCAAAATACCATATTTGTTCAAATTAGAGATTACGATACGCTTACCATTGGCCCCGGACGAAGCCCGGATACAGCTTTTATATGTCGCAACTCAGCTTTGCCATTATGGGCAAGTAACGGGTATAGCACTTATAATTGGTCGCCCAATATTAATTTAAACAATGCCAATACTCAAAACCCAATAGCCACAATTACAGATTCAATAGCCAATTATTATTGTTTTGGAACAGTAGGCACCTGTATAGGAAAAGATTCTTTAAATGTAAAATGGAAACAGATTTGGCTGCAATCTAAAACGGACATCTTATGTGCCAACGGAACAACGGGTAAAATATCGGTGCGAACCAGTACCGGGTGGCAGGCCCCTGTTGAGTTTCAGGCCAACGCCGGGACCTGGCAAAGTTCACCGGTATTTAATAATCTTCCTGTGGGAAATTATGTGGTACGGGTGAGAGATGCTTCAGGATGTATGGATAGTGTTGTAGTTGATCTCACACAATCCTATCCGGATTTATTGGTGAATGCCATTGATACTACCTATGCTTCCTGTACCGGAAACCCGGATGCAACCATAACCATAACTGCAGGTGGAGGAAGAACGCCTTATACGTACTCTATAAATAATGGTACAGTAAGTACAGCATTCCAGGCTTCAAATATTTTCAATGTATTGCAAGGTAATTATACTATTACCATTAAAGATGCCAATGGTTGCACGGTTACCGATCAAAGAACCATTGCCTTAAACAACGATTTGGTAATGAGTTTTACCGAAGAGCCTGTGATTTGCGAAGGTACCAGCAGTAGCCCATTGCCTTTACAATCTAATGCCAATAGTTATTTGTGGTGGCCTTCCGGTGGTTTAAGCAGTACCACAGTTAAAAACCCAATTGCAAACCCCGTTATTACCACCAAATATTATGTAAAAGGCACCAAAGGAATTTGTATATTAACCGATAGTATCATCGTAAATGTTAACCCAGCTCCCATCCCCAATGCAGGGCCCGATAAAACGATTTGCTTTGGCGGTAATACTACGCTTGATGGTAGCGGGGGCACCCAGTTTAACTGGCGGCCGGTTACTTACCTTGATAATGTGCATGCCGGAACCCCAAATGTGATTAACCCCATAGATAATAAAACCTATTACCTTGAGGTAATTGACGCCAACGGATGTATTTCTTTATTTGAAGACACGGTAAAATTATCGGTAACGCCAGCGGTTAAATTATTTGCCGGCTATGATACCGTTGCAGCCATGGGCCAGCCGGTTCAGCTTTATGCATATGAGGTAGGGAATAGTGGCGTAATACGTTACACCTGGGAACCCTCCACAGGATTAAACAATGCTACTATTGGGAACCCGGTAGCCACATTGTACAACGATGTAGTGTATTATGTTACCGGTTACACCAGTGAAAATTGTAAAGGCAGTGCAGTGGTAAAAGTTAAAGTGTATAAAGGTCCGGATATTTATGTGCCTACTGCTTTTACACCCAATGGCGATGGATTAAATGATTTGCTAAAAGCCATACCGGTAGGTATGAAAATTAATCAATACTTTAAAATTTATAATCGCTGGGGGCAACAGGTATTTGCTACATCAGACTTTCACAGGGGATGGAACGGTAGGCTAAAAAATGGAACAGTTACCACCGGCGCTTATGTATGGGTGGCCCAGGGCATTGATTATTTAGGCAGAACGGTATTTAAAAGGGGTTCGGTATTGGTACTCCCATAGTTTTTTCAGAAATACTTTTTTTAAGGCAATTGCGTATTCACCCGGTTGCCTTTTTTATTTTATAATGTATTGAGTTTTAAATAATAAATGAAGATGCTGGCCATAAAATTATAATGTACAGGTTTTTATTTGTAAAAATGAACAATTTTTATATTTTTGCTGTTCTATCCGTTGAATGAACGAATTCATTTTCCTTGAAAATCTACTGATGAGAATTGCAAATCCCCTAACATTGCATCTCTTCTTTTCAATCTGATATTTTCTATAATTTCTGCACACTGAAAGTATATCTGAACCAATCGTTTAGTTATTAAACGCTTTATTTTATTATCCATGTTGCTTTGTAAAGGCCGGAAGTTTCACCTAATAGAAAAGAAAAAACATGGAAAAGTTTTACGTATTTACCGGCAAAGTTTCACTACATTCTTTAAGCAACCGATATAAAGGAAAAGGGCTTAGATTTTTTCCGTTCTGCCTTAGTTTGCTAATATCCTTATTGCTGATGGTTTCGGTGGCCTCTTCACAAACCTGGACGAGATCCAGGCCGGTAACATTAGCACCCGCAACCACAGTTGCCAATTACCAGGTAAAAGTTACCCTTACTACAGCCCTCATGGGTAACCCATATGCCTCAATGAAAAACGATGGAAGCGATATCCGCTTTTATGATGCTTCATATACCCCTTGTTCCTATTGGATAGAAACATTTAACAATACCGGTACTTCAATTATTTGGGTAAAAGTGGCTAACCCTTCGGCTACCATTTTTATGTATTACGGCAATCCATTGGCAACGGCAGTGAGCAATGGTTCAACTACTTTTGACTACTTTGAAGATTTTACAACAGCAATTGCCGGAAGATGGACAGTAGCAACATCTAATGGCACTGTAACTCAAAATATGGGTGGCGCCGGAACGGTAACCATGAGCAATACCAGCAATGCCGGCTCTAATGGAATTTGTAATACCAACCCGTTTACGACGGCTTCCACGTCATTTTTTTTAGAAACCAAACACCGGGAGTCAGCCTATCACCGAAACAGGATTTATGCAGTGCCCGCCAGTATGGGCTTTTCGCCAACAGGATTTGATTATGGCTATTTTAAAAACCCGGTTGCTGCAAATACGGTTTCTGAAATTTTTTGGAATGGTTTTTCGGGTACCAATTTATTAACCCAAAATAATGATTATTTAACCCGTTGGCTAATTACCGATGGGTCCACTTATAATTTTTATACATACACCTGGCCGGGATACGCTGCATTAGATGCCATAAACCGCAATACTACTGTGGCAGCAACCATACGTTACATACATTTTCGGGTTACCGAAGCTAATAATACTTCAATAACCGTAGATTGGGTAAGGGTACGTAAATCCCAGGCAACCGATCCGGTTACAACTGTAGGTACAGAAGTAACCCATCCATCCGGTCCGGCTATTACTTCTATTTCTCCATCAACGGGCGTTTGTGTTAACACAGATTTCAACATTAACGGTACAAACCTTGATAATGCTTTTTCGGTAACCGTAGGTGGAACACCTGTAAATATTGTGAGTACTTCTGCAACTCAAATTGTGGCCAACAGCGCTTCGGCTTTATCAGGTACAGTTGTTGTACAAACTCCATTGGGAACAGCAAGCAGTGCTTCATCATTTAGCATTGATGCTTTACCTGCTATTGGCCCCATTTTAGGCGGTGCAACAAATGTTTGTGTGGGTAGCAACAGCCCGGCGTTTACCAATTCCAATCCTTCAGGAACCTGGTCGGTAACCAATGGTACAGGGCAGGCAACCATAAGCCCTGGGGGAATTTTATCGGGCATAAGCGTGGGATCGGTTACCGTAAACTATGAAGTGATTAACGGAAGTTGCATTGTAGTAAATACCAAAGCTGTTAATATTGTTGACTTGCCTGTTGCATCATTATCGGCAACAGAAACTTCCGGCTCTGCCAATGACGATAATATTATTTGCCAGGGCGATAATATAACATTTACGGCCACTTCCGGCTACGCCAATTATGCATTTAAATTTGATGGTATTACCGTTCAATCCGGTTCATCAAATACATTAAGTACAACCGCCGCATATAATGGGGTAGTGGTATCGGTTGTAGTAACCAACAGTAATTCCTGTGAGGTAACCACCAATAGTATTGCGGTAACTGTTAACCCTATTCCTTCGGCATTAATGAATGTAACGGAAGGCTCAGGTGTAATAAATGACAATGCAATATGTACAGGCGCTAATGTTACGTTTCAGGCAACTGCCAATACAGGCGCAACTTTTGTATTTAAAGTAAATGGAACAACTGTTCAAAGCGGAGCATCAAATATTTTTAATACTACCACTTTAAATAACGGTGACCAGGTAACGGTTGAGGTTTCTAAAAACGGCTGTACTTCAGTTTCTTCACCCGAAACGATAACCGTTTATCCTTATCCAACAGGAACCCTGGCGTTTTCTGAAAATTCAGGTACCCCGGATGATGGCTCCATTTGCCTGGGATCTAACATTACATTTACAGCGCCGCAAGCAGGTAATAACAACTTTGTTTTTAAAGTTGATGGAAATATTGAACAAAGCGGCTCATCTAATATTTATAGTACTTCAACTTTAACCTCTGGCCCACATTCTGTTGTGGTAGAAGTTACCAGTGTTAATGGGTGTACAACAATTTTTGATGCAGTACTCATATTAGTTTATGATTATCCTGTAGTTGCCCCAATTACAGGGCCGGTACAGGTTTGCGAAGGAAGCTCGGTAACGCTTTCAAATGCCACTCCGGGAGGCACATGGAGCAGTAGTAATATATCTGTTGCAACTGTTAATTCCGGCGGACAGGTTTCGGGAATTACAGGTGGCACCACTGTAATTAGTTATAGTGTGGTTAGCAATGGATGTGAAACAGTGGTAAACTATAATTTTACGGTAAATGCGTTACCAACGGGTACCATTACCATTACAGAAAATTCAGGAGTGGCTGCCAATGATGCCATTATTTGTTCGGGAGATGGCATTAATTTTACAGCGCCATCCGGTTACAGCAATTACCAGTTTTTTTATGGTGCCATTGAAGTGCTAAATGGTCCTTCAAATGTTTGGCCTCCGGCTTTAACTTCCGGTGGGCAGGTATCGGTTGTAGTTACAAGCGCTGCCGGATGTATAGCAACCTTAGGCCCGGTAAATTTTACGGTAAATCCTTTGCCTACACTTCCGGCTATTACGGGAACTATGAATGTATGTGTAAACTCCGTTACCGATTTGGACAATGCCCAATCCGGTGGAACCTGGAGTAGCTCCAACATTTCTATTGCAACGGTTAATGCTGCCAATGGAGAAGTAACCGGTGTTGCTGCAGGTACCGTTACCATTACCTACACTTATGCTAATGCCAATAATTGTTCCTCAAGTGTAAATACAACCGTAACGGTAAATGCCTTGCCGGTTATTACCCTCAGTGGCCCTAATCCTATTTGCCCGGGTTCTACCAACAATGTTTATACCACAGAAAGTGGTCAGTCTAATTATATTTGGACAATTGTAGGCGGTGTTATAACCGCCGGCGGAACTTCTACAGATAATACTGTAACTATTAACTGGAATGTATCGGGAACAAGAACCATATTTGTAAACTATACCAATGCCAATGGATGTACGGCTACCACATCTGCAACTATTACAAATGCACCCAGTACACCGCCTCCGGTTTTAAACGGACCTTCTCCGGTTTGTTTAAACAGCACGAATAATATTTATACAACCGATGCGGGGAAAATAGACTATGAGTGGACGGTGGTTGGTGGTACAATAACGTCCGGCGGTACGGCAACTGATAATACGGTAACTGTTACCTGGAACACTACAGGAACTCAAAGTGTAAGTGTAAATTATGCAGATGCCGGTACAGGTTGCAAAAGTGCAAATCCTACAATTAAAAATGTTGTAGTACATCCATTGCCTGCTGCAGCAATTTCAGGCACTGCGGCAGTTTGTCAAAATGCTTCCGGGATAGTGGTAACCTTTACCGGCAGCGGTGGTACAGTGCCTTATACGTTTACGTTTAATATTAATGGTGGATCCAGTCAAACAATTAGTACCTCTGTTTGGTCAAGTTCTGTTACTTATTTTGTACCAACAGGTACTCCGGGAACCTATACTTATACTTTAGAATCGGTATCGGATAATACAGGTTGTTCACAGCTACAAAGCGGAGCGGCAGTTATTACAGTTACCGCCCAACCCAGTGCAACTATATCTTACAGTGGAAGCCCTTTTTGTACAACAGCTTCCCCGGTTTCTGTTAATCAAACCGGTACCCCGGGTGGTTCTTACAGCAGCAGCCCAGCAGGATTAAGTATTAATGCTTCAACCGGGCAAATTACTCCGGGAAGCAGTAACGGCGGTACTTATACTGTAACATACAGCGTTGCAGCTGCAGGAGGATGTTCATTATATACCACTACAACCCAGGTAACCATTACGCAGGCTGTTAATCCATCCACAACAATCACCTATCCGGCATCGGGAAATTTCTGCTCCAATGCTTCAGCACAAAACGTAACAATTTCGGGTACTACAGGTGGAAGTTTTTCTTCAACTGCCGGTTTAAGTATCAATACCTCAACCGGTCAAATAAATCCGTCAGCCAGCGCTCCCGGAATATATACCGTAACATATGAAATTTTACCTGCCGGAAATTGTGCCGGATTTACAACCACCACAAGTGTTGAAATAATAGAAGCGCCATCTGTTAATGCAGGTACTAACCTATCAATATGTTCAAATGAAACTAATGTGTCCATTGGCACAGGTGCAGTTGCTTCAAACAACAGCAGTGTGGTATGGTCAAGCAATGGAAGCGTTGGAACCATTTCCAATGCCAACAGTTTAAATGGCGCAACCTATACTCCAAGCGCAGCAGATATTGCAGCAGGAAGCATTATCCTTACATTAACTGCAAATGGTAATGGGCCTTGTGCTGCAGAACAAAGTACCAAAACGGTAACCATTACCAAAGCACCAACAGCCGTTCCGGGTATTGATATTCATACCTGTGCCGGCTTGAGCAATGTAAATGTAACGGCAGGTTCGTCTGCAAGTGAATATGCATCTGTATTATGGAGTGGGGGAGCAGGTATATGGTCCAATGCTACATCCCTAACTACCGCAACTTATTCACCAACCCTTGCAGAACAAACTGCAGGAAATGTATCCATTACTTTAACGGCAATTGGAAATAGCCCTTGTGGAAATACGTCTGTTGTAAAAACAATTTATATTCACCCGTTACCTTCCGCTCCAATTATTAACCCGGCCAGCCAAACGATGTGCCAGTCATCTATTCTTGCAGTTAGTTCTACTGCTGTTACAACATCCGGTTCGGCAACAGCAGCTTCAGGCAATGTAAATTTGAGTATTCCGGATAATAATGCAGGAGGAAGAATTTCAAATCTCACTATAGCAGGGATTCCTGCCGGCGCAATTATTGACAGTGTAACAATTGGATTTAATCTTACGCATACAAGAGATGGTGATTTAATCATTAATATAAAAGCACCCAATAACAACAGGTTAAATTTAGTAAATCGCAGAGGCGGAAACGGCGATAATTTTATAAGTACATTAATCAGCAGTGAATCATTAAATCCTGTAAATGCAGGAACGGCACCATTTACCAATACTTATTCTGCAGATGCAATATTATCTGTTGGCGCAACAGGCAATGTATCTAACATAAATGTGTTTAATGGATTATACAGCACGCCAAACGGTACATGGACCTTTAGTGTAAGAGATGCTCAAAATAATCAAAGCGGCACTCTCAATTCCTGGAATATTGCCATTTATTATCACACTATTGCCCCTGCACCAGTGGTGTGGAGCCCACAAACAGATTTATATACTGATGCGGCAGCAACAGTTGCCTATACCGGAACGGCATTAGCCACCGTATATATTAAACCATCCACCGCAGGAAATAAAGTCTATACCGCAACAACTACCGATGGCTATGGTTGCACCCGTTCATCAAACCTTAACCTTACGGTAAATCCCAAACCGGTAATTACTATGAATGCCGATTATTGCCTAGTGCCGGGTAAAGTGAGAGTATCTGCAACGGCGTCACCTTCCGGTTCTTTCTTATGGAGCACCGGCGCAACTACAAGTTTTATTGATGTAGATGAAGCCGATGATTATTTTGTTACGGTTACCACGCCTCAGGGTTGCCAAACTACATCTTCTCTTAGCGTAGCACAGGAACTAGTGGTAAACGGTGACTTTACGGCTGGTAATAACGGCTTTTATACCGATTATACTTATGTGCCCCCTCCGGGAGCCCCAACAAGCCTTTATCCTGAAGGCTATTATGCCGTAGATGTAAATGCGCATGATTACCACAATTTATTTTGGGGTAAAGAGCATTCTACTAATACACAAACCGGCAACTTCATGATTATAAATGGTTACCCGGGTTCTTCAACAGCCATTATTTGGGAGCAAACGGTTACCGTTAAACCCAATACCGACTATTATTTCAGCGCCTGGGGTATGAATCTTAACCCAACATCACCGGCTAAACTTCGCTTTGAAGTAAATGGCGTTCAAACAGGAAGTGTAGGCGACTTAAATCTTGCACCCAAACCTACCAATGCCGGTCAGGTAAACATTAACAACTGGATACGGTTTTACAGTAACCCAACGTGGAACTCAGGTTCGGCAACCACAGCAGTAATCAGGATTATTAACCTTAACCCCGATCCTGGAGGTAATGATTTTGGTATTGATGATATTTCTTTTGGTACCTTATCTACTTTCATAAAAGGGCCTGCAGTTCTCAATAGCGATGTTCAAAATAAATGTGTAAACAATCCGATAGATGAAATTTCTTACCAGGTAGGTACCGGTGGCACAGGGCCATTAATTACCGGGCTGCCTCCCGGGGTTACCACTTCATTTAATGGTATTACACTTTCCATTACAGGTACGCCAACCGTTCCCGGCATTTATAATTATAAGATTAAAACACAGGGAAGTTGTAATCCCGATTCGGCTGTAGGTGTAATTGAAGTAAAACCAGATGCCACACTTTCACTTAATTCCGGAAGTAATAACCAGGATATTTGTTATAATACATCACTAAACCCAATAACCTATAATGTGGGCGGAGGTGCAACTTCGGCAAATGTAAGTGGGTTGCCCATGGGAATTACCGGAAACTATAATAATGGCGTACTGACCATTTCGGGTATTGCTTTGCAAACCGGAACATTTAATTATACCGTAAACACTACCGGAACCTGTGTACAAAAATCAGAAACCGGCCAAATCAATATTTCACCGGTTACGGTAGCGGGCAACCTTGCTAATAAGGTAATTTGCAATGGTGGTAGCGGAAGTTTTACCATTACAGGAATTACGGGTTCCGTTCAAAGATGGGAATCCTCAACCGATGATGGCTTAACCTGGACAACCATAAACAATACCACAACTACCCAGGGCTTTTCGGGTATTAGCCAAACCACTATATTTAGGGCGGTAGTTAAAAGCGGATCATGTAGTGAAGAGGTTTCTACTGGAGGTAAAGTGGGTATCCATAATATGTGGGAAGGTAAATACAGCAGCGATTGGAATGATCCTTTAAACTGGAGTGATGGTGCTGGAGCCAATAATGCCATGTGCCCTTCTGTAGTAGTTCCTGTTGTGCCAACCGGTTATTTTTACCCGGTATTAAATTCTGGTACACCAAACCCCATTGTTAATATTGATATTAAAACAGGTGCATCGGTAACCATTGCAAATGATGCCATGTTGCCCATTGCAGGCTCTATTTCAAACGCCGGCACTTTTGATGTAACCGACGGTGGAATAAATCTTAGTGGCATATCTACCCAGGTAGTAAGCGGCAGTATGTTTTTAAGTAACAGTATTAAAACCTTAAAATTTGAAAATAATGTAAACATTTCCGCTGGAGCAGGTAATATGCTAAATGTAACCAGCCTTGTAGATATAGGCTTGGTTAACAATAAAACACTTCAAACCAATGGTAACCTCACCTTAAAATCCAGTGCTGCAGCAACCGCAAGTATGGGTCGCATCTTTGATAACAACCAGGTGTTGGGAGATGTTACGGTAGAACGATATATTCCTTCCGGCAGAAAATGGAGATTTTTAGCCGTGCCTACTCAAACTACGCAAACGGTTAAAGATGCCTGGCAGGAAACCGCAACAACAGAAGCAGCAAACCCGGCTCCGGGATTTGGTACACAAATCAGCAGTTATTTCAGCAATCCTACTACGTTAGGTTTTGATGCTTATTCTCCCGGAGGGCATAGCATGAAGTACTGGAATGAAACTGCCCAGCAATACGTTCCTCAGCCAAATACCAATTCGGCAGGAATAAATAATAACAAAGGGTACATGATTTTTGTAAGAGGCGACCGCACTTCAACTGTATCTGCACCTACAAGTACCACAACTGTGTTAAGAACCAAGGGGCCGTTGAAATCAAAAAATCAGTCGGTAACTTTTTCAGGCGTGCCGGTAAACAATTTTGTTTCGGTGGGCAATCCTTATGCATCAGCCATTGACTTAAGGCAAATTGGGAAAGTAAATGTATCAGACATTTATTATGTATGGGATCCTAAGCTGGGCGGCAGTTATGGACTGGGCGCTTTCCAAAAAATTACCGTTACGGGTTCTTCATTTACCATAATACCCGGTGGAGGAAGTTATGTAGGATTAACCGATCCAAGAGTAGAGTCCGGTTCTGCATTTTATGTGCAATCTGCCGGTACCGGAAACGGGTCGGTAAACTTTACCGAATACGCAAAAACAACAGGTAGCCGTGAAGTAAACCGTAATGGCAATAGTACCGATGACCGGCAAATCTTAAAGCTGATTCTTGAAACCGATGAAGGTTCAACGGTAAGTAAACTGGATGGCGTAATGGTAGAATTTGGAGATAATTATACCAATGATGTTAATGCAGATGATGGCGCCAATATCCCCAATACCGGCGAAAATCTTTCCATAGAAAAACCCACCCGGTTTTTGAGTGTGGAAAGGCATGCACCCGTACTTGCAGACGATACCATAAAACTTAATTTTGTGAGGCCAAGGGCACGTAATTACCGGTTTGTAGTAAGTATGCAAAATATGCAAAGCGGCTTACAGGCCTGGCTGGTTGACCGCTTTACACAAACCCAGTTGCCTTTAGAAATGGAAGGAGATAACAACTATAATTTTGCGGTAACAACTGCTGCAGGTGCATCTGCTCCAAACCGGTTTATGATTGTGTTTAAACAAGCGGTTACCTTGCCTGTAACGTTTATACAGGTAAATGCCAAAAGAAATACCGACCGTACTATTTCCGTAAACTGGAAAGTGGCAAATGAAATCAACATCGCTAAGTACGAAGTGGAGCGAAGTGCTGACGGGATCCAATTTACCGGCATCATCAGTGCAGAGGCTAACCATGCCCCGCAATATGCAAAAACAGATTTAAGTCCATTTACGGCCCTTAATTATTACCGGATAAAAGCAATAGAGTTTGATGGTTCAATTCAATACAGCGCTATTGTAAAAGTTAGTGCAGAGGAAGTGCCTCCGCTTATTTCTGTATATCCCAACCCGGTTAAAAACAGGGTTATGCAACTGCATTTTGAAGGGGTTGTAAAAGGAAAATACCAGGTGCAATTGATTAATGAAGCCGGTCAAATGGTTTTGGTTAAAATAGTTGATGTTAATGATAACCAGGTCATCAATATTCCTTTACATAAACTGGCCTCCGGAAATTACACCCTTAATGTAATGAACCCGGAAGGCATAAAACGGACTAATCAACAAATCTTTGTTGAATAATTTTGGTTCCTAACTTTACATGAATCTATGAGGGCACTATGCCCTCATTTTTTTTGCCGGGATTTGATCTAATATTTTAAATGCTGAATTATATAAAACAAGCCTGTTTTCTTTATTATTTGCATTTTCTCCCACCGGTTAAATTGGTTTTTTGCCTAAAAGATATTGTGGATAAATTCAGGTACGGATTTTGAGAAAAATTGTAATATTGTTAAAGAAGTTCAAGCTAATTTATCCTTATAAATCCCCTTTTTTCAATTATTATTAAATCTCAAGTATGGGTAAAGTTTTACGCATTTTCATTTTTGCATTTGTATATACCTGTGTAAACCCTGTATCAGCACAGGTTTCATCCTATCTTTTTGCGCAATCTAACGATACCTATGTTCCAATTGTGGCTGATCCCGGCACTACGCCGGCCAATATTTTTGTTTCCGCCTGGGACGATTTGCAAAATGCAACGGCAATGACATTGCCTTTCCCATTTATATACAATGGCACATTGTATCCTACGGGTACGGCTGTAGGTATTGATACCGATGGCTGGATTGCTTTTAACCCGGGTGTTATGACGGGATATTTTTCCGGCGGTTCATGGGTAAGTATTGGCGACCAAACCGGCATGTATTTATATGGTAATGCAAATAATAATGGATTTGCCGGCTTTAATGGCGATTTGCATCACCGGCTTTTTACGGATATTGTAGGCAATATTTCCAATGGTAGCCCGGTTATTACCAACATTGCCGGGGCTGAGTTTAACGATATTAGAATTGGCACAAGAATAGTGCATGCCAATATACCCGATGGGGCAGTGGTAATTGGTTTTAATACTACTACCGGTACTATTACCATGAGCGCCAATGCAACAGCAAATGCCAATAATGCAACGCTTTCTCCAAGGTCAAGTATATATTTTAAAACAATAGGCTCTGCTCCCAATAGGCAATTGGTATTACAATGGACGCAAATCAGGAGGTTTGGAACCGGCTTTGAAACAACGGATAATTTCAGTTATCAAATGATTTTAAATGAAACCAGTAATAGTTTGCAGGTAAGGTTTGGAAATTGCGCATCAAGCTCTGCAACAAATTTAAATTTGCAGGTTGGGTTAAGGGGAGCCAGCAGCGCCGATTATAATGCAAGGCAATCCTCTACCGGTTGGCCCACTAATATAGCTGCTACGGCCAATAATCAACACATCGTATTAAACAACACGTTAAATCCATCCAGTGGCTTAACGTTTACCTGGTACCAATGTGTAACCGGGCCGGGAAATGCCGGGGCAATAACCGGAAGCAGCCCCGTGTGCCCCAATACCAATCAAACCTATTCTATTCCTGCAGTTTCGGGAGCAGCTTATTATACCTGGACTTATTCGGGAACCGGCGCTACTTTTTCTGCAACAACATCATCTCCATCCAATGTATTTTCATTTGCATCAAACGCAACTAACGGTACGATAACCGTTACCCCAGTAAACGCCTGTGGTTCGGGAACCGGCGCAACAAAACCTATAACTCTTACAACGGTAACAGCTGCTACAATAAATTATGCAGCAGGCCCTAATTTTTGCCCTAACCATGCACCGGCAAATGTAACATTGTCCGGGCCGGCAGGAGGAAATTATACGGTATCTCCATCTGGCCTCACCTTAAATACTTCAACAGGGCTGGTTACACCGTCTTCCAGCACTTCTGGAAACTATGTTGTTTCTTATAATTATACCAGTAATGGCTGCCCGGTAAAAGCTACAACTAATGTTAATATAAAGCCCAATGTACAAATTACATCTTCGGCTACACCTACAACTGTTTGCGGCTCCGGAAATGCACAGTTAAATGCTATTGCAGACGGCGGAAGCAATTATTCCGTAACGGCAATAACACATAATTTATTAACTCCTTCGGGTTCGCCTACGGTAATTTATAATACCTATACCGATGATGGCATGTCTCCGGCCATACCCATTCCGTTTACATTTAATTTTTATGGCCAAAGTATTACACAACTGTATGCCTGTACCAATGGGTTTATTCAGTTGCAAAATTCTACAGGAAGTTCGTTGAGTCCGCAAACTTTACCCGATGCTGCTGATCCTAATAATATTATTGCAATGGCCTGGGATGATTTAGTGCTTGACCCTGCAGACCATCCGGGTGCAAATATGAGCTGGTTTGTAAATGGTACAGCGCCAAACAGGGTAATGGTTGTTGCCTACACCACTTTAAGGTTTTTAGGGCTTCCAGGCAGTACTATTACCGGCCAAATAAGGCTCTATGAAAACGATAATCATATTGAAGTGCATGTAATGACCGATGACTTAGGTAATAATTATTCTAAAACCCTGGGCATAGAAAATAATAATGGTACACAGGCAGTCACCCCATCCGGCCATAATAATTCCGGATGGAATGCAACCACACCCGAAGGATGGTATTTTGGCTCATCAAATTATACTTACAGTTGGTCACCGGCCACATTTTTAAATAATACCAGCATTAGCAACCCACTTGCAACTGCAGTAAATGCCACTACTAATTATACGGTTCTTATCACCAATACTACATCGGGTTGCAGCAATACAGCAAATGTAAATGTTACCTACAGCAACCCAAGCCTTACCTCTACTACTCCTGGCGCCAGGTGCGGGGCAGGTACAGTGGTACTAAGTGCTACCGGAACTGGCAATACTTTAAACTGGTATAATGTTGCTAACGGAGGAACACTTTTATATTCCGGAGCCAGTTATACCACACCTACTATCAGTACTACTACTAATTACTGGGTTTGTGCGGCAACCGGATCTTCAGCAACACAAACGATAGGCGCCGGCTCGTTAACCGCCGATCATTCCAACAATGTAAATCCATTCCGCTATTATTTTGGCGCTAAAAAAACACAATATTTAATTCCGGCAAGTGAACTTACAGCTGCTGGTTTGTCCGCAGGACAAATTACAACCCTGGCCATACAGGTGGTAACTGCGGCCAATACCTATAACGGCCTTGCCATTAGCTTAAAAAATACAGCAACTACTACACTTACGGGTGCAATGGAAGCCGGCCTTACACAGGTTTACGGCCCCGTAAATTATACACCTGTAGTTGGCGTAAATAATTTTGCCGTAACCGGATTTTCATGGGATGGAACCTCTAATTTATTAATACAGTTTTGCTGGGGAAACAATAATACAGGCGGTACTTCAAGTACAACAGTGCAATACGATAATGTAACCGGTTATAGCGCCTACCGAACTGAATATTGGGATAATTATACCGCTGCAGCAATTTGTGCAGTAACAACTAACGCTTTTTATTTAAACGCCAGGCCAAAATTTACGATTAGCGCAAACAGCTTTTGCGAAGGCACAAGAACAATGGTTACAGCAACCATTAGCCCCAGCAATACCTGGATGGGAATAAATACCGATTGGAACAATGCGGCAAACTGGTGCCCAAGTGTTCCTACAAATACAACGGATGTTACTATACCCAATGGCGTTGCCAATTACCCAATTATAACAAATACCACGCCTGTTGTAAGAAGTATTATAGTGCAAAATAATGCCAGCGTAACCATTAATTCCGGCGGAAGATTGAGGGTATATGGTAATTTAAATTGCTTCGGCACTCTTACCAATAATGGAACGCTTACCATGAATGGCGCTTCTGCCACTTATGGTTTTCCTGGCACGGGTAATATTCCTCCAATGAACATTCTCGAAATAAATACGAATGCTGCCGGTACGGCACAATTATCCAATAATATTACTATTGCGGGTGAGCTAAAACTTACAAGAGGTATATTTAATCTCAGTGCTTTTGATGTAACCCTACAATCTGTTGCAACGGGCACGGCAAGTGTTTCGGCGCTTGGTGCCAATGCATCCATAAATTATGGAAGTACCGGAAGATTTGTTGTAGAACGTTATTTATATTCGGCACGCAAATGGCGTTTCCTAAGCATACCTACCGTTCAAACCCAAACCATTAAACAGGCCTGGCAGGAAAATCAAAACCCCGGTGTAAACAGTGGCCCTGCAGGTTTTGGAACAATGATCGGCTCTTATTTTGCCAACCCTACTACTTTGGGTTTCGATTTTGCAACACTAAATGGACACGATATGAAGTACTGGAGCAATGATGCCAGCCAAACTTATATTCCTGTAGCACAAACCAGCGATGCTATTGCAACCACAACCGGTTATATGAAATTTATTAGGGGCGACAGAAGTGTGGGAGCAGGTACGGCAGTACCTCCTTCATCCACAAGGTTGCGTACCCGTGGCCAGTTAAAAACCGGGTTGCAAACCATTAATTATCCCTCTCTTGCCATCAATAAATTTGTGGCTGCCGGTAACCCTTATGCATCGGCAATAGATATGCGCAATATTACCCGTAGTAATTTATCGGCCATGTATTATGTGTGGGATCCCCGATTAACCAATTCGGTAAATGGCGGTAATTATGGATTAGGCGCTTTCCAGTTATTTACGTTGCAAACCTCCGGGCCTAATAGTGGTAACTATACCGTTTTTCCCGGTACGGGAAGCTACGGAGCTGCAAATAGTGTAGATAACAATATTGAATCCGGCGCAGCATTTTACCTTAAAACCAATGCTGCAGGCACCTCATCCATAACCTTTAATGAAACTTCAAAAACCAGTGGCAGCCGTTCGGTATTTAGAATGGGTACCATGGGAGAGGGCGCTAAGCTTATGTGCTTTCTCGAAACCTCCGAAAACAATTCCGAACACTTTATTGTGGATGGCGTAATGGTTGACTTTGGAGAAACGTTCAGCAACCAGGTAGATGGCGATGATGCCATTAAACTAAAAAACACCGGCGAAAATTTATCTATTAAAAAGCCCACAGATGAGTTAATGCTGGAAAGGCATGCCGCCATAACGGATGCCGATACCATTTTCCTCAATATGGCTAATGTAAAATTGAGGAATTACCGTTTCAATATTCAAAATGAAAATATGAGCCAGCCCGGGTTAAGTGCATGGCTGGTAGATCATTATTTACAAACGGAAATGCCCATTAATTTGGAAAATGGCAGCCAGTATAATTTCACAGTTGAAAATAGTGCCGGTTCTTATGCTAATAACCGGTTTATGATTGTGTTTAAACAGGCTACGGTTGTTCCGCTCCATTTTATTGAAGTTTCGGCAAACTGGAATAATCAAAACGGTATTGATGTAAATTGGATTACCGAAAATGAAATATTGCTGGTAAAATATGAGGTGGAAAGAAGCAGTGATGGCATCCACTTTACCGCTATTGATAACCAGCAACCCCTGAATAGCGGCGACAGGTCAACCTACATCCAAAAAGATGAATTACCGCTTACCGGTATTAATTATTATAGAATTAAAGCGTATAACGGCAATGGCACGGTATTGTACAGTAAAATTGTAAAAGTACTCCCCAAAGTTTTAATAAGCAGCATAAACGTATATCCAAACCCGGTTTCCGGGAAAGCCGTGTATATACAATTCCGTAACCAACCGATAGGGAAGTACAAAGTAGAGTTAACAGCAGCAGATGGCAAACTGGTTTTAACCGATGTACTATTAACCGATGCAGAAAATTGTATTAAAAAACTAAGCTTTAAAAAGCAACTTTCTCAAGGAACTTATTTCTTAAGGTTATGGATGAACGAAGCTGTTAAAGCCGATGTAAAACTATTTGTGGATTAAAAAAAGGCAGATCATATCTTTCCTTTATCTGAAAGGAATTATTCTAACCGGTAAACAGGATACCAAAACTGTGCCGGTTCGTAATAGGTAACCTGGGTGGGGGTGAATTGACTCTTTTTCATGTTTTACGTTTTTAAAGTTAATTAATTTGTCTACTTTTAAAACGTACTGTTTTTGGGGGAGCCTACACATTTCTTGAAGCTTAACCTTATACTTTGGAAGTATATAATCGTCAGGATTCTTCGAATTTGAAAATTTCCTTACTTCTCTGTAGCATTCGAGAAATTCGGAAAATATTAATCTAAAGACTTTCCTCGTCTCAGATGTTCTTAGTTCTCCATTGTCGAATTTTGTATATGTTAATTGGTTTACATTGTCTCTATGAATGCTGACAAGCTCAAAGAATGTATTCTCAAATCCTTCTTTGACATTTTGTGATGTCTGTTCTTTAAATGATAAATAGATGAGCAGAGTTCCAGCTAATGCGAATACTGTCCCAACAACTCCTCCAACAAAATCACCAAATTGCCCTGTTATAGGAAAATCAATTTTAGCATCACCTCTAAATGTAAATCCGTCAGAATATGTACTATATGCGAAATATAATGAAATGACAGTTCCAACTCCAATTAAAATCCAAGCAAGTCGTAAGATGGTTTTGTTCATTAAATTTTATCTGTTAGTTTGAAGTGTCTACGCATAGCAGGTAACGGACAGGTATTGCCGATGGTGGGGAAATAGAATTTCGTACGCCGGAACCGCTGCCTGGTTTTTTGCTAAAGATAAATAATAAGAACTAAAGCTGGGCTTTATTCGTCAAGCCCCGAACCGCAACACAATAGAATTACCGCTGATGATTGCTCCCATGTCCAGCCCCACTATTGGCAATACCAATGTTGGCTGTTCGTGCCTTTGTCATGCAGGTTGTTTTGTCTTACGTTTCGTCCGTAATGTTTTACGTTGGTCTCTCAATTTTTGTTTGGCTTTAGCCGTTCTTATGTATTCGCTTATAGCAAGAAATTCTTCTTTTGTCGGTGTTGGTCCACCACCGATAAAGTCAACATCAAGTTCTATTTTCTTTTTCATGGTTGTTAATTTTTAAAGTATTTATCAATAAGTCGCAATGCTGCTGGCGTGTCAATAATCATGATGTGCCCACCAAAGTGCATTGCTCCCAAAGTTTTTGTATAATGGTCAATCAACTGTGTCTTTGAAACGAAAGAAACGTTTCCCTCAAATCCACGTTGAAATGAAAGACGGCAGGCAAATGCTACAAGGTTTCCTGGAACGCCAGCATAAACTTTAGATTTCCTTTTATTAAACGGTGCACTCTCAACCAAGTGCATATAAACATGGTCTGACCTTATTTCAATGCTAATTAGTCCTTGAATTACTGATAGTGCGATTGGAATTGTTAGCTTATAAACCTCCCTTTCTGGCTGCTTAAATTCGAATTTCCAGTCAAACTGCCAACCATTTTTCTTTGCCACCGATTTAAGGTCTGCCGATGTTAGCAAAGTGATATTGGTAGGAAATATGTCTCCAGTTAAAACATTTTCAATGGAATTAGTGAGTTTGTCAACAATGAAGTCAAGCTCTATTGGGTTACTTTTTTTCACTCCGCTAAGTTAAGAAATATTGAGCTAAAAAGGTCGTCTCGTTAGTGTACGGTGGCATGACAGCCAACGGTAAAGCATTGGCGATGGCAGGGCATTTGAAATTCGTCTGCCCGAACCGAAGCCGAATAGAATTACCAATGATGAAGATAAGCACAAAAGCCAAATTTTTAATGTCAAGCTGGAACTATAGCTGATAGCGAACAAAAAGTTGAGCTTATATTCGTCGCCCCCTGCTATTGCCAATGCACCTGTTGTGCGTTCGTTTTATTAATTATCAAACAGATTGTTCTGATTAGTTCCTTCTATCGTGTCGGGTGGAATGACTTCCAATACTTTTAATGCTTCATAACTTACAATTGGTTTTAGGGTATTCGCATTAGTCGTGTAAGTGATTTTCAAGTCAAGCTTTAGATAGTCATTTGGCTGAATGATGATTTTTCTATTGTGATAATCGTCAAGCCATTCCTTATGTAGAATTTTAACTTCAATTTGCTTTCCTTGTCGAATGAGTTTCCAGCTTGCTTTGTCAGAAAGCAAGTCCAAAGTCTTAACCTTTAAGGTCTCAATTCTCTGTTGCTCTAAAGTCTGTCCGCCGAGTTCATAAAGCAACTTAGCCATATTCACAGAACTTGCATTTCCAATCCTTGCGTTTCCTGCTTTTGATTTATATTCAAAGTACTCTTCTTTTTTTAATTTTCGTCCTTCAATACTAAGCTCATTGATAGCATTTAAAACAATGTAGTTATTGATTTCTAAAACAATTATAGTTGTTGATGGTAGTTTCCTAATTTCATTATTTATGTCATTAGTAACCTTTTGCAAACTTTCAACCGATTGCACTTCGTTTGTTTCGGTTGCCTTAATAAGCCGCTTTTTAATGAAAACTAAAAGATGTCCAAATAACTTTCCTGGGTTTAGTATGTCTTTTAAAACGTCATCAGGAATTGATTTTAGAATCTGGTTGACCTTAGATTTTATTGAAGAATATTCTAAGTCAATGAGTTCGTATTCCAATTTCGCACTTGGCAAAATGTTGTAAAGAATTTGCTGGTCAATGGACAACAGCTTTTCATACATTTTAGCAATCTGTCCGAATGCTTCAACAGGATTTTTTTGCCCTGAAAATATCAGGTCTAATTCAAAGTCAAAATCCTTAGTTGATTTACTCATTACAATTCAAGGTTTTGGTTTCGTGAAGTGTCACCCAAAATGACGCACAACGTTTTGCGGCTTGGCGAAGGTGGCGATTTAACCACAAATGTTCATACGAAGCACACACTTCAAATTTACGAAAAACTGTCATACGAAGCACTGAACCGCCACTTTTGCCAAACCGCTGTTAGTGGCTGGGCTTCTTTGTTTTCCGTCTGTCAGCAACATTTTTTGTCCTGCTGAATTGGTGGACAAGCAACACTTCCGTAGCTACAATAAACACAGCAGTCGCCTTGTTTTGGTTTTAGAACTTGTTTGCATTTTTCACATTCGTAAAAATATTGGCAAGCGTCTGTCGGCATTGTTTCTTCTTTCTTATGTCCGCAGTTGGGGCAAGTTATTGTTGATTTTAATTTGATTTCCATTTTAATATTCTTTTTTGTCGGTTACAGAATATCCTGTTGAGTTTATTGCTTTTTCGATTTCAGAAATATTTGTTTTTGAGTTGTCAAATTCTATGATTGCATTTCCATTTTCATATGAAGCGTTTGAACTTATTATTCCTGTCAATTTATTTACTTCGTGATTTACGTGTTCTTCGCAACTCGCACAAGTCATTCCGCTAATCGTAAATTTTACTTTTTGAATATTGGATTTGTCCACTACTATGATTTGCTTTTCTTTCTTTGGGTAGAAAATGCTTGAATAGTATGGAAAGGCAAGCATAACGATTGCAAATGCTGTTACAATTCCTAAAAACATTTTTGACTGAATGAATTTTGGTTTTTCTTCTGTCTCACAGTTGCAGTCAATTTGCTTTTTAGGTTTCAACTTTTGATACCAAGCAAAACCAAGAACCAAAATTGTCAAACCGATAAAATACGGTCTGAAAGGTTCGAGCCAAGAAAAAGTAGAAGCAAGTCCGCTTGTTCCTGCAATGAGAGCCAAGACAGGTGTAATGCAACACAATGAAGCTGCAATTGCTGTTAAAAGTCCTGCTCCGATTAGTTTGTTGTCTGTTTTCATAATGTTTCTAATATTTTGTTTTCGTCAAGTATTTTGAAAAACGGTTTCAGCATTTTTTCATACTCTTTTGTCAACGAGTAAAAAATGGTTTGTGCTTCTCGTTCGGTTTCAATAAGTTTTCTGTCTTTGAGTTTTCTCAAGTGTTGTGAAACTGCTGAAATTGTCATACCGAGAATGTCGCTTATATCACAAACACAAAGTCGTTTTTCTTCATAGAGCAGAAATAGAATTTTCAGTCTTACGTTGTTTCCTGCCAATTCAAGTCCGTTCGATAAATAGTCAAACGAGCCGTTGAGTTCTGAAACTCGGTCTTTACAGCGGTTTATTTGTTTAATGTCCGCTTGTTGTCTTATACAAGAATTGTTGTCCATAGCACAAAGGTAGTCAATTTGTTTATTTAAGCAACTGCTAAAATATAAAATGTCAAAAAGAACCCGATTTTGTCTGACGGGTTGTGTCGTCATAGCCTTGCCACTAACACATAAATATACGATACTTCCTCACTCTTTTGCTAAAAAATTAGTGCTGAAAACCAATGTTTTAGCATTATGCATTTTAGATTGTTATTAGTACAATCTAAAATTTGCTGTTTAAATATATTGCTATTGCTCTATGCGGTAAACAGGGTACCTCAAATATTCTTTTTCGTAATAAACGGAGTGCCGGTAAATAAAATTCAATATGGCGCTTGAGTTAGTAGCAAATTTTGGATCACTGCTTTTCTTTTCGGCAAGTTTCTTTTGTAATACGGTATCTTTTTTGAGTATTTCGGCAGCTATATCTTCCCAGCGGTAATCGCTATAGCCTTCTTTTTGCTGCAATATGCCGTCAAAAAAATTCCAGCTAAAATAGCTGTCATCACCGGTGGGTTCCAGCATTTCTATCAAAAACCGGTTTGTTGCCTGGTTAAGATAAATGATGTAATCACCTTTTAAAAAGTTGATTTTTTGATGCATTACCGATGTGGTAACCCCGGTATTTTTATGATGTTTTTCATAAGGCCGGCTATAGGAGGTATAATCATTAATGTGGTAAGCCGTTACATTTAATGCCGTATCCTTCGTAAATTGCTGCATGTACACACCGTTTAACCTGAGTAATTCTATTACCTCGTACCAACCTTGTGGAATAATATAAGCCATTGGTTTAGTTACAAAATTTACCGGTTTATAGGTATTGTAATAGTTGATGTTTTTTGAAAAAGGTTTTTGGCGGTTATAGTACATTTTTTTTAGCCCGGTGGCTTCGCTGATGGCGCTGTCGCTCTCATAACCTTTGAAAACCAGGGTATCAAATTTTGTGGTATCCACCACCCATTTGAGTGGGAAGTTTTTTTGGGTTTTTACGGATTCAATATCTTGTTTTCTTAACCGGGTGATATCTGTTGCATGTAAAGCGGTTTGCTGAATCAAAACATTTATAAGGTCATAAGTGGCCTGCACCCTTTGTGTATAGGGTTTTAACATATGCGTTTCTGAAATAAAGGCGAGCGTATTAAATAAAGCAGCATAGCCGGAGGAATACCTTGGCGTTTCGTTAAACATTATAATGCCTTTTTTGGAATTGATGTTTACAAAATCTACATAAGGAATTAAATCCCAATTTTTATTTTTCATACCTGCATAAACCTTCGGCTCAAAATCTTTTTTTAACCATTCTCCAAGAGAACCGCCCAGCTTGTTGTATTGCGTGGTAATCAGCGTCATGGTGTATTGGTAATCGGCGCCATCGCTTACATGCGTATCTAAAAAAACATCGGGTTGCAGGTATTGAAAAATTGCCGCAAATGAACGGGCATTGCGGCTGTCGCATTTGGTAAAATCCCGGTTTAAGTCCAGGTTTTGAGCGTTACCCCTAAAGCCATAAGCCAATGGGCCATTTTGGTTTACACGGCTGGTACCGCTGCGGTTTAATGCGCCGCCAATATTATAAACAGGTATAATGGCCATTACAATATTATCGGGCCAGTGTATTTTTTTTTGCAACAAATCCCTGGCCATCATCATGCTGGCATCAATGCCATCCGGCTCCCCGGGATGAATGCCGTTTAAGATGAAGAATACGGCTTTATGGTTTTGTTGCCAGAGCGCAGGCTCAAATGTTTTGTCTTTGCTTAATAGCACCAGGTGAAGGGGATAGCCGGCATCTGACAAACCCATTTCTTTTACGCTGATTTCAGCATATTTACCGGCAAGGTTTTTATACCATTCTATGGCTTCAAAGTAGGTAGCCGTTTCTTTGCCCTTGCTGTTTTCAAACCTTGTTTGCTGGGCTTGCAGGGATGCGGCAAATAATAAAAGCAGGATAACCCCGGTTGATTTTTTCATAACACATTAAAAAAGTCCGCTACAAATGTAGAGGACTTTAAATAGTGACGTAGGTTTTATTTTATTAACGGTAAATGGTAAAAGCGCCGTTAATTACCTGTGCCGTATTGGTTAAGCGAATAAAATATTTGCCCTGTGGTAAATTTTTTACATCAACATGAATCAGCATTTCGTTGGCTCTTACCGTTTGCAGCTTTACCTGTCTTCCGGCAGCATCCACTACTGCAAGTTGGCTGTTGGCCAATAGCCTTTCGGTAAGTTTAATATGCAATCCCTCCGAAGTGGGGTTGGGGTAAAGAATAATATCGCTGATGTTGTTATTAATCCGGATCAGAGCATTTGAACTGTAATGGAATTTTCCATCTATATCAAGCATTTTAAGCCGGTAATACACTACGGATGCCGCTGGTAGTTGCCGGTCGGTAAATTGATACCTGCTTAGGTTTTGCCCGGTTACTTCACCTACTTTGTAATAGTGGATGCCATCTGTACTTCTTTCCACCTCATACATTTTAAAATTAGTTTCCTGGGTGGCTGTCCATTGCAATAATACCTGTTGATTTTGTTTTGCAGCAGTAAAATCAATAAGGGTTACCGGCACCAGGCCTGTGCATTGCCATACTAAAGCCGCATATTCAGGATGGTCAACATAGGGGTTGCGGTTGTGCTGGCCGCTTTGGTAATAGATCGCATTGTTCCGGTCAATTTCTTTTTGGCTCACCGGGTCATCCTGCATCCATTGAAACATGGTGCGAATAAACCAGTCGTCATAAATTTGTAAACGCCGCATTGCAGCATTGGATTCATCGGTAGGGCTTAGCAATGCCGTATTTGCAATGCTGTTGTTGTACCAGTTGTCATTAATAATCTGGTCTTCATACCGGGTTGACACATATAAGGCAATACGGGCCACATCGCCCCTAAAGGCGGCATGGGGCATAAATACCGTACCACTATAACCAAAATTTAGGGAAGGCCCGGTGCCCAGCATACTTTCATTGTCAATGGATTTATATGTGTAGCTGGTTACATTTCCAAAAGGGTAATTGCCTTTCCGGTTGTTTACATATCCATCTGTGGGTAATAATAATTGTACGTCGGAATACATCGGATAAGCGCTGTTGAACCAGGATTGAGGCGTAGTATGTTCCCGGTTATAACAATCTCCTTCGGCAGTATAGTTTCCACATTGGTTTCCGCCGTTTGCCTGGCTCCCGTAAATAAAAGTATAAGTTTCGGGTACGCTGGGGTTATTATCATCGGTGTAAATATCCCAAATTACATTACCGGTTCCGGGTTTAATATCGGTGTACTGATAGGCATTCCAAACCCCCGGTGTATAAGATAATTGCGTTACATCGGTATTGCAGATATTTTTTAATACCGTTTTTAAATTTTGGCAACTCAGGCCGGAGGCCGCATCATAAAACCCGTTGGGAATCTGGCCTTGAGCTATAAAAGTAAGGGCCAGGAATACGTTAGCAAGTAAAGTCTTTTTCATATTAAAGTAGTGTGCGAAGTTACTGGTTTATTAAACATGGGGCGCCATTATTTAACAACAATAAAGCCCATCAACATTTTCATATTGACGGGCTTTGATATCTTAAAAAGAGGGAATTATTTTGCTTTGGATAAGCTGTTCACTTTTTTGGCCAGCTTGCTTTTTAGGTTAGCCGCCTTATTCTTATGAATGGTTCCACGCTTTGCCAGTTTATCAATCATAGAGGTTACCACGGGAAGTTTTTCTGATGCGGCCTTATTATCGGTAATGGCACGAATGTCTTTAATAGCATTACGGGTAGTTTTACCGTAATACCTGTTCCGTTGGTTGCGTTTAGCGCTTTGGCGTACGTCCTTTTTGGTTGCTGAATGATTTGCCATTCTATTCTTTATTTTTGGGCTGCAAAGATATGGATTTTCAGTTTAAATGGAGATTATTTCACAATTATTTTACGCTAAATATCTATTTTTTGCCCATTTTGAAGCAGGAATAACGGATTTGGTAATGGAATACTGCATTTTATAAACGATATTTGCAGCCCCATTGGCATTTAAACGCTTAAAACTCAAGGCATGAAGGATTTCCAATATATTACCAGTTCTCACCCTTCCTATATTGAAAATTTATATAATGATTTTGTAAAGGATCCCAATACGGTAGATGCCGATTTAAGAAAATTTTTTGAAGGGTTTGATTTTGCCGTTACTAACGGTCGTTCTGCATCTGTTAAAAATGGTAATGCTTTAGCTCCTGCATCTGTTTCCATAACAAACCTCGATAAAGAATTTGCCGTTTATCGTTTAATTGCGGCTTATCGAAAAAAAGGACACCTTATAGCGCATACCAACCCAATACGGGAACGCAAAGACCGTCATGCAAACCTGGGCCTTGAAAATTTTGGGCTAACTGAAACCGATTTAAATACCGGGTTTGAGGCCGGAAAATTTATCGGTTTGGGCAAAGCCACATTGAGCGCTATTTTGGAAAAACTCAATAAAATTTATACCGGGCATGTAGGTATTGAAATTTCTTCTTTAAATAATGAACAGAAAGTTAATTGGCTTACCGAAGCCATGGAAATAAAGTTTGCAGAAGTGCCTTCATTGGATCAGCGTAAGCATATATTGGAAAAATTGAATGAGGCCGTGATGTTCGAAAAATTCCTGCATACCAAGTTCATTGGCCAAAAACGATTTAGCCTGGAAGGGGGTGAAACTACCATCCCTGCGTTAGATGCCATTATTCAAACCGCTTCTGAGCATGGAGTGGAAGAAGTGGTGCTGGGTATGGCCCACCGGGGAAGGTTAAATGTACTGGCCAATATTATGGGTAAAACCTATGAAAATATTTTTAATGAATTTGAAGGCACGGTACCCTCCGACACTACCATGGGAAGCGGTGATGTAAAATATCACCTGGGCTATAGTAGTGAGCTGGAAATGAAAGAGGGGAAAAAACTCCATCTGAAATTAGCGCCCAATCCTTCGCATCTTGAGGCGGTGAACCCGGTGGTATTGGGTTTTACCAGGAGTAAGGCCGATATACTCTATGACAAAAATTACCAAAAAATATTACCCATTCTCATTCATGGAGATGCTTCACTGGCCGGCCAGGGTATTGTATATGAAATAGCACAAATGAGTGCATTAAGAGGTTATTATACCGGGGGTACCATTCATTTTGTAATTAATAACCAAATTGGATTTACCACCGATTTTGATGATGCCCGTAGCAGTGATTACTGTACATCCCTGGCCTCGGCCATACAGGCGCCGGTATTGCATGTAAATGGTGATGATGCAGAAGCTGTAGTAAAAGTGGCAGAAATTGCAACACAGTACCGCCAGCAATTTCAAAGCGATATTTTTATTGATATGCTCTGTTACCGCCGCCATGGCCATAACGAAGGGGATGAACCCAAGTTTACGCAGCCCAGGCTTTATGCCATTATAGACAAACACTTAAACCCAAGGGAAGTTTATACTCAATATTTAATTCAAAACGGCGAGCCCGATGCCAAAGATTTAGCCAAAGAAATGGAGAAAAAGTTTTTGGCTGATTTGCAGGAACGATTGGATGAAATTAAACAAAAACCCCTCCCTTATAATTATCAAAAGCCCGAACTGTGGTGGAAGAGCCTGCGTAAAGCTGTAATTGCCGATTTTGACAACTCCCCGGTAACGGCCATAAAAGCAGATGAATTAAAAATGCTTTTTGACGGGTTAATGAAATGGCCCGAAAGTTTTAAACCGTTACGAAAAGTTGAAAAACTTTTACAGGATAAAGTGAAACTATTTGCCGATGAAAAAAAAATAGACTGGGCAACGGGCGAATTGCTGGCCTATGCCAGTTTGCTGGTTGAAGGTAAGGATGTAAGAATGAGCGGCCAGGATGTAAGGCGGGGTACCTTTAGCCACAGGCATGCCTGCCTGAGAGATGAAGAAACCAATGAAATTTACAACCGCTTAAATCACTTTACCGAACAACAATCACCGTTTAGGATTTATAACTCCCTGTTAAGTGAATATGCCGTTTTAGGATTTGAATACGGTTATAGTATGGCCAACCCCAATGTGCTGGTAATTTGGGAAGCACAGTTTGGCGATTTTTCCAATGGCGCACAAACCATCATTGACCAGTTTATTTTTTCGGCCGAAACCAAGTGGCAGCGTATGAACGGGTTGGTGCTTTTATTGCCTCATGGCTATGAAGGCCAGGGGCCGGAGCATAGCAGCGCCAGGATGGAACGATTTTTACAACAGGGTGCAGAGATGAATATTGTGGTTACCAATATTACCACTGCTGCCAACTTTTTTCATGCGTTGCGCCGCCAGTTAGCATGGCCGTTCCGCAAACCTCTAATTAATTTTTCGCCAAAGGCTAACTTAAGGCACCACGGTAGTTACAGCCCGGTAGCCGATTTTACCGGCGGGGGTTTTAAAGAAGTATATGATGATGTTACCAACCCGGATGCAGGCGCCATAACCAAAGTATTATTTTGCAGCGGCAAAATATATTTTGAGTTGGACGAACGCAGAAAAAAAGAACAAAAAAATGACGTTGCCATCATCAGGGTAGAACAACTGTTTCCTTTCCCTGTAAAACAAATGGATGCTTTATACAAAAAATATAATAAAGCTATTTGGTACTGGGTGCAGGAAGAACCGGTGAATATGGGCGCTGCGGCCTACTTAAGGGTGAATATACAAAGCATTAATTTTCATATAATAGCCCGCCCGGCAAGCGCTGCTACAGCAACCGGTTTTAGTAAAATACATGCCAAAGAGCAGGAAAAAATTATTTCTACAGCATTTAGTATTTAATGAGAAATTGTTAAGGGTTGCGTTCTTTATACAGCAATTTGGCTTTTTCCAGCAAGGCAATAAATTTTTCAATATTGGGATCGTAGCCATATCCTTCCGGTAAAAGCCGTTCTCCTTTATTATCTAAAAAGAAATAGAACGGCTGTGCATTGGCGCCAAATTTAGAAACCTGTATGTCGGTATTTAATTCACCCAGGGTTTCAATTTGTTTATTTTGAGTTGCCGACCGGTATTGTTCATGATCCGGTATATTCACACTATGCACATCTACAAAAAGAGAAGCAATTACAAAATCTTCTTTTAAAATTTTCATCACCCTGGGGTCACTCCATACTTCGGCTTCCATTTTACGGCAATTTACACAGTTGATGCCGGTAAAATCCAGCATTAATGGTTTATGCAGTTTATTGGCCACTTCCTGTGCTTCTTTTAAATCAAAATACGTTACGAGCCCATATTTTTTCACCACTTCAGGCTCATAAATATGCATGCGTTCATAATATTTTATGGGTGCAGGAAATTCAGTGCCGTTATTTGCAGAAGTGGAAGAATGCATTTCACCCGGCGCCCCGGTGATATAATCCTGTGTGCCCATTGGGGGAAGAAAGGCAGCTATTCCATTTAACGGCGCACCCCACATCCCCGGCAGCATATATACTGAAAAACTTAATGAAGCCATTGCAAAAAACAAGCGTACCACTTTTAAATAAGGGTGACCAAAATCGTTTTGCGGCAAGGCATCATCATGTTTGAATTTTAATTTGCCTAAAAGGTAAATGCCCAGCAATAAAAATATAACAATCCATAAGGCAAGATAAATTTCCCGGTCCAGCAACCTCCAGCCCATCACCAGGTCGGCATTTGATAAAAATTTTAAAGCCAGGGCAAGTTCCAGGAAACCCAGGGTAACTTTAATTGTATTGAGCCATCCGCCTGCTTTACCTAAAATACTCAGTTTAGAAGGGAAAAAAGCAAACAAAGCAAAAGGCAAAGCCAGTGCAACAGAAAAGCCAAACATGCCAACCAGGGGCCCGTAAAAATTTCCCTGTGCGGCCAATACCAGTAAATTACCAATGATGGGGCCGGTGCAGGAAAAAGACACTAAAACCAGCGTAAGCGCCATAAAAAATATACCGGCAAAACTTCCCATACCGGCCTTACTGTCGGCCCGGTTTGACCAGGATGAAGGAAGGTTAATTTCAAATGCCCCTAAGAAGGAAATGCCAAAAAGCAGGAAGATGGCAAAAAATATTAAATTGGCAATCCAGTTGGTGGCCAGTTGATTTAGAGCAGCCGGGCCAAAAATTACCGTAATTAAAAAACCCAGTAAAGTAAAAATAATAACAATTGAAACCGCATAGAGCAAGGCATTCTTTTTGCCCTCTGCAACCGACTTGCTCCGTTTGGTAAAAAAGCTTACCGTAATGGGAATCATGGAATAAACACAAGGCGTGAGCAAGGCCAGTAACCCGCCTCCAAATGCGGTAAGAAAAATCCACCAAAGCGATTTTTCGGCAACAGTATTGGTAACGGCTGAAGTATTTTGTACCATTTCCCGGAGGCTTACGGCAGGCGCCCATACCCTAATCGTTTCTTCGCCGGGTATATATTCACCCGCTTTTTTCACAAAAAGATTTGCCATTGCTTTTAATAAAATACTATCCGGGGCGCTAAGGTTAAACTTTTGTTCCCATACCACCGAGTCGGTAAAAAAGTTCACTTCATAACCCAGTACATCATCTTTTTCCGATTGAACCGATCCTTTTTCCAGCAGGTTTCCATTACGCATCTTTTGTACCGTACTGTCAAATTGAAATGTGCTTGCCACATCATCGGTGTTCTTAGGCATAATACTGTACAGTTTAACCCCGGGCTGAATGAGGGCCTTAATGTACAGAACCGCTTCTTTATCATTTAATCGTTCTGCATGTGAAAATAATTTTACACCCAGGCTGTCGTTGGCAAAGCAGGTAAAGCCAATTAAAAGGCTACCTAAAAAAAGGAGGGATTTAAAGATGTATTTTGACATAAGAAAAACAATATGATAATGGGTTTTCAAGGTAATTCAGTCGCAAATATACCTAATACCTCCAAGATGCCGTTTGATGGCAATAATTAGCGCCAGCTTTACATTAAACATACCGATTGGTAAGCGTAAGCATTTTTAAAACGGGCATTTAAAAAATTTGGCTGGCTAAATTCCTCATAGTATCTTTGCCGTCCTTAAAAATTAATGCCGCGTTGGTCAAGGGGTTAAGACGCCTCCCTTTCACGGAGGAATCACGGGTTCGAATCCCGTACGTGGTACCAATTTCCCTCTTTTTACGAAGAGGGTTTTTTTATGCCTGTGATTGTATTTTTTTTGCCGGGCATTGCTCAAATGTACAAGGGTGCGACGCCTATGAAGCCGGGTATAGCAATGCTGCTTGTAACAAAAAAATTAGCCGTAATTCCCATTCATTCTTGCTAACTTTGCTTCGAAAAAATTAATATTTAAAATATACGATCATGAGTACAGTTAAAGTAGCTATTAATGGATTTGGCCGCATTGGCAGACTGGTGTACCGCCAGATTTATAATATGCAGGGCATAGATGTGGTTGCCATCAACGACCTTACCAGCCCGGCAGTATTGGCCCACTTGTTAAAATACGACAGTGCCCAGGGCCGGTTTAATGAAGATGTAAAACATACCGATAACGCCATAGTGGTTAATGGCGATGAAATAAAAATTTACGCACAAAAAGACCCGGCTCAAATTCCCTGGGGTAGCCACCAGGTAGATGTGGTGATTGAATGCACCGGATTTTTTACAGATAAGACCAAAGCAGAAGCCCATCTTGCAGCCGGGGCTAAAAGGGTGGTAATTTCTGCACCAGGTACCGGTGAACTGAAAACCGTAGTGTTTAATGTAAACCACAATATTCTGGATGGTAGCGAAACCGTTATTAGCTGTGCCAGTTGCACCACCAATTGCCTGGCGCCTATGGCTAAGGTTTTAAATGATAAATTTGGAATTGAAGTGGGCAGCATGACAACCATACATGCCTACACCAATGATCAAAATACTTTGGATGCGCCTCATCCCAAAGGCGATCTTCGCAGGGCAAGGGCAGCAGCAGCCAATATTGTTCCCAACAGTACCGGTGCGGCAAAAGCCATTGGACTGGTTTTACCCGAGTTAAAAGGTAAGCTGGATGGCGGCGCTCAAAGAGTTCCGGTGATTACCGGTTCTTCTACCGAATTGATAACCTTGCTGGCCAAAAAAGTAACCGTTGAAGAAGTAAATGGCGCCATGAAAGCAGCCAGCAACGAAAGCTTTGGTTATAATGAAGATGAAATTGTGAGCAGCGATATTGTGGGCATACACTATGGCTCCTTATTTGATGCCACACAAACAAAAGTAATTACCGTTGGCGATAAACAGATTGTGAAAACCGTAAGCTGGTACGATAATGAAATGAGTTATGTAAGCCAGTTGGTAAGAACGGTAAAGTATTTTGCCGGGTTAATTTCAAAATAGTCATCAAAATTTTTAGCAGAACGCAGGGGAACACGACAGGAGGTTTCGCAATAGCAGGCGCAAACTTTGGTCATAAACCCTGCGTTTTTTAACAAAAAACCATGTCAACATTTTCCCAGTTTTCATTTACGGGGCACAAAGCCCTGGTGCGTGTGGATTTTAATGTACCACTGGATGAAAATTTTCAAATTACAGACGATACCCGGATGCGGGCTACACTACCTACCCTTCAAAAAATTTTAAATGACGGTGGCGCTGTGATTTTAATGAGCCATCTTGGCCGCCCAAAAGATGGGCCAAATAATAAGTATTCGTTAAAACACCTGGTGCCTCATTTGCACGAATTGCTCGGGGGAAAAGTAAAAGTGTTTTTTGCTGATGATTGTATAGGCTCACAGGCGGCTTTAACGGCATCAATGTTAAAGGCAGGAGAAGTGCTGCTGCTGGAAAACCTTCGGTTTTATAAAGAAGAAGAAAAAGGAGATGCAGCTTTTGCTGAAAAGCTCAGCAAGCTGGGTGATGTTTATGTAAACGACGCCTTTGGAACGGCGCACCGTGCCCATGCATCAACGGCAGTAATTGCCCAATTTTTTCCTACCGGTAAAAAAATGTTTGGCCTGCTGATGGAAGCCGAAGTTAAAAGCGCTGAAAAGGTGTTGCATGAATCGGAAAAACCGTTTACGGCTATTATTGGCGGTGCAAAAGTTTCTGATAAAATCCTCATTATAGAAAACCTGCTTGAAAGGGCAACCGATATTATTATTGGCGGCGGCATGGCTTATACGTTTATGAAAGCAAGAGGAGGTAAAATAGGTAACTCTTTATGTGAAGAAGACCGGATGCCGGTGGCGCTGGAAATTTTAGAGAAAGCAAAAGCTAAAAATGTGTCCATTCATCTTCCTGAAGACTCTGTAATAGCCGATAAATTTGATGCAGCTGCCAATACCGAAACAAGGCCAAGCGATGCCATTCCCGATGGCTGGATCGGGTTGGATATTGGCCCAAAAGCGGTGGGTATTTTTAGCGAAATCATCAAAAAATCTAAAACCATTTTATGGAATGGCCCCATGGGCGTTTTTGAAATGGAAAAATTTCAGGCCGGTACAAAAGCGATTGCCCTCGCCGTAGCCGATGCAACCCGGTCCGGCGCTTTTAGCCTTGTAGGAGGTGGGGATAGTGTAGCAGCAGTAAATAAGTTTAACCTTGCCGATAAAGTAAGTTATGTAAGTACCGGTGGTGGCGCCATGCTGGAGTATTTTGAAGGTAAAACCCTGCCCGGCATTGCGGCTATTAAAGAAACGGTTTCTTAGCCTATACAAAATGGATACCGATTGTATCCATTACATTTGGCCAATTGTATAGCATTTTTATTAACTTAACAGTTTGTTTGGGTTACTTATCCGTTTAACCGGAATTTAAAACGAACCATTTTTTCATAATTAAATTTAACATTAACCAATCTTAAAACTATTAAAATGAAAAGTGTAACCTCCCTGGTAATTTTAGGCTTACTTGTCGTATTGGTATTTATGGGCTGTAATGGCTATAACGGCCTGGTAAAGCAGGACGAAGTTGTAAAAAAAGCTTGGAATAACGTACAAGCCGAATATCAAAACCGTAACGACCTTGTAGGCAACCTGGTGAATACCGTAAAAGGAGCCGCCAATTTTGAACAAAAAACCCTTACCGATGTCATCCAGGCCAGGGCCAAAGCTACCAGTGTAAATATTAATGCCGATAACCTCAGCCCGGAAAAAATAGCAGAATTTCAACAGGCACAAAACGGGGTATCCTCTGCATTAAGCCGTTTGCTGGTTTCTGTGGAAGCCTATCCTGATTTAAAAGCTGTGGGAAATTTCACCCAATTACAAGGGCAGTTAGAAGGCATTGAAAATAATATTAAAAACTCCCGTAAAATTTTTAATGATGCGGTGAATGTTTATAATACAAAAGTGCGTTCTTTCCCCATGAATATTTTGGGCAATATGTTTGGCTTTAAACCCAAAGAAGGATTTGCTGCCGATGCCGGCGCCGAAAAAGCCCCGGTGGTAGATTTTTCTAAGTAACCCGAATCGGTACAACATGAACAAAAAAATTTCCGGGATTGTTATCATTGCAATTGTGGCCGTACTGGGTATTTGGCTTATGATTACCTATAATGCTTTGGTAAAAAAACAGGAAAAAGTTTCCTTGCAGTGGAATGAGGTACAAAATGCTTACCAGCGCAGGCTGGATCTTATTCCCAACCTGGTAAATGTAGTGAAAGGCGGCGCCGATTTTGAGCAAAGCACCCTGCAAAAAATTGCAGCGGCAAGGGCAAAAGCCCAGTCGTTAACGGTTAGCAATGTTACCGCCGAAAATTTTTCTAATGTAACGGAAGCACAAAATGAACTGGCGCAGGAAGCATCCAGGCTGGTTGCCGTAATAGAAAAATACCCTGATTTAAAAGGCGCTAAAGCCTTTTACGACTTACAGGTTCAGTTGGAAGGAACAGAACGGAGAATAAAATTTGCACGAAAAGATTTTAATGAAGCCATACAGGATTATAACAGCAGGGTAAAATCTTTTCCGGCAAACCTGGTGGCCGGCCTTTTCGGATTTACTTCAAAGGATGGTTTTGCTGCCGATGCCGGTGCAGATAATGCCATAGAAATAAAATTTTAATCGTGAGCATATTTTCTTTCTTGCGGGGTTCTAAAAAATTTTTCTCTGAAGAGGAGCAGGCAAGAATTATTGCCGCCATACGCAATGCCGAAAAGGCCACAAGCGGGGAAATCCGTATTTATGTGGAAAGTAAAAATCCCTACGTGGACCCCATGGATCGGGCCAAAGAAATATTCTTTAACTTAAAAATGCATGAAACCGTAAACCGTAATGCAGTGATTTTGTATTTGGCCACAAAACATAAAGAAATTGCACTTTTTGGTGATGAAGGAATCTACCAGGCGCTGGGCGCCCCGTTTTGGGAGGCGGAACTTAAACATATTATTGACGACTTTTCCCACGTTGATTTAACGGCCGGCATAGTGGAATGTATTGAACACGTTGGCATGGCGCTTAAAGAAAAATTTCCTTACGTAGCGGCTATTGATAAAAACGAGTTGCCGGATAATATTGTATTTGGTAACTAATAATAATTTTTTTTAGAAGGACCATTGATGAAGAAAACCCTTTTGCTATATCTATTGATCATTGCTGTTATGCAGGGGTTTGCGCAGCAAAACTTCAATATTGACGATTTATTGAAACCCGGCGCCGGCGGAAGGCAATTGGTGCATGATTATGCCCATATCCTTACCGATGATCAGCGCCAAACCCTGGAAAAAAAGCTTTATACTTTTGATGATAGTACCTCAAATCAAATTGCTGTAGTTATTGTTCCGTCTTTGCAGGGAAAAGATGTGGCCGATTTTAATGTAGAGCTTGGCCGTGCCTGGGGCGTTGGTGGCAAAGAGTTTAATAATGGAATTGTGCTACTCATTTCCACTACCGACCGAAAACTGAATATTGCCACGGGGTATGGATTGGAAGGAGCCATTCCGGATGTGATGGCCAGCCAGATCATTCAGCAGGTGATTGTACCCAATTTTAAAGGAAACGACTATTACCGGGGCATTGATGAGGGTACCGATGCTTTGATGCTTGCGGCGCAGGGAAAATATCATATAGCCAGGGAGTATGGTGATTCGGGGGTGTCGTTTGGAACGGTTTTGTTTATTATCATTTTTATTATAATTGTAATTATTATAATTTCAAAGAATAGCGGTGGCGGCGGCTCTTTTATGAGCCGCAGGGGTGCAAGGCCTTTTATTTGGCCTACTTCGGGTGGCAGCGGTGGCGGGTGGATAAGCAGTGGCGGCGGCGGATGGAGTGGCGGAGGAAGCAGCGGTGGCTTTGGCGGCTTTGGCGGCGGTGGTTTTGGTGGTGGCGGTGCCAGCGGCAGTTGGTAATCCCGGCTTATTTTTTATAAATATACTCTACACTTCCCACCAGCGATTTTCCTTTTAAATAACATCTTTCTATGGTACGCAACCCGTTTTCATAAATATATTTCCAGGTATAGTAATTATTACTGCCTTCTTCGGTTGCCGTCATTTTAGAAATGCTGCCATCATGTGCGTATTCAAAAAAATAATCCGGCATGGGCCGTAATTTAAAATCGTTTTCCTGCACTACATCGGTAAGCCGTTTTTTACTGTCGTAATAGTAATAATATTTAGTACCGCTTCGGGTGTCTTTTTCAATACCCACATTACCCTGCTCATCATTGGCAAATAAAATAACCGTTGTGTCGCTATGGTTTTTAATTTTTAGCATTTTAACCGGGTTATCGGTTTCACCATATTGATAGAGGTGTTCTTCTGTAATTTGGTTTACAAAATCGTCATCCTGAGACCGGATATTAGAAACAATGGATTGGATCCGGTTTTTTTCATCATATTGATAGCGAATGGAAGTAACCGAAATGTCGGAACTGTCATTGGTAAACAGCAATTTGCCTTCTGCACTAAATTCCGAAATAAATAAAGAAGGCTCCGAAAGGGAATATTTAGTGAATAAGGTTACGGTTTTATAATCTTTGGAAATTTTTTTACGGCAAATAAAACCTTCGCTCTCGGTTCCATCATTCTCAAAACTTTTAATGTCTATATTTCTTACTTTATGGTCTTTATACGATTTTAAAGTGGCCGATAGTTGTTCGGTATTAATAATGTCTTTGTAATAAAATTGGGCCTTTGCTGTTAAAGAGGCGAAGACCAGGAGCGTACCCATCAAGAGATAATTCTTCATTTATTTTTGATAATTTATTTGAGCTGCTGCAAAGGTAAAGCCTCCTTTTTGCTAATATTGATAATTTGCCCTTAAACTTTATTATTTTTAACAAAAATAGGCACAAAATTGAGTCATCTAAAACAACGGGAAGAAACCAATTGCCTTAATTGCAATGCCGAAGTAAACGGCAGGTTTTGCAGTGTGTGCGGGCAGGAAAATATTGTACCTAATGAAACGGCCTGGCATTTAATCACCCATTTTTTTAACGATATCACCCATTTCGACAGTAAGTTTTTCACAACATTAAAAATTTTATTTACCCAGCCGGGCTTTTTGGCCGAAGAATATCGCATTGGCCGTAGAATATCTTATTTAAACCCTGTTAGGCTCTATGTATTCAGCTCTTTTTTCTTCTTTTTAGTAATTTTTACTTTAGAAAGCGGTAAAAGCAATGAAGAAGATGGATTAGATGTAACCCGGAAGTTTAATGGCAAAACCATTGAACAAATTGATAAAATGGATTCGGCGGAGTTTAAAGCCTTTACCATTGCCTTAACAAAAGGCAAAGAACTCACCCGGCAGCAATTTAAAATATATACCGATACCGTTTCATCAACAGGAATGTTTTCTGTAAATAAATATAAAAGTAAGGCCGAGTATGATTCCTTATATAAAGCGGGTAAAGTGAATGATTCCTGGATTGAACGAATGGCTACAAGAAAAATGATTGAATTGGATCAAAAATCCCGTAAAACCCACGAAAGCCCTTTTAAAGATATTGGTGAAAAATTTGTTCATCGTTTTCCCCAAATGCTTTTTATATCCCTGCCTTTGTTTGCCTTTTTTTTGCTACTATTATATAAAAGGCACCCCCGGTTTACCTTTGTGAGCCATGGCATTTTCACCATTTATCTCTATGTGTTTTGCTTTATGATGATTTTGTTATTAACCCTGGTAGAGTATTTAACCGATCTCACAAAATGGGGCTGGCTGGGTGTATTGCAGTTTTTTCTATGGGTCGGCATTTTTGTATATGAGTACAAGGCCATGCGTAAATTTTACGGGCAGGGAAAGGGTAAAACCCTGCTTAAAATGTTTTTACTCAACTCCTGGTTGCTTTTTATCTCTATTGTTTTGTTTAGTGTTTTTTCTATTATCATATTTTTTAAACTTTGATTTTTCATGGATGCTGTTGCCGAAAGTTTTGTAAAGCTGGTTGAAATCTTAAATGAGTTAAGAGAAAAATGCCCCTGGGATAAAAAGCAAACCATTCATACGTTGCGGCAAATGACCATTGAAGAAACCTATGAACTGGCCGATGCCATTACAGAAAATAATCTTAAGGCGTTAAAGGAAGAATTGGGGGATTTATTGCTACATATCATTTTTTATGCAAAAATAGGAGAGGAAAAAAATGCCTTTACCCTGCAAGAGGTTATAGAGGGTATTTGTAAAAAATTAGTGGACCGGCATCCACATATATACAGTGATGTAAAAGTTAAAGATGATGAAGAAGTAAAGCAAAACTGGGAAAAATTAAAATTAAAAGAAGGCCGTAATTCGGTTTTGGATGGGGTACCCAATGCATTACCGGCAATGATTAAAGCGTTAAGGTTACAGGAAAAATCAAAACAAGTGGGCTTTGAGTGGAGCCATAAAAGCCAGGTTTGGGATAAAGTACTGGAAGAGATGGATGAATTAAAAGAGGCGGAAGACAATGGGGAAATCTCTAAAATTGAAGAGGAAATGGGCGATCTCCTGTTTTCGCTAATCAATTTTGCAAGGTTTTTGCAGGTAGATCCTGAAAATGCACTGGAAAAGACCAATAAAAAATTTAAACACCGGTTTATATTAATGGAAAAAGAAGCCAGCAACCAAAACCGGGCCTTGCATGATATGAATTTGGAAGAAATGGATGCATTATGGAATAAAATTAAAAACCACGAATAGAGCCGGCGTGGATAAATATTTAATCGTTGCAAAAAGCTTTATTTTCAAACCGTTTTCCGGGTAAAGAAGTAACCTGGCTCTTGCTGGGAGCAGCATGGTTGCTCACCCTGTCTTTTATTATTGATAATTATTGGGCTGCCGGGTCCAGTTCCAATGCGGTGGCTAAAAACCTCACACGTTATGTTCAGTCGGTTCAGCAGGATTTTCAAAAGGTAGCTTCTGATACAACGCTGCATAAACTTATAGAGTTTAATCAACTTCCTGAAGAACGTTTAAACCAGCTTGTTGAAAAAAAATATTTTCTATTTGTTTATAACCGGGCGGGTAAACTCATTTTTTGGAATACCCAAACCGCCCTTCCGGATTCGACTATACTGGGTTCTTTTGAAAGCCTGGGTTTTACCAAACTGCAAAACGGATATTATGTATGGGAGAAATATAAAACTAAGCAACTTCAACTGTTGGCCCTGGTTCCCATAAAATGGAATTATATTGTTATAAACGAATATTTACAAAACCAGTTTATATTAAAAAGTATTGCACCCAATGCCTATATCGTTTCACCGGTTATTAATGAAGGAACTGTTGTACACTCGGCGTCAGGTAAAAGATTATTCTCTATCATAGAAAAAAACAAAGATTCCAATTTCAGGAATAACCCGGCTTCGGCGGGTTTACGCCTGGTTTCTGTTTTATTGGTTTTTTTTGCTGTTCACCTTATCGGGTTATATTTTTTGCAAAACCGGGGTTTGATTTTTGCTACGGCATGGTTGTTGGCTACGCTTTTCCTGTTTCGCCTTCTAAGTTATCTCTTCCCAATCCCTTTAAATTTCCGGCAGTTTGAATTATTTGATCCTGCCATATACGGGTCATCGGGAATTCTCCGCTCCCTCGGCGACCTTTTAATCAATGTGCTTCTTGCCCTTTGGTTAATTTCATTTGTACGCAAGTACCTGTTGCAATTAAAAATTCAACCCATTTCCGGGCAACGCCCATGGGCAAAAATAGGGGTTACCCTGCTGGCCGCTTTTGTATTACTGTTGGCCACATTTATCTCCAGCCACATCATCCGGTCGCTGGTTTCCGATTCGCAAATATCTTTTGATGTAATTAATTTCTTTTCGCTGAACCTTTACAGTGTAATTGGTTTTGGGGTGCTTTGCTGTATTGGAATAGGCTATTTCTTTTTAAGCCAGTCGGTAATGTACCTGTACAGGAGCCTTTTTCCCAACGCCTTCTTCCTGTTCATTTTTGTGGTTTGCATCATGGCGTTAGCGTATCTCTCTGTATTAATCGGCTCCTTATCCGGGGGATATGAATTATACCTGCTGCTCTGGGTGCTGGTATTTGTGTATTTATTGAACTCTGTAAATATTGCGTTTATTACCGATAAGCTGGTGGTGTCCCGGATGATCTTTTGGATTTTCTTTTTCTCGGTATCCATTACCGCTATCATCATTAGGGAAAATAAAATAAAAGAGTTGCAAAACCGGCAGCATTATGCTGAAATTTTATCGGCCAAGAGCGATCCGGCAAGTGAAATATTGTTAAATAGCATGCTTACCGATTTTAAGGAAAGTTTTTTAACCGGCCAGTTTTATAAATTCAGGGATAGCGCCAGGAGCAGTTTTTTCCGGGATAGCCTGGTGGGGAGTAACTTTTCCGGGTACACCAATAAATTCAACACTAAGATTTTGGTTTTTGACCAGGCCGAAAACCCAATGTTTAACGAGGATGCTACAAGCTACAATCAACTTAATACCATACTCAACACACAGGCCAATCCCACCGCTGTGGATGGGCTTTATTATTATGATGTGGCTTTTGACCGCTTTAATTATATCGCTAAAAAAACCATTGTGGATTCATCCGGCAAACTGGATGGCTACGTTTTTATTTTGGTTACGCCTAAAATGGTGAGTAACGAAAAAATTTCTCCCGAACTTTTTGGCAAGGGAATTTATAATTCAATTGAAAACACCACGGCCTATTCTTTTGCAATTTACAGTGGGGGTAAGCTGGTGAGCAGCCATAATGATTACCCGTTTGCATCGCAACTGCCCGACCGCTATTTTGCCAACCATCTTTTTTTACTGGTGGGTAAAAAAAGCCACAGCGAATTGTGGTATAATGCCGGCGCCGATAAATATGTGGTAATTGTAAAAGAGAACAGGCTCTTCCTGGAATCCATTACGTTATTCTCCTATCTCTTTTGCGGGTTCTTACTGGTTTTTTTGATTTTCAGGTTTTTAAATATCCTTTTCAACTCGGGGTTTTATTTAAGAAAGATCACAGAAAATTTAAGGATGAATATCCGGAGCCAAATTCATGGAACCATCATCTTTTTCAGCATTCTTTCATTTGTTATTATAGGCGTAGCCACTATTTTATTCTTTATAAACCGGTATGAAAGCAATAACAGGGAAAAGCTGAGCAGTACCATTCGCATCATGGAGCGGGATTTGAAGAAATCTCTTTCACAAAATTGGATGCTTGAAGACACTTTACATTTGAACAGCCTTAACAATTTTGAAAACACCATTCGTCAAATTGCCGATATACATGGGGTAGATGTAAATCTTTATAGCCTCAACGGCGACCTCAAAGCGTCTTCCCTGGCATTACCCTATTTAAAAGGAGTGGTAAGCACTAAAATGGATCCAACCGCCTATTTTCATTTACACCACGAAAAAGAAGTACAGTTCTTTCAAAAAGAGCGGATAGGCAACCTAAAATATTTGAGCAGTTATGTTCCACTCATTGACTCTTCCGGTACGGAGCGGGCTTACCTGAATATTCCCTACTTTACTTCGCAAAGCAACCTTAAGCAGGAGATATCCAACTTTTTAGTAACCATTATTAACCTAAATGCTTTTATATTTTTAGTAGCCGGCATTGTGGCCTTATTTATTACCAACCGCATTACCCATTCGTTTTCACTTATTGGAGAAAAGATGAAGCGCATTAACCTGGCCACTCAAAATGAGCGCATACAATGGGACAGGAATGATGAAATTGGCAGCCTGGTGGATGAATACAATAAAATGGTGGATAAGCTGGATAAAAGCGCCGAAGCGCTCGCCAAAACAGAGCGGGAGGGCGCCTGGAAGGAAATGGCCCGGCAGGTGGCCCATGAAATTAAAAACCCACTTACTCCCATGAAGCTCAGTATCCAGTTTTTACAAAAGTCCATCGATACCAATGCGCCCAATGTAAAAACGCTTAGCGATAATGTGGCCCAAACGCTTATAGAGCAAATTGACCATCTTTCTGCAATTGCCAATGAATTCAGCCAGTTTGCCAACATTGAAAATTCCCACAAAGAAAAAATGGATTTAAATGAAGCCCTTAGATCGGTTAAAAATTTATATACCAACGATACGCAAACGGTTTACAACTGGCATATCCTGGAAGAGCCGGTATTTATTATGGCCGATAAAACTCAAATAAACCGCCTGTTTAACAACCTTATCCAAAACGGGCTGCAGGCGGTTCCCGAAGGAAGGGTTCCGCATATTAGCATTACCGAAGCGTTATTTGACGATTATGTATTAATTAAAGTAAGCGATAATGGGGTAGGCATCAGCGCCGAACTTCAACCCATGATATTTGTACCCCGCTTTACCACAAAAACATCGGGTACCGGCCTGGGCCTGGCAATGTGTAAGCGCATTGTAGAGCAAAAAAACGGGGAAATATATTTTGAAACCATACCGGATGAATCCACCACTTTTTTTGTAAAACTACCGTTGGTAAAAAACGATACCCTCCCCTGAGGTTAAATAGTTTTTAGTTTTTTCCGGTCTTGAATATACTTTTCAAACTGGGGCAGCGTAAAGCTGCTGAGGTTTTTTGTTTTTGGGAGCCCGGCTTTTTGTGCAACCCTTACACCATACCGGGTATCGGTTAATGTTCCGGTTTCATGTGAATCGGGATTTATGGAAATGAGGGCACCTTTTTTTAGGGCTTCTTCAATTTTTTGCCAGTCCATATCCAGCCGGTAAGGATTAGCATTGAGTTCTATGGCTACATTATTTTCTACACAGGCTTCAATTATGGCGCTGTGGTTTACGGGGTAACCTTCCCTGCTAAGCAGCAATCTTCCGGTTAAGTGGCCCAGTATAGTGGTATAAGGATTTTTTATTGCATTCAATAAACGCATCATGGCTTTTTCTTCCGTCATTTTTAAATTGCTGTGTATGGAGGCAATTACCAGGTCAAAACGGGCAAGTATGGAATCATCATAATCCAGGTTGCCGTTATTTAATATATCACTTTCAATACTTTTAAAAATTTTAAAGGGTTTTAGCTGCTCATTGAGTTCGTCAATATAACGGTGTTGCTCCAAAACTTTTTCTTCAAAAAGCCCCTGGGCATAAAATGCAGATTTGCTGTGGTCGCTAATCACCAGGTATTCCATGCCCAGCTTTTTTGCAGCCAGGGCCATTTGTTCAATGGTATGGCTGCCATCGCTCCAATTACTGTGGCAATGAATAATGCCTTTAATATCACCCGGCTGTATGAGTGCGGCTTCATCAAAGCGGTTTGAAGTTAATATTTCGGGGTTTTCTCTTAAAAAAGCGGGGATAAAGGGTAACCCGGCATTTTCAAAAGCTTTTGTTTCGGTTTCGGCACCTGTTATTTTGTTTTGTATAGAAGTGTAAAACGCCGGGGAGGATGAAGTTTTTAAATAAGTGTCCATAAACCTGCCGGGCTCAGCTTCGTAAATTTTAAGGTTTACACCGGCGCCGGTTCCAAAGAGTAAATAGCCCTCCTCATTTTTAATGTGTTGAAATTTAGTGTTTGCCGATAATGTTTTTTCCAGGGTTGCAGCCGGGGCCTCCATTACAAATTCTATTTCATCTATAATGGGTAGTTGCCGTTTAAATTTTCCGGTTAAGGCAAGCTTTACTGCAGGAAAACTTTTTTCCAGTTCCTCCTGCACGGGATCAATCAAAGGTTCAATGGCTGCATAAAGATGACGGTCTTTATTTTTCAGGTAAAATTCAATAAAGTCAATTACGTTTTGTTGTGTTTTTTCGCCAAAGCCTTTATAATTTTTTAAACGGTTTTCTTTGCAGGCGTAAAGTAATTCTCCAATAGATTCAATGCCCATCTCTTTCCAAATACTATGAATTTTTTTTGGACCGATCCCTTTAATTTTTAGCATTTCCATCACCCCCGGAGGTGTGGAAAAAATTTTTTCTTCCAGGGCTAAAATTTTGCCGGTTTGGAGTAATTCAATCACTTTTTGGGCGGTGGATGCCCCAATGCCTTTTACGCCGGAAATTTTTTCAAGGGGCATTTCATGAAGTTGCATGGGAAGTTTTTCAATGGCAAATGCTGCTGCTGCATATGATTTTGATTTAAACGGATTGTCTCCGTGTATGTCTGTTAATTTTGATAACAGGTTTAAATGATCTGCAATGCCGTAGTTATCCATACGCCAAATTTACAAAAAAGGATGCGGATTATTTTTTAAAAGCCATTGTTGGGAAACTCAAGGCAGTAAAGGGTTACAGGGGATAATAGCGTGCATAAAAAAAGTCCCGGTTTAAACCGGGACTATTATCTTTTGCAAAAGAAACTAAGCTAAACTTATTTCTTTTTAGCAGCTTTCTTAGCAGCTTTTTTAGCGGCTTTTTTAGGAGCAGCTTTCTTAGCAGCTTTTTTAGGAGCGGCTTTCTTAGCAGCTTTTTTTGCAGCTTTTTTCTTTGTTGCCATTTTTTTTAATTTAATTGGTTAGTAAATAATACTTAAAAATATAAACTATTTTCAAACTACCAAAAAAAAATTAAAAAAAATTATGATACCGCTTCTACGGCATTTACCGATACAAGGGTTCTGTTGAGCCTGGATTTTTTAAATTCCACCACACCATCTGTTAATGCAAATATGGTAAAGTCTTTTCCAATGCCCACATTTTTACCTGGATGATATTGGGTACCACGCTGGCGTAAAATGATGTTACCGGCTACTGCGGCCTGGCCACCGAAAATTTTTACACCTAATCTTTTACTTTGTGAATCTCTTCCGTTTTTTACAGAACCTTCACCTTTTTTGTGTGCCATTGATTATAAATTTTTAAACAATACGTTTGGTTAGAATAGCCTGATTTTTTTACCGCTCAATACCTAAGCTATGGAGGTAACTTTTATATGAGTATATTGGGTGCGGTGGCCATGTTTTTTACGAAAGCCTTTTCTTCTTTTCATTTTAAAGGCAATCACTTTATCCCCTTTTACCAGGTCGTTTAAAATTTCTGCCTTTACCACAGCTTTAATATTTTTTCCGCTGCTCAATTTTTCTCCTTCGCTGGTTAAAAGAACATCAGAGAATTCCACATTATCCCCGGCTTTGCCTTCAATATGGGGTACATATAAACTGTCTCCTGCTTTTACTTTAAACTGCTGACCGGCAATTTTAACTATTGCTAACATATACTTAATATTTTATTCCGATTTTTTCGGGAGGCAAAGGTAAGGGTTTTATGCTCAAAATGAGCTTTTTTAGGGAAGTTTTTGCCTATATAGCCAAAGTTTTGAACTTGTTTCAATCCGTACAATGCATATTTGAAAGTTTTAAAGTATAAATAATTGTTATATCATGAATGGTTGCATCGTATTTCTCTTTAGTTTTTATCCTATATATTCGCTTTATGGGTGTTTTTAGAATTATTTTCAGCGTTTATGCCATTATTATCTTTTTAGCGCTCATGCTTATACTTTTTCCCTTTGTAATTATAGCCTCCTTTTTTGGAAAGGTTAAAGGAGGTAACATAGTCTATAAAATATGTAGCTTTTGGGCCGATATTGCCTTTTTCTGCTGGGGTATAAAACAGGTAAATATATATGAATCGTCCAGGATTCATCCTGCCGTGTATATTTTTAATCATATATCGTACCTGGATGCAGCCATATTGGTTAAGGCCTTTAGAAAAGACCCGGTAAGGATATTGGGGAAGGCTGAGATGGCAAAAATTCCCATTTTTGGCTTTATTTATAAAAAGGCCGTTGTAATGGTAAACCGGAGCAGCCCCGAAGCCAGGGCAGAAAGCCTGGCCTTACTCAAGCAAATTGTTCGAAAAGGTATTTCCATCATTATTGCACCGGAAGGAACCTTTAATTTAACCCATCAGCCTTTGAAGGAATTTTATAATGGGGCATTTGAAGTGGCTATTGAAACCCAAACTCCCATTCAACCGGTTCTTTTTTTGGATGCTTATGATCGAATGCATTATCAAAGTGTATTTACCTTAAACCCCGGAAGGTGCCGGGTAGTTTTCCTGGAACCCATTAAAGTAGATGCGTATTCCCTGCAGGATATCCCAAAACTTAAAAAGGAAGCATTTGAAAAAATGGAAACAGCATTAATAAAATATAAAGCCGGCTGGATTAAAAATTGACAGCGGAACCGCACATATTAGCTTTTGATGAAGCGCCGGCTTGCTGGGCCGAAATTATTTTACCGCTGGCCTTACCAAAAGTTTACAGTTTTGCCATACCCAGGCATTTACAGGCTAAGGCATTACCCGGGTGCAGGGCCGAAGTGGTTTTTGGCAAAAACAAAAAATATGCAGGTATCATAAAGCAAATTACCCGCAGCGAACCCTCCTTTGCCACTAAACCCATTTTAGGTGTTTTGGATGATGATCCTTTGCTCTATCCGCAGCAACTCAGCCTTTGGCAATGGATGGCCGGGTATTATATGTGCAGTGAAGGGGAAGTGATGGCCGCAGCCTTGCCTTCCAACTTTAAATTAAGCAGTGAAACGGTATTGATTTATAATGATGCCTGCGGCGATGATTTTTCTACCCTTGATGATGAGGAGTTTATTGTTGCCGAAGCCTTACTTATTAAAAAGCAGTTGAACACTTCCGAAGTACAGCAACTGCTGGATGTAAACCATGTTTACCCGGTGATTAAAAGGCTGATTGATAAAAATGTCTGTTTCATTTGGGAGGCTTTAAATGAACGGTATAAAGTAAAAACGGAAAAATATATAAAGCTAAACCCAGCTTTTGAAAATGATGAACAACTGAGCAAATTATTAAATGATTGGAAGGGCGCCCCACGGCAAATGGAAATGTTGCTGGCCTTTATTCATCTTCAAAAAACTGAAGGAGAAGTAACACAGGCCGGCCTGCTGAAAAAATCCGGTGCAACCGCTGCACAACTCAAAAGCCTGGTTGATAAACAGGTTTTATCGGTTGAGAAAAGAAGTATCGACAGGATTAAGCAACTGCCCAGGCAAATGAATATTGATTTTGAGTTAAGCCAAAACCAACAAACAGCCCTGGATGAAATCCAAACGGTATTTGCCGGTAAAGAAGTATGCCTGCTGCATGGCGTTACGGGTAGCGGTAAAACGCAAATATATATTAAGCTTATCGAGTCGGTGTTTTCTCAAGGCCGGCAGGTATTGTACCTGCTTCCCGAAATTGCGCTTACGGCACAAATTATCCGAAGGCTGCAAAAACATTTTGGTGGTAATATCGCCATCTACCATTCCAAATTTAATAACCAGGAGCGTATAGAACTTTGGAATAAAGTGAGAACCGGTGAAGTAAAAATAATTTTAGGCGCCCGAAGCGCATTGTTTTTGCCGTTTAAACAATTGGGTTTAATTATAGTGGATGAAGAGCAGGATGCCTCCTATAAGCAGCAGGATCCTGCACCAAGATACCATGCAAGGGATACGGCTATTTATTATGCTTCTTTATTTAAAGCAAAAGTATTGCTGGGCAGCGCCACTCCTTCATTGGAGAGCTATTCCAATGCCCTGCGGCAGAAATACGGTTTGGTAAATCTAAGCGAACGCTTTGGCGGTATCTTACTTCCTGAAGTAACGGTTATTAATACCAGGCAAGTGGCTCAAAAAGGCAAAGTCATTATTAGCCCGCAACTCCGGGAAGCCATTGAAAAGGCAGTTGAAAAAAAAGAGCAGGTCATTTTGTTTCAAAACAGGCGAGGGTTTGATCCTTATCTCATCTGCGGCCAATGCGGCTTTATTCCCAAATGCAGCCATTGTGATGTATCGCTTACTTTTCATAAATACAGCAATAAACTGCATTGCCATTATTGCAGCAGCACGTATCCCAAATTAATAACCTGCCCGGCCTGCGGCAGCCATAACTGGCTCGAAAAAAATTTTGGTACAGAAAAAATTGAAGAAATCCTGCAGGAAAAATTTCCTGCGCTGCGAATTGGGCGTATGGATGTGGACAGCATCAAAGGAAAAACGGCCCATGATACCCTCATCCATTTATTTGAGCAGCAAAAAATTGATATTTTGGTAGGCACGCAAATGGTGGTAAAAGGCCTGGATTTTGACCATGTAAGCCTGGTAGGTATTTTGGATGCCGATGGATTATTGAGTTTTGCCGACTTTAGGGTGAACGAAAGGGCTTTTCAACTCATGGAGCAGGTAAGCGGGCGTGCCGGAAGAAAAAAAGAACAGGGTAAAGTATTGTTGCAGGCAATGAATGTTCAACACCCGGTGCTGCAATGGGTAAAACAGCATGACTATGCAAAATTTTATGCTGCCGAAATAATAGCCCGCAAAGAATTTGGTTACCCGCCCTTTAGCCGGATGATAAAACTTATTTTAAAACATAAGCAGGGCGAAGTAGTGCAGGATGCTGCGGAAAAACTGGCTTTTTTATTAAGACAGGATTTACAACCCTTTGTGGTTGGCCCTGCATCTCCGGTAGTGGCAAGGCTAAGAAACTTATTTATAAAAGATATCCTTATTAAATTGCCAAAAGAAACCGGCAGTGCCGGATCGTTTAAAAAAGCCATCAGTAACCATATAGCCTTGTTACTAAGCGAAAAAAAATATAGAACGGTACAGGTAATTGCCGATGTAGATCCGGCGTAATAAAATAAAAGTGCACATTCAACATAACATATCATTAAAGCCTTTTAATAGTTTTGGGATAGCGGTTAAGGCAAACCGTTTTGTAATACTTAATAACCTTGATTTATTGCCCGAAGTATTTCATGAAAATAAAACCGAAACATTGGTTTTAGGCGGCGGCAGCAATATCCTGTTTACAAAAGACTATAACGGGCTGGTCATTAAAAATGAAATTTCTGGGATTGAATTACTCCGTGAGGATGCCGAAAATATTTATATTAAAGCCGGAGCCGGTGTGGTTTGGCACCAGTTTGTATTGTATTGCATACAAAATAATTATGCCGGTGTAGAAAACCTTGCATTAATACCGGGATGCGTGGGTGCATCACCCATTCAAAATATTGGCGCTTATGGCGTGGAGATACAGCAGGTATTGCATGAGGTGGAAGCCTACCATAAATTTGACCGGGCCTTTGTGCGCCTGAATAACCGGGATTGTGCATTTGGATACCGGGACAGTGTTTTTAAAAGAAAGTATAAAAACCAGTTATGCATCACATCGGTAACCTATCAATTGAAAAAAAAGCCGGCATTTAATATTTCCTATGGCGCTATTGAAAAAGAACTGGAGCAGATGAACGTTCCCGAACTTAGTATTGCTGCCGTTGCACAGGCGGTGATCAATATCCGCAGCAGCAAGCTTCCCGATCCTGCAAAAATTGGAAATGCCGGAAGCTTTTTTAAAAATCCTGAAGTGGATCATGAGCAATTTGAAAAACTAAAAACCAGTTTCCCCAATATCGTAGGCTTTGATTTGCCCGGCAACAAAACCAAGCTGGCAGCGGGCTGGCTTATAGAGCAATGCGGATGGAAGGGCTTTCGCCGGGGCGATGCCGGGTGCCATAAAAACCAGGCCCTGGTATTAGTGAATTTTGGAAATGCAGGCGGTGATGAAATTTTACAACTCAGCAATGAAATCATTACTTCGGTGCAGCAAAAATTTGAGGTGCAACTTGAGCGTGAAGTGAATATCATTTAATTAAAGTATGGCTTTTCTTAAGCGCAGCAATTTTTCCAACAAAGGCTCCAGTAAATCCAATTGAAGCATATTGGCGCCATCGCTTTTTGCTTTAGAGGGGTTGGGGTGTGTTTCAATAAATAAACCATCGGCGCCTGTTGCAATGGCCGCCTTTGCAATAGTTTCAATAAGTTGAGGGTTGCCACCGGTTATGCCGCTGGTTTGGTTGGGTTGTTGTAAAGAGTGGGTGCAATCCATAATTACCGGCACCTGCTGTTCCTTCATCCAGGTAATATTGCGGTAATCCACCACCAAATCCTGGTAACCAAAGGTATTGCCCCTTTCGGTAAGCCATACCTGGTGATTACCGGCTGCTTTTATTTTTTCAACGGCAAACTTCATAGATGGGCCGCTTAAAAACTGGCCTTTTTTTACATTTACAATTTTACCGGTATTTGCTGCTGCATTCAGCAGGTCGGTTTGCCGGCACAAAAAAGCCGGTATTTGTAAAATATCAACATATCCGGCTGCAATGGCCGCTTCTTCTACATTATGAATATCCGTAGTGGCCGGAAGCTGGAATTTAAGTGCTGTTTTTTTAATGATTTCCAGGGCCGCTTCATCTCCAATACCGGTAAATGAGTTGGCGCTGGTTCGGTTGGCTTTTCGGTAAGAAGCCTTAAAAATATAGGGGATGCCTAATTTTTTACAGATGGCAAAGGTTTTTTCGGCAACTTCCATTACCAGGTCTTCACTTTCCACCACACAGGGCCCGGCAATAAGAAAAAAATTATTTTTATCAAACACCTGCTGTTTAAATAAAGTAGTTGCGTAATTTTCCATTGGGCAAAGTTAAGCGGATTTCATTTTTTAAACAGGCCGATTTCTTTTTACCCTACGGAAGCTGCAAAATATGAAGTTTCCTTTTCCTACTTTCGTAAAATAAAACAGTCTCATGGTAAAAGAAAAAATATTGGTAATAGGCGCCAGCGGGCAAATAGGGGTGGAGTTAACGCTGGCATTACGTAAAATTTATGGCAATGCCAATGTAATTGCATCCGACCTCAGGGAGCAAAACCCCTTATTGAATGGCACAGGTCCTTATGTAAGTATGGATGTAATGAACAAAGAAATGCTGCATGTGCAGGTACTGCGCCAGGGTATTACACAAATTTATTTACTGGCCGCCATCTTATCTGCCACCGGCGAAAAAAATCCCGGCCTGGCCTGGAACCTCAATATGCAGGGCTTATTGAATGTGCTGGATATTGCCCGTGAAGAAAAATTGCATAAAGTGTATTGGCCATCTTCTATAGCCGTTTTTGGGCCTACTTCACCCAAGGTAAATTGCCCGCAGCAAACGATTATAGAGCCGGTAACGGTGTATGGCATCAGTAAATATGCCGGTGAGTTTTGGTGCCATTATTTTAACAACAGGTTTGGGGTTGATGTACGCAGCCTGCGTTATCCCGGTTTAATCAGTTATAAATCGGCGCCGGGTGGCGGCACTACCGATTATGCCGTAGAAATTTTTCATGAAGCGCTGGAAGAAAAAAAGTATGCCTGTTTTTTAAAAGAAGACACTTACCTGCCCATGATGTATATGCCCGATGCCATTAGGGCCACCATTGAACTGATGGAATCCCCGGCCGATAAAATATCGGTGCGTACCTCATACAATATTTCGGGCATGAGTTTTTCCCCAAAAGAAATTGCTGCAGAGATTAAAAAGCATATCCCCGATTTTTCCATCAGTTATGAGCCCGATTACCGGCAGGATATTGCCAATAGCTGGCCGCAAAGCATTGACGACTCAGTGGCCGCTAAAGACTGGGGCTGGAAGAAAGAATACGGTCTTAAAGAAATGGTAGCCGATATGCTGGAGAATTTAAAAAAGTGAAAATTCGTTTCTCGTTTCTCATATTCTAACTTCCCGTAAGGCAGGCAGACGAACACCTCCGAAGCTGGGATGTTGTGCAATGGTTTGCAAATTGGCGATGGAGCCGACTTTTAGCACAAATGTTGAATAGAATTACTTCACCGGTTCTATTGCCAATTGGTTTGTTACTGGCTGTTGTTCTGTCTGCCAGTCTTTGCAAACCATTGTCAGTATTGAGTTTTTGTGCCGTTGTCGGGTTGGTTATGCGTTGCGTTTTTTACTTTTTTGAAGGGTCGGAAATTTTTAAAAAATAATTTTGGCTTGTGTGGCTTTGGCAATGTGCTTGCAATTGATGGGTTTTAATAATTCAATGATAGTCCAACCCCCAATCCCATATCGCTATCGTAATGGGTTCGAATACCCATATTTTTATTGATGATGTACTTTAATTCAGCCATATATTCCATATCGGTATTCACCATAAATCCTGCTCTTATTCTTTTTGAAATTGGAATGTCTTCACGCATCAAAGACAAACGAACAATGCCGTCATGATATACTTCTGCCTGAAAATTAACAAGCATTGGCAGTGTGTACACAAAACCTAAACTAACAGCTCTGCGTGTATCTTTTTCGTTTTTCTGACCGAACAAGTTTGTTTCGTGTTCGTCAATTCCCATTTTTCGGTATCGGTAATCAAAACCAATAAACGGCATAAACCATTGCATTTTCCCAATGTATCGTCCCAAATGAGTTTCTACTTCATATCCGTGCATGCGGTTGTAACCTAAACGCCATTCTGTACCCAAACTCCATCTTGTATTTTGAACCATCGCTTGTCCATCATTTCCATTAGTAGCAAAATCATTTTCTGCCATGAAGTGAGGCATATTACTTTCTTTTTGCAGTTTATTGTATGCTTGTTTTTTGTTGGGCAAATATGGATTTTGATAATCCCCAACAGCAAAAACCCTGTTCATACCGCTCATCATGTGATATAAAATATGGCAGTGAAAAAACCAATCTCCTTCTTCGTTAGCTAAAAACTCGATGGTATCCGTTTCCATTGGCATAATATCCAATACATTTTTGAGAGGCGAATATTCTCCTTTGCCATTAATCACCCTGAAATCAAATCCGTGTAAGTGCATCGGGTGTCGCATCATAGAGTTGTTGTAAATTGTGATGCGTAGAATTTCTCCTTTCTTCACCGGAATTTTATCCACTTCTGAAAGTATTCTATTATCCATACTCCATACATAGCGGTTCATATTTCCGGTAAGCGTAAATTTTAATTCTTTCACCGGAGCTTCTTTAGGAAGCTCTGTATTATGTGGCGATTGCAACATTGCATAATTCAGGGTCTTTATTTCTCCTAATGCGTTGGCATTATAGCGGTTTGGGCCCTTGTCCGTATTGTGTTGACTATGGTCTTGCTTTTGTTTTTGCTTCGCTTCTCCTGTAATTTCGGGATACATTACCACGTTCATATCCATTTGGTTTAGGCTCATTTTCATTCCCATATCATCCAGGTTGCCGTCCATTTTCATCATATCATTCATCATTTTCATTCCTTCAAAATATTTTAATTTTGGAAGTGGGGAGATGAGTTGTTTGATGCCGTTGCCAATAAAATAGCTTGCAGATTGTGTTCTGTCTTCGGTGGTTGCTAAAAATTCGTAAGCAACACCTTCCTCAGGAATGGTAACAACAATATCATAAGTTTCAGAAACCGCAATGATTAATCTATCTACTTCCACCGGCTCTACATCGTTACCGTCATTGGCAACTACTGTAATTTTACCGCCTGCATACCGCAACCAAAAATAGGACGAAGCCCCACCATTGGAAACTCTTAATCTTACTTTATCACCTGCTTTCAAAATTTTTCCGTCAACCGTTTTTAAATCGGTTGTGTGATTTCCATTGAGTAGAATTTTATCATAATACACATCACTTACGTCCATCGCCAACATCCGTTTCCATTCGTTGGTCAGTTTGGTTTTGAAATGTCCTTCCCGAATTGCTTCCGCATAAGATTGTGTTGCATTTTTTTTGATAGCCGCCCAATCATTGGCATTGTGCAACATTCGGTTTATATTATTGGGATTATAATTTGTCCATTCACTTATCATCAGGGGAACGGTTGGTAAATCATCAATGCCTTTTCTAAAAGTTGGGTCATTTGGTTTTTTCAACATCACAAAACTGCCATACATACCTATTTGCTCTTGCAAACCCGAATGGGAATGATACCAATGTGTTCCGTTTTGGATGATAGGAAAACGATACGTGTAAGTGGTACTGGGTTCAATAGGTTTTTGTGTAAGCCAGGGCACTCCATCTTCTTTATTTGGTAAAAATACTCCGTGCCAATGCAATGATGTACTTTCTTTTAGTTGATTGTGTACCACAATTTCGGCAGTATCGCCCTCTGTAAAAGTGAGTGTTGGCATTGGAATTTGACCGTTTACTGCAATTGCTCTTTTTTCTTTTCCTGAATAGTTTACTAAGCTGTCTTTTACAGTTAGGTCATATCGCACTACTTTTTGTGCGAAAAGAGAAGTTGTAGTCAATAACATCAGGGCTATCGGCAACAGCTTTTTTGGGAAAATATTTTGTATATCCATTTCAGAATTTTCATTTATTAATTTTTAAAAGGCTTGCATTTATGGCAACCACAATTGTACTTACGCTCATCAAAACCGCACCCATTGCAGGACTTAAAACGAAATTCGGATAAAGCACGCCCGCTGCAAGCGGTATGGCAATCACGTTATAGCCAACCGCCCAAAGTAAATTTTGAACCATTTTTTTAAAAGTCCGTTTACCGAAGTCAATCATTTTTACTACATCTCTTGGGTCGCTGTTCACCAAAATAATATCGGCTGTTTCGGCTGCTACATCCGTACCTGAACCCACTGCAATACCTACATCCGCCTGTGCTAATGCAGGTGCATCATTCACGCCATCGCCTGTCATGGCAACTACTTCACCTTTGGCTTGATATTCCTTTACTTTTTCCTGCTTTTCGTGTGGAAGTACATTAGCGATATAACCGTCCATTCCCAACTGCTTTGATACGGCCGCCGCAATTTTTTCATTGTCGCCTGTAAGCAGAATGGATTTGATGTTCATCTTTCTTAACTCGTCAATAGCTTCTTGTGAGCCCTCACGAATACTGTCTGCCAACGTGATAATCCCTATTACTTCACCGTCAATAAAAACATAATTGACTGTTTCAATGCTTTGATTGATTTCTTTTGGCGTTTCAGGCTCTGTAAGATTGTTTTGTTTGAAATAATTAGGTCCTGCCGCTACTATTTCCTTTCTGTATACTACTGCTTTTACACCTATACCTGCCATATAGCTGAAATTCTCCGACTTCCATAGTTCAAGGTTTCTTTCTTTTAAATTTTTCAAAATACCTTTCGCAATGTGGTGTTCGGAATATTGTTGAACGGCTGCTGCATATTGTATTATTTCATCGGCAGCATATTTATCGGTTAATGGAATAACCTTTTCAACAGCGTGAGAACCTTGGGTTAACGTTCCTGTTTTGTCGAAAATAATCGTAGATAGTTTTCGTGTGGTTTCAAATGCGGTGCGGTTGCGAATAAGTAAACCATTGGTTGCCGAAAGTGTTGTAGAAATGGCAACCACCAACGGAATAGCCACACCCAAAGCGTGTGGACAAGCCGTCACCATTACCGTAACCATTCTTTCCAATGCAAAAGCAATATCTCCGCTACTGCCAAACCAATAAATAAAGGTGGTAACTCCAACCGCAATAGCTATATAAGTAAGCCATTTGGCTACTTTATCGGCAAGATTTTGTGTGTTTGATTTTGCTGCCTGTGCATCCTGAACCAAGTTGATTACCTTATTGAGATAGCTGTCTTTGCCTACTCCTGTTGCCGTAACTCTTAACGCACCTTCGCCATTGATAGAACCTGCAATTACTTTTCCGTCTTTTTCTTTTTTCACCGGAACACTTTCGCCTGTGAGCATACTTTCGTTTACGTAAGAAACTCCATCGGCAATTGTTCCATCAGCAGGAATTTTTTCACCGGGTTTGATGATAATAGTTTCGCCATTTTTTAGTGCTTCAAGTTTTATTTTTATAGCTTCACCATTTCGTTCCACAGTAACATCGTTTGGCAAAAGCGCCACCAATGACTGCAATGCTTTTGAAGCTGCCATAGTAGAACACATTTCTAACCAATGTCCCAAAAGCATAATCACAATAAGGGTTGCCAATTCCCAAAAGAAATCCATACCTTTCAATCCAAGTGCCACGGCTACAGAATATACATAAGCGACAGTAATAGCGATGGCTACCAAGGTCATCATTCCTATGGCTTTGGCTTTGATTTCGCCTAACATTCCTTTCAGAAATGGCATTCCGCCATAGATATAAATGATAGTTCCAAGCGCAAGCAATACATATTTATCTCCCGGGAACTTAAGACTAAAGCCGAGCCATTCCTGTATCATGTGCGACAAAAGCAAAATGGGAACAGTGATAATTATACTTAGCCAAAATCGATTGAGAAAATCATTTGTATGATGGCCTTCGTGTTTGTCGTAGCTATTTTCGGTATGTTGGCTATGCTTTTCGCCATGAGCCGAATGTTCTTTATGGTCGTGATGATGGTGTTCGAGATGGCTGTGAGCTTCTTTTTTTGCTCCACCCATTGGCACTAAATCCATTCCGCAAAGCGTACATTTTCCCGGTTCGTCCTTCATCACCTGTGGGTGCATCGGACAAGTATATTTTTTCAAGCTATTTTAGTTTTGAAAAGCAATGAAGATGGATTTTACCACTTCATTGCTTTGTTGGTTATTTTATAGTTTCAACTGTACTACCACAAGTAAGCATTTGTGAACCGTAATAAGGGTTTTTTATAACATTTTCTTTGCTCAACCAGTTTGCTCCCTTGCCTTTGTTTGCCATTGGGCAATGCTGATAATAAACAGGCGTTTCCTGTTTTGAAACTTTTATCAGTTCGTACATATTTTTTGAAAGGCGCATAAAATGATCTCTCTGGCGGGTTATATCTTTCGTTTTGGCAATGTGTTCTGCATCAAAAGCAAGGTCTTTCATTACTTTCATCCAAACCGCATGTTCTTCGCTTGAAAGTTTATTCATTTGCACCGTATCAAGAACCGTTAGCAAATCTTTTGCTTTAGTGGAAGTAGTGTTTCCATCTGATTTTACCAGTGCATCTTTTAATGAAAAATAGTTGTCAAAAACAGATTTCAGTTGGTTTACTTCCTGCATTTCTGTAGATATCGTATGACTTGAATGGTCGTGAGTTTCCGTTTTCAGTTCTGTTTTAGAAACTGGTTTGTTCACCCGTTCGTAAAGGCAACATTCCGGCAGTTTTGCATACACGTCATCGGGCGCAAGAAATTTATCGCTGTCGTAACCTGCCAAGGCAATACGTTTCAGAATTTCATCCTTATTGGTCTTTTTTGCATCGTAGGTAATGGTTGCCATTTTCGTGTCTTTGTTCCAATCTACGATGGCTGTTTTCTTTACATTTCCTGCTTTTTCTATGGTGGTTTCACACATTCCACAATTCCCGTAAATTTTTACGGTTTCGGTTTTGGCGTTTTTAATTTGAGCATTGCTCACTCCGAATGACAACATTACCAATGCAGTCATTACATATTTTAATGATTTCATTTTTTAAAATTTTAGATTACTAAATTACTTAAACTTTGAAAGCCTTTAAATCGCTTTCAATAGGACACAGCTATGGCTGTCAAGTCAAGAAATCAGCTTATTTTAGGCGGTAGCCAAATGGAATGAAAACCCGATGAAATATAACTATGCGTATAACCAATAGTTAACTTTTCGGGTACGAGGATATGATTTTTCATTCCTGCATCAAGAGTTAATGCAAAAGCAAAGGGAGCAGTTGGGCAATGACAAGAAGGGTTTTTACATTTTCCATCACAATCATCATCGTTTTTATCTTTTTTAGAATGACTTTTGCAACAATCTTTATCCTTTGTTTGTGATGTTAATTTATCGCAACAAGACTTTTCTGTTTTCTCTGCCGTTTTACCGCAAGCATAAGCTAGTGTTGGTGTCCAAAAGAAACCCAGCATCACAATAAGCAATATGTAAATTTGTCTTGTCATTTATTTTCTGTCAGTAAAGGTAAACATTTTTTTTAATTGGTTGTGTTAGCAAAAAAATAAAAATATAGGGTTGGTCAGTGTATTGGGTGTTAGTAATACGGTCTATAGGTTGGTCACTTTTCAAAATGGTTTGTCCTTGTATTAATGTTTAAATTTTATTCGTCCGATTAATGGTTGAAGGTCCATTTTACACTTGCCGGTAACGGTTTGGGTATAGCCGAAGGACAGTTATTTTATAACGGTCTGCCCCGCTTCTAAAGCGGGGTGAAAACTGTAGCGTCCTGAAAAAAGTTGAGAATATGACTGTCCGCCCAAGTTGCGCAAATGCTCTGTTAGCGGAGCCTTAATTTCTAGGAATAATGATTAGCGAGTTATTTTCACAATTGTACATAGTCGTATATCTCTCAGAAACTACAATGTGTTGCTTCCATTTGGTCATATATTGGTATAATCTTAATGTACAAATGTCTGTTGCAGTAATGAAATCACTAAATCCCGGAAGATGAGTATGAACTCCACCAACTTCTTGAGAGTCTTTTTGTGTTCCGTATTCAAGAGGAATAAGGCTATTGTGAAGTTTTTTCTTTGTTAACAATTTATAGTTGTCGTCAAAGGTCATCAAATAGTCATTACCAAGAAATACAACATTATTCATGGAACTGCCAGTTATGACATAGACCTTCTTTTGATTTTCTTCTATTAATGGAACCAGGTTTAAATTCGTATTTCTGTAATGCTTAAATAAAGCTGTATCGGATTGGATTTCTTGGTTTGCCTTTTTACGTAGTAAATAATAGTCCTTTTCTAAGTTGTTGAATTTTCGACACGCTGAGTCATATACAATTTTTTCATTTGATTTGAACAGTATAGTGCCTAATACAATGGGGTCATCTGCTTCGTCATAGAACACACAGATTTGATCGGAATTTTCTGAATATGAAAAGTATCCCTTTATTCTATTTTGATCTCCCATATATTCTTTCATAAATATATCAGTGCCAAACCAAGATGCAGTTTCTGATTTGTATAACTTTTCTGCTTCCGCAAGAATTGAATCCTTTACCAATTGAAAATTATCTTGGCAGATCGCACTAAGCGAAATACAAATACAAATTAAAACTAAATAAAATATTCTCATTGATTTAGGTTTTACTGTTCATTTTGGCATATCATGCGTTTTTTAATAGGTCTTGAAATTTGTCAATAAACAGTCCTGCATGGTAACCGTCCATTAGTGCATGGTGACCGTGAATAGAAACAGGTATTTCTTTCACAGCATTGTTTTCGGTCATTTTGCCAAAAGAAATTTTAGGACAACTGTCCGGGTGTGAAAAACTTCTTGCGTGTGAAATACTTGTAAAGTCAAGCCACGGAATGGCAGAAAAATGAATCACATTTTCTCCTGAAACGGCAGGTAGTAAGCTGTTCGTGTTTTTTACATTTTCAATTTCCTGCAACGCTTTTTCATAAAACTGTTTTTCATCCTCAAAATAGTCCATATAAGCAAAGCCAAATGTTCCGTCAGGTCGGTTGATGGTTGGCGAAGCATTTACGGTTGCAAAATCATATGGTTGATTTTCTATTATTCTATATCTGAAATTTTCTATTTTATTAGCCGTTTTCAACGCCCTGTACAGATAGTACAAAAAAAATGAAACGCCTTTTTCTTTTGCTTTCTGGTAGGCAGTGCTGCAATCTACTTTAACCGTTACACCAAAAAATGGCTCTTCAAATTTTGAGAAGAAAAGGAAATGCTCTTTCCGGTTCCAGTTGTCAAGGTCTATTAATTTTTTCATTTTATTCTTTATTCAAAAAATTCTTTTGGGTAAATAACTTTTCCTTTCTTGTTTTTTAGGGCATCGGGCACAAGTTCTATCGCCATACAATTTTCTTTAGGTGCTTCAAACGGAAGTGAAAGATCGTAATGATGCAATGGTTGATATCCAAACTTGGGATAATAGTTTTCGTGCCCCAATAAAATAACCGACTCGTAGCCTGATTCTTTTGCAATGTGATGTGCTTCCTCAATCAATCTTCCTCCTATTCCTTTCTTTTGAAAGGCTGGCAAAACTGCAACCGGCGCCAATGCTAAAGAAATTATACTTTCTGTATTTGTTTCAATGATGATTTTCGTTAGCAGAATGTATCCAACAACTTTTTGGTTTACTTCTGCAACTAATGACAATTCCGGAATAAATCCACCGGATTTTCTTAACCGTTCTGCCAAAAACTGTTCTTTTTTATCGCTCATCATTTCATTGCGAAATGCCTGTTCTATCAAATCAAACACTACCGGGTAATCCCTTTTAACTTCTTGTCGTATCTTAAAATCCATGATCATAAGTAACCTAAAATCTCATTAATTGATTTCAGTTGAATGAAATTATCGTGTTTCAAATTGGTTTCTTGTTGCTCGTGCGTCCAGGTTACATGGTATGGAATATGTGCTGCGTTTCCGCCTAAGTCTAAAACAGGAATAATATCGGATTTGATGGAATTGCCCAACATTAAGAAGTTCTCAGGTTGGCAATCCAAATGTTTGAATAGTTTTTGATAATCACTTTCTTTCTTCTCGCTCATAATTTCTATGTGGTGGAAGTAGTGTTCCAATCCTGAATTTTTCAATTTTCTTTCCTGGTCCAATAAATCGCCTTTGGTTGCAACCACCAATTTATAATCGCCATTCAAGGCTTCCAAAGTTTGGGAAACCCCTTGCAGCAATTCAATTGGTTTTTGTAGCAAGTCGTGACCAATTTCAATGATTTTATCAATAACATTTAAGGAAACGGTTCTATCCGAAACTCTGTTTGCAGTTTCAATCATACAAAGCAAAAAGCCTTTAATGCCGTAACCGTAAAGATGTAAATTCTTCATTTCAGTTTTAAAAAGTTCTTGCGAAATCGTGTGTTGCGGATGATAATTTTCAAGCAAGGCACAAAATTGTTTTTCAGCTTCCTGGAAATAAGGTTCGTTTACCCATAAGGTGTCGTCGGCGTCAAATGCTATGGTTGTTATTTTAGTATTCATTTTGCCTGTTCAAATTCTGATTGTGAGCTGTTGATAGCGATGGGCTGGTATTCAATGAACTTTCAGCCCGGTACGTCAGCCGATTGAAAAACTACAGCCGAAGGTAAATACAAAAAGCCGATATTTGTTCGTCTGCTGGAATAGAAGCTGATAGCGAACAAAAAGGTGAGAAAATATTCTGTGCCCCGCCATATTGCCAATGTACTTGTTGGCTGCTTGGCTTTTATTATTTTTATTGTCTTTTTCCTTGAACTCCAATTATTTTATTTCCCCAATTGTTTTTAACAATATAATTTAGAAATTTTTGAGTGTTATCAATCTTTGGCTTTGCTAAGTGTAAGCTTTCAGGTTTACAGTATTGCATGAATAATTCTGTTATCTTATTTTTCCTACAATAGTCTGCAAGAATAAAATCTACCCAATTAATGACATACAGATTTTCAGTTTCTCCGTTTTTCTTTGGAGCGTCATATTTTATTAAAACTTTATTTTTGAAAATCAAAGACTGATCATTTATATCGAGAATACTTAGAATTTGTTTAGTACAGTTTTGGGTTATTATACAGCCCGCCCATTGAAATTCTTGTTCACTTTTATAGGCATTCATAAGCGCATTACCACCTATTAAATTAAAATGATTATAAGAAGTTTTCGTTGGAATGTTTCGCTCCTCATGATAAATTGAGCCATACTCTATTGTTCCTCTTAATGGGAAGCCTGCTATAAACGCATTTCTAATTAAACGTTGTATTCTGTATGTAAATTCTATTATACTTTTGCAATTGCAATCGTTTGTCCATACAATTAAGGAATCAGAGATTAAAATCGAATTGGTATTTATACTTTCCAAATCAATAAGCCCTTGATTCGAGTCCGCCTGAAACATTAAGGTTTGTGGTATTGAGAAGGAAATGCAACCGAATAAAGAATTCAATATCTGAGATTGTTGTTCCTCAGATTTAGTTTCTAATTTGTTTTTAAATCCAAGCACATCCAAGTAGCAGAATAATACTTTTTTCATTTTTTGAACATCAAAGATAAAAGAGACCTCGGATTTCAGATAGCCTTGCAGCTAATGCGATGCCTGTCGAAGTCCCGGACCGAGTGCGATGCGGTGCGAACTTGTTCGCCTCCGCAGGGGAGCCCGCAAGGCCGGGTACCCGATTTCGTCAAATGTTGTATTAGGCTTCAATGCATTGTTGTACGCTGGGTTTTAAAATTAATTCCTACTAATACTTTATTTTTTTTGCTTTGAATATGACTTTATTATCTTCCTTGGCAATTATTGCGTCAAAAGATGAATTGAAATCACAAGAAATGGACTTGCCTTCAAATGTTCCGTAAAGAGCATAGCCTTTCCGTTTAACTGGAATTCTAATTTTTCCGTCCGGAGAGATTATTTCGTAGTCAGTATCGGTAATCCTTTGAATTGTTGTTACAACTGTATTTTCTTCCATCATGTATCTGCCTGATAAATCATTAAAATTGTCGGAGCAAGAGCAGAGAAGAAGAATGAGGAGTGTTGCTAGAATTAAAGATTTCATATTACTTTAGTTGATATTATCAAAGTTATTGATGCTCCAAGATGAAGACGAATTACTTCATTAGTCTTACGTACAATTCGGCACTTCACAAAATCCCGATTTCGTCAAACGCATGTACCTGTTGCGCAACTAAGTTACTCACAATATGTGAATGAGCAAATTATAGTAAGTGGCTGCTGTTTTCTGATTTGCTGAATCTGTTCCAGGATGAATCCTTCCTGCAAATTCCGGCGCATAGTTTTGTTTTGATGTTTATGATACGCCTGTGAGGTAGAGCCCATTCCCGATGGCTATCGGGAGCCGATCGTTTGTTAACTCACCGTACCATTGGCCATGAATACCCTGGTAAATTTGCACCCATTTGTAAAAAGTGGTACAGTTGATTCCATACTTGGCTGCAAGCTCTCTGAACCCGCAACCTCTTGTTAAATACACAGTGATAATCTGTGTTTTTAAGTCCATAAAATGGTTGTTATTTAGTCAACCTATTTCTGGACGAGAAATTACTGCTGCTCATTGCTCCAACTTCCAGCCCCATTGGCAATACCAATGTTGGCAGAAGTACGTCGTCATTAGTAGGCTTGCACCAAAACCTCTGTAGGTATGCGCCACTGTTGATGCAACTGTCTAATCATGTCTAACGAGAGTTTTCGCTTCCGATTCAATATTTCACTTGCACGACTTTTTTGTCCAACAATATTGGCTAAGTCTGTTTGTGTCATTCCAAGTTGCTCCATTCTAAATTTTATAGCTTCAACAGGGTCTGGCAAGTTTATTGGGAAATGTTCATCCTCGTATTTTTCAACTAAAATACTTATTACTTCCAATTCGTCCCCCTTGGATGTTCCTTTCTTAGCGTCAAATAGTTTCTCAAGCCGAAGCATTGCTTGTTCGTAGTCCTTCTTTGTCTTGATGGGCTTGATGTTCATATTAAATAGTTTTTGCGTTTACTTTGTCATATTCGGAATGTGTCCCAATAAACCGTATCCATACCATTTGATAATCAAAATTGATTTTTACGATTAAGCGATATTTGTTGCCTTTTATATTGAATACAATCCTGTCGTTGCCAATAATGCTTGCACTCGGATACTCAACTTTTATTTCGTTGGGATTTGTCCATTCGGTTTTAGAGGTTTCCTGAAACCATGCTTTTAATTGTTGCTCACAATCACTGTGTTTCTCCCAAAATTCTCTAAGCACTTTCTTTGCAATTACTCTCAATATTCCTGTTTTGTCAAAAGTAAGCAAAAGTTACCAAATTGGGAAGTTTAATTTTTATGGAGATTGTCGTTCGTATTTTTGCCAACGGTTAACGGCTTGGCGATGTGGCGGCATTTGAAAATCGTCAGACCGAACCGAAGCCGAATAGAATTACTAATGATGAAGATAAGTACAAAAGCTCAATAGTAAAAGTCCAGCCCGGACTGAAGCCCAATAGCGAACAAAAAGTTGAGCATATACTCATCGCCCCGCCATATTGCCAAACCGCCTCCTTTGTGCAGTACATTTATTTTGATTTAGCCTTAAAAAAATTCCACACTTCATTAGCCATTTCAATGTCTCCATTTTGCTTGCCAACTGTCAATAAGTATAAATTGCTATATCGTTCTGCCAAACTTGGTTCGGTGTGCCCACCATTATTAACTTTATATAGGGCTACTTCTGTACCAGTACCCCCATTTTTATATAAGTACTTTGTTAAAGTTGAGCCATCATTGGTGTTATTGTCAGCTAAGTTTGTAATTTCTGGTATTGTACTGGTATTGTTTTTTTGAACCCAATAAGATATGGTATTGTCAATTGAAAAAACTTCTCCCCGATTACCTGCCATTTGTCCGCCATTATAAGGCAAAATTGGGTCGTCTGTCCCATTCATAAAAAGTGCTGAAATTTTTGTTGTTGAATTATTGCATTGTGAATTTACAGCATTTGACGCTACGATTGAGGCAAATGCAGTAAACTTGTTCGGGATTTCTTGTGCCAACCGTATAGCAAAGTGTCCACCATTTGATGTGCCTGTTGCAAACACCTTTGAACTGTTAGAGTTGTATTTTGCTTTTACGAAGTCAAGTAAATCCTCTATAAACTTTACATCATTGGAAGTTGGATTTGTTGGAGCATCATTTCTACAATCATTCCATCCTCTTGAATTACTGGAGCCAAGTGTTCCATTTGGTACAATAACAATCAAATTCTCTTGTAATGCAATGTTAAGCCATATTTTATACGGTGCTTTAACGTTTGTCAGTCCAACCATATCATCATAGCTTCCTCCGTTGCCGTGAAATAAAAAGACTACTGGGGCATTTAGTGGGTTGTTTGGAATATAGATATGATAATTTCTATCAACTCCCTGAATATTGATGGTTTGATTTTTTAATAGCCCTTTTTCAATTTCAGGGCTTGTTTCATTTTTATTACAACTTAAAATGAATAGTACTATAAATATTGCTATTATCTGTTTCATACTCCTTTTTTTGTATTCCACACAACACATAAATATACAATACTTCCTCACTCTTTTTCAAAAAATTTAGTGCTGAAAATCAATGTTTTAGTATTATGCATTTTGTATTGTTATTCGTACAATCCGTTTTTGCCCTGCTTTGCAGAGATTTTTTTAAAAGGCTTTCTTCCCGGTTTGTTTTTCATTAAATATAAAAAGGAGCCAGGGCTCCTTTTCATTCGATCCTATTACGGTTTTATCGCCATCAACTCATCTCTGCAAAAAACTTGTGGAAATAAGGGATGGTTTCAATGCCTTTGTAAAAATTTTCTACATTGTATTTTTCATTGGGGCTGTGCAGGCCGTCGTTATCCAGCCCAAAGCCCATAAAAATAATTTTAATGCCCAGTTCTTTTTCCAAAGTATAGCAAATGGGTATGCTGCCGCCGCCACGTACCGGTATGGGTGTTTTGCCAAACGTGGTTTCCAAAGCTTTGGAAGCGGCCCGGTAACCCTTGCTGTCAATAGGCGTCATATAGGCTTCGCCGCCATGGTGCTCAAATACATTTATGCTTACGCAGGATGGCGCTATTTTGCGGAAATGGTTCAATAGCAGTTGCGTCATTTTTGCACTTGTTTGATTGGGTACCAGCCTTGCCGAAATTTTTGCCGTAGCTTTTGCAGGTAATACGGTTTTGGCGCCTTCGCCGGTATAGCCGCCCCAAATTCCGTTAAGCTCCAGCGTAGGCCTTATGCCGGTTCTTTCATAAGTGGTAAAACCTTTTTCGCCCCAAAGTTCTTTTATGCCAATTTCATCTTTATATTCTTTTTCATTAAAAGGCGCTTTGTTAATGAGTTTACGTTCTTCATCCGATACTGTGAGTACATCATCATAAAAACCCGGTATGGTAATATGGTTATTTTCATCGTGGCAGCTTGCAATCATTTTAGATAATACTACAATGGGATTGGCTACGGCGCCGCCATAAGTACCGCTGTGCAAATCCCTGCCCGAGGCCGTTACTTCCACTTCAATATAACTTAGCCCTCGTACGCCGGTATCCAAAGAAGGGTTTTCCATACTCAGTAAAGAGCTGTCGCTGATTAAGATCACATCGGCTTTTAATAAATTTTTATGTTCGGCAACAAATTTTCCCAAATTGGGCGAGCCCACTTCTTCTTCGCCTTCAATTAAAAATTTAATATTGGTAGAGAGCGATTGGGTTTGGTTGAGGATTTCCAATGCTTTTACATGCATATAAAACTGTCCTTTATCATCGGCGGAACCCCTTGCAAAAATTCTACCGTCAATAACGGTAGGTTCAAAGGGCCCGGTTTTCCATTCATTCAAAGGTTCTACGGGCTGCACATCATAATGGCCATAAACCAAAACCGTAGGTTTGGAAGGGTCAATAATTTTTTCGCCATACACCGCCGGGTGCCCGTCGGTAGGCATTACTGCAGCCTTATCGCATCCTGATTTTAGTAAACTGTTTTTTACAGCTTCTGCACAGGTGAGCATATCGGCTTTGTGCTCCGTTTTTGCGCTTACGCTGGGGATGCGCAATATTTCAAATAATTCATTTAAAAACCGGTCGTTATTTTTTTGCTGGTAATCCTTCCATGCTTGCATAAAATGAAAATTTAAGTGATATGAGGGCAGCGAATATACACATTTTTATAAGCGTAATGTCAACAAGTATTTAGCCCCCTTAAAATATTTTTATAATAATTTAACAACCTTTAACGTTAATGCCGTTACATTTGACCTAAGATTGAGTGTCAATTTATCAGCCTTTGTGTAGTTTTATCCAAACAATTTTTTTAGGATATTAGTATGCAAAGGCTGAGTCTATTTTAGCCGCTGCGCTTTTTTTGAACAATAACAAAAAGCCCCAAAAGGATATAGACCAGGCATAGCACTACTATGGCCCATTTGGTTACCGAAGTATAAAATGTGAGTGCGGTTATTTTTGCCGAAATCCTCCCGGTAAGGCTCACTAACATTCCCAGGTTTTCTAACCCATCCATTAAGCCGGCAAATAAGGCGGCAATGCTTAAAAACTTCCCTGTTTTTTGCAAAAATGATGCAGGCCGCATTTTTTGGCCCACCCAACGGCAACAGGTAAAAAATAAAAGCGCATAAAATAGTATAAATACATAATCCCTTGCCGTATGTATTTCTGCAACCGGTATTAAATTATGTTTTTCCCATGCATCCACCACCTGCCGGGTTGCCGGGTCGGTTGTGGCAAACTCAAGGTTTAAAATACCTAAAGGTGTGCTTTTGGTTTTTAAAGGCTTGCCGGTAATTTGCAATAGCACGGCCATAAATAATGTGCCGGCAAGTACTACAGGAAAAAAAAGTTTATTCATCAGGCTTTATCAAATCGGCTTTGCACATAATCCCAGTTTACCAGGTTCCACCATCCGTCAATATAATCGGAGCGCTTGTTTTGATATTTTAGGTAATAGGCGTGTTCCCACACATCAATACCCAGCAAGGGAAAACCATGAATGTCGCTTACATCCATCAGGGGATTATCCTGGTTGGGAGTGCTGCCTATGTGAAGTTTTTTTGCTCCATCGGTATAAAGCCAGGCCCAGCCGCTGCCGAAGCGGGTTTTACCGGCATCGGAAAATTTTGATTTAAAGTTGGCAAAGCTTCCAAATTCGGTTTCAATGGCCTGGAGCAAATTGCCCGTAGGTTTATTATCGGCCGTTTTGGGGCGCATGCATTTCCAAAACAATTCATGGTTATAATGCCCGCCGGCATTATTACGCATTTTAGTGCTGTATTTTGAAACCTTTGAAAGGAGGGTTTCCAGGCTGGTGCCGGCGGCTACATTTTCCTGCTTTACGGCTTCATTTAAATTTTTGGCATAACCTGCTGCATGTTTGGTATAATGTATTTCCATGGTTTGTGCATCAATAATATTTTCCAATGCATTGTAGGCATAGGGTAGCGGCGTTTGGCTAAACCCGGTGGCAAAGTTGCCGGATGTGGATTTTTTTGCGCTGTTGCAGGATGCAGCAAGGGAAGATATGCCGGCAATACCCACAGAAACCGCTATGGAGCCTTTTAAAGTGTCGGCAATAAATCTTCTTCTGCTTTTTATTTGTGTTTCCATCTTTATATAATTTAAACGGTTATAGGTTCTTGTTTGTCTTTTGAAATAACTTTTTTTAGTTTACTAAACAGGCGGTAATAAAATTCTTTATTAAAAAGCTGGGAGTCGTGCATGGCCTTATAGGTTAAAAAACAGCCTACCGGTGTAAGTACAATTATAGAAAGCCACATACCCGTTTCCGGGGCCATTAGGCCTTCTTTTACAAATTTTTCGCCAAACATATTCAGCAAATGAAAAATAAGGAAGAAGATAATGGCCACTACCAGCGGCATGCCCATGCCACCTTTGCGAATGATGGAACCCAGCGGTGCGCCAATAAAAAATAAAATGATACAGGCCAGCGAAAAAGAAAATTTTCGGTGCATTTCAATTTTGCTGAAGCGGGTATCCGAGCGGGTAAGCTTCAGTTCTTCCATCCCGTTTTCTACTGTTGATTTTACCCGGTCCAGTACCGTGCCGGCAGAAATAGCCAATGCAGCATTTAAGGAATCCGGTATGCGGTAAGCGGGTAAGGTTGCCGCAGCTTTCCAAATACTATCGGGCAGTTGTGCGTAATGAAAATAGGAAGCAATATTTTTTTGCAAATCTGCCTGGTTTTTTTCCTCCCTTTTGTGCGCCGAATCAATATTATTACTCAGTTGCCTTACGCTTAGCATTTTGTGGCTGTTTTTAAAAAGGCTGTCGCTGGTGTTTTGTTTTTTTAATACACTCAGGTCAAAAAGCTTTTTAAATTCTTTGAAATTAATCCGTACGAAATCGGTTGCCGTATCGTAATAATTGCCCTGCTCCTGGTAACGGCAGCCGTTTTTTAAATTAAATTCCAAAAAGTTTTCATCGGCAGAAATTTTCATCTCACCCTTTTCGGCGGTAATGCAGTTGTCCTGCAGCCTGCCATCCTGCTCATAAATTAAAATATTGTGTATGCTTTTTCCATCGGCATCCTTTTTGCCCACTTTAATGGCATATTTGGGGATGTAGGTAAAAAACATGCCTTCCTTTAAATCAAAAGCCGGTTTTTTATAATAAATATCATTGTATAAGGTCACAAATTTAAGATTGGCATAAGGGATCACATTGTTGGCAAAAAGAAAGGATATAAAAGAAAAAATAACGGCTAAAAACATAAGGGGCCGCATAAAACGCAGTAAGGAAATGCCCGATGATTTTATGGCCACCAGTTCAAAACTTTCACCCAGGTTGCCAAACGTCATAATGGATGAAATTAAAATGGCAATAGGCAAAGCCAGGGCAAAAAGCGAGGCGCTGGCATACCAGATAAATTGCATAATGGTAATAAAATCCAGTCCTTTACCTACAAGGTCGTCAATATACTTCCATAAAATTTGCATCATCAATACAAATAATGCAATGAAAAAGGTAACAATAAACGGTCCTAAAAAAGATTTTAGGATGAGGATGTCTAATTTTTTTATCATCAATGCGTAAGGCTTAATTTTACTTTCTTTTAATTTGTAAAATGGAGCCTTCGGCAAATTTACTACTTTCTGAGTCGGAACTGGCCAATGTGCAGGATGCCGGCTGGATTTTGACAAAACATTTAATCATGGAAAAAGCGGCAGCCCTGCTGCGCAGCCAGGTAAATGAAATTAACAACCGCTTTGGTTTTTTAATAAAGGAGGAGGGCTTTAGAACACTCACCTCAAGCTGGCCCAAAATATCCAGGGGCGAAAATTATTTGCAGTTACCCTACCTCATCCTGGATCACCCGGCCATATTTGATAAAAACAACATTTTTGCGTTGCGTACTTTTTTTTGGTGGGGCAATTTTTTTAGCATTAACCTGCATCTTAGCGGAACCTATAAAAAAACTTTTGAGCCTATACTGGCCTCAAATGTAAAAAACCATAAAAACCTTTATTACTGTATTAGCGAAGATGAATGGCAACACCATTTTGAAACCGGCAACTTTAAAAAAATACCTGCCTCTTTCAATAGCGCCGATTTTTACGAAAGAAAATTTATTAAGCTGGCGTTTAAATACCCCTTAAAAAGCTGGAATACTATGCCGCAATTGCTGCAAAAAGGGTATGCGGCTATGGCCGGATTATTGCAAGAAGGAAATTAATTGCCGATGCGGTGAAAAAGGTCTTTCACCTGGTATTCCCAAAGCTGGCTTTGGTCTTTTACATCTTTTTTATCGGCAAAATCTTTAATCACCAATATAGTTTGGTTGGTAACTTCAGATTTACTGATGGATAATTCAAAAAATTCATCCTTGGCCATATGGTCCCATTGAAAGCGAACAAATTTATCCTGCTCCTGGTCCAAAAGTTTGGCCTTATCTTCAGTACCGTTCCAGTTAAAGGTAAAAACGCCGTCCCGTTCATTCACTTCATCGGCAAACCACTCCTGCAAGCCCGATGGCGACCGTAAAAATTCATAAAGAATAGCAGGCGAACAGCGAACAGGATATTCTAATGTATATTGAACTTTTTTACTCATCCCTAAGTATTAAATATCAGATTTGATGGATGCAATAATACCAAATAATTGAAAGTGGCAAAATTTTTGTCAACTTATTTTAAGATTATTTCCTAAAAGGCGCCGGGCCGGCTTTTACTTTCCTAATTTTTTTTACGATATATATCATAAAAGGGGATATGTTTCGTTATAACTCTCAGTAATGCCATAAAACGGGGCAACCCCCTGGCCAAAATTTATTTGCTATGAGTATGCGCCAATTAAAAATCACCAAATCCATCACCAACAGGGAGAGCCAAAGCCTAGAAAAATATTTACAGGAAATTGGCAAGGTGGAGCTTATTACACCCGAAGAAGAAGTGCGCCTTGCCGCTTTAATTAAAAAAGGCGACCAGTTAGCCCTGGACAGGCTTACCAAGGCCAATTTGCGCTTTGTGGTATCGGTGGCAAAGCAATATCAAAACCAGGGTTTAACCCTTCCCGACCTGATTAATGAAGGCAACCTGGGTCTCATAAAATCGGCCCAGCGCTTTGATGAAACCAAGGGGTTTAAATTTATTTCCTACGCCGTATGGTGGATCAGGCAAAGCATTTTACAGGCCCTTGCCGAGCAAAGCCGTATTGTGCGCCTGCCCTTAAATAAAGTGGGCCTTACCACCCGTATAAGCAAAACTTTTGCAAGGCTTGAGCAGGAATTTGAGCGGGAACCTACCGCCCAGGAAGTGGCCGAAGCTTTGGATATGGATGTGAGCGAAGTAACCGATACCATGAGTGTGGGGGCAAAGCATGTAAGCATGGACCAGCCCTTAGGCGAAGGTGAAGACAACACTTTTGGAGAAATGCTCAGCAACCCCAACGATTTGGGTACCGATGATGAACTGGCTGTAAAAGCCTCTTTAAAAACCGAAATTGAACGGAGTTTAAATACCCTTACCCAACGGCAACGAGAAGTGATTGTATCTTTTTTTGGCATAGGTATAGACCATCCCATGAGCCTCGAAGATATTGGCGAGCGTTATTCACTCACCCGGGAAAGGGTAAGACAAATAAAAGACGCTGCCATAAATAAGCTGCGCTCTAATTCCAAATGCGATTTGCTCAGAAGTTTCCTGGGTGGATAGGAGATTAAGGTAAAAGATATTTTTTAAATTCATCAGAAAGGCGGCTTACCGCCTTTTTTTCATAATGGTAACTTGCCATACCTGTTTTGGCCATGGATCACTGGCGCAGATATGCGGCCAAGGCTATCACTGGCGCAGATTTGCGGCCAAGGCTATGTGGGCGGCATATCTGTGCCTTAGCTATTCAGCTTAGCTTTATGATCAATCCGCTAATATCCCTATCACTGGCGCAGATATGCGGCCAAGGCTATGTGGGAAGCATATCTGTGCAAGGGGTACCATTTTTTTTCTATCACTGGCGCAGATTTGCGGCCAAGGCTATGTGGGCGGCATATCTGTGCCTTAGCTATTCAGCTTACCTTTATGATCAATCCGCTAATATCCCTATCACTGGCGCAGATATGCGGCCAAGGCTATGTGGGTGGCGTATCTGTGCTTTAGCTATTCAGCCTACCTTTATGATCAATCCGCTAATATCTTTTCCCATGAGTAGAAAATATAAATTCCGTAACAACGACAAACTGTTTTTTGTTACACTTACCATTACCAACTGGCTTGACTTGTTTATACGGGATGAATACCGTGAAATTTTCATACACAGCGTACAATTTTGCCAAAAAGAAAAGGAACTGGAAGTGTACGGATGGTGCATAATGACCAGCCATATCCACATGATTATCGGCAGCCGGGGAAACTTGCTGAGCAATATCATGCGTGACTTAAAAAGACACACATCAGAAAAATTACATGAGGCAATAAAATATCATCCACAAGAAAGCCGAAGAGAATGGATTACATGGATGATGGAACGTGCTGCAGCAAAAAAAGCGAATGGTTCCAAATTTCAGTTATGGCAGCAAGAGAGCCACCCCCAGGAATTAATGACAAATGCCATAGCACATCAAAAACTGGCATATATACATGACAATCCTGTTGAAGCAGGGTTTGTGAAACAGCCTCCAGACTGGAAATACAGTAGTGCGGCTGATTATAATGGAGCAAAAGGGTTGATTGAAGTAACAAAACTGGAACCGTTGTTGATCGTATAATGTTAGGGCACAGATACGCAAATGCACCTAGGCTTGGCTGCATATCTGCGCCAGGGAGGTTATAATGGAGCAAAAGGGTTGATTGAAGTAACAAAACTGGAACCGTTGTTGATCGTATAATGTTAGGGCACAGATACGCAAATGCACCTGGGCTTGTCTGCATATCTGCGCCAGGGAGGGGCAAAGGGTTGATTGAAATAACAAAACTGGAACCGTTGTTGATCGTATAATGTTAAGGCACAGATACGCAAATGCACCTGGGCTTGGCTGCATATCTGCGCCAGGGAGGCTGGAAATACAGTAGTGCGGCTGATTATAATGGAGCCAAAGGGTTGATTGAAATAACAAAACTGGAACCGTTGTTGATCGTATGATATTAGGGCACAGATACGCAAATGCACCTGGGCTTGGCTGCATATCTGCGCCAGGGAGGGGGAGATTTGGTTATACACCATTTTGGGGTTGATAATATATATATTAGAAGTGATTTCACTGGTGGAACAAATCCCTATCCAACATCAAAAAATTTGATTTTGGATAGGGTCGTATGTGAGTATAGTGGCAGGTCTGGATTTTCTTGGGTAGGAGGGGAAAATATATGTGTTATAAATTCAACATTTAATCATGCTTCAAATAAGACTATAAAGACAAAACCTGGGTATGGAATGGATATTGAGCCCGAAGGGAAAAAATGGGAGGTTTTGTGCCGGGACGGTTTTTTTAATAATTCAGTGTTTGGATACAATAAAGGCTTGTCGTTGGTTGCAGGTACTTCATTAGATAACCCATTGCCGCCAAGTATTAATAATGGGTATGGCTATAGTTACGGACATTATTTTTCAAAGTGCTTATTAATTGGTTCTTTAAATTCTACTACTCATAACTATATTAACAGAGTTACCTTCGACAGTTGTAAGTTTTACGGTCAGGTATTAAATTATGGAAGTAGCATATCTCTTAATCAATCTCCTTCTGTTTATAAGAATTCATACTTTAGTGATTGTTACAATGGTCGGCAGATGTTTCAATCGCCACTTCTAAGCATGGAATTGAGTTATAGAGCACAATTCATTAATAATGTTTATAAGCGTTTTTTCTCTAACGGAATCGATAGCTGGATTTTTCATTATGGTACCAGTTTTTATGATTGCGATTCAAGCTTTTACAAGCCTTTATTTCAAAACAATATTTTTTACTTTTACCCCGCTCCGACTGGTTCTCTTCAATATTCCTCCAACTCCAGAAGATCGCTATTTGTTAACAATAATTTTTATAAGTATAATACTGATTTGATCAGATGGGGAATATCGATGGGATGTCAACAAGGGCAAGAGGGTAATGAAGAACCAAATGGAACTGGAACTGGAGTTATTCAAAATTACATCACAGCAAGTCCACAATGCGCCGATACACTAGTTTGCGAAAGAGATATTTATACCAGCAATATTATTACCAATAGCGAATTTTACCGCGCCACTAGTTTTATTTATACAGATTCAAAGATTGACCTTAGCAATAATACAGACAACGTAAAATACCAGTCTGCAGAATCAATAAATATGAATCCGGGCTTTGAGTCAAATCTTAATGGATCGGCGGCATATATTGATCTGTATATTGCGCCATGCACACTGCCATCTGGTCGTACAACAAACGAAGCAGCGCCAAAACCGAAAATGAGTGATTTTGAACAAATTAACAAGGATCAATATTTGATCGTTTACCCCAATCCATCCAAAAATGAATTTTTAGTTCAGTTTAAAGCAGGCAACAATTCGAGAATTGAGTATTGGATAACTGATATTCAGGGGCGTGTTATTGAAAGAAAATACATAGACGTTCAGAAAATACCAAGTTCATATTTTAGTATTAAAGCTATAAAAATACCAGGAGTGTATTTACTTACCTTAAATTTTGGCGACAAAAAGGAAATCAGGAAGTTGCTAAGGCTATAACAATTTATGGTAGCGGCAGGATTGATGGATTACCTATATGTGATTCCCACAAATCCTGCCACTAACCCTTTTTTGTTTAGTTTTTGAAAAAATGAAGGAGGTTTTCTAATTTGTATGCCATATCGATTATGAGTATTGAAAAGTCCTCTTTATACTCATTTTTCAATTTATATTTGCCAAAACTATAACTAGTTGAAATTATCTACAGTTAACTATGGCAAGGCCTATTTGGCACGATTAAAGGATTTCAATGTTCAGCTATATAAAGACCGCCCGGTGCCGGATCAGCAATTGCTGTTTAAATTGGACTGTGCCGGAGATAAACAAGTTCAGCCTTCGATTATTTCGCTGGACGAAGGAAGGGTGGTTGGACAGATCATTTTGCTTCCTATTGATTTTTATTGGAATAATGAAATACAGAAAGCTGTTTTTGCCTGCGATTATGTGGTACAACCCGAATATTTGAATACAGGCCTGGGCGTGCGCCTTCTTACAAAAACCATTAAGGAAAATATTCATTTTGGTATGGGGCTTAGCCCTATTTCAAAAAAACTGCACCTTGCCTTAAAGGAGAAAATGATAGGCTCTGTTGATAAATACCTGTACATTAAAAGCAGCTTTGCCTATTTTCACATTGCCTGCATGACTTTTCTTAAATTTTCGCTGGTTAAAGTGCCTGCAAAACAGGACTGGCCTGCAGAAATAACCGACATAGGTTTTGGTGCATTAAGGAAAGACAGTTTCAATGGGTATGACCGGGCCTTTAATCCGGGTTTAATAGAATTTGCCAGGGATAAGCAATTTCTGAACTGGAGGTTTAATAAATGGTTTAAAGGAAAGTATGCTTTTTATGAAATTGCAGATTCCAAAGGAGAAGTAGCCGGCTATTTTGTTGCACGGGCAGAAAATTGGAGAGGGATCAATGTTTTGGTAATAGCAGATTACCGTTATAATATAAAGCGGGATGATGTGATGGATTTTATCTGTTTGGCGGCAAAAAAGTTAATGAAACATAACGGACTGATGGGGATACTGATGGGGTCCAGTTTAAGTGTAATTGACCAAAAATTATTGGAGAATAGCTTTAAGAAAGTGGGCGTTCCTTCCGAAATCGTAACGAATTTAAAGCTTGGCGATCCGGATGCTGAAGAACGCAATAGCAACCGGAATCTTATATTTGCCAATATTGCTGATTCTGATTTTGAGTTTAACCTGGGTGTCAATCTCTGGCAGCTTCCGGTCAGTAAAAATTCTGTAACATGACAGCTGTAATTATCGATAAGTCTGCTTTTCTTTTTTGGCAACAGGAAGCTTTGGAAAATATTCAAAAAATTGATAAGGATGCAGAGCTGTTTTATATCGAGGAAGGCAATGAGGACTATTTTCCTACTGTATTGCTTCCTCTGTGTAAGGTGGAGGAGAAAGTCAATGGTAGTAAATCAACTTATTTAAAAAAAGGAGATACCCGTTTTTTGAACATCTCAGTTCCGTTTGGTGATGTGGGCTTTAAAATTGACTTATTGGGGTTCAGCAAGATTTTTAGTCTTGCCATGCTTACAGAATCAGAGCTATATAAAATTGCTGATGAGAAAAATACTGAGGTACATCAGCTGATGTTTGGAGACGAGTTTTCAGCTTTTCCTTTAAAAACCATTATTTCCGATTACAGAGCAAAAAAACCGCTCTGTAAAGTGGATGTTGTAAAGTACATGCCCGGTTCCCGTAAAGAAACGGTGTATACAAGTGTTTCAGCCATAGAAGAGGGCCTTTTACTGAAGACAATTAATGAGATACTTGGAAAATGTACCCTTTTGTATGGACGTGTTCTAACTGGCCAGAATAATACTGTAAACCTGCAACTAAATAAAAAAATCAGGTATGCCGGCCCCATCTTTGCTGCCAAATCGGCTTATCTGCAATTTGCAATACATTTGCTGGATAAGATTTTTAAAAAGCGCCAATGGATGCTGCTGTATAATTTCAGAAAAGATTTCAATATCCTGCAGAAAATAGATTTCTATGAAATTTTCCCGCCTGTCTCAGGTTTTTGGGCCGATCCGTTTCCTTTTTTCTATAAAGGGGAATACTATATCTTTTTTGAAGAACTCGAGTACAAGGTTCAAAAAGGATTTTTGTCAGTACTAAAAATAGGAAGAGATCGAAGTATTTCAAAAATATCCCGGATTTTAGAACTGGACTCTCATTTGTCTTTTCCTTTTATATTTGAGCATAATGGCAGTGTTTACCTGATGCCGGAAAGTCAAAAATCCGGTAAACTGCAACTATATGAAGCCGAGATTTTCCCCGAAAAATGGACTCATAAAGCAAATTTGCTGGATGATTTTAAGGGAGTGGATACCGTTTTAAAGAAGCTGGGCGATTTTTGGTGGTTATTTACAACTCTGAAGGCCAATAATGATGTTTCCGGGCACGAGGAGTTACATATTTATTATGCAGCCGACCTTTTTTCAGGAGAATGGAGGCCACATGCAAAAAACCCTGTGCTTTCAGATGCCCGTGTGGGCCGTAACGCTGGTGCTATAATAGAGCAGGGAGGGGTTTTGTTCAGAACTTCACAGTACTCAGGATCTGTATATGGTAGGGGTTTGTCTGTATCGCAGATAAAAAAACTTACGGTTAATGAATACGAAGAAGAGCTTTTGGACATTAACTTTGCAAATTCTGGAAAAGGACATTATTGCACACATACCATAAATTGTTGCGGCGACCTGGTTGTAAGTGATGCATTGCGCAGGATCCGGAGATTTTAATACAATAAAAGCATTTTTGATGGAAGAATTAGTGACCATTATAAAGACCATAATGGAAAATAACGACAAAAACATTAAAGCAGCAATCGTTGCAGACAGTTTGCTGCGGACGGATATTGGAATGGATTCGCTTGACCTCGCTGAACTTACGGTGATCATAGAAGACCGTTATAACGTGGATATTTTCGAAAGCGAATATCCTGAAACAGTAATGGATGTTTGGAAAAAAATCAGCAATGAATAATAGTTCAGATAAACTTTTTTTTATTGATGAACTTACCGGATTTAAAAAAAGTTACAAAGAACTCCATCAGGTATTAAACAGGGAGGAGCTTGTATATTCGAAATTTGCGGATACAGGAAATGCTTACCATGTATTTTATGCTATTATTGTTTCTTTAGTACTGGATAGGGAAATCATACTTAAGCCTGAAAACCTTTTGCCTGAGAACACAGATGCAGACTGCCTGTCTTTACCTAACCCCTGTAAGGGGATGAGTTTGGAGGATATTTTCCAAAAAATCCGGCAGCCATTGAAATGGTCTATTACTATTTACACCTCTGGCACAACAGGTGTACCCAAACAGGTTGTACATAGTTTTCAAAATATTACAAGATCTGTGAAGGTTTCGGCAGACAGAGCGGACGATATGTGGCTTTTTGCTTACAATGCGGTTCATATGGCGGGTCTCCAGGTCTTTTTTCAGGCTTTTTTAAACCAGAATACACTTATAAATGCATTCGGGTATCAAAAAGAACCAATATGGCGGATTTTAAAACAAGCTGGGGTTACTCATATTTCAGCAACTCCCACGTTTTACAAGATGCTGCTTCCTTGTGCGGAAGTGTTTGAAGTTGTAAAACAGATAACTTTTGGAGGAGAAAAATTCTCGCCCGCTGTTTTGGAATCGCTTCAGAAGATTTTTCCAAAAGCCAGATTTACAAATGTATATGCATCTTCGGAAGCAGGTTCGGTCTTTAGTGCTAATGGCGAGTATTTTACTGTTAAGGCTCATAACAGCCATGCAATCAGGATTTTGGATAACGAACTCCTGCTGCATAAATCTTTACTTGGTTCTAAGCACGAGGCAGAAATAGAAGGGGAATGGTACCATACCGGAGATATGGTGGAAATGATCTCTGAAAACCCATTGGCTTTTAAATTTACCCACAGAAAAAGTGAAATGATTAATGTTGGCGGAAGTAAAGTAAACCCCAATGAAGTGGAGGATGTATTGCTTTCTATGGATGGTGTTGCTGATGTACGGGTCTACGGAAGAGCAAATTCACTTATGGGCAATGTCTTATGTGCGGATGTTTTACTGCACGATGAAACTTTGGATGAGAAGTCAGTAAAGAATTACCTTAAAGAGAAATTAATGGAATATCAGGTGCCAAGAATCATTAAGTTTGTAAAACATCTTGACGCCACTCATACAGGTAAGAAAAAAAGATCGTAATGGATAATCTTAACAAAAATATCATTGTTACTGGAGCTTCAAAAGGGTTGGGGTTAGAAATAACCAGGGTGCTTTTAGAGAAAAATTACATAGTCTATGCAATTAACCGAACAACCACCACATCGTTGGCTCAATTGGCCAGTGAATTTCCATCTGCTTTGAAGGTACATCATATGGACCTGGCCCAATCTTCGGAAATCACTTCCAGCCTGAAAAAAATATTTACGGAGAATGTTCCTATTGCCGGCTTTGTAAACAATGCAGCTGCAGCTTACGACGATATTATTACAAATTTGGATTATAACCGGCTTGAAGAAATGTACAGGATAAATGTATTTTCCCCTCAAATGATCACAAAATTTGTATTGAGAAACATGTTGCTCAATAAGCTCCCCGGAAGTATTGTGCATATATCTTCCATAAGTGTTCATACCGGTTATAAAGGACTGGCTATGTATGCATCAACAAAAGGTGCCCTCGAAGCGTTTTCGAAAAATACTGCAAGGGAATGGGGCGCACGGGGAATAAGGTCTAATTGTATCGTTGGGGGCTTTATGGAGACGGAGATGAGCAGCACATTGTCAGATGATCAAAAGCAAAGAATATATGGCAGAACTGCTTTAAAAAAGGCCACTTCCAAGGAGTCTGTTGCTTTAGCTGCTGAATTTCTTTTGAGCGGGAGTTCGTCTTCCATTACCGGCCAAAATATTTTTGTAGATAATGGTACAATTTAATCCTGGCCATATTTTTCTTTTAAAAATGCAATGAGTTTGGCGGTGGCTTTTTTCCGGTGGCTGTATTCGTTCTTTTCTTCGAGGCTCATTTGGGCAAATGTTTTGGCAGCGCCTTCGGGTATAAAAACAGGGTCGTACCCAAAACCATTTTCGCCGGCTTCGTTTTCTGTGATCATTCCGTTGCAAATGCCTTCAAAAAAATATTCCTGCTTATCGAGTATCAAAGAAATAACGGTGCGGAACCTTGCCAGCCTGTTTCGCTGCCCATCCATATTTTGCAACAGCTTTTCAATATTCTTTTTAAAATCGGTTTCATCCCCTGCATAGCGGGCGCTCCGCACACCGGGTTCGCCGTTCAGCGCTTCCACTTCGAGCCCGGTATCTTCGCTGAAACAGTTTTTATTTGTAAGGGTATGGATAACGGTTGATTTTTCCTTTGCATTTGCTTCCAGCGTATCGTGCGGCTCGGGTATATCAATATCGATGTCTGCCTCTTTGAGGGTGATGATGCTGAAATCATTTCCCAGTACAGAGCGGATCTCTTTTACCTTGTTTTGATTGTTGGTAGCAAAAATGAGGGTACGCATTTTTTAACTATTAAAAAGATTTTTGAGGCAGGCCCATAATTTCCCTTTTTCTTCTTTATTGTTTTTAATAACATGTAAACCCGGCGCCCGTAAAAACGTTTGATGGTTATAGCCCTGCAATTTATACTCCGGGAATTCCATAGGGATACCTGCAGAGGAAGGATTTACCCCAAACAATATCCATTTTTCCGGCGAAAAGCCAGTACAAATTTCGGGGTACATCAGCCTGGGCTTAGGGTGCATATTGAATAATACAATATCATTTAAGGATAACTTGCAGGCCGTTAAAATATTGGTGAGCAACTCAAGGTTTTCATCGGTAATAAAAGGGGCGGCATCTTCATTTACCAATACACAAATTTTAGATTGATTATTTCCTAAAAAAGCCCGGTTTTCGTTTTTTTCAGTCCTATTGTCCGTTTCGGAAATATTTAAATCTACCAGTGATTTGTTATAAAAATCCTGTAATAAAGTAGCATTTAAATGAATATTATTTAACCCCATTTTCATTAGTTTAATGCAGGTAATTTTCGTTTCTTTGTGTAAAATTAACGATTATGATTGCTGCCGCCGATATTAAAATTACAAAAGCCCATCACAGCCGGCTTAGTGAAGTAAGCCTGGAGAATATTGCCTTTGGAAAATATTTTACCGATCACATGCTGGAAGCCGATTATGAAGATGGGGAATGGAAAAATGTGGAAATTAAACCGTATCAGCCGCTCCTGCTGGAACCTTCCATTTCTGCCCTGCATTATGGCCAGGCTATTTTTGAGGGGATTAAAGCTTATAATCATCCCAATGGCGAGGCTTATATCTTCAGGCCTTTTGATAATTTTAACCGCTTTAATATTTCTGCCGAGCGTATGCAAATGCCAAAAGTTACGGAAGAAATATTTATGGAAGGCATGCGCCGGCTCGTTAGCTTAGATAAAAAATGGATCCCAAGCCAGGCCGACCATTCTTTATACATTCGCCCTTTTATGTTTAGCACCGACGAAATGATTGGGGTGCGGCCAAGCGATAAGTATAAATTCATGATTCTTTTAAGCCCTACAGGCCCCTACTATAATACCCCCATGCGCATTTATGTGGAAGAGCATTTTGTGCGTGCCGTACCCGGCGGTGTAGGTTATGCCAAAGCAGCAGGCAACTACGGCGCAGCCATGTATGCAACGGCACAGGCAAAGAAAAAAGGCTACGACCAGGTTTTATGGACCGATGCTTTTGAGCATAAATACGTGCAGGAATGCGGCACTATGAACGTGTTTTTCATTATTGGCAATACGGCCATTACCCCCGATTTAAGTAAAGGAACTATTTTGGCCGGCGTAACCCGGGATAGCGCCATGCAGGTATTAAATGAAATAGGTTTTAAAGTGGAAGAAAAAGAACTCTCAATAGACGATATTATAGATGCCCATAAAGCCGGTATTTTATATGAAGCATTTGGAACCGGCACTGCAGCCACCATATCACTTATTAAGGAGCTACGCTATAAAGATTATGTAATGAAGTTTGACGTAGATCGCTGGCAAACGGCGCCAAAGCTGGCAAAACGCCTCAATGATATCCGTTATGGCCATACTGCCGATGTACATGGCTGGATGTACAAGGTATAAACCAAATATTCAGGTCTTTTTGAGTAATTTTTTATATTAAATCCTCCGGGAAAATGTCTAAAATCGGGCAAATCGTCATTTTTTGGGCAGTATTCTCATTTTAAGGCATTTTATAGGTAAAATCTTCAATTTAAGTTTTGCCGGATAGATAAGTTCCCTTACCTTTGCCTCCCGAAAAAAAACGGAGAAAAAAGTTTATTTAATGCCAACCATTCAACAATTAGTAAGAAAAGGACGTGAAATTATAAAGGCAAAGAGCAAATCAAGGGCTCTGGATAGTTGCCCTCAACGTCGGGGTGTATGTACAAGGGTATATACCACCACTCCAAAAAAGCCAAACTCTGCGCTGCGTAAAGTGGCAAAAGTGCGCTTAACCAATAAAATTGAGGTGATTGCCTATATTCCGGGTGAAGGGCACAATTTGCAGGAGCATAGTATAGTGTTGATTCGTGGTGGCAGGGTGAAAGATTTACCCGGTGTACGTTACCATATTGTACGGGGCAGCCTGGATACTGCAGGTGTGAAAGACCGTAAACAAAGCCGCAGTAAATACGGAACCAAAAGAGCAAAAAAATAAAAATCTTAATACTTAGTACTTAGTACTTTGTACTAAGTACTAATAAAATAACAACAATGCGTAAAGCACAAGCCAAAAAATTACCTTTAGCGCCCGATCCAAAGTTTAACGATAAACTGGTAACCCGTTTTGTAAACAACCTCATGTGGGAAGGTAAAAAAAGCGGGGCGTATGATATTTTTTATGATGCGCTGGATAAAGTGGCCAAAATAAGCGGCGAAGATGGATATGAAGTTTGGAAAAAAGCGTTAAACAATATCACTCCTGCTGTAGAAGTTCGTAGCCGCAGGATTGGTGGTGCTACTTTTCAAATTCCATCTGAAGTGCGTGCCGAAAGAAAAATTTCTTTGAGTATTAAATGGATGGTGCGTTACAGCCGTGAAAGAAACGGGCGCAGTATGGCCGATAAATTAGCCAATGAAATTGTGGCGGCAAGTAAAGGTGAAGGCGCTTCTTTTAAAAAGAAGGAAGATACCCATCGTATGGCAGAAGCCAACAAAGCCTTTGCCCATTTCCGTATTTAACCGCTTAAACAACTCTATTTTTAAACCTGCTAAATGCAGGTTTTTTTATGCCCATTACTTATTTTTTTAATCTGGCTCTAAACAGTTTTTTTAATGTAAGTTTACCCCATTAAATTTCTTTCCGATGCAATTAAAGAAAATCTCCATTGTTATTTTTCTGCTTATTTTAATTCAACCTGCAATAGCTCAAAATCCCATAACGATACATTCACCCAATAACCATGTAACGGCAGATTTTTGGATAAATAATAGTGGGGAGCCGCTTTACTCAATAACTTATAAAAATAAAAAAGTGGTGCTGCCCTCTACTTTAGGATTTGATTTTAAACTGGGCATCCATGCAAAAGATACGATTGGGTTTCGTAAAAATTTTTCACTCATTAAATCTGAGCCCTTTAGTTACAACGGAAGCTGGAAACCGGTGTGGGGTGAAGAATCAGAAATTAAAGAACAGTACAATGCGGCAAAAATTAGCCTGGTACAAAATAAAACATCCAACAAGCCCCTTTACCTTAACCTGGTTTTTAAAGTGTTTGATGATGGCGTGGGATTTAGATACGAGTTTCCGGAGCAGCCCAATTTGAATCATTTTATAATCACCGACGAGCATACCCAATTTGCCATGGCCGGCGACCATACCGCCTATTGGATACCCGGTGATTACGATACGCAGGAGTACGATTACACTACATCAAAGCTTTCGCAAATCAGGGGTTTAATGGCAGGCGCAATAACTTCAAATGCTTCGCAAACGCAGTTTTCACCCACCGGCGTACAAACCTCTTTGCAAATGAAAACGGCAGATGGCCTGTATATTAATTTGCATGAAGCCGCATTGATAAATTACTCCTGCATGAACCTGAACCTGGATGACAAGAATTTTGTTTTTGAATCCTGGCTTACGCCGGATGCCATTGGCAATAAATGTTATTTACAAACCCCATGCGTTACACCCTGGCGCACCATTACCGTAAGTGATGATGCCCGTGTAATACTGGCTTCAAAAATTACGGAGAATTTAAACGAACCCAGTAAAATAAAAGATGCATCCTGGATAAAACCCGTAAAATATATGGGAGTATGGTGGGAGATGATTACCGGCAAAAGTACCTGGGCCTATACGGATGGAACAGATTTTATGAACCATGCTACAGAAAAGCAAATGCCCTCTATACAACTGGGCATTACCGATTATACCAAGCTTGCACCCAATGGCAAACATGGGGCCACTACAAAGCATGTAAAAGAAATGATTGATTATGCCGCCGCTAATGGTTTTGATGCCGTACTGGTAGAAGGCTGGAATGTAGGCTGGGAAGACTGGTTTGGCAAATCCAAAGATTATGTATTTGATTTTGTAACGCCTTATCCCGATTTTGATGTAGCTGCCATTAGGGATTATGCAAAAAGCAAAGGCATAAAAATGATCATGCATCATGAAACATCCGGCTCCATTAGAAATTATGAACGGCATTTGGATACGGCTTTTAAATTTATGAAACTCTATAATTACGATGCGGTAAAAACCGGCTATGTAGGCGATTTATTGCCAAGGGGCGAGCACCACTATGGTCAGTGGGCCATCAATCACTACCAGTATGTAATTGAAACAGCTGCAAAATTTGGTATTATGGTAAATGCGCATGAAGCCGTAAGGCCAACCGGTATTTATCGTACATGGCCCAATATGATAGGCAACGAATCGGCAAGAGGAACCGAGTTCCAGGCTTTTGGCGGAAGCAAGGCCAACCATGTAACCCTACTGCCTTTTACACGTTTAAAAGGCGGGCCAATGGATTATACCCCGGGACTTTTTGAAATGGACATTAGTAAAATAAATCCCAATAACCATTCACACGCCAATACTACATTGGCCAATCAACTGGCATTATATGTTACCATGTACAGCCCTTTGCAAATGGCGGCCGACCTACCTGAAAATTACAACCGGTTTAAAGATGCTTTTCAGTTTATAAAAGATGTTGCCGTAGATTGGAGCCATTCTGTTTACCTGGAAGCTGAACCCGGCGATTATATTACTGTTGCACGAAAAGCCAAAAACACCGATAGCTGGTTTGTAGGAAATGTTACCGGCATACTCGGCGGAAGAATATCGTCAATAAACTTCGACTTTTTAGATAAGGATAAAATTTATGTGGCCACCATATACAGTGATGCACCCACGGCAAATTACAAAACCAATCCGCAGGCGTATCAAATCAAAAAATATGTGGTAAACAGTAAAAGCAAATTAAAGCAATGGGCCGCTGAAGGTGGTGGTTATGCCATTAGTATTTTTCCGGCAACCAAAGATGCCGTAAAAGGGTTAAAGCGGCTTAAATAATTATTCTTTTGTAGCTTTATCGCCCACAAACCATTGTTCTTTATTTTTAAATAAAACATTAAAGGAGGTGAGGCTGCCATAGCAGCGGGTGATGTATTGCTGGATGTTTACTTTTTCTTCATCACTAAGGTTTTTACTGCTATTGATGTTTTGCTCCAGCACCCTTAACCGGTCACGCAGCATCACTATTTTATGAAAAAAATCATCAATGGGCATATCCTTAGGTTTTAAAGATGGGTCGGCCGGTTGCAATATGAGTTTACCGCCAAGCCATCGGTCACCCAGGGGAACTTTTTCGGTGATTCCGCCCCACATTTGTAAAATTTTCAAAAGCGATTTTTCCGTTTCTGAAACAGTTTCCACTTCGGCGGTTACATTTTCGGGTATTATTTCTTCTAATTGAGTATCGGTTTTGTCAATTTCTTTAATGCCGGTATTAATAAAGGAAATTAAATAACTGGCATATTTCACAGCAATAATTACACCCGGGCCGTGCAAAGTGTGTTGTAAGCGGGTGCCAATGCCTAAAGTAGATTGTTCCATTTAATGAAATTATAATTTTAAGAGCCCTAAAGTAATAAATTAGCCAGATTAACGTTTTTGGGGTGGAAAATTAAGATTACATTAATATTAACAGCTGTTAATAAGTAGATTATGCAGCTCAATTATATTATTGTATATCTTGCAACTTAATAAAATTTTAAAACTATTCTTAACCAAACAAGAAAACAATGAAAAAACTTTTTGTTATTACTGCGCTTTTAGGAGTTGCTTTTGCAACACAAGCACAAAACAAGGATTCCAAACCATTTAAAGTAAGCATTGGTGCTGAAGCTGGATTGCCTCTTGGTGATTATGGCGATTATTACAGTGCTGTTTTTGGTGGTAGCCTCCAGGGCGATTATTCACTCGATGATAACCTTGCTGTAACCTTAAATGCCGGTTACCTTAACTTTTCGGGTAAAAACGGCGCTGGTTCAGATGGATTTGTACCGGTAATGGCTGGTATCAAATACAACTTTACCGAAAAAGTATTTGCAGCCGGCCAGCTTGGCTTATTATTTAGTACTGCAAGCGGTGGTGGATCTGCATTTTCTTATTCTCCAGGTATTGGTTACCAAATTAGCTCTAACATAAGCGCTTTGGTAAAATACACCGGTTGGAGTAAAAATAGCGTTAACGGAAGCATGGTTGGCCTTCGTTTAGCTTACTCATTCTAAGAACTCAATATATGATAAATTGTTAGCGCCCCGTTTGGGGCGCTTTTTTATATTTATACACAGCTGTTAAAAATTTAAATTTTTTAATATAAAATAATGGTTTAATATTTGTAAAACCAAATTTATTATTAATCAAAACCTAAACAAATGAAAAAGAAATTCTTTGTAATGGTACTGATGATTACATGCTTTGCCATTACTACAATTGCACAAACCAAAAAAGGAACCTGGCTTGCAGGTGGAAATGCCGGTTTTAGCTCTACCAAACAGGGAGAGTCAACTGCAACCTCTGTAAATTTTTCGCCAGACTTTGGCTATTTTTTTATCGATAACCTGGCAGGTGGGCTCGATGTAAATATTTCTTCCTATAAAGAGAAGGGCGAAGATGGCTCTTCCACGAATTTTAGTGTTGGCCCTTTTCTCAGGTATTATTTTTTAAAACTGGCTCAAAGAGCCATGCTCTTTGGCCAGGGATCCTTTGGATTTGGTTCCGATAAAACTTCAGGACCTTATGGAAGTACTTATAAACATACCAATTGGGAAATAGCTGCCGGGCCTGCATTTTTCCTTAATGAGCATACCGCTTTGGAATTTGCTCTTTATTATAATTCCCTTAAATATAAAGATGCCGAAAAAGCCATAAATACGATTGGTTTTTTAATAGGCTTTCAAATCCATTTAAATTGCATGAAGAATAAAGCTAAATAATTTCTTCTTTACAGATCTTATTTTAGGGTAAAGCAGGTAAACGGGTAAAACGTTTACCTGTTTTGTTTACAGCTTATGTTATAGCTTATATACGGGTAAATTAAAGTACCCGGTTTGTAATTTTAATAGAGCAATTTCAATAGATAATAGTTCCCAAATTTTATAATTACCTGGTTTTTAATTTTTAAGACGCAGGTTTGGGTTTTTGCTTCTCCTCAATGGATGCGATAAAAAACCTTGTATTAAATTAAAAAAAATCTTACCTTTGCGCCGCTAAATGCTACGGCAAGGTAAATGGAGCCGCACAATTTAGCGTTTCATGAGAGTTTAATACTACATATTGCCCCGCTTTTAGCCCATATGGGTAATAGGAGGGCTTTTTCCAACTACGATTTAAATAGATTGACCGGTTTGTTTAAATAAATTAAAACCGGTATTTAATAACTCATAATTTATAACTCATAACTAAATAAAATGGCTGATTTAAAATTTCAGAGAAACTTTGGTATTGCCGCCCATATTGATGCAGGTAAAACCACTACTACAGAGCGTATTCTTCGCTATACCGGTATGATTCACAAAATTGGTGAAGTGCATGATGGCGCTGCAACCACCGACTGGATGGAACAGGAAAAAGAAAGAGGGATTACCATTACATCGGCTGCCGTAAGCTGTAAGTGGAACTTTCCTACGGTAAAGGGTAAAGCTACTGCCGGCACTAAAGAATATGCGTTTAATATTATTGATACCCCGGGCCACGTGGACTTTACGGTGGAAGTAGAACGTTCCATGCGTGTGCTGGATGGTTTGATTGCCCTGTTTTCTGCTGTGGATGGTGTAGAACCACAATCCGAAACCGTATGGCGCCAGGCTAATCGCTACCATGTACCCCGTATTGGTTTTGTAAATAAAATGGACCGTGCCGGTGCAGATTTTTTAAATGTAGTGAAACAAGTAAGGGAAATGCTGGGTTCAAAAGCTGTGCCTTTGCAAATACCTATTGGTGCAGAAGATAGCTTTAAAGGCGTTGTTGACCTTATTAAAATGAAAGGTATTATTTGGCACGCCGAAACAGAAGGTATGACTTTTGATGAAATTGACATTCCTGAGGATTTGCTGGAAGAAGCCAAACAATTGCGTGCAGAGCTGGTAGAAGCCGTTGCTGAATATGATGATCATTTAATGGAAAAGTTTTTTGATAATCCCGATACGATTTCGGAGGACGAAATACATGCGGCTATTCGTAAAGCAACCATTGATTTAAGTATTGTGCCCATGATGTGCGGATCTTCGTTTAAGAATAAAGGGGTGCAAACTGCGTTGGATGCCGTTTGCCGCTACCTTCCCAGCCCTGTAGATATTGAAGCCGTTAAAGGAACCGACCCGGATACCGGCGCAGAATTATTGCGTAAACCCGATCCCAAAGAACCTTTTGCAGCATTGGCGTTTAAAATTATGACGGATCCGTTTGTGGGTCGTTTAGCGTTCTTCAGGTGCTATAGCGGCCATTTAGATGCAGGTTCTTATGTACTCAATGTAAGAAGCGGAAAAAAAGAACGTATCAGCCGCATCATGAAAATGTTTGCCAACAAACAAAACCCCGTTGATTTTATTGAAGCCGGTGATATTGGAGCAGCGGTTGGTTTTAAAGAAATAAAAACCGGGGATACTTTATGCGATGAAGATCACCCGATCACATTGGAAAACATGTTTATTCCCGAGCCGGTTATAGCCATAGCCATTGAACCCAAAACCCAGGCCGACGTGGACAAAATGGGTATGGCCATTGCCAAGTTGGTGGAAGAAGATCCCACGCTTCGTGTAAATACCGATGAAGATACCGGCCAAACCATTTTACGTGGAATGGGTGAACTTCACCTGGAAATTATCCTGGATCGTATGAGAAGGGAGTTTAAAGTGGAGGTAAACCAGGGCGCTCCCCAGGTGGCTTACAAAGAAGCGTTTAGCAAAACCATTGAGCACAGGGAAGTATTGAAGAAACAAACCGGTGGCCGTGGTAAATTTGCCGATATTATGTTTGAAATTGGCCCTGCAGATGCAGAATGGCTAAAAGAAAACGAAGGCAAGCATTTCCAATTTGTAAATGACCTGTTTGGCGGATCTATTCCTAAAGAATTTATTCCGGCAATTAATAAAGGATTTGAAACTTCAATGACAACGGGTGTATTGGCCGGCTACCCCATGGAAAGTATGAAAATACGGGTATTTGACGGTAGCTACCATGATGTGGATTCCGACTCTATGAGTTTTGAATTGTGTGCTAAATCCGGTTTCCGTGAAGCCGGCCGCAAAGCAAAACCGGTTTTACTGGAGCCCATCATGAAAGTGGAAGTTCTCACACCGGATCAATACATGGGTGATGTAACGGGCGACCTTAACCGCCGCCGTGGAATGCTGGAAGGTATGGACAGCCGTAATAACCTGCAGGTGATAAAAGCTAAAGTGCCCTTGAGTGAAATGTTTGGTTATGTAACGCAGTTGCGTTCACTCTCTTCTGGCCGTGCCACTTCTACTATGGAGTTCAGCCATTACACCCCTGCACCTAACAATATTGCAGAAGAAGTAATTGCTAAACAAAAAGGTAAATTAAACGTAGAAAGCTAAATCCTTAGTTTATAAATCTTGAAACCCTGCTTTGTAAAAAGCAGGGTTTTTTATTGAGCCCTTACTTGAAATAAAATTGGTTTAACTTTTTTTTATCTTATTCCAAAAATCCTTTTTGGCAAAAAATCCATCTTTAAATAGGAGTGAATTTTCTATTGGCCGTTGCTAACGCTAACCTATATTTTTATCTTAATTTGATCCATCCCGTTTTCTACAATTGGGTAAGGCTTTTTTCATTTGATGGGAGCCTTTTTTGAAGCCGATTAAATTTGGAGCATGCGCTGTTATTGGTTACATTTATGCCGGTGCAACTTGTGCACGTATTCAACTTTAACAAAGAGTACAACTTTTCTTTTTTTAGTGAACTTTTTATAACGGCCGGCATACTGCAATATGGATACCAGGGGCATTAACATACTCAATGCGGGTTTAATTGTATTTTCGCTGCTGCTGGCCTGTATCATCCCATTTGAACTTTTTCTTTTTTCGTATGCCGTATTAGGCCCGTTGCATTATCTCACCGAAATAAACTGGCTGAACGACAGGAATTATTTTGTAAAAAGTAAAAGGTATGTAATTATTTTGGTGGTATTTGCTGCTTTATTGTCCTTGCCTTTCCTGCTGCATTTACCCCTTCTACATTCTTTGAAGCAAACGGCTTTAGGCAGCCGCATCCTGTATTATTCACAAAAAATGAGTGGGTACATGGTATTTATTTCCCTCATTTTTTCTATTGGGCTTATTTACTTTAAAAAATGGCAACATGTTGGGTTGTATTTTGTTTTTGCTTCTTTGCTGAGTTTTATCGTAATAAAGTATTTGCCGGTTTATGCCTTGTTTTTAGCCATGTTTATACCAACCTTAATACATGTGTATTTATTTACTTTACTGTTTATGATTTATGGTACGCTTAATGATAAAGGTCAAAGCGGCTGGCTGGCCATAATATTATTGCTTCTATGCCCTTTTGTAGTGATGCTGTTGCCTGTAGATGCTGCAAATTATGTGGTAAGCGAACCGGTGCAATCCACTTATACCGCAAATAATTTTAACCGGGTAAAATACGGTATTGCCGGTTTTCTTCATTTGAAGGAACGAAATGCAAGCTTTGATTTGGGTTCTGTTGCAGGTATTAAAATACAGGTGTTTCTTGCATTTGCTTACACCTATCATTATTTAAACTGGTTTTCCAAAACGTCCATTATCGGTTGGGGGAAAAATTTACAACGCAACAAGGTATTGATTATCCTCGGCTTTTGGATACTTTCTATGGGCTTGTATTATTACAATTTCCGTACGGGCCTCCTGGCATTATTCTTTTTAAGCCTGCTGCATGTGTTTCTTGAGTTTCCACTCAATATTCATTCGGTGAAAGGCATTTTTTACAGCCTGGTTAAGGGTAAAGCAAGGCTTTAGTTTAAAATCTTCTTTTTTCCCTGTTGCCGGTTGATCTTCTTTCATCACTTGGTTTTTTAAACCCTCCATCGGCTTCATTCATACGAATGGTGCGGTTATTATGGCGTTTCCCGTCAAGTGATTTTATCATTCGACCTGCGTTTGCGTTATCCACTTCTACCCAGGTGTTCATTTCACGCATATCAATTTTGCCCAGTACATCTTTTTTAAGATTGCTTTCATCCAAAATAAATTGTAAAAAGCTGGCTTTGTAAAAACCGTCTTTTGTGCCAACGTTAATGAAAAGCCTGGTGTACCCGTTATCCCTCCTGTTAAAACTTCCCCTGTCTCTGCGGCCACCCTGCATACGGTTGTCATTTTGGGCAAATTTGGAAGACTCTCTTGTATTCAGGTCATCAGCATTTTCGTAGTATTTTAAAAAATGATTGAATTCCAGCGCTGCAACCCGTTGCAGTACTTCTTCCTTGCTAACGGTTTCAAACTTTTTCATCAGGTCGGGCAAATAGGTTTCATATTCACCGTTGGAAATATCGGCCGTGTTTAATTTATCCATGAAATGGAAGAATTGTTTACGACAAACTTCTTTACCGGATGGGATGTCCAGTTTATGAAATTGCTTATTTATAAGCCGTTCCAATGATTTTATTTTGTATTGCTCCCTGCTATGGCAAATGGAAACGCAAATACCACTTTTGCCTGCCCTTGCCGTTCTTCCGCTACGGTGGGTATATACTTCCAGGTCATCGGGTAATTCATAATTAATCACATGCGTAATGCCATCCACATCAATTCCCCTTGCGGCAACATCGGTTGCAATGAGTAATTGAAGGGATTTACTGCGGAACCTGCCCATAACTTTATCTCTTTGTTGTTGTGTAAGGTCGCCATGCAAGGCTTCAATATCATAGCCGCTTTTGGCAAGTTTTTCTGCAATTTCCTGTGCATCGGCCTTGGTACGGGTAAAAATAATTCCATACATGCCCGGGTTAAAGTCAATGAGCCTTTTAAGGGTTTCATACCTGTACTGCGCCTGTGTAATAAAATACTGATGGTCTATATTCACATTACCGCTGTTTACTTTACCTACGGTAACTTCTTTTGGGGCCGTCATATAGTTTTTTGAAATAGCCCTTACTTCCGGCGGCATGGTAGCGCTAAACAGCCAAATGCTATCTCTTATTACCGTGTTTTTTAAAACAAAATCAATATCATCCCTAAAACCCATGTTGAGCATTTCATCGGCTTCATCCAGCACAACGTATTTCACTTTGCCCAGGTCAACGGCTTTTCTTTCAATAAGGTCAATCAACCGGCCCGGTGTAGCCACTACAATTTGAACTCCTTTTTTTAGGTTCCTGATTTGCATGGTTATTGAAGCACCGCCATAAACGGCTTCGGTACTCAGGCCACGGATATGCTTGCTAAAGGTAGAAAGGTCGTTGGTGATTTGAAGGCAAAGTTCCCGGGTAGGGCAAATAATAAGGGCTTGCGGAAATTTATCGCTTACCTGGATTAATTGTAAAAGCGGGAGCCCGAAAGCGGCCGTTTTACCGGTTCCGGTTTGCGCCAGCCCTACAAAATCTTTGGTGCCGCTTAAGAGCACAGGGATGGCTTTTTCCTGTATAGGAGTGGGGCTGGTAAAGCCCAGTTCGGTTATAGATTTAACGATAGACTCATTGAGTCCTAAAGATTCAAATGCATTCATAATAAAAATTTATAGGCAGATTGATGCCTGTGATAACATGTGATGGCCTGAAAATTTCATACATACATGTTATGCACCCGGCTGAAGAAAAAATACCGGTTAGGTTAAAAAATACCGGCCTGTACAGCATCTTTGCACGTCATGCAAATACTTGGAAATTTTACAATCGGGCGCAAAGTTACGTTATTCTTATGTAATATTTCAATTTTTTTCGTTCTTTCATCTATTTGTGCTACCGTTTAACGATTAATTATTACCGTAAGCAGCTTATGCCATTATATTTGCAGTTAAACAAAATTTAAATGGCAAACTTATTGGAGCTGCAAAACCTTAAGAAGTATTTTGCTACACAAAAAGCAGTGGACGATATTAGTTTTTCGATTCCCCGGGGAAGTATTTTTGGATTACTCGGCCCCAACGGCGCCGGTAAAACCACATTGTTGCGCATGATTACAGGGATATTTTACCCCGATAGCGGTCAAATAATATTTAATGGTAAAAAGTTTGATCCGATGCTTGATCCGCAAAACATTGGGTATATGCCCGAAGAAAGGGGCTTGTACAAAAAAATGAAAATTGGAGAACAGGCCGTTTATTTAGCCCAGCTTAAAGGGTTAAAAGCATCGGAAGCTACCCAAAGGGCTAAAGAGTGGTTCGGCAAATTTGAAATGCAAAGCTGGTGGAATAAAAAGGTGGAAGACCTGAGTAAGGGTATGAGCCAGAAACTACAATTTGTTACAACGGTAATGCATCACCCCAGCTTAATTATACTAGATGAGCCTTTTAGTGGCCTGGACCCGGTTAATGCCAATCTTATAAAAGAAGAAATCTTTAACCTTGCCGAAAACGGGAGTACCATCATTTTCAGCACCCACCGCATGGAGCAGGTGGAAGAAATATGCCGCAATATTGTTTTGATGAATAAAGGGCAAAAAATTTTGGATGGCACCGTACAACAGGTTAAAAATGATTTTAAGGATAATATTTACGAATTGAAAGGGCAACTCCTTGCGGAGCATACGCTCACCTCTTTATTTGAAGTGGTAAGCCTGAACAACGGCAGTTTACGGCTAAAGCTGGGCCAGGGTACAAAGCCCAATGATGTGCTGCAATACTTCATTAATCAACAGGTGGAAATCAATTCATTCCATGAAGTGCTGCCTTCGTTGAACGATATTTTTATTAAGCAGGTAGAGGGTACCGCTAATGCAAGGCAATTTCAAAATATTTCATAATTCTTCATTTATTTAATATGAGTAAGGTTGGTTTAATTATAGGCAGAGAATATTTTACAAGGGTTAAGAAAAAATCTTTTCTTATTACTACGATATTGGTGCCATTGCTGATTATGGCTTTTTATGCCATCATCATTATAGTGGCCATTAAGGGCGGCAATTCATCCGACTCGGGAAAGCTTGCCATAATAGATGAAGCCGGTTTATTTAATGATTCTGCTTTGAGCAGTATAAAACAAAAAGGCTTTGAGTTGGTGAAGAATGAAACCGAAACATCCTTTGTTGGAAAATATAAAGACAAAGGGTATTTAGGCTTTTTATATATACCAAAAGTAAATATAGAGAAGCCTGAAGGTATAGTATTGCACAGCCAGAGCAGCATTAGCCTAACCAGGAGCAATGAAGTTTCGGACCTGGTGAATAATGCTGTGGAAGATAAGCGCCTTGCTGCATTGGGCATTAATCCCGAAGATTTCAAAAAACTGTCTGCCAATGTAAGTATTCAAAATACCATTGATACAAAAGAAGGCGGCAAGAAAACCGTGGCAGGCATTTCTTATGCAGTATCTTACTTGTGTGGCATCCTTATTTATTTGATGATGATTATTTATGGCACCCAGGTTATGCGGGGGGTAACTGAAGAAAAAACTAACCGCATTTCGGAAGTGGTGATCAGTTCGGTAAAGCCTTTTGATTTAATGATGGGAAAAATTATTGGTATTGGAGCCGTAGGCCTTACACAGTTTGCTATTTGGATCGTGTTATTTGTTTTGCTCCAGGGAATAATTCCACTGCTGATGCCCGATATATTAAACCAGGCCGGAAACGCAGCTTCTGCACCGGAAGCATCATCATCCATAGGCGTAATGAAAGAAATCACCAATGGCCTTTTCACATTACCCATGGGTAAAATAATCGGTTGGTTTATGTTTTACTTTTTAGGCGGCTACCTTACTTATGCATCGTTATTTGCGGCTGTGGGTAGCGTGGTAAGTGAAGACCAGCAGGAAGCACAGCAATTAGTATTTCCAATATTGATGCCTATCATTTTAGGATTTGTAATAATGACCAATGCGGTGCAAAACCCCGATAGTAACCTGGCTTTATTCGGCAGTTTATTTCCATTAACATCTCCCGTGGTAATGATGGGAAGAATAACCTATGATATTCCTTTATGGCAATTGCTGGTATCTGCCGTATTGTTAATCGGCACTTTTATTTTGCTCACCTGGTTAACGGCAAAAATTTACCGTATAGGTATTTTAATGTATGGTAAAAAGCCAAGCTGGAAGGAAATGATGAAGTGGGTTTTCAGGAAATCTTAAAGCAAAAAAGATATTGCATAAACGCCTTTTATTTCCTCTTTATTAAAAAATTGAAATAAAAAATTTGGAAAATAAAAATCAATGCGTTTATCTTTGCAGCAGTTCTTTACATCATCTTATCAAGAAAGGCAGAGGGTAATGGCCCGTTGAAGCCTTGACAACCTCTCTCCGCATTGCGGAGAAAAGGTGCCAAATCCATCCCGACAGTATCGTTGGGACAGATAAGTCAGACCTAAAGCTAAAAAATAAAATTTTTTTATAAAAGCTCATCTGGCATATCGGGTGAGCTTTTTTGTTTTTATTAAGCCCCGGTATTTACTGCGCTCTTTTCATGGTAAGTTGATTTAACATTTTTAAATCAAACAAAACATTGTATCATGAGCACAGCAACAGAACTCATCCACAGCATCCCGGTTTGTGAGCTAACCGGATCCATTAGCGTTCCCATTTATCAAACCAGCACATTTGTGCAGGAAGCCCCGGGTGTTAACAAGGGCTATGATTATTCCCGTACCAATAACCCCACCCGGGCCACATTGGAAAACATAATTGCGCAGCTGGAAAAGGGGAGTACGGGTATTGCTTTTGCCAGTGGGTTGGCGGCAATAGATGCCGTATTAAAATTACTGAAAGCCGGCGATGAAATTATTGCCGTAGATGATATTTACGGAGGCGCTTTCCGGTTATTTACCCATGTTTACGAAAAATTTGGCATCCGGGTAAAGTATGTAGATACTACCAGCGTGGAAAATGTATTGAATGCCTTAACCCCTGCTACAAAACTTATTTGGATTGAAACCCCCACCAATCCCACTTTAAAAATAAGCGACATTAAAGCCATTGCAAAAATTGCCCACAGCAACAGTTGCTGGCTTTGCGTGGATAATACTTTTGCTTCACCCGTCTTACAACAACCTCTTTTACTGGGAGCTGATCTTGTAGTGCATAGCGCCACAAAATATCTTGGCGGGCATAGCGATTTAATTGCGGGCCTTGTGGTAACCAAAGAAAAAGAACTGGGCGAAAAAATAAAATTTATACAAAATGCCAGTGGCGCTGTTTTATCTCCTTTTGACAGTTGGCTGGTAATACGTGGAATTGAAACACTTCAGCTTCGTGTGCAACAGCATTGCCGCAATGCACAAGCGGTAGCCGAATTTCTGGAAGATCATCCCCTGGTGCAGGAAGTATTTTATCCCGGCCTGGCAAACCACCCCAATCATGATAAAGCGGTGCAACAATCCAAAGGCTTTGGTGCTGTGGTTTCCTTTTCCTTAAAGCAGGATACCGAAAAGGCAGCAACCACTTTTGTTACGCATACCCGATTATTTCAACTTGCCGAAAGCCTTGGCGGCGTAAAAAGCCTGCTTTGCCACCCGGCGGCCATGACGCATAAAAGCATCCCCACTGAAAAAAGAAGAGCAGCAGGAGTTGCGGACAGCCTCATAAGGCTAAGCGTAGGCCTGGAAGATGTTGAAGATCTTATTACCGATTTAAAAAATGCTTTTCTAAGTGTAGAGCGCCTGCAAGCTGATTTGGTTTTTGGATAAGAAAATTTTTTTACAGGATTTTTAAAATTTATGATTTACATGACGCATCAACCGAAATTAATCATTGGCCTTTTGGGTTATGGAGTGGTGGGCAAAGGTTTTTATAATGCCGTGAAACAAACACCGGGCCTTAATGTTGTGATAAAAAAAATTGTAATTAAACACCGGGCTAAAGCCAGGGATGTTGATGATAACCTGTTTACCGATGATGTAGAAGCCGTTTTGCAGGATGATGAAATAAATACCGTAGTGGAATTAATTGATGATGCAAAGGCCGCCTACGCTTTGGTAAAAAAAGCTATGGAAAAAGGAAAAGCCGTTGTGAGCGCCAATAAAAAAATGATTGCAGAAAATTTTGAAGCGTTGATGTATTTACAAAAGCAATACCGGGTTCCATTCCTTTATGAAGCTTCTTGTTGCGCCAGTATCCCCATCCTGAGGTGCCTTGAAGAATATTTTGCCTTTGATGAAGTAAAATCCATAAAAGGGATCATTAATGGCAGTACCAACTTTATACTCACAAAAATGCTGAATAGCCAATTATCTTTTAGTGAAGCTTTAGCTGCTGCACAAAAAGCCGGCTTTGCCGAAGCTAACCCGGCATTGGATGTAGAAGGCCATGATGCCGCCAACAAATTCAGTATCCTGCTGGCACATGGGTTGGGTTGCCGTGTACATCCCCGGGAAATTTTGTATTCGGGAATTACCCATATCAGCAAAGCCGACATTGATTATGCCCTAAAAGAAAAGAAAACCATAAAATTATTGGCCTCAGCTCAAAAAACAACTGATGGGTCGGTAAGGGCCTTTGTGCTTCCTTGTTTTATCCGGCAGGATGATGAACTGTGCCATGTAAAAAATGAATTAAATGCCCTGGAGGTAGAAGGCGTTTTTTTGGGGCGACAAATTTTTAAAGGGAAAGGCGCTGGGGCCTATCCCACTGCAGCAGCAGTTTTGAGCGATGTGGCTGCTGTTCAAAAAGGGTACCAATACCCGTATAGAAAACTGCAGGAAAAATCAACCGGTTTGAAAAACGATTTTTTATTGGATGTTTATATTAGTGCCGATCAATTGACTAAAATAAAGATTAGTGATTTTAAACGTATCAAAGAAGTACAATCCCGATTGGGAATTCATTATGTATTAGGATCTATTGAAGCCGGTAAATTATTAAACACAAACTGGTGGAAGCAAAAAGGGGTATCATTATTTGTAACGGAAATTACCTATGCTCAAAATAACTTACCTGTAAGCCAATCTGTAACTACAAACGAATTAGCAGAAATTAGTATGTAAGAAAAGCAGTTGGGTTCTATTTAAAATTTTAACTTTAAGCAAAGAACAATGCGGTGTTTAGAAAAACTTTCTTATTTTGGATGGGAATTTTTGCCTGGGCAGAAAATGCAATTGCTCAGCAAAATACATTTAAGGATGAAGAACTTTGGTACCTGGAAAGACAAACATGGATGGTTGTTGCTTTAGTTGGTTTTTTGGTGTTATTGGCATTTTACCTCAAGTTTAAACCCAAAAAAGTTCAGGAAGAAAAACCAGAATCTAACAGGACAAGCCAATCACCACCGGAGTCTAATCAAACTGCCAGTGAAGTATTTGACAATAAAAGCACATGAGAATGTGCTTTTGTTGTTTAGCCGCAATTACTTTCTCTAATTAACTATATTACATTATTTCATTTATTATAATGGCGAATCCCAAAATTAGGCCGGCTGTTGCAAAGGATGCAGTAGCGCTGAGTAATTTGATTCTTGAAAATGCCCACGAGCTTTTGTTGCCCTATTATAACGAGGAACAATGGATTGCTTTTTCAAAATTTTATGCTCCTGATGAAATGAAAAAGAAAATTGCTGAACAAAGAATATTTTGTGCAGAAGTGGATGAGCAAATTGCAGGTACTATTGCATTGGATAAAAACCTGCTGGTTGGGTTTTATACCAATATACATTTTTTAAACAAAGGCATTGGAAAAATGCTAATGGAGTATATTGAAACATTGACCGTTAAAGAAGGAATTACGGAATTAGAATTAACGGCCTCCCCATTGGCAGTAACTTTTTACGATAAGATGGGCTGGACCAGGATAAAAGTAAATACCTATTATTATTTCGGCGTTGGCTTTGAAGAAACCTTGATGATAAAAAATTTGATATAAACTCAAGGCTAGGTTTGGTGCCAATATTTCTCATTTATTATTTATGTTACTGTTAAATTTTGGCTTCCTGAATAGCAACGAACCCTTTAACACCTGTTTAGCTTTCTGTTTTAATTTTTACGTTATAGACATACGACACTGCAAGAATTATCCCAACGATGACAGGTAGCATGATAAAACCAATGTTTTTATCTACCATTATATGGCTGTAAGTGGCAAAAATTAAATTAAAAGCCAGGCCTGCATAAGCCCACTCTTTTAATTTTGCAGGTAACGATGGGAGCATAATGGCAATGGTGCCTATAACTTTGCAAATGAGCAATGCGTAGGCAAAGTAATCGGGATAACCCAAAGGTTTTGTACCATAAGTTACATACCCTGGTGAAAAAATCAGTGTGGCCAACGGCATCAAACCTTCCCAAAGAAAAATGATACCCGTTGCAATCCAGAAAATAATTTTGTTCTTTTTCATTTTTGTTGTTTTAATTTTTAATTATTATTGATGAGTAACCAGTTGTTACCAAACTTATCTGTTAATGCACCAAGCAAGGCACCCCAATATGTTTTTTTCAATGGATGAGTTTGAACGCCTTGCTGAGATAGTTTTTTGTAACAGGTTTTTAAAATTTTTTCACTGTTGCAGTTTAATGTAAGTGAAATGTTATTGCCTTTTAAATACCCGTTTTCCGAGACCATATCAGATGCCATTAACATCAGGCTATCGTTGCAGAGAGTGGCATGCAGGATGCAGTTTTTCATCTTTAGGGGCATCTCCTTTGATAGTGGTGATTCACCCACTGTTTGAAAACTCAATTCTCCACCAAGGCATTTTTGATAGAATGTCATAGCTTCCCTGCAATTGCCGTTAAAGTTGAGATAGGCATGCACAGTCATTTTTTCTTTAATTTTTTTTCTTCCAAATCGGCAATGATTATTTTTTTCATTTTCATCATTGCTTTAAATGCATATTCATGTTTTGCTTTATTCTTAGAATATTCCAGTTGGTACAATTTATTGGGAATAATTTGCCAGGATAAACCGTATTTGTCTTTGCACCAGCCGCAGGGGCCTTCGCTTCCGCCTTTTGCCGTTAATGCTTTCCAGTAATAATCCACTTCTTTCTGATCTTTACAGTAAACGGTAAATGATACCGCTTCATTAAATTTAAACATAGGCCCGGCCGCAAGTAGCTGGAACCGTATGCCCAAAAGATCCATTTCTGCAATATCAAAATCGCCACTGGGAGAGCCTGTATTTTTATAAGCTTTATAGGAAACCAGCTTTGTTCCTTTAAAAATGGACTGGTAATATTTTACTGCTTTTTTAGCATCTTTTTCTATCCACAAACAGGGAGAAAGTTTTGGCTTTGCCATTTTATTAATTATTAGTAGTTTATTAATAATGATTAATGAAGGAAAATTAAGGAATAAAAGTTTAAGCTTTTTACTGATTCGGGTTCATTACATTAAACATCCAGCGTATGCCATATTGATCGAGGCAGCAACCCCAATAGCCCCAAAACTCATCATGTGGGGCAACACTATCTTTTCCCCCGTTTGAAAGTTCATTGTATAAACGGTCTGCTTCTGCTTTAGTGTCAGGATTTAAACTGATGGTAACATTGTTTCCCACAATGAGTTTTTGGCCCATACTTTCTAAAACATCTGTTCCCATAATTTGTGTGCCGCCCAATATGGGTAATGCCACATGCATTACTTTCTTTTTATCTTCATCCGAAAGTGGAGGCATGCCTTCCTGGTCCGGCATATCGCCCATACGCATAATGGGTGTAGAGAAATCTGAATGGAAAACTTTTTTGTAATGGTTAAAGGCTTCTTCTGTGTTACCCTGGAAATTAAGATAAATTGATACACTGCTCATAATATTTATTTTAAAGATTAAGAAGGATATGAAAATTATTTTATTGCAAGATATTATTGAATACTTAGCGTTCTTTGCGAAATCCTTCGTGTTCTTTGCAGTTTATTTTTTACAGCAAAGTTCGTAGAGGAAGAAGCGCAAAGAGGCGCAAAATAGGAACAAAAAATTCTTTGTGTTATTTGTGGTTGCTTAATTCTTAACCAGGTTATTCCCCATCAGGAATATTCGGTTCCACCAATCTTTTCAATTTATCCAATGAATCCTGCCAGCCTAAGTAACACATTTCTGCGGGAATAGCTTCAGGTATTCCTGTTTGGGTAATATTAATTTCTGTGCCGCAAATCACTTTTTTCAACTGAATGGTTGTAACCATTTCGCCGGGCAAATTGCTGTCATCGAACCTATCAGTGGCTTTTATTAATTCATTGGGTTTTATTTCTAAAAATTCACCACCAAAGGAATGACCATTGCCCGTAGTAAAATTAGTAAATGACATTTTGTAACTGCCACCGGTTTTAAATTCGTATTGCTGTATTTTGGCTACAAAACCATAAGGCGGCAGCCAGGTAGCATAGGCATCGGCATCGGAGAAGGCTTTGAATACTTTTTCGGGCGGAGCTGCCAGTACCCTGTGCAATTGTACATTGTTTGTTGACATTTTATTTTATTTTAAAGTGGATGCGTTTATTACAGTACAAAGATGATGGCTAAAATTGAAATTTTGAGGTGGCAGATATGACAGTTTTAGGGGTGAATTGTGCCAAAGCCTAATTATCTTTGCTTATGAATGAAAATGAATTGTCAAATATTATTATTGGCAGGGCAATAGAAGTTCATAATGCGCTTGGCCCCGGTTTGCTGGAAAGTTCATATAAGGAGTGTTTGTATTACTGTTTAGCAAAATCTGGGTTGTTTGTAGAAAAAGAGAAGGCAATGCCACTTGTTTTTGAAGGAGTGAAATTAGAATGTGGTTATAGAATTGATTTGCTTATTGAAAATAAACTGGTGATTGAAATAAAAAGTGTAGAATGCCTAAACGATATTCATTTGGCTCAAACCCTTACTTATATGAAACTTGGTAACTATAAACTTGGGTTAATTATAAATTTTAACGTAGTGAGGTTACGAGAAGGAATAAAAAGAGTGGTGAATGGATTATGAGTTCTTTGCGGTTTATTTTTACCGCTAAGTTCGCAGATGAAGAAACGCAAAGCAGCGCAAATTGGGAACGAAAATGTCTTAGCGTTCTTTGCGATAAACTTTGTGTTCTTTGCGGTTTATTTTTACCGCAAAGTTCGCAGAGGAAGAAGCGCAAAGCGGCTCAAAGTGAGAACCAAAACTTTCTTTGCGATAATCTTTATGTCCTTTTCGGTTTAACAGTTTAAAACAAAAATTTCTGATGCACATCTCCGTATATGTTCCCCAACATGCAGTTATTGAAGCCATTTCGCCGGCTTACCGCTTGTTTAAAACAGCCAATGAATTTTTATCTGCCGCAGGCAAAAAGCCAAAATTTGAAATAGAATATGTAGGCTTGCAAAAAATCGTAAAAGCAAATGATGGCGAATACAGTATAAAAATGGACAAGCTTATTGAGGAGGTTAAAAAAACCGACCTCATTTTTATTCCTGCACTATATGGCAATATGAAACAGGCCGTGAGCAGTAATGCAAAGGCCATTCCCTGGATACAAAAAATGCATAAAAAAGGGGCAGAAGTGGCCAGCCTCTGCATAGGCGCTTTTTTGTTGGGTGCAACAGGTTTGGTAGATGGCAAAAAATGTTCTACACATTGGGCTTATTGCAGCGAGTTTAAAGATATGTACCCTTATGTGGAAGTAGTAGATGGCGCCATTGTAACCCATCAGGGCCGTATATATAGCAGTGGTGGAGCAAATTCTTTGTGGAATTTATTATTATACCTGCTGGAAAAATATTCCGACAGGGAAACGGCAATTCTTGCTTCAAAATATTTTGCTATAGACATAGATCGCAGCAGCCAGGCAGCTTTTGCCATGTTTACAGGACAAAAACACCACGATGATAAAGAAATTTTAAAAGCCCAGGATTATGTAGAAAACAATATCCACGAAAAAATCTCGATAGATGAATTGGCAAAAATTTCTGCAATTGGCCGCCGTACTTTTGAACGCCGATTTAAAGAAGCCACTAATCATACAGTTTTGGAATACATACAGCGGTTAAAAATTGAATCTGCCAAAAGGCAGTTTGAAAACAATAGAAAAAATGTGAGCGATGTAATGTACGAAGTTGGATATACCGATACAAAGGCATTTAGGGACTTATTCAAAAAGCTCACCGGCCTTACCCCCATTGAATACCGGAATAAATACAGTAAAATTTCAGCACTGTAGCCGGTTAGTTGATGGTACTATGGGGCGGTTTTTTACGTTATGGAAGGGTAAAGGTTTTTTTAGGTCAAGCAGTAACAGGCAATTTTAAGCATTAAACCTTTATTGTATTAGGTAGTCTAACTTCAAATTTTAATTAACTTATGAAAATTATTTTTCCCCTGCTGCTTATCTTAAGCGCAATTTCATGCAGTAAATCGCCGGATGTGCAACCCACGCCGGACAATACCATGTACTATCCCTCCAATACAGATACGGTATGGGAAAGAACCTCAATGGCTAGCCTGGGCTGGAACCAAAGTGCAGTACAGCCTTTAAAGGATTATCTCAGTCAAAAACATTCCAAATCTTTTATTATATTGGTGAATGGGCGTATTGTAATGGAAGAATACTTTAACGGGCATAGCCAGTCTGCCCCATGGCAGTGGAACAGCGCCGGAAAAACTTTAGTATCTACTGCCGTGGGTATTGCTCAGCAAAAAGGTTATTTAAGTATAAACGATAAAGTTTCTACCTATTTAGGCGCCGGTTGGTCCAGTGAGCCATTAGATAAAGAAAACCTCATAACCATAAAGCATTTGCTGAGTATGACATCGGGGCTAAATGATACCAGCAACCTGGTTATACAACCCAACCTGACTTATGTGGCCGATGCCGGTACCCGATGGTCGTATAGCAATGTATTTCAATTGTTGATGGATGTAGTGGCAGCGGCAAGTAACCAAACCTTCGATAGCTTTTTTAATGCCAATATTAAAAGTAAAATTGGGATGGATGGTTTATGGAATTATGGCATTATTTTTAAAATATATTATAGCAATACCCGTAGCATGGCCCGTTTTGGCTTGTTGGCACTTAATAAAGGTAAATGGAAAAACGAGCAGGTTTTGAACGAACCCTATTTTAATGAACTCAGTTCTTCATCTCAATCTATAAATCCCTCTTACGGATATTTATGCTGGCTCAATGGAAAAACTAATTACATGGTTCCCGGCTCACAATTTGTTTTTCCGGGAACTTTAGTATCCAATGCCCCTGCAGATATGTTTGCAGCCATGGGTGCCAGCGACCAACGGGTTTATGTTATCCCCAGCAAAAAAATGGTGGTGGTAAGAATGGGGGATGCTTCGGACCCTGCACATCCCACTTTTGCCGTTTCGGGCTTTGATAACGATTTGTGGGCAAAGATAAACGCAGTGATCAACTAAGTAGTTTTCCTGCAAATTCAATATTACTCAATAGGTATTATATTAGAGGTTTTAATTTAATTTTACAGTTCTATCAATACTTGTAAAATTAATCTCCAATGATTTCAAAATTAAGCCTGGTACTATGCTTAAGCCGGGTATTTTTTCCATGTGATGCCAGCGCACAAATAAGTAATAAAAACGGTGCAATTGCCGAAGGAATAGTAACCTATGCCTTTAAGAATAATGGAAAAGAAATGGAGGGACGATCGTTGCAGGTTGTTTATAAAAATCAAATAGCCTGTGTGCGCTCCGGTAACGATACCCCGGAACAGGAACAACGGTTTGTTGATTATACAAAAAGCGAAACCGTGCAAATTCTTACAACGAAGGGGGGCTTGCATTACACATTAAAAACGCCTTTTGCAAAATATGAAAAAGCCGAAGTTTTGGGAGAAACGGCAACCATATTGGGTTACAAGTGCCAAAAAGCCAAAGTTTTTATACGGTCAAATACCATTGAAATATGGTTTACCAATGAATTAGGCATTAAAGGAACGCCATCTTTGGGAATTGCCCCCGGCCTTGGGCTTATTTTAAAAACGGTTCGAAATGGAAATTTTGAAACCTACGCCACTAAAGTTGAATTAAAAAAACTAAATGAGGAGGGGTGCATGCTTCCTGCCGATTTAGGCCAACTGGTAGATGATGCCAGCTACCGCCGAAAAGAAATAGATAACCGTTATCTCAGCATCCCGGTTTTTAAACATCAGCAAATTAATTTTACCGATTCTATTGCAAATCCCGTTGATGGGTTAAGCAATGCAACTTACCGGTATGCCGGCGGAACGGTAGTGCTAAAAAAAATTAGCTTGCCGGCAAAGGGCAGCTATAATGTGTTTGCAAATCTTTCCCAGTATTCCAATGGCGATGCCTATGATCGTACCGGTACGGTATTTATTATTCCATTGGATAAAAAAATATCTTTATTAGATGGTTTGCAAAAGGGATTAAAAGCCTTGCCCGTATATAAAGATAAAAATGCAAAAGAATACCAGGGCGTAGTGGCAACCGAAAATTATTTGCCGGCTTTAGAACTCATGCGTTTTTTCACTCCATTTGGTGTAAGGGCATTTAACAGCAATGTAAAAATTGAAGGATACCTTTGGGCCGATTCGGTTAATTATAAACAGGATATTACAGATTTATTACCCGATATGCAGGGTGAGGTATGGATAGGCGTATTTATAGGCAATTACGATAAAGGCGGGCATATCATTAACCTTGATTTGAATTATTATCCCGATAGGGAAGCCGAAGCAAAAAAAAATTGGATTGAACCCATTTTCAATACCTTGAATATTTTGGAAATGGCAGGACAACCTTACGGTACAATGTTTGATCACGATTCCTTAACGGTTACCGTAAATATTCCGGAACATTTAAAAACTTTAACGCTGCGTTACATTGCCACCGGGCATGGGGGGTGGGGTGGAGGCGATGAGTATAATAAAAAAGAAAATGAGATTTTTTTGGATGGTTCAAAAATTTTCGGCTTTATACCCTGGAGAACCGATTGTGCAACCTACCGTTTATATAACCCTTCATCCGGTAATTTTGGCGACGGGCTTTCATCCTCTGATTTAAGCCGCTCCAACTGGTGCCCGGGTACAACTACCAACCCGGTTTATATTCCTGTTAAAAATTTTTCTGCAGGCTTACATACTTTTAAAATTGCCATCCCATTGGGTCAAACGGAAGGAACCAGTTTTAGCGCCTGGAATATTTCGGGAACCTTAATAGGAACCTATTAAGTATAACCTGTTCCCGGGTATTGGTAAGGTTCAACACAGCGTATGCTTCGGCATAATTTCTTTTTGCTGTCTTCCAAAAAATACCTCTATTAGGGTATTGTCTGAAAAAATATTGCCACTTACCTTCACATCCGAAATATAATATGATTATTTTTTTCGGCCCATTTCTAATCCAATCCCTTTGAGCAATCTGCATTTTCTATCAGGCTATTCTTTTAAAATACCATCCCGTAAATCGTTTTTTTGTTAGGTATGCCCAAAAAAAGATAGGGTAAAATCAATCTTGTACTTAACCTTTTTTGTAACCGTACACTCAAATCTAAATTAATAAATTATGAAAATTTTAAAACCCGCATTACTTATTGTAATGAGTATCTTTTTTATTGCTTCCTGCGATATATTTAAGCCTAAAGATGATTATGAAAGTTTGCTCAAGAAGGTGGAAGTGAACAAAAGTTTTGAAATGCAACCTCCTATTGCCACGAATGTTTTTTTCCAGGAGTTGGAGGAGCCTGATACCCGGGGAAATAACATTAAACTGGTAGCTGAATTTGAGAAGGGGTCCATTCAAGGGGAGTATTTAGCCCTGATGCTTAATGATGAAAAAATTGTACTTAGGGATGATGGTAAAGGTGCCGATGCGGTAAAGGGAGACAATCGTTTTTCCATAAATTTGAAAGAAGATATAAACGAACTTCAATCGGAATTCTTGCAAAGGCAAAAATCGGGTTTTACCAGGGAGAATACCATAACTTTTGTAAACCGGTCTCAACAAAGCATTTCTACAGAAGAATTAAGGCAGTTTATTTTTCAGCAACTGAAAAAAGGCGAATTATTAAAATTACCGGTAGGCATATTTAAAGGCCCCTTGTTACTGACTGACCCTGAGAAAACATTAATGGTAAGAAACCCTGCAGTTGTTGAAGATCCAGGCCGTACATTTAATCCTTGTACTTTAAACGGGAACCCAAACGGGGTATGGACATTTGGGCATTTAATGCGCCAAATGGCTTCGCCAAACCCGGGAGCTATTGCAAACGATTCACAGGTTTCGGATTTTGTTAGAAAATTTTTAAACAGCTGGAGTGCTAATCAAACGGTAAACGGGGAGGGCCTGCAGGCACGTACTGCAATCCAAAATTTAATTTCAGATTGGGAAAATAAAAGCGCTTCAGCGCCCGGTGGTGTATTAAAAATGCAATTTGCCCCATTTAAATTAATTGCCATTGTGAACCGGCTGGATTTGAGGGGAAATTCCGGGTATGGGTCTAGCAATGCCGGCGAAGGCCGTTTTGTATTTAATGCATTAACCTCCAATTGCAGCCCCATGCAGTTTACGGTGATTTTTGAATATGGAGTGAATAAAAAGAGTTGCAGCGCTGTAAAAGCTTATGCAAAGCAATGGAGTGATTTAAACAATTTAGCATTAGGCAGCCCGGCTTATAATGCCGCATTAGAAAATATTACCAAACAGTTTACGCTTTGCGGAACAAATATATCAAAGCCAAATCAAAACTCCATCAATCAAATCCGCTCCAACGACCGGGGCATTGGCACTCCATGGGAACTAAGGGAATTTAATTTAAAACCGAATGGTCAGTTGGAGCTTGTTGATGTAAAGCAGGAGCCACAGGTAAAGTATAATGGATTTCACCCTTCAAGCGTTGATGCTGATGTAGAAAAAATGGTTAAATGGGTAAATGATAATGCAGAGGCAATCAAAAAAAATAATTATGAGGTGCCCTTAAATTTTCCGAATACAAGTATTGCATTTAGGGGCGGGCACTCTCTTTTTCCCGGAGACAATTCCGGCCAAATCTGGAATGGAAGGGGAAATTCCGGCACACAATTTATTATTGATGATACCGTACGGCATGTCTTTTCGTTAAATACCTGCAGCAGTTGCCATGGAGGCGAAACAATAACGGGTTTTACACATATTAAGCCCACCGGTTTTGGTACACAGGCGGCATTATCCGGTTTTCTAACAGGCATTTCCGTAACAGACCCGGCAAACAGGCCACAACCTGTCGCAACTTCAAGAACCTTTAATGACCTCTTACGAAGAAAAATTGATTTAGCGAATTTAATTTCCAACCATTGTATAAGGCGCCCGTTTTTTGACCTTGCTCATCTTTTAACTTTTAGGCCGGTAAGAATGGTGCATTAATAAAATTTGTATAGAGAATATTACTTTATTGGTCAAGCCGGCGGAGTTGTAGTTTATTTTGAATGGAGAAAAAAATTACCTGCTCTTATAAACGAAGTAAATCAGCGGTGTAAATTATGGCTATTGTGATACCAAAAATTTAATGTATCAAAGCAGGACGGAAAGGGGAGGACATATTACGCATTAGCAAAAGTATGTGGTTCGCTCTTCAAGGCATTGTACATTTTTTTAGGAGTTGAAGCAAGCTGTAGTTTTTTTTCTAAAATGTGAATAGTAACGTTTGCAAAATACCTCTAAAAGGGTATTGTTTCCAGGCCCAAATGAATATACCTTCACATTCAAATTACAAGAATTAAATGTTGTGATTTTAAAACAGCTTTTTAATCCAATCCCTTTGAGCAATCCCCTAAATAGCTTATCAACTACACCCCTTCCGGTAAAAATTGTTTTTTGATTGTTTAACGTATAACCACAGTTGTACAAAATTAATTTTTATGAAATTAAAAGTAACACTCGACATTTTCAGCGGCCGTACCAATCCCGTACTGGAACTTAACGGCCGGGATGCAAAAAAAATCCTGGAACAGCTGGATCTTAATTCTGCTTTTCGGAAAAACACTGATGCTACAGAACCTGAGCCTGTAAACCTGGGTTATCGGGGCATCATCCTGGAGCAATCCGGATCCGATAGAAATGATGCTCTGCCGCTTAACATGCGCATTACTCCGGACCGTATTTATGCAGGCGATAAATCTGCAGGCACCAACGACAATGAGTTTGAAAAGAATATTTTTGATAAGCTGTCGAAATTTAAAGACATCGGCAATGCAAACGACTTTAAAAAAAACCTGCTCAAGCAAATTGAAACGTACCGTTTAGAACGCCCCATTCTTTTAAGGAAATGGCCGTTTGAATGGAAATTTCCCATTTTTAAAACCTGCCAATGTGCCCCCGAGCATGAAATTGCCTGGTGGAACGATGGAGGCTTAAAACAACACAATAACAATTGCTATAATTATGCAACAAATTATCGTACCAATACATTTGCCCAACCTGGCCGTTCCTCAGGCCAAATGTACACATCACTATCGGGCTGTAGTGTAGCTGCAGGTAAAATTAGTGCAAAGCAAGGCGCAGTGGCAGATAGTTTAATAGATTTACCATTGGCAAACAACAAATGCCCAGGCAAAGGCCACCTGGTAGCTTTGGTAGTAGCTCCAAACTATGATTACCACTGGTATCGCAAAGGGCCTGATGGTAAATGGAGCCATAAACCCGGCGGCACACAGGCTACGCTTGTAGATAATAGCGGCAATCCCATATCCGACCCCCGTACGGCAAATAGAGGGCCTTACACACAATTTTGCACATTTATGCAAGTAATACATGGCCATGTCAAAATCAGTTAGTAAAAAATGGAAATGCAGGTTACTCATGTTTTCCGGAAAAGAAAACCCGGAGTGGGTGGCCGATGAGGACCTTGCAGATAAAATTTTAAAGTATTGCAAAGAAGCCGGCCCCTGGGAACAGGATTTTGAAATTCCCGTAATACTGGGTTACAATGGCATTGAATTTTTTAATAACGAAAAAAAAATCACCGCCTTTAAAGGTAAAATGGAAATTAAGTCAAAAACAAAATCAGAATTTAAAACCGACCTGGGAAGAAAACTGGAAATATTGATTTTGAAAAATGCACCCGAACCCTATAAGGATTTAGCCTGGCATCAATTAAATATTGACTTTGACTAAAGTGCTGCACTAGCAAAATTCCTTATTTATTCCTATTCCATCAAACCCATATAAATAGTGGACAGGCAGAGGTATGTATAAACAATAACCTTAACTAATAAAGTATTTTTTTAATCATTTAATCACCACAAATACATAAAAATTATGAAAATTAACAACGGGGCCCCCATAGCGGAGCCCATCAGCGAAGCTGAAGATTTTACACCCAATCCCGAAGGGCCGGAATTGCCCCCGGGCATTGGAGGGCCTATACCCGGGCTACCCTTTGATCCGCAATGGCCCCCAAAACATTGGCCTCCCCGCCCTTTGTGTTTTATTAGCTTTAAACAAGGCTGCTATAAAATACATTATCAACCTGTAGGGAGGCCAACCATTTTTGCGCCTTATTATGCCGGCACTTTAAGGGTAGAAAATTCCGGCTCATCAAAAATCATCAGTGGAGATTTATACAGGCTCCGTAATTTATGGGGACCCATCTTTGATCCCATACCTCCCATTAAACACCTGGATGAGTTTGAAGATGAAACCGGCGATAGTGAAAAAATCCCTATTTATGCACGCAATAAATATTACTCTTACTTAAAAGGGATCCGGTACATTAGGCCTTCAATATTTTCATCTAATTGCAAACTTACCATTGAGTTTGAAGAATGGAGGTATAACCAACCGGCCGCCGGAAGTTTTAATGGCAGTTTCAACAATGCACCCACCCGTAATATTAAATTTGTAGTTGGCCAGGGCGGGGATCTAAACAGTTTAAAGGGAAATGTATATGAAGGCAGCACCCTGTTGGGTACCGTTACACTTACCTGGGTATCTAACTTTTTTAGAAGAGCTGTGGTAGAAATTGATACACTCACCGGGGCTGTGGCGCCACAGCCCCTAAATCCCGGTACTGCCAGTGAGGAAAGTTTTGCAACCATTTATAACACGGTGGGTTGGAAAATGACACCAATATACAACGATACCAATATTGCCGTTCCGGCTGGTGTAACTGCAACCAATTGTTGGAGCGATGCAGATTTACATGCTTTGATGATGGCGGTAAGAAGTACTGCCGTAACGCTGGACAGTGAATGGCGTTACCACATGCTGGTGGTTCCCGGAAGAATGGGATGCAGCCGTGGTAAAATGTATGATCAAACCGGGGCACACCGGGAAGGCTGTGTAAGTTATTCCAATGATGGTTATCCAACCAGCGACTCTTCAAATTTTGGCGCTGCCGCAGGTCAACAGCAACGCAATGTTCCCCGTGCATTTATCCGCAGCGCAGGCCATGAATTGGGGCACACCTGCAATATGGTTCACCAGGAAGGTGAGGGTGGGGCAGATAATTCCATCATGACCACTACGCCAAGTGTGGCAGATGTATTGGGTTCGGCAACCACAGGGGCGCCTGGTGTTTTCCCAACAAATATCCATTTAGGATTTAATGCTCACTGCCGCAGGCACCTGGTTCATTTTCCCGACCCGGTAGTAAGGCCGGGTTGCATGAATTGGACTGCAGGCCACTCTACTTTTGCACCATCAGCAGATGTTGACCGCATGTATTTAGATGCGGAAGCCGTGAGCCTGAAAATTAAAACACAAAGCGACCGGATTAAAATTGGGGAACCCCTGCTAATAGCCTGGGAAGTGGAAAATCTTAGCAAAGAAGCCGTTCCATTACCAAATGATATTGGAACAAATATTGAATATACCAGCATTAACGTTACGGATCCCAATGACGTTACCACCAATATGCCCGGGTTTGTAATTGAGTGCGAACATTCTTCCATACAACCCTTAGCCCCGGGAAAAAAACTGGCCGCAGCCACCAATTTGTTCTGGAGCTCAAAAGGTTTTGCCTTTAACAGGGCCGGCAAACATATTATAGATGTGAGCATTCGTTGGACAAAAAATGGCACACAATATGGCTTAAGTCAAACTAAGGAAATTTGGGTAGATTATCCGGCCGGAGATAAAGACAATGAAATAGCTGCAACTATGCTGGATGCAGAAGTAGGCAAGTTTGTTGCCCTGGGTGGCGGAGCCTATCATCTAAAAGAAGCCGTGAGCAGGATTTCAAAAGTGATGAAGCTGGATCCCAAACATGCCGTGGCCAAATCTTTAAACCGCCTTTATTCCGCATCGGCAGCCAAGGCCTATTCACCCGTTAAAATTGTAAGAACAAAAAAGAAAGGAGAATAATTCAAATTGGTTTTTCTAAGGGCATTTCCTTTAAAAAGGGAATGCCCCATTTTTGAACTTTGCAAATTTTGATCATGGCAACAAACTTTCAATTAGCGCCTGCTCCTAAAACCGTAGATGGGTTGAATGCCGTTCCGATGGATATTCAACAGGTGCAGGCTTCATTTGTATTTGATGCGGCTAGGCAGTCGTCATCGGCAAGCGCCACCGTAACATTTATTACCGGTAACAATAACGGCTGCCCGGTTTTTGACCTTAGGCAAACCATTACCAGTGCAAAGTTAGATGGGGTATCTATACCCGTTACCGATATGGCACAGCATAATTTTGGCGGCGGCGTCAATGCTGAAATGCGCATAATTAATAAATCATTAACAGCAAATACTACCCATTCGCTGCAACTCAATTATTCATTAGCTCTTCCTCAATCACCAGCCGGGGGAAGTTATCAACCCAATTTAGCATGGGGCGCAGGACCCCGCTTAACCTTAAACTTTGGATTTACCGATTTGGCGCCTGCACGTTATTTAGAAAGCTGGTTGCCCTCAAATTTAATTTTTGATCAATTTAGTATTCAGTTGGAAATACAAATGTTGAATACAGCTATTCCTCATTCCCTCATCACAAATGCAGAAACTACTGTTATTGCTTCAAATCACTGGCAACTCAATTTCCCTGCATCCTCAACGGCTTTATCCACTTTACTCGAAATAAGGGCAAGTGATTCCGTACAACATCAGTCGGATACGGTTGTACTTCCGGTTAGTGGCAGAACCATTACCATTCATGCCTGGAAACTCACAACGGGCCCGGCAGTACTCAGCACTGAAATATCCCGGATAAAAACTTTTTTAACGGCAAATGAAACGGAATATGGGGCTTATCTGCATGGAAATACTTTTACGGTATTTTTTAATATAGGTGGTATGGAATATGATGGGGCTTGTACTACAGGTACCGGATCTTTAAAGCATGAAGTTTTTCACAGTTGGTGGGCAAGAGGAATGAAACCGGCAAGCCAGCCGGACGGATGGTGGGATGAAGCCTGGACCACTTATTTCAATGATAACGGCGGAACATCATCATTGCCATTTGACTTTTCATCTTCACCGGTAGAGCTGCGTACACAAAATGAATGGAGCCGTATTACTTCAGGAGGAGCCTATACACAAGGAAATAGGTTTTGGCAGGGTATTTCAGCAATGATAGGGAATAGTAATTTGAAGAATTACATGAAAGATTTTTTTGCCCGCAATAAAAATGTACTGGTAAAAACCCATCAGCTTGCGGAATACCTGCTTTGCCGATCGGGAAACCCACAAGTGGTGGATGCGTTTCATCGTTTTGTGTATGGTTTCAGTAATCCAACATCCGCACCGGATTTATGGTTAAAAGATGATGCCGCCGATACCTTTGGTAACAACGACTGGATCGGCCGTTTTTGGGATTCTCCAGATATTTGGGTACGCAATAAAAATGACGATGGATTAACGCATCAAAACCCGGAGTATGGGCAAGATAACTGGATTTATGCAAGGGTGCGTAATAAAAGTGCCAGTGTAACCGCTAAGTTTTTTATGGTGGCTTTTAATGTAAAACAATTTGCAGGCACACAATTTAATTACCCCGGCGATTTTTTGCCTTGCGTTACAGCAGCATCAGGCTTTAATTTGGCCGAAGGCAATAGTATGATTGTAAAAGCCAAATGGCCACGCAGTAAAGTGCCTGTAGCAGGGAACCACGCCTGTTTAACTGCGGCCGTAATAACCCGTGGCGAACATCCGGCAGCAAATAAATTTGTTTGGGAAAGTAATAACCTGGCGCAAAAAAACCTTACCATCGTTGACCTGCAACCCAACAGGTTTATCCTGCTGCCGTTTGTAATTTCCAACCTGGTATTTCATCACAAAAGAAAATATACATTGGAAATTTATCGGCCAAAGAAATTTCCGGAAATGCCGCTGAGTGTACTGCACGAAAAACCGAAATTATTTGAACATAGCCTTAAAACAAAACCATTTATCACCGGTTTGGAAAAACCAAATGATTCTATTGAAAACCCCGTAGGTAATTTTATATTGGAAAAAGAATTTTCCGAAGAAAAAATAATTACCGATAAAAATTTCAAAAAAGCTGCAAGGCTCGGAGGTTTACAATTGCAGGAAATATTCTTTGATAAAGGAAAAGCATCCTCACTTGCATTGGCAATGCAACCAAAAGGGCAATTGCTCATGTACCTTAAAGCCACCGTTCCCGAAACGGCAAAAGCAGGAGATGAACTAAGGCTTGATGTGCTGCAAAGAGACCTGAGAACCAAAAAAATAACCGGTGGAATTGCCTTAATAATTAATGTAAAAAAATAAAATGTTATGAAATATTATTTAATTCTGTTAACGGCAATTATTTTAATAGGAGAAAGTTGCAAAGTGGCCGCTACAACACGCATCTTTGTTGTACGCCATGCAGATAGAACGCCTGCACCTGCTGACGACTTAATACCCGCCGGTGTAATACGTGCAGATGAACTAAAAAGAGTGCTGTTAAATGCAGGAGTTGACAGTATTTTCAGTACCAACTTTGTGCGTACTAAAAAAACAGTGCAACCATTGGCCAATGCCAAAAACCTGCAAATCATCCTTTATCCCAATACACAAAGCCTGCTCAACAGGATTTTAACCAACAGCAAAGGCAAAACGGTATTAGTGGCCGGCCATTCAGATAACGTACCCGAAATAATAACACAATGCGGCTGTACACCGCCTTTTAATGAAATTCCAGACTCACAGTTCGATAATTTGTTTTTAATCATTATTCAAAAAGAAAAAATTAACGGCACCGTATCTTCTTCCTGTAAATTAATAAGAATGAGATATGGAGCAATCACCAATTAAAATACAACTATATGTGCCAGCACACCCGTAATCCACTGCAATGTATTATTCCACCCTACATTACCGACAAATTAAAAGCACTATCAACCGGCGATAATGACATGGATGTTGACTTTAACTTAAGCGGTGAAAGACGTTTTCGTAACAGGCGCAAGGCCCTGAGCAAACTTAGTGTTAAAAAAAGATACGCAATGGCTAATGCTTATATTGCCGAAGATGCAGAAGAAAAGATAATAGAAATTTATGATGCAGGACAATTGCCAATTTTACCAGGCGAACTCATTTGGCAAACCGGCGAGTCTCCACAGCCCAAAGATAAAATAGCCAAAGAAGCCATCCGTGGAGCGGAAAAAACATTGTCTTTTTATAAATCGTTGTTCAGCCGTAATTCTGTTGATAACAATGGAATGGTAATTCAGCAATCCATTCATTACCGGGAAAATCCAAGGAAAACATTCGCCAATGCAATGTGGGATGGTACACAAATGATTTTTGGAGATGGCGACGGTATAACTTTTGGTAGTTTTACCGGCGACTTAGATATTATTGCCCATGAACTTACGCATGGTGTTATTGATTATGAGGCCAACCTTACCTATAAAAATCAAAGCGGTGCACTAAACGAATCTTTTGCTGATGTTTTTGGAATTTTAGTGAAGCAATGGGCAAACAACACATCGGCCCGAAAATCAAACTGGCTTATTGGCGATAAAATTTTACTCGGCAAAAAATATGCTTTACGATCTATGAAAGCGCCCGGTACGGCTTATAAGAACCATCCGGAACTGGGAGATGACCCACAACCGGCCGTAATGAGCAATTATATTAAAATGACCGATGACGATGGAGGCGTTCATTATAATAGTGGCATTCCCAATCATGCGTTTTATGTAGCTGCCTACGAAATGGCCGGTAATGCCTGGGAAAAAGCCGGGGCTATTTGGTACGCAGCCCTTACGGATAAAAAGGCGCTGAAGAAAAGCGCTACCTTTAAAGACGCCCGAAAAGCAACAATTGCAAAAGCCAAAAGTTTATTTGGCGCTGGCAGTAAAGAAGTAAAAGCGGTAACAAAAGGATGGGATGAGGCGGAAGTAAAGTAAGTTTACAACATGAAAATAACGCTTTTAGAAACCGGCGGCTTTATTGGAAAAGCCAGGAAGGCAGAAATAAGTTTTGATATTTCAGAGAAAGATTATAAGCAGCTCTTAAAAAAAATATCTGTTAAGGCCGCAAAAAAAAACAGGCAGGTAAAAGACGGCTTTAGTTATTTTCTTTCCAGGGAAGGCGATGCCAAAGCAATCCCCGTATCCATCAGTACGATCCCGGATGAGTATAATTCACTGTTTGATGAATTATTTGCTCATCTCAAAACCATAAAATAAAAAAACTTGCTGCCTCGTTATACTTTTTTATGGACGGGTACGGTTGAATTTTTTTTTTATAAATGCAGCAGATGGTTTGTTATTTAAGTCCATAATATTGAATTAAACAACCTGGGTACGCACATTTTTCGCCTGGGCAACTTATTTTCAATATGTGGAAACAAATTTTCAAAGCAACTTTATGGGCGGGATCATTAGATATTTTAGCCGCTTTTCTCAATAGTTATTTAAGAAACAAAACTTCACCCGGTATTGTTTTACAATACATTGCCAGTGGGGTTTTGGGTGAAGAGGCTTTTTCCGGTGGCTATGCCACAATGGCCATAGGTTTGTTTTTTCATTTTATGATTGCCTTTTCCTGTACCGCATTATTTTTTGTTCTTTTTCCAAGGTTAAAGTTTTTGCATCACAGCATCCTGGTGAATGCTGTGTTAATAGCGCTTGTGGCATGGGTGGTTACCAATCTTGCTGTAATGCCCTTAAGCAGGGTGGAGCAGGGTGCATTTATATTTAGCCGGGTATTGATTGCAATAGGAATATTGATTATTTGTATTGGATTGCCCATTGCAGTTTCGGCAAAGCGTTATTTTTTAAAAGCCCAATCTGGGTAATCTTCAGTATTTTTCTCAATTGGCCTTGCTTTAAGAGAATAATAACAGGTAAATGCCTTTTTTCTATTATTTTTGCCATCCATTTTAGGATATTTTTTGGATGAAGCGATTACAACAAAACCGGGTTGGATTTCAGACACTGATCGTGTTTGTTTTTCTGTTTCTCAACAGCCTGTTTACGGTGGCCGCTTTTCATCCTGCTTCTTCTCTTTGCTTTAACCCTGGGAACCATTCCTGCATCCCCAACCCCGGCAATAGTAGCGACCCGGAAGAAAACATACGGTTGTATGAAGTTTCTACACACCGGTTTGAACAAAGAGGTTCAAAACACACCGTAAAGGAAAATCTAAGTTCAGCCCGGGAAAAATTTCCTGTTATACCGGTTAAAGAAATTATTTCAACCTCTTTACAACAGGATGCCTTTTGGCGCAGGCCTGTTTATTATCATTTTCTTTCTCTCTTCCACCTGTTTTAGGTATATCGCCTACTTGCAAATGCTTTTGTAATTTCTCTTTTTTATAGAGTTGCTGATTAGCAAACCTTTGAATTTATTTTTAAAAATTAAATACATTAAACAATGAAATGCCCAAATTGTAATGAAACACTCTTAATGACGCATAGAAATAATATTGAAATTGACTATTGTCCAACCTGCCGTGGTGTATGGCTCGATAAAGGTGAGTTAGATAAAATGCTCGAATTTGCTTCACAAATTACGGCTTCCTCGTCCAATTCAACTTTTGATTCCAGGCAGGGTTATGAGGAAAACAGGCATCACCCCGGCTATAAACTGCAAAAGCCTTATAAAAAGAAATCTTTTTTAAACGATTTCTTTGATTTTGACTGATGATACCTGTCTCAGTAATTCATTTTATAAAATTTAGAATTTACCATGCAAGAGATTATAGAATTTTTTTCGCATCTCACCAACCCGGAGTGGATTATGGAAAACGGCGGCCTGTACATCGTTGTACTTATCGTATTTATTGAAACCGGTTTTCCCTTTGGTTTTTTTCTTCCCGGGGATTCATTGTTATTTATTGCCGGAATGGTTATAGCCAATGCCCCAACAACTTTTGACCTGCCTTTGTTGAATTTGATATATTGGATCGTTTTAATTGCAACCGCCGGCACTTTGGGAAATTATGTGGGCTATTGGCTGGGCCATAAGTCAGAAACCCTTTTATTTAGCAGAAAGGACAGCTGGTTTTTTAAGAAAAAGTATTTAATACAGGCCAGGGAATTTTATGATAAAAAAGGCGGTGGAGCTATTGTGCTGGCCCGGTTTTTACCCATAGTGCGCACTTTTGCGCCTATAGTAGCCGGTATGGTTAAAATGCGCCCTGCAAAATTTTCATTTTATAATGTTACCGGAAGTTTTTTGTGGGTAATATCTATTGTAAGCGCCGGGTTTTTATTAGGTGAAAATGAATGGGTGAAAAACAATCTTGATAAAATTATTTTGGGAATTGTGGTATTAACCACTGCGCCGGTCTTTATTAAAATTATTTCTGAAAAGATCAAAAAGAGAAAGCTGAAAATCGTTTCAAGCTAAAATATTTTTACAACCCAAACTACTCAACACTTCAACTATGGATTTTATTGTTCCCGATTTTACCAATCCTGCGATATGGATAAGCCTGCTCACCCTTAGTTTTTTAGAAATTGTACTGGGTATTGATAATATTATTTTTATTTCAATTGTGGCGGGTAAATTGCCTAAAAATAAACAGCGCAAGGCCCGCAATATCGGGCTTATGCTGGCCATGCTGTTCAGGGTAGGGCTATTGCTTTGCATTAATTGGATCATTGGGTTAAAAGACCCTGTTATTAGTATAGCGGCTTTACTCGGAATTGCTGATGAAGGCCTGCATTTGAGTATAAAAGATTTAATTTTAATTGCCGGCGGTATCTTTTTAATTGTAAAAAGCACCCTGGAAATTCATCATAAATTTCAACATGAGCAAGCCGGGGAGCACCGGGGCAATAAAATTAAAATGGGTTTTGGCGCTGTAATTTTTCAAATTATTTTAGTGGATGCGGTTTTTTCTTTCGATTCTATACTCACTGCCGTTGGCCTGGTGGATAATGTGCTTATCATGATTATAGCTGTAATCATCTCCATTGGGATCATGATGTTGTTTGCGGGACCGGTTACAAAAGTCATTAATCAGCATCCTTCGTTACAAATGCTGGCGCTTTCATTTTTAGTGGTAATTGGTGTGGTACTCATTGCCAGCGGGCTTCACCAGGAGGTAAGCAAGAGTATCATTTATTCCTGCCTTGGATTTTCACTCCTGGTTGAAATGCTCAATATACGCCTTAGGAAAAAATCGCATAACACAACTGCCGGCCCTTTACCGGAAAGCTAAACGGTTTTTTAAGTTGAGCAATGAGTATTTACTTATGGTATCGGAAAATCCTGCATCCGGGTTTTGTTCCGGATTATGTATTTATTGTAAAAATTGGCTGAGAAATTTTCAAAAATACGATGCTTTGTTTCGTACCTTGGGTTTACGTTAAATACCTTTATCGTATGATCATTTTCAATTTCATATTATGAACCTTTCCGCAAAAAATTTAATGCTTCAACCAGCGCTGATTTTGGTAATTTTTACTTCCTGCAGTAATCATCAAATTGCCAAAAAGCCAAAAGAAACCTATACGCAATTTGTAAATCCTTTTATTGGCACCGGTGGTCATGGTCATGTTTTTTTGGGCGCTAATGTGCCTTTTGGAATGGTTCAACTGGGGCCATCTCAAATTATGGAAGGTTGGGATTGGTGTAGCGGATATCATTACAGTAGTAATAATATCATGGGCTTTACCCATACACATTTGAGCGGTACAGGTATTGGCGATTTAAACGATATTTTAGTGATGCCCACCGTAGGATATTTGGATGTAACCAAAGCCACCCAGGAAAAACCCGGTAAAGGCTACGTTTCAACTTTTTCTCATGAAAATGAAAAGTGTGAGCCCGGCTATTACAGTGTGTTGCTGGATAAGTATAAAATTAAGGCTGAGCTTACGGCAACGGAAAGGGTAGGGATGCACCGGTATTCATTTGCAAAAAATGATACGGCACGATTATTATTTGACCTGAGTTTTGGTATGGGTTGGGACCGGGCAACGGATGCTCTCGTGCAACAACTAAATGATAGCACCATTGCAGGATACCGCTTTTCAAACGGATGGGCCGATGACCAGCGATTATTTTTTACCGCCGTTTTTTCACAACCCATACAGGCTATACAATATTATTTGAACGATCGTTTGCAGGATACCACTGCCGGCAAGGGCAATACCTTAAAGGCAGCAATAGCATTTAATGTACAACAAAATACGCCGCTATTGGTAAAGGTTGCATTGTCGCCGGTAAGTTCACAAAACGCAATGCTCAATATGCAAAGCGAAATACCCGGATGGGATTTTAACGCCGTTGTTCAACAGGCAAAAGATAAATGGAACAATGAGCTGGCCAAAATTGATATTGATGCAGATGCGCCAACCAAAGAGGTATTTTATACTGCCCTGTACCACTCCTTATTTGCTCCCATTTTGTTTAATGATGTAAATAAAGACTATTATGGCGCCGATAAGCAAATACATCAAAATGCCGGGTTCAATAATTATTCCATTTTTTCTTTGTGGGATACGTATCGCTCTCTTCACCCTTTGTTTACCATTACACAGCCGGATAGGATTAATGACATCATTAATACCTTTCTGAATATTTACAAACAACAAGGCCGTTTGCCCATTTGGCATTTAATGGGTAACGAAACCGATTGTATGAATGGCAACCATTCCATCCCGGTTATTGTAGATGCCTTTTTTAAGGGATATAAAAATTATGACACCCTACTGGCTTATGAAGCAATTAAAAATACCGCTATGCGAAAAGACCCGGTGCCTTATGGCGACCCCAGGGTTGTACTAAAGCAAGACCTTCGCATACAGGCGCAGTATCTCAATAACCTCAGCTTTATTCCTGCGGATACTTTGGAAAAAACCGTATCCAATGCCCTGGAATTTGCTATTGACGATTGGTGTGTGGCACAAATGGCCAAAGCATTGAATAAGCCGGACGATTATGAATATTTTAAAAAACGCTCCAATTTATACAAAATGTATTTTGACAGCGCTACTCAATTTATGCGTGGCCGGTATGCCAATAAAACCTGGCGTACTCCTTTTGATCCCGCTTTTTCATCACATAACGCCTTTGATTATGTAGAAGGGAATGCATGGCAATATACCTGGCTGGTTCCGCAAGACCCTAAAGGTTTAATTGGTTTATTTGGGGGCGATGATGCATTTACAAAAAAACTGGATGCATTATTTACCACTTCGGCATCTATGGGACAGGAAGCATCGCCGGATATCAGTGGCTTAATAGGAATGTATGCCCAGGGCAATGAACCCAATCATCACATCCCTTATTTGTATGCTTTTGCCGGGGAACAATGGAAAACGGCAATGCGGGTAAGGCAAATTGCCGATACCTTCTACAGCACAAAAACAGATGGCCTTTGCGGCAATGAAGATTGTGGCCAAATGAGCGCATGGTATATATTTTCTGCCATGGGTTTTTACCCGGTTAACCCGGCAAACGGGGTCTATGTTTTTGGGAGCCCTGCAGTGAGTTCTGCTACAATCCATTTGCCCGGCAATAAAATATTTACTCTAAAAACCATTAATAATACCAAGGCAAATGTTTATATTCAAAGCGTCACTTACAATGGAAAACCCTATACAAAATCCTGGTTTACCCATGCTATGTTGATGAACGGTGGGGAGTTTATTTTAACAATGGGTGATAAACCGTCAGGCTTTGGAAAAAATAGTATAGACAGGCCGGAATAAAAGTTGATGTTTAACTAATCCATAAAAGTGATTGTAATTTTTTATATGAAAAGAGTAATGAACCCGGTTGTTGCTTTATCCCGAATTTTTCTTTTATGCAGCCTGACGAAAATGTCATTTGCTCAAAATCCTGCGGATTATGTAAATACATTAATGGGAACACAATCCAGCTACAGTTTGTCTAATGGAAACACTTACCCGGCAGTTGCACGGCCCTGGGGCATGAATTTTTGGACGGCACAAACCGGTAAGATGGGCGACGGCTGGCAATATACCTACAACTCCGATAAAATCAGGGGCTTTAAGCAAACCCATCAGCCTTCACCCTGGATGAATGATTACGGGCAATTTTCAATTATGCCGGTTACTGGTGCATTAAAGTTCAGGGAAAATGAACGGTTGAGTTGGTTTGGCCATAAGGCAGAAATAGCAAAGCCCTATTATTATGAAGTTTACCTGGCCGACCATGATGTTACAACCGCTTTCACCACTACCGAAAGAGCAGCCTATTTTGAAGTAAGTTTTCCGCAAACCGACAGCGCCTTTATAGTGGTGGATGCATTTGATAAAGGGTCTTTTGTGAAAATTTTACCTGAAGAAAATAAAATTATTGGCTATACCACCCGAAACAGCGGTGGGGTGCCGAATAATTTTAAAAACTATTTTGTTTTGCAGTTCGATAAACCGTTTACGCTTCATTATACCTGGAACGATAGCGCTTTGGAAAAAAATAAACTGGAAATGACGGCAAATCATGCCGGGGCCATAGTGGGTTTTAAAACCTATCGGCATGAAAAAGTGCATATAAAAATTGCTTCTTCGTTTATCAGTGTGGAGCAGGCCGAACTCAATTTAAAAAATGAAATTGGTAACGCTACTTTTCAACAAACCGTAAAATCATCAGAAGCAGAATGGAATAAAATATTAGGCCGTGTAAAAGCCAGTGGTGGCACAGCAGAGCAACTATCCGTATTTTATTCCTGCCTGTACAGGGCGGTTTGTTTTCCACAAAAACATTATGAAATTGATAGGGCCGGTAATATTGTTCATTACAGTCCGTACAATGGTAAGGTACTGCCGGGTTATATGTACGCCGGTACGGGGTTTTGGGATACGTTTCGGGCTTTGTATCCGTTACTAAATTTTTTATATCCTTCCATCAATAAAGAAATGCAGGAAGGCTTGATTAATGATTATAAAGAAGGCGGCTTTTTGCCGGAGTGGAGCAGCCCGGGTTTTAGAAATGTAATGGTAGGTAATAATTCGGCATCGGTAGTAAGTGATGCGTATGTAAAAGGATTGAGAGGTTATGACATTAATCTTTTGTATGAAGCCTTATTGCATGGCGCCAACAATGAAGGGCCGATGGATGCCGTAGGGCGTAAGGGCGTAGCGTATTATAATGAGTTGGGTTATGTGCCTTATGATGTAAAAATTAACGAGAACGCTGCCCGTACTTTAGAGTATGCGTATGATGATTTTACCATTTGGCAATTAGCCAAGGCTTTAAAAAGGCCGCAGGCTGAAATTGATTTGTATGCAAAGCGAATGATGAACTATAAAAATTTATTTGATCCCGAAACAAAACTGATGCGTGGAAAAAATAAGGATGGTAGTTTTCAAAAACCTTTCAATCCTTTTAAATGGGGCGATGCCTTTACCGAAGGCAATAGCTGGCATTACAGTTGGAGCGTATTTCATGATGTGCAAGGCCTGGTGGATTTAATGGGCGGTAAAAAAACATTTATCAGCATGCTCGATTCGGTGTTTAACCTTCCGCCGGTTTTTGATGATTCATACTATGGGAGCGTAATTCATGAAATAAGGGAAATGCAAATTATGAATATGGGACAATATGCCCATGGTAACCAACCCATACAGCACATGCCGTATTTGTATAATTATGCCGGTCAGCCCTGGAAAGCGCAAATGCATATTCGGGAAATTATGAATAAACTCTATAAAGCATCTCCAGACGGGTATTGTGGCGATGAAGATAACGGGCAAACTTCTGCCTGGTATATTTTTTCAGCTATGGGTTTTTACCCGGTATGCCCGGGCACCAATGAATATGTATTGGGTACACCATTATTTAAACAATTGGATATTAATTTTGAAAATGGGAAAAAGCTCAGCATTAGCGCCCCGGGAAATTCAGCAAACCATCCGTACATTCAAAAAATAATGTGGAATAATAAGCCCTATGAGTTGAATTATGTTACGCATGAAGCTTTGCAAAAAGGGGGCTTGCTGTATATTTTTATGAATAATAAACCCAACGTTAATAGAGGTACAGCGCCTAAAGCGTATCCCTATTCCGTTTCTTTAAAAAGATAAATATGATATCCAGGAAAAAATTTATTGCACAATCCGGCCTTGTGACTGCGGGGTTGGCTATGAGACCAGCATGGGCATTAGGTCAAAATTTTGAAAGCAGGCGCCCTCCTTTGGCAGATCGAAAATTTACCAGCGATGCTGTTGAAGCAGCAATTGTGGGTATGAAGAAAAAAATCAGTAACCCGGAGCTGGCCTGGCTTTTTGAAAACTGCTTTCCCAATACTTTAGATACAACGGTGGAGTTTGAAATGATAAATGGGAAACCGGATACTTATGTTATCACCGGCGATATTGATGCCATGTGGCTAAGAGACAGTACGGCACAGGTGTGGCCCTATTTGCCTCTTGTAAACAAAGATGCAAAACTGAAACAACTCATTGAAGGCGTAATCAACCGCCAGAAAAAATGCATCATTCTCGACCCCTATGCCAATGCTTTTTATAAAGACTTTAATAAAGTGAGCGAATGGAAGAGCGATTTAACCAAAATGCAACCCGGCATCCATGAACGTAAATGGGAAATTGATTCATTGTGTTATCCCATACGCCTGGCACACCGTTATTGGAAAGTAACCGGCGATACGCAGGTTTTTGATGCCGATTGGAAACAATGTATTGCACTTACTTTGCAAACCTTTAAAGAACAGCAACGGAAAAACGGAGACGGGCCCTATAGTTTTCAGCGGATCACTGCATGGGCTACTGACGGGGTGCCGCTTTCGGGGTATGGATACCCGGTAAAACCGGTAGGGCTTATTTGTTCCACTTTCAGGCCCAGCGATGATGCCACATTGTTTTCTTTTTTGGTACCATCCAATTTTTTTGCTGTAACATCATTAAAACAAGCTGCTGAAATTTTAAATTCTGTTTATAAAGATGCGGTTATGGCTAATGAATGTTTGTCGCTGGCTAAGGAAGTAGAACAAGCCTTGCAACAATATGCGGTAATCCGTCACCAGCAATATGGGAAAATATATGCTTTTGAAGTAAACGGTTTTGGTAGTTTTAATTTAATGGACGACGCCAATGTGCCGAGTTTATTGTCCTTGCCGTATTTAAACGCAGTAAAAACTACTGACCCGTTTTATATAAATACCCGTAGATATGTATTATCAACAAGCAACCCTTTTTTCTTTAAGGGTAAAGCGGCAGAAGGCATTGGCGGGCCACATGCAGGTATGTTTATGATATGGCCCTTGAGTATTACCATGCGTGGGCTTACCAGCAACAATCCGCAGGAAATTAAACAATGTATCAACTTTTTAAAGAACACCCATGCAGGCACAGGCTTTATGCATGAATCCTTTCATAAAGATGACGCCCAAAAATTTACCCGTAAATGGTTTGCCTGGGCCAATACCTTGTTTGGGGAATTTATTATGCATGTAGGGGATAGGAATCCTGCTTTACTCTAAATTAATTCCTGCTAATTCACTCAGGTTAAAGCTTCCTGGAGTTTTTTGATTTGAATGGGTTTGGGTTTTTCTTTCCCTTTCTTTTTCATTTTATTCAGCCATATCATTGTGCCTGTGATGGGAAGGGTAGTGGCAATAAGGCAGGCAAGAAAATAAATAAGTTTTGTAAAGCTGCCATACACATTGCCTACATGAATGGCTTTGATGGATCCGGCAATTCGTTCGTTGAACGGTTTTTCTTTGAAAATATCTTTCTTTAATACATTTCCATTGTATTGGTCAACAGTTAGCCTGTCGGCAGCAGCAGGAGCAAAAAAACCGGTTTTAGTTTTAGCAATCACCGTTGCAGATGCAGAATCGGCAGGCAGAGAAATGGAATAGTTTCCCTTGTAAGCAAATGTTTTATCAGCAATTTTAATATAATCCGCAATGGATAAACCTGCACTATTTAACCCGTTTGCAGGTAATGTGGATTGAATAGGTTTTTCTTTGGGTGCATCTTTGGATTTATAGGTTCCCAATGTTTTTTGCATCCCTGTTCTGTACCAGTCAAACGACCATTGCGGCCCGGTGAGACCCATCAGCAACAAAAAAAACAGCGCATAAAATGCAAGAGAATTGTGCAGGTCATGATTTATTCTTTTCCATCCTGCATTCCATTTTATTTTTAAACCCTGCTTCCAAGATTTTATTTTTTGCGGAAACCAAATGATCATTCCGGTAATGCAGCCTAACGTGAATATGATGGTAGCCCAGCCGGAGATCATACTGCCCAGTTCCCTGTTGGTAATGCTTTTGAAAATGGGTTGCTCAATTTTGTCTAATAACAACCAGCGGTGCAGGCTGAACATGGTGCCCATAAATTCTTTGGTAGCGGTTTTTTCTTTTGATGTGCCGGTGATTTCTCCTGTGTAGGGATTTACAAAATAACCAATGCCGCCACGGCTTTTATCTCCTTCTTTTTTTACATTGAACTGGTAGGTTCTTTGTAAATCTTCGGGAATACTTACCGAAGTAACCTTGCCACCAGATGTCAATTGTATATTTGAAATAAATGAATCGGCAGGGATTCTTTGTTTCCCTTCAAAATTTTTTACTTTGTATAAATGCGGTGCAGCCCATTCCGTAAGTTCGGTGTTAAATACATATACCGTTCCGCTGAAGCATACTACAATAACAATAAGTCCACTTGAAAGCCCCAGCCAGAGATGAATATCGTTGAATAATTTTCTAACTCTTTGCCAGTTTGTTTTTTGAATGGATGTTTTGGCCATCTTATTTATTATTTTTTACAGCAAAAGGGATCGGTAAATTACCGTCCCTTTTATGAATGAGTATTTTTAATTATTTAAAACCTATACGCAAAGGTTGCAATAAATTGGCGTGGCGGAATAGGGTTGATGCTGTAATTTTCATGCACATAATAATTATAGGTATTGGTAAGGTTAGATAGTTTTGCCAGCAATGAAAACCTGTTTATGCTGTAACCGGCAGAAATATCAACGGTTGCAAAACCATCCACAGGAATAAGCCTTGAATAATTTTGTGATTGCTGAATGGTATTGTTCCATCCTCCAAAACGTTTACCAACATAAAATGCCGAAGCGCCGATCTTCAATCCATTTAATTTACCACGGCTGAAGGTATAGAATACGCTTCCATTTGCCGTATGTGCAGGTGTATTTACAAGGCGTTCGCCTTTCACATAGCTTCCTTTGTTTCCGGGAGTTTTTGTGTAATGCATATCATTATAACTGTAACCTGCCATAACGGAAAGGCCTTTTACAAAATTTGCCATCACATCCAACTCAATGCCATTGCTGCTGGTTTGCCCGGTAAGCTCTTTCAGGCTGCTATTGCTATTGGGGTTGCCGTCTTTATCAAACTGTGCGGTTTGCGCCAGGTTGTTATTTATAATTTTATATGCGGTGAGGTTTACCGTTAATCTTCCTTTACAAAAAATATTTTTTACACCCAGTTCATATTGATCAATGATGGATGGCGGTAAAGTATTGTTGTAAATATCCAAACCGGTATTCACCGAGAAGGAATTGGAGTAGCTTGCAAAGAAAGATGTGTTTTGTTTAAACCTGTACAGCAATCCCACCCTTGGTGAAAATGCACTGGCCGAAGCAAATTTTCCTTTAGCTATAGAATCGTTTTTTTGCAAATAAGTAGTGCTGTTGGATGGCGATTCCTGCAACGACCAGCGAACACCTGCCAGTAATTTTATTTTTGGCGTTAGGCTGATTAAATCCTGCACATAAGCGCCGAACCGGTTCACTGGCGTTTCCACTAATGTAACCCTGTTTGCTACAGGAATATCTGTACGTTGTACAAATTTGTTGGGATCCAGAATGTTGATGGTATCATAAATCTTTCCCTGAATATCGTAATTGTAAGTGTTGGTGATATAATGATCGGCATCGGCGCCGGCTAATAAAATATGCGCCACTTTACCGGTTTTAAACTGGCCATTCAGGTTGAGCTGGCCCGTGAAATATTTTTCTTTTGTATCCACACGACCTAATGGCCTTGCCCATGTTCCCGGTTGGGGGTCGTACAAAGCCTGTATTCTTTCCACAGCAAAATAATCTCTTTTGTATTGTTGATAAGATAATACAGTGTTCAGTTTCCAGTTTTGGTTAAATGAATGATTGAATGTAACGGATGCCGTTGTTTGATAGGTCTTATTATACTGCCAGTTGGTGCCCATAAATCTTGATCGGGGTACATCGGCAATGGTAGCAGGACGGATACCTTTGGTCGAATCATTCAAAGTACCGGTTCCAAAATCGGGAGTGAATTCATGTTTCAGAAAATCGCCTTCTACAATTAGTTCCGAACGGCTGCCTAATTTAAAAAGCAAAGAAGGATTTATATAATACCGTTTTGAAGAAACCTGGTCACGGTAACTGTCTGCCGATTCAAATGTACCATTTACCCGGTAAGCAATTTTGTTACTGAGCGGCCCGTAAATATCAATAGCAGGTTTAATGAGATTGTAACTTCCTGCTCTCAAACTTACTTCTCCTCCAAAATCAAATTTTGGTTTTTTGGTAATCATATTTAAAATGCCACCCGGAGCCACATTGCCGTAAAGAATGGCGGCGCTGCCTTTTAAAATTTCCACACTCTCCAATGAACTTACTTCGGGCATTGCGCCTGAGTTTACCCTTGAACCGTTTTTAAACATATTGGTGGATGAAAAACTATAACCTCTTGCATAAAAACTTTCCTGTGTACTTGATCTTGTGGTGCCGAGATAAACGCCATTTACATTTTTAATTACATCACTCAGGCGCTGCGCCTGCTGGTTTTTAATAGTGGTTTCACTTACGGTTACCACTGCTTGCGGAAGATCCATGGGCTTGATGGGCAGTTTGCCAATTGATGCCGGAATATCATTGATAGATCTATTGGCCGAAACAACTATTTCCGTTAGCTCGGTTTCATTTTCCAATAATTTAAAATTATAGCTGGAAGTTTGATTGCTTGTGATGCTAACCGGTTTTTGAATTGTTTGTAAACCCACAAACGATAAAATGATATGGTATTTTCCTTCAGGAATATTTGAAATTTGAAACGAGCCGTCTGTTTTGCTGATTGTTCCTTTTTTAATTTCTTTTAGCTGTACATTTACTTCTGCGGCGGGCTTTCCATCGCTTGTTTTTATAAATCCCTGCAGGTTGCCGGATTGTGCATTGGCTGTAATTGTAAAAATTAATAAAGCCGATAGGGCAGTAATATTTCTCCTAATTTTAGTTGTATTGTATAAAAAACTCATATCCTTAATTTGTTTGGAAGCAAAGAAAGTAAGGGTTGCTTATGTAACAACTCGCTAAAGGGAAACTCGTTTTCGCAATGAGGAAATTTGAGTGCTGTTTTTATGAAAGCCTTGCCAGGCTTGAAGAAGTAGTAATTTAAACCAGATATTTCAATCCAGTGGAACAAAAGTAAACTCCCATTTTACAGGATTTTGCCAGTCTTTTCCTTTAAAACTGCCGACAGGCGCTTTTATTAAAATATCATTCCATCCTTTTTTTAAAAATATTGACGTTGGATTACGATACTCATAGCCTTCATCAATTAATGGGATTTCAGAGTTGCCTTTTTGCCCGGCTCTTAGCCAATGTGGAGGTTTAATTACAATCCCGTTTACCCATATAGTGCTGCCCTTATCATCCCATCCATCTTGTGGAGGAGAATCCGTTGCAGGTGAACGGGAAATATTATTAAAACCAATCCAGAATTTTTTTTCGCCGTCTTCATCGGCCCAGATTTTTGTAGTGGCATACCAGCTGCTGCTGTCTTCGGGGTTATCAATGGCTCCCTTAATTAGTGGCGCCCACCAATGACGCAATACAATGCTGCCGCCTGTAACTTCTTTATAAACTTTTGCCTGTGCTTCACTCCAGTTTTTTGATTCGGGAAAAAATTGTTTTTTTACATCTCCGCCATTCTCAAAAGGCCCATACAATTTCCAAACAAGGTTGGATTGTTTTGCGTAATTAAAAATTTTATGCTTGAAAAATTGTTTTTTATTATCGAGTAAGCGGTTTTCAAAATCAATAAAGCCTTTTTTATCACCGTCATCAATATTGGCAATCCATCCGGCTTTTCCTCCGCCACGCCAGATTCTTTCGGCAAAAGCCAGCATACCTGGATAAACAGGGTTCATCCGCAACACATCTTCTTCTTTAGCCACTGCCCTGTCGGGCCACATGCAAATAGTGCCGCCTAATGTTGTTGCATCACCTTTTTCTTTGTCGCCAATTTTTCGGTTAAAAATAGTTGTAACTGCCTCCAATGGGTCAATATGGTTGAGGTACAAATGCCTTGAATCTATAAATTGAATTTGATTGTTGGTGGTATGATGTGCATTATCATCCATCCATAGTTGCCTGATAGTACTTGCAGTAAAATTTCCTCCAGGCTGCCAGCCAATTACTTTTTTACCCAGGCTTTCAATGTAATTTGTTATTTCGGGAACAAAACTTTTGTTTGTGATTTTTACTTCATCGGCGCCGATGTGGATATAGGGTAAATCATAAGTGGTAATAAATTCTTTCAGGATATTTTTTACATATACCAGTCCCGAATCACTTTGCATATCCGTTTTCATAGCTCTTTTGAATGCTGCGCTATGACCGGGCATATCAATTTCCGGAACAAAGCTGATGTATCGTTCTTTACAATATTTTATTAAATCTTTTATCTCGGCTTCGGTATAATACATCCCCTTATTTCGCAGCATAGTTTCCGGTGCAGTTAACTGGGGATATTTTTTAATCGCAAAACGCCAGGCAATATCTTCGGTAGCATGAAAATGAAAAATATTCAGTTTGTACATGGCCATAACATCAATTTGCTGTTTCAGTAAGGGAAGCGACATATAATTTCTTCCCACATCAATCATATAACCCCGCCACGAAAATGCAGGCCAGTCGGTTATTTCGCAGGCATCTATCCTTACGCCATCCCTCATTAATTGTTTTAACGATTGTATCCCGTTGAAAATACCATGCGTTGTATTTGCATTAATTTTTACACTTTTTTCGGTTACGTTTAACTGATAGGCTTCGGTAGTATTTTGTGCTGCACCAACTTTTGAAATGCTCAATTCAATAAAATGCTCATTTGCCGGTTCGGTAGTTGAAAGTTTTGTGTCCCAACCAATTGATTGCAGGTATTGTTGTAATTGCAAGGCTTCATTTTGTAATCCATCATTTTTAACTACAATTGTTTTGCATTTGTATAAATCAAAAGTTCCGGGCTTCCAGGTTAATTGCTGCGGTAAAGGAATTAAAGAAACTTTGGGTTGCAAATCATACACAAAAGGAAATACAATGTGTTTCCATAATGCATAAGCATTTCCTTTCAGATGCAGCCCGTCATTGGTAAGCGCTGCTTTAAGTTTTCCTGAACTTTCGGAAAACGCAGTGTGTAAATCAATAAACGTATAGCCATTTATTTGCGAACTGTCTTTTAGCTGCTTATTAATGTGGTTTATTTTTTCGCCATTGCCTGTATGGCCGCCAAACTTGCCATAAACAGTATTTACGGGCAAAATACTTTGTACAAAAAGCCGGGTAGTGGGGCTTTCCTGTTTGAGATAGGAAGAAATGAGCAAAATATTTTTAACTACACTATCGGTACTTATGCCCCATGCCAGGTCGTTAGTGCCAATGAGTAAAAAAACTTTGGCAGGTTTTCTTTTAACTATTTCATCTAAACGATGAATTACGCCGGCAGTAATATCACCGCTGATGCCCCGGTTTTTTATTCGACTATCTTTAAATAATTCATTCCACTCATTGCCATCGGTAATGCTGTTGCCCAGGAAAATAATATCGCCTTTTGTTTGCGGCATTTCTTTAAAAAGGCTGTAACGCTGATGATAGTAAGTTGAAAAAAGGGAGTCGGGATAAACGGGAGTCTTTACCTGTGAAAATAAAGATTGATTTATAAAAAGTAGAATTATGAAAATTCGGAACACTTTAAAAATTTGAACTGTTAAACGGATATTTTTCTGCAAGATAAGATAAGAAACGGTTACCGGATTTTGTAATGTTGGCCGGTGATGGTTTTAAACTCGACTATGGATGCCTTTTTTTTTGCATTTACAATTATTTGATGTTTGCTATTGATAATTTTTTTATTCGCCGGCAATAAAATACGACAAGTATTTCCGCTTGTGGAAAAGATTGCCGCCTCTTGAATGATACCGTTTTTCCAATGCATCTCCACTTCAAAACCACCCCTGGCCATTAAACCTTTAATGCTGCCCTGTTGCCAGTCTTTGTGCGAAGGCAATGCAGGTAGAAACCGAATAACTTCATCGTTGCCAGCGCTTTGCAATAACATTTCGGCAATGCCGGCAGTGCCGCCAAAGTTTCCATCAATTTGAAATGGGGGATGGGCACAAAATAAATTCGGGTAAGTGCCCCCTCCATTCATGTTTATTCCTTCGCCTTTTACAGGCTGTAATAATCCTTTTAGTAATTGGAGTGCATGGTTTCCGTCACCCAACCTTGCCCAAAAATTTATTTTCCAGGCCTTGCTCCACCCGGTGCCTTCATCGCCACGCTGTACTAAAGTTTGTTTTGCGGCATTGGCAAATTGTGGCGTTTGCCAGGTTGAAATTTCATCGTAAGGGTATAAGCCATAAAGATGGGAAACATGCCGGTGCTGCGGCTCGGCATCGTCCCAATCCTGCAACCATTCATTCAAATCCCCGGATTTACCAATTTGATTGGGGGCTAATTGGGATAATGTTTTTTCTAATTCTTTGCTCCAGTTTTCATCCCTTTGTAAAATTTTTGATGCATTGATGCAGGCCTTGAATAACTCCCGGCATATTTGCATATCCATTGTGGGGCCCATACAGGTATTGCCCACAAAACCATTGGGCATTTTATATGCATTTTCGGGGGAATTGGATGGCGCTGTTACGAGCCAGCCATGGCTGGGCTCTTTTATTAAAATGGACTGCAAAAATTGTGCGGCTCCTTTTAATACCGGGTAATATTGCCTTAAAAATTCTTGATCTCCTGTAAAACGGTAATGTTCCCAAATATGTTCGCAAAGCCATGCGCCGCCGGTTAAGGTAGAACCCCATTCGGCGCTTTCACCAGGTGAAGTGTAAAACCAGGGGTTGCTGATTACATGCGCTACCCAGCCCGGTGCATGATAGTAGGCTTTGGCAGTTTTTGTTCCATTGGTTACAAGATTTTTGGTGAAGCGATGCAAGGGTTCGGATAAGTCAGAAAGGTTGGTTTGCTCCGCCAGCCAATAATTCATTTGAAGGTTTATATTGAGATGGTAATCGCCGTTCCAGGCTGTTTGATATTCGGTAGCCCATAGCCCTTGCAGGTTTGCGGGTAATAATCCCGGCCTCGATGATGAAATAAAAAGGTACCTTCCAAAATTGAAGTATAATACCGGTAATTGGGGATCGCTGGCTCCGTTTTGATAATTGATTAACCTTTGGTTTGTGGTAAGCTGAAAAACTTCATTGTTGGCAGGCATTTTCCAGCGGCAGCGGTTAAATAATTTTTGGTAAGCAATTTTACTTTTTTGAAAACTGGTATTGAAATGATAGGTTTTTGTTTTAGCGAGGTAACCCAACGCTTTTTCTACAACATTGTCAGGGTTCAATAAACCGGATGAATAATTGTAATTCGTAACCGAAGAAATTTTAAGCAGGCAAGTTGAAGCATTTTCAATAACGAACTCATTGCCCTTAACTATAATTTTTCCATCTTTTATAACGGGCTCAAGTACAGTGGCAAATTGCATTCCTTTATCCCCGCCAGCCGGTAGTTGGCCTTGCAAGACCAGTTTATTTTCATGTACCGTTACCGAAGCATTTTCTTTTCTAAATAAAGAAAGAGAAAAATTCAAGCCTTGTTGTTGAGAAGAGGAAAGTTTAACCCAGATAATATCATTAATGAAGTCAGCAAATACTTCCTCCTTTACCCTATTATTGATTCGTTGGAAAGTAGTAACGGCTTTTGCGTCTTCAATATTTAAAAAGCGCTGATAATGGGAGATGGGCACGGAACTGTCTTTCCAACTTATAAAAACATCACCCAAAGTTTGATAACAGCCGTATTTTTCATTTGCTCCATTGCCCATACCGGAGCCTTTGCCTTTGGCAACAAAATGTTTTTGCAAAAGTTTCTGGGCTTCACTGTTTTCTCCTTTGAGTAATAATTCCTGTATGGGTTTCAGGTAATGCCATGCACTATCATTATCGGCATGTTGACGGCCACCACTCCACAGCGAGATTTCATTAAGGGCTATCCGTTCTTGTTGGGTATTGCCATACAGGAGTGCACCTAACCGGCCATTACCCAGTGGAAGGCTTTCGGTAAATGTTGTTGCAGGTGCATTAAAGCGTAGGGTAACATCCGCACCCTGGGCAATTGAAGTTTGACTCAAGAGGGTTAAAAAAAATAAACTGTTGATTTTTTTTACCCAACTCCAAATACCTGCCTGCATGGATTGTGCCGGAATTTTCTCCTGTGGTAATTTTTTAAACTTTAATAGGTATTTGGAACGCATGGTTATTAATGGATGGTATAAATGCTATATCCGAATTTTAAAAAATACAAAACATTTACTGATCTTTTTCCGTCCAGTTAAAATCTTTTTGTGTGGCAATAAAACCTGTTGGCCTTACAATGGTAACTACACCTGCACCGTTATATAAATCATCTACTTCAAAGTTTACTCTTTCGCCGGGATTTATTTCGGGTAAATCATAGGCTTTGGTGCTTAAATAATTAGCTGTGCTGCCGGACAAATACAACTTATATCCTTTAACAGTATGCTGAGGCAAACCCATACTTCCAAAAATTAATAAATTGAGTTTTCCTTTACTCCATTGCCTGGCTTGCTGCACTTCTATTGGTGACGAGAGCTCTCTTAATACTTTCATGGATGGTTTTGGGTTGCCATACATATCATAAATACCATGAACCCTTCTGCGATATTTATTATCTTCGGATGTGCCTGGATAATGGGTGCGGTAATCCGTAAGGTCAAAATAAATAGCGCCTTCTACATAGGGTTTGCTTTCGTAAATAGCCATGTGATAAATTAAATCCTCCAATCTTCGTTTGTCGCCACCCCTAAAGTTGGGTTCACATAAACCAAATTCCGAAATAAAAAAAGGTTTATCGGGATAACTTAAATGAACACTATCCAGGTAAGCATGTATTTGTCCTTGTGGAATATCCCACCAACTGGCACCATATTCATTCATCATTAAATAATCGCCATCGGCTGCGGCATCCGGAGTAAATTTTGGATTGTTGTAATAACTGGAGGTTAACGTATTGCTCACATAGGCTGTCATGCGGCTGGGATCCAATGCCCTTGCTTTTTTTAATAAGTCGGCAATCATTTGTTTCATATCGTCATCCCGGCCCCGCAATTCATTTCCCACACCCCATGAAAATATGGAGGGATGATTGTACATATTGTTTACCATGCGTTCCATTTGTTTTAGGGCAATGCGGCGAATGGTATCATTGGCGGGTGTTTCCGGGCCCCAAAGCGGAACTTCCTGCTGTACAATAATTCCATTACGGTCGCAAAAATCATAAAACAAATCATCCTGCTGAAAATGTTGCCGTGAAAAAATACAGTTTACATCTTTCATTAATTTTCCCATGGCTATAATCATGGAATCGGTTTCGGCAAAACCAAAATCGGGGTTGCTGCCGGCGGTCCATTCCACCCCCATCCATTTTACCTTTTCAGCATTCAAAAGCATTTTTCCGTTTTGCATTTTCAATTCTCTAAAGCCCACGAAAGTGGAAAGTTTATCGCTGGCTTTTTTTCCGTTCATTACGGTTACATCTACCCTGTACAAATTCGGAAAATCAAAATGCCAGGGGTTTACTTTGGGTAGTTTTATTGCTGCAACGGATTCATTACCCTGCCATACCGTATTTACAACAGAGGAAAAAACAGTGTTTTTGGTTGACTGGTTTTCTTCGGAAATAGTAATGTTGAATTTTATATTGTTATTTACATTATCGAAACCCAATTTTATGGTTAAATCGCCTTCGTTATTGCTAAGATGAAGCGTTGGTGTAACATGAATATATTGTGCAGCAGGCTTGTCACTCACTATTAAAGCTACTTTGCGGATAATGCCGCCATCATTGGGCCAGTCGAATGAGCTACCGAAGGGTACTTTGCTGGCGCCATAATCGTTATTTACCGCAATGGTGATGGTATTTTCTTTGCCATAATTTAATTTTCCGTTGAGGTTGATGAAAAATTTATTGAAGCCATCTCCAATATTTTCATCAATTTTTTTTCCATTTACATAGATATAAGAAGTATGATTGATGGCGCCAAATTGAAAAACAACATTTTTGTTTTTCCAGGTATTTGGCACGGTTAATTTCTTTTGATACCATCCCCAGCCATAATGATTTTGGTTTTCTTCATCTACGTTCCAGGTGTGTGGAAGGGTTACGGTTTTTGTATTTGGCAATGGGTTTTGAAACCAGCCATTTTTCATCCCTTCTGCTTTTTTATCAACAGCAAATAGCCAATTGTTATTTAAGGCAATGGTATCTCTTTGGGCAAAGGTTATGATTGAAATCCCTATGCTGCAAAGGATGCTAAAATAAATTTTCTTCATAATTGGCGTTTTAATATAGTTTAAATTAATTGGCGGGTTCATATACCCTCACATAATCTATAAAATAGTGTTGCGGCAGCACAGCATCATCTATAGGGCCGGGCCAGTTGGCACCCATGGCCAGGTTGAGCAACAGGCAAAATGGCTTCCTGAACGTAGGAGCTGCAAAGCTTCCGGCGCTGTCTATAATAAAATGATGGATGCGTTTATGATCAAACCAAATATCTATTTTATTTTCATCCCATTCCAATGCATAAGTATGAAAACTGTTGCTTACAGTGCTATCATTTATTTTACTGCCCGAAGAGCGGCTGGTTTTTAAACTATCCGGAAAATGTATAGTGGAATAAATATCCGTTGGATGGTTGCCTATGAATTCCATAATATCTATTTCTCCGCATTTTGGCCAGCCAACCTGTTTACGATCTTCACCCATCATCCAAATAGCCGGCCAAATACCGCCGCCATGGGGCAGTTTTGCCCTTACTTCAATTCTTCCATATTTCCAAGCTGTTTTTCCAAAGGTATTGATGCTGGCAGAAGTGTATTGTGCAATCGAATCTTTATGGCGCCAATCGCTACTTGCAGCCTGGTAAAATTCATTGCTAAAAACCTCTTTGCGGCCGGTAATGCAGAGCATGCCATTGTTTACCCAAATATTTTCTTTTCTAGCCCTGGTATAATATTGTTGTTCATTATTACGGATATGACCCACTTCGTAATTCCATTTAGTGCTGTCGGGCAGGCCGGTATAATTAAATTCATCCTGCCAGGTTAATTTCCATCCTTTTTTAGTTTGTGCTTGTGTATTTAATAATGTTAACATTAAGATCGGAAAAAATAAGAGGTGTAATTTTTCTTTCATTAAATAATATTTTAAAATTATTAAATAATCGCCCTGTCTAAATGTACATAACCGCCGTCCACATGAATTAACTGGCCAGTAGTGTGGCTCGATTTTTCAGAAAGAAGAAAAGCTACCATATTGGCAATTTCTTCTGCTGTGGTCATTCTTTTCTCCAATGGAATTTTAGCAGTTATTTGATTTAGTTTTTCCTGCGGATTGGCAAATGTTTTTATCCAGCTTTCGTATAAGGGTGTAAAACATTCGGCAACGATTACCGCATTCACCCTAATGCCATATTTTAATAATTCTACCGCCCATTCCCGGGTAAGAGCATTGCGGCCGCCATTTGCAGCTGCATAGGCAGATGTATTGCCCTGGCCGGTTTCAGCCGTTTTGGAACCTATGTTTACAATGGCCCCTTTGCTTTGTTTTAAAAATGGTAAAGCATGATGTGCTAACAAATAATAATGAATTAAATTTTTGTGCAATGACGCTACAAAAGATTGGTAATTGCCATGCTCAAGGCCAACGCCGTCATTTACTCCTGCATTGTTTACGAGGCCATCAATTTTTCCAAATTTATTGGCAATGATATTTATTGATTGTTCACATTGAGCCGGCTCCGTGAGTTCCGCTACTACCTGGAAAGCCCTGCCACCGGTGGATTCTATTGCGGCAACAGTTTTCATGTTGTCTTCTTCACTTCTCCCAATAATCACAGGTATTGCGCCTTCTTTTGCCAATACTTTTACAATGCCTTTGCCAATGCCTTTTGCACCGCCTGAAACAATAATGACTTTATCCTTTAATTGTAAATCCATTTTTATAGATTATAAAATTTGATAGCGTTATTGCCCATAACATTTTGTTGTTCGGATGTTGAAAACTTTTGAAGATAGAATTCCACCAGGTTTTTCCACTGGCGGTATTCTCCACTTAGCAAAATTACCGGCCAATCGCTGCCAAACAAGATCCTTTCTGTGCCAAATGCTTCAAATACTATATCAAGATATGGATAGAAATCCTCGGGCTGCCATTGATTCCATTTGGCTTCCGTAAGTAAGCCCGATAGTTTGCAATAAACATTTTTATTTTCGGCAATCGTTTGCATTTGATTTTTCCAATCACCTATTTTCTTTTCCTTTAAGATTGGTTTGGCACAATGATCAAGTACAAATTTTTGATTGGGAAATGTTCTTACTAACTCAATTGCTGTTTTTATTTGATGAGGATAACTTAAAATATCATAAGTGTAATTATACTTTTGCAAAAGGCTAATCCCTTTTTGAAATTTATCGCCCAACATAAAATTATCAGGTTCGGCCTGTACAATATGGCGCCAACCTTTAATTTGAGGAAATTGTTGGTAATAAGCCAGTCGTTCTTCCACCCTGTCACTTGATAAATCTATCCAGCCAACCACTCCTTTAATAAAAGAATTGTTTTGAGAAAGGCGGAGTAAAAAATTTGTTTCTGCTTCGCTTTGATCGGCCTGCACGGCAATCACTCCATCCACATCTGCCCTTTGAATTACCGGTTGTAAAATCTGTGGAAGATAATTTTTTTGTAAAACCTGCATCTCTTCTGTTATCCAGGCGTCTCTTACTTTGTCATAGTTCCAAAAATGTATGTGGCTGTCTATAAGCATTTAAATTTAGATTAGTTGTCAGTAGATTAGTAGTCAGTAGATTAGTAGGTTATGATCATTTATTAGAGTTTTTTGTTAATACTTGCAATTAATGCATTCAACATTTTGCTCACTTCCTCCAAAAGCTGCACTAAGAAATGATTGTTACTATAGGATAAATCTTGAGTAAGTATCAAATAATAGCGGCACTCTTCAAGCGAGCCCTGTGAAATATTATAGAACCTCATCTTATCCTTATTTGATTTTTTCTTAAACCCTTCTGCAATATTTGCTGCCGCAGAAATTGCAGCCCTTCTATACTGTGCAGTTAAGCCATACACTTCCTCTCTTGGAAATAACGAAGAGTATTTATACGTCTCCAAGACAAAGCGATGTGCTTTTTGCCATACAATAAGATCCGTAAAGTTTCTTGATGGTTCCATTTTTGAATTTTTTGTTGCTACTTATAAACTATACCAACAACATACTGTTTACCTACTTATCTACTGTATTCTAATCTACTGTATTCTAATCTACTGTATTCTAATCTACTGTATTCTATCCCCATTTTCTTGCTTGTTGCTTTTGTATCCCTAATCCATCTATGCCGAGTTCCACTACATCACCTTCTTTTAGATAAACAGGATCAGGCTTTATTCCCAGCCCTACGCCGGGCGGGGTTCCCGTGCTGATCACATCGCCGGGTAAGAGTGTCATAAACTGGCTGATATAATGAATTAAAAAAGGGATTTTAAAAATTAAATTTGATGTATTGCTGTTTTGAAATATTTTACCATTTACCGATAACCACATTTTTAAATTATTTACATCTGTTACTTCATCTGTAGGAACCAGGAAGGGACCAAGCGGGGCAAAACTGTCGCAGCTTTTTCCTTTTACCCATTGCCCGCCACGCTCCAATTGATATTCCCTTTCGCTGTAATCATTATGCAGGCAATAACCGGCCACATAGTCCATTGCATTTTTTTCATCAACATAACTTGCTTTTTTGCCGATTACAAAGGCAAGCTCAACTTCCCAATCAGTTTTTACACTGTTTTGTGGAATGATGACATCATCAAAAGGGCCGCATAGTGCAGTGGTGGATTTGAAAAATAAAATCGGTTCTTCCGGAATAGCGGCATTGGTTTCTTTGGCATGGTCTATATAATTCAAGCCAATGCAAATTATTTTTGATGGCCTTGCAACCGGTGATCCAAGCCTTATATTTTCATTTACTATTTTTAGGCTTTCTTTTTTTTCTACGATAATTTTCTTTAAGATGCTTAAACCATCCTCATCAAAAAATTGTTCATCATAATCTTTAATAAACTCCGAAACGTCAAAATGTTTATCATCAATGATAACTCCCGGTTTTTCTTTTCCAAATTCTCCAAAACGGATTAATTTCATGAGTTTTTATTTTATTGATCAATTCTAAATGTCCAGGCATAATTACAGGGAATTATATCCGGAGTTAGTTGCGGCATTTTAATAGTTACTGAATTGTCTTTAAAGCTGTATTGTATTTTCCCTTTGTAACCCAGCATAGAAATGTTTTTTGGCTTACTGATATTTTTTATTACCCATTCCTTTTTATATTTTGTTGCTATGGCAAAAACAGATTGTTGCTTTAGTGTAAAAAACAACTCGGTTTCTTTTGTAACCTGCGGCGCTTTATTCCAGCTTGTTGTTTCATAAATAGCATCACCATTTATTATTAGCCAATTGCCAATATCCATCAAACGCTGCTGCATAATAACAGGTATTGTTCCATCCGCAGCCGGGCCAACATTCAATAATAAATTACCACCCCGGGCAACAGTATTGATTAATTCATGCACCAGTTCTTCACTGCTGGCATAATCATTTAAATTTTCATTTCTATTATATCCAAAAGACTGGCCAATGCCACGGGTTTCTTCCCAGGGTTTATTGTCTTTTACACTGCCCTGGCCATACTCTGATGTTTGAAAATCGCCGTATACTCCTTTAGTATCGTTGCCCCATCTGTCATTCACAGCAATGGTTTGTTTGGATGGCGATTCATTAAAAAGCCATGCTAAAAATTCTTCGCTTCGCCATGTTTTGGAAGATTGTTCCCATTCGCCATCTGTCCATAGTACATCGGGTTTGTAGCGACTTACCAAATCTTTCATTTGCGGCAACATTCTTTGCTCCACATATTTATTTACATCCGTTTTATATACCGGGTTAAACCATTCGTACAATGAATAATAAAAACCCATGTGCAAGCCAGCTTCTTTAACGGCATTGGTTAACATGCCTGCTAAATCTTTATGCGGCCCCACATCAACCGAATTCCAGTTCCAGGATTGAGCCGAAGGCCACAAGCAAAACCCATCATGATGCTTGCTGGTAAGCACTACATATTTTGCTCCGGCATCTTTAAATAATTGCGCCCATTGTGTTGGGTTAAATAATTCGCAAGTGAATTTTGGGGCAAAATCGGTGTACTTAAAATTTTTACCATATACACTGTCGTGAAAGGCTACAAACTCTTTGTGAATTTTAAGATTGGGTGCAAACAACCGTTGCCAGTACCATTCAGCATAATTGCTTCCAAATCCATCGGCATTGGAATTGGTTGCCCAGGATGGAACAGAATAAATACCCCAGTGAAGGAAGATGCCGAATTTAGCCTGGCTGTACCATTGCGGCGTAGGGCGTTTATCCAAAGATTCCCAATTGGGTTGATAGGTTTGGGCAAAAACATTTGTATGAATCAACAGCACACAGCAAAGGAAGAATGTTTTTATTTTCATTTTATTAATTATTGAGTTTAATAAAACCGCCGTCAATAGGATAATCGCAGCCGGTAATGAAGGAGGCTTCATCGCTGCATAAGTATAAGGCCAAAGCAGCCACTTCTTCGGGCATGGCCATACGGCCGATGGGTTGAGTTTTTGAAAGTTTATCAAACATTTCTTTTTCTTTGCCGGGATAATTTTTTGCAATAAAACCATCCACAAAAGGCGTATGCACCCTTGCCGGCGAAATGGAATTGCAACGGATATTTTCTGAAATATAATCTTTAGCAACGCTTAGGGTCATGGCATATACAGCGCCTTTGGCAGCGGAATACACAAAGCGATCGGGGAGGCCCACCAATGCTGCAATTGATGCCATATTTAGAATAACACCGCCTCCGGATTGGCGTAATAAAGGAACGGCTGCATGAATGCAATTATAAACGCCTTTGATGTTGATGTTTACCACCCGGTCAAAGTCTTCTTCATTTGTAGTATCGGCTTTGCCAATATGTGCAATACCGGCATTGTTTACTAAAATTTGGATAGTGCCAATAGTATTGAATACCTCTTTTACCTGCTGTTGATTGGCCACATTGCAACCGTGGGCTGTGGCTTTGCCGCCAAAAGAGTTTATTTCAGTAATTAGTTCTTCTGCAGCCCCTGCATTGATTTCAATAATATGCACATCGGCGCCTTGTTTGGCAAATAATACTGCAATGGCCTTGCCGATGCCGCTTCCGGCGCCTGTAATAATTGCTTTTTTATTTTGTAATGAAAACATAGAATGGCGTTTAATTAAATATCATTTACCTTATATCATACAATGATTTTATTTTGATAACAGGAATTTCGTTTGAAGAAAAATACCTGTCCTTTAAATATATCTTTTTTTTCTCCCCGGCCTTTAAGTCAAAATAATTATCGTTTATATTTAGAAAACCTTTCTCCAGGTACAAATAAACATATTTGGCATCTACGTTGGACTCAATGATATAATTTCCTTCACCAATATATTTAAGGTTAAATTCCGGTTTTTGCAGTTTTAAATTTATCGGCCGTATGCTATCTCTTTGCGGAAGCACATCATCCCTATATGCTTCTTTTACCGCATACCATGCGGCTTTGGGCTGCCGGCTATAATCGGTAATGGACCAACTGCACACTGGCCAGCAATCATTCAATTGCCAAAGTAAAGTGCCCATGTTTACCGGATATTTGCTCCGGTGAATGGCAATAATATTTTTTAAGGTATAATATTGAAAGCATTGGGTGAGATAGGTATAATTTTCCAGCGATAATTTTTTAACGGCGGATGAATCTAAAAAATACCGGTGCAAATAAGATTGAATATTTTGATAACCGGTTGGGTGCTTTTGATGTGCTTTTAATACATCGGAAAATAAAAACCTGTCGCCGGGTTGGGTAACCGATAAAGTTGTGTTGTAATTGGGCATGGCCTGCATACCGTATTCACTCACAAAACGACCGGTTTTATTTTCAAACATTTCAATATCCTGCAGGCCCCACCACACGCCCCAGTAATGACTGTCGCCTTCGGTGATACTATTTGCCCTGCCCCAGCCATTTAAAGGAGAAGTTGAAGTGTAGGGCCTTGTGCCGTCGTATTCTTTTACCCATGCTGCAATACTATCCCGGAACAATCTTTTATAATCATTCCACATTTTTACAGAATCTTCGCCATGTAAGTTGAATTGATTTTGCCAGCCCCAGTTGTTCCAGGCTTCATCCACCTCATTATTTCCACACCAAATTACAATGCAGGGATGATGGCGCAACCTTTTTATTTGATATTTTACTTCTTCTTTTACATTATTAAAAAAATGTTCATCTCCGGGTACCATGCCACCGGCAAACATAAAATCCTGCCACACCATTATGCCGTACTCATCGCATAAATCATAAAAAGCATCATCTTCATAAATGCCGCCGCCCCAAATACGCAGCATGTTCATGTTGGCATCTTTTGCTGCTAATATAATTTTACGGTAATCTTCTTTTTTTAACCGGGGCAAAAACATTTCGGATGGAATATAATTAGCGCCTTTCATGTAAACGGGCTTACCGTCTATTTTAAAATAAAAAGTTCTGCCAATGCTGTCGGGCTCCTGAATTAATTCAACTTTCCTGGGGTTCACAAAAGGTTTTTCTTTTTGTGGTTCATTGTATGCTTCAATAAAAATATTTTTCCAGATGCCACAGGTAATATAGGTGGGGCCCCAATCCCAGCCAAAATGATACTGTGCTTTTCGGGCATATACCCGTGGATTATCGGGAACTACAAATGGAAGTTTTGATTTAGCAATGGAATCTGTAATATTTTTGGCAGAGTAAAAACGAATGTGTAATTCATTTTGTGATTTAATAGTGTTCTTAACATCTACACGCCATTTGCGAAACATATTATCGGCTGATAACAATTTTTTTCCATTCAAATACACATCGGCATAAGTATCCAGTCCGTCAAATACCAGTTCTATATTTTTTTGGTTTAAAACTTTATTGGTTACGGTAAATGAAGTTTTATAATCCCAATTCTCTTTATCAATCCACTGCAGTTTTTTTTCATTATCTCTATAATAAGGATCAACGATAAGTTTATTCTTGAGTAAATCGGTATGAATAGTGCCGGGCACAGTAGCCGGAAACCATTTGTTTTTGTGGGTATAATAAAATTTCCAGCCTTTGTTGATGTTTTGTTTGTGCACTTGTCCACTGACAAATATAAATGCAGCAAACACTAAAATAATTAAACCTAATATTTTCTTCATCAAATAAAATTTTATAAGCTCACGCCTCTTTTCCAGGGAATAAAATCATCCTGGTTTAGTTGCACGGCTTTAGGGATAATATCGCCGCTTGCGGCTTTAATGCAATATTCTAAAATGTCTTCACCCATTTGTTCAATGGTTTTTTCTCCTTCAATCACGGGCCCGCAATCAATATCAATAATGTCGCTCATTCGTTTTGCCAGCTTGCTGTTGGTGGCTAATTTTATAGTGGGGCAAACCGGGTTTCCGGTTGGTGTACCCAGCCCGGTGGTAAACAAAATTAGTGTAGCGCCTGCAGCTGCTTTACCTGTTGTGGCTTCTACATCGTTGCCGGGTGTACATACCAAACTTAGTCCTGGCTTAGTTGCAGGCTCGGTATAATCCAAAACATCGGCAATAGGTGATGTACCGCCTTTTTTTGCTGCGCCAGCCGATTTGATGGCATCGGTAATTAACCCGTCTTTAATATTTCCCGGTGAGGGGTTCATATAAAACCCGGAACCTACGGCATGAGCCTGAGCATCGTACTCCTGCATCAGGCGTATAAATTTGTTGGCGGTTTCTTCAGTTGTACAGCGGTCAATAATATTTTGTTCCACACCACAGAGTTCGGGAAATTCGGCAAGTAATATTTTTCCGCCCAATGCAGTTACCAAATCGGCCGTATAACCCACGGCAGGGTTTGCCGAAATTCCGCTGAAACCATCGCTGCCACCACATTTTACGCCAATGCATAATTTAGCCAGCGATACAGGTTGCCGTTCTATTTTATTTAATTCAATCAGTCCTTTAAAAGTTTCTTTAATAGCATCGGCAATGAGCTGTTCTTCGCTTTGTGATTGCTGCTGTTCAAAAACCAGTAAAGGTTTTTCAAAACCGGGGGTATGTTTTTTGATGTCGTCTTTTAATTGCTGCATCTGCAAATGCTGGCAACCCAGGCTGAGCATGGTTATGCCGCCTACATTGGGATGGTTGGCATAAGCAGCCAGTAATTTACTTAAAGTATTTGCATCCTGCCGGGTACCACCACAACCGCCGGAATGGTTGAGGAATTTTATACCGTCAATATTTTTAAATAATCGTTTTGTTCTTGCGTTGTTAGTTGGATTTAAGTTAAGCGTATTCAAATCTTTACCACTTTTAAAAGCATCCACTAATTCGTTGGTAAATATTTTATACTTATCGGTAACGGCGTAGCCCAGGGCATTGTGCAGGGCTTCCCTGATGACATCAAGGTTCCGGTTTTCACAAAAAACAGTTGGAATAAAAAGCCAGTAATTGGCCGTGCCCACCGTTCCATCATTTCTTATATAGCCGTTAAAGGTTTTGTTTTTAAATTTTGAAACATGGGGTACCTGCCATTGGTAATTTGTTTCCCGGTAAGCATAGGGATGAGCCGCATGTTTTACATTTTCGGTTGTCATTAAGCTTCCTGCTTTAACAGCATGTTGCGTTTTGCCTACCAAAACGCCATACATTATTATTTCTTCACCGGCAAGCATATCTTTTTCAAAAAATTTATGTTTGGCGGGGATGATCTCTGCAAGATTATAATGCCTGCCATTCAAAGAAAGCTCTTCACCTTTTTTCAAATCGGTGAGTGCAGTAATTACATTATCGTTGCTGTTTATTTTTAAAAATTTGTTTTTCATTACCTGTTATTTAATAGGGTTTATAACCTTTCCATCCGTACCAGGCAACCACTAAAAAGCAAAATGCCGGAATGATATAAGCCATTGCCGTTGAGTACTCATCAGCCATCCAACCCATCGCATAAGGCATTATGGCTCCCCCCACAATGGACATAATAATAAACGATGAGGCTTTTTTGGTATGATGGCCAACCTCTTTTACCCCCAATGCAAAAATGGTTGGAAACATAATGGATTCAAAAAAGAAAATGGCCATTAATGCATAAACTGAAATATTTCCTTTTTCTAAAATTACCAAAATGCAAAGTAAAATATTGATGAGGGCATAAACGGTTAACAATTTATTGGCCGGTATTTTTTTTAATAGTGCGGTGCCGGCAAAACGGCCAAGGGTAAATAATAAAAGGCTAACCGATAAGAGATAAGCGGCTTTTGCACTGTTTATACTTTTATCTGCTTCTGTGCAATAATTAATAAATAAGGCGGCCACACCCACCTGTGCCGCTACGTAAAAAAACTGGGCAATAATGGCCCCTGTAAAATTTTTGTGTTGAAATAGCGGTTTACTATCTTGCGCAGCTTTGCTTACAAGTTCACTTTCTCTTATTTCGGGTAAATGAGTTTTCCAAAATAATCCGGCTATGATTAATACCACGGCAGCAATAATGAGGTACACCATCTTTACCGAATCGAGGTTGCTGCTTTTAGCTTCATCGGCAAAGAAAAGTTTGGCAGCAATGATTGGCCCTATGAAAGAACCCACGCCATTAAAACTTTGTGATAAGTTAAGCCTAAACTCAGAGGTTTCGGGACTTCCTAAAACCGTAACATAAGGATTGGCGGCTGTTTCCAAAAAAGTTAATCCCGATGCCAGGATAAATAAAGCCAAAAGAAAAAAATTGAAACTGGCCAGTTGTGCAGACGGATAAAAAAGCAAAGCACCAACAGTATATAAAAGCAAGCCGGCTACAATACCATTTTTATAGCCAAAACGATTCATGAAAAAACCTGCCGGTAAAGCAATTAAAAAATAGGCGCCAAAATAGGCCATTTGCAAAAGTGTGGAACGACTCTTGTCTATATTCAATGTATCCTGGAAATGTTTGTTGAGCACATCCAACAAGCCATAAGCCAATCCCCAAAGGAAAAACAGGCTGGTGACCAGGATGAGAGGAAATAAAAAATTTCCCCGGTTGCCCGCTGCGATAGATGTAGTGGCTGGTTGCAATGCCATGCTTGATATTTTTAAAGTTCAAAAATTTTATTCATCAACAGCCATTTTTCACCCGGTTTTGCCACGGGCAATGCCTGCTGGTATTTCCACATCAGCGTTTCCCACTGTTGCACTATTGGATTACTGGCATCTGCTGCATTCTTTTTTTCAAAGGAAAATGAAGCATCAGTTTCCATAATCATAAAAAGCCGGTTGGAAACCCGGTAAATTTGTAACGCTGTAATGCCGGAATCTTTTATGGTGGCAATAATTTGCGGCCATACGTTTTGATGCTGCAATTCGTATTCTGCAATGAGTTGTTCATCATCAATTAAATCGAGTGCAAAGCAATATCTCATGTTTGCTATATTTTTTTAAGCCTGAAAACTTTTGTTTCGTGTGCCAAAACATTTCCGTTCCATTTTTTTCCTTTTCCTATGTTTTTGTGCAGCCATAAATCCCTTATTTCATATTTATCCATTAAACCCAGTTGTGAAAAAATGATTTCGAATTTTTGCAGCATGTCACTGCGGTTTAAGATAGCTACGGTCACATCTCCATTGGCTAATGGTTTTACAAATACATTCCAAATACTGTCGTTTATTTTTCTAATGGCCTGCTTTCCCAATGCATCCTGGTTAAGCGCAATCACTTCTTCATTCAATAAAATAATTTTTGTGGCTTCATTCATGTTTCGTAAATCATTTGTGGCATAAAGCGGCGAATTCATAATTGCCCAAAGACTGAACTGGCTTTGGTATTCAAGGTCAGTGCAACCAATACCGCCTAAATCGCCGGAAGGCCCTTTTTTTCCATATAAACCGGCAACGAGCATGTCGGCATCGTTCCATTTTCCTATGCCTGAGTATTGATGAAGTTCTGCATTAATGTCCAAAATATCCAGGATGCCTTCGGCATTTTCATTGGAAGATAAATTTTTCCACTTATCCCTAATATCGTAAGTAGTGCGCCAAAGCTGTCCGCCTACAGATGCTGCCCAAAGCCAGGGTTTACGAGGGCCCCATTCGCAAATACCCAACGCAATATCCCGTCCTGAATTTCGCAAGGCATCGGCCATTTTTTTGTACCTGGTTTTTGCCGTTTCCACATCTATGGGGGCATGGCAGTAATCGTATTTCAAATAGTCAATATCCCAGCCTGCAAATGTTTTGGCGTCCTGTTCTTCAAAACCCAGGCTTGCGGTGTAACCGGCGCAGGTGAGTTGTGCTGCATCGCTGTAAATGCCTAGTTTTAATCCACGGTCGTGCATATATTTGGCCAACGCTTTTATTCCCGAAGGAAATTTTACCGGGTCGGCAATCATGTTGTTTTTATTATCTCTGCCTCCCTGCCATCCATCATCAATAAAAATATAATTGTAACCGGCTTTAGCCATTCCGCTGCTTACCATGGCATCGGCCATTTCTTTTAAATCTTTTTCATTGATGTTATCGGCAAAAAAATTCCAGCTCATCCAGCCCATGGGTGGAGTGGGGGCCAGGGATGTATTTTGAGCAGGAGATAATTTTACCTGCAACAAAAAACAACAAATGATCAGGCATGGTTTCATAATGGAGCTTTTCCTAATTTAAAAATCCGATTAACAAATTCATTCCTATAAAACTTTTCTGCGTTTTATTTTTTGACTCATTTCCATTTTACCACCGTAAATACAATTTGCGAATAATTGTCTTTTTCAAATAGCACAGCAATTTTATTTTTAGAAATTTTTACAATATCTGAATAGGCTGCGGCATCTGGCTGCGATGGATTTTTGTATATCACAAAATTTTTCTTCCATGTTTTGCCATCATCATAACTAATACGGAGCGTAAGGTTATCTCTCTTTTTTTCATCGGCAGCATTGCAAAATGCCAGTATGTTTTTTCCCTGCCCGTCCGGCAGGTGGGCTTTCTTTTTTCCTATGGTTAAAATACTTCCCTGGCAAACCGGGTCGGGAAGGTTTTTATCAAAATAACTGGTATCCCAGCTTTGGCCTCCATCGCTGCTGACGGCAATAAATCTTGCCCTTACATCACCTCTTTGATTTCTTAGATTGAGCATAAGCCTGCCGCCGCTTAATTCGGCAGCCATATTTTCATTTCCTCCCGGCAATTTCACATCATCGCTGATATGAAATGTTTTGCCATGATCATCGGTATAAAATCCATGGGCAATATAATCCATCGCATCTTTTTGGGGCTGGCCGGAAGAGTGATTGGCCGCCACATAAATTCTTCCTTTGTATTTTCCTTCTGTGAATTGCATGGCATGGCCAGGTGTATTTGCGTAACTTCTCCAATCTTCTGCAAAATTATAAGCCGGGTTTAATATTGGTTGTTTAGGGCGATGGGTTTGTGTAGTAATATTCACTGCATCGCTCCAGCTTAGTCCGCCATCAGATGATGTTTTATACCACACTTCTCTCAATCCATGGCCTTTTCTTATTTCTCCTTCATGATTGTTGCCTGTGTTGTAAAAAAGAAAGATTCTCCCATGCGGATATAAAGGATCGGTGAGGTCAACAACAGGAGCAGGGTTACCGGCCTGCATTGAATCATAATCAACTATGGTTTGCAAAGCACCCCAGGTTTTTCCTTTATCCCTGCTGCGTTTCATTACAATTTCAATATCGCCAAAATCGCCGGCGCCATGCACACGTCCTTCAGCAAAAGCCAGCAAATCCCCATTGGGTAAAGAAATAATGGCCGGTATGCGATAACTTTTATGTCCTTCGGTACCGGATACAAAAACCGGAATAACAGCCTGGCTAAACAATTGCAGGCAAAAAAAGAATAATAGTAGAAGAGTTATTAATTTTTTCATAACCTATAAATTTTTTATTCCACCACTATCTCATCTGCAAATATCCAGCCCTGCTTGCCTTCTCCGGGATGACCTTTTGGACAAAGGTTATTTTTTGCCGAAACTCTTATATATCTCATTGGCTTTGCCGGGAAAGTAGCTTTAAAGTCAAACCGGGCATTTTTTTCATTGATGCTGATTGGGTTTTGAACGGTTTGCACTTGCTCATAATCCGTTCCATTCAAAGAAGATTCAATACTTACCGATTGTGGAAGAAAAATCCAATCGCTATAACTTTGAAGGCAGCCCAGGGCAATGCTTTGTATATTTTGGGTTTCTCCCAAATCTATGGTTGCAACCAAATCTTTACCGCTGAACCCGTGCCAAAACTTTCCTACCACATTGGTCCCTCTTACGCCATCGGTTAATGAGTTAGGGCCATCGGCCAAGTAAAACCGGCTTACCGGGTACTGGTAGATTACCGTCTTTGCAATGGCTTTGTGCATTACAAAATTTTGTTTTGCTGCCTGTACACCCATTATGCGACCATTTATTATGGTAGAGGCTTTTAATAATACGGAATGAGTGATTTCAATAGGTGCGTTGTATATGTTACTGCTCAGTGTAGGTTCTGTTCCATCCAGGGTATAATAAATATCTGCATTTACAATTTCGGTAGATAAATTCACCAGCAATTTGCCTTCTTGTGAAATGGGTTTTATCTGTACCGTATAATTTCCATGGCAATAACGCAGCCCCTTTTGGCCATAAGATTTAAAGTGATGTTGAAGCCGTGCATTAAAACTTTGCCAGTTCCGGTTTTCTTTGGCACTCCACAATACTTCTGCCAAAGCCGGCATACGGGGTAGTATCATATAAGTTACATGATCCGGAGTTTGGATGCTTTCGCACCACAAATTGGCTTGTGCACCTAATACATATTTGGCCTGATCGGCAGAAAGTTCCGCAGGTATGGGTTCGTAATCATACACATTTTTTAACGTATTCATACCGCCAAAGGCCTGGGGCTCTCCTTCGGGGCCGGCCTGGTAATGATCAAAGTACAGGGGTTTTCCCGGGGTCATTATTACATGATGATGCATTTTTGCTGCTTCAATTCCCCCGGTTTCACCTCTCCAACTCATAACGGTAGCATCCGGCGCAAGCCCACCTTCTAAAATTTCGTCCCAACCGATTATTTTCCTGTTTTTGCTGTTGACAAATTTTTCAATGCGTTTTATAAAATAACTCTGGAGTTCATCAACATTTTTCAATCCTTCTTTTTTAATTCGTGCCTGGCAACGTGGGCAAACTTTCCACGGTTCTTTATCCAATTCATCTCCGCCAATGTGAATGTATTTCGACGGAAAAAGTTGGATCACTTCTGCCAATACATTTTCAAGAAAAGTAAACACGCTATCGTTACCGGCGCAATACCCGGAGGCCATGCCGGAATAATTTCCGCCGGTTAATGGCAATTGTGGTTTTTGGGTACAGCTTAAATAGGGATAGGAAGCAATTGCTGATGCTACATGGCCGGGCATTTCAATTTCCGGGATAATGCTGATATTTCTTTCTTCGGCATAACGGATAATATCTTTTATTTGCTCCTGTGTATAATATCCGCCGTAGGTTGCCGCTTCGCCGGGCTTTGCCTGTGGACGGCTGCCCCAGGCTATATCATTTTGGTCCACACGCCATGCGCCAACCGAAGTAAGTTTTGGATATTTTTTTATTTCAATTCGCCAGCCCTGGTCATCAACCAAATGCCAGTGAAACGTATTCATTTTGTATGAAGCAATTAAATCAATATACGTTTTTACGAATTCGGGCCCAAAAAAATGACGGCTTACATCCAAATGCATCCCCCTGTAAGCAAACCGTGGATAATCTACAATTTCCAGGCAAGGCACCTGCAGCGCAGCATTGGTGCGTATGGCAGGCAGTGTTTGCAATAAAGACTGTATGCCATAAATAAGTCCACGGTGTGTATTGGCAGATATTGTGATGGACTTAGGCGTTACATTCAGCAAATATCCTTCCTGCCCAATTTGAGCTGATGAAATCATTTTTAATTGAATGGATTTGCCTGTTTTTTTGTTTTGCGGCATGGGTATGCCCGAAAGGTTAAGGATCTGTTTTGTTAAAAATGAAGCGGCTGCAGTTAAATCTTGATTTACTGTATTATAATGAACCGATGTAGCAGGATCAATTTCAAAATAGCCTTTAAGCAGTTTTAATTGAGCCGGCTGTGGAATAATATTTACCTCCTGTTGAGCAATGCAAAACAAAGGGAATATGAAAAACAGGGAAAGAAATTTTTTCATGGAATTAAATTAGTCGTTAAAAAATTGTCGTCAATTACCTTCAGTATTCAATGGGCTTCAGCAATTCTAATAATGCCACCTTACAAAAGCTTCCATGGCTTCATATTCGGCTAAGCCGAGATTATTATAGAGTTCTGCCGTTGCTTTGTTACGGTCTTCGGCTCTTTGCCAAAATTCCCTGCTGTCTGTTCCCTGGAAAACCACGCCATCTTTTTGAGACTGGTGTTTAAAAATGCCATATCTTTTTTTCAGGAGTTGCTCAGGGCTCATTGGAACAGCCATTTCAATGGCATCAATATCCCATTCGGCCCAGGCGCCTTTGTAAAGCCAAAGCCAGCAGTCTTTCATAAAATCAAGATGTTTGATACGGTCCAATGCGGCAAAAATTCCATCGAGGCACACTTTATGGGTGCCATGCGGATCGGCAAGATCGCCGGCGGCATAAATCTGGTGCGGTTTTATGTGTTGAATTAGGGAGGCAATGATTTGAATGTCTTCTTCACCAATAGGTTTTTTTTCTATGGTACCTGTTTCATAAAATGGAAGGTTAAGGAAATGGATATTTTCATCCGGGATGCCCACAAATCGGCAGGTGTTTTTGGCTTCGCCTTTTCGGATCAAACCTTTTACCTGCCTCAAAGCGGCAATATCGGGTTCGGCATTTTTCTTTTGTTTTAAAAAGCTGCTGGATTGCTCGTAAATTTTATCCGCATCGGGTGCGTTAATTTTAAACTGGCTGTTATAGTCTTTTACAAATTCTACAAAACGAAAGGCTTCATCATCGGCAACGGCAATATTGCCACTGGTTTGATAGGCTACATGCACATCATGGCCGTGGTCGGCTAATCGTTGAAATGTTCCGCCCATTGAAATAATATCATCATCGGGGTGAGGGCTGAAGATGATGACCCTTTTTTTTATGGGTTCTGCTCTTTCGGGCCGGTAGGTATCATCGGCAAGCGGTTTGCCTCCAGGCCAGCCTGTGATGGTATGTTGCAAGGCGTTAAATACTTTTATATTTATATCATGTGCGTTGCCGTGCAATACAAGCAGGCTGCTAAGGCCGTTCTCATTATAATCGTTATTGGTAAGTTTTAAAATAGGTTTTTGGCAGGATAAAGCCAGGTGGATGACGGCTTTTTTTATTAATTGATCCGTCCAAACCACATCTTCGGTGAGCCAGGGTGTTTTTTTACGGGTAAGGTTGGCTGCAGCAACTTCATCCAGCACGATAGTGCTGTTGTGATGGGTTTGCAAATAAGATGCCGGTACAAAATCCGATACGGGGCCTTCTACGGCAAGTTTAATAATATCTGCTTTCCTTTCACCCCAGGCCAGTAATACAATACGTTTAGCGCTTAGAATGGTATTTACGCCCATGGTAATTGCCTTTCGGGGAATGTTGGCAATGCCCGAAAATTCTGCGGCAGCATCAAAGCGGGTCACTTTATCCAGAGTAATGAGCCGGGTTACAGAGCTGATGTGTGAGCCCGGTTCATTAAAACCAATATGCCCGTTACGGCCTATACCCAGCAGTTGAAAATCTATACCACCCACACTTTTAATTCGCTCTTCATACGCTTCACAATGTTGCTTCACTTCTTCGAGGCTTACCTGGCCATTGGGAATATGGCAATTTTCCGGGTTGATATCAATATGCTTAAACAGGTTTTCCTGCATAAAATGCCGGTAACTTTGTAACGACTCCGGTGCAAGAGGGTAGTATTCGTCCAGGTTAAAGCAAATCACATTTTTAAAACTTAGCCCTTCTTCCTTGTGTAAGCGCACCAGTTCCTGGTATATTTTTAAGGGGGTGGATCCTGTTGCCAAACCCAAAACCGCAACCGTATTTTGTTGTTGCCTGGTACGAATGAGTGCAGCAATTTCTGCACTTACCAGTTTGCAGGCTTCCTCTGCCTTATTCATGATGGTTACGGGAATTTTTTCAAATGAGGTGAACTGTTGTGTTTGCTGCATATCCTTGATCATATTTTTCTATTTATAAAAGGGTTTTCAATTTAGTAAATATCTCATAGCCATTTTGGGCTGTAACAGGGAAAATGGATTAACCATTTGGGATCAAAATGGTTTCTTTTTTTATAGGATAGCAGATTGCTATAAAAAAATCAATGGGTCATCTTATAAATGCCCAATTGGGCCAGGTATGGATTTAGCCTTGATGACAGAATGTTGAGCCTTAATTTTTTGGCGGTTACGGTAGGGAAAGTTAAAATTCTTTTATAACCCACCGTGGTGCCCGTTGCAGCAGTATGCCATGCGTTTTCCTTCCAATATTCCAACCTAAAGTTTTCTATCCTTTGCCCTTTACGGATGTTTTCCTGTAAGCTTAAAACATTGAACGAAGTTTCATCTTTGAAAATTAGATCAATGATTGAGGTGCTGTCTTTTCCAACGGTTGTAAAATTTGTGGCATCATCATCGTCCAGCAACCAATCGGCATGGATCCCATTTACGCATTTTAAGGTAGCATTTTTTGCTAAATTCCGGGTAAAAATTTCATCCCGCAGTTGTTTCCATTTTTTCAACACGGCAATATCACTGTCATGTACCAAACCTCTTTTATCCGGTGGAATATTGAGCAAAAGAACGCTGTTGCGGCCCACGGAATTAAAATAAATATCCAGTAATTTTTCCGGTGATTTTACCTTGTTGTTTTCTTCTTCATGGTAAAACCAGCCCGGCCTTATGGATACATCGGTTTCTGCAGGGTACCACACCAGCCCTTTGGCGGTTAAAATTTTATCCCAGCTGCCCAAATCATTGCCGGTCATATCACCCTGGGGTTTAAAAGCCAGGTCTTTTTGCGATGTTTCGGCAATAGTTGAATTATTTAAATTATTTACGGGTACAACACTCCATTCTGTTTCCCTGCCATAACCGGTTTCGGTACCTACCCATCGTACATCGGGCCCCATAATGGCAATGGTTGCCCCGGGTTGTAATTTTCTTATGAGTTTGTACCAACGATCAAAATCATACACTTGTTTTTTGCCGTTGGGCCCTTCGCCATTGGCGCCATCAAACCATACTTCATCAATGCGGCCATAGAGGGTAAGCAGCTCCGTTAATTGTGCCACAAAAAAATCATTATAAGCAGCGGTTCCATATACTGTTGCATTCATATCCCAGGGAGAGAGATAAATACCAAAGCCCAATCCTGATTTTTTGCAAGCCAGGGCCAGGTCTTTTACCACATCGCCTTTACCGTTTTTCCAGGGGCTTGAAGCCACGGAATGAGCTGTGGTTTTGGTGGGCCAAAGGCAAAAGCCATCATGGTGCTTGGCGGTTAAAATAACCTGTTTTATTCCGGCTTCTTTTGCCACAGTAGCCCATTGAAGGGCATCTAAAGAACTGGGGTTAAAAAGTTTGGGATCTTCTTTTCGGGTTCCCCATTCCCGGCCAGTAAATGTATTGATGCCAAAATGGAAAAAAGCGGTGAGTTCCAGTTGTTGCCAGCGTAATTGCCTTGGCGATGGTACTACATGGGCAGCTTTATAAATAATTTCTTTATAACTATCAGTTGCATTTAGGGTAACATAATTATCCTGCTGCGCCTGTGCAGAAAAAAACAGGCAAATGGTAACCGGGATAATTATATTTTTTTTCATTTTTTATATGAACTGAAAGTTAAGTTATTATTTGAAAAAAAGCCGGCCAAGAATGGCCGGCCGAAACTTATTCTAATTACTGCTTAAGAGAAACATGGTTTTTCGTGGATATAGTATTAATGTTTAGCCCACCAAAGTGGAGTTAAAACTTCATCCGGGCCACCCAATTTATTTACCGCATCAGTATAACCATTATGATTGGTACCATCCACACTTGATGGGTATTTGATACGTTGAGGGAAGAATTTAACATTACTGGTCATATAATTACTGCTGTTTAAATCAGGCATATTGGTAAGAGGTTGTTCAACCGCCGGATTCTCGAAAAACGGTAATCCAAGCCTGCGCTGATCACTCCATGTTTCCAAAGGTAGCCATGGATTTTGAGCAATAAATTTTTGTGTAATGATTTTTGTAAGATGATCATTTTTTACTGTACCATTTTGATAAAGGGTATTTACGGGATAGGCAATATTTACAGTACCCGGTGTGCCGGAATATCCATCTACATAATTCATTAGGTGAGTAGCAGGTGGCTCAGTAACATGGCCCCAGCTTACAGAAGTACCTGCCCTGTTATAATCGGTAGATGATTTGTAAGCTCCTGCAAAAGATGAAAGTCCCCAATATTCAAAACTTGCGTCAATTCCGGCTTCGTAAGCTGCCTGGCCTGACAATGGTGTGGACCAACCCCTTACATTGGCTTCTGCTAATAAGAAGTAAGTTTCCCATGGGCCATAGAACAGTCTTTTAGAAGTACTGTTCCTAAACTTGTTAATGAGCCTTGGAGTACATCCATTCCATTTTGCCACATTGTTCATTGCTCCTTTAGTTCCCCAGCTTCCATTAACCGGTGCATTCCAGGTAAATTTGGCGTCAATGGTTTCTACGGTTGCGCCGCCGGCATCTACAAGGGTTCTTGAAGTTGTAACTGCTGAATTGTCCCAGGACGGATAATAATTGAATTGGGAATTAGACAGATCACCGGGAATAGCAAATGCAGCATAAGCTCTCGGATCAATTGTATAAGGTAAACCATCCAGCCAATAGCCAGCCATGGGGTCGTTAACTAGTGTAGGCCAGTGATTGAGATAGCGCTTACCGGCATAATCTGCTGCTTTAATATATGGATATTTATCAGCACCAAGTTGATCTTCTGATTTAATACCACCCAAACCTACAACCAAATTACTAAAGGTAGCAGAAAGTTGGAAGTAATTCCATTCTCTTGTCATCACGCCTGTTAAATCATCCCATCCTGCTTTTTCCTTGATGGCAAATGCATCATCAGCACTTGTAAGAAGCGGTTTGGACGCCGCATCTTCAAATTCTGTTTTTGCTTTAGCCGCATCTACTTCTGATAAACGCATAGCAAGGCGCAACCTCATTGAGTTGGCATATTTCTGCCATTTTGCATAATTAAAGCTATAAGCCTGATCATAATCTGTATTTGGAGATGATGTAACACTCAAATCCATTTTGCTGGAAGCATCTTTCAGTTCACTAAGTAAATAATAGTAAACTGTTTGTACATCAGAAAAGGTTGGAGTTTTACCCTGGAAACCATCCAGGGGAATAGGACCAAAATTGTCGGTTAATTCACTCAAAAGGTACACACGGTAAATTCGTGAAATCTGCAGAAGGTTATTTGTGTATTCTTTAATGTTGCCGGAGGCAATTTGTTTTTCGGCTACTTCTACGGCAGAATAGATCCTGTTTAAGGCTCTTCCCAGGTAACCGGTGCCATACCAGTCACTGGTCCATCCGTCGTTATATCCGCCGGAGGAAATACCACCGCCAAATTGCTGGCGACCGGCCGTTTTCCAATACAATACAAAAATACGTTCTGCAATATGCGGATCCATCTGGTCTGCAATTATAGAACCATTGAGGAAATATTCAACCTGTACCTGTTGCTCATTAGCAAGGTAAGGGTTAACATTAATCTCATCAAATTTCTTACATCCACTCAGCAGCAACAAAGTAGTTGCAGCCGGTAGAATTACTTTGAATATTGATTTCATAATTTTTAATTTTTATCTTAATTAATTTATTAGAATCCCAGGTTTAGAGAAAATTGGAAAGTACGCATAGTTGGGAAAGCGCCGCTTTCAAACCCAATTGCGTTGGTGCCTGATGCAAATACTGACTCAGGATCTAACCCATGCATGTGGCTGGAAATCATCCACACATTATTGCAGGATGCAGAAACTTTTGCACGTTGAAATACTTTACCAAATACGCTTTTTGGCAATGTATAGCTGAGCATTACATTTCTAAGCCTTACATTGGATGCATCATAAACGTTTGCTTCTCCAATACCGATGTTTCCGCTAGCGCCCACTCTTGTCCAGTAATCCTGTGGAGTTACTTCTACCGTATTTTTAACAAATCCACCCGCACCATCGCTAACTACACCATCCACTACAAAATTATTTCTTTCTCCACCCGGTGCGGTTACTGCAGAAGTACCATTTGCATTCATACCATTTAATGATGCAGAAAAAATATTGCCACCTATTCGGCCATCAATCAGGAAGAAAAGTTCAAAAGCTTTATATCCCACTGTATTGGAAATGCCCCACAAACCTTTGGCTTGTTGGTTGCCGAGAAAATAGGTTTCACCTGTTGCTTCCGGTAAACCCAGGTTGTCTAATAATAATGCGCCAAAATTAGGGCCTGGAGTTTCTACTCTTTTGTATTTAGTGCCGTAAATATCTCCATAATATGATCCATTTACCGCATTGATGTGCAGGTTATCAAAACCACCAAGTTGGTATTTGGTTACGCCGCTATCTTTGGCTATATCAATAATCTTGTTTTTATTACGAGAGTAGTTTAACCGAATGCTCCAGTTAATACTATTAGGATTGTTCAACACTTTTGCATCCAATAAAAGTTCAAAACCTTTGTTTTGAATATTACCTGCGTTAATGATTCGTTTGGAATATCCACTCATTGGATCCATTGGAAGCTCAATAATTTGGTTAGTGGCATTTGATTTATACCAGGTAAAATCCAATCCAATCCTGTTATTGAGCGCCCTTATTTCGGTACCAAACTCTGTACTTTTCAACAACTCATTCTTAATATATGGATTTTTAAGGATGGTTTCTTTATTTGCAACGGTATGATCCAATGGATCTTTACCAATCAGGTATCCGTTGTACAACATGTAGGCACCCATATCATTACCCACAGAAGCGTAAGAAGCTCTTAATTTCACATGATCTAACCAGGTTGGTATTGACTTGTTGTATGAAGTCAACATATCGGTTACCACCCATGAGAAACTTACTGAAGGATATGAATAAGACCTGTTTTGTTTGATAAGTGAAGATGACCAGTCGTTCCTGTTCGTGAAAGTAAGGTAAGCCCACTGATCGTAATTCAACTCTACTGAACCGAATATTGAATTGATTTTTTTATGATCAAACCCGGCGCCAATAGAGGGACTGCCTTTTGCATTTGTTGGTGAGAACAAATTAGGAACTTCCAATTCACCTGTATTTACTCCTAATGAAGACCATTGATGGTTCATTAGGTTACCACCTATCATTGCAGCGCCGCCAAACTTGCCAAACAAATTATCTTTGCGGGCATTTAAGATAGAGCTATAGTTGGTTTCAATAAAAGATTGCTTTTCGGTATAATACGAATTGGCAAGAGGACCACCGGCATAAGTTTTGGCTTCACGGTTGGTTCCATAAATATCAGCTCCGCCTTTTACTTCCAAATCTAACCATTGGGTAAACTTATATTTTAAAGATCCATTGATGAGGAAACGATTTCTTACATCCTGGTTTAATACTTTTTTAACAGTCCAGTAAGGATTGGGTGTCCAAGCTTTTGCGCCTGGATACCAAAGCATTTGATCAAATTCATTGGTGCCTGCTTCAAAATCGGTGATGTCCATGCTCCTGGGTAATTGATATATTGCATATAAACTACTATTATCTTTACCTACAATGGGCCTGTTAAAACCTTGTGTATTGTTATAAGAAATCTTAATATCGCTTATCCACTTGTCAGAAGGTCCAAATTTGCTGGTAACCCTTGTTGAAAGGTTCATACGGGTAAGCTTATTGCCGGGGATAATACTTTTATCTTGAGTATAACTTAAAGAACTGTAAACAGAAGTACCGCCAAATTGTTGCTGAAGAGCAAGGCCATAATTTTGGCCTGTTCCTTTTCGGGTAAATGCACTAATATTATCGTAAGCTGCAAGCGCCTCGCTGGTACCATCCCATTTAGTTACAGTTTGACCTTCAATTTTTGGGCCCCAACTGGTATTGTCATCTGCCTTGAAAATACCTAAATCTCCCTGTCCGAATGAGTTTTGAAATTCAGGCTTTGTGAAAATACTTTCCGAACTTTGTGTCATTGTGAATGTAATACCAAGTCCGCTTTGTTTTCTGCCGGACTTTGTAGTAATCATGATTACACCATTACCACCACGTGCACCGTATAATGCTGCGGCAGATTGCCCTTTCAGGATAGAGATATTGGCAATATCTTCAGGGTTAATATCGGCAAGGCCATTACCATAGTCCAAACCGGCACTCCAAAGATCATTACCATCAGCGCCAGTAAAGTTTTCCATAGGAACACCGTCCACTACTATAAGTGGCTGGTTAGAACCTTTTAGTGAATTGTACCCTCTTAATACCAGTTTAGAAGAACCACCAGCGCCCACACTTGATTTTACAACCTGCAAGCCCGCTACTTTACCACTTAAAGCATTGGCAAGGTTGGTTTCATGTGCATCGGTCACAGAAGAGCCGGAAATGGTTTCCACTGAGTAACCAAGCGATTTCTTTTGTTTTTGAATTCCCAAAGCGGTAACCACCACGGTGGATAATTCTTTGGTTGAAGTTTCCAGGCTAACATCCACAACAGCATTGTTGCCGGTAGCCACTTCAAAAGTGTTAAACCCCACAGAACTAATCCTCAGCGTAGCGCCTTGATTAACCGTGATTTTAAACACTCCATTTCCATCGGTGGTAGTTTGGTTTTTTGTTCCTTTTTCGGTAACGGTGGCACCAGGTACGGGAATGCTGTTGGCATCCTTCACGGTACCTGTAACCGTCTTTTTTTCCTGGGCATGAACATCCAGGAAGCCTAACATTAACACAAGTGTTACTGTTAAGAACTTACAGAGCAGATTTTTCATTTGCAGTTTTTTTAATTAATGAAGAATTTGTTTTACAATTGTTTTTCAATCAGGAAATCAAGTTTTTTTCATGGGTTAATAAAAATTTTCTTTTATCGATTTGGTCCATTACCAGGCAGGCTGTACCTATGATCTCTGCCTGGTAATTCAAATGAGATATTTCTATATAAGTATCTTCTGCAATTTTTGGGATGCAAAGTTTATTAATGGCTTGCTGAATAGGTGCACGCCATAAACGGCCTGCGATAGAACCTCTGCCGCTTAAAACAATAAGTTCGGGATTTAGAATATGGATAAGGATAGCTACGCCACGGCCGATATTATAGCCAATTTCAGATATTAAATCAATGGAAAAGGAATCGCCGTTTAATGCAGCTTCTAAAATTTGATGAGCAGCTTCTTCAGGATGTTCGGGATGGATGTTTTTTAAGGAGGTTGATTTTCCTTCTTTTATACCTTTAAGGGCTTTTTCAATAATCACCAGTAAAGAGGTTTCTGTTTCCAGGCAACCGCTTTTACCGCAGCCGCATATTTTATTATTGGTGAAAATGGGAATATGGCTAAACTCACCGGCAAAACCATTATGGCCACGAAATAATTCTCCGTTTAAAATCATGCCCAAACCCACACCCCAGCCAATATTGATTACCATTGTATTTTTTGTATTACGGGCTTTGCCGAATTTTAATTCGGCAAGAGCCACAAGGCTGGAGTCGTTATCGATAAATACCGGTATGTTCAATTCCGTCTCTAATTCACTGACAATATTTCCTTTTGCAGGTTTTAAATACGGCGTATTAATACTTTTCTTTACATCCACAAAACCGGGCATCCCAATGCCCACCCCAATAATTTTTTCTTTGCTAATACCTGATTTGGCTATATATTTTTTTAATAGATCCAATAACTGGTATAAGGCTTGAGGATTATTTGCAAGGGTAAGTTCAAAGTTTTCTATGGGCACCACATAGTTATTCTGCATATCCAAAATGGCAATTCGGGTAACCAGTTGATCCATAGAAACGGCAACAATGTATGTGATATCGGATTTGAGGGAATACATTTGAGGCCTGCGACCGCCGGTGGAATTGGCTAATCCGGTTTCTACTACACTTCCTTCTTCAATAAGTTCGTTGATAATTTTTGCGGTTAAAGGAATACTCCTTTTTGTAAGCTCACTTAAATCTGCACAGGATAATTCCCCACCAAAATAGAGGTGCTTTTGAATTTGCTTTTTGTAAACTGTTTGTTTATCGAGCATATTAGTAGGCAGATCGAAATGTTAAAAACCTGCGCTAAGGTAAAAAAACTTTCAATATAATTTTAAAAAGTTTTTAATTCTTTTTTACAAAAATGACTAATTGTTAATAAATAATTTAAGTTTAAAACAAAATTACTAATGAGGAATGAGATTATTAAGTTTAAATAATTGATAATTAATATGTTATATAAAGTGTATCTTAAATGCTACTAAGCGGGAGTTATCAACAATAATTTATATTATAATATTTTCTATTCTAAAACTAATATACAATAAAGGTTTTATTTAATAGAGGTCAGCTTGTTTGGGTAAAGCTTAGGTTGGTTTTTGGAATTAGTTTACATTAGTGTTTACCGTATGTATCGTATAATAACCATACTTCTCTTTTTTCTGCCGGCTATTGCAGCAGGTCAAATACCGGTAATTTTTCAACACTTAAACAGTGCACATGGGTTAAGTGATAATAATGTAAATGCAATTGTTTCCGACAAAAATGGATTTTTATGGGTAGGTACCGATAAGGGGCTTAATGTTTATGATGGCAAAACGGTTTCTTTATTTGCAAAATCCAATAGTGGAAGTTTTGTTGCTGAAGAAATTACCGCTTTGTTTTGCGATAGTTTTAACCGGGTATGGGTAGGTACTCCTGCAGGTGCTGTACTGATAGATGAAAAACGGCAAATGAAAAAGGTTGAATTGTCCGATACTTTTAAAAACTATTCCGTTAAGGAAATTCTTTATACGCAAAGCTTAGGAATAATTATTTTTTCAAACAAGGGAAATTTTTTCTTTAATACAAATTCAAAGCGTTGGGAGAAAATCCAATTTTTTTCTCAACAACAATTTAAGAACCGTGCAGTGGACATCTCTTCATTTGGCCCCAACCAAATTTTAATGTGTGATGAATTTGAAAGCATTCTGCTGGTTGATTTTGTTCAAAGAAAAGAGGTATGGCGCCTACCGGTAAAGTATGTAGTTACCGCTGCAAGGCTAAACGATTCCACTATTTTGGCTTCAACATTTACCGGTATTATTTATTTTATAAATAGCCGTACGCAAAAAATACAAAAAACTTTTACGCTTTCTACTTTTTCGAAAAGCACCCGTGCCAGTGTGAGCATTGTTAAAATGCGGCCCTTGCCCAATGGTAAGTTTATCTTCACTACTTATTATGACGGTTTACTCCTGCTCAATCCCACCAATCTTCAATTTGAACAATTTACGCATGAGTTCAAAAACCCGGTATCACTTTCGGGGAATAGAACAAAAGAAATTTATTGTGATAATAAAGGAAATGTTTTTATTTCAATTGAAAATTTTGGCTTAAGTTATTTTAATATTTACAGGAAAACAGTAAACAACATCAATGTATTACAAAACCTTAGCGGGGATTTTTTTGACGGCCCGGTAAATATGATCACCAAAGACAAAGATGGTATTTACTGGATGGCGGCATCAGATCGATTGATGAGATGAGATGCGGATAAAAATTCAACCGAATTTTATTATTACAGCTATCCACGCAAAGGCGTAGCTGCACATAAGGCCATTGAAATTTTTTCGGTATGTGTGGATCACAACAATAATGTATGGGTGGGTACTGCAGGCGGCGGTATTGGGTTACTCAATAAGTCCAATGGATCTTTTGAAATTTTTTCTACCGAGTTTAGAAATAAGGATTCTGCCCTGCAAAGCAATTACATTCGGCAAATGGCTAAAGATGAAGAGGGTAATATTTGGGCGGTAACCAATCGGGGTGTTGTGCAACTTGATCCGCAACAACGGGTCTTGAATTCGTTAAAAAATTATCCGGAATTGGGCGTTTTGGCAAAGAAAAGATTATACAGCATTTACATTGACCGGCAGCAAAACATTTGGTTGGGGGGCAGTAATACAGGCGCATACAAATGGAACCGGCAGAAGCATTCTTTAGATCAATTTAATTTGCAAAATGGGCTTCCCTCTTTACAGTGTAATGATTTTTTACAACTGGAAAATGGAGATATGTACATTGCCACAACAAAGGGCTTGGCCCATTTAAGAGGAGGTCGTGTGTTGAAGGTTTATCAGCAGGGCAATGGATTACGGTACCTCAATTGCCAGGCTTTACAAAGTGATGATGAAGAAAGGGTTTGGATAGCAAATGACAATTGTATGATTGCATTTGATCCTCAAAAAAATTCCTTCCACTATTTTGATAAAAAAAACGGTTTCAGCAATTTTGGTTTTAGGGTAAGGGCTGCCTATAAAAGTGAGGATGAAAAATTGTATTGGGGGGGAGAACAGGGATTTAGTTATTTTAATCCGTCCGCTTTAATTTCAGACCGGTTCTTGCTTAATCCCTTAGTATTTAAAATTCGCATTGGTGACTCAACCCGGTTTGTTAGCTCTAATACAACCATAAAACTCCCGGCTTCTTCAAACAATTTGGTTTTTTACTTTTCTTCGGTAAATGTTTTGGGCAACAGTAATATTGTTTATAAATACCGGCTTTCCGGGGTTGAACGTCAATGGAACCAGGTTGTGGACCAGCATGAAGTTCACTATAGTACGTTACAACCCGGCAATTATCAGTTTCAATTAATGGCATCTGCCGATGGCATGAATTGGGTGCAGGCGCCTTATGAAGTGAGGGTTCATATTGTTCCGCCATTTTGGAAAACATCCTGGTTTATGGTAACGGTAATTGCGCTGCTGCTCCTGGGCTTATATTTATGGATTAGGTCGTTATTGATTAAAGTTAAGGAAGAAAAAATACTTACTTATTTTGCCACTTCACTTTACGGACAAAATACCGTTGATGATATATTTTGGGATATTGCAAAAAACTGTTTCAGCCAGTTGAAGCTGGAAGATTGTGTTATTTATCAATATGATGCCACGCATAAAAAGCTGGTTCAAAGAGCGGCCTATGGCCCTAAAAATCCTGCAAAGCATGAAATTATTAATCCCATTGAAATTCCTCTTGGAAAAGGAGTGGTAGGGGCAGTGGCAAAAATGCAAAAGCCAATTATCGTTAAGAATACTTTAAGAAACGACGGTTATATTGTAGATGATAAAGAAAGATGTTCAGAAATTGCTGTTCCTTTATTTATTAACGGAAAACTTTTTGGGGTAATTGATTCAGAGCATTCGCAAAAAAATTTTTACCGCCATTGGCACTTGAGGGTATTGCAAAAAATTGCAGCCATTTGCAGCGATAAAATTTCAAAACACCTGGCTATTGAACAGGTACGCACAACAATTGCCCGGGATCTTCATGATGAAATCGGCTCTGCCCTAAGTAGTATTAATGTATTCAGTAAAGTGGCCATCAGTAAAAGCAATGGAAATGCAGCATTAACCGGATATTTAAACCTTATTAAACAAACGGCGGCAACAAGCATGGATAATATGAGTGATATTGTTTGGGCCATTAATCCGTTAAATGATAAACTGGAAGCCCTCGTAAGTCGCATGAAGGAGTTGGCTTCGGGAATTTGCGAAGCATTGGATATTGAGTTGGAGTTTTCCTTGCCGGAAGAGTTGGAAACCATTACTTTGGACCTTACCGGGCGAAAAAATTTATTTCTCATCTTTAAAGAAGCGCTAAACAATGCGGTTAAGTATAGTAATGGCAAAATAATTCAAACCCGATTTTCTAATGTAAATAATAGATTGGTAATGGAAATTTGTGATAACGGCATCGGTTATACCATTGAAGATCTATTTAAGGGTAATGGCCTTCGTAATATGCAGGACCGGGCTGCAGAATGCGAAGGGATTATACAATTCAATTCTCCTGCCGGCAAAGGTTTTACGGTAAGAGTGGAAATACCCATCCCCCAATTTGGGGAGATTATGGGCAGCAAACCGGGTTAATTTTAAATAATGATTACCTGTATTCATATATATGATGACAATACTGTTCTGAGGCATGGACTGGAAGAGTTGCTCTCTCTTTCCAAAGATTTTGCCGTAACCGGTAGTTATGATAATTGCCAGGATATTGAGCTCAAGCTGAAGGCCGACCCGCCCAATCTCATTTTGATGGATATAGATATGCCCGGCATCAATGGCATTGAAGCTGTAAAAAAAATACGAAGGTTCAATAAAACAGTATGCATTCTTATGCTTACTGTTTTTGATGACAATAACCATATTTTGGATGCTATTTGTGCCGGTGCATCGGGCTACTTATTAAAGAAGGATGTTTCTGAAAAACTGGCGCCTGCCATAAAAGATATATTAAGTGAAGGGGCTTCTCTTAGCCCATCGGTGGCTAAAATGATTATGCATTCTATTCAGCAATCATCCCCTGCTATGGATTACGGCTTTACCAAAAGAGAAAAAGAAATATTGGCCTTATTATGCAAAGGCAACAGCTATAAAATGATTGCCGGTAGTCTTAATCTTTCTTTTGAAACCATACGGAGCCACATTAAAAATATTTACGAAAAGCTCCAGGTTCACTCTGCCGTTGAAGCGGTAAGCAAGGCCATTAATGAACGCCTGGTGTAGCCGGTAACCTGTAGATACTCCATTCATTCTTTTTTCTTCAGTATTTTATTATCGTTCAAGTAATTGTACTCCCCCAATTTGGGGTTGTACTGCATTTTGCTATAGTGAAATTTTACAGGGTAGATTTTTCAGCACTTTAAACCTCTCAATATGAAATATTTTTTTGTAAGTAGTTTTGTTATTGCTTTAAGTATACAAGGATGTAAAAAGGGAACCGATACCGGCCAACTGCCCCCAAATGACTCTTTAACTGTTCATTTTGCCACTTTTGGTATTGAAAGTGAAGGAGGAAATCCAAATTACTGGAAGAATGGAACTAAAATCATACTTCCAACAACTGGAAACGGAGGTGATGTATTTGCCATTTCTGCTTCAACAAAGCTTGCTGCCGGTAGAGTATATCAGGGGCTGGGTTGGCATCGTTATTCCCCCTGTTATTGGAGTGGGAGCAACCGTACCGATCTTCCCTTGCTGGATCCAAGAGGAAATGGTTGGCTCACCGCTATTGACTACGATGGCGGCGATATTTTTGCAGCAGGTAATGCAACAGACAGCCTGGAGTTTTTTGGCAACAGTGGTTGGAGAAATTTACCCTGCTATTGGCATAATGGTGAAATTACAGCTTTGGAACTATTAAATGGTTTTGGCAACGGCATGGCTTATGCAGTTGCAAAGGCTGCAACCGATGTTTACATTGCCGGTGAAAGCTTTGCCGATAACGGTTATAATGAACCCTGTGTATGGTCTTTGGGAACCACAACTTCCGATTTTGTACCCGACCAACTCAGCAGTTTTGGATACGGTGGAAGTATAAATGATATTTATCTAACTAATTCCGACAGGTATTTTGCCGGGTACATATTTAATACTGATGGAGAAAGTGTTGCCTGCTATTGGCATTTAGGAAGCCGGGTTGATCTATCCGGTCAAGATGGCCAGGCAAAAGCTATTTGTTTAAAAGGCTTAGTGGCTTGCGTTGCAGGCAAAGCAAGAGGAGTTAGTTCTTTGGTTCCTTGTATGTGGGTAAATGGCGTAAAAACAGATTTACCGGACCTTGGTTATGGCAGTGAAGTGTTATCCATTCAAACTTCAGCATCCGGCGATATTTATGTTGGCGGGTGGGTAAGTTCAAATGGCACAAATACCCATCCCTGCTATTGGAAAAACGGGGAGCTATTTTATAACAGCAGTATCAATTGCATTCCTACGGCATTTCAAATTACATTTTAAATAATTTTCAGGGAATGTCTTTTTTATCGAAAAGTAAACTTCATATTAACAGGTAAATCATTAAAAAACCTTTTATGCTAAAACTACCTTTATTGTTGGTTATAATATTTTCTGCAAATAGTTTATTGTTTTCGCAGAGCAACGCTGTAGGAATTGGTACCTCAACGCCACATAGTAGCGCCATTTTAGAAATACAAAGTACCACTAAAGGCGTGCTGGTGCCAAGAATGACCACAACACAACGCAATGCTATAAGCAATGCCGCCACAGGTTTATTGGTATTTGACAATAGCACCGGATCTTTTTGGTTTAAAGGAGCAGCCAACTGGATAGAATTAGTAGATACTTCAAAAAATACCTGGAAACAAAACGGAAACAATATTTATGCTTCAAATACGGGCAATGTGGGTATTGGCACTTCATCTCCCCAATACCACCTGGATATAAATAAGCCCAACGCATCAATAGGATTTACCGATTCCGAACTTAATCAATTTTCCGGCTCTATAACCGGCAATGCCAAAACGCTTACATTAAATGCGGTTCGATCATTTCTTGGAGATGGTACCACTCCCGGAAATTTGCTGATGCAAACCAACTCAGGGTTTGTATATTCCGGCAATGTAGGCATTGGTACAGATAATCCATTACAGAAGCTATCCCTAAATGGAGCAATGGGTTTATACAGCGGCAATAGCTTCGTGGGTTCGCTATCCAACAGTTCAAATGATTTTTTATTGAATGCCAGGCTGGGCAGCCCACTTGCCGGCGTAGAAGCTCAACATGTAATCCTACAATATGAAACAGACCCATTAACAACAAGCGGAAACGTTGGCATTGGCACTGGCACTCCCACAGAAAAACTCGACGTTAACGGTAATCTCCAGGTTTCCGGAAATATAAAATTGTCTGGTAAACTTAACCAGCCATCAACAGGTACGGCTCATATGTTGCCTATTGCTTACGGTCGCATAAATGCCGATGGTAGCATACACTCCGGAACCGGTAACTTTTCTGTTTTACATACCTTTGATGGATTTTATTCCATTTCTGTTTCGGGAACTATGGCTACTAACGGTTTTATTGTTGCATCACCAATTGATGAACAACAAGAGATGGTTACAACACTTACTCATGCTGCCTTAAGTTTGTTTACAGTAAGAACTGTGGCTAACCAGGTAAATTATGAATATGAAGACAATTGCCAGGGTTGCACTTTAAATTATGTACGGTCAGTTCTTCCAATTTCTGTTGATCATGCATTTAGTTTTATAATTTTTAAATTATAAATATCTATGAAATTTTTTTTTATAGTACAATTTTTACTTTTAGTTACTTGTAGTTGCGTTTTTTCTCAGCCAGGTTCATTAGGCATTGGCACTGCTACACCCAATAGCACTTCTATTTTAGATGTGCAAAATTCCACAAAAGGCATACTGGTACCTAGAATGAGCACAATACAACGCAATGCTATAAGCAATGCTGCCACAGGTTTATTGGTATTTGACAATAGCACCGGATCTTTTTGGTTTAAAGGAGCAGCCAATTGGATAGAGTTAGTAGATACTTCAAAAAATACCTGGAAAAAAAATGGCAACAATATTTATTCATCTAATAGTGGCAATGTGGGTATTGGCACTTCAACTCCCCAATACCACCTGGATATAAATAAGCCCAACGCATCAATAGGATTTACCGATTCCGAACTTAATCAATTTTCCGGCTCTATAACCGGCAATGCCAAAACGCTTACATTAAACGCTGTTCGGTCTTTTTTTGGCGATGGCACTACGCCGGGCAATTTGCTATTGCAAACCAATTCCGGTTTTGTATATTCCGGCAATGTAGGTATTGGTACAGATAATCCATTACAGAAGCTATCCCTAAATGGTAAAATGGGCCTCTACAATGGCAATACCTTCATTGGTTCACTCTCCAACAATTCAAATGATTTTTTATTAAATGCAAAGTTTGGCGAAACACTACTGGGCGTACCATCGCAGAATATAATAATGCAATATGAGTCTGGACAAAATACATATAGTGGAAGAGTTGGTATAGGTACAGGTACTCCCACAGAAAAACTTGATATCAATGGTAATCTGCAGGTTTCGGATGATATAAAGGTATCGGGAAAACTTAATCTACAATCAACAGGTACGGCTCATTTGTTGCCTATTGCTTACGGACGCATAAATGGCGATGGCTCTACACATTCAGGTACAGGTAATTTTTTCTCAACTCGTAATTTAGATGGAGGCTATTTAATACAAATCAGTGGCGCTAATTACAGCAACAGCTATATTATTGTATCGCCACTTGACGAAAGTGAAGGCCCACAAATGTTTATAGCTCAAGCATCAGTAAGTTCTACAGGTTATTATATAGATATACTTTATATGCAACCTAATTATGAAACACACTCCTGCCAGGGTTGTTCAATGGAATTTGTAAGAGATTTTAGCAAAATAAAAGTGGAGCATGGTTTTACTTTTGTAATATACGGGTTGTAATCACCATTTGTTTTAAAGAAACGAAACATTTTATATTCTAAAAAGAAAAAACCCTGACAAAAATTGCCAGGGAGTGGTGACCCCCACAGGATTCAAATGCTGACGTAAAAGTCAGCATGCCGACCGCAAGCGTCGGCACCTGAAACGTTCACGGCACTTGTACCGGGAAGCCAATGTAGTTGCTGTAAAATATGTTTATGAATACGTTAGCTTTTGAAAAAAGTGTAAGAGAGCAGCCATAAAAAAAACCTGACAAAATTTGCTTTGGAGTGACGACCCCTACGGGACAGTTTCCAAACCATTTATTAGAACGATTTAAGAAAGTCTATGAATTAAAGACAGTTATACCAGTGCTGATGCTTCAAACTGCAATACTGCCAGGGCTTTTATGCCCATGCTTGATGGATTTATCAATTACATTTTACGCCGATATTTCTTTTATCGGCATGGCTTCTTCTATTAATTTTTTTGGTAGTGTCATTCTGTAAATCCCTTTTTTAATTGTTGCAACAGCAGCACATTATCTTCCATCGTGTTATCAAAATACTCTATCATTACAGCCGCCATTTTGCTGTTGGGCAAATCATTGGTATTGGCATTCAATATTCCTTCAATTCTGCTAAATAGCTTTTCATTCCTTAAAGCAATTTTTCTCATTTCCCTGCCCATTACTCTTGTGGCAATCAGTTTTAAATCGGCTTCTTTATCAAACAGATCATGGTGGTTTTCCCAAATTTCATTGTCATACATATTAAAGAAATGATTCAGTATATCGCTTATGTCTTTTATATCATCTCTTCTTGTTTCCGGCCTGTCCTGCCATGCCAGCAACTTCAGCAACACAATGCCGGGCAGTGTACTGAATTTGAATGTATGGTCACCATCCAACTCTATTTTCGGCAAATCTGCCTCATACACTTCTTTAAATCCCGGCACATGTACAGTTGTGTAACCGGTTCCCTGCACGGTTACTTTGCAGTCTTCATCTTCAATTGCACCAAAGGGTAGCAGGTCAACTTCCATATTATCTTTTATCAATACAAAAGCATTTTCCCTTGTAGGCTGAAAGCCTTCTTCGTTAATCAGGTATTCTTTCAATTGCTCATAAACTCCTTTATCATTTATAAGCACTGCAAAATCTATATCGCCTGTTGTTCTTCTTGGTGCAATTTTATTAATGCCGTTCATCCATGCATCTCTTGCTACAGCTCCTATTAAGTAAAAGTCAATACCAAACTTGTCAAATCCTCTTTCCTGCGCCCACATTAGTGTGGATATTTCCGGTTGCTGCCCTATCTGCTCATAGCTTATTTTGTATAAACCCATCGTAAATCTTTTGTGCTGTTTCTATACAGCGTCTGTCATTTGTATTCATCAAATCAGCATACACCAGCAGGGGCGGAACCACCACATCTTCCACTGTATTGGCATTAGTATTCACATCCCCGTTGTTCCAGAATTTTTCATAGGCTTTTACATTTCCCTTTTCATCAGGTATCAATCTGTAATTCTTTATCAGGTCATTTCTTGTTTCGGTGCTGTATAAAGTGAGTTCGGCAGGCCGCAGGTAATTGGTCAATAAGCCACCGGCAGGCTCGGCCCCCCACCAGGTTTTGCCTTTGATTATCGCTACATTTTTCCAGTTATTAAAATCCTCTGCTTTCAGGAACCGAAAGGTTCCAATTTTAAGTGTTGGCTTTAAACGAAGGTCATAGGCGGTTACCCATTTGTCGAGCAATGCTTTTTTGTTATTGATGCGATATTCGTTTTTAGCAATGGGAAGTAAAAAGCCATCTTGTTTCAGACCAGCAATAATATTTGTGATGTTGCCAATGCCCGTTCCGGTTTGTTCTGCAATTTGCCGGTATGTTTTATTTATGCATGTTTCATCTAACAGAAATTGAAAGAGTACCTTCAAACCTGTTTTGGTAAATGCCCTACTGCCGGTTTTTGTTTCCGTTCGAATGGGTGGGTTTGTTTCTATCCACACTATATTGTCATTGGTTTTCAAAAACACATTGCCATTTGCTTCCATGTAAGCAATATTCTGCGTCCTTAGTTCTTCTTTTATTTTTGGAAAAAGGCGAGCTGCAACTACCATGAAAGGTTGATACCCCCTGTTAAGGGCTTCTATCCTTTGTAAATGATAGTTTCGCAATTCGTTCTTTATTTCAACATGGTATTTTAGGTTTCTGCCTCCCAGTTCTAAACTAACTTCACCGTCAAATTCTTTTTTGCCAACAGGCTTCCACTTACCCAAAATTTGGGTTTGTTTTTGAAGGTTTTCTAGTGCCAGATGAATAATTTCCTGTTCTGTCATGTTCACTTATTATTGTTGTTTACGAAAACGTAAATGATTAAAATTTATGAACAAAATTAGGAAATTATTTTGGATTTACACTCATTCAAAGGCAGAAAATACTGTATTCCTTTGATTTTCAGTAAAAATTTCAAGGCTTTGATGGGCTTCGGAGCTCTTTAAATTTCTATTCTTCCTGGCAGTAATTATAAAGTTATAGTTCCATTTCGTACAGCTATCTTACTTTATCTTCCTCTTGTATGATTTCATTTTTATGCTTAGCCAAATGAACAATTTGAGCTTTCTCGGGTTTGACAAAATGCTTTCCTATGTGACCCGCCATCATCTTCCAGTTCCTCAAAATCTTGAATGTCATCAATATTGTTAAAGGAAGGATCAGTGACTCAGTTAGGGTTCAAATACTGACGTAAAAGTCAGCATGCCGACCGCAAGCGTCGGCACCTAAAACCTTCCCGGCACTTGTGCGGGCAAGCCAATGTAGTTGCTGTAAAATATATTCCTCAATACGTTAGCTTTTGAAAGAGTGTAAGAGAGCAGCCATAAAAAAACCCTGACAAAATTTGCCAGGGAGTGGTGACCGCGTTAGGATTCAAACCTAAAACCTTCTGATCCGTAGTCAGATGCTCTATTCAGTTGAGCTACGCAGCCAAATCTTTATATTTCCGCAGTTGAGTACCTACGCTTCGGTCGGCATCGAGACCAGCAAAGCTTTGTCTCGACTACGGAACCCAATTTTTTGGACGGCAAAGATAGTATAAAATTACGTTGCAGATGCTATAATCCAGCTAAAAAATTCTCCTGGATATGTTTTGCTACAGAAGGTAAGCTACCCGTTTCTTCATATACTTTTAATTGCCGGTCGGCCCCGGTACCCTGTTCCAAAATTTTATGAACATGGCTAATATAATGCTGGCTGCCTAAATGGGGTACCACATCACTTACAAAATCCAGTAATTCATAAATAAGCACACGGGTATTTACTTCCGATTCTTTACCAAAATCTATCATACTTCCTTCTATGCCATAACGGCTTGCCCGCCATTTGTTTTCATTTATTAAATTTCTCGGATAAATAATAAAATTGAGGTTTTGGCTGCGTAGTTTATACAATTTTGCACAAATGGCCTGGAATAGGGCGGCAATAGTAATGGTTTCCTGCACTGTCATTGGTATATCGCAAACCCTAAACTCTACGGTGTTAAAAAACGGGTGAACCCTTAAATCCCACCAAATTTTTTTGGCATTGTCTATACAATTGGTTTTTATCAGCAGTTTTACATAATTATCGTAGGCCTCAATACTTTCAAAGAAATCGGGTATCCCGGTTCGTGGAAATTTATCAAACACTTTAGTTCGAAAGCTCTTATAACCGGTTTTTCGGCCTTCCCAAAATGGGGAATTGGTGCTTAACGCATAAATATGTGGAAGAAAATAGCGTGCTGAGTTGGCGATGTGAATGGCCATTTCACGGGTTTCCATTCCCACATGCACATGTAGCCCAAAAATGAGGTTACTGCGGGCGGCTTCCTGCAATTCATTTACAATTTCGTTATAGCGTACATGCTCCGTTATCATTTGGCTTTCCCAATGGCTGAACGGGTGCGTACCACTGGCGCCTACCCTAAGGTTAAGGTCTTCGGCAATACTGCTGATGGTTTTACGAAGTGTGGCTACATCTATAAAGGCTTCGTCCACATCGGCACAAATATCGGTACCCACTTCTACAACAGCCTGGTGCATTTCTGCCTTTACTTTATCCTTTATAATTTTTTGCCCTTCCTGAACAATTTTTTGGTCATGACTTTTTAATTCATAGGTTTTGGGGTCAAGTACCATGTACTCTTCTTCCACACCCAGGGTAAAATGTTTATAGGAAATACTTGCCATTTAAGTTAATTAATAATTGATAATTGGTAATTGAATATGAATAGTGCAGATAAATGTTACATTAACATTTTCAATTTTACATTCTTAAAATAGCTTTTGCCGGTTAGCACTGCGCTTGATGTATTCGCCCCAGGTAAGGTTATCGGCGCCGTCAACATGAGCTTGTGCTTTTTCTATGGCATAAGTAGCAGCCGTTTCAACCACCCAGTCAAAATTTTCCTGGCCTACACTGGTTACTTCAGCATCCGGAGCCGGGTTACAAAAATCAATGGCATAAGGCACACCGTTTCGTACGGCCAGTTCCACGGTATTAAAATCGTACCCCAGGTAGCGGCAAATACGCAAAACAATATCTTCCATTAGTTTATACCGTTCTTCCGAAGGTTTAAAATCGGCAACATACCTAAGGTGATGTGGATTGCGTGGCTCGTAAGGCATTATGCGTACATATTTTCCACCAATGCAATAGCAGCGATAGTATTCTTCAAATTTAATCTCTTCCTGGAGCATCATCACCAGTTGTTCGGTTTCGGCATGTTTTTCAAAAAACTCATCCATGCTGTTGAGCTGGTAAACACTTTTCCATCCACCTCCGGCAAAGGGTTTCATATAGGCCGGGAAACCAATGTACTTAAAAATACCATCCCAGTCTAAAGGATATTGCAGGTTACTAAATGATTCGGCTGATGTATCGGGCGGCAAATCCCTTGATGGTAAAATAACGGTTTTAGGAACCGGCACGCCAATTTTGGTAGCCAGGCAATTATTAAAAAATTTTTCATCTGCACTCCACCAAAAAGGGTTGTTGATTACGGCCGTTCCACACAGAGCTGCATTTTTTAAAAAGGCACGGTAAAACGGTACATCCTGGCTGATACGGTCAAAAATTACCGCATATTCCGTTGGTTCACCCTGCATGACTTTATCAATTTTTACGGCTTCGGCAACTATACCCGGAACCCCCTTGCTGTTTACCCGTTCTACAAAAGCATCCGGAAAACTTCTTTCTTTTCCGAATAACATTCCAATTTTCTTCATAAAAATTATTTAAGAGATGATAAAATAGTGTTGTGGCTCTGCTCTTCAAATATATTTTGTACATGCCAATAAAACAAAAATGTTTTGATTTTAGGGTAAAGACCAGTAATCTTTTGTCTGCTTTACTTATTTTTGGGTTATGACCTTGTTAAAAAGCGCCAAACCGGCCTTATTGGTTCATCAATTGCTTTACCCTTCTTTGTACCTGGAACGGGAAGTGATTATTGACTGTTATATTCCTACAGGCATCAGCAGCTTAAATAATATCAGCCTTTTATTAATTAACGACGGGCAGGATTTGCCCAAAATGCCTTTTGATAAAATACTGGGCTCATTATTACAAACTAAAGAAATAGAACCGGTTTTTTGTGTGGGCATTCATTGCTCTGCCGACCGTAAAAATGAATATGGTACGGCCCGGTTTTTAGATTATAAAGGCCGGGGCGCAAAGGCGCATTTATATACCGCATTTATTATGCTTGAGCTACTGCCTTTTTTGCGAAGTGAATATCAAATAGATTCATTTAAAGATAAATCGTTTGCAGGGTTTTCGCTGGGTGGACTTTGTGCATTGGATATTGTTTGGAACCAGCATTACGAATTTAGATATGCCGCCGTTTTCAGCGGGTCGTTATGGTGGCGGGATAAAAGCCACCTGGATAAAGACTTTGATGAAGACAAGAACCGCATCATGCAAAAGCAAATCAGGAACGGCGGCTATGTTCCCTGGTTGAAATTTTTCTTTGAAGTGGGTACGCTTGATGAAACCGAAGACCGGAATAGTAATGGCATTATTGATTCTATTGACGATACCTGCGCCGTTATTGATGAATTGGTCAACAAAGGGTACAACCCAAAAACCGATATCAATTATCTTGAAATCAAAGACGGGAGCCATGATGTTGCTACCTGGGCCAGGGCATTCCCTTCGTTTTTAAAGTGGATTTGGGGAACAGGATCAGTAAACGCTTAATTTTTTTTCAACTTCAACTCAAAAAAAGCCGTCTCACATGAGGCGGCTTTACTTTATGAATAATGTTGCTGGTTATTTTAAAACAGAATTGAGTTTATTTTCCAATGCAGCGCCACGCAGGTTTTTGCCAATTACATTGCCATTGGGGTCCAGTAAAAAATTTTGAGGAATGCTATTGATGCCAAATTGCTGGGCTACTGCATTTCCCCAGCCTTTAAGGTCGCTTACCTGCAACCAGGTTAAGCCGTCTTCGGCTATGGCGTCCAGCCATTTTTGTTTATCCTTATCGAGCGATACGCCGAAAATGGTGAAGTTTTTATCTTTAAAAGCAGCATAGCTTCTTACCAGGTTGGGGTTTTCGGCACGGCAGGGCCTGCACCAACTGGCCCAAAAATCTACCAGTACATATTGGCCTTTAAAGGATGAAAGAGATATTTTTTTGCCATCTTTATCCTCTTGCGAAAAATCGGCTAAAGGCTTGCCGATAGGGAATTTTTTTTCTTCGGAAATGATTTGGGCAATATAATTACCCACAGGCGATGTTCTTACCGGTGCTGAAAACGTATTGAATATTTCTTCCACTTTAACTGCATCATTATTGATTTGAAAATGGCGGTAAACGGCTAAAGGAGAAACATAAGATGCCGGGTGTGTTTTGGCAAAGTTTTCCAAAACCTGGCTTGCTTTGGTAGTCGTTTCGGCATCGTAGCGGCCTTGCTGGTTAATTAAACCTTCATAAGGTTTGGTAACTTTTAAATACTCCATAAACTCATTGTGAGAAGGAGAGCCGGTTACAACGGCATCTTGGATGGAATCTTTTTTTGCCGATAATTGAATGGCGCTGTTGTCTAAAAAAAGCGTGATATAGTTTTGTTCGTTATTAAAATTCATCACCCTCACATCGGGAAAAGGCATTTTACCGGTCAACACAAATTTGCCTGCGGTTAGCTTTGCCGAAGATTCCGGCTGGCCGTTATTGGGGTTGAGTAAATTCACTACGGTGCCATCTGCATATCCACTAACGGTACCGTTAATGGTATAGCCCATATTATTGCCGGCAATTTTAGTGCTTGCATTTTGGGCAAAACCCGATAAAGGTAAAAATGCGAGGAAGAGTAAAAATGTTTTCATTGCTTACTGAAATGAATTTTGTATTGAAATATTTTGCAAGATAATGCCTATTGCTTGTTTTTCCATGCTGTTATTGAATAATTAACAACCTTCTGTATATGTTAAATACCCGGCAATTTTAAAAAAACAAAAGCAAAAAATATTTAACTTGTAGGGTCTAAAACAGGTAAAATGATAATAACCGTATTTGGCGCAACCGGAAAGGTTGGAAAACAGATCGTTAAAGCATGTTTGAACGATGGCCATTCTGTGAGGGCCTATGGCCGAAATGTATTTACCTCAAATTTTCGGGAAGAACCGCCTTTGGCTTTATTTCCGGGAACCTTATTTGATGAGGAAGCTGTTTTTAATGTTTTAAAGGGAAGTGATGCCGTTCTTTCGGCCATTGGCGGCGCCATGGATGGTACGGATAAAAGCCGGTCATTAGGAATGAAAAACATTGTTCATCAAATGGAACGGGCAGGGGTAGAGCGTATCATCAACCTGGGCGGATTGGGTATTTTAGAAGACCCCACAAAAGTTCATGGTGAATTAATAATGGATTCTGATAATTTTCCGCTTCATTACTACAATGTTGCAAAAGAACACCTTGAAGCCTATAAATATCTTAATTCGTCGTCATTAAAATGGACCTTTATTTGTGCCCCGGAAATTGTTTACGAAGGGCCCACCGGAAAGTATGTAACGGCAGCAAACCAGCAACCCGCCAATAATCATTACCATATAAATGCAGGAGATATTGCCTTATTTATGGTAGATGAGCTCCAAAAAAATGAGTATATAAGAGTTAAAGTGGGCATCAGTAATTAATGCCTGTTTACTCTTCTCTTTTTTTTTATTTATACAAATTTTTTGGCGTCTTCTAAAAATTTAGCCAATCCTATATCGGTTAAGGGATGTTTTAATAAGCCTAATATGGAATCCAACGGGCAGGTACACACATCGGCGCCGGCTTCGGCACATTGGGTAATATGATTTGCATTTCGTATGGAAGCTGCCAGTATTTCTGTTTTAAAACCTTGTACCGTATATATTTGACGTATCTGGTGAATGAGTTCCATTCCATTCCATCCGGTATCATCAATTCTGCCAATAAAAGGCGACACATATTTGGCGCCGGCTTTGGCCGCTAAAATTGCCTGGCCTGCAGAAAACACTAAGGTACAATTGGTGCGTATGCCATTATCGGTAAACCATTTCATGGCTTTTACGCCTTCTTTAATCATGGGTACTTTTACCACAATATTTTTATGTAAGGCGGCCAGGTATTTTCCTTCGGCTACGATGCCGTCAAAATCGGTAGAGATCACTTCGGCGCTGATATCGCCATTTACCATGTTGCAAATGTCAATATAATGTTTTTCAATGGCGGCTTTTCCTTTAATACCTTCTTTGGCCATTAAAGATGGATTTGTGGTTACACCATCTAAAATACCTAAATCGTTTGCTTCTTTAATTTGAGAAAGATTGGCCGTATCTAAAAAGAATTTCATGTAATATTTTTTTGCAAATTTACAGATTTGCCGTCAAAGCATTTTGTAGAAATATCTTCCTTATTGAAAAATATATTTAATGCAATGGGTAAATTAAAAGGTATTGGCAAATGCACAAAAGAAAATGGCAGAAATAGGGCAGGTAGTAACTAAAAACGGCAAGTTACTTATATCGCACCGCTCAACCACTTACCCTTGCTACCTTCCGGTCCTGGGGGAGTTCAGCAGGAGCTGGTCGTATAAGACTTGCCGGGCGCAAATATAGGCTGTTTAAGGTAAATTAACGGTTCAATTTTTAATGCTTTAACAATTCATCTTAAAAACTAAACCCCGGCCGGTCTCTCCTGGAATTTACCTGGGTAACGCCAATAAGCTGGTCGTTGCGGTCGGTAAAAGATTTGTAATAGATTAATACGGTATAACTGTTTTCGGTTTCCCAGTAATCGCCTTCCAGGGCTTTTTGGGTAGAGGGGTCATTATCATTTTGTAAAATATACTGGTAATTATAATACCCTTGTTTTAAGTATGCTGTAGTTTCATAAAAACCGGTACTGTCATTAAACTGCATTTTCCATCGTTCATTAGGCTGGTAACCGGTAAATGCCGACGATAAATAAAGGCTTTGCCCATAATACGGTTTCCCTTCAGGCGCCGCAAACCTAAAGCGTACCGAGGCATAATCTCCCTGCCACATCGGGTTAATGGTTTCGTAAGTCATGATATTATACATGCCATCATAATCGGGAAAATATACATAGCGTTGACCGGTTCGGTCCACATCGGGTTTAAGGAAAATATCGGTACGGTTTTTAAAATAGTGGGCACTATCCACCCGGTCGCTTTGCAGCCTAAAACTTCTTAAATCAAGCCAACGCCATTCTTTGCCGGCAGGAAAAAGTCCAACATTCTGCATATTGTAAATAAGCGTATTGTTGCGTTGAAAACTTGCCACTACATCCCGTTGTGCAATATCCCATCTGTTGTTTTGTAAAATCACCGCTTTTACTTGTTGAATTGCGCTAAACGCATTCATATCTTTTGGAAGCAAAACGGATAAATCGAGCCGTTGGTGTGTTTTAAAGTACTGCGGTGCAAGCGGCTGAACCACCTGGGCCGAAACCACTGATTTGGCTTCTACCACCAGCATTTGTTTGGTAAATACCAGGTTGGAAGTATCACCGTTTAAAAATACTTTTAAAAGGTAGTTACCCGATTTTACCGGCAGTGAATTGGCATCGGGCAGCAGGGCTTCGTAATGGGTGTACCTTGTTAACGCATACGAAGAATAACGGTAATTGGTAATGCGGTTTTGGGTAAACCCTTTTATATAATCAAAGGCATTGAGATTGGCCGGAACCCAATTGTAATCACAAAGCACATAAGTATAATAATAGCTTTTAAGGCTTCCTTCAAGATCGTCAAACTCCAATTGGAGCGGTTCTTTACTGTTGAGTGCGTAAATAGGGAGCTGCTGCTGGTTGCCATAGCCATACAATTGTGCAGTGGCAATATAAGGCTGGTAAATTTTTTCAATTACCTGGGCATGAACCTGCGAAAAAGAAAATAAAATAAAAAGGAAATAATATCTGCTCAATACGGCTTGTATTTTCATCGAATAGCGTAAATTCATTTACTTTTGAAAGATACGAAATAAATTGTTTTGAACTTTTCCTTTTTCATTGCCCGGAGAATAGCTTCAGTAAAGAAACATTCGTTCAGCCGTTTTATTATTGGGCTGGCTATTTGCGCCACCACCTTAAGTGTTGCGGTTATGATAGTGGCCCTGAGCTTTGCCAATGGATTTCAGCAGGTGATCAGCAATAAAGTTTTTAGCTTTTGGGGGCACATAAGGGTGCAGCAAAATTTGGGTATGGGTAATGGCTTATCGGAAGAATATCCCAGCCCGGCCAACGATACCGTAGAACATTATTTAAAAAGTTTGCCACAAGTGGCCAGCGTAGAAAAGTATGCCACTAAATCGGCTATTTTAAAGTATAATACCGATATTGAAAGTGTTTTGTTAAAAGGAATTGACCGGGATTTTCAATTCAGCAGGTGGCAGCCCTTTTTGCAAAAAGGTAAATGGCTTTCTTTCCCCGACAGTGGGTACAGTAATGAGATTAACATCAGCACTTATACAGCCAACCGGTTAAATATTCAAACGGGAGATGAACTCCTGGTGTATTTTTTTAGAGAAGACGGCAGTAAAACGGCAAGAAAATTAAAGCTGGCCGGCTTGTTTAAAACAGGGCTGGAAGAATATGATAAAAATTTTGCCATTGCCGATATCAACCTCATTCGCCGGCTCAATAAATGGGAAAGTACGGATATAGCTGCCTACGAGGTTTTTTTAAAAGACTACCGGCTAACCGATAGTATGAACAATAAAATTTATGAGGCCCTTCCGCAAACCTGGTATAGCAGGAGCATCAATGAAATTTATCCCAATATTTTTGATTGGTTGAAACTGCAATCCCAAATAAAAAAAATCCTTATTGTAATTATGATCATTGTTGCCGTGGTAAACCTCATTACCTGCCTTATCATCCTGGTTTTAGAGCGCATTCGTATGACGGGTGTATTAAAGGCGCTTGGAGCCGGTAACAATGCTATAAGCGGTATATTTTTATACAATACTTCTTTTATCGCCTTAACGGGAATTGTGCTGGGCGCCCTGCTGGGGCTGGCCATTTGTTTTGCACAAATAAAAACCGGATTTATTAAATTAAACGAAGAAGCTTATTTTATTTCAACGGCTGCGGTGGCCATCAACTGGTGGCAGGTGGCGCTGGTGTGTCTTTTTACTTTTGTGGTATGTATGCTTACGTTACTAATTCCCGCATTACTGGTTAGAAAAATAAACGTGGTAAAAGCCATTCAATTCAGGTAAATTATTTGGAGTGAATGTTACAAAAAAGAAATTTCATCTTTATACTTCAGTGAAATTTTTGGCTTTTTCATCATCAAACTCACCTTCCCATCGGGCAATTACCGTACTAGCCAGGGTATTGCCAATAACATTTACCGATGTACGGGCCATGTCCATCAATTCATCAATACCATAAATAGCCATTATAGGCCAAAGCGGGAAGTTAAATGTAGATGCCGTTGCAATTAAAATTACCAACGATGCCCTTGGAACGGCCGCAACACCTTTGCTCGTAAGCATTAAGGATAAACCAATTAAAAGCTGGTGTCCAAAATCAAGGTGCATACCGGCTGCCTGCGCTACAAAAACCGATGCCAGCGAAAGATAAAGCGTAGTGCCGTCGAGGTTGAACGTATAACCGGTTGGGATTACAAATGACACGATTTTTCTGGGTACGCCAAAACGCTCCATATTTTCCAATGCAATCGGCAAAGCAGAATCGGAGCTTGTTGTGGCAAAGGCAATGGAAACCGGCTCCCTGATGGCCTGTATGAATTTTTTTATGGGAATTTTAGCCACATACAAGGCAATGGGGAGCAGTACAAATAATAAAAAAGCAATTAATGCTACATACAAAGTGAGTAAAAGTATGACCAGGTTCTTTAAAATATCAATACCCAGGTGCCCAACCGTAACTGCAATAGCTGCTCCTACGCCAAATGGTGCAAAATACATGATGATGTTGGTGAACCTAAACATAGTTTCGGCAAGGCTTTCTGAAAATTCCAGCAGTGGTTTTTTCTTCTGTTCTTTTAAAAGGGCCAGTGAAATGCCAAAAATTACACTAAACAAAACTATGGGCAACACATTGCCTTCATAAACCGATTTTATGATGTTTTCAGGGAAAATATCAATGATATGGTCCTGCCAGGTTTTGGGTACAACTTTGGGTAGCTCGGTAAGTAATGCCTGCGGAACTTCAATTCCCACACCGGCCTTTGTGAGGTTAATAAAAATTAAGCCAATGATTAAGGCTAATGTAGTAACCACTTCAAAATATAAAATAGATTTCCAGCCCATGCGGCCAACCTGCTTAAGGTTGCTATGGCTGGCAATGCCCACCACCAGTGTAGAAAACAACAAAGGCGCAACTATGGTTTTTATTAACCGCAAAAATATTTTACTTAAAAACTGCAGGTTTTGAGAAAAAGCCGGAAAATCCACCCCAATTTCAATACCCATGGCCATGGCAATCATAATCCAGGTGGTTAACGATTTTTTAAACCATCCCCAAATAAAAAGGCTGGCAATAAAAATCCACCGGCTCCACATTAAAACGGTACCTGAAACCGGTGTAAAATATTCATGTAAAATATGCAATAGGGCCACTATGGTAAAAAGTGACAGGGATAATATACCGGCTGTTTTTTTTGTCATAATTAGTTTCGATAAAATGCTAAGCAGCTGCGCTTATGTTTCAAAATTATAAAATTACTCTTGCAAATACCGCAAAATGATCAGAAGCAAACCTGCCGTTCCAGGTTTGAGAAATATGGGCATGTTTCAACACTTTGGCCTCTCCTTTAATAAAAATAAAATCTATGGGCTTATCCGAAGTTTCTTTGGGCCCAAAAGCGTTGAAAGATCCGCCTGGCCCGTAATGTGGCGTGAGTGAAATGTCGTTGGCATCGGTAAAAAATTTACCGCTTTTTTTATCCAGTAAAACCCGGATGGGTTCATCATCTTTAGAACTGTTAAAATCTCCCATTATTAATGCAGGGTATTTTGAAGTAAGAGCAAATACTTTTTCTTTGAGCAATACAGCGCTGTTTTTGCGGGCTTCATGGCCAATATGATCAAAATGGGTGTTAAAAACAAAAAATATTTTTTGGGTTTTAAGGTCTTTAAATTTTACCCAGGTTACAATACGGGTAATGGCAGCATCCCAGCTTTTACTTCCGGCAACAGATGGGGTTTCACTCAGCCAAAAGGTTTGGTTGTCCAAAGCTTTAAACCTTACGCTGTCATAAAATATAGCCGAAAATTCTCCCTTGGTAGTCCCATCATCCCGGCCCACTCCGCAATGTTTAAACCTGGGCAAAAGCTGCTGCAGGTCGGTCATTTGCTCGTAAAGAGCTTCCTGTACGCCTAAAATTTGTACGTCATGAAACTGCACTTCGGATGCCACAAAACCTTTACGGTGTGGCCAGGCATTAAGGCTGTCTGATGCCAGGTTGAGCCTGATGTTAAAACTCATTATATTGAGTGCAGCCTGTGCCTGTGTTTGGCCCGCTGACCCAAGCAAAACAAATAAAACCGGCAAAATTTTCTTCATGCTTTAAAGTTAGCGGATATTGACCAATCTCATCATAAATGTTGACACAGGTCGTATAAAAATTTAATGGAAAAAGTAGATTTGGTTGCTGCAATTTTAAATAAATGGGTATGAAAACAATTATTGTTGCTACAGATTTTTCAAAGGCATCGCAGAATGCCATTGATTACGCCGTGGAAATAGCCTTGCAGGTAAATGCCCGGCTTATATTATTTAACGCCTACCAAATGCCGGTTGCCGTTTCTGAAATGCCGATCGTGTATGATACCGAAGCGCTTATTGAAGATATTAACAAGCAACTCAATACTATTAAAGATAAGATACAGCAGCAAAAGGGGAGCCGGTTATTGGTGCAAACCGAAGTGAGTGAAGGCTCGCTGATTGGTTGCCTTAAAGATATTTGTGAAGATATGGAACCCTACGCAGTGGTAATGGGCAGCCAGGGAACCACTGCAGCAGAACGATTTTTCTTTGGGAGCAATACTTTATATGCACTAAAGCATCTTCATTGGCCGATTTTGGCGGTGCCTCCACAATATACTTTTAAAGGGATTGGTAAAGTTGCTTTTGCCAGCGATTTGAATAAAGACGTGGGGAAGACCGCATTGGCAATACTTAAAGATTGGGTTACCGATTTTAATGCCGAGTTGCACATTGTTCATTCCGCCCCGGAAGACCAATTATACGAAAATGCAGTATTTGCCTCCGGCGCCATGCAAAAAGAGTTTAATTTACTGAAACCCCGGTTTCATTTTATTTCCGGGAAAAATGTTGAAGAATCCATATCGCAGTTTGTAGTACAGGAACAGATGGATGTTTTGGTGCTGTTGCATAAAAGTTATGGATTCATTGAGGGGCTTTTCCATAAAAGCCAGGCCAGGCATTTTGCTTTAAATACGGCAATCCCTTTACTGGTTTTGCATGAGTAAGTGAATCCGTTTATGGATGTACAGAATGTAAAACGTATTCAACTAATTCTTACTTGCTATTGCGATATCACTTCTACATGTGGCAAATCTTTCGGCATTCCATATTCGTCTGTGCAATAAGAAATCTTTGCAGTATTAAATGCCTTAGGACAACAGGCGCCGGCCCTGCCGTTACATTTTACAAAAGCGGTCACACAACCAGTTGCAGGATCATAAAAAATCATAGCTGAAACAACGCAATTTCCATTGCTTTCACATAGCTGATCATGAAACACCAATAACTGCAGTTCACCTGCTCTTATCTTTTTTTCAAGTTCATCAGCAAGTTCATCAGCTTTATCTTTTGCATCATTGGCTTTATCCACCATATCCTTTAATTTGCTTAGCAACTCTTTACTTTCCATAAACATACCTATTGCTTTTCCCACGGATTCTTTAATTAATTCTTCCCCCAACTTCCTTACTAAGGATTCAGCCCACTTTCCTGCCATGGTACGAATACATTTCTGGCAACTTTCACACATATTACTGTACTCTTTACCCTGTGCTCCACCCGCATCTGCTTCTAATTTTTTTATTGCTTGACTCAACCCGGTATGTAAGGACTCATTTTCAAGTCTCCGGGGTTTGTCGAGTTTCGGTATTTCAAATTGTACAGCAGGAAGATCAAGATTTACATTCACGATAAAACTCCCCATCCTCATACTTTGCACATCAAATCGTTTAGTAACTTTTCCCGTTCCAATACTATCGGGGGATAATGGAATGATAACTTTTTTAAACGGAAACAGGGTTATAATTTCTGTGCTCAAATTTTCAAGAATAAGAAATGCAGTATCGGGTAAATTTTGAAGCCCGGTTATGGTTACTTCAATAAAAGTTTTTTCACCTTTAACTAAATTCAGTTTCCCGGTTGATACATTCATAGTAACGCCTGAAACTAGTTTCGAACATCCCTGCCTGTTAGTTTCCTGTATATTCAAATTGTGAAATCCACCGGCATCCTGTGGATAAAAAATAATGCATTGCCTGGGAGATTCTGCTACGATCTCAATTAATTTGCCGTCAATACTGCATTGGGTATTACTGGCATCTCCATCAAAATTTCCAGGAATTGAAACTGGTGATGCAGTCAATATATGATTGGGTATGGCACATTGTCCCGATACCGATTTCTGGTTAGAAGGAATGGAAATATTGCTAATTCCCTTTCCATCTGAATTCATAAAAAAAATAGTCGTACTATCAGTTTTAAGTCCGGCTTCTTTTTTAAAATGAATTTTATTATTGATACCATCAATTGAAAATTCATGTTGATCAATTATAAAAAAAGCCTTCTTAAGGTCAGACAGGCTTTTTGTTTCCTGCTTTAAATTTTTTCCGGCAGGTTCTACATGTATTGTTCCGGAAATAATATCGCCCACTCTAATATCATCGGGCAGATATACTTTTACTTTTCCTGACGGATGGTTGAATTCTACTGTTGATAAGCCTTTTTGGACTGTTAAAGTTTGTGCCCGGTTAACAAACCGTGTATCAGAAGAAGTAAAATAAACACAGCCGGACCCGGTTTCGTTTTCATACCTCTTATGCTTTATGTAAATATAAATAATTTGCTATTTAATTAATAAAATAATTAATAAGAATTTGGGAATAATTATCATCATTATAAGCGGTTAAGGCATTGAAAAAAGGTGAAACTTTTATTTCCCATCCGGGGCTTGCCGTGTTAACCAAAGGCCTGGTGCATAGATATAAATATTCTATTTTTCAACGATGAGTCCGCTCTGCCCACGCTGTGAGTTGTCAAAGAAACATGTCTTTACTTTTTCATTTCGGAAAATTGCTATCACGATATCAGTGACGAGTAAATGTATTTTTTGATCAATGAGTTATTTTCCGCAAGACCAGTACCACCGTAACATTACCAGCATCTGTTTCAATATATCGTCCGACAAGAAGTGTAAAAGGAAAATACTATTCCATAGTTGATTAATTATTTATCGGCAATTGCCTGTTGATCATTCGTGGAGGCGTCAAGCCCGGCATACGGGTACATAGCCTCTCCAAAATATACAGTGAAACTGTTTTTTTTCTATCCCGATTCCCGTCATCGTCTCCTGCAAAACTTATATAAATAGTATAAAGACCATTTAAAACAACCAGCCCGCAATCAAAACATTTATTTGCTTCTTCACCATTATCTGTGAAATAAGCAGAGTCAGCTACCCAGTTAATACGTTCAGGCGATCTTCCCCAGCTTTCAAAGTGGCGGTTGAAGTTCATTTTGTATTCAGCAAGGGCTTCTGATTTAGACGGCCATTTGATCAATCGTACTGCTATTTGACGTTTGGACTGCTGATTAAAAAAACGGTAGAAACATCCTTTATAAATTTCAGTATTCAATTCGTCAGGCGCATTGCTTGATATGATAATGCCAAATGGATTGAGAGAGTCCACAAAAGTTGGTGGAACTAGTATGCACATATCAGGTATTGTATCTGAAGGTACCTGAGCTTTATTAGTTGATTTGTCATTATTGCCTTTGCAAAAAGAACTTAACGTTATAAGAACTGATATCAATACGAAATGAATATTTTTTTTCATATAGTTATTATTTATCTATCATCGCCTGCAGTTTATCTGTAGGGAATTTTTCCTGGAAGATTTTTGCAAAATTTGCCTGCGGTTTCCATTCATCCCATACCAGGTTAATCTCGAAAAGCTGCGGAACATATTTAGGCAGATCTTTGCGTATATAATCAGGGTTTTCAGTTATCAGCAAAAGACTTCCTTCCGGGTTCGTTTCAAAGACAGGCTCCGCATTATACATGACTTTTATCATTGCAGGGTCATTTAGCTTTCCTTCATTTTTTGATTTTTCTGTTTCATCCCTGAATTTTTTTAAAATATCCTCCCTTACCTTTTTGGCTTCGTTTACTTTTTCATCTCTTATCTGCTGATCTGTTTTATAGCCGGAGAGATAGTAGTCCGTATTTGCTTTTAATTGTTTAGGGTCATTAGCAAACTGTTTTTGAAGCCTAAGAAGTTTTGTGTTTTTTTCCTTTTCCTGTTCTTCTGCAGAGCGGACAGGCATTTGTTCAAAGTTCCTGATCGTTTCATTCCAAATTTTGCTGTGATAAACAATACAATAATCGAGGTATTGCTTTTTTGTTATTGTTATATAAGGTAATACTCCGCCTTTCCGATAAACAAGGGCGCCACGGATCCTGGAGCCAGGCTCAGAATAATACAATTCATAACCATCTTCCTTGTATTGAACCGTTGCCTTGGTCATCACCGGTAATCCGTTTATTGTCCAGTCGTCATCCACACCGGTTTCTCCAATATTTTTATTTGCAATAATGTTTAGCCATGTGCCGGTTTCACCGGGATAGCCGGGAATCAATGAATGAGTTTTGCCATACTCACACTGGTAACGGAAGAAGCCGGCAGTATAAGAAAATTGTAAAAAATGTGGGGTATTCATATAATCAAATGTGAGATAGCCATTATTATCCTTAAAGTATTTACGTTTAGATCCAAAATAACTTACTCCTTCACTACGGTGCCATACTGCATCAACACCTTTGGGTTCAGGATAAATTTTTAATATCAATTCATGAATTGCATCAAGCCTGTCAATACATTCTTTTGAATTAGTGGAACCAAGATCAGTTGTTTTCATCCATCTGCCGTCTGCTTTTTGTGCTATTTCATCGGTGCAGGGCTTTTTGATAAAATTCTTTGTTTGACTATAAGATAACATGCAAATTGAAAGGAGGAATAATAAAACGAGTTGTTTTTTCATAGAATAAATTATTTATCAATCATTGCCTGCAGTTTTTGAAAAGGGAAATCCTGTTCCATTAGTTGGTCAATTTTTTTCAGGGATATATCGTCACTCCATGTCCACTCCACTACAAAAAGCTGGGGTACATGTTTGGGCAGATCCTTTCGGATATAATCCCGGTTCTCAATCACCACCATAGATGCCTGCAAAGGGTCTGTGTCGAAAATAAGGTCCGCATCATACATCACCCGGATCATTGCCGGGGAATCAAGCAAACCCTGCTGCGTTGTACTTTCCAGTTCGTCTGTAAATTTTTTTAATTGCAGCGCTTTAAGTTTTTTAAAATTATCAATCTGTTCATCCCTTACCTGCGGCTCTAAAGAGCCTACAGGAAGATTCTCCGTTCTTTTGATTTGATCATCATAAAGTTTCGTGGTAAAAAGGATACATTGTTCAAGATATTGTTTCCGGGTAACCGGTATATAAGGTAAAATGCCCTTGCGATGAATAAGTACAATGCGATAGTTTCTGCCTTTTACCGCATCCTTTAATCCATCATCCGATAATAATCTTGTTCCCGCATTCAGGGTTCTTACCGGCATCCCATTGACCATCCATGAATCATCAGGTGGATTCCCTATTGCCGGATCACTTTTATTGGCTGAAATGGTTACCCAGGTTCCTGTTAATCCCGGGTAGCCCGGATTCATTTTTTTATCATTGTATGGATCACAGCGATAAGCAAAGAACCCTGCTTTATAATAGTACATTCTGAAATGAGGAAGTTCTATTGACATGTACCTGGGACTGCCATCGGGGTAAGGTGAGTTTTTTGATTTTGAACCAAAGTAACTTATTCCTTCGGCTGTATGCCATGCCGCATCTACGCCGGTTGGCTGGGGGTAAACCATCAGCATCAGCTTATGAAATTCTGCAAGTGTAGCATTGATCTCTTTTGAATTAGTTGTGCTTGGATCTTTCGTCTTCACCCACCTGCCTTTTGCATTTTGCGCCATGGCATCGGTGCAGGGAACATCGGTGCTGATGCTTTTCTGGCTCCAGGATGAAAAATGGAGGATGAGAAAAGGGAGTATAAAAACTTGTCTTTTCATAAACGATTTATTTATCAATCATCGCCTGCAGCTTCTCAACAGGAAAATTTTCTTCGATCAGTTTTACGATAACCATCATAAACAGGAATCACGTCGCCAGGTTAGCTTTACTCTGCATCCGCCGGTGAGGGCCGGGAGAACATTCCATTTCTTTGATAAAAGAGTATGAACCCCAAGGAGTTTTGCTTTCCAGAAGGATAATAACCCGTTAACGTTATTAATTATATCTATTGGAATCTTTTGATTGAAAACACTTCCATTTTCTATTTCCATATTTATCTCAACACCGCCTTTAGTTGGTATCCCTACTCTTTTCCACCAGGTAACAGGTTTACCGTTATACGCACCGGGCTCGAGTATAAAGTCAATTACGTTTGGATCAACACCCGCTGCATTATACACTACAGAAAAATCTATTTCATCGCAATCGTCACCGGTTAAAAAAGTTCCTGTTGCAGTAGTAGTTGTTTTAGGGAAGCGATAGACGACTCCTGCAAAAGCGGTATCCATAAGTGACAATTTCGTGTTTTGTGGTATGGAAGATCCATCGGTAGTCATGTCAGCCGAAACAGAATAGTGCATGATAGAACTTTTGTCGTAAATAGAGTTAGTGAGAGTAGAGGCTGCTAATTTATTTATCACCTGTTCATTTACTTTTTTCCTGTCCCAGCCGATCTTTGCATAGTATTTATAAAGTTTCGCAGTATCCCATTTGATACCTCCGAATGGTGACTGGTGTTCATGAATAAATCCAAGAACGTGCCCGAATTCATGCACGATTATTCTTTTGAATTCATCTTCATTCGTAGTGTTTGAAAACGAAGCATAGTTCATTGTTTTTGCACGGATAATATTATACAACACATTTCTCCCCACCCAGGACCAGCTTCCATCATTATTGTCAAATCCAATTATCACCTGTGCCTTTGAAATATCATCAACAAAACTGAATTGTATATTGGCGATAGTTTCCCATACACGGGCATATTGTTTCACTTTGTCGGCAACGAATCTTGTGGTCTTAATTTTGCTTGTGTCCATACCTACTGTAATCACATCACCCGGCGACCACATAAGATCAGTGTAAGCAGCCAGTCCCTGTTTAGTAACATCTGTATAATCCAGGTCTCCGTTAGGTTTAATTTTTGGCAAAGACTTATAAAGTGGTTTTGTTGGTCGTGGTGGTATATTCTTTGTATTATCGGGACCAACATCAAAACACATTTTAATGTTTCTGAGATCATCAGTGCTAACCGATTTCACCGAATCGGTTTTCGGCTGCGGTCCGCTAATATCCATCGGCTTGCCGGGTGTTTGAGGCAAACCTGTTATTGGTGGATCTTCTTTGGGTTTTGGTTCTTTATCCTTTGGAAGTAATTTTTCACTGCTGCATCTGAAGTTGTTTTGGCAATCTGCAGCTGAAAATATATAAGCTGAACCGGCGGAAGTTAAAGCATTCGCATCTTTATCATCTTCCTGGTCAACGATGGTGCCACCGATGATGTCGCATCCGCTGATAGCAACCGAATATCCTAGGTTGTCCAATTGCGATCTGTCAAACGCAGCAAGCTTTCCCGTTTGTGACCAATTTCCTCTCTTATCCTGGTAAAAAACATAAATGGCACCTCCATCATGTATAAGATTATCTAAGCTATCGGTATCTTGTTTCCTTGCACTTACTATGGCATAGTCCCCACTTATGCTTACCGACCAACCGAGATAATCATCGGGTCTGCGGTCATCTGGATTAATTTTTAAAACCTGTCGCCATTTGCCATCCACTTCGGGAGTGAGTATAACTCCTCCATCAGGCCGGACACGGTTTGGCGCCGCTCTGCGTGAAAAAATATATGCATTGCCTGTATGGGGTCTTGAATTGGGATCAGTGGTTTCTTTTTTTTGCCATGCACCAATAATGACATTATCACCGCTGATCGCAACTGATCCGCCAAAATCATCATAGGCAGCACGATCGCCGGCAACGATCTTTTGAACCTGTGTCCAGTTGCTACCCGAACGTTCAAAAATAAATGCGGCGCCGGAAGCTTCCATCCTGTTGCCACCATTTGCATCAAAATCAACACCCGATGCGCCGGCAACAACCAGGTTACCACAGATAGATACTGAGTTTCCCAGGCCATCACCGATGTTATTGATGCCACGTTCTCTGCTCAACAGCATTTTCGTTTGAACCCAATTACCGCCTATTTTGTCGAAAACAAAAACGGCGCCGGCGCCATTTATGTTGGATGCCCCGCTTCCTGTTTCATCCTTTGCATACGATGGAGAACCTACAGCGATGCTGTTGCCATCCACAGCCACCGAGTGGCCAAAAAGGATCTGGCCTTCTAATGGTGTTGCTATGATTTTTTGGGTCTGTATCCAATTGCCCGACTCATTGCGTTCAAAAATATAGGCCGCACCAGATGAAGGGCCGCTATTTGCACCGGCCAAATCCCTGTCGTGATAAGGTGCGCCAACTACAATATGACTGCGACTGATCGTTACAGACCAGCCGAAATTGTCCCCAGCTTCTCTATCTGATGCAACAATTTTTTGTACCTGTTTCCATTTGCCATCCTTTTCTTTTTTAAAAATGTAAGCAGAACCGGCATCGTTGATGGGATTAAGTCCATTGGCATCTTTATCATCAACATTAGCCCCTATCACGGCATATTCTCCGCTGATGGAAACCGAGTATCCGAAATTTTCATATCCAGCCCTGTCTTTGGCAACCAGTTTGTTTATTTCAACAAATTCTTTTAATACGGAATTACTTTGTGGTATTGGGTTGATGGGCTGGTCAAGTGGTTGGATGTCTATCGGCGGAAGTTTTATGGTATAGCATCTTGTTATTGCTATGCAGCCGTTTTGATCTATCCTGACAGCATAATTGCCATTCTCCTTTGCTGTAAAGCTCGAAGCAGTCGCTCCTCCGATTCTTTCGCTAATCGTACAATTGATCCATTGAAAAGTTGCCTGTTTTGCATTTGCGGTGAGAGTATTCCCACTTACGGTTACTGAAGTATCTGGGTTAGTCATAATAGTAAGGTTAATATCAATGATACTGTCACAACCTGAACTATTTTGAATAGTGTCTTTATATTGACCAGACTTTGTCCATGTATATTTATTGCTCGGACTTGTATAAGTATTGCAAGCCCGGGGCGAAATGGAAGATGGTTGAGCCATGCAATGACTCGGTTCAAATGCATAGATAGCTCCGGCATCATCTACCGGAATGCCTTTACTGTCTTTATCCTGGAAAGGTGCTCCAACAATTATATACTGGTCACTTGAGGCTACAGCATATCCAAACCAATCGTTGGCAGTCCTGTCATTTGCAACAATCTTTTTTACGCTGGTCATATAGCCCTGCGAATAGGGATCATTCATAAATACATAAGCAGAACCTGAAAAGAGAAAAGGATTGTTTCCATTGATATCATCATCTTCTGGTGAGGCGCCTATTACTGCATATTTAGGGGAAATAGAAACTGTGAGGCCGAAATTATCGGCAATAGCTCTATCCGGTGCGGACAGTAGATATATCCACCACCAACGTTCATCTTCTTTCTTTTCAAAAATATGTGCACAGCCGGCATTAAGAAGCGGATTATTTTGCTGGGCATTATCCTTTCCAAATGGTGATCCGACTATAAGTGCATCGCCGGTGATAGAAACGGCATATCCAAACTGATCGCCCATGGCTCTATGCCAATAGAAAATTTTATGGGGAGAACCCCATGTATTATTTGCCGAGCGTTTGAATACATAAGCAGCGCCTGCGCCCTCCACTGTGTTGCCTGATGTGTCTTTACTTTCAAAAGGAGCGCCAACGACTGCTTGATCCCCATTTATAGAAACTGAGAACCCAAAGATCGCAGGGCCGTTCCTGTCATGAGCCACTGCTTTATTTGTAAGCACCCAGCTTCCATTTGCATTGCGCACAAAAAAATAAGCTGATCCTGCATCATTAATAGTGTTTGATCCTATGGCGTCTTCATCATCGTATGGAGAACCAACAACAGCATAGTTGCCGCTGATTGAAACGGAATGACCAAAGAAATCATTTGCAGACCTGTCGGTTGCTACTAACTTTTTCACTTGTGTCCATGTACCGCTTGCATTACGTTCAAAAATATAAGCAGCACCTGCACCGCTTATAACATTTCCTCCATTTGCGTCTTTACTATGATAGGGTGAACCAACAATAATATAGTTGCCGCTGATAGAAACTGATTGACCAAAATTGTCGCCAGCTTCCTTATCTGGAGCAACCAGCTTTTGTACCTGCACCCAGTTGCCTGTTGATTTACGTTCATACACATAAGCACTTTGAGCACTATTGGAAACCTGACCACCGGAAATATCAGCCGCTCCAACCACTGCATAGTTACCACTGACAGCTACTGCACTTCCAAATTGATTACCACTTTGCCTGTCTGATGCCACAGCTTTTACCGGCGCATCAAAGATTTGTGCGGTTGCACCAATTGATGCAATAATGAGATTAAGCGCTAAAAATATCTTTTTCATAATTGTAGCTTTAAGTAGAAATACAGAATGTGGATCAACAGTTTTCATAAACAATTCCGGCTAAATCTGATATTAATAGAATAGTGTACTCTCCCAAAAGTGATGATAAATGCTATTGACTTGTTTTGGTTTTAACAGGAGGCGGTGTTTTTACCGCAGGTTTGGTAGATGGTTGGGTTTCCTTTGCCCCACGCATAAATATGTAAGCAGCTCCGGCATTTGAAAACTCATTTTTCCCTCCCACATCTGTTGATACTATGTGTGCTCCTGTGATGACAAAACCTCTATGTATAGCCACAGCACCACCGAAATTTGAGTAAACTCTTTCATCGGCTGCTGAAAGTTTTTGTGTTTGCACCCACTTATCCTGCTGATTTTTCCAGTAAATGTAAATGACTCCAACATCGCCATTTTTTGTATTGCCCATTGGCGAACCTACAATAGCATAGTTGCCGCTGATGCCAACACTATTGCCATAGAGATCACGGTCTTTCCGGTCATTGGGGATTATAGAAGTTACTTCTTTCCATTCTCCATTTTCATTACGGGAAAAAATATAGGCTTCACCACTATTCGGGTCATTGTTTTCATCTGTTCGCTTTAGCGTAACCCCTTTGGCACCCACAATAGCATAATCCCCATCAATGGCAACGGAAAAACCAAATTCATCATAAGGGGTCCGATCTTTGGTTACCAGCTTTTTTGCTTTTGACCATTTACCGTCATCCGCCCGCTCCCAGATATATGCAGCACCGGAAGCCTCCATCCTGTTCTCTCCATTCGCATCAAAATTCTGTCCAGGTGCACCAGCAATAACCAGGCTACCATTAATGGCAACTGAATTGCCCATGTTGCTTCCATTTTTCCTGTCACTTGCTAACAGCTTATAAGTTCTTCTCCAGTTGTTTCCTTTTCGTTCAAAAACAAATACGGCGCCTGCAGTTCCTATGTTATCATATATTTCTGCTGAATCTCTTGAATGACCCGGGGCGCCTACGACAATAACGTTGCCATCAATACCAACTGCAGTTCCAAAATAATTATTGCCTGCCCTGTCTGTTGAAAGTAATTTTTGTGTTTGCTTCCATACGCCGTCAGCGCCACGTTCAAAAACATAAGCAGCTCCTTCTCCGATTGCTTCATTGCGGCCTGTCGCATCAAAACGTTCATAGATAGCACCGGCTACAATTGTATTGCCACTAATACCAACAGACCATCCGAAATTGGCTCCCGCCTGTCTGTCTGATGCCACTATTTTTTGTACTTGTTTCCATTTATTATCTGAACCTCGTTCATAAATGTATGCCGCACCGGCATCTGGTTTTGGATTTTTCCCATCAGGATCATTGTCTTCTGACCTTACACCCACTACTGCAAAGTTATTTGTAATAGAAACGGCCCGGCCAAATTCAGTACTATATGTCCTGTCGCTGGCCACAATTTTATTTACCTGGGAATAAGGCTGCGATGAGTTAGAAACAATAAGCGGTTTCATAGAAACCATTATTTCCTGATCAATAGGAGTAATGACAGCGATATAATTGAAACTATCTTTTTTGATAGAATGATATTTAGTTCCTCCAATTGTATAAGAGTTTGCTCCGCCGAGCCTGTTCATCGTCCATTTATTTTTATTCAGTCTTGCTTTTAATGAGTCCATATTCGTATAAAAAACCTCGGCATTTGTTTTTACCAGTATCCAATCTTTCTGAACTATGAAACTGTCTAGTAATGAAGTATTGCGTTGAATAATATTTCTGTCAACCTCAGGTCTTGATCCGAGGGGAAGGTCCATTTTCAAAGCGGGGGACTTCAATGGCAGTTGTTTAACCTGCTGCGATGAGCCTTGAAAAGCAATCAAACTGAGAAGTATGACAAATGGCAAAATGATACGCATAGCTGAGATTTTTGTTTTTGAAAAAATGGGATTTCTGACCTTATTAAATTTAGATACTCTCCGAATCCAAAAAAATATGACGAACGTCATAGAGTATTCTATAACAGGATTAGCAGATTGGAATCCAATTCCAATTTTGTACCCTCAGTCTCTTTCGAAGTATTTATTTACTGCTTCGGTACGGTTTTGTACATGCAGCTTTTCATACATATTATAGATATGCTGGCGAACCGTGCCGTGACAGATGTGGAGACGATCAGCAATTTCTTTGTATAGCAATCCTGCAGCCAGTAAACTCAATACTTCATTTTCTCTTTGCGTGAGAATATCTTTTTTGGTTTTCTTTTTTTCGGTAACGAAAATGTTGAGCAGCTTACGGGCAATATTACTGCTCATAGGTGAGCCGCCTTTGTGCAGTTCTTTAATGCTTTCTAGTATACGGGCCGGTTCAGTAGTTTTCAATAAATACCCTGTAGCGCCGGCTTGCAATGCAGACAAGACTTTGTCATCATTTTCGTACACCGTAAACATCATAAATTGGGTGCCGGGACATTTTGCCTTTACCTGGCGGATACAGCCAATACCGCTTTGTCCAGGTAGATTAATGTCCATGATGACGACATCTGCATTTGAAAAAGGAAGCGCACCTATAGCCGTTTCAGCATTTTCAAAATTGTCGAGCAATTCCAGTTCATTATCGGAAAGGATCAATTTGGCTAATCCTTCCCGTACTTCCCGGAGATCTTCAACTATTGAGACAGTTATCGGCATTTGCAATAAAATTATAATGAGAAATAGTTGTTCCCAATAGGACAAAAGTCATACGTTAAACGGAACAGATAATACAACCCGGGTACCTGATTTGTTCTCAAAAACCACTTTACCATTAATCTCACTCATACGCTTACGGATATTCTGAATTCCGTTGCTGAACGTCCGGAGTTCATTCCAGTTAATGCCTTTTCCGTTATCATGGATGATGATCTCAATGGCGTCATCCAACTTAATGGAAAAATAAACCCTTGTAGCCCCCGCATGTTTTACAATATTGTGAAGACATTCTTTTACAGATAAAAAAATATGCTGGCGCATTTCACCCGGAATAAACAATGCAGGCAGAACAAGGGGGGTATCCATATCACATTGAATGTTTAGACCTGATAAATATTCCAGCGTATAGCTACGTGTAAAAGCAACAAGGTCTGCAACGGTATCATTTTTTTGGTTCAAAGCCCATACTATTTCGCCCATTTTCTCCGCCATTTCATTGGAATAGGCTGATATCTTTTTTACATCCTCCATGATAGCCTCATCGTTCCCTTTATTGGCTTTCATATTCTCACTTAAAAATTTTATCCGGGATAATCCTGCACCGAGGTCATCATGCATGTCTGTGGCAATTCTTGTTCTTTCTTTTTCGATCGCCTGCTGTTTTTCCAGGACAGCCTTTTGTTTTTCCAGCTTTCTGCGATAATAAAAGCGAACACTTACGAGCAATAATCCAATAACCAATATTCCGGCGAAACATCTGAACCACCAGGTTTGCCACCAGGGGGGATTGATTGAAAAGTTATAACTGATCATTTTTTCGGAATACCGGCCGGCTGGAAATGTGGCTTTAATCTCAAAAACGTATTCACCCGGATGCAGATCAGTGTATGATACTATTGAATTATTGGAGGGCTCTGACCAACGGGAATTACTACTTCCCTGCAAGCGGTAACTGTATTGCACCTGTTTTTCGTCGAGAAAAGATGTGGCAGCGAAGTAAAAACTCAGGTTGTTTTGCTTATGGGACAATATGGTGCCGTTTTCATTTTTAATTGTATCTTTTCCGGATATGATCATACTAACCAGCAGTGAAGGAGAATAACCTGAAGTCTGCCTGTTATCAGGAGTTATTTTTATAATGCTGCTGTGAAGTGACGCCCAGGCATTATTAGTTTTATCAAAAACTACATTACTGACACTTTGATAAATATTATTTTGTTTCGTGATGTTTTCAATTACAGGGATTCCGTTTATTATTGAAATTTTATCGAGGCCGGAAGGACTACAGGCCCAGATATCATTATTCCTGTCACAAACAAGCTTGGTTATAAAGTTGTCAGACAAGCCCATTTCCTGGTCCAGGTAAAATTGGCGGATAAGTTTCTGCTGTTCGATCTTAAATATATGAACTCCGTTATTTCTTGAACCGATCCAGATATTATTATTCTTATCAATCGTTATTGAGCGGGGAGAGATACCGGGTAATTTATTTGAAATAATAATATGCTTTTTGAGATATTCAGACAGGTTAGCAGGATCAGGACGATACATACTCAATTCGCCTAAACGGGTAGCCTGCCAAATATTGCCAAATGAGTCCATAGCAGCATGATCTCCATAATAGCTTATTTTCTTCTTATAGATAGTTTTCTTATCAAACACAACGTTGAGATGCTCAGTGCTGCAAAAGATAAGATTGCCATTGTTGTCCACAAACGGATTGCCAAGAGAAATATCCACTGTATTATACCGGATCAGTTTTGGATATACCCGGCTACCCGCTACATTTAGGTTATAAATAGCATCCCCTGAAAATCCAAAAAAGCCTTTAGGGGAGGCAATAAGTGAATAAAATTTATTAGCCTCATTTACTTCAAACACCCGGATGCGGTCATTCGCTCCAATGGTTATTGCCTTTTTACTTCTAGGACTATATAACAGTATTTGATCTTTATCTGCTACATAGGCAATGGCATTAATAGCTGAAACCCCGGAAACATTTTCGTAAATAGAAAAGTTACTGTTCACCAGTTTATCAATTCCTGCATTATAAGAAGCTATCCATGTTGTGCCTTCCTTATCACAAAAAACCCGGCTAATATCCAGTGACGCCAGACCCGATGCTTTTGAGAAGACAGTAAGACGACCATCACTATTTAGCTTTTTTAATGTAAACACTTTATCGGTGAACCAGCAATTTCCAAGTTGGTCAAAGCTGATGAATACATTAGCACTGTTTTCTATTTTGTTGAAAAGAGGAGGGAGTTTTTCAAAAACTATTTTTCCATTCCCTAGTTCAGCAGTATCAATTGAAAAAATATTTTTAGTTGTACTTACCCAAATGCGTCCATCAGGAGCCCGGGTAACAAAATGGATTTCTTTGTTTTCTGCCTGTGCAATAATTTTTCTTGCTTCTTTATCATACAGGTACAATTTAAACTTTTCTTCCGGCGTCTTTACCAATGAATTATCCCGAACGATCAACAGGTATTTTCCTGCCGGGTAAATATTAGCGATATAGGAATTTATATCTTTTCCATTCCTGTCAACGAAAGGCAATCTCTCAAACCTGTTTTTTTGAAAAAGGTAAAGACCATTTTCGGAAGCAGCATAAAGCGCATTGCTTTCATCACGAATTATATTGTCAATGAGCTGGGGAGTTTCTGTTACACTTACTGGCTTCAGCTTTCCATTCGCAAGACATTGTATCCTGCCGGTATTGGTTACGATCCAAACCGAATCATTTCCCATTTCCATCACACAGTTCACGATGTCATTTTCCAAACCGTTATGTGAAGTGTAATTATAAAACCGTGTTCCATCATAAACACTCAATCCGCCAAAAGTGAGAAAGTACATCCGGCCTTTACTGTCCTGGTAAATATTCTTTACCTGGTTACTGATAAGACCATCCTTTGGTGTGTAATGAACAAAAGGATATTGTTGTGCACTTGTATTTGTACAAACAAAAAAGTATGCAAGAATAATAATTGCTCTTTGCATACTCAAATTTACTTATAAATAAGTGTATCCTAAAATAGGGTGACCACTGAAATTTTATCTCTTATTCCCGGAACTACTCTTATTTCTAAGCCGGGTTATATCAGAGCCTTGCTGTGTTAGCCATATACCAACTGTTTAGATGAAAATATTCTATTTTTCAACGAGGAGTTTACACTGCACTCTGCCCACGCTGTGAGATTCGTCTGGAAACACGAAAGTTATCCAATGCATCGGCACGGAGCTTTACCCATTGCAGTTGTTTTTCCAATGCCGCAATTTTTTTTGCAGATTCCCGTAACTGTACTTTTAAGTTCATAAAATGGTTGTTTTTTAGTCAACCTGTTTCAGAACTATACATTGCTTTAAATACTGCAATCCCTCTACTGGTTTTGCATGAGTAGTTGGGTGTCTCCGGTTATTATGAAGGAGAAAGAATGAAATATTCCAATGGTTTTGAGGGGTGTATTTTTTTATAACTGCTCAAAACGGCCGGTTTTCTTTTTGATTTTTATCCTGTACATAACAGGCTTTAGCCGGTTACTGTCATCCAGTTGCACATTTATACCATGCTCATGCGGATGCACTTTACTGTGAGAAGCTAATGGATAATTACGGGTATAAAATTTATCTTTAGCTTCTTTGAGGTTTGCCCCTTTTAATTCTTCAAAAATACCATATACAATTACCCCTTGCCAGTTTTGCATATTCAGGGCAACGTCAATTTCAAAACACACTTTATTATTTTTTCTCAGAATATCCAATTTTTTTCCCTCCGTGAGTTGGCCATATATATACTTTCCATCATAAGCATAAGTTACCGGAATAATATAAGGTTGGTCATCAATGCTGCAACCCAGCCTTCCTGTAGCCTGGCTCATTAATAAGTTATTTATTTGACTTTCAGTAAGTTCTCCCAGCATGATCCTGATTTTATACAAAGGTAAGCAATGGGTTTGCGGGCTAAAGTGATAAAACTCATCATTTTTTATGACTGTGATTATAAATAGGGCAGGGCGCTCTAATTAGATTTGAAGGATAATTTAAGCATTAGACGAGCATGTATTTAACTATTCATAAGGAAAGCCTGGTAAAAGATATTCAGCAGCAATTTTCCGAACTGTATCCTTTTTTAAAAATAGAATTTTTAAAGAAAGCCCTTAGCGAAAAACGATCGGTAAAAGGAATGTATGCCACACCGGATGAACTTTTTAAATCATTAAGCACTGCAATTGATGCCGGTACGGTTTCTGTTGAAGAAAATTTAACGGTTGCAGAAGTGGAGCAGCAATTCAAAAAACAGTTTGCTGTTAATTTGCAGGTTTACCGCAAGAGTGGTAACGTGTGGATTGAAACGACCCTTACCGATAAGTGGACGTTAAAAAAGCAAAACCAGGAAGGCGAACAAATGAGTACCCCCAAAGCGGCGCCTGTAAAAAATTTTTTGAGCGATGAAAATCAGTCGGGGCAGGAAACGGAATAGTTAGAAAGGCAATTCCCTTAACTTTTTCTCATTTAAAATAATAATCTTCGACGGCTCAAGGCTGATGAGGTTTTCCGATTTAAAATCGGCAAGCGTACGGATTAAGGATTCTGTAGCTACACCAATTAATTGGGCAAGGTTTTCCCTCGATAATTCCGAAATGGTGTTATCTGCTTTTTCATTACGGTATTTTTCCAAAACTTTTATAAGGCCAAATGCCACTTTTTTACGCAGCGAATTGTAAGCCAGGTTAATGAGCGTTTCCTCTTTTTCAAAAACATTTTTGGTGATGAGTTTAATAAAGTGTTTGGAAACCTGGGTATCATTGGTAAAGAGGGAAAGAAATTCGTCCCTGGGGATCAGCATTAAATCGGTTTCTTCTAGGGTATCGGCATTATCGCCATAATTACGGTCTTCAATGATGGCCGTAAATCCAAAAAAATCACCTTTGCTGAAAATATCGGTAATTAATTCTTTGCCATCGTCATTTATTTTATAGGTTTTCACTTTTCCATTTACTACATAATAAACAGAATGCGGTCGCCTGCCTTCACCATAAATTTTTTGTTTTTTGGCAAGGCTTTGTATTTCATTTTTTTCGGAAATCAGTTGCTGATCGCTAAACGAAGAGGCCGTTTGGATAAACTGGTTCACCGGTAATTGAACCTGGCTTTTTAAGGCATCGTTTTTTTGGAGCCTTATTTCAATGGCTTTGAGTAATTCAATGCCGTCAAAAGGTTTGGTAATATAATCATCGGCGCCCATTTCCATTCCTTTTCTAAAGTCGGATTTATCAGATTTGGCCGTAAGAAAAATAAAGGGCGTGCCGTAGGTTTCGTTGTGCCTGTTGAGTAAATGCAAAACGCCGTAACCATCCAGCACGGGCATCATAATGTCGCATACTATCAGGTCGGGTTTTTCTCTAAGGGCGGTTTCCACACCGGTTTTACCTTCAGGAGCCGTTAGTACCCGGTAATTGGAAAGTTCGAGAATTTCTGCAATATTTTCCCGTACTTCGTTATTGTCTTCTATAACTAAAATGGTTTTCATGTTTCCCCTATATATGGAATGGTTATGGTAATTACGGTTCCTTTGTTTAATTCACTTTGCAATTGTATGGTTCCATGAAGCAACTCCAGGTATTTGCTTATGATGTGCAGGCCAAGGCCGGTACCCTGTATGTTGGCTGCATTTTTTGCCCTGAAAAAGCGTTCAAATAAATGGCGCTGGTCTTCTTCCGATATACCAATCCCTTCATCTTTCACTACTACCGTAAATTTTTCCTTTTCAAAAGTACAATGAATATGGATAGGGGCGTTTTCCGGGGAAAATTTAATGGCATTGGTAATCAGGTTGAGCATGATGTTCCTGAAAATATGCTTATCAATAGTTACCGGGTAATTGCCGTTGTGTTGTAAAATAATTTGCTGGCCGTTTTTGCAAATGGGGTGGGTTTCATCAATAATGCCCTGTAAATAGTGAATAAAATCGCCTACGCTTTCCGTAACGGGTTGTGTTCTTACCAGGCCCTCTTCCAGCTTGCCCAGGGATAAAAAATCTTCCAGGATATCTTTCATATCGGCTACCGCATCTTTTATATGGCGCAGGTGTTTTTTCCGCTTTTCCACTTCATTGGTATCGTTATATTTTTCCAGTAAATAGGCCGATGACAAAATGGTGCTCAATGGGGTGCGAAATTCATGGGAAGCCGTGGTGACAAACCGGGATTTTAATTCATTCAGGTTTTTTTCGTTTTCCAATGACTGGCTCAGCTCTTCCCTGGAACGTTCCAATTGGTTGAGGGTTTCAATCAGCATGGTAGTGCGTGCTTCTACTTTTTGTTCCAGTTCTTCATTCAGTTGTTTGATTTCGGTGGTCACCCGTTTCAATTCATCACGCTGGTTAAGCACCAGGGCTTCGCTTTTTTTCCTTGCGCTGATGTCAATGGAAAAAGCAATTACATAAATCTGCCCTTCAATCGTGTAAAAACCCAGGCTTATTTCAATTGGAAATTCGGTGCCGTCTTTTTTTTTGCCCAATAAATCCCGCCCTTCACCCATACGCCTTGGAGACGGGTCTTTATAAAAATTACCCCTTAAGCTTTCGTGAAATTTCTTAAACTGATCCGGCAGCAGCAATTCAATAGATTGGCCAATCACCTCCGTTTTCCGGTAACCGAATTGGGCTTCGGCAGAGGGGTTAAAGTTGCTGATCTTCCCTTTGCTGTCGCTTACAATAATACCTATAGCAGCATGGTTAAATAAGGCCTCAAATTCAGTAGTTCCACTCATTCCAAAAAATATCAACCCGGTTCATTCAACAATTACCCTTTCAAATAATCAGGCTCCGGCAATTAAACGAAACAGGCAGTATAAAATAATTACAATATTGATAACAAGTGAGATGGTTAAAGTGGGAATCGTCACTTTGGTGGGCATGGCAGAAAGATTTACCGAAAGTACTGCCGTACCGGTTATTATTACAATCAACCATAAAGCAAAATGATTGCCGGAGAGGATGATCATCATGGCCGTTAAAGGAATTACAGCGCCTATATATCCCAAAATTGAAAATCCAATCCATTTAATTCTACTTTGTTCCTGTGCAGTGCACCAATGTAAAAACCTGGATAGGGCGCCACCCTTTTCTGAATTTGAAGGTAAACTGCCGGATGTGATTTCATTTTGCATATGATCAATATTTAATAAATTCAAATTTATACCTTTTACAAAAATAATACCCCAAACAATTAAAAAAAAATATGATTTTTGAGCCAGGGGCATTGCAGCTTCGGCCCGCTGTGATGAACTACGTATGAATTTTTCAATTCTTCCGTTTTTAATTTCCTAATTTGCTTTTCAAATGCTACAAAAATTAACCATAAGTAATTACGCAATAATTGAAAGCCTGGAGCTGGAGTTTTGCAATGGCCTGGTTGTTATTACCGGCGAAACCGGCGCCGGCAAAAGTATTGTAATGGGTGCCCTTGGCTTAATATTGGGCGATAGGGCAGATTCTGCCGTATTGATGGATCAAACTAAAAAATCCGTTATTGAAGGTGCGTTTTATACTTTGGGCCATAAAGCCGTACAATCATTTTTAGAGCAAAACAACCTTGATGCAGATGAGGTGCTGCTGCTCAGAAGAGAAATTACCGTAAATGGCAAATCAAGAAGTTTTATTAATGATACCCCGGTCAACCTGTCGCAGTTAAAAATACTGGCCTCGCTAATGGTAGATCTGCACCGTCAGTTTGATACCCTTGAATTAGGCAGGGAAGATTTTCAACGGGACGTATTAGACGCACTTGCCGAAAATGCTTCCCATCTTACTGCACTGAAACAAACCTTCACCCGGTATAGCGGGCTTAAGCAGGAGATCAATGAATTGCAGGCCCTGCAGGAGCATGCAGCTAAAGAAGCCGATTATAACCAGTTTCTCTTTGATGAATTAAATGAGTTGGCCTTAAAGGAAAATGAGCTGGAAGATTTGGATGCGGAACTGCAATTATTGAATAATGCAGAAAGGATTAAACAAAAACTGGCGTCAATTTATTTTGAACTAAAAGACAGCGACCAACCCCTTGCCCAGCAAGTTAAAGTGCTATCGCAAAAAATCCAATCGCAGGAGAGCTTTCATCCCAGGTTGAAAGAGCTTGCCCAAAGAATGTATAATAGTTATGTAGAATTACAGGATATTGCTGCAGAACTGGAACAATTGGAAGGAGCCATCATTTACGACAGCCAGCGAATTCAGTGGGTTAATGATCGGATTTCAACAGGGTATAAATTGCTAAAAAAGCATGGGGTTAACGATACGGAATCCTTGCTGGCCATTCAAAATAACCTTCAGCAAAAATTGAATAATGCGTTTAACCGCTCCTCACAAATTGAAGAAAAATCAAGGGTTGCAGAAACCTTGCTTGCAGAGTGCACAGTACTGGCCGGCAAGGTTTCACAAAAGCGAAGGTTGCAAGTGGAACCTTTGATAAATAAAGTAAATGCCTTACTTGCCCGGGTAGGCATGCCCAATGCAACAATTAAAATTACCCTTGAAGAAACCCGGCTTTCTTCTTCGGGAACCGATAAAGTGGCTTTTTTATTTGATGCCAATAATCGGGGAAGCTTTGAACCCCTGCAAAAAGTGGCCAGTGGTGGCGAGTTAAGCCGGCTGATGTTATGCGTAAAATCACTGGTTGTGCAAAAATTGGAATTACCTACTTTGATTTTTGATGAAATAGATACCGGCATAAGCGGTGAGGCAGCAAAACAAGTGGGTATCATTTTAAAAGAGTTGGCGGCTTTGAGACAGGTTATTGCTATTACCCATCAGCCGCAAATAGCGGCTAAAGCTTCGGCGCATTATTTTGTATATAAGCATAAAAAGAACAATAAGATCGTAACCCAGGTAAAAAAATTAGGTGAGGAAGAACGGGTTTTGGCAATTGCCCAAATGATGGGAGGGGAGGCTCCCACAACCAAAGCGCTTGAAAATGCCCGGGAAATGATCAGCAATTAATGGCGGGGCTTAAATACAAAAAGGCAAAGGATGGAAGGGTCAAAAGTATTTTTGGTATTATTAGTGGCGCTGGCATTGGGTTTTGGGGTGCATAAAGTCATCAGGCATTTTATTAATCCAAGGCAAACGCCGGCTCATTTTATATTGTATTTGCTGGCTCATCTTGTAGCCATTTTTACGTTATCCTTCCTGGTGAATATTTTTGTACTAAAGATTTTGCTGAACTATTTTGCCACATAAGTTTTACTTTTATATCCGTTCATTTTATTTTGTAAAAAAATACCATCATGTCAAATCAACTATTAAAAGGGAAAAAGGGAATTATTTTCGGGGCGCTTGATGAAAAATCAATTGCCTGGATTACCGCTCTTCGCTGCCACGAAGAAGGCGCACAAATTGTGTTAACCAATGCGCCGGTTGCGATGCGAATGGGTGAAATCAATAAACTGGCAGAGAAGGTTAATGCACCGGTAATACCCTGCGATGTGAGCAGCAATGATGATGTAAATAACCTGGTTGATAAATCCCTGGAGCACTTTGGCGGAAAATTTGATTTTGTACTGCATTCTATTGGCATGAGCCTCAATGTTCGCAAAGGAAAACATTACACCGAAATAGACTATGGCTTTAATGCCAAAACCCTCGATATTAGCGCCATGAGCCTTCACCGGGTATTGGCCACCTGTATGCATAAAGATGCGATTAACGATTGGGGAAGTGTTGTGGCTTTAACATACATTGCCGCACAGAGGGTTTTCCCCGATTATAATGAAATGGCCGATGCTAAAGCATTGCTGGAAAGCGTAACCCGCAGTTTTGGCTATCATTACGGCATTAAAAAGCAGGTACGCATCAATACCATTTCGCAATCTCCTACCCGTACCACCGCAGGAAGCGGCGTAAAAGGTTTTGACGGATTTATATCCTATGCAGAAAAAATGAGTCCCCTGGGTAATGCTTCGGCATTGGATTGTGCCAACTATATTGTAGTGATGTTTAGCGATCTTACCAAAATGGTAACCATGCAAAACCTCTTTCATGATGGAGGTTTTTCGTTTACCGGTGTAACCCAGGCGGTAATTGAGCAAATGGAAAAATAGAGTATTTAACCAGGCAGCGTTACTTCTATTAGTGACTAGTCCTAAAAAAGGTTGACTGGTTTATAAATGTTGAAGTAACGTTAAAAAATCACAAGAACCACCAAAGTTCTTGTGATTTTTTTTACTCCAGTTTTTGATTTTTAGCTCGGTTTGGCTGT